>BNJU01001914.1_pt1 | contig 760661 bp, 886 predicted proteins | sample 8539281 | NCBI WGS metagenome assembly BNJU01 (sample SAMD00202456, study PRJDB9452) | human saliva metagenome | isolation source: human saliva | place: Japan
TCATTACTATGATTGATTTTTTTGGGTAATTATATACTCCAACCTCAAACGCATCTTGCGCTTTTTCGACTAGGTTCAAATTGGTTCGTATCAGTCACTTGGAAAAACTTTTTATTCAATTTTTTGTTCGCCTCATCAAGGCCAACGATAAATCCCCCAACGCCATCAAACATTGAGAATACTTTAAGTTTTGACATGATTACCTCTTTCATTTTCATTCAAAATTTCTATCTTACTATATCATGAATTCAATATTTGATCAACTGATTTGCTAATCCCACTTACCCTGCAAAATTTCTTGTAAGAACTTCTTAGGCATCCAGAACGAATGCTTCGTAATTCTTCGCCCATCAGGAAGTGGATTTGTATCTGAGAGTTTTCCTTTTCCGACAAAGACATCTTTTTTAATCTCGTAATAAGAGTTTGAAGCATGAATTTTTGTAAATAAGAATTGATTCACTTGGCTCTGAGGGAAATTCGTCGATACTCCCTTATCTGACTGTGTTAACTGTACCCCGTCATTAATAATGGCACGTGTTTCATTCCATACGCGTTGTGCTTCATCTATTAAACGCTCAGGGAATCCCCAGAACTTCACTTGATTTAATACGTACTCACCTGGAGCTTCTTCCTTAAATACGACAAACATATAACGTTTATCACAAATTTCTTGGAAAACATGAGACTCTTCCCAATTATCATTTTGCGCTAACTCGATAAAATCATAAACCTTAAATGGAGAATCTTCTTTAGGGAGGTCGTCCTTATTCACTCGAATGACTCTAAGATTCATATTCGCTTTCTGAAACTCTTGAGTATTTTCTAAATCACCAGTAATGCCTATCATTTTTCTGATTAACAAACTATTTTTTGATTTTGAACGAACAGGAACCTCAAACGCATCATATAAGTCTTCTGCTTTCCATCCCTTATACTTCAAAATCTTCTCTTCAATGAGTTGAGTAAAAGGTTTCTTCGTTCCTTTAGCAGTAGCTAACACGCTCTCTTGTTCATGACTAGCAAAGATTTTATGATTAATCAAATACGTCATGTAACTAGACTTTAATTCCCAAGCTCGTTGTTTTGCTAGAACATCACTAAAAGGTTGTTTTTTCCAATCTTTGCCTTTACCAGCTCCTTTGGTACAAGTTGATAAATAGTTGCCATCGGATTCAGATAGTTCGTGTGCTCGTCCCTCTTTAATTTTCTGAGTGATTCGAGCGTAATCATCTAAAATGACATTCATATCTTCCTCAAACCATTCAAACAGGAACACTTTTTCAATCATATAATCATAAAGTGTTTGTTCAGGAATTAGTCCATTATAAAATAGTAAGAGCATTTTGGAACATTTTTTCCACAAATGAGATTGATAGAAATCATCTAGATTCTCTTCGAAGTAATTAATAATTGTTAAGACTAATCGTTCTTTAGCAGAAATTGTCCCATTCTTATTAACTTTAAATGGTGTCACCTTAAGCTCTACACCGATTTCTTCAAAATCAGCAGCAGCGTTACTATTCGGTTGGTATCCAAAATAATAGCGTTCAATATAATTCCCATACTGTCCTTTTGAAGATGGTTTAATTTCTTTTTTTCTCATATTCATTAGCTTCTTGATTTTGATAATCCTCGTAAGTCTTATAATCCGCCTCATCATATTCTTTTAAAATGTCTGAGAACTTTCGATTGAGTATTTTTTCAGAATACTGGATTACTTCTTCTAAATTTGTGTTGTCATAATTAAATAGTTCTTGTCCCATACACTTATCTCCCTTATTGTAGTTTTTATTGTACATGAAAACTACATCAACATAAATAAATATAATAACCACCAGGTAAAACTGGTGGTTATTTCTTTTCAAAATTTATTTTCTTTAATTCGTCCCCATGCTCATGGTTTCTGGCAAGGTGCTGCCGCCGTCGATGACGATTTGGCTTCCTGTGAGGTAGCTAGATTCGTCGCTTCCAAGGAAGGCGAAGAGCTCGCCGACTTCGAGTGGGTCTGCCAAGCGTTTCATTGGCACGCCCACTGCGATGTCTTGGATGGCACTTTCTGGGTTGTCTGGGTTGGATTCGATGGCCATCTTTTCAACCATTGGTGTACGCGCATATCCAAGTTGTGAACAGTTCACGCGGATATGACGGTCTGCGTATTCCACGGCCAAGCATTTTGTTAAGCCAACGAGTGCTGCTTTTGTCATAGCGTAGGCTGCTTCTCCGGCATCGGCTACGATATCCCCTGTGACAGATGACGCGATAACGATGCTACCGCCGCCTTGTTCGAGCATATATGGGATGACGGCTTGACAGCTATTCCATACACCCTTGATATTCACATTGATATGGAAGTCGCGCATTTCATCGCTCATTTCTTCAAATGGAGCTAAGCGACAAACCCCAGCGTTGCAACAAGTCACATTCACTTCCCCGAAGGCGTCTTTTGCCTTCTTGGCTGCTTCTTTCATATGCTCTTTGTTTGAGACATCTCCGACATAAGTGACGATTTCTGCTCCGTATGTTTCTCTTAATTCTTTCGCCGTTTCTTCGACTTCTGGTAATAAGTCGACCAGGCACATCTTAGCGCCGTATTTGGCATAAACCGTTGCGATTCCCTTTCCGAGTCCAACGGCTGCTCCAGTGATAAGTGCTACTTTTCCTTCTAATTTTTCATGGTTTTCTCTCCTTTAATATTCTTTTTCTCCATCAGGGGTTTCAATAGTTACTTTGACATGTTTCCAACGAATGAGGACCATCCATAACCAGATGCACACACCGACTCCCATGTACACGGCAAATGAAATCCAAGAACCGATTCCTTGTCCAAGCGTACAGAAGAATGCGATGGCAAGCATGATCACCATGGCCATAATGCGTAAGGCATTTCCACCTTTAACCGTATTTTTATTATTGATATACCACTCAGGATGTTTGTTGCGGATGCGGACTGCTGAAATCATGGTTAAGGCGTACGCGCAGGCACAGCCAAATGACATCAAGTTGAAGAAGTCATTCATGAAGGTTGTCGCATTTTGCAACAGGATAAAGATTAAGCTGATCACGAGTAGGAAGATATTCGGTAAAATCGGTTGTTGGTGACGGTTGAGTTTCATAAAGGCTTGTGGAAGGAAGTTGTTCTTACCCATTGAGTACAACATCCGTACTGTTGACATCCAGAATCCTAAGATGGATGCAAGCATTCCAAGTAAAATCGAAATGCAACCGTAGATGAGTGGCCATACTTTCCAGCCTAAAATCTTCTCCATGGCAATAATCGACATAAAGCCGTTTGACGCATCATTGGCTAAAAGGTTATCGAAGGTATCGAGCCCTGCCACGCAGAAGAAGAAAAACGTATAAATGATTCCACAAGTCAAAACGGAACCACAGATAGCCTTCTTCGTATTCGAGATTGGGAAGTCCCCTTCTTCCACCATTTGCGGGACGGTCTCAAAACCGAAGTACGGTGTGATGAGAAGCGCCATCCCGATAATCCAGCCCGGAATAATAAGGTACTATCCACATTTGATTGGAATAGATTTGAAAAATTACTAATGTTCCAATGTCCGGACGTGAGTAAGAGGATGCCCGTGATAATCGTTGTTGTAATATTGGCGAACAAGAAGAACGCCTGCGCTTTAACGAGCATCTGAACATCCTGCAAGCTCAACACGAATACAAACAATAGAATCACGATGGCAATCATCATGATATTGTTGAAGCTGAGGGCGAGCCCAAATGTTCGACTAATAAAGGTGGCGATGGCCATTACAACAGCCGGTGGAACGGATATCCAGGCGGCCATAATTAACCACGAGGCTAAGAATCCAGCGTGCTTATTAATGCCGACCGTGTTGTAGATGAGTTCCCCACCTGCCGTTTTGAACAGTGGCGAGATTTCACTATAAACAAGCGCGATTGGGAGAATGGCCAGTGTCATCAGTGCAAAAGCTAAAAATGTACCTGGCCCACAATAATTATAAAAAACTGAATCCCAATAACTGACAAATGTGAAAATTGATCCTGTTGCGACGGTGTAAACAAATACGATTTTTAAACTTTTCTGTAATCCATTATTATTTTCTTTGGTTGACACATAAATCCCTTCTTTATAGTTTTGTACAATTGGTAACGGCGCCTGTTACTGTTTGCACTTTAAGTGTACTCCTTTGCTCAATAGTTATCAAGTTGATATTCCGTTATTTAACGTTTTCTTCTGGAAATATTCGTATTATGTGATTTTTTATACATTTTCATCTTGATTATCTGAATTTAAACTTTTAGTTATTTTGTGTTGCAATTGTAAAACTTTTGATATACAATTGTGTAAACAAAATATTAGGAGGTGTCACTATGGCAAAAACAGCAAACATTAACTTACGAATTGAACCTAGCACTAAAGCAAAAGCTGAAGCGCTATTTTCAAGTTTTGGTATCACTGTTACAGATGCAATTAATATCTTCTTGAACACTTCTATCATGGAGGGAGGCTTCCCTTTTCAAATTAAACAACCTCGTTATAATCACCAAACTGAAGTGGCTATGCAGGAAGCACGAGATATTATAGCCGGCAAGATTCAATCTAAAAGTTACAGTACTGTAGAAGAATTATTTAAAGACTTGGATGGCGAATAATATGTATAAGCTCATAACAACCACCCAATTTAAAAAAGATCTTAAACGTATTAAAAAGCGTGGACTAAATCTCCAAAAGCTACAAGAAGTACTAACGCAGCTTATTAATAATCAATCTTTAGATCCTAAACATAGAGACCATGCTTTAACAGGAAATTACATTGGATTCAGAGAATGTCATATCGAACCAGACTGGCTCTTAATATACGCATTTGATAAAGGTCAACTTGTCCTAGTAGCCTCTCGAACCGGATCCCATTCAGATTTATTTTAAGTCACTCCTCGGAGTGGCTTTTTTTGCAAAAAAAAATCGCCTTTCAGAAGGCGTGCCTTCCGTCCAGCGATCGTTTTTGTTATTTAATTATTCTTGCCCTTTGACTTCAGGCGTTGCGACATCCTCACCAAACCATTTCTGGCTGATTTGTTGGAAGATGCCCTCTTGATAGAGTTCCTTGAAGGCTTGGTTCAACGCTTCGAGTAGCTTCTTATCGGCAGGTCTCACCCCTACCGCAAAGGATTCACTCTCGAATCCTGAAGGAATGGTGTCGTACTCGTCGGCAATGCCTTCTGTTGTGAGGTAGTAATCCGCGTATACACGGTCGATGAGTAAGGCGTCGATACGGTCATTCTTCAAGTCGATAATGGCCTCGTTTACGCTTGGTATTGGTCGGCGTCCCCGCCTTTGACACGGTTCTTCAACACTTCTGGATGTTCTTCAAAATCCAACATCCCAGACGACCCGTTTTGTGCACCAAGGACTTTGCCTGTCATGTCTTCGACTGAGTGAATGCCACTCGTTTTCTTCACGACTAAAGTTTGCGTATTTTGCATATAGGGAATCGTGAAGGCGACTTTCTCGCGACGTTCGTCTGTGGCCGAATACCCATTCCAGATGGCGTCAATCGTGCCGTTTTGGAGTTCCGTCTCCTTCATGTCCCAGTCAATCGGTTGGAAGTGAACCGTGATGCCGAGTTTCTTCGACACGTACTGCGCGAGTTCGATATCAAAGCCGGCATAGTCCCCATTCTTCTCCTCGAAGCCCATCGGTACAAAGGTATTATCGAAACCAACCGTGATGCTCTTTTGTTGTTGGTATTTATCCCAGTTATCGACTTTTGGATTGCTTGCTAGTTGCGTGCAGCCTGCAAGGCTCATGACCGCTAACCCTACAAGCGCCAAAAGCCCTAGGATTCCTTTTCGTTTCTTCATAGCGGCCTCCTATTTCGGTTCGAACGTCAATAATTCGTCCGCGATATTCTCAGCAAAGGTTAAATCGTGGGTCACGACGATTTGCGTCATTCCGAGTTCTTTGTTTTGGAGGATTAACTTCTCAACTTCTAGACGAAGGGCTGGGTCGAGCGCTGACGTTGGTTCGTCGTAGCCGATGATTTCAGGGTCAATCATCATCGCACGTGCCAAGGCCACCCGTTGTTTTTGCCCGCCTGAGAGTGAATATGGGAACGCGTCCTCGTGTTCAGCTAGGCCGAGGCGTTCTAAGAGTGCGCGTGCCTTCTCGTTGGCTTCAACTTGGGGCATGCCGTTCATCTTCACCGGCGAAATCGTTAAGTTTTCTAATACGGATAAATGTGGGAATAATTGGAAGTCTTGGAACACGAATCCAAGCAATTGGCGCTTCGAGAGTTCGTCAAGCGCTAAAGGTTCGCCGTTATAGAACACTTCCCCAGAGTCGATTTTTCAAGCCCTGCTAACATCCGAAGCAAGGTTGTTTTCCCGCCTCCTGAAGGTCCGACGATGGCCAAGATTTTTCCTTCGTGAATCGTTAAGTTGAAATCGGACAAGATTTGTTTATCGCCGAATCGTTTACTAATATTGCGTAATTCTAACATCTGCTTGTCCTCCTATTTATAATAACTAAATTTCTTTTCAATGCGTTTCGCCACAAGCGTCACAATCCCGATAACAATGAGGTAAATCGCCCCCGCTAGAAACATTGGAACGAGGCTGGCATCGCGGTTGGCTGCGGTACGGCTCGCCAAGATAAGGTCTGAGATTCCAAGCGCGTATACAAGAGACGTATCTTTGACAAGGCTCATGATTTCATTGAAGACACTTGGCAAGACAATCTTCGTCACTTGTGGAAGAACGATATAGCGAATCGTTGCTCCTGGCGTGAATTTCAATACTTTCGCCGCTTCATACTGCCCTTTTGGAATCGTATCGATCCCCCGCGGGAAAATCTCCGCAAAAGTACGCCGCGTAGTTGAGCGTGAAGGCAATAAGCGCTGCTGGGAGTCGGTCTAGACGAATGCCGACACTTGGCAAGACGTAATAAATAAAGATTAGTTGTAATAACAGAGGCGTCCCGCGCATCACCCAGATGTAGATATGGATGAGTCCCAGTTGAGTGGTTTCCATTTCAGCTGCATCGCAAAGGCAATGAGAATGCCCAGCGGAATCGAGAAGATAAGAACGAGTGCGAACACTTCTAATGTCGTCACTGCTCCGTGTAATAAGCTTGGTAAAATTTCGAGTGAATAAGACAAATTAAGGACCTCCGTCTGTTGTTTGATGCTTTAAAGTATAGCACAACTCATTTATTTGAAAAAGATGAAAGTTTCATGAGAACGGTCTCAGTTTTTCAAGTTTTTTCATTTCTTTCAAAACAAATAAAAACCGCAACTGGATGCGCTCCAATTGCGGTTCGTTTTGTTATTCAAGTACGCCTTGTTCTTTCTTACGACGTTCTTTGATTAAGTCTTTCACCGAGATAAGGACCACGGCTGCCAGAATCATCGCCATGCCGACAAAGTCAATCGCGAAGAAATGCTCGTTCATGATGAGGAAGGCAAAGAACACCGCAGAAATCGGTTCGACGGCGGCAATCAGACTACTCTTCACCGGCCCGATATAGCTCGTTCCTTTTAAAAACATCGTGTACGAAATAATCGTTCCAATCAGGATAATTCCTGTTAGTGCTGCAAGAATATCCACGCTATACTCAAGTTCCATCGTCGTAAGGCCGCTCATCGGGAAGAGAATGACTCCTGCAATGACCATCCCTACTCCAATCACGGTGAGACTTCCGTACTCTTGAATGAGTTTAATCGGAAGCATGATGTAAATGGCATACGTGAAGCCACTAAAGATGCCCCAGAAGAGCCCGAGTGGTGTCACGCTGAGTTGATTGAGTTGACCCGTGTGTCGCAATGATGAATGTCCCCAGAATTGCGAGGACAATCGACGTCACTTCAGACGCGGTCGGTGTCGTGCGATTTTTCAAACACATATACACGAGAATAATGACCGGACAGAGATACTGCAAGACGGTCGCGGTTCCGGCATTACTGAGGTGAATCGCTTCAAGATACGTAAACTGGTTCATGAAGAGCCCGATAAACGCAAAAAGCGTAATTTTGGCGTAGTTTTTCTTTTTCCTTGAAAGAAGGCGACCAGTTGTCCACGGGTAAACGCATAGCTCATCGCGAGTAGACAGACCCCAGAGATAATCAGACGTAGGTCGGTCAAGGCGAGTACGCCCATTCCGTGCGCCATCAAGTATTGACCACACGCGCCACTCATCCCCCAGGCAATCCCGGCAAAGAGCGTCATCAAGGTTCCTTTTAATAGTTGTTGTTTTGGCTGGTTTAGTTGTTCTGTCGTTTTCATACCACCGATTATAGCACAATCCGCCCTCTTCCTGTACCTTCAGTTGCTGGAAAATATAATTATTAAGATTTCACGGAACTGCATGATTTAGCTTGCCCTCAAGAGATTCATTTGTTGCAGTCCCATTTCACCCTTATGACGAAACTGTGAAATTTATCGTAGGAAATTGCGCACTCTACTTATTTTTGGTACACTTATAAAGGAAAATTTTATTCAAGGAGGTTTTTATGAAACTTACAGGTAAAGTCACGCTCTTAACAGCTGCCCTTTTCGCCCTTTCGGCACATGCGGTTGCTGCAGAGACGACACAAACTGAAACGACAGTTCAACCGACGACTGCTGAAGTCACAACGGTTCAACCAACGACTGAAACGACAACGACTGCGGAAGGGACTCTTCCAAAAGATTCTGAAAAACGACGTCGATATTCGTGTGTATAAGCCAGGTGAAGAACCAAAATACACTGGTCTTTACAAAGCTGATGGCGAAACATACTACCAAGTGGACAGTAAGCCAATCACGAATACATGGAAATGGCACGGAGGACGCTGGTACTACTTTGGCGCTGACGGAAAGATGTTGAAATCAACTGTTACTCCAGATGGCTATCTAGTGGACATCGAAGGAATGCTCGTTAGTCCAGGCTGGAACTACCAAGGTGGTAAATGGTACTATGCTGAGTCTGGCGGAAAAGTATTCCGTGGCGACTGGAAGAAAATCGGTGGCGTTTGGTACGCATTCCACGATAATGGTGCAATGTACTCTCACGAATGGAGCGGCAGCTATTTCTTAAAAGATAGCGGTGCGATGGCCGATAACGAATGGGTTTTCGACAGAAACTACAATAGCTGGTTCTATATTAAGCCAGGTGGTACTTACGCAAGCCGTCAGTGGAAAGGCGACTACTACTTGAAGGCTGGCGGCTATATGGCCCAGAGCGAATTCATTTACGATCCAAATTACAAAGCGACGTACTATTTAAAAGAAGATGGAACCTATGTGAAGAATCAATGGCTTCAAATCAAAGGCAAATGGTACCACTTCCGTAAGTATGGAGAACTCGATACAAATAAATGGATTGGTTCTTACTATGTGAAGGCTGACGGAATGATGGCTGAAAACGAATGGATTTACGATTCGAACTACGGTGGTAAATTCTATCTTCAAGCTGACGGTGTCTATGCTCGAAACATCGTTACCATCGATGGCAAAAAGCATGCCTTCCAAGAAAATGGTTTATGGATTGGAGAAGTTCCTGCTCCGGTCAACTACGGCAACTACAAAAACGTGGTCTTCCTTGACCCAGGTCATGGCGGACGTGACCCAGGTGCAGTATACAACGGACTTCGCGAAAAAGATTTAAACATGTCGATTTACCGTAAACTTAGAAGCGAGCTCGAAAAACTTGGCTACACTGTTTTAACATCTCGCGACTCAGATGTGTATGTGGACTATGTTACTGAACGTTCTGAAATGGTGAACAAAGACGGATGCGGATGTATTTATCAGTATCCACTTCAACGCAACAGGCGTTCCTGGGGCAAACCGTAGCGGTGTCGAAACATACATCTACGAACCAGACGACGACATTAAGCCTCGTATTAATAAAGTGGCTCATGACAACCCTGTTCGTCTCAGCGAAAGCAAACGTCTAGCCGACAACATTCATAACTCCGTTGTGTCTGTTGCTGGGGCAAACGACCGTGGTGTTCACGGTTCGAACTACGCTGTTCTTCGTGAAACAGTTAAACCTGCCGTTCTAATAGAACTTGGGTACATGGATAGCCCTGAATACAAGAAGATTAGCGATGATAAATACCAAAACAAACTCGTTGAAGGGCTTGTTAAAGGTCTACGCAACTTCTATAAGACAGCTAAATAAAGACAGTAACGTAAAAGGTTGGCACGAGTGCCAACCTTTTTTTATGACGCATTTTCTTCTTCATTCTACGCTCAAAAATTCACTTTATAATGATTCCATTTAATGTTAGAATAAAGGTAACCAACTTTAGGAGGCACGTTTATGTTTAATAAAGATTAAGAAGATGATGTTTAGGATTGTTGGCGATTGCCAGCCTACTCCTCATCGCAGGCTGTCAGGCATCTACACAGCAAGGACCTAAAGCTCCACAAGATTTAACTAAAGACCAACAAGGAACGTGGTTATGGACAGAACAACAATCGACGTTGCAAAAAGGTATTCCTTGCAACGAATCTCGAGCCCCGAGCTGCAGCATATATGTTGGATGACTTAGATATTGTAAAAATGACGATGACAATTAAAGACAAAACGGTTGAATTGAAGTATCGTTTTGATTATCTGCGCATTTATGAAGATCAATATAAAGGCCTAGGTCTGAAGACTCCTGATTTCAAAACATACGTACAACAGAAAACAGAAGACTTTAAAGCCTATGTAGCGACTCTTCAACATACAAAGATTACAGTAGATGAAGCAAACTACGCTTACGACTATACGCTGACTGGAACCATTGATCCAGATAATCACACCATCACTTTTCCAGAAACTCCAACATTCCTAAGCAAAATTATCTTAGGACCTAATACGAATCCACTAGAGGCCATCACGTATCAGTATTCTGTGGACGGAAAACAAATGACCCTTTCTGCTGAAGGCAAAAATGATAAAGGCTTGAAGCTGGTGATGCGTCTTCGCTTTAACTACACGGAAGAGTCTAAATAGAAGGAGTGAGGAATGATGAAAACGATGAAAAAAATTTCGCTATGGACGATGTCGCTTCTGACTCTTCTATTTGTTGCAGGATGCGCTGAACAACAGCAACAACAAACAACTGCTGAAACCACAACTGAGGCTCCTGCACCAGTCGCTCTTGAAGGTGAATGGCAAGCGATTGACTTTAGAGATACATTAGAACGTACATTTTTATATACTTACAAGGACGCGTATACCCGATTGAGAGTAACAGAGGCTTTTGAAGATGTCTCTCCTACTTTAACCATCGAGGGAACAAAGGTGACTTATAACTACACTGTAGATATGAATAAATACTTCGAGTTTTTTGCTGAAACACATAAAGATGTGGCTAAGGACAAGGCAGAAGCAGCGAAAGTCGTTGCCGCTGTTGCCCAAAAAAATTTTAAAAAGTCCCAAGACTTATCTGGAACTTATAATGATGAAACCTATATCTTCAAAGGGAAACAAGAAGGTGGCGTGTTAGACACAAACGCAAAAACGATTGTCTTCCCGGATGTTCCAAATCTATTTGGAATTCTCCCACTTTATATTTCTTCAACAGAAGTCCCAATTACTTATCATTATGAGGTCAATGGCGATATTCTTACGATGACTGCTGAGAAGGTCTATAAAGAAAATGGAATCCATTTGGTTTATCCGATGAAATTTAAGAAAGTGCAAAAATAATTCACTGCCCCCTTGAGATTTTCTCAAGGGGTTTTTGTGTGCAAAAAAATATAGAGGTTGTGCACTATTAAAATACTCTAGAACCTTCGTATTTTAATAGAAATAGAAAGCTATTTTACACAGAAAAGGCCTTAAGAATCTCAAATACTGCTCCATCTGTGCTGAAGACTTTTGCTCTTTTCAGTATTCCCTCCGTCTAAAAGGAGCTCGCTCAAAGTTTCACTTTATAATCATTCCAGTTAATGATAAAATGTAGGTAACAACTTTTAGGAGGTAACTCTATGTTTTGTAAGACAAAGAAGATGCTTTTCGGATTCTTGGCGTTCGCTACTCTGCTCTTCGTTGCAGGGTGCCAGAGCCAAACGCCCGATTCTAAAGCACAAAATACATCCCCACAGGAATCCTGGGAATGGACTGAACAACCTTTAACGATGCAGAAGATTCTCTTGGCTATGAATATCAATAAATTTGTTGCCGCATATGTGGTAGAAGACTTTAACGACGTAAAAATGACGCTCGATATTAATGAGAATACGGTCGAATTGAAGTACCATCTTAGCGTAAAAAAAATTTATGAGGATCAATACAAAGGCCTCCAACTGAAAACTCCTGATATAGATACCTATGTAAAAAATAATTTTGAGGGGTTCAAAGAAGCTGTTAAGAAATATCAGCACGCAAAGGTGACAACAGACGATGCGAACTTGTCCTATGACTACTCTTTAACAGGTGAAATTGACAAGGAAAAACATACGATTACTTTCCCTGAAACACCGACTTTCTTAAAGGCACTTGTCATGGGAATTGGCATTGACCCATTGAAACCTATTACTTATAACTACACAGTGGACGGCAATCAAATGACGCTCTTTATTGAAGGCGATATTCAAGAAGGCTATCCTCGAGAAATGCGTATTCGTTTCAATCGATTAGGCGGACAATAAGAAAGGAGTGGCAAACATGAAAAAATTTACTTTATGGATGGTTTCCCTCTTCTCTTTACTGTTCATTGCAGGGTGTGGAAACGAACAACAACAAGTACAACAAACACAAAGTCAAACTCCAACAACAGAAGCTCCAAAACCTGCTTCTGTTGATGTGGAAGGAACGTGGCAAGCCGTCGACTTTAGAGATACTCTTGAGAAGGTATTTCTACTTCAATACGACGATGCGGCCAGTCGCTTAAAGGCAACAGAGGCCCTTAAAGACGTCGTTCCAGTCCTCAAGATTCAAGGAAATAAGGTTACATTTGAATACACCGCAAACATGTCAAAATTCTTGGATGCGTATGGGGATGTGATTGGCAAAAAACAATTTAGCTACAAAGAAAATGCGATTAACTATATTGTTGGTTTGGCAAAGACGACGTATCGTAGCCTCAAATACCATACGGTTGACTGGGATGAACAAACATCGACGGTTAAATCTGTGTTAAAAGATGGCGTTCTAGATACCAAAACACAAACGATTACCTTCCCGGAAGTTCCAAATATTTTTGCAGTCATCCCACTGTATATCACCGACCAAGAAAAACCGATAAAGTATCAATATGAGATTGTTGGGGACACGTTGACGATAAAAGCAGAGCGTACACTGAAGGAGCAAAACTTGCATGTGGTGTACCAAATGAAATTCAAGAAAGTTTCTGATGCAAAAACTAATTAACAAATATAAAACTCTTTTTAAGGAGGTCTAACAATGTTTAGACATAGTAAAAAAATCATCCTTGCTCTACTGACTCTCTTTTCATTTTTGGTCATTTCTGGATGCTCTCAGGGCTCAAACAACTCTGAAAGTTCACCAGCTGCTACAACAGAAGTACCGAAGAAAGTAAACGATATTGAGGGTGAATGGAAACTAACGGACATTCGTAATTCAATCCAATCTATATACTCTTTATTCGAAATAGATGAAGTACAATTCGGATACTTTTTAACAATTTTTGACGACTTAGACATGCGTTTGAAGGTTAACGGTGACAAGGTTGAGGTCAGCTACTCTACTGACTTAAATAATTTCTCAAACAATCTTTATAAAGGAACTAATAAAAAAGATTCTGCTGAAGTTTTCAAAACAAACCTATTTAAACGTAGTAAAGAATTGGCAGATAAATACAAGACAAATAAAGCCACATTGGATGTGACAACGGGCGCCTTTAGTTTCTATGCTCCTGGAACCATAAATGATACAGATAAAACTATGTCCTTCCAAGAGCCGTTAAACTTTAACATGAGCTTTCCTATGACATTGACGGAGACATATGACCCAATTACATATAAATATGAATTGAAAGATAATCTTCTTCTCGTTTCTTTGGATGGTATTGATTCTAAAACCCAGCAACCCGTTCATGCCGAATTAAGATTCGAACGTGTCACTGGTTCAGAAAATAATACGGCAGCAACAACTACAAAACAGACAGCTTCTTTAGATGGAAAATGGGAACTTATAAATTCTGGTGACGCCTTCTTACGTGGGCTTTTCTATCGCCTTCATTCTCAATATGAAAGAAAACTGCTTCTACAAGTTTACTGGAATACGTTAAAGGATTTAAAACCAACGATAACAATTTCTGGAAATAAAGCTACTTATGAGGGTTCGGTTAATCTAACAGACGCCTATAATAGCATCTACGAATATAATAAAAAAAATGCTAAAATAAAACTTGAGCCAAAAGAAGAGTACATACGTACGTACTATTTTTAATAATATGATTAAAACAAATCTAAGTGCGAGTAAATATTCTAAAATTGATATTGATGAGGCAAACTACACTGTCCATACTGTAATCCCAGATGGAATAGTTAATACAGACAGAAATATAATTACTTTCGATAATCCAATGGCTATTTCGGATCTTGTCATTTTTTCAAACTTTTCTATAGCAATGTTGGATACAGATTATAACTACACAATAGACGGCGATATTTTAACCCTTACCTATGAAAGACATGACACTGGCCAAAGATTTAATATTTACTATGAATTGAAGTTTAAGAAAGTTCAAAACTAATTCACTGCCCTTTGAGAATTTCTCAAGGGGTTTTTGTGTGCAATTAATTTACTTATTAAGTGCTCTATTAAAATACTCTAGAACCTTCGGTTCGGTATAGTCATGATAACTGCTACACCGGGTTGAGCCTTAGATCTCAACCCTAGCAAGCTTCAAAGAGCGGGTAAAAGTTGAAAACTTTAACCCGCTCTAATTCATCTTACTTGTTTGTCGCGGTTATCATAACTATACCCCGAAGCTCCTTCGTATTTTAATAGAAGCTGAAAGCAATTTTACACTGAAAAGTCCTTGAGATTCTCAAACGTTTAGTGAACCGGACAAATAAAACTATCCCTCTTCTCCTGTTGAATAATGGTGAAGTTACGGAGGAAGGTTGTAATTTTCGTGAAAACCGTTGCAAATAAAAATTGTAATCGTTATAATTTAATTATATTAGAATCACTCTATTAAGGAGGTCTAACAATGTTTAGACATTATAAGAAATTATTTTTAGCATTTGTTGCTCTATGCTCAGTCTTCGTACTGGCTTCTTGTTCCCAAGACCAAAGCAGCTCTCAAAATGCCGCTCAAACAGAAGCACCAAAAGTGGAAACAATTGATGGTGATTGGGAATTGGTCGATGTAGTCGATGCTTTTTCGTATTCCATCGGAGCCTATACTCTCTATGGATTAAACTTTGGACGATTGCTTGAATCTGTCAAAGACTTCAAAATGGACATGAAGATTGAAAACAATACGGCAACGATTAAATACGATTATAACATTGATAACTTTATTAAAGCTTTCTCCACTTTCTCAAAGACGCTAAAGGAAAGCCTGAAGAAGAATTCAAAAAACTCCAATATGACTCTCATGAAAACCTCGCAGCCGACTTTAAGAAATACAAAGTCAGCATGAATAAAGAAACAGGTGTATTTAGCTACGAAGCAACGGGTTCTATTGATCAAGATGCCAAAACTATGACCTTTGATGAAGGAATTTCAGTAGCAAACTCATTCTTCTTCTCATTTGGTGAAAACCGCATTTCGCCAAACACATATCATTACGAACTAAAAGATGACATGCTTTACGTAACGATTGACGGAAAATCGAAAAAGGATAATCTTCCAGTTCACTATGAACTACACTTCAAACGTAAAGGTAGCACTACTCAAAAAGATCCAGTTCCAATTGAAGGAAAATGGCAAGCCATTGACTTCAGACCAGCTCTTCAACGTAGCTTAGCCTATAAAGATTTCAAAAATGATGATTCGGCTATCAAGCTGATCTATCCTGAGGCATTGAAAGATTTGAAACCAACGTTGAATATTACAGGTACATCCGTTGAATTCGACTATACTGTATCTCTAGCAGATGGTTTTGGAATGTTCTACGATTACTTAAAACAAAAAGACGGATCTAAGGTAACGCAAACAAAAGACGAATATATTAAAAATCAATTTACTAAATTATCAGTCAATCTACAATCTGGTGCTAAAGACTACCCAAATACAACTTATGAATTTGATAAAGAAAATAACACGATTCATTCTGTATTGAAAAATGGTAAATTAGATACAGCAAACCAAACGATTGTCTTCCCAGAAGCAATCAATATTGTGCAGCTTGCAATCCTATCTATTGGACCTGCCAATAAAGAAACTACGTATAAATACTCGATTGATGGAGATATTTTAACGTTGACGATTGAGCAACGCGATGGCAAGAATAATCTAAATACGGTTATGTCTGCCAAATTCAAAAAAGTAGCGGAATAATCTCTTCGCTAGGAACATTTTCCCAGACAGCTCTAAAAAAGAATGTAGTATTACCTTTTTCTCCAACCGTTATCGAGGAAACTATTGGTAAAATTTGTAAGAAAAAAACAAATTTAATTTACGGGTACAGAAAGATTAAGCATTTGATTCAGAAGGAATTAAATCAGATTGTTAACCATAAGGTTGTGCAGCGGATTATGCAGAAAAAAATGGTTGGAATTGTGCCGTGAAAACGAAAAAGCTATCAAAATAGGTAAACCTTTTCTCAATTACTGGCAATACTCTGAATAGAGATTTTTTTCAGCGGATAAACCTATGCAAAAGTTGACTACTGATATCACATATTTACCTTTTCGGCCCTAAACGATTATATTTGTCGTCGATTATGGATTTATACAACGGAGAAATACTAGCTTATACAATTGGTTCTAAACAAGATACTAAGTTTGTATTGGATACTTTAAATCAAATTGACTTACCTAAGGGTGTTCTACTACATAGTGATCAAGGCAGCGTTTATACTTCCGCCGAATACTACAATTTATGTAAAGAAAAAAACATTATCCGCAGTATGTCCCGTAAGGGGTACTACATTCTTTTTTTATGTCCTAATAGTTATTTTTTTAAATAGAGGCAGAACCGTAAAGTGTGTTTATCCGAATCTCCATCCAAGCTAGTCCAATAAATGAAGAGCTGATTGGCTCCTTCTTCTCCTGTTGAATAATGGTGAGGTGACGGAAGAAAATGGTAATTTTTGTGAAAAACCCTTGTAAAAATAAAAAAATATTAGAAGTATAATATAAGCATAATACAACAATCTGTTTGAAGGAGGTCTAACAATGATTAGACAAACTAAGAAACTGTTTCTTGGTCTGCTCTCTCTTGGCGCAATTTTTGTGATTGCTGGATGTGGACAGAACCAAGCTTCAGATCAAAATGCCAATAACGCGCAACAAACGCAAGCGCAACAAGAACAAAAAGATCCAAATAATATTGCTGGTGAATGGGAATCAGTCTGAGCTCGATTCATTGCAAACAGCTTTTTTTCCCCGAAAAGGATATGAAACAGTTATACATTTAAGAAAATTTATTGAAGCCTTTAAAGATTTCAAGATGAAATTCTCCGTTGATGGCACAAACGCTAAAGCTAAGCTATCAATTTGACTCGAAGAAGTTCGCAAAAGCATTCTACGAGATTTCAAAGGACAAGAAAAAAATGACAGAAGACGCATTTGTTAGCCGTTATATTAACGGACAAACAGAGTTCGTGCAAAACTTCAAGAAATATAAAGCATCAATGGATACATCGACTGGAACTTATAGCTACGAGGCTACAGGAACTATTGACGAAAAAGCAAAGACTGTCACATTTGACGAAGGGCTCATCATTCTTGACTCTTTTCCCTCTAACGACAGCGGGTAAAGATCATAGATTCGATCCAGCAACTTACAACTATGAAGTAAAAGACGGCATCTTGACCATCTACGCCGATATGAAAGACGAAGGACAATCTTCCTGTTCATTTTGAATTGACTTTCAAACGCGTACCAAGTGCAGAAAAGAAATAGAAAGGAGACGCGACCATGTTTAAACAATACTTAAAACCATTATTCATTGCTGGCTGCTCTCTTTTAATGCTTGCCGGCTGCGGAAATCAAACTGCTACTACAACAACTACAACAACTGCTCCTTCCAATCCTCTCGAAGGAAAATGGGAACAAATCGACTTCAGAAGTACACTCGAACGTAGCTTAGGATATGAGGATTTTAGTAGTCGACTTCCACGCCGACTCATCTACTCTGATGCCTTCAAGGACGTAACACCGACACTAACGATTACAGGGGATTCTGCCGTATACGATCTTACAGCAACGACCAATGTGGCTGTCGGCAACTTCTATGACTACGCGAAGGCTCAAAAGTTAACAAGTGTCAAAGGAACCAAAGAACAATATATTAAAAATCAGTATGACGATTTGAAAAAAACCTGGAAACTTATAACAAACATAATCTCCCCCTCAGCTTTGAGTTCAATGATGAAAAATATGAAATCCATCAAACCTTAAAAGAAATCACCATTAACGAAAGTGCCGGTACGTTTGAATTCAAGAACGCACCAATGTTCATTGATTTAGTAACATTCTCGAGTGGGAAATTCGTATATCCAGTGACCTATAAATATACCCTTGAAGACGGAATATTAACACTGTCACTCGAACAAAAACAAGACCTTGACAATGGAGATTCAGTTACTCTCTACTACACAATGCATTTCAAAAAAGTAGCGGAATAATCTCTTCACGAGGATGACTTACTTAGACAACTCTAAAAAACCAAAAAGGAATGTAGTTAAACTACATTCCTTTTTTTATACTCCATTTCCACTTTAAAGTAATCCGTAGAATGATTTGCGATTTTTGTCACAAAGAGTTACGATATAATAATAAGAACAAGTTTTAGGAGGTCCTTTTATGAAACACTGGACTAAAAAATATTGGCTAGCTCTGTTAACGGTTTTATGCCCTCTCCTATTGGCAGGATGCAGTTCCGCAACAACAACCAGCCAGACGACTACACAAGAAACAACTGTTGCGCAGAATGAAACTCTTGATGGTACTTGGGAATTAACCGATGTGAAGACCACTTTAAGAAAATCATTTGTCCTAAGAGGTGCTGACCCAACGCAGTACGCCTATGCGATTGATGATTTAGCTGACTGGAAACCGCAACTCGTCATTTCAGGAAATGAAGCTGAATTTAAATACAGCTATAACTTCACAAAATATTTCGAGAATCTATATGAACATATTTATAAAAATGCTTTCCCAGATAAATCCGAATTCAAGTCTGTTTTATATGATGGGTTATGCAAAAATCCTTCCAGCTTTAAAAGTCACTAAAATCAAGATGGACAAAGAAACAAACCAATTCGATTTTCTCTTCCTGAAGGTGCTATGGATACAAGCAACAAAACGATTACTTTTAAAGAAACACCAACTCTCCTCATGACATTTTCATTAGGAATCACCATGCAACCCAGCTCGTCCAATCACTTATCAATATGAATTAGATGGGGATACCCTCGTAGTCAGCGCTAGAGGCAATAACGAGCGAGGCGTTTTAGCAACCATGAAAATGACATTCAAGAAAGTAACAGAATAGAAAGGAGCCTTCACATGTATCAATCAATAACAAAAAAATTAACACTGTGGGTTGCTTTCCTTTCACTACTCCTTCTTGCAGGCTGTACCGGAAAACAAGAAGAAACTACTGTAGCACAGTCTGAAGCGACAACCGAAACTGCCAAACAGGAAGTTTCTTTAGATGGAAAATGGAAGATTTATAATCTGCGTGACAGTCTAGAAAGCATTCTAATATACACTAATCCGGTAGATCAATTTGACGGATTGCTAATTATGCTAATCGGTGCTGAAAAAACAACGATTGCTTCTGAAATTACGATTAATGGTAATACTGCTGAATATCATGGCGCCTATGATATGAATATTAGCTTTGAAGCATACTATGATACTGAGTTTAAAAATCAAAATATTTCAAAAGAAGAAGGACTCAAACGATATCAGAGCTATGTTGAACTTCTTTTCAAAAAATTCCCTGATGCAGTCGGTGGTCTTTCAGAGGATAAGCAGACCCTTGATGGAACGATTAAACGGGAAAGTGGACACTCAAGCAAAAACCATTACTTTCACTGCCCCAATTTTCTTTGCAGGTGACATACGAGCAACAACTTCTGTTCTCAGCGACAAACCTGTCACATATTCATATTCAATCGAAAATGATATTCTAACGTTAACACTCAGTGGAAATGACGAAATTTATAATCTTCCAGAAACAATTGTCCTTCAGTTCCAAAAAGTTCAAGAATAAGAAAAAGGAATCAAGCAGCCGCTTGATTCCTTTTTCACTTCAATTCTACTTTTAATTTAATTAATATAAATTATACTACAGTCTGATTTGGATATCTACGTAGTGGCGATAATAACTGTACCGGGGTGAGCCTTAGGTCTCAACCCGGTGTAGCAGTTATCTTTACTATAACAACCCAAAGGTCCGAAAGTATTTTTATGGAAACACTGTTTCCTACTTAAGATAGCCTTGGCTTTGAAGGAACTCACGGGCAACTGTTTCAGCAGACTTACCCTCTACTCCCACTTCATAGTTCATGCGACTCATCTGTTCCGCCGTAATCTTTCCAGCTAAGACATTAAGTACGCCTTCCAATTCCGGATGCTGTTTCAACAACGCTTCCTTCATTAAAGGTGCGCCTTGGTAAGGTGGGAATAACTGCTTGTCGTCTTCTAACACCACAAGGTCGTAGCGTGTGATTTCTGCGTCTGTTGAATACGCGTCGGTGATTTGAATGTCCCCCGATTGAATCGCTTGGTAGCGCAGGCTTGGTTCCATTGTTGCGACGTTTAAGTTCAATCCGTATACCTTTGAAGGCCGCGGTTTCCATCTTCTCGGTCGTTGAATTCGAGCGTGAATCCGGCTTTTAATTGCCCTTCGACTTTCTTCAAGTCAGAGATGGTCTTGAGTCCGTATTTTTCAGCAATCGCTCTTGGGACCGCGACGGCATACGTATTTTGGTATTCCATCGGCTTCAAATAGGCCAAATTGTCTTGCTTCAAGATGCCTTCTTTCGCCAATTCGTAGACTTCTTCTGGATCATGCGACACTTTTGGCGCAGGCTTCAACAAGCTTTCCGTAATCGTTCCTGTGAATTCTGGGTAAATGTCGATGTCCCCATTCTTCAAGGCTTCATACAAGAATGTTGTCTTCCCGAAGTTTGGTTTCACTTCGACTTTCAGCTTCGTATTTTCCTCAATTAAGAGTTTATACATATTTGCTAAAATTTCTGGTTCGGGTCCTAATTTACCGGCGATGACCAGAGTTTGTTGGCCCATCGAAGGCATCATCCCTGAAACGAAAGACGCTCCGAGTCCGGCAAACAGGACGATAAACGTTGCAAAAATCGTTTTTAATTTAGCATGTTCCATCCATTTCAACAACGTACTAAACGCAATGGCAAGAACGGCTGAAGAAATCGCCCCAATTAAAATCAAGCTGGCGTTGTTACGGTCAATTCCAAGAAGGATGAAAGAACCGAGTCCCCCTGCCCCGATTAACGCCGCAAGAGTGGCTGTTCCGATAATAAATACCGCTGAAGTGCGCACCCCTGACATGATAACAGGCATCGCGATTGGAATCTCAAACTTCTTCAATCGTTCCCACTTCGTCATCCCAAAGGCAATCCCCGCTTCTTCTAAGCTAGGGTCAATGCCCTGTAGTCCCGTAATTGTATTTTGTAAAATCGGGAATAAAGCGTAAATCACAAGTGTTGTGAGTGCTGGGACTGTTCCGATACCCATAAATGGAATAAAGAGCCCTAATAGCGCAAGAGATGGAATTGTTTGGAAAATCCCTGCCACTTGAAGAACAAATGCCGCAGAGCGCTTGTGTGAGCTTAAAACAACGGCTAATGGTACAGCCACCACAATCGAAATTAATAACGCTAATAGCGAGAGTTGTAAATGTTGCCCTAGTGCCACTGTCCAGTCGCTAAAACGCTCTTGGAAGGTCGTTATCAAATTATGCATGAACAGCACCTCCTTTGAACAATTCTTGGACAAACTCCGTTGCAGGATGCTCTAAGATTTCTTCAGGACGTGCGACCTGCTCGATGGCTCCGTCTTTTAATACAGCAATGCGATCTGCCAACTTCAACGCTTCATCCGTATCGTGTGTCACGAAAATCGTCGTCATTTGAAACTCACGATGCAATGCCTTCGTGAGTTCTTGTAGTTGCTTACGAGAAATCGCATCAAGCGCTGAGAACGGTTCGTCCATCAATAGTGTCATCGGTTCTGCAATAATGGCTCTGATAATCCCAACCCGTTGTTGTTCCCCACCAGAGAGTTCGCTTGGAAGTCGTTTCGCATAATCTTCTGCTGGAAGGCCTACTTTATCGAGTAGTTCCTTTGTTTTCGCAGCGATTTGCTCCTTCTTCCACCCTTTCATTTCAGGAATGAGCGCGATATTTTCCGCCACCGTTAAGTTCGGGAACAGCGCGATTTGTTGAAGAACATATCCTGTCTCTAAACGTAATTTTCGTTGGTCATGTTCCTTGATTCGTTTTTCATTTAAATAAATATTTCCATCAGTCGGTTCAATCAACTGGTTAATCATCTTTAACATGGTTGTTTTCCCTGAACCGGATGGCCCCACTAACACCATAAATTCGCCGTCGTTAATCGTAAGGTTCACGTCTTTTAAAACGAGCTTTTCATCATAACGCAAGGCGACATTTTTATATTCAATCATACTAACCCTTCTTTATTTAATAGATTTATACTCCGCTTCTACTCCCTTTTGTACAGCGGGACGTTTAGCAATTCTGTCTGCCCATTCGTTTAAATGCTTGTAGCTTTGCGCATCAAGGAATTCTGCAGAATTTTGATAGAGTGTCCTTGAACGAGGTGACCGTACCATGACCAGATGGCGATATCGGCAATCGTATATTCGTCTCCTGCGATATATGGGCGTTTGGCTAACTCTTTGTCGAGCAAGTCTAATTGGCGCTTTGCTTCCATTGTGAAACGGTTAATCGCGTACTCGATTTTCTCTGGTGCGTAATTGAAGAAGTGCCCAAATCCGCCCCCTAAGAATGGTGCTGCTCCTGTTTGCCAGAAGAGCCAGTTTAAGACTTCTGTACGTTTAGCTGTGTCTTCTGGAAGGAATTTTCCAAATTTTTCTGCTAAATAAAAGCAAGATATTCGCTGACTCGAAGACGCGAATCGGCTCATCCCCTGAGCGGTCTAAGAGTGCTGGAATCTTCGAGTTCGGATTAATCGCTACAAAGTCGCTACCGAATTGATCCCCATCCATAATTGAAATCTTGAATAAATCATAGGCTGCCTTGTCGACGCCTGCTTCGAGTAATTCTTCCAGCATAATCGTCACTTTAATGCCGTTCGGTGTTCCAAGCGAATACACTTGTAAGTCTGTTTCGCCGACTGGCAATGTTTGTTCAAAACGAGCCCCTGCTGTTGGACGGTTAATTCCTGAGAATTTCCCTTGGTTGCTATCGGCTGCGCTCCATACGCGTGGTAATTGATATTCTGACATATGGTTTCCTCCTTGAGTCTCTTTAGAATTATTTTAACATGAGACTTTACTTCTCTTTAAAACATCTGCTTATGAACCCTTTCTCAAGCAGAAACTTTTGTAAATAAATTTTTTAAATGTTAGACTTAATAGTATAAACAACAAAGGAGGTCTTCAAATGTCATTAGAAGATAAATTACAACAAGCATCAGGTGCAGCAAAAGAAGTTTTAGGTAAAGTTACTGGTGATAAAAGCACTGAAACAGAAGGTGCAGTAGAAAAAGGTTTAGGTAAAGCCAAAGAAGTTCTAGAAAACGTTAAAGAAGGCGTTGAAGGCGCAGTAGAAGGCATTAAAAATACTTTCAACAAATAATTGAGCCTAACGAATAAGAGCCGCTACATATCATTGTAGCGACTCTTTTTTTCTTTATAAAATATACTCCGCCAGTAAGCGTTCAAATTCGCGGATATTGATGCCGCGTTTCAATTCAATCTTAATATGGCCTGCTCTGGTCCATAATTCCACTTCTGCCGTGTAATCGAGGATTCCTGCATTTTCAGTAGACCACATATTCACTGCGCTATATGGCAATGAATACATCTCGACTTTCGTTCCCGTGAGTCCTTGGACGTCTTTTACAATCAAGCGTTTATTCGTGAATACTGCCACATCTCGTACAGTTTTAAAGGCGCGGTCTGCCACCTCTCCTGTCACAAGAATTTCTTCGATATCGCGTGGTATATCCACTTCTCGGTAGAAGACCCATTTGAGTGCGGTTGTTTCGTTTTCCATTTCCATATCCAATCCCCCATCTCGTTGAACTTTCTAGTTATAATACATCTACAATTTCCCAAAGAATATCCTTCCATGTAACTTTCTTACGTCCATTAATCGTTTCAATTAGATGGTACACTTTCAGATGATTGTCATTGCGAAATACAAAATCGAATCGGAATTCACGTCCGTTTGGAGAAATCGCATCGAACTTAGTTTTATATTTATCATGAACTGGGCTCACTGGATATTTATTAAACAGCATGCGACGCTCGTCCCCTGCTTCCTTAAGACAGTTCTCAAGCTCCTCACAAAATTCCACAAACATCTGGTAGAGCTGTTCCTCAGAAAGTCTGCGACTGCGCACGAGTGACTTGTAATCTGAAAATCCCCAGCGTGTCATATCGATGACAAATGAAAATCCTTCTTTATTGATTCTATTTAAAAATTCTTCACGGTTCATGCTTGTCCTCCATTACTGTTTTCTCTGGCCCATTCGGGATTGCTATAATAGCGCACATAGAAATGAGGGTCTCCGCCCGCTTCGTCCATTTTATCTTTAATGCTCACTTCTGGATGAGTGACTTCTCCTGTTTTTGTAAAATACTCTCCGATTTTACCCGTGCGATTTTCGAAGCCCCCACGCCACATCGTTTCCTACAATCGCTGCTAAGAATCCATGACTCTCCACCAAGTCAAAGAATTCTGCTACGGTGAGGCTCTCTGGCACCTCGAATGTCATCTCATGATTGTATACATCATCTCCGGCACAAACCGAATTGCGATCGACAATAATTTTCATCTGGCCACTTCCTCTAATGAAATACTTGTGACTTCATTATACCATATCCACATTTTATTCTCGCTTTTCTATCCAATCCGTCTGTAATTTAATCTATTCTTTACTGATTAAGAAATCTTTAAAAATGACTCTTAAAATCAATATATGTTTATAAAAATAAAGAATATGTGTTAGTATCAACTTTTGCATAGGTTTATCCGCTGAAAAATCTCTATTCAGAGTATTGCCAGTAATTGAGAAAGGTTTACCTATTTTTGATAGCTTTTTTTCGGTTTCACGGCACAATTCCAACCATTTTTCTGCATAATCCGCTGCACAACCTTATGGTTAACAATCTGATTTAATTCCTTCTGAATCAAATGCTTAATCTTTCTGTACCCGTAAATAAATTTGTTTTTTTCTTACAAATTTTACCAATAGTTTCCTCGATAACGGTTGGAGAAAAGTCTTTCTTTTTCCATCGGTAGTAAGTAGATATGGGTACATTAAGGCAAAAAAACAGATTAAATGAACTGTATATTTACCTTTCAATTCTTCTACTAATTTTTACAACTGCTTGAGGCGACACTTCCTTTCCAATTCCTTGTATTTTTTTAATATTTCTAATTCAACTTCTTTTCTTCGTAATTCTAATTTTTAATTGATCGATTTCAGAAAGTTTAGCCATTCCTTTTTTCATAAGAATATTGTTTACCCACCTGTTATCCGTATTAACTTTTTTTGGAGGAAACATATGTCAAAACAAAAAGATTAACCGTTTTTGTTGGATCTATTGGAGCTTTTATCGGTTTCCTTGTATTTATTGCTTATATTCCACAAATTATCGCAAACCTACAAGGAAGTAAAGGTCAACCTTTCCAGCCGCTTTTTGCTGCCGTTTCTTGTCTAATCTGGGTTATTTACGGTTGGACTAAAGAACCAAAAAAAGACTGGATACTTATTTTCCCTAATGCAGCTGGAGTCATTTTGGGCGGACTTACTTTTCTTACCTCTTTATAGTAAGAAATGTATTTTAATAGTAAACTAAATAGATTTATTTACAAAGGAATTAGGTACAATATCTACTTAATTCCTTTTTCTGTGCTCTCCATTTCTACAACAAAAAAGCACCCTGTAAATACAGAGTGCTGAGATCAAATTTAATTATAATTTTAATTTTTCGAATTTAGCTTTAATATTATTTTTTTGAATTCTTCGATTTTTTTCTTTACGAGCCTCTTTTACGTTCTGCTTTCATTTGAGCGCGAGCCTTATTATAAAGATCAGCTTGAACTTTTGCAGCAGCTTCAATTTCTTCTACTACTGATTCAACATTCCAACGTAAAATTTGTGTGTCGTATTTATTAAAATAAGCATTTAATACTTGCTCATCATCTTCTTGAACTAAAGCAACAAGAGCAGTTTCACCACTAACTAATTTTTGAGAAACTTGGTCGATTAAACCTTCTTGGACAGCTTCAACAGTATCGCCTCCGGCTAATCCGTATAGACTTCCAATTCCGTAACCAAATAATACACCTAATGGTCCCGCTAGCAGTCCGACAAACGCACCGATTAGGCCGCCTTTTAAAGCACCATCATTTGCAGAATCTTCAAAATCAAAACGATCTTTATCAGTAATATGACCGCCTTCATTTTTGATAACAGCAATTTGAGCGACTTTTGTTTTCTCAGTTTGCTTGAATGTTTTCAACTCAGCAAATGCCTGATAAGCTTCACTTTCTGTTTTGAAAATAGATACTACTAAATTTTCCATATTAATTCCTCACTTTCACTTGTGGATAGGTTAAGTATAATCTTTATCTACATAAAAAGCTAATCATTACTATTAAGTAGCGACGAGTATTAATTCGATTTAAAATAATATCGAAAAAATGATATTAACATTTTGAGGCTAGGGCTTCAACCAGCGAAGCCTGGGCTGTAAGCTACTAAAGTAGCAACATCCCCTTGCTAGGCCTTCGCCCTTCGCACCCATGGCTGTAAGTTGCTAAAGCACCAACACCCCCTGGCTAGGGCTTCGCCCGTCGCAGCCACATCCGTAAGTCGCGTTGCTCCAACGGCTGTGTCAACTGACCTCAATTCTCTACACAAAAAAAGCACCCCAATAAATGGGATGCTAAAAATGTTAATTTCATTTTAGAAAAACGATTATGCTTTTCTATCAATTGTGCTTTGGTACTCTGCCCCTGTTAATCGGTCGAATAAGAAACGACGATTGAAGAGCGTCACGATAAGGATGATTAAGAAGTACAATACGAATACGAGTAAGGTTCCTGCAAATAATACGAGGAATTCTGGTGTTTCTGCTTCAAAGTTAAAGACATCCATGAGTGTGAGTAATCCTAGCGGAATCCAGTTGAAGTACGCTGTGATGAGGATACCTCTGAGTACTGTACGAAAGGCTTTGTTGTCTTTGAACTCTACTCCGAATTTGAGCAAGGCGCTTCCGAGTGTTTTTCCATTAAAGAGTGGTACCAAGGCAAAATACAATGCAAACAATACAGAAACTGGAACAGTTGTATTCAAGAAGCTATACGGTACGTAGACGATCGCTGCGTCAATGAGGAGCGACAACATGACGCGAATGCTCGATACGTGAGTACCCTCCTCAAAGGATTTCTCATCTATGGCATCTCTTGAAGGAAGTACCCTAACCGCAAGTTGGCCAATGAAGTACCCGAGTGCGCCACCCGTCGTATTTTGAATAATATCATCGATGTCGCATAGGCGGTAAGGACCTGGATAAATAAAGTACAATCCAGATAATTGCGTAAGCTCAAAGAATAAGCTGACTAGCGCCGTTAATAAAATCGTCTTCTTGAAGCTGCATTTGAAATAATAACGCATGTACACCCCGAAAGGTACGAGCATCAATACATTGAATGCTGGAATGTAGAACGATGGATATTTCATCGAATCAATCCATGTCGACGGGTCCGTCAGTACAAACGGGCTATCGTTGAAGAAATCCGCCACAAATGAAAACGGAACAAGGTTTAACTTGTCTGTGTACGTCGTATGAATGGTCGATGGGTCAGGCAGTGGCAAGTTCACTAATGAATATGCCGCCAGTAAATATAAGATAAATGAATAAAAAATAACCGTGCGCAATTTATTCACCGAACCGTATTTTCGATAGTTTGCAATCATGTACGGAATGGTAATGACAAACGCTAAAATAGGAAATAAAATCAGTGCGATTTTAATGGTGCTGATATAAGACATAAATACTCCTCGACTAATAAAGTTAATATCCGCATTATACCAAAATACGTGCAGTGAATAAATAATTCGTACTAACAAAAAAGCACCCTGTAAATACAGAGTGCTGAGATCTTGTAAGTAATTCCCATAATGTATTAACGTTTTGAGGCTTGCTTTGTTCATTTATTGACCGCTATCAGAAAACAAACAAAAAGAAAAACCTATTCAGTTCATCGTTCTCAATCCTTGTCTGCTTCATTTTCTTTTGCGCGATCGTTTTGTAAATCCTTTTCTGAGAGTTTTTGTTCGATATACTTGTCAATGTTTTCGTAAAATTCCTTGATCGTCTCACTATCTAATTTTGCCGAATTATTGAATTGCTTGACTTTCAATTGAACAGATTGAATACCGTAAGAGGCTTGTTTTTGGCGAATGGTTTCTAATTCTTCTTCTGAAATCGGATCTCCAACAACCGTCAAGACCAATTCATTATTACTTGACTTGTAGACTTGATTAATGACCGTATGATTGGCAAACTCATTTCCTACAAACTGTTTGATTCCTTCTTTTCGCGCTTGATCCATCGTCAGAGTGACTGCTGAATAGCTGGCTGGAAGGACCAATAATACAATCAAGGATATCAACCCAATTCTCATTTTAATGCTTAGCTCATTAAATGAACTTAAGGGAGACTTTCTCATCATAATTCTTGTTCCAACAATGTTGATTAGCATGATAAAGACACAGTTGATCAAGAAAAGATAAAGGGCCCCAAATAAAAATCGTACATTCCCATTAGCTAAACCATAGCCTGCAGTGCAGATAGGTGGCATCAGAGCTGTAGCAATGGCTACTCCTGGCACGATATTGTTTGCTTCTTTTTTCCTTGAACCGATCACACCAGCAATCCCACCAGCAATAGCAATGAGGACATCCCAAATGGTTGGAGAGGTTCGTGCAATCAACTCGCTACTTGCATAAGACAAGGGAGAAATCCAGAAATACAGAGTCGAGACAAGCAAACTGACCAACACTTGAGTCAATAAAACCTCTAGAGATTGCTTGATTAAACGCGTATCAAAAATAGCTAAACCGAATCCCAGTCCAACAATCGGTGTCATGAGAGGTGAAATCAACATGGCTCCTATAATGACAGCTGTTGAATTCATATTTAGTCCGATAGAGGCAATAAAAATTGCACACATCAAAAATCGCTGTATCTCTCAATCGAACATGAAGGTCATCGTATAATTTCTCACGGTATTCCCGTGTTGAATAATTAGCAGTCATTTGTCCTCTCCTCTTTCCTTATTTAAATTGGTATAATAATTAAAAATAACAGCTGATAAACAGCCAAAAAAAATATGAGCCCATAAAGCGTCAAGAAGACACTGGTAATCCTTCCAATCAAGGTCACAGCTAGGAGATCCCTGTAGCCGACAGTCGTCGAAGTCACAAAAAGCATACCAAAGACCGTCTCCGTAATTTGTGATAGCAGGTTCAACTAGGAAAAAGCACGCCTCCTGACCCAAAAAAACAAAGGTCACAAAACTCAGAGCAAACCGAGTAAAACCCGTAACCTGCATAATATGCCATAACATTTTTTTAAACGTTTCATTTGTTCTCCTTATTCATACTAGCTCCTGACCGAGCCGTTTTTTTCCAATAATCAAAGTGAAGATAGGACATGATCTCCATCAGAGAAAGATAGACAAACTGATAGATCTGATTTAAGCTGATTATCAACTGATATTGTTTGAAAAAAATGACTGGAAGAAAAGACCAGATATGACTGTCTTGAATCAGTCCCTTCTTAATATCAGACAGGATATTAGCTAAAGCTCCCAAGGACTGAAACGGTAAATCCTTGACATTTATATAGATCCGGTCCACCACATCATTCAGACTGGTATCTTGGATGGCATGAAATTCTCCAAAGAGAACTCCTGCCGCTCCAAGAGTAGAAACAAATTCCACCAAATAATTTCTGAGGAAATTTTTCTCAACCTTTTTCCCATAATGTGTTTAGTGCCATCCATAACGATCCCAACCAGAAAAAAGGAAAGAAAACAAGCAAAGAAATTTTGCCGTAAATCCCAAAAAAAGCTTCAAGACTTGGTGTTGTTGGTTTTTCTAACTCTAAAAACCAAGATGGTCATAATAATTGCTAGAACAGCATCTGTCAATACAATTAATCTGTCTTTCTTCATCGGATTGCATCCCTTTCTTTTTTTGTAACATTCTATCTTATCGCATAATATTGGATATTCTTTCATAATCCGACTACAAACAAAAAAATAAACCAAAAAAAGTATGTCCCTATTATACTATATTTAACTCTAGAAGTATTCATCCATCTAATTAATAAATATATCATATTTCACAATAAGTGAATACTATCAAAGATTCATCCCCTTTCACTTCATCATGTAGTGTTGCTTAGATTTATCAAAAACAACCAAATTTGTATTAATTTCAAGTATCACCTAGTTACAAAAATTTGGGGTGAACAGAAAAAGCATCCCGTATTTTTGATACGAAATGCTTTCAATAAGTTTAAATAAGTTTTAACGTTTACTAAATTGTGATGCTTTACGAGCTTTTTTCAAGCCTGGTTTTTTACGTTCTTTCATACGTGGGTCACGTGTTAATAAGCCAGCAGCTTTTAACACTCCACGGAAGTCAGGGTCAACTGTTAATAATGCACGAGCGATTCCGTGACGGATAGCTCCTGATTGACCTGTGAATCCACCACCGTTAACGTTTACTAAAACGTCGTATGAACCTAATGTTTCAGTTAAGTTTAAAGGTTGTTTGATTACTTCGTGTAAGTAAGCAAATGGGATGTATTCTTCGATTGATTTTTTGTTAATTGTAATGTTTCCTGTCCCTGGTACTAAGATAACACGGGCAGTTGAGTTTTTACGGCGTCCAGTGCCGCGGTATTGTGCTTGAGCCAATGCTTTTTCCTCCTTAGATTAGTGATTGGATGTCTACTACTGCTGGTTGTTGTGCAGCATGTGGATGTTCAGCTCCACCGTAAACATGTAATTTAGTAAATTGACGACGACCTAATGAGTTCTTAGGTAACATGCCTTTGATTGATAATTCAACTAATTTACGAGAGTTGTTAGCACGTAATTCACCAGCTGTACGAGCTGTCAATCCACCAGGGTGGTTTGAGTGGTGATAGTAAACTTTATCAGTTGCTTTTTTACCTGTTAAGGCAACTTTGTCAGCGTTGATGATGATTACGAAATCACCTGTATCAACGTTAGGTGTAAATGTTGGTTTGTTTTTTCCACGTAAAATGCTTGCTGCAACAGCTGAAAGACGTCCTAATGGCACATCAGTAGCGTCGATAACAACCCAGTTACGTTCTGTAGTGCTAGCTTTAGCCATGTATGTTGTACGCACGATTGTTTCCTCCAATTTCTTTCTTGGTATTCTTCACATTGAGTTTAACGGGGCTCAAATGTGGATCTATTATCTAGAAAATAAAATTATTTTGCTAATGCTTCTTTAGCTTTGTCTGCTAATACTGTGAAAGCAGCTGCATCGTTAACTGCTAAGTCAGCTAACATTTTGCGGTTCATTTCGATACCAGCTAATTTTAAGCCGTGCATTAATTTGCTGTAGCTTAATCCGTTTAAACGAGCTGCCGCATTGATACGTGCGATCCATAATTTACGGAAGTCACGTTTCTTTTGACGACGGTCACGGTAAGCATACATATATGATTTCATGACTGCTTGTTTAGCTGTTTTAAATAATTTTGATTTCGCTCCGTAGTAACCTTTTGCTAATTTTAAAACGCGGTTACGACGACGACGAGTAACTGTTCCACCTTTAACACGTGGCATAATTAATTCCTCCTTGGTCTATCAGTCTCTTGCGACTGTTCGAAAATGTAATAGTTTGCGTGCTGAATTAACGCATTTGACTTAATTGTTGTTTAATACGTTTGATGTCAGTAGCGTGAACCATTGTTTGTTTACGCAAGTGACGACGTTGTTTTTTAGTTTTGCCATGGAAACGGTGGCTTGTGAAGGCTTGAGAACGTTTTAATCCTCCACCACCTGTACGTTTGAAACGTTTAGCTGAACCACGGTGTGTTTTTTGTTTTGGCATGAGACTTTCCTCCTGTTACTTTTTTACTTATCATTCTTAGGTGCTAACATCAAGAACATGCTTCGTCCGTCCATTTTAGCCTTTTGTTCAACTGTCGCGATTTCAGAAACTTGTTCTGCTAGACGCTCGAGAACTTTTTGACCAATCTCTTTATGAGTAATGGCACGACCTTTGAATCGAATGCTTGCTTTGACTTTATCGCCTTTTTCAAGGAACTTGATCGCTGCTTTTAACTTCGTATTAAAGTCGTTCTCATCAATTGTAGGGCTTAGACGCACTTCTTTGATATTGATGACTTTTTGGTTTTTGCGAGCTTCTCGTTCTTTTTTCTGTTGTTCAAAGCGATACTTACCATAATCCATGATTCTGGCAACTGGCGGTTTTGCGTTTGGCGAAACTAATACTAGATCAAGTCCAGCTTGTTCTGCTAAACGTAAAGCATCGTTTTTCGTTTGAACACCAATTTGTTCACCGTTATTGTCAATAACACGTAACTCACGAGCGCGAATTCCATCATTGACCATCATATCTTTTGCTATGATATTCACCTCCAAGAAATTTTTGAGAGAAAAAGCAAAAAAGCAACGGAAGTCATAGAATACCCCCGCTGCCAATGTCTTTTTAAAACTTGAACATTTCCTATCAGCCCAAGGACTCTTGTCAACTTAGGCGAGAAGCGGGATGCTTCTGCTTGTTTTCTCAACTCCAATAGTCTACCAAATAATAGAGAATCTGTCAACACATATCCCTTTACAGGTCACTATTCATTTTTTCCTTTTAGTAGAATACAGTATTCCCTCAAATTCGTCAACAAATCTACTCTTCTTTTCGTGTTTTTCTCTAGTTTGAGGAGTATAATATAGGTGAAAATTTGAGAAAGGAGGTGTACCTGATGGGACTTGCGAATTTTCAACAGTATTCTCTCACAAAACACTTTAAACAACGAGCCCTCGAACGCTTTGGTATCCCCGAAGAGAAATGCTTAAAGTGGTTTCGAGTTCAGGCACAAACCATGGAGTTATGCGACAATCCAAATCACAAAGATCCTCATCAACAACGATTTCAGAATGCAGAGAACATTATCATGATTTGTAATACGGAAAACCTGACTGCTCGTACTTGTTTTTGGGGTTCGTCTTGCGACAGGTTACTGTATGAACAATTTCAAGCAGACCGTAAACAGTTGATTGCTACTTATCGAACGGAACTTGTCGGCAAGGAATCCGATGACATTTTGCAGTCGCTTGAAACGTTACTTCGCATGACAAAAGAAGCACGGTTAAAATTGTCAGTCGTTTCAACCGAGTGGATGAACGACTTTAATACTTCTCTTCAACAGTTGCAGTCTAGTGCGGAGACCATGCAACAACATTTAAATTTGTTCAATTAGGCTAATAAACTCTACTCTTTATTATTCTAATTAAGCAAAACGGGTGAGCCGATGTCGACTCACCCTATTTAAATGGTTTATATTTTTAGATTTCTCAAAATCTTTACGGATTTTTTGATAATAGCTGTAATAGGAGACCGGGTCGAGCCTATAGTCTCTCCCCTTTAATGCTCAAAGCGGACGTAAGAATTTCATTCTAACGTCCGCTAATTTGCATTTAATCTTTTTCCTATTACAGCTATTATAAAATCCGTTGATTCTTCGAAAGCAATCAGCTAGTTATGTGAGTCAACCTCTGCTGTTTGAGAGAGAACGCTGTTATTTTGAATATTCCTCAAACCAGTCTGTAATAGCTTTTAGACGTGCTTGACGAAGGTTTGGTAATCCTTGACGAGAAAGTCCGTGACTAGACTGTGGGAATAAAATCATTTTTGTTGGCACATTGTTTTTACGCATCGCCATATACATTTGCTCCCCTTGTTCTTGTGGGCAACGTAAGTCACTTTGTCCGTGTAAGACAAGTAATGGCGTCTTCGCGTTTTTCGCATGAGCTACTGGTGACATTTCCCATAAGCGTTGTGGGTTGTTAATGTCATCAAGCAATTGTTTTTCCACGAAGAATGGGCCGATGTCGCTTGTTCCGTAGAAGCTAATCCAGTTACTGATTGAACGTTGTGTAACGGCTGCACGGAAGCGGTCAGTATGCGTTACGATCCAGTTTGTCATGAATCCGCCGTAGCTTCCTCCAGCCACGTATAATTGGTCCGCATCGACTTCAGGATGTGTTTCTAAGATGTAGTCTACCCCCATCATTAAGTCGTCGAAATCGTGGTTACCGTAGTCACCAAGAATACTCTTCACGAAGTCTTGTCCGTATGTGTTACTTCCGCGAGGGTTAATCATAATCACGCCGTAGCCTTTTGCAGCGAGGGCTTGCATTTCATGGAAGAAACTTTCGCCGTAAGCCACTTGTGGTCCACCGTGAACATAGAGAATTGCCGCATGCTTGTCTGCTTTTTCTACTGGTGGCATGTACCATCCGTGGATATCCCAGTTGTCGTATCCTTTATAACTGAAGCGTTCAGGCGTTGTAACGATATGCTCAGCTAAGTACTCTTCATTTGGATTATAAAGGTCTGTGATTTCGCCTGTTTGTAAGTTTAAGCGCGCTAGTACGCTTGGTACCGTTGTTGTTGAGTACGTGATGAATAACTCGTCTTCAGAGATAATTGTTGCTCCTGTTAGGTGTAAGAGTTCATCGAAAATTTTTTCCACTCGTCCGTCTAAATACAAACGGTAAAGAACAGTTCTGCCTTCTACGCTTGCGCACGCTAAGAAGCTTTCTTCGTCAAACCATTGCGGCTCAACTCCTGTCACGGCTTGTTGAAAATCCGCAACGAGCCAGTCGCCCCATTCCACATCAAGGTCTGCTGTTAAGTTTAAAATATGGCCTTCTTCATCTGGTTTGCTATCGAAGTTCACGATTAAGTCTGCTTGCGTTACAAATCCATGCTTCCCTGAACTATATTGTAGGACTGCTCCGTCTTTTGCATCTAGGACATAACGATAAGACTCATCTGTTCCAGCTTCAAGAATCGGATGAATGTCGCCTGTTGCAACGTCCACGTAGCACGCTTCTGCACTATCTAATGTCCAGCGAACGTTTGATAAATCACGGTCCACTACAAGTGTTGTTTCGTTATGTAATACGTCACGAAGTCCAATAGATTCTTTTGATTCGAATAGTGTTGTCACTTCTTTTGTAGCAACGTCCACTTTTTGATTTGTGCCACTTCGTCGTTTGGTAAGAATGTTCCGCCGTCAAAACGATACGTTGTTTTTTCAACGACGATTGGTTGAGGGAATTCTTCTTTCTTCTCTTCTTCCTCTGGTTTTGTAGTTTGGAAAACGATAGACTTGCTATCTTTTGCCCACACATATCCTGACACGCCTTTTTTCTCTTCTGTTAAGGCGATCGCTTTCCCGCCTTGAACCGATTGGATTTTTAGTTGAGGCGTCTTTTCTTCCCCCGCATTGCTGATGAAGCTAATCCATTTCCCGTCTGGAGAGACTTTCAGCGATGAATTCACCGTTCCTTCATCCCCATACGCTACATTGCCGTCACCTGTGTACTTATAAATAGATGTCTCGTACGTATTTTTCTTTTCGTTCATTTTTGTTTCTGTAAAAAAGAAAGCATCTCCTGCCACAACAGGTTGCCCTACATTTTTCAACTCGAATAAATCTTTTTGTTCGATTTTCTTCATTCAAATCACTCCTTTTCAGTGTGTACCTTTCTAGTCTACTCTGATATGAAAAGTTTTGCAACGTCAAAAAAGCGTGACACTAGGATTACTAGTCTCACGCTTTGTGTTAGTTATAAATTAAGCTTCTTCTTTTTTACGAGAAGTGGCTACAAGGCCTAATGAAGCTAAAATGCTAAGAGCTGCCGCATTGAAGATTGCAAACTCATCCGTTGTACCAGTACTTGGTAATTCTGTTTGAGTTGTTTTTTCAATAGCTGGTGCTACAACCGTTTGCTGTGGAGCGTCTTGTTTGGGCTCAGTTGGTTTAGCAGAATCAGCTGGTTCAACTGGTTTAGCAGGTTCTTCAGGTTGCGCTGGATTTTCCGGCTTCGTTGGTTCCTCAGGTTTTTCTGGTTCCACTGGAGCCGGCGTCACTGTTGCTGTATAGCTTACTTTTGCAACTGTGCCATTCATATCCACACGTTTGATTGTGACCGTTGGCGTTTCGCCTGTAAAGCTCGCTTCCGGAACAAAGGTAATCGTTCCGTTCGCTGCTACGGTAAATGTTCCAACACCTGCAATGACTTTCTCAGTCGTTCCATCTTCAAAAGTAGCCGGTACGTTATCATCTAGCGGTACTTCCGCGTCGCCTTCTGTAAAAGTTGGCTTAGCAGTTTGTGTCTTCCCTTGAATATCCGTTGAGGTTGCATCCTCTCCTGTTGGCGTTACTGCCGTCACGGTTGGTGTGTACTTCCCAGTCGCTGCAGTTCCATTCTCGTCTTTTACTTGAACAGTTGCCGCATCCGGTGTACCTACGAAATCTTTATTTGGTGTGAATGTAACCTCACCAGTCAGTGGATTAATTTCGTAAGTTCCAACTTTCTCGCCATCTTTCATAGCATCAATCGTTGTGTCTTCTACTGCAGTTCCATTCACTACGAATTTCGCTGGTTGATCTGCGTCTACTTTCAACGGAACTTCCGCGTCGCCTTCTGTAAACTTCGGTGTTCCTGTTTGGACTTTCCCTTGTTTACCTGTTGATGTCACATCTTCTCCTGTCGGCGTTACTGCCGTTACTGTTGGTGTGTACTTCGCAGTCGCGGTTGTTCCGTTCTCGTCTTTGACTTGAACCGTAGCCGCATCTGGCGTCCCTACGAAATCTTTATTTGGTGTAAATGTCACTTCACCTGTCAATGGATTAATTGCGTAAGTTCCAACTTTTGCGCCATCTTTTGTCGCGTCAACCGTTGTATCGTCTACTGCCGTTCCATTCATCACGAATTTTGCTGGTTGGTCTGCGTCTAATTTCAATGGAACTTCCGCATCTCCCTCAGTAAACTTCGGTGTTCCTGTTTGGACTTTCCCTTGTTTACCAGTCGAAGTCGCATCTTCTCCTGTTGGCGTTACTGCCGTCACAGTTGGTGTGTACTTCGCTGTCGCGGTTGTGCCATTCTCGTCTTTGACTTGAACAGTCACCGCTTCTGGTGTTCCTACAAAATCTTTATTCGGTGTGAACGTAACTTCACCTGTTAGTGGGTTAATTGCGTAAGTACCAACTTTCGCGCCATCTTTTATAGCGTCAATCGTTGTTTCTTCTACTGCCGTTCCATTTACGACAAATTTCGCTGGTTGGTCTGCATCGACCTTCAACGGTACTTCCGCATCTCCCTCAGTAAACTTCGGTGTTCCAGTTTGTACTTTCCCTTGTTTACCAGTCGTTGACACATCTTCTCCTGTTGGAGTGACTGGTGTAACAGTCGGCGTGTATTTCAAGCCAGCAATTGCTTTTCCTGTTGCTTTTTCAATCACTTGAAGAACGATTGTTTCCGCTGTTCCTGTGAAGTCTTTATTCGGTGTAAACGTGACTTTCCCCGTCGTTTCATCGACCGTGTACGTTCCAACCTCTTTTCCATCTTTCATCGCTGAAGCACTTGCACCAAGCGCCTTGCCAGTCTTTGGATCTACTAAGATCATTGGCTTCTCGCTTGAAGGTGTAACAGCTCCGTCTTTTCCTTCAAATTGCGGTGTTTCAACGTGGATGAGCCCTTGTACTTTTGTACTCGTGAGTTCTTTTGACATTGGAACAACCGTTGGAATATAGCGTCCATCCATTGTATTTGTTTGGTCGCTGACGATTTTCTCGTTCGCGCTCACTGGTGTCCATCCAGTATCATTTCCGTTATCGTCCGTTCGACGAATCGTGATTCCTTTGCCCGTTCCGACAAATCCAGCTTCTGGAATAAATTCGACGGTCACATCTTTTCCTGCTCCCGTGACTTTATATTTCCCTTCGCCAGCTACGACATAGTACCCTTCAGCGTCAAGCGTCACTTTGGCACCCGTCTCATCGATGATTACCGGTTCGATTGTTTCTTCGATAACCGCATCGTCTGTTAGTGAATAGCGTTGTTCCCGCTTGGTGTGAAGACCACCGTTCCCGTTTGTGGAATTCCTTGTAGTCCATCCGTTTCGGTCTTACTTCCTTTTGGTAAGAAGGTTAGATGTACTTCGAAATCTTCCACTTCACCTGACAAGGCCATGCCCGTTGGCTTCTCAATTTGAGTCGCGTCTTTTGCGATACGCACGCGCGCACCAAGCTCACTCAGCGCAATATTTACTTTCTTGAACGCATCTTTAAAGACAAGAGTAGCCGTTCCGTCTGCAGTAATCGTTAGTTTTTCCGAGCGTTCATCTTCGTCAAACGTTCCATTTCCGTTAAAGTCTACCCATCCATAAAGTGTTGCTTCGTCCGCTCCACCTGTATGCGCCTCAACGGATAAGGTTAAATCGCCTGTATTGGTACGATCTAACACTAAAATACCGTTCGTTTTCCCTTTAAGGCCCGCTGGAAGAATTTGGTCAATCCCTTCATCAGCAGAACCTTCTGCATCGTCGCCTTTCCAGTTCGTACGGTCGACATTTTCATCGACATCCGGACGTGTATCTCCAAGATACGGTTGCTTTACATCTTCCCCTGTCACATTGTGAACTTGGTTAATACTATGTGTCGCTTTCCCGTAACTTTCCGGAGCATCACTTTCGTCAAATGGTAAGAATCCAATCATGGCAGACTGCTTACTTGCCGAAGCCATATACAGACTCACTTCTGTAGCTCCTTGCGTCATGACAATCGGTACAGCCACCAATCCGGCAGAAAGGTTCGGTCCAAATACACCCGTCCCAAGTCCGCCTGTTTTCTGGTCAGGACTTCCGTAGTATTTCCATGCGACAGGTTTCTTAGCTGGCCCGACCTGCGTAGCCTCACGAATCGATGCTAACTCACCACTATGGTAGTTCACTCCGTTAATCGGTAGTGGTCTGAAGCCGATGATTTTTTTATTCGGATCGAATAAGTCTTTTGTATCTTGTGGGAAATAATTCAACGTATAAGGGCTATCGTATTTATACCATTCTGCAAAATGCTGCCAACCTGTTCCGTTAGTTGTATAAAGAGACAACTCCCCTAGATTAGACGAATCTCCCTCTGTCATAAGAACAGTTGGTTTGACCGTTTTCCCTTTATACGTTCCAGTAATTTCAAATTGAACTCCGACATTTCCGCCCTCATATTGCGTCGTAATCGTTGTTCTCTTTTCGCCAGTATCGATTCCTGAATTATAAATTTCACTCCACGCGTCTTGTGGTTCACCGACAATCAGCGCTTCTTTCCCTACGTTGAATTCACGTTTTCCGTCTGCACTTTCTGCGCTATTCATATATCCATTTTTGGCGTTTGGATCATAGGTATTTTTTTCAGCAGCAGTTGCGCCTTGTGCTTCAAGTCTCTTCTTATAGATTTCCGTTGCGTTAAATGGTTTCAGCGACTTCACGCGAACCGTCACAACATATCCCGGACTAATTTCTTTTGTGTACGTTGACCCTTCTTGTAAGGCTAATTGCCCTGTTGAAGTGGTCGTAGTTCCACTCCAGTTCGCCACGTCCCCAAAATCAATCCAACTTGCCTGGCTAAGCAATTCTTCTTGCGATAATTCCTTAGTAAAACCAGGTTTTGTAACTTTAGGAGTAGCCGTAGCATCTTCAACATCCGCCCCGACTGGAGAAGTTGCTGCTGGAGCGTCCCCAGCCTCACGTCTTGTACGTGTGCGAGGCGCTTGTTCCTCAGAGGTAGTCGTTGTTTCTTCAGAAGTTGCTTCTGCTTTCCGTGGTTTCCTCTGCTTTTGTTTCAGTAGCACTTTGAGTTGTTTCTACGGTATCGGCTAAAACAACGCTTTGTCCTTGCAGAAATAGAAATCCTAATGCGACCGCTACAGATGCTGTTCCCATACTAAGCTTCTTAATCGCATAACGCGTTACTTTCGAACGATTTTTACGCTCATTCATCTGAGTATTTTTCGAACTAAACATAGCTACCTCCTTCCTTTTTATTCTTTCAAATTTGAGTGACTTAATCTCTTAATTTTATCGTATTCAACGCATTTCTACAATTTATTTTACTAAAAAAACATGGGGCTAGGTTGCCCTAGTCCCATGCTGTTCTTAATGTTTTAAATTAAGCTTCTTGCTCTTCATCTTTTTTACGAGATGTAGCTACTAAACCTACTGATGCTAGGATACTTAATGCTGCTGCACTAAATACTCCGAATTCATCGCTTGTACCAGTGTTTGGTAATTCTTGTTGTGGTTTATCTGGTTCTGGTGTTGTTGTAGTTGGTTCAACTTCTACTGGTTTAGCAGGAGCTGGTGTAACTGTTGCAACATAGTTTGCTTTCACAACTGTACCGTTCACGTCAACACGTTGAATTGTTACAGCTGGAGCAACACCAGTAAAGTTTGGTTCTGGAACAAATGTGATTGTTCCGTCTGGAGCTACTGTAAATGTTCCGACACCAGGAATCACTTTCGTAGTTGATCCATCTTCGAATGTTGCAGGAACTGTGTCATCAAGTGGCACATCAGAGTCACCTTCAGTGAATTTAGGTTTCGCTGTTTGTGTCTTACCTTGAACGTCAGTAGTTTCTGCATCTTCTGCAGTTGGTGTTACTGGAGTAACTGTTGGTGTGTACTTAGCTGTTACTGGAGTTCCGTTTGCGTCTTTTGCTTGAACAGTAATTCCATCTGGAGTTCCAACAAAGTCTTTATTCGGTGTAAATGTTACTTCACCAGTTGTTGGATCGATTGTGTAAGTACCCACTTGTTTACCATCTTTCATCGCTGGTAATTCAGTCGCATCTGTTGGTTCACCTGTAGCTGGATCGATGAATTTAGCTGGTTGATCAGCGTTAATTGTGATTGGTGCTACTGGGTCACCTTCAGTGAACTTAGGAGTTTGTTTTTGTTTTTGTCCTTGTTTACCAGTTGACTCTACATCTTCTGAAGTTGGCGTTACTGGAGTAACAGTTGGTGTGTATTTCGCAGTTGCTGGAGTTCCGTTCGCGTCTTTTGCTTGAACAGTAATTCCATCTGGAGTTCCAACGAAGTCTTTATTAGGTTTGAACGTTACTTCACCTGTTAATGGGTCGATTGTATAAGTACCCACTTGTTTACCATCTTTCATCGCTGGTAAAGTTGTTGCATCTGTTGGTTCGCCTGTAGCTGGGTCGATGAATTTAGCTGGTTGATCAGCGTTAATTGTAATCGGAGCTACTTCGTCACCTTCAGTGAATTTAGGTGTTTGTTTTTGTTCTTGTCCTTGTTTTCCAGTTGATTCAACATCTTCTCCTGTTGGAGTTACTGGAGTAACTGTTGGTGTGTAAGTTGCTGTTACCGCAGTACCGTTGGCGTCTTTCGCTTGAACAGTGATTGCATCTGGAGTTCCAACAAAGTCTTTGTTTGGTGTGAATGTTACTTCACCAGTTGTTGGATTAATTGTGTAAGTACCAACTTGTTTACCATCTTTCATTGCTGGTAATGTTGTTTCGTCAGTTGGCTCACCTGTAGTTGGATCAATGAATTTAGCTGGTTGATCAGCATCGATCTTCATTGGCACATCAGAATCACCTTCAGTAAATTTAGGAGTTTCTTTTTGAACTTGTCCTTGTTTACCTGTTGATGTCACATCTTCTGCTGTTGGTGTTACAGCTGTTACAGTTGGTGTGTACTTAGCCGTCGCTGGAGTTCCGTTCGCATCTTTTGCTTGAACAGTAATTCCGTCTGGAGTTCCAACAAAGTCTTTGTTTGGTGTGAATGTTACTTCACCAGTTGTTGGGTCGATTGTGTAAGTACCAACTTGTTTTCCATCTTTCATCGCTGGTAATGTTGTTTCATCTGTTGGTTCGCCTGTTGCAGGGTCAATGAATTTCGCTGGTTGATCAGCATCAATCTTCATTGGTACTTCTGAGTCACCTTCTGTAAACTTAGGAGTTTCTTTTTGAGTTTGTCCTTGTTTACCAGTTGATGTCACATCTTCTGCTGTTGGCGTTACTGCTGTAACTGTTGGTGTGTATTTCGCAGTTGCTGGAGTTCCGTTCGCATCTTTAGCTTGAACTGAAATTCCATCTGGAGTTCCAACAAAATCTTTGTTTGGTGTGAATGTTACTTCACCTGTTAATGGATCAAGTTTGTAAGTACCTACTTGTTTTCCATCTTTCATCGCTGGTAATTCAGTCGCATCTGTTGGTTCGCCTGTAGCTGGGTCAATGAATTTCGCTGGTTGATCAGCATCAATCTTCATTGGCACTTCAGAGTCACCTTCTGTAAACTTAACCGTTTCTTTTTGAACTTGTCCTTGTTTACCAGTTGTAGTCTTGTCTTCACCAGTTGGAGTTACTGGAGTAACTGTTGGTGTGTAAGTTGCTGTCGCTGGAGTTCCGTTTGCATCTTTTGCTTGAACAGTAATTCCATCTGGAGTTCCCACGAAGTCTTTGTTTGGTATGAATGTCACTTTACCAGTCGCTGGGTCAATTGTGTACGTACCTACTTGTTTACCATCTTTCATTGCTGGTAATTCAGTCGCATCTGTTGGTTCACCAGTTGCTGGGTCAATGAATTTAGCTGGGTTTCAGCGTTCACAACCATAGGGATTTTTTCTTCTGCACCAGATTGTTGTTTAAATGTTACTGTGTCAGATTGTGGTTGTCCTTGTTTACCAGTTGTTTCTTTGTTTTCACCTACTGGAGTTACAGGATTTACAGTTGGTGTGTATTTAATTCCGGCTAAAGAACGGCCAGAAGCTTCATCCACAACTTGGATTAAAATTGGATCTGGAGTTCCAATAAAGTCTTTATTTGGCGTAAATTTCACCGTTCCATTTATTGGATCAATCTCATATAATCCAACTACCTTACCATCCTTCATCGCTGGAGCTTCATTACCAATGAGACCACCCGTTTCTGGATCCACAATAACCATTGGTGTTGCAGCAGAAGGTTTTACTTCGCCTGCTCCATTTGTAAATGTAAGTTTTTTGTCGTGTTCTAACCCTTGTAAATCTTCTGTAGTTACTTCTTCAGACAATGGAGTTACTGTTGGGATGTAACGACCATCCATTGTGTTTGTTTGGTCACTAATAGTAGGTTGAGAATTATCTTTAGTATACCATCCAGTATCTACAGCATTGTTGTCAAGACGACGAATTGTAATTCCTGTTGCAGTTCCAACAAAGCCGTTATCTGGAATAAATTCCACTTTAACGTCTTTACCAGCACCTGTTACACGGTATTTACCTTCACCTGGTACTACATAATATCCTTCAGCGTCTAATTCAACTTTATTTCCTTGCTCGTCAACAATATATGGAGCCACAGTTTCATCAATCACTGCATCTTCAGTTCTTGAGTAACGTTGTTTACCTTGAGCTGTGAATTCCACTGTTGCAGTTTGTTTCACGCCTTGTAGGTTTACAGTTTCTTTTTTGCTTCCTTTTGGCGGGAAGATTACTTGTGTTTCAAAGTCTTCTACTTCCCCTGACATTGACATTCCTGTTGGGCTTTCAATATCTGGAGCATAAGTAGATACACGAACACGCACGCCTAATTTATCTAATTGAAGATCGCTTAAGATTGGACCATTGTTAAATTGTAATGTTACATTACCATCTTTAGTGATTGTTGCTTTTTCAGAGCGTTCGTTTTCGTCAAATTTACCATTTTGGTTAAAGTCAACCCATGCGTAAGCATAAGCTTCAGGAGCTCCACCAGTGTTTGCTTGTACTGTTAACGTATAGTTACCTGGACGTGTACGATCTAATGCGATCATTCCGTTTGTGTTGCCTTTAAGTCTGTTGGTAAAATTTGGTCGATACCTTCATCGCCTGTACCGTCCTTATCGTCACCTTTCCAGTCTGTACGCTCTAAGTTTTCATCCATATCTGGGCGAGTATCCCCAAGGTAAGGTTGGTTAACGGCTGCGCCTGTTACCCCATTGACTTGGTTAATCGCGTGAGTTGCGATTCCGTATGAATCTGGAGCATCGCCTTCATCTAATGGTAAGAAACCAAGCATTGCTGATTGTTTACCTGAAGATGCGATATATAATCCAATTTCAGAAGCACCACGTGTCATTACCATAGGTACGGCAACCGTGCTTGCAGAAACGTTAGGACCAAATACGCCTGTTCCTAACCCACCTGTCTTCAAGTCTGCGCTTCCATAGTATTTCCATACTACAGTTTTACCGTCTTCACCCACAGCAGTTGCTCTACGTAAAAGGTTTAAGTTAAGTCCATTAATGTTAACTCCATCAACGTTTACAGTGTTATTAGCTTTTGTAGGATCGAATAAGTCATTTGTATCTTGAGGAACATAGTTTTTCGTATTCTTATTATTATTTTTTAACCATTCCCCAACATGTTGCCAACCTGAACCGTTTGTAGTGAAGAGTACTAACTCACCTGGGTTAGCTGACTCACCATCGGCCATAACGATTGCTGGTTTTACTGCTTTTCCTTTATAAGTTGCTGAAATATCAAATTGAACACCGATATTTCCACCGTTGAATTCTGAAGAAATCGTAGTTTGTTTATTACCAGTGTCGATCCCTTCTTTACGGATTTCAGTCCATCTATTTTGTGGATCCGCAATTACTTTTGCTTCTTCTTTATTATTAAAAGCAGCTCTTGTTTTTGGATCACCAATAGAGTTGATATATCCATTTTTTGCGTTTGGATCGTAAGTTGCTTTTTCTTCGTCTGTAGCGCCTCGTTCTTCCAACCGTTTTTTATACAATTCAGTCGCTTGGAATGGTTTTAAAGATTTAACTTTAATTTTTACAACATAACCTGGCATTACTTCTTTCGTATAAGTAGCACCCACTTGAAGGGCTAATTTGCCGTCCGCTGTTGTTTCAGCACCAGTCCAGTTTGCTTTATCACCGAAGTCTAACCATGAAACTTGTTTTAATAATTGTTCTGCTAAAATTTTTGGTGTAAAACCTGGTTTTTCTACTTTAGGAGTAGAAGTTGCGTCTACAACATCTTCACCAACTTTATCATCACTTGCAGTAGCTGCTTCACCTTCGGCAACTGCACGTCTTGAACGAGTACGTGGTTTGTTTTCTTCAGCTACTGTCGTTTCTTCTTTTTTCTCTGGAGCAGCAGTTGTTTCTTCTGCTTTCTCTGTTGCGGCTGTTGTTTCTTCTTTCTTTTCAGCGGCCGCAGTTGTTTCTTCAGTTTTTTCTGCTGGAGTTACTCCATCAGCTGCAGTTGTTGCTTCTGGTTTTTCTACGGCAACTTCATAAACTGCTTTGTCGTCTTCGACCGTATTTTTCTTCTCTTCTGCAGGCTTCGCTGTTGTTTCTGCAGTAGTTGCTTCAACAGTGTCCGCGTGTACAATTGTTTGCCCTTGTACAAACATGAAACCTAATGCAACAGCTACTGAAGCTGTTCCCATGCTTAATTTCTTGATTGCGTAACGTGTTACTTTAGCACCGTTTTTGCGCTCATTCATTTGAATATTTTTTGAACTAAACATCTTCTACCTCTTTTCTTTTTTTATTATTTTCTACTTCGATAATTTGTGAATTTTTCACTGAACAGGAAATTTTTTTCACCCTTATTCAGCTAAACATATTACCATATTCAATTGGATTTTTCCAACTATTTCTACTTGAATTCCATTACAATTAGGTTACATTTTACTTGTGAATTGATTACTCAAAAATTCTGACAATTTAAATATGAAAAAAAGCGTGAATACCACATCTAGTGTTTTCATTTGTTTTTCAACATATCCACTGTGGTTTTCTTAAAATTAGTACAGATTCTTTTTGAAACTAATACAGATTCTACTTTTTGTCTTCTTCTTAATCGCTCCTTTCTTCTTCTCATTTTTTTCTTAATTTTTAAGATTATTACTACAAAAAATAAAACTCCTAACAATCCAAGCCAAACTATAAATGGAACTCTCTTTAGGAAACGAAGTACGCCTTTAATAATTTTCTGAGGCGTTTTTTCTTCTACTTGAGTTGTTTCGATATACGTTGATTCCACGGCATCATTGGCTGCTGGCTCCACTTTTACTGCAACCTCTTTACCATACAACGTGCCATATGGAGTTTGGACTTTTAATTTATTTCCTTCTAGTGCGTACACAGGTTCTTCCCTTTTTCTACGTATACATCGACCGCATGCTCCAGCGTCACCTTTTGTCCATCGATGGTTTGAGTACCTGGGTTGAATACTGTCTTATGCTCGAAGTTTTTAAAAACATATTGCAATAATGCATTGCCAATTTTATGACGATTATATTCGCCGTGATGATCCGCGAATTGTCCAACCCCCAGAATCACTTCAACCAGCTCTACACCGTCTTGTTTGTAAATTCCGATATAATTAAATCCATCTCTTTCACTCGTTCCCGTTTTCAACCCAACGATTCCAGGATACGCCAACAAATCCCCTTCTACTGAATGGTTCGTATTCGTAATCGTTTTGGCATATGGCGTTCCACTCATGACGGTTAATTCTTTATTTTTTGTAATTTCCGTAATTTCTGGATGCGCCTTTAACATCGCTACAACCATCTTCGCTAAATCTCTAGCCGTTGACTGGTTCGTCTCATTTGAAGGATATCGTTGCACTGTATAGAGTCCTTCAAAATCTTTCGTAACGGCACCAGATGCTCCAACAAACTTTGTATGGGTCATTCCCAGTTCTTGCGCCTTTTGATTGATTAAATCCACATAATCATCAGCGTTTGGATTAATTAGATTTGCTAACATCAAAACTGCAGCATTTGAAGAAGGAAGAAGTGCCATCTTAATCAGCTCGCTCACTGGATATTCCACTCCCTCTACAATGGGCGAATTGCTAAGGTTTGTTAAGTTCGATATCGCTTGGTCGTTTTTTGTCGCAACGACTTTATCCTCCAGCTTAATTTTGCCACTCTTAATCGCGTCATACACCATAAAGATGGTCATGAGTTTACTGAGACTCGCCGGATCCACTACATTATCAGGATTCTCCTGAAATAGAATCTCTTCATTCGAGAGGTTTACGACAATATCCCCTTTAGGCGTATCGGCCTCTGATACAGAGTTTCCCTCATTCTTTGTAATTGTAATACTTGATTCTTGTGCCAAAACAGTTGTAATAGGCGCCAACATCCCAGTGAGCACCACACAACACATTGCAATTTTGAATAATTTTTTCACCATTTTTCCTCCTAATGTCTTACTATCATCATATGAAATCCTTTCCAAAAGTTCAATGCTTTCCATATTAAAAAATCTTTACATTTATTCGAAAAATGACTACTCTTAGAACTAGAGGTGACAATATGAGACATTTAACCAGAAGTGCTGTCTTTCTCTTCTTTACAAAAGGGAAAAAGGTACTCCTTCAAAAACGAATGAATACAGGATTTATGGACGGCTATTATGACGCAACTGTCAGCGGTCATATCGAAGCCAATGAATCCATTACACAAGCTGCCTTGCGTGAAACGCGTGAAGAAATCGGCCTCGAAATCCCTTCAAGCGCCCTTTCTTTCTACACGACGCTTCATATGCATTTTGACGAACATGATTATTTCTATTTCTACTTCCATGTAGATGTGACAACTCTTCCGAATTTTGAAATTCATAACGGCGAGCCTGGAAAAATTGAAGAATTCAAATGGTTCCCTTTAGCGAAACTCCCTAAGAAGATTTCCGAATTTAATAAAGTAGCTCTCGAAAACTATCAAACGGGCAATCCTCTTTCTGAATTTGGCTGGCCACAGACTCCTGAGAAATGTTCTTGGGCCTATCACTCACAAAAGATGATGGATTACCACGATAACGAATGGGGTGTCCCTTGCCACGATGACCAAGCTCTCTTCGAACGTCTCACACTAGAAACGATGCAAGCAGGACTTAGCTGGGCTACGATTCTCAATAAACGCGAAAACTTCAGAGAGGCTTTTGACAACTTCGATATCCAAACGGTTGCTAAGTATGACGAAGCTAAAGTTCAATCTCTTCTTCAAAATGAAGGCATTATTCGTAATCAACTGAAGATTCGTGCCGCTATCGCAAATGCCAACGCAATTCTTGCTATCCAAGAAAAGTATGGTAGCTTTGACGCTTTCTGTTGGAGCTTTGTCGACCATAAACCGATTATCAATGAATACACTTCAATGGCAGAAGTTCCAGCCTTTACGCCACTTGCTGAAAAGTTCCGCAACGCTCTTCTCAAAGAAGGTTTTAAGTTTGTCGGACCAACGATTGTCTACTCCTTTATGCAATCTGTTGGCATGGTAAACGACCATTTAACAACCTGTCCCTGTAAATAAAAAAATGAAGTGATACCTTATACGGTATCACTTCATTTTTTTAATCTAATGTTGCTCGACTCAATAAGTCCATCATTTCACTGTCATCATCGCACATTGCCTTAAATCCTAGCGCAAATTTCTTCACTGCTTCCACATCTTCTGACCCGATTGAAAACAATCCCGCCTCCGAATCAAACGACAATGCGTCTACTAATTCTGGCATCTTTTCTTCTAAGAAGACAGTGGCCAGTGAATTCCAATCATAGCCATTTCCAAGGAATCCCTCTTCTTGCCTAGTATCAAACACATTTTGTTTATAGTCTTCATTTAACCAGAGCACCAGCGTTGCCCATACATCCTCTGTCCCCTCATCAAATACCATGAGTTTAAAAGGTTCTAATTGTTCATTTAAATCTTCGTACGACATCCACTACGACTCCTTATTTCATTTCCCTCTATTCTACCCATCATCACACCATTTGTCGAGCCTCCTCCATGACGCGCACCCACTCTATCCCAGCACCGGTCAATTTACGAGGGTGTTGAAATGTGGATGAGAAAACTAACCAATTAGATTATTTCACTAAAATAATTCTTTCATTACCATATTTGGTAATTACAAACACAAGTATTTTCAGAGTCCATAATTATAACAACAGCTCAGTAAGATTAAAATCTTAGACTTAATCCAGTGAGGTGCACACACTCTCTCCCTGCACCGGTCCATTTACGAGGGGTTGAAATGATAAATGAGGAAGCTACCAAAATAGATTATTTCACCAAACAGATTCCTTAAGCACCCTACTTTTTTAAGGTAAAACACAAAGAGCCTCGGATACCAATAATCATAAGAATAACGTGCGTAACCAATGTGAATTACACTCTCTTGAAAATTTATTTTCTAGAGAGTGTTTGAAGCTTGGTAGCCTCAAGACCTTGGCTTGAGGCGGTACAGTTATTCTTATAATTATTGAACGTAGCCGTAGGCTCTAAGTGTTTTACCTATGCACCAACAAAAAAACAGGCTCCTTTTTAGGAACCTGTTTGAGTTGAAATTACAACCATTTTGTATAGTCTTCATCATCCATCGCTTCAACACTACCGAGTAGGTAACCATTTCCGACCTGCGAGAAGAAGTCATGGTTACTTGTCCCAGTTGAAATCCCGTTCATTACAATCGGATCCACATCTTCAGCAGTATCCGGGAACAATGGATCGAACCCTAAGTTTTGAAGCGCCTTATTCGCATTATAACGAATAAACACTTTAACTTTTTCAGTCCAACCAACTTGGTCATAAATAGATTGCGTATACTTCACTTCGTTTTGGTAAAGTTCCAAGCATAAGTTGTATACCCACATCTTCATTTCTTCTTGTTCTGACTCAGATAATTCGTTGTAGCCTTGTTGGAACTTGTATCCTGTATAAGTTCCGTGAACTGACTCGTCACGAATGATTAACTTGATGATTTCAGCTACGTTCGCTAGCTTGTTGTTTCCTAAGTAATAAAGTGGTGTAAAGAATCCACTGTAGAATAGGAATGTTTCAAGCATTGTTGAGGCAACTTTCATCTTCAACGCATCTCTACTTTGATAGATTTCGTTAATCTTTCTTGCTTTGAATTGTAAGTATTCATTGTTGTTTGTCCATTCGAAAATATCTTCGATTTCTGCTTTTGTATGCAAAGTACTGAAGATTGTTGAGTAACTTTTCGCGTGAACAGATTCCATGAATTGAATGTTATTCCATACCGCTTCTTCGTGTTGAGTGCGCACGTAATCTTTCATTAAGCTTGCACCTTCTTCTGATTGAAGCGTATCTAATAATGTTAATCCACCGAATACTTTCCCTACTACATCTTTTTCTTCTGGAGATAATGTTCTCCAGTCGTCCAAGTCGTTTGATACTGGAATACGTGTATCTAACCAGAATTGCTCTGTTAGTTTTTCCCAAGTTAATTTATCGATCATGTCTTCAACTTGGTTCCAGTCAATCGCTTTATAGTACTCTACTGGTTGAGTAGAATTTGAGAAAGAATCTCATTAAAATATCGTTTTGTACTCATGAGCTTTTGTCCTTTCTTTCGTATTCCCATTAAATGCTGCAGCTTTCGCAAGCATTACTTCCGATTTCATCGTTGTTTTCTGTAAATGTACGTACATAGTAGATTGACTTGATGCCTTTATTCCACGCGTAGTTACGTAAAATGTTTAAGTCACGTGTTGTCATCTTGTTTGTACGTCCTTCTTTCCATTCGTATAATCCTTCAGGAAGTTCTGAACGCATGAATAATGTTAAGCTCATTCCTTGGTCGATATGTTTTTGAGCTGCTGCGTATACGTCGATGACTTTACGCATATCGATATCGTACGCTGATTTGTAGAATGGTAAAGTTTCGTTTGATAAGAATGGAGCTGGATAATAAGTCTTACCAGTCTTCTTCTCTTGACGTTCTTCAATTAAACGAGTGATTGGGTGTAATGAAGCACTTGTTTCGTTTACGTAGCTGATTGAACCAGTTGGCGCAATTGCTAAACGGTTTTGGTGATATAATCCACCGCTCATCACGTCTTCTTTTAATTGTTTCCAATCTTCTGCAGTTGGAATTGGAAGTTTTGCAAAGATTTTCTTCACTTTGTCAGATTGAATTTGTACATCTTCCGCAATGTAGCTTTCGAAGTATTCACCTGTTGCATATTTAGAACGTTCGAAACCTTCGAATGATTTACCGCGTTCTTTGGCAATCTTGTTACTTGCTTTTAATGTGTAGAAGTTCAACATTCTGAAGTATAAATCAGTGGCTTCGATAGACTCAGGTGAGCCGTATTCCATTTGATTTAATGCAAAGAATGTGTGTAATCCCATCGCTCCAAGACCGATTGTATGTGCTTTGCTGTTTCCGTTTTTAACAGTCGGTACAGCATCAATACTTGAGTGGTCTGTTACGAAAGTTAACGCACGAACCGCTACATCTACAGAACGTTCGAAGTCAGGAGATTTCATTAAGTTCACGATGTTTGTAGAACCTAAGTTACAGCTAATATCTGTTCCTAAGTGTTCATATTCTTGAGCATTGTTGATTACTGAAGGCTCTTGGACTTGTAGGATTTCAGAACATAAATTACTCATGATGATCTTTCCATCGATTGGGTTTACACGGTTTGCTGTATCGATGTTCACCACATATGGATATCCAGATTCTTGTTGTAATTTACTAATTTCGTTTCTAAGTCACGCGCACGTAATTTAGATTTACGGATTTCAGGGTTGTTCACCATGTTGTCATATTCTTTAGTGATGTCCACATATGAAAATGGTACGCCGTAAATACGTTCCACATCGTATGGGCTGAATAAGTACATAATGTCGTCGTTTTTGATTAATTCGTAGAATTTATCTGGAACAACTAACCCAAGTGATAATGTCTTCACACGTACTTTTTCATCCGCGTTTTCTTTTTTCGTAGATAAGAACGATACGATATCTGGGTGGAATACGTTTAAGTAAACCGCACCGGCACCGTTACGTTGACCTAATTGGTTTGAGTAGCTGAAACTATCTTCTAATAATTTCATAATTGGAACAACACCGCTTGATGCATTCTCAATTTTCTTAATTGGGTCACCTGCTGCACGAACGTTAGACAAGCTTACCCCCTACTCCTCCCCCAATTCTTGATAATTGAAGAGCTGAGTTGATTGTACGACCGATACTGTTCATGTCGTCTGTTGTTTGAATTAAGAAGCATGAAACGAGTTCCCCACGACGTTTTCTTCCAGCATTCAAGAATGTTGGTGTCGCTGGTTGGTAACGTTGTGTAATCATTTCTTCTGCTAAATCATGTGCTAATTGCTCATCGCCATCAGCTAAGAAAAGAGCGTTAAATACAATACGATCTTCAAAACGTTCTAAGTAACGTTGACCATCGTTTGTCTTCATTGCATATTGTTTGTAGAATTTGAACGCAGACATGAATGAACGGAAACGGAATTTTTCTTGTACGTTTCTTTCATTAATTTCTTAACGAATTTACGGTTGTATTTTCCTAAAAATTCTGCTTCTAAATAATCGTGTTCGATTAAGTAATCGAGTTTTTCATCTAATGTATAGAAGAAAACTGTATTTGGGTTAACGTGTTCTAAGAAGAACGCACGAACCGCTTCACGATCTTTATGCAATGGAATTTTCCCATCAACTGGACGGTTTAACTCATTGTTTAATGCGAAGTATGTAACTTCTTGAGTCTTGTTAATTAATTTTGGACTATCCAATCTCTCTCACCTTTTCTATTAGTATTTGTACATCTTTATCTGTACCTTGATTTTCAAAGCAATGCAGCAATGGAATTTGGTATTTAGCCGCTAACGCTCTGGCATTGGAACAAAAGCTCGTATTGAAATTGCGATTCCCTGAACCGGCAACCCCTTTTAATAGCGCGCGATTCTCGCCAAAATCAATAAATTCATAAAAAAAATTCGCCACTTGTTCTCCATAGGTTGGTGTAATGACGATATAAGGTTCTTCCATTTGTACTGTAGAATTTTTCTTAGAAATCTCGATAAAATCCCAGTCCAATTTTTTTACGAATTGTCTTGTCTTTCCAGTTAGCGATAAATAAACGACTTTCACAGTTACTCCATTTCTGAATTCGAAATACACGAAAATGCATTTCTAGCTCACTTGAAACTCACGAAACTAATTATATCCAGCCTAGAAGTTTTTTGCAACATTTTAACAACATTTTGTATTGTTTTTTTTACGAAACACAAAATATAGTGACTCTTGCTACCTACCCCCGACATTTAGTGTACGCGAAAAATCAAGTAAAATGATTGACAGAAACAGTTGACGACTGTAGACTAAATCTGTAGAAAGGAGTTCTATTTATGACAGAATTTCAACCAATGAGCCCTTCTGAGCGTCAAATTATGCGTGTTCTATGGGCGAATCCAAACAGCACAAGCGGATATATTATCGAACAATTGCAACGCTCATTTTCATGGAGTGACTCAACAATTAAAACACTCATTATCCGTTTAACCAAAAGGATATATTCAAATCGATGACAGAAAGAAACCATTCCACTACTCGGCAACGATTTCTGAGAAAGCACAACTCGACCAAGAGACCGATGTTCTTTTAGATCAAGTTTGCCATAAACAGAATGGAAATTTGTTACATACACTGATTGATAAAGCGACTTTGAGCCAAGATGACATTCAAGATTTAATGAACGCCTTAAAGGAAAAATCAGCCACTGCTCCAACCTCTGTTGCATGTAACTGCCTACCAGGTCAATGTAATTGTCATCACCATCACTAAAACAAAAACCTATTGCTTAAAGCCACACTGACTTTAAACAATAGGTTATTTTTATTTTCAAAATATCTCAAAGCTTAATTTTTAAGATAGTCTTTTGCATCCTTAAAGAAGCTTGCAATGATCATGACAATAATAATCCCAATTGGAAGTGCCGCGATAATCGCAACGGACTGTAAGTTATACATTGAGTTTTCTGAGAAAATCAATGCGATTGGGAATAAGATAAATACGAGTGACCAGAACATGCGGACACGTTTATCACTACCATGTGTGTGCTCTAATTCTTTGTACGAATAAGCAGACACTACAAGTGTTAAAGCGTCGAATGTTGTCGCATAGAACGCAATCATCGTAACTGCTAGTAATAACAATCCAATGTTAGCTAAAGGCATGGTATCAAAAATTTTCAAAATAGCTGCCGCATAATCTGCGTTATTACTTAGAATACCAGTAATATCCAAGCCATGTTTTAACTGTTGCGCTAAGCCATAGTTTCCAAGGATGATAAACGCCGTAAATGTCCCAGCAATCCCCCATGCGTATCCACCAAGAACAGTGTTTTTAACGGTACGTCCTTTTGAAATACTACCGATAAAGAACGGTGTAGCCACACACCAAACCATCCAATAAGACCAATAATAGATTGTCCATTTTTGTGGGAAGCTTGTTTCACGAAGCGGATCAAGCCACGTAGACATTCCGATAAAGTTTTGGACAAGGTTCCCAATTGCGCTAAACCCTGTTTCTAAGATATACACTGTTTCTCCACCAAAGAATAAGAAGTATCCTAGTAAGGCAAAGAATAAATACGTACAGATGGCCGCTAGTTTAGAAACGGCGTCCATTCCAAGCATTACAGTACTTGTATATACGGCTGCGATTAATAATAATACTACAATTGTGATAATCTTCGAATTTTGAATCCCAAACACTTGGCTCATCGCCGCTGAAAGAAGCGGTGTTGCTAGCGAGAATGTTGTAGCAGTACCCGCGATTAACGCGAAGATGGCAATCAAGTCGATGGTTTTCCCCATCCAACCGTCAACTTTGTCTCCAAGAAGTGGACGACAAGCTTCAGAGAATTTTTGTTTCTCTACTTTACGATTATGCAACATAAATCCAAAGGCCACCGCAAGCATGATGTAGAAGCTCCATGCGATTGGTCCCCAGTGGAATAATGGGAATGTGGACGCCCATTTTTGCACGCTACCGAGTTCTCCAAGATAAGATTCTTGTGCGTATAATGCCCATTCGATCATCGCATAGAACACGATATCTGCTGCCATCGTAGACGTAAATCATCACACCCCATTTAAAGTTGGAATATTCGACTTCACTATCCTCGCCACCAAGAACGATTTGGCCGTATTTTGAAAAAGCCACATACACACTACAAAGGAAAACACCTACCGCAAGCATTGCGTAGTAAATACTGAATTGGTCGCCTAAAAAGCCACGAACACCTTCTAGAACCGCTGAACTGGCATCTGGAAATATCATAAAGAGAATTCCTAACAATACTACTCCAAATAACGGTACAAGCGTTGCGACCCAGTCAATCTCGTCGCGAAGATTTTTCTTTTCTACTTCATTATTCATGATTTGCCTCCTCTAGAACACTCTTGTAAGAGTCATCTACTGCTACTAATTCTTCAAGGCTATCGATTTCAACGATATCCCCTTCTTGCATTGGATAAATGCCCATTTCATACTCATCAGGGTAACAGAACATTGCCACATCATCCCAATAAATATCATGGTTTTTCTTTTCTTCAAATTCGATTTCGAGATGACGTTTTAACTGTTGGCCATCTTCTTTCGTCCAACGAGAAATGCTAAATAATTGCCATCCCTTCTGTCCTCCAGTACGGCTACAGCTCGTAACGACTCCATCGTCATCCACTTGCATCAACCATTCGTCGGTGCCATTTTCTACTGGAATACACGCATATCCAGAACGTGTAAACTCTGGATGTAGAATTTCACTGTTGTAGATTAATTGGTCGCCATCTAGGATAATCACTTCTTCTAAATGGTCACGAACTACATACAGTGATGAAATATTATTAGCGACATCAAAGTATGGATTTTCAACGATGTTAATTTCTGGATAGTCTGCTTTAAGTTCAGCAAACTTCTCTTTTAAATAGCCTACTACGACATAAATTTCATGGATCCCTTGTTCATGAAGTGCACCAATAACAGTGTCAATCATTCGTTTTCCATTTACTTTTACAAGCGGTTTGGGAATGGTGTTTGTAATAGGACGCATTCTTGTCCCTTTACCCGCAGCCATAATAATCGCTCGTTTTACTGTATTTGTCATTATTTTTCCTCTTTTGCTAATTCTTCTTGCACAATGCGGTAGAAATCTTTGGCATAACGATATTGCATTAATGAGTACTCACCAAAGTCAACACCGAGTGTACGTTTGTATTCGCACCAGTTACTCCACAGCATCCCGCTAATCGCCATATACGCATAAATTTTTAAACGTGTCATCTTCTCGCATTTCCCTTCAAAATAAAGGTCGATTAGCGCATCAGCTTGCTTGCGGTCATATCCTGCATAAATACAGAACATTGCAATATCAATATGCGGATCTTGCATTCCAGCGTATTCCCAGTCAATGAGACGAATGTCTCCCTCTTTTGTAAATAAGAAGTTGTCATAGACTGAATCGATATGGCTTAATACGGGCTCTGCTTTATATTTTTCAACGAAGCTCTTTAGCCCTAGAATTTTCTTCTGCACTTCAGCATGGTCTTTATAATAAGAAGATTGACCATTCCATAAGCTTTGATAAAACTCAATTTGCTTAAATGGATCGAAAGTATGCTTCACTTTTAATTTTGACTGATGGAACTCGCGTAATTTCGCCATACAGCGCTGTAAGTCTTCTTTATTCGTGCTATCGCATGAACGCGCTCCGTCTAAATAGGCTGTAATCTTGTATCCATTGTCTGGATTCATATACACGACATCATCGCAAATTTGCTTTCCTTCTAGGACATGGTATACATCTGCTTCTTCCTTACGATTGATGAGATGGTCTGTTCCCTCTCCTGGAATACGCATAATGTATTTTTGACCCTTACAAGTAAATAGGAAGCTACGATTCGTCATTCCTTTTTTCAACACTTCGATATTGACGATTTCGTCGCGCGTTACTCCTAGAGCCTTCGAGATTTGTTGCAAGGCATCCGTTTCTAAGTGCGAGGATGATTTATCGAGTTCACGAAGTTGTTCATACGTGTTGATTTCAAAGATGGTTGAATCATCCATTAGTTTTGGGTAGACCGTATATTTTCTATTCTCGTCTTCAAGTGTTACTTCCCAGAACGACTTCTCATGTCTTTCTTCTGCAGCCGCAGCGTTTAATTGTTTGGCCACTGCCTTAGCGTCTTTTTCTGTTAAATAACAGATACCGTATGGACGATTTCCTTTTCCTCTTTTATCACTTGTAATGATTTCTTGTTTCTTATTTACTCTAAAGAAGCTTTGTTCCACCTCTTCTTGGCCAAGTAAATACCATGAATACAATTCATCTGTATCAAATGGAGATTCCTTACACCATAAGTCACAAGGAACGATATACGTATTGCCTAGAATTCCTGCAACGCATTGTAATGAATAGAAATTATTTTTTGTCGCATAGTCTCTATTCACAGCGAGTTTCACTTGATAGTTATCCATCAAGTACTCGTATTGCTCTTTCATAAAGCCAACGACTACGGTAATGTCCGTAATCCCTACTGCTTGTAGTTGCTTAATCAAGCGTTCAATCAGCGGCTCTTTCTTCACTTCAAGAAGCCCTTTTTGGTGTTTCGGTATTGATTGGAACCATACGCATTCCAAATCCTGCAGCCAAAATAACAGCATTCTTTGGTTTATTTTTTTCTTAAAGAGCGTCTTCGCTTTACTTGTTAGATTAAATTTAGCATCCACAAGTTCAAGTTCTCGTAGTCGTTTTTAATTCACGATTCACGAGACCAAGCGAATAGCCTGAAAGCTCTGCTAATTCTCTTTGATTTTGAATATCTTGTTGTTTAATAAGTTTTAGTAAATCGAGATTTGTTTTGTTCATGTTATTTACCTCTCGTATTTTTGTGAACAACATTAGTATACTTTGTTCCGTCACCAACTGCAAGTTTTTAGTGGTAAAGAAATGTTTAAGAACATAAAAAAAAGACTAGAGAAGAAAAGCTCTTCTCTAGCCAACAAAATCGATATTCAGTTGCATCGATAAAATTCCTGCTTCACTCTTTAAGTAGAAGCCGTATTTATCCACGCTATAATCAATGACATTATGTTGATCAAACATCATCGTATAGTGGCTCGTAAAAGCCATTTCCCCAATATTCGTCTCAAAAATTTGGTCATACTTTGGAGGAAGAATCTCTTTTTGCCCTTTCTTTAATACCACTAAATGATATTTATCGTACACTTGGCAATGGCATCCTACCATCCCCTCATAAAAAGGACTATCCCCATCAACATAATCCATGACAAAGAACACATCTGTTAAGCCGCGCTCTTTTAGCATTGCATCTAACTTATTTTTTGCTGCTTCAGTGACTGTAAAGTCCATAATCATTCCTCTTCCTATCAAAAAAGGAGACAATTGTCCCCTTCATGATTATTGTTCTTTTGATTCTTCGTTTTCAGATTTTTTAGCACGATCTTTGATAATAGCATCAAGTGATGGTGGTGTCACTTCGATGTGAGTTGGTGTATTTAATACGATATCCCATTCTTCGTTTTTAATCATGTCTAATTGTGTTTGTGTTAAGATTTGAAGACGTTGACGGAAAATACGTGTTTCTTTCTTAATTAAATCTGTTTCACGGTTAATTTCTGTTGCTTTCAGCCGCTTCTCTCAACATTGCTTGTGCTGCTTTTTCAGCTTCAAACACGATGATTTCAGCGTCTTTACGTGCGTTTTCGCGAAGACGATCTGCAGCTTCTTGAGCAACAAGGATTGATTTATTCAATGTTTCTTGAATCGAATTAAAGTATTCTACTTTTTCTTCGTTGAATTTTACGCGTTTTTCTAAATCTTTGTTATCACGAATTAACGTTTCTAATTCTTTCTTCACTTCTTCCAAGAAGTCATTTACTTCTTCTGGATCGAAGCCTTTGAATTTTGTTGAAAAATCTTTGTTATGAATATCGTTTGGTGTAATAGCCATTGAAAAATCCCCTTTATTTTTTATTCTTTTCTAGTAATCCTAGTTCTACTTTAATCTTATCTTTCTTTGTACGCCCTTCAATCTTTTGAATTTGAAGGCGACCGTATCCACGAATAGATACAATATCTAAAATTTCCAGCATAAAGTCGGGTCTGTTCTCTTCAGTCCAGTTCACCTTTACTTTACCACTTTCAATCATTTCTTTTGAACGCTGTCTTGACACATTAAATACAGAAGCAATCACCGTATCGAGTCGAAGCGAACTAACGACTGTTTGTACCGCAGTCCAATGATCCACCGGTACAATCAATTTCGTATAGTCGACTTCTTCAAGCCTTACAGCCACTTTCCCAATTTTTCCTAACTGTTGTCTGATATATTCCTTCATATTTTGAGCGCAGAATAATTGCCAGTCTTCTCCGTTTGAAATAATATCGCCAATCAAGCTACGGTCAAAGCCAAGGCTCATCAGTGACCCTAGAATCTTTCCATGCCCAAGTGTCGCAAATTTCTTCGGATATTGAATATGAAATAGAGCATTTTCGAAATCCTCTGAAGTTGGCTCATAATATTCCGGACAAATCATACAACGTTTCCGTTCAGCATCAATATATCCCGCCATCAAAATAATAACGAACATCGTCATATTGACCTACAATCGCCTCCACAATAAACTGTTGGCGTGGATCAAGATAATTCGTCAATACCGGCGCGTACTGCAAACGTACTTCTTCTACCCATTCTTCCACTTGTTTAAGAAAAGACAATTCCTCTTTTCTAAAGTGTTGTTCTACACCATTTCCCATTTTTTATACCCCAAAAATTTTTGAAACAATAAATGCCAATACTCCTACAGAAACGTAAATCGTTAAAATAGACGTTACTAATGCTAAACTATATTTTCCAAATCGTACATCTTTAAATAATGACACATACGGACGGCAACAAGCATCTAATAAGTCCGCCAAGAACATTGGAAGATATAGATGCCAATAAATATTTAATCCATAAAGGATTAGCATAAATTGATAAACTCCTGCTACTGTTGTTATCACTCTAATAATTTCTAAACCCACTAAGTTACACTCCTCTAAAATTCAGTGTGACGGAAGGTTTCAACCATCTCGTCATCAAAATTTCCTTGTACTTGGAAATTTGCAGGAGAACAGATGAAGATTTCATCTCTCACCTTTTGTACGTCTCCATTAATAGCATACGCCACACCGACCACAAAATCAATGACACGCTTTGCATCTTTTGGTTCCATACGTTTAAAGTTAATGAGCACTGCTTCGCCCTTTAAAAGTGCATCTGCAATACGTTCCGCTTCAGAATACACGCTTGGTTCCATCACATAAATCTTAGATGTTTTCTTTACTCCAGGGCTTTGGAACGGAACTACATTTGAAGTATTTCTTGAACGTGTTTCTGGAGCTGACTGCGCTGCAGGCTCTTCATAGTAATCCATTTGATCATCTTCTTCGTAGTAGTCCCCTTCTGGACTTAAGAAGTTTTTTAAACTATTCATGAATCCCATTAGTCTTCCTCCCTTTCAAACCAGCTTGTACCAATTCGAATATGTGTCGCACCACATTCAATCGCCGTTTCAAAGTCTCCGCTCATCCCCATACTGAGGTATAACGGAACTTCTAACCCTTCTTCCTTCTCGATTGTTTTAGCAATTTGTGCTAAACGCGAAAAAAAGAAGCGAATTTCTTCATCGCTTGCGTCAAATGGTGCCATCGTCATCAAACCGACAATACGAATCTTTTCATATTGTTTGCTTGCTCTATAAGCATCCAGTGCCTCTTCAGGTGTGAATCCATGCTTCGATTCTTCCCCTGAGACGTTAATTTCTAGCATACAATCTAATGGGTGTTCGAGACGTTTCTCAATCTCATCCATAATCGAAAGACGATCAATCGCATGAAATAAATCGATACGATTTATGACTTGCTTCACTTTTCGTTTTTGGAGTGGCCCGATTAAATGCCAGATGATGTCCTCTTGCAGAAATTGTTCTTGTCGTTCTAATAGTTTTTCGACACGATTCTCCGCAAAATGTCGAAATCCTAAATCGTACATTTCTTGAACTTCGCGAGCCGTACGATTTCGTTACAACAATCGGACAAACTTCCGTAGATAGTCTATGAACTTGGTTACAAGAAGATGCAACCAAGTTCATAATACGACTTACATTCTGTTTAATGATACTCATTAATTTCTGTTTCTTTTTCTGAAGAATGGCGGAGTATCTAATCCATCATTTTCAGTTTGTTTTGGCTCAACTGGAGCTTCTACAAAGTTACTTTGTGCGAATGGTGAATCAGCTTCAGTTGAAGAAGTAGTTTCACGTACAGTTGTTTCGCGACGGATATCCCAGTCTCCAAATAAATCTTTCTCAGGTTTCTTTTCTTCCACTGGTTGTGGTTTTGAAGGAACTTGTTTTTCTTGGAAAGTTTGAGGGTTGTTTCCTAAATCTTTGCGTGTTGCTGTGCTATTCGCGAATGGTGAACGACTAGCGCGCGTTGCTGACTTTTTTTCGTGCTTACGCTCCTCGTCGATACCTGTAGCGATAACAGTAACGATTACTTCATCGCCTAAGTTTTCGTTGATTGAAGTACCGAAGATAATGTTTACTTCACTTGTTGAAGCTGCTGCAACGATATCTGAAGCATCTTGCGCTTCGAATAATGTTAAGTCAGATCCACCAGTGATGTTTAATAGGATTTGTTCTGCTCCATCGATAGATACTTCTAATAATGGTGAAGAAATAGCTTTCTTCGTAGCTTCTGCAGTACGGTTTTCACCACTTGCAACACCAATACCCATTAATGCTGAACCTTGATCTTTCATCACTGTCTTCACATCAGCGAAGTCCAAGTTAACGTAACCTGGTGCAGTGATTAAGTCAGAGATTCCTTGAACCCCTTGACGTAATACGTTATCTGCTTCACGGAAAGCTTCTAACATAGGAGTCTTTTTATCAACGATTTCTAATAAACGGTTATTTGAAATTGTTACTAATGTATCTACGTTTGCTTTTAATTGTGCAACACCTTCTGCAGCGTAGCGACCACGTTTTGGTCCTTCGAAGCTAAATGGACGTGTAACAACACCCACTGTTAATGCGCCTAATTCTTTCGCAATACGAGCAACAACTGGTGCAGCACCTGTACCAGTACCTCCACCCATACCAGCAGTAACGAAGATCAAGTCTGCTCCAACTAAAGCTTCGCGAATTTGTTCTTCACTTTCTTCAGCTGCTTTAAGACCGATTTCAGGTAATGAACCTGCACCTAAACCTTTAGTAAGTTTTGGTCCTAATTGAATTTTAGTTTCTGCTTCTGAGTTTCTTAATGCTTGAGTATCTGTGTTAGCTACGATGAACTCTACACCTTGTACTCCTTCTGAAATCATACGGTTAACAGCGTTGTTACCAGCACCACCAACACCAATGACTTTAATGACTGCGCCATCTAAATTTGTATCGAATTCGAAATCCATTATATTTCCTCCTTGGTTCTCATCTTAATTTTCGTCAATAAACATTTTAAAGAAGTTCTTCACTTTCGCTCCAAGCCCTTGTTCTTCACCTGTTGGTTCTTGTTCATACTCTTGTGGTTGTTGAACAGGAGCCGTTTGTTGTACTTGTACAGGAGCACTTTGTGGTGTGCTTTGTACTGGGCGTTGTTCCGTTACCGGTTTACCCTTTTGAGCAATACGGTGAACATCATCTAAGCTTGCAGCGTATTTGATTAACCCCATACTTGTTGCGTAAATAGGATTTCTCATTCCCATTTGCTCTGGAATATAAGTTTTCACTTGTACTCCGAAGATTTCTTGTGCTAACTCTTGAACTCCTGCTAATGAAGAAGCTCCACCCTGTTAACACGATTCCTCCTGGAAGTTTTAAAGCTTCCACTTGGTCTAATGCACGTTTTACAGTTTCAAAGGTTTGAACCACACGTGCTTCGATGATTTCTGATAAATAATGTTCATCTACTTTAACTGGGTCCTTCTTACCAATTGTTTCTACTGGAAAGAATTCATCCGCACTAGTTTCTGATGAAATTGCATATCCGTATTCACGTTTAATGCGTTCTGCATTTTCAAAGCTTGCATTCAAGATGATTGAGATATCTTTGGTTACGAAATCTCCACCTTCTTGATCCACGAATGAGAATTTCAATTGGTTATCGTGCATTACTGAAGCACTTGTTTGTCCGCCACCCATATCGATGAGGACTGTACCAAATTCTCTTTCTCCTGGCGTTAATGCTACTTGGCTAATCGCTAATGGTTGAATCACCATTCTTCGATATTTAAGCCAGCTTTGTCAATACAACGTTTAATGTTATGTACGATCGTCTTAGGACCGGTAATCATGCTGGCAAACAATTCAAGACGAACACCAATCATTCCGCGTGGGTCTTTAATTCCATCAAATCCATCTACGATAAATTCTTCTGGAATCACAGAGATGATTTCACGTTCAGGTGCAACTGAACGAACTTTCGCTGCGGAAATAACGTTGTACACATCCACATCTGTAATTTCTCTATTTTCACTTGATACGGCAATCATACCGTGGCAAGGTTCAATTGAGATTTGATTACTTGGAATCCCAACGATAACATCTTTGATTTGGATGTTTGATTTTTGTTCTGCTTGACGAACTGCTTTGCGAATAGATTCAACTGTTTCGTCAATATCAACGATGACTCCACGGCTTAATCCTTCTGATTTTTCATTGCCGACTCCAATAATATTTAATTGCCCTCTGACATATTCAGCTACTACAACCTTTATTGAAGTGGTTCCAATATCTAAACTCACATAAATTCCCTGATTTTTCACGTTTATTGAAACCTCCTATACGATTCATTTCTATTTCATTTTTTAAAGTTTATTGATAAGTGATACTCCCTATATTCTAACATAATTTTGTCCACTTAAAAAAACATATGAGCGAGTTTTAAGACTTTTTTATTGAACTGTCGTATCTGGTGTGAAATAGATTCCCACTTCCATATCCACAGTTCCTTTTTTGCCATTCAATTGTTTCGTAATTGATGGATAATACCCTAATTTATCTCCAATATCTTTCAGATTCCCGATGACACGATTGCCATCTTTCATCTTTAGATAAATCTTTTGGTGATTTTTTGTATCGTTTGGATACTGAATCTCTACGATTTCACGAATTACACTTGCTGGAACTTTCTCCAGTTGTTTTGCGAGTGCTTGATATTGCGAGTCATCTGTAAACATATACAATAATGGATAATCCTTCGGCGTTGCATCGGCCTCAACTTCAATGATTTGACCATCTGCTAAAAGCTCATAGTGCTTATCATCGCTTTGGTAATAACCAACCGCTGGATTTTCTTCAATATTCAAACGCATTTTATTCCATGCCACTAATTGTACGGAAGCATCCTTAATTTTTGGACTAGCATTTTTTAACAAGTTAGCTGTACGATAACGATTCGCTAAAATTGTCCAGATGCTTTGTCCCTTGGTGATACCGTCGTTTTCTTGGACCAATTCCACTGGAACTTGATTCAATCCTACAACTTCAATATCAGACACTTTCGAAAGTGGTGAAATAAAGTAAATACTCCATCCCGCACAAACAATAAAAATCCCTTTTAAGAGTGTTGCATTCGTAATACCTTGTGACTTTGGTTTCGTCTTTTTAGGCTTAGGTTCCTTTTTCTTTTTCACCTTTTGTACAGGTTCTTCAGGAACTGGCTGCTCTACTCTTGGAGAATTTTGTTGCGCTAACTCCCAAGGTGTTAGTTCACGTGGAGGAGTTTGTTGTGGTTTCTTTCGATTAAACATATTCTCCTCCTTAATCCTTATTTCACTAGAGAATGAATAATTGTTTCAAGTCGACTTGACGCATCTGTAATTCCCAAGGCTTTGAATTTTCAGCCATTTCTTTACGTTTGGCTTCATCATTCATAATACGATCGATTTCTGCGACTAAACTTTCACCGTTTAGGTCTTTTTCTAAAATCATCGTTGCGGCGTCTTTTTCTACTAATGACATCGCATTTGCTTCTTGGTGATTTTCAGTTACGTATGGACTTGGAATTAAAATACTTGGCAAGCCAAGTGCTGTTAATTCAATCAATGTAGTTGCTCCACTTCTGCAGACAACTAGGTCTGTGTTTTGGAACATTTGCACCATATTATTAATATATGGTAAAACTGTGATATTTTGCAATGGTTTTTTCAAACTTGTAATGAGATTGTTGATTTTGTCATAATGCACTTGTCCAGTGACCATGACTACTTGATAATCTTTTTTCTCGAATTCTTCAAGTGCTTCGATAAATGATTCGTTCATTCGAAGCGATCCACGGCTTCCACCGAAAATCAATACGATTGGTTTTTCTTTTTGAATACCAATAGATGCTAAGTAAGAATCATCTTTTTGAGCATTGGCTAACTCTTGCCCACGAGGATTTCCTGTCATGACCACTTTATCTGCGTATTTTGCAAAGTCTTTACGAACCGCATCGAAGCAAATCGCAATTTTAGAAACTTTGCGCGCTAAGAATTTATTCGTAATTCCAGCTAAACTATTTTGCTCATGAATAATCGTTGGAATTCCCATGTTTGCTGCCGCGTACAACACTGGTGCACATACATATCCCCCAGTACCGATAACGATATCTGGTTTGAACTCTTTCACGATTTCTTTTGCTTTAAAATAACTTGTACAGAAATACCATAATGTCTTGAAGTTTTCTAGTGACAATGAACGAACGATTCCTTGAATCTTAATCGTTTTAAAATCATATCCCGCTTTTGGAACGATGGTACTTTCTAATCCACGTTCAGTTCCCACATAAAGAAACTCTGTTGAAGGGTCTTGTTCTTTCAAATAATTCATTAAGGAAAGAGCTGGATAAATATGACCACCCGTTCCTCCTCCTGAAACTAATACTCTCATCTTTTTTCTCCTATATATTACAGTTTTTCTACTGCTTCAATGAAACAATCACCGCGAACTTCAAAGTTGGCAAATTGATCCCAACTTGCGCATGCTGGTGAAAGTAATACAATTTCACCCTCACGACTCGCTGCATACGCTTTTGGCACTGCTTCTTCTAAAGTCTCTACTACGGTTACTGGAATAGATAGTTTTTCAGCAGTAGCTCTTAACTTCTCTTTTGTTTCCCCGTAAACGACCATTTCACGGACATTTCCAAGTGATGGCTTTAATTCCTCAAAACCATTCCCACGATCAAGTCCGCCAGCAATTAATACAACAGATTGATTTGTAAAACTACGTAACGCTGTTTGTGTCGCAATGATATTTGTTGCTTTTGAATCGTTGTAGAATTTACGACCTTCAATAGTCTTCACATATTGTGTACGGTGTTTTACTCCATGGAATGAACGAACCGCTTTTTCGATTCCTTCGTTAGTTGCACCTTGTAATTTACTAATGGCAACCGCCGCCAACACGTTCTCAATGTTTTGAACACCCGGTACTTGAATCGCTTCAAGCGGCATAACTGCTTCCCCGTTAAAGTAAATCGTAGTTTCATCCGCATACGCACCTTGTTCTAAAACCGATTTACGGCTGAATGGTACTAATGTTGCTTTTGTATGACCTTTAATAAACTCATATAACTCTGGGAAATCCGCATTATATACTAGGAAATCCTCTTCTGTTTGATTTTTAGTAATTTGTAATTTTGCTTTTACATACTCTTCGCGAGACCCATGATAATCTAAATGAGCGCTAAAGATATTCACGATACACGCTACTTTAGGTCGAAACGCTTCAATTCCCATTAATTGGAAACTTGATAATTCAGTGACATAGATATCCGAATCCTTTGAATCTCCTGCTAATAGGGATAAAGGAACTCCAATATTTCCACAAGCAAACGTTCTTCTTTCAGGGAATGATTCTTTCAACATTAAGTTTGTTAAAGTTGTCGTTGTTGTTTTCCCGTTTGAACCTGTAATTCCTAGTACTGTTCCTTCCATGACACGTTGTGCAATTTCGATTTCCGTATAAACAGGCAATCCTTTTTCAACAGCTTTTGCTACTAATGGATTTGTATAAGGAATCCCTGGGTTCTTCACAACGAAATCAACGGGCTCATCGAGTAGTTCTAGTGGATGTCCTCCTGAGACTACTTTAATCCCTTCAGCAACTAACCCTTGTGCGTCTACACTTTCCTCAAGTGGTGTTCTATCATTTACTGTTACATCCGCGTGTAACTGGTGTAATAGTTTTGCTACACTCACTCCACTCTTTGCAAGTCCAATGACTAGTACTTTTTTATTTTCAAATGCATGTGTATTCCGCACAATGATTCCTCCAATTTTTCTTTTTTAATATGTATATGGAGAAAGGCTGGGCAAAAATGACCAGCTCTCCTAATAAAATATGTTAATTCTCTTAAAAGACAAATGCAACGATTAAACCTGCAATAAGTCCGATTGCACTAAACACAGAAACAATCTTCACTTCTTTCCAACCACTCATTTCAAAGTGATGGTGAATTGGACTCATCTTGAAGATACGTTTGCCTGTTAGTTTAAATGAACCCACTTGTAAAATAACGCTAAGTGTTTCCCCAACAAAGATGATTCCTACAAGTAATAATGTCCATTCTTTATGAAGCATAATCGAAATGATGGCAAGTCCTGCTCCAAGTGCTAATGAACCAACGTCTCCCATGAAGACTTTGGCTGGTTTCCAGTTAAATACTAAGAAACCAAGGAGCCCACCGACTACACAGAAACAGAACGTTGCGATTGAACGTTGACCTGATTCATAGGCAATAAATCCATAAATTCCGTAAGCAATCGTATTTGTTGAAGCTGCTAAACCATCTAGTCCATCTGTTAAGTTTACAGCATTTGAAAATCCAGTAATCCAAATAATCGTGAATAATGCAAAGATGATAATGCTATTTACTTCGCCAAAGAATGGAATGTAAATTAATGGTGCATTGCCACTAAGCAGATATAATCCCACAAAAATAGCAGATCCAATCAATTGTAATCCAAATTTCGTGACTCTTTAGCCCTTCGTTTTGTTTTTTAAACACTTTAATAAAGTCGTCTAAGAACCCAATTGTTCCGAAGAAGGCGAAACCAATAACGCCACTTAATAAGACGAAATTGAAGTGTCCAAATACGGCTCCGACAATTAAACTAGAAATACTGATCATACAAAGGAACACAAGTCCACCCATTGTTGGAGTTCCACTTTTAGCTTTATGCCATGATGGACCTTCATCTAATGTAGTTTGACCTAATTGTTTCATCTTCATATATTGAATGAAATGTGGTTCGGCAATAACTGTTGCAAGGAATGCTAAGCCGACTGATAAAATGACTTCGATCATAATCTTCTCCTTCTTCTACTCCTGATTTGAAAGCCTAGTGCTTCTAAACTTGCAATAACTGTTTCTACTTCATTATAAGGAACGTATTCATCACCGATTACTTGGTATGGTTCAACACCTTTACCAGCAAATAGTAAGATATCCCCTTCTTGTGCGATTTCAAGCGCACGTTTCACCGCACTTTCTCGATTATCGATGCATTCATAAGCAGTTTGTTCATCTTTTCTTCCTGCTAAAATCTCTGCATAAATCTTTTCAAGCGGTTCATGTCTTGGATTGTCCGCTGTTAAAATCACATAATCGGATTTATCAAACGCAATTTCTCCAAGCTCAGGGCGCATACTTGAATCACGGTTACCACCGCTATGACCCATGATTGTAATCACTCGATTTACTTTCACTTTTTCAAGTGTTTCAAGCACATTTTGTAATCCATCAGGTGTATGTGCAAAGTCGATAATCACTTGGAATGGTTGTCCTTGTTGAATCAACTGCATACGGCCACCCACACCAGGGAATCGTTCCATTCGGCTCACAGCACGTTCAAGTGAAATTCCATTCACGACCGCTACTGCCAAAGCAGCCAAAACATTATAGACATTAAAGAGTCCAATCATCGGAATTGTTACTGGAAGCTCTTGTCCATTCATTGTTACTGTAAATGAAGTTGTCGCTCCGTTTGTTTGAACGTCCGTTGCACAGATATCCGCTTTTTCGCTAAATCCATATGAAATCACTTCGCAAGGAGTTGAGTATGCGAATTGTTCATAGTGCTCTTCATCAATATTTAGAATTGCTACACGTGGTTTTCCATTTTTAGAATGGTTTCCAAGTTGCGAGAATAATAGACTTTTAGCATGTGCATAGTTTTCCATTGTTTTATGCAAATCTAAATGTTCATGCGTCAAGTTTGTAAATACTGCCACATTATAGTCGATTCCCCACACACGACCTAATTGAAGGGCGTGAGAAGAAACTTCCATAATACATGTGTCTCCACCGATTTCTTTTACCTTTTGCAATGTCTCATGCACCGTTAAGATTTCTGGCGTTGTATTTCTTGTTTCGATACGTTCCTCACCAATTTTACGATACATCGTTCCAATCAGTGCAGTTGGTTTTCCTAATTCTTCTAATAAATAGTCCACCATATGCGTTACAGTCGTTTTCCCATTCGTTCCTGTAACTCCAATCATATTTAATGATTCAGATGGATACCCGTAAAAATGATTTGCAAAGAGTGTCATCACACGTGTCACGTCTTTGACATAAATCACAGGTGAATCTCCCACTTGTTCTTTGATAGATTTCGAAGCCACGAACACACTCGCTCCTAGCTCTTTTGCTTTTCCTGCAAATTGATGCCCATCTACCGTTACACCTTCGATACAGAAAAACATAGTATTGGGCACAACTTTGCGCGAATCTTGTGCTAATTTTTCTACAGTGACGCCCTCAAGAGAGCCTTCCACTTCTTTAATGACTAACAAGTCCGCTAGTTCTTTCGCAAACATGTTCTTCCTCCTTCTTTTACTCTGAGAGTCTAGAGTATTCTAAACTTCTCTTCATTAATGGATTGAAAATTTCTTTAATAATTTGGTTACCAGTTACAGCTACACGCGGTTGTTTCACTGTGATATATAGGATATATTTTGGATCATCATACGGCGCAAATCCTACTACAGAGAAAATATAGTTATTTCCGTTTGAGTAGTATTTACCTGTTTCTGGATTGATGATTTCGGCTGTCCCTGTTTTTGCTGCGACTTCTTCTCCATCGATATTGAAATCATAAGCTGTCCCGTTTTTCATACGAGTTGCTTGATATAAGAATTGAAGAGTCTTCTTCGCTGTTTCAGGAGTGATGACTTTTCCTAATGATGTTGTTGGATTAGGCGTCTCTTTTCCAGTATCTGGATCTGTTAAATGGTCCACCAAACGTAATTTTTGCATTTGACCGCCATTTGCAATCGCAGTGAAAGCTTGCATCATTTGGTAAGGTGTCACTGTAATCCCTTGACCGAAACCAGTTGATAATTGTTGTAAGTATGAATTAAATGGATTTGATCCTGAAATTTCATTAGCAAAACCAGAGTTAGTAGATTTTCCGAATCCGAAAGCTTCTAAGTATTGTTTCCATTTTTCAATACCAATTTTTTGAATGATGTGAACAAAGGCAACGTTACTTGAGTGCGCTAACCCTTCTAAATACGTAATATTTCCCCAACCGACTTTATTATAGTCTCGTACAAGGTCCGTATAAATCTTCACACTACCTGATTTGTATTTTTCATTTGGATCAAATACGCCCTCGTTAATCGCAGCGGCAAGTGCCAATACTTTCATGGTTGAACCTGGCTCGTACGCTTGGTCTGTTAACAGGTTATTCCATTGAACATCGATACCCTCTTTAGTAGTCGAGTTATACGTTGGACGTTGTGTTGCCGCAACGATATTTCCTGTTTTAGGGTCAACAAGCATCGCAGTCATTTGAACTGGTTGGTATTTTTTATCTGCTTCACTGACAAGAGATTCTAAGTACGTTTGTAATCTCTTATCGATTGTTAACGTTAAATCCATACCATCTTTTGGTTGCTTAGTAACTTTTTCTGTATCGGTAATCACATATCCATTTCCATCTACAGAATATTCGACTTCGCCCGCAGTCCCCGTTAATTGTTCATTATAAAGACCTTCAAGCCCAGTCTTCCCTACTAGAGTAGTAACTGTTTTGTTATCGACTGTTTCTTCAACAGTATCTGTATAACCAATTAAATGAGAAGCAAAGATTCCATTAGGGTAGTAACGAGCTGGACTTTCTGAGAACTTAATTCCCGGAAGTTTTTCAGCTTCAATAGCTTCCTTATCTTGAACCGACAAATTCTTACCGGCGCTTCCAAACTCTACTTGAGAAACATCTTTTTGACTTAACAATTTTACAATTTCTTCTTTAGATAAAGAAATATGTTTTGAAAGAGCTTCTGCAGTCTTATTAACGTCTGTTACATAATCAGGGTTATCTGAATCCTTACTCCACTCCGAAGTTAAGACGGCATATAACGAATAATTCGTCGCATCTACTGCAATCGGGCTCCCACTAGCGTCGTAAATAGTACCGCGTTTTGCAGCAAGCGTGCGTTTTTGATGGATTTTATCATTGATTTCTGCACGTAAATCCACACCATGGATATTCCCTACAACCATGATTTGAAAGAACTGTACAGAAAAAATGAGAAATAAAACACCTGCGAGTCCTACTAAAATCCGGCTCGCTTGATGCCTATTTCCCGCAATGTTATTGTTTTTCGTATTTCTCATCGTCCAACATTCCTAACATTTTCTTCGTTCATCTTCAAGCCTTGTTCGTTAGCGATACGATTAACTCGGTCGTACTGAGACAATTCTTGTGTTGCCTGAAGCAATGTATTGTTTTCACGTTGAATTAATGTTGTTTGTGATTCGATATCTTGTAATTGTCTATTTTTGTTAGCCACGATCATGCTCGCTACAATTGTGATAACCGCTAAAGCTGCAATAACAAAACCAGAAACTGCTAAAAGTCGAAGTAAATCTGCTTTTTGTCTTTCTTGCGGAATTGATGTTACTTCGCGGTCTCCACGAACTAGAGGCTTTTGCGTAGGTACCGCAACATTCATTGTATCTACATATTTTTCTGCTAATGCCACTAGAATTCCCTTCTTTCTAAATTATCCTTTTATTTTACTCTTTCGATGACTCTCAATTTCGCACTTTGTGAACGAGAGTTTTCTGTAATTTCTTCAATGCTTGGTAAAATTGGCTTTTTATTCACCAATTGGAACGGAGCTTTTTCTTCCTCCGTTGGTAGAATCGGCAAGTTCTTTGGTGCCTTTTCTACTGTGCTTTGCTGTTTGAACATTGTTTTGACAATGCGGTCTTCCAAAGAATGGAATGAAATCACACTGATTCGGCCTCCCACGCCAACAACTTCAAATGCTTGCTCAAGCGAATCCTCAATCGCTGCTAATTCATCATTTACCGCGATACGAATCGCTTGGAAAATTCTTTTAGCAGGATGTCCCCCTTTTCGTCTTGCAGCAGCTGGAATACTGTCTCGAATGATATCCACTAATTCACCTGTTGTTTCAATACGATGTTGCGCACGGATACGCTCAATATTTCGAGCGATTTGTTTCGAGAACTTCTCTTCTCCATATCGATAGAAGATACGAACTAATTCGTCATAGCTCCATTCATTTACAATCTCTTCTGCCGTTAACGGAGCACTTTGGTCCATACGCATATCGAGTTTTGCATTTTGATGGTAACTAAAACCACGTTCAATCTGATCGAGTTGTGGTGAAGATACTCCTAAGTCGTAAAGAATTCCGTCTACTTTAGAAACACCTAGTTTTCCAAGTTCTTTCTTTAATTGACGGAAGTTCGCGTGAATAAACGTCACTTTTCCTTCTTCGACTTCTTTAGCAAGGCGAACCTTCGCGTGATTAATAGCTTGCATATCTTGGTCAAAGCAATAGAGATGACCTGTTGTTAGTTGGCTAAGCAGGTATTGACTATGTCCAGCACCACCAAGCGTACAGTCTACGTAGATTCCGTCTGGCTTAATGGATAATGCATCTACTGTTTCATGTAGCAATACAGTGATATGTTTAAACATGGTCCCTTCCCTTTCTAAAAGCCAAAATCAATCATATGTTCGGCCAATTCTTCAAAATTCTCTTCAGTTTCAGCAATATATTCTTGCCAACGATCTTCGTTCCAAATCTCAATACGATCATTGTTCCCGATGATACGGCAATTTTTTTCTAATCCCGCATACTCACGTAATGTTTGCGAGATATTCACACGACCTTGTTTGTCGAATTCTACTTCAATCGCAGCAGAGTTCATAAAACGTGTAAAGGCACGCGCGTCTTTTTTCGACTGTGGTAAGTCTCTTAATTTGTTTTGAATGAGCTCCCATTGTTCGAGAGGATAACCGTATAAACAGCCATCAAGTCCGCGTGTCACGATAAAGGTGAACCCTAAATCTTCACGAAACTTAGCAGGCACGATCATACGTCCTTTTGCATCAATTGTATGTTGATATTCACCGATTAACATGCAGACTCCTCCATTCCAATAATTTTAGTAACCATAGTGTACCACATCCCACCACTTTTCACCACTTTTTTACCAAAAAAAGTTAAAAAAAGTTTTTTCTCCCCCATTTTTTGTCTTTGAAGCACAAAAAAAGCTCTCTACGATTCAATCGTAAAGAGCTTACTATCCTTGATATAATGCGATTATCTAAAGAATCTTCCCACTTGAATAAGTACTACGAGTATACCGAAGTATAAAAACGCAATCGAGAATAATTGGTGGAGGAAAGGTCTAAGGATGAGCTTTCCTGTTTTTAATTTATAAAATAGCAATGCTAATCCAATAAGTGCAAATCCAAGTGTGGCATAACTAAACCATGAATATCCAAACACATTCACACTTGTTGTATGCAAGATTAATAATAGCATTGGTGTCATTATTTCACGAATAGTTATGAAGCGAGTCTCATTATAGAAGATTCGATTTCCAAAAACGACCGTAAAGCCGACAAAACTAAAAATAAATACTAACCATAGCGAGATTTCAAAAAATAACATTGACTCACCTCCATCACTATTAGTTTACAATAGATTTCTTAAAACTCATAATATTTTTAAATGTATCAAAAATGATACGTATCATTTTTGATACATCTGTACTTTTTAATCTTAAAAAAGAAAAAACCTTAGACAACTGTCTAAGGTTTTGTAACGTTTATGATTATGCTTCTTTAGAAACAACTTCTTTTCCGTCGTATGAACCACACTCAGGACAAACGTGATGGCTCTTTCTTAATGCTCCACATGATGGGCATGCGCTCAAACCTGGAACTTCTAATTTGAAGTGAGTACGACGTTTTGCTTTTCTCGCTTTTGATGTTTTACGTTTTGGTACTGCCATTTTTGTACACCTCCTAATCAATCTTCTTTACATAATGCTTTTTACTTCTCAGTCTCATCCTTTTCGAAGAAAGACTGTAAAGACGCTAGCCTTGGATCAACCGATTGTTCTTTTTGTTGTTTGCGTCGCTCTTCAAGAGCTTCTTGCGTTACAACCTCCCAATCGTTTCCAGAAGGCATTTTATCTTCACTCAATTCCTCTTGCGATAAGACTTGTAAAGGAATTGAAAGTAAAATATGATCTTCCACAGCGGGTTCTAAGTCAACCCAATCACCATCAAGAGGCATCACAATTTCTGTTAGCTCTTTCTCATCAACTGAGTAATGGGATGGGACATATCTTTCCACAATATCAATGTGGAGTGGAACTACCACTGGCTCTAAAGACCTGGATGAAGGAAGTGTGATATCAACATCGCAAGTAAATTGCGCTACAACTGATTCGTTTTGATAAACAAGAAATCCTTTGATGTGTGCTGGCGAAACAGCAAGAATAGAATCATCTCGTCGTTTTAATGCCTCTTCCACATTAATTTCTGTATCAAAGTAATTTGGAATCCCTTGAGAATCCTGAAGTTGTTTAACTGATATTTTCACAATTTTCACCCCTAAAGCAACATACTGAATTATACTAGTTTATTGAAAGTTTGTCAAAGCTTTTTACTTTACAAGCTTGAAAAAACAGAGATTAAAATCCTTCCTCTTTGTTCACTTGAACAGGCTTAAAGACCGTTGCAGAAATTTGCTTGGATGGATTCCAGAAATCATACAATAAATCCCAACTTTCTTGGCGTTCATCTTTATGCGCTGCGTAATTGGTAATTAAACGGAATGACTCTACTTCTCTCATATTCTTCAACCATTCTTGGCCCTTAGAAGTAAATCCAAGAACTGTCCCTTGCTCAATTGGACTGCTCCAATAGTCTTCCATTTCCACTTTGGTTACACCAAGTAAAACATAAACGAGAAGTCGTTGCAACCTTGCCCAACTCCAACGTTTGTTTTTGAGATATTGGAAACACTCCTCAATCGTCGAAGAAGTTCGAACAGCTTCCTTCAAGCGATTCTCGATACCTTCTTCCATTTGATAAATGGTGCGTAACTCTTCATCAGTACTTCTTAAAACGATACTCTTCAAGAGTGGCCAATAGTAGCTCCAATCGTTTTTGTACTCTTCTTCATCGAATTGTACATAGGAAAGTTGTTCTCGTAATACTTTCTCATCGCGATTCCCTTTTAACGCTTTTCTGAGGGCTGTCCCACTGGCAAAAGCGGTCTTGTCTAACGCATCATCCAAATGTCCACTTCCTACTCGGGTAATTGGAATAATCTGCATTGGATGTTCACACTTCGCATTTTCAACGGCGTAGACTAATCCCAATTGTTGATTTGGTGACTGCAAAGCTTCTACGAGGACACTTTCTTCTCCAAACTCTTTCACTGCGAGCTGCGTTAATTGGCTTGCAAAAGTTAGTGAACGCTTCTCTTCTACAAAGCAACTAATTTCTTTTTCAATGGCTTCACGCTGAGATACAGCTTCTTCGAAAAATGCTACGTCGCCACTTTCGCAACCAAATGCTAAAGAATCGCATCCGACCTTTTGCAAAATTTCTACTGCTCCTCTTGCAAAGCGGTCTGTAGCTTGACAGCTCACCGCAGTCGGCATCTCGATGACAACATCGGCTCCGTTTGAAGCGCGACTTTTGCTCGGCTCCATTTCTGCTCGATGGCAGGTTCGCCTCGTTGCACCCAGTTTCCGCTTATCACCACAACAAGAACATCAGCCCCCGTTTTTTTGCGTGCTTGTTCTAACAAATAAGCATGACCTTGATGAAATGGATTAAATTCTGCGATTACTCCACATACCTTCATACACAAGCCTCATTTCACCGCTTGGAAGAACCAACGCGGACTCGTTTCTTGTACTTCGCTTTGCCCAAAGTCAGCCTTCACTTTGATATTTGTGAATCCGACCATCTCCAGCGCTGCTTCGTACATTTCAATCGGGAAAGTTTGTTCCTCATGTACTTCTTGGAAATGCTCGTACAGGTTGCCGTCTTCTTGTTTAATATACATATCAATTACATGTTCTACACTGCCTGGCTCGTCTAATTCATAGCTTTGCCATAGAAATGCAAAATCGTCTTCCACGAAATGATATTGGTATCCTGGAAAGACTTCTTGCATTTGATAGAGCGAGTGAACATCGAAGAGGAAAATTCCACCCTCTTCTAAATGGTCGTACACCGCTTCAAAAACAGAAACGACATCTTCAAAGTCCGTTAAATAACAGAGCGAATCTGAAAACAGCGTTACGGCGTCTGTTGTCGGCACATCATCGAGCACTCGCATATCCGCTTGAAGCCATTCGATAGATCTACCTTGAGCTTTCTTTTCGGCAATTTCTAACATATTCTTGGATAAATCAACACCAATCACTTCGTATCCTTTATCGTCCAGACGCATCGATACTTCACCTGTCCCACAAGCCAGTTCCATTACTTTACGAACCGGTCTTTTGGCACTATGCGAAAAAGAACGAACTGCATAGTCCGTCCATTCCTCGTAGAGTTGTTGATCCATCACTTGGTCATATACATGAGCAAATTTTTGATAGTTCATTAGTTTTCACTCACAATATTCACGATTGGTGCATCACTCCATAATTTTTCCAAATTATAGAATTCGCGATCTGCATAATAGAATACATGGACAATCACATCGTTTAAGTCCATTAAAATCCATTTGCCACCATCTTTACCTTCGATACTTCTTACTTCGAAGCCTTCTTTTTCAACCGCTTCTTCTACAGCATCGACAATTGCTTGAACTTGCTTTTCGTTTTTACCGTGTGTAATCACGAAATATTCAGCAACTGGTGTAAGACTTGCTACATCTAGTGCAACCACTTCTTGTGCTAACTTGTCTTCACAAGCATCTAAAACAACTTGTAATAATTTTTTACTTGTATGTTCCATTCTATTCTCCTTTTCTTTGTTTCAAATAATGATTATAAACTTCTATTGTTTGGAAAAATAGTTACTTCTTTTTCCAATAAAAATTCCAATGTATGCTTCAATAAATAAAAGACCGCATCATCGATATTCTTCGCTGCAATCTCACGAGCAGTATCCACCCCTGGATAATCTCTTCCGTCTTCGATTGCATCTGCCACAAAGAGACACTTCGAAAGTAGACTCATTTGAAGCCCTCCAATCGTATGCTCACGAATGGCATCTAACAACGCTTCGTCTTTTACTCCGCATAGGTTTGAAATCAAATACGCTCCAATCGGTCCGTGTAGAATTTCAGAGCCTTCATGGTGATACATTTCAGGAAGTCCGATTTCTTTGGCGAGAGCTTGTTGTTTTTCCACTGGGATTTCTTTAGCATAATCATGCGCTAATCCCACAAACGCAGCTGCTTTTTCATCGACGCCGTAGAGTTTTGCTAATTCTAATATTTTTCGTTCGACACGCAGGCAGTGTTGATATCTCTTGTCACTCATATTTGACTGGACATGAGACAACAACTCTTCTCTTGTCATTGTTGTATAAGGTTCAAAGCTTTGTACTTCGCTCATTCTAAATACAACCCCTTTTCTGCGATATAGGCTTCCACTAATTCTGGTACCAAATATTTAATACTTTGTTGGAATAGAACATTTTTGCGGATTTGTGTCGAACTAATATCCATTTTTGGTGCAGTAATCCATAGCACTGGATACGGTGTTTCTTTTTCGTATCCTGGGCGTTCCACTCCGACAAATTGCACCTCATGAACTAATTCATCCACACGGTGCCAAGTCGGTAAATAATCCACCATGTCTCCACCAATGATAAAGTAATATTCCGTATTCGGATTTCGTCTCTTTAAGAGCTGAATCGTATCATACGTATAACTCTTCTCATTACGCTCGAGTTCAATCGTCTCGATATCAAAATAAATATTATCTTGAATCGCAAGACGTGTCATCTCCACACGAGTACTCGCATCAATAGTCTTTTTCTCATCCACATGCGGCGGAATATGGCTCGGTAAAAAGTAAACCTTATCTAATCCTAATTGCACACGTGCTTGTTCTGCCATAATTAAATGCGCAATATGTGGAGGGTTAAAACTACCACCGATAAGCCCTACACGTTCTACCGGTAGCTCGTTACCAAATTTTTCAGTTTTATTTAATGTCTCAGAAAAAATATTGAGTTCAGCAACCATCGTCTATCGACCTCTTTTTTTGAATTCTGCAAATCGTACTGAAAGATCTCTATGTTTTGGATTTCGTGCTTCTTTATATAACACAATTGTATGCCCAATCACTTGAATGATCGTACTTCCAGTTGCCTCGGCAATCGTCTCGGCAGCTTCTTGTGGTTCCTCTAATGTGTTTTGTAATAAAGTCACTTTAATCAATTCGCGTTTCTCAACAGCATTTTGAATTTGATGAATCATCTCTTCGCTAAGTCCGCCTTTCCCGATTTGGAAGATTGGCTTCAACGAGTGTGCTTCTTTTTTGAAGAACTGTCTTTCTTTCCCTTTTAATTTCATGAAAGCTCTCCTTTCTTTAAATAATCGATTGACGTTGAATCACGTCAACTTCTTTTGGACTCCATACAGATACGGTACCTGGTTTTTGAATCGTTACCCAGCCAAGACCTGCAATCACTAAGTCCGTTTTTTCTTTAATCGTAAATGTCTTCTTCACTAATTTTGGATACAACTTCATATTGTCTCCTGTTGGTGGCGTTAATAGTGTTCCTGCATGTTTTTCGTAAAACTCTGTCGCCTTTTCCAACTTCGTGCGATGCAAGTCGATTGTTTGCGGTGTATAGAAGGTAAATGAATTCCGTTCTCCTTGTTCATAATCAACACGAATCAAGCCACCGATAAAAATTGTTTGCTCGCTATTTAATTGGAATGTCTTTGGTTGTAACTCTTTTTGCGGTAAAACTTTCTTCATTTCTTTTTCCGCTAAGTAGTGTGTAATTTGGTGACGATGAATAATCCCTGGTGTGTCCACTAATGAAGAATGTTCATCAAATGGAATATCAATTTGTCCAAGAGTTGTTCCAGGATATTGAGACGTCGTAATCACTTCGCCTGTTTCACCAATACTTTGAATCAACTTATTAATCAGGGTTGATTTCCCTACGTTCGTTACTCCTACGACATATGCATCTTTCCCTTTACGGTATTCGTTAATCTTCTCTAGCAATTCGTCGATTTGAATACGTTTATGGCCACTCACAAGAAGTGTGTCGACTGGTTTAATGCCGTACTCTTTTGCATGACGTTCAATCCATGCTTTCAGACGATTACGGTTCACCGATTTGGATATAAGTCCACCTTGTTGGCTACAAATAAAATCGGGTTATCGCCCACAAAACGTTTCAATCCGGAAATCATACTTCCGTATAAATCGAATAAGTCTACTACAAACACAACTAGCGCATCTTCATCCGCGATACTACTTAACATCTTTAAGAAGTCATCATCTGTTAGAGATGCCGGTTGCAACTCATTATAATTGCGGAGTCTAAAACAACGTTGGCAATAGAGAGGGCCTTCACTTTCCAGCATTTTATTTAACGCACTTTGCGGTGTGTACCCTGTTCCTTTTGGATCTTCCGTTTGGATTGTTGCTCCACATCCAATACATACATACTGTTCCATGATTAATCCTCCTCCCATTTCTTATGATAAGACACACCTTGTGTCACTACAAAAATTCCTTTTTCAAAGAAACGATTGATTTTTGTTTTCCAAGCATCGCTCTCTTTTCTAGGTTTTACGATAATGGTTCTAACTCCAAATGTATTCGCTCCTAGAATATCTGTCAATAATTGGTCGCCCACCATTACCGTCTTCGATTTATCAAAATCCAGTAATTGTTGTGCTGCTTTGAATCCCTTGTGCAGTGGCTTCAAGCCAGGATACACATATGGAACATCCAACTTTTCAGCAGCATCTTTGATACGATGTTCATTATTATTCGATACAAGAACAATCTTGATGCCTGCTTCTTTTAATGAACGTACCCAGGCAAGTAAGTTTTCATCGATTTCTTTTTCGTCCCAGCCAATTAGCGTATTATCTAAATCGGTTAAGACAATTTCGATTCCATTCTCCTGTAAGAAAGGAACAGTAATCTCTTGAAAGGTCTTTTTAAACCACGTTGGTTTGAATAGTGCCATAGTTCTCCTTCTACTTTACGTAAACGCCCTGTGCATCAATTTCGAGCACACGAATCGTGCAATCTTTCAGCGTTGTTTCTAAATACTTTTCTAATGTTTGTACAAAACGATCTACTTCTTCTTTATGAACAAATGTCATCACCGTTGGACCTGCTCCACTTAAGTAAGTCCCGCATGTCTTAATGCCTTCCTGCTTGTAATCGTACGAACCTCTTCCATCCAAGGAACAAGCGTTGAACGATATGTTTCATGGAATAAATCTTTCTCAACAATTGAAGAAATGACTTTCCAATCTTCGACCATTAATCCTGCCACTAAGACATTACTACGGCTACTTGCTTCGACCGCTTCGCCGTATGCTAGCGAACTTGGTAGTACGCCACGGCTCTTCTTCGTTGATAATTGAACGTTTGGAATCACAGCGACCATTGCAATCGGAGCTTCCACATTTTTATGAACCGTCAACACTTCTTGCGTGTGGTGATCATAAGTAGCGACTACGACGCCTCCTAAGATTGCCGGTGCCACATTGTCAGGGTGTCCCTCGAAAAAGGTTGCCCATTTGACTTTTTCGTCGTTTGTTAACTGTAAGTTGCCTAATACATTGGCTAATTCGATTCCGGCAACAATCGCGCTCGAACTACTTCCAAGTCCTCTTGTTAAAGGAATCTCACTTTCACATACGAGTTTATGCGGTGCTAATGTTGGGCAAACTTTTAAAGCCGTGTCGATAATTAAGTTTTCTTCATTTGTAGGGATTTCTTCTCCAAACGGATGTGTAATTACCCATTCGCTAGAAGGTTCTTCTACGTGAAGTGTTAAATATAAATTCACTGCAATCCCAAGCGAATCGAATCCTAGTCCGATATTGGCTGAAGTTGCTGGAACTTTAATTGTTAATGCCATTATGCTTCCTCCAAGATTGGATAAATAGCGACTTCATTTAGATGAGCAAAAGCTTCTTTCACTTTAGCTAACTCACTTGCAGTTAAAGCTGTATAGCGAACTCCGAATTCACCTTGGTTGTTTGATACAATTTCTCCATTGAACGGAGCTTCTTCCAAGTTTCCTTTTCCATATACGAAATAAGAACTTGTCGCAGCCTCTGGACTGAATTCCACTAATGGGCTGTCTACACGGCCAAATGTTTCCACCGCACTACCATTAACTTTGCGGCGAAGTACTTCAACCACGTCTGCTAAGACACTTGTTGCTGTTGGAAGTGAGCCTGCTCCTTTTCCGTAAAATAGAACTTCATCCACTGCATTTCCTGTCACAGAAATCGCATTGTTTTCATAATGAACTTGCGCTAATAAATGATTTGCTGGTACGAAAGTCGGTGCGACTTCAAGCGAAACTTTTTCTCCATCGCTAAGAGCTTTTGCTAGAAGCTTAATCGCATATCCATTCTCAGAAGCCATCTTCATGTGAGCAGTAGTGACTCCAGAAATTCCTGTTTTAGCAACTTCTTCAAAAGTTACATTTACGCCATAAGCTAAACGCGTTAAAATCATTAATTTATAAGCTGCATCGTGACCTTCTACGTCGCTTGTAGGATCCGCTTCCGCAAATCCTTTTTCTTGAGCAATCTTCAGTGCTGCTTCGTAGCTGAGTCCTTCTTTTTCCATAGAACTTAAAATGAAGTTTGTTGTTCCATTGACAATACCAACAATCGATTCCACTTCATTTGTTTCAAAGTGTTGCACCATCGGACGAAGAACTGGAATCCCCCCGCCAACACTTGCTTCATAGTACAAGTACACATCTTCTAATTTAGCTAGTGTTGTTAATTCAACTCCGTGAACAGCAATCAGATTTTTATTGGCTGTAACAACAGATTTTTTTGCGAGTAAACAAGCTCTCACATATTCATAAGCCGTTGTAATCCCACCCATCACTTCAACCACTAATTCAATTTCAGGGTCGTGAACGATCTCGTTAATATTGTTTGTAAATACAACATCTGTTTGTTCCATCAATTCTGGGTCTCTTACTAACGCTGTCTTAATTTCAATTTCTTCTGGAAGAACGCGTTCTAATTTTGATGCATTTTTCTTTAAAATATTGTATACACCACTACCGACTGTTCCAAATCCTAATAACGCAATTTTCATTTATTTCAATCCTCATCTAATATATTGAAAAGCCACAGCACAGACACTCTGCGCCGTGGCTTTACTCACAGTTATTATTTTAATCTTGTAACATTTCAAAAATTTCAATTGTCACTAAATCAATATCATCAAATTGGAATGTTTGATTTGTTTCTACCTCTACTAATTCAAAACTACTTGTTTCTTGATTAAAAGTAACGATAGCTTTTTCAACGCCATCTTTTTCGAAGCGACGCACCTCGATATCTGAATCTTGTGCCGCCATTGTTTGTAAACGTTGGACAATTGCCACCAATTGTGAAGGTTTCATATCATTACTACCCCTTTCAAACTTTCTTTCACTATTCTACCATAAAACCCATCTCTGATAGTAAGAATAACCACTCTATTTAAGAGTTTTTTATTCATTTGGTAGGTTCCAATATAATTTGATTAAAGCTTGAGTTCCATCGTCTGCAAAGCCATCATCACAAAGCGTTTCATATAGTTTTTTCGCTTGTAGTGTTGCTGGTAAAAATAGACGCATTCTTTCTGCTTCATCCAGCGCAATTCCTAAGTCTTTTAAGAAATGTTTTGCAAAGAAACCTGGTGAATAATCTTCTTTTAAAATACGAGGTCCGTAATTTGAAAGCGACCAGTTAGCCGCACTTCCTGCACCAACAGTTTGTAGCACTTTGTCCATGTCTAAGCCTGCTGCTTTTGCATAAACGAGCATCTCTGTTAATCCTGTCATCGTTCCTGCAATCATAATTTGGTTGGCCATTTTTGTATGTTGACCAGCGCCAGCAGTTCCTTGAAGTGTAATCGTCTTAGAGAAGCAATCTAATACTGGATATACTTTCTAATGTTTCCTCTGTTCCACCAACCATTGTAGAAAGAGTTCCGTTTTTAGCTCCAAGGTCGCCGCCTGATACAGGAGCATCAAGGGCTTCCCATGAGCGAGCGACTGCTTCTTCTGCGATACGTTTTGCAAGTGTTGGTGTACTTGTTGTAAGGTCTACTACCACCAGATGTTCTTTCGTAGACTTGAAGATTCCTTGTTCACCAAAGTAAACTTCTTCCACGTCTTTTGGATAACCAACGATGGTTAACACCACATCCGCAAGATTCGCAACTTCTGTAGGCGTATCGGCCCAAGTCGCCCCTTCTTCAAGAAGGTCTAATGCTCTTTCTTTTGTACGGTTGTACACTACGACATTATATTTTTTAAGTAAATGGCGAATCATCGATTTCCCCATCACGCCAGTTCCGATAAATCCAACTGTATTAATTTTCATTTTCTTCATCCCTTAACTCACTTGTTGATAAACGTAAAAATTTCATGAGGTTCATAATATTATGTGAATGTTCTTGATTCCATTGATAGCCATTAATCGCAGCATCGTAGAAATCCACAATTCTTTCGCCAAATGTTTCAGAAGAAATTTCTGATAACAATTGATCTTGCAGTGCTAATACTTCCGCTTCATTGCCTAATTGATTTTCAATATACCCTAAGACACAATCCGCAATATCCGCGTCAGTTTCAAATAACATTCCTAAAGCGTCTGCTGTAATCAGACTACTTAAGTAATCATTCTTCTTAGCGATAACTGGCACACGGTTAACAAGTGCCTCTAGGTAAGTTAACCCTTGGCTCTCTGATTCAGATGCGTTCACGTAAAGGTCCGCCATTTGGTAATACTTATAAACCATTTCATTTTTGATTTCGCCCACAAATTGAACAAAATCGTTCATGCCAAGTTCTGCCACTTGCGCTTCAAGCTTCTCTCTTTCAGGTCCGCCACCAGCAATACATAAGCGCACATTTGGCTTACTTGCTACGATAGCTGGTAATGCGGCAATCACTGCAGCAATATTCTTCTCTTGAGATAAACGGCTAAGTGATAATAACACCACTTCATCATCTGAATAGCCAAGCTCACTTCTTAAAGCATTGGCTACTTCTGGTTCTTGAGGAGGTACAACGACTCCCGTTGGAATCACTCGAACTTCCTGAAGCACTCCATATTCAATCAGCTTATCTTTTGTCATTTGACTTGGAGCAACTACTCCACTTGTTTGATTACAAAATGCCTTAGAGATATACGCCACGTGACTAGGACGTAGCACTTTCCCTTTTGCAATATAGTGTAAATATTTCTCATACATTGTATGGTACGTATGAATCGTTGGAATCTTCAACATCGCAGCAATTAATTTACCTGCCAATCCAAGACTGAACTCTGTCTGAGTATGAATGATATCCAACTTGTTTTCCTTTGCAATTCGGTAAGCTTTCCCTAGCCCTTGAATCGCCACACGACGATCCTTGAACGCGAAGAACGGAATACTACCTAATCGAATAATATTTTCTTCCGGTTCCGTCACCTTTGGATCTGTTGTCGTAAAGATGATTACCTTATGCCCTTGTCTTTCTAAGTCTTTTTTTAATACACGTATTGAAGTCGCAACTCCACTCACTTGTGGAAAGTACGTATCTGTAAATATACCGATTCGCATACTTACCTCCTTAAGTTTGAAATAAACAAAATTATTTCTATTATCCCTTCCATTATAAACGATACACGCTGTAGTGTCACTAATAGCATATAAAAAAGGAAGCTCAGTTAGTTGAACTTCCTTACTTTCTATAGATTACAACGAAATTGATCATCGAATGTAGTAAAATCGGATTCAAAACGGAACCAGATTGCATCCTTAATCCAAACAGCAGACAAGCTGTACAGAAGAAATAAACAATACTTTTAACATCAAAAGCAAAATGAAAAACAATAAAAACTACTGTTCCAATTATAAATGAAAAGACGAGATTTTCAGCATTATAAGCAATCTCTCTACAAATCACTTCCTCAATAATGGGTGTCAATAGAATAGCAGAAACCTTTGTATGTATAACAAATTCATTGTTTTCTTTTTTAGTCAAAACTAAAAGAAAAACGATTGCTATAACTCCATATACGATAAGAAGTGGCAAATCAAGCACAAACGACATAGAAGTGCTTATTTGAAAAGTTACAAGAATCGCTAAAAACAAGGTTGTCTTAAAGACATCCCTTGCTATTTTTAAGTATTCTTCTGGCTTAATCCATTTTTTCAGTAAATGATATAGCCCATAAGACAAGAGGACTACTAAAAAATAAATAAGAATTGATATTACTGTATTTTGTATTGTCGAGAGCATTATTTTCTCCTGTATGATTTTTAAAGTTTATTCACTTATTTTACTAAATAAGAATGTACTATAAATTGATTATTATAGAAATTTCTAGTAATTTTTAGCATTTATAAAGTTCTAAACAAAAAAAGACAAGGTCCTATAAACCTTGTCGTCACGCGTATACCGGCGGCCGGGGTCGAACCGGCACGCCCTCGCGGGCACTGGATTTTGAGTCCAGCGCGTCTGCCAATTCCGCCACGCCGGCATATCAGGAAGGCGGTAACCGGATTTGAACCGGTGATGAAGGTTTTGCAGACCTCTGCCTTACCACTTGGCTATACCGCCACCAAAATATAAAAAAAACTGGGGTAGCTGGATTCGAACCAACGAATGACGGAGTCAAAGTCCGTTGCCTTACCGCTTGGCTATACCCCAAGATAGGCGACCGAGGGGAATCGAACCCCCGAATGTCGGTGCCACAAACCGATGCGTTAACCACTTCGCCACGGTCGCCATAATAATATTTAAAACAGGGGTAGCAGGAATCGAACCCACACTAACGGTTTTGGAGACCGCTGTTCTACCTTTAAACTATACCCCTATATAGTTTTTTGAAAATTCAATTCCAAATAATGGAGGGGGGCAGATTCGAACTGCCGAACCCGAAGGAGCGGATTTACAGTCCGCCGCGTTTAGCCACTTCGCTACCCCTCCAAATGGCTCGGGACAGAATCGAACTGCCGACACCTTGAGCTTCAATCAAGTGCTCTACCAACTGAGCTACCGAGCCTAGCTAATTAAATTTTACGGTCCCGACGGGAATCGAACCCGCGATCTCCTGCGTGACAGGCAGGCATGTTAACCCCTACACCACGGAACCTAATTGCGGAGGTAGGACTCGAACCTACGACCTTCGGGTTATGAGCCCGACGAGCTGCCAACTGCTCCACCCCGCGATAATATTAAGGAGGATAAGGGATTCGAACCCTTGCACGCTTTTACACGCCTGACGGTTTTCAAGACCGTTCCCTTCAGCCGGACTTGGGTAATCCTCCATAAAAAATAATGACCCGTACGGGACTCGAACCCGTGTTACCGCCGTGAAAGGGCGGTGTCTTAACCGCTTGACCAACGGGCCATGGTAACTAAATCAATCATATAAATGGAGAGTAAGGGATTCGAACCCTTGAGACAGGGTTAACCGTCTACACGATTTCCAATCGTGCTCCTTCGGCCAGCTCGGACAACTCTCCGAGTTTCCAAACATTTATACGAATGAACTCCGCCAGTAGGACTCGAACCTACGACATCATGATTAACAGTCATGCGCTACTACCAACTGAGCTATGGCGGAAAAATAACAAAGCATGGCAACGTCCTACCCTCGCAGGGAGAAACCCCCAACTACTATCGGCGCTAAGAAGCTTAACTTCTGTGTTCGAGATGGGAACAGGTGTATCCTTCTTGCCATCGTCACCACACTTTATTTTCTGAAAAAACTTTCGTTCTTTCAAAACTGAATCTATATCCAACTCCATCAATCTACCAGCTATACAACTCGTGGTTAAGTCCTCGACCGATTAGTACTAGTCCGCTCCATGCCTCGCGGCACTTCCACTTCTAGCCTATCTACCTGATCGTCTCTCAGGGGTCTTACTCATTTAAAATGATGGGAAATCTCATCTCGAGGGGGGCTTCACGCTTAGATGCTTTCAGCGTTTATCCCGTCCACACATAGCTACCCAGCGATGCTCTTGGCAGAACAACTGGTACACCAGCGGTGTGTCCATCCCGGTCCTCTCGTACTAAGGACAGCTCCTCTCAAATTTCCAACGCCCGCGACGGATAGGGACCGAACTGTCTCACGACGTTCTGAACCCAGCTCGCGTACCGCTTTAATGGGCGAACAGCCCAACCCTTGGGACCGACTTCAGCCCCAGGATGCGATGAGCCGACATCGAGGTGCCAAACCTCCCCGTCGATGTGAACTCTTGGGGAGATAAGCCTGTTATCCCCAGGGTAGCTTTTTATCCGTTGAGCGATGGCCCTTCCATACGGAACCACCGGATCACTAAGCCCGACTTTTCGTCCCTGCTCGACTTGTAGGTCTCGCAGTCAAGCTCCCTTCTGCCTTTTACACTCTACGAATGATTTCCAACCATTCTGAGGGAACCTTTGGGCGCCTCCGTTACACTTTAGGAGGCGACCGCCCCAGTCAAACTGCCCGTCTGACACTGTCTCCCACCCCGGTAAGGGGTGCGGGTTAGAGTGGTCATGTCACAAGGGTAGTATCCCACCGTTGCCTCCTCCGAAACTGGCGTCCCGGATTCTTCAGCTCCTACCTATCCTGTACATGTGACACAAACACTCAATATCAAACTACAGTAAAGCTCCATGGGGTCTTTCCGTCCTGTCGCGGGTAACCTGCATCTTCACAGGTACTATAATTTCACCGAGTCTCTCGTTGAGACAGTGCCCAGATCGTTACGCCTTTCGTGCGGGTCGGAACTTACCCGACAAGGAATTTCGCTACCTTAGGACCGTTATAGTTACGGCCGCCGTTTACTGGGGCTTCAATTCAAAAGCTTCGCTTGCGCTAACCTCTCCTCTTAACCTTCCAGCACCGGGCAGGCGTCAGCCCCTATACGTCATCTTTCGATTTTTGCAGAGACCTGTGTTTTTTTGATAAACAGTCGCCTGGGCCTATTCACTGCGGCTGGTATTGCTACCAGCACCCCTTCTCCCGAAGTTACGGGGTCATTTTGCCGAGTTCCTTAACGAGAGTTCGCTCGCTCACCTTAGGATTCTCTCCTCAACTACCTGTGTCGGTTTGCGGTACGGGTCCTATAAATCTTGCTAGAAGCTTTTTCTCGGCAGTGTGACATCAGAAACTTCGGTACTAAACTTCCTCCCCGTCACAGCTTGTCGCATCCGTGATAAGCATTTGACTCATCAGCCGACTCACTGCTTGGGCGTACACTTCCAGTCGTACGCTTTTTCTTAGCCTCCTGCGTCCCTCCATTGCTCAAACGATTTATAGAAGTACAGGAATATCAACCTGTTGTCCATCGACTACGCCTATCGGCCTCGCCTTAGGTCCCGACTAACCCTGGGAGGACGAGCCTTCCCCAGGAAACCTTAGTTATTCGGTGGACGGGATTCTCACCCGTCTTTCGCTACTCATACCGGCATTCTCACTTCTAAGCGCTCCACATGTCCTCACGATCATGCTTCACCGCCCTTAGAACGCTCTCCTACCACTGGACCCTAATGGTCCAATCCACAGCTTCGGTAATCTGTTTAGCCCCGTTACATTTTTCGGCGCAGGGTCACTCGACTAGTGAGCTATTACGCACTCTTTTGAATGATGGCTGCTTCTAAGCCAACATCCTAGTTGTCTGTGCAACCCCACATCCTTTTCCACTTAACAGATATTTTTGGGACCTTAGCTGGTGGTCTGGGCTGTTTCCCTTTCGACTACGGATCTTATCACTCGCAGTCTGACTCCCGGATATAAATACATGGCATTCGGAGTTTATCTGAATTCGGTAACCCTGAGATGGGCCCCTAGTCCAAACAGTGCTCTACCTCCATGATTCTTGATTCCGAGGCTAGCCCTAAAGCTATTTCGGAGAGAACCAGCTATCTCCAAGTTCGATTGGAATTTCTCCGCTACCCACACCTCATCCAAGCACTTTTTCAACGTGCCCTGGTTCGGTCCTCCAGTGCGTTTTACCGCACCTTCAACCTGGACATGGGTAGATCACTTGGTTTCGGGTCTACGTCCACATACTACATGCGCCCTATTCAGACTCGCTTTCGCTACGGCTCCGACTCTTCATCTTAACCTCGCATGTAAACGTAACTCGCCGGTTCATTCTACAAAAGGCACGCCATCACCCATTAACGGGCTCTGACTACTTGTAAGCACACGGTTTCAGGTACTCTTTCACTCCCCTCCCGGGGTTCTTTTTCACCTTTCCCTCACGGTACTGGTTCACTATCGGTCACTAGGGTAGTATTTAGCCTTGCCAGATGGTCCTGGCGGATTCCGACAGGGATTCCTCGTGTCCCGCCGTACTCAGGATGCTAGTAGAGTTCATCAAGATGTCGCGTACAGGATTGTCACCTTCTTTGATGGGCCTTTCCAGACCACTTCTGCTATCTTGATTTCTTCTCACGTTCTAGTCCTACAACCCCAACAAGCAAGCTCGTTGGTTTGGGCTCCTCCCGTTTCGCTCGCCGCTACTCAGGGAATCGATTTTTTTCTTTCTCTTCCTGCAGGTAATGAGATGTTTCAGTTCCTGCGTGTACCTCCTAATGAGCTATGTATTCACTCATTGGTAACACCCTATGAAAGGTGTTGGGTTCCCCATTCGGAAAATCTTTTGGATCTTAGCTTACTTACAGCTCCCCCAAAGCATATCGGTGTTAGTTCCGTCCTTCTTCGGCTCCTAGTACCAAGGCATCCACCGTGCGCCCTTATTCACTTAACCGTTGGTTAAATGTCGCATAGCGTTGCGTTTTGTTAAAAAACTCTTTTCGTTAGATGTTACTCTAACTCTCGGTAAATTAATTGGTTATTTGTTGTGATATAGTATTCAGTTTTCAAAGAACAAAATTCTCTGTTATTTCTAACAGATATGGAGACTAGCGGGATCGAACCGCTGACCTCCTGCGTGCAAAAGCAGGCGCTCTCCCAGCTGAGCTAAGCCCCCTAAATTCAAAACTAATGGGCCTAAATGGACTCGAACCATCGACCTCACGCTTATCAGGCGTGCGCTCTAACCAGCTGAGCTATAGGCCCTTGTTCGCATTTAGAACTTTTGTTTTGAGAAGTTTAACCTCTCAAAACTAAACAAAGAAGTCTAAACCCTGTAGGGTTCCGTATTACCTAGAACATCCTTAGACATTCTGGTTTATCCTTAGAAAGGAGGTGATCCAGCCGCACCTTCCGATACGGCTACCTTGTTACGACTTCACCCCAATCATCTATCCCACCTTAGGCGGCTGGCTCCAAAAGGTTACCTCACCGACTTTGGGTGTTACAAACTCTCGTGGTGTGACGGGCGGTGTGTACAAGACCCGGGAACGTATTCACCGCGGCGTGCTGATCCGCGATTACTAGCGATTCCGGCTTCATGTAGGCGAGTTGCAGCCTACAATCCGAACTGAGAATGGCTTTAAGAGATTCGCTTACCCTCGCGAGTTCGCTGCTCGTTGTACCATCCATTGTAGCACGTGTAGCCCAAGTCATAAGGGGCATGATGATTTGACGTCATCCCCACCTTCCTCCGGTTTGTCACCGGCAGTCTCACTAGAGTGCCCAACTCAATGCTGGCAACTAGTAATAAGGGTTGCGCTCGTTGCGGGACTTAACCCAACATCTCACGACACGAGCTGACGACAACCATGCACCACCTGTCACTTTGTCCCCGAAGGAAAGCTCTATCTCTAGAGTGGTCAAAGGATGTCAAGACTTGGTAAGGTTCTTCGCGTTGCTTCGAATTAAACCACATGCTCCACCGCTTGTGCGGGTCCCCGTCAATTCCTTTTGAGTTTCAACCTTGCGGTCGTACTCCCCAGGCGGAGTGCTTAATGCGTTAACTGCAGCACTGAAGGGCGGAAACCCTCCAACACTTAGCACTCATCGTTTACGGCGTGGACTACCAGGGTATCTAATCCTGTTTGCTACCCACGCTTTCGAGCCTCAGCGTCAGTTACAGACCAGAGAGTCGCCTTCGCCACTGGTGTTCCTCCATATATCTACGCATTTCACCGCTACACATGGAATTCCACTCTCCTCTTCTGCACTCAAGTTCCCCAGTTTCCAATGACCCTCCCCGGTTGAGCCGGGGGCTTTCACATCAGACTTAAGGAACCGCCTGCGCTCGCTTTTACGCCCAATAAATCCGGACAACGCTTGCCACCTACGTATTACCGCGGCTGCTGGCACGTAGTTAGCCGTGGCTTTCTGGTTAGATACCGTCAAGGCGCTAACAGTTACTCTAGCACTTGTTCTTCTCTAACAACAGAGTTTTACGATCCGAAAACCTTCTTCACTCACGCGGCGTTGCTCCGTCAGACTTGCGTCCATTGCGGAAGATTCCCTACTGCTGCCTCCCGTAGGAGTTTGGGCCGTGTCTCAGTCCCAATGTGGCCGATCACCCTCTCAGGTCGGCTATGCATCACGGCCTTGGTGAGCCGTTACCTCACCAACTAGCTAATGCACCGCGGGTCCATCCATCAGCAGAAGCTTGCGCTCTTTTTCCTCTTCAAACCATGCGGTTCGAAGACCTATGCGGTTTTAGCATCCGTTTCCGAATGTTATCCCCCTCTGATGGGCAGGTTACCCACGTGTTACTCACCCGTTCGCCACTAGATTGACCAGTGCAAGCACCGGTCGCTCTCGTTCGACTTGCATGTATTAGGCACGCCGCCAGCGTTCGTCCTGAGCCAGGATCAAACTCTCATGAAAAATTTGAATTTTCATGAGCTTTGAAAAGCTCATTTTAATTACTGACTTATTGTATCTCTTTAAGAGATAAGAAATTGTTGTTTCTTCATCAAAAGATGAAGTCCCTACACATTTGGTTTGTCTTCTTTGTTCAGTTTTCAAAGGTCAATCGTTGTTTTGCAACAACTTCTATATCCTATCATAGGACATTTTTACTGTCAACAGATTTCGTATAACTTTTTCAAAGTTTTTTTGAAACTGTTTTATAAGCGAACGTTCGCTCAACAGTGATATTAATTTATCATAACTGATAACCAATTTCAACTGAAATGACTAAGAAAATTTTATATATTATATTCTTCTATAAAAATTCAAAAAAGAGCCTAGGTTACATGAACCTAGACTCTCATATATACTCTATTGTACGACTCCTGTATCGATTGCTACACCATCTCTTTTAATGACGTATTTACCACTTGGAACTTGATTGTTAAACGTAAAATCAATAGTTACACTTGTGGTTTCAGAAATCTTGAAAGTACGATACGCAGTATTCATATTATTGTTTGCATCTTGAATAAAGATTTCAACTGTATTTTGTTTTGCTTCTTGGGTATTTGCCCCAGAGTTCGTATTATTGTTATTATTATTTGTCTTCTTCGCTTCATAAGGAATCGTGAATTGTCGAGATACTACTCGTTCTCCTTTCCTTTTGAGATGACAACTGTTAATGTATCACCTTTTTTAAGAGCTGTGCCTTCTGCTGGTGATTGTTTAATAACAGTATCTGCTGTTTCATTACTATTTTCTTCTGAAATTTGTAACTTCAAGCCATGTTCTTTCGCGTAGTCTTCAACTCCCGAACGTGAATATCCTTTTAAGTTGATTAACGTTACTGGCTCTTTTCCTTTAGATACGGTTAAAACCATTTTTGTATCTTTGGCGACTACTTTTTCACCTTTAGCAACACTTTGTTCTATTACCTTACCAGACTCTACAGTATCTGAATAACTTTCTTTCTTCTCTACTGCAATTCCTAGTTTTTGCAAGGCTGCTTTAGCTTCATCGAAAGTCTTGCCGGTATAATCTCCAACTTCAACGGTGTCTTTACCAGCACTTACTTTTAATACGACTTTAGATTTTTCTTTTACAGAACTTCCTGCCTTAGGGTTCGTCTCTACAACTTTTCCTGCTTCGACAGTGTCCGACTTCACTTTTTGCACATCTGACACTTCGAGGTTCGCATCTGCTAATTTTACTTTTGCATCTGCTTCAGTAAGATTCGTTACATCTGGAACTTTAACGTCTTTTGGAGAAGTTTGAATAAATGCATAGATAGTTCCAGCACTAATGATGATAAATAGTAGCAATAAGATCCATGGCCATTTCTTTTTCTTCTTCTTTTTAGGTTCCTCTTGAACAACTTTCTTCTCTTCGTCAAATTGAATTTCAGGAACTTCCTTACTTGTTGCTGGTACCTTACGAGGGATTGGTCCTGTCGTAATTGGTTGCAATACCTTTGTTTCCTGACTGAAAACAGTCGGTTTAAACATTGGCTCATGTAAGCGTTCTGGATTTAAGCATCTTTGTAAATCTTCCAACATTTCGTAGCAACTGCTGTAACGATCAAGAGGTTCTTTCGCAGTCGCCTTCAACACCACATTTTCTAAACTTTGTGGCACGGTTGGTAACATCTGTGAAATTCGAGGAAGCGGCTCTTGGAAATGTTTCAACGCGATTGAAACTGCTGATTCTCCTTCAAAAGGAACTTCACCGACTAATAACTCATACAATACGATGCCGAGTGCATAAATGTCACTGCGGATTGTTGCCATTCCACCTCTTGCCTGTTCAGGAGATAAATAATGAACAGAACCAAGCAATGTATTCGTTTGTGTTAATGACGTTTCAGAAAGTGCAATCGCAATCCCAAAGTCTGTAATCTTCACATTACCTTCTCTATCAATTAAGATGTTTTGAGGTTTGATATCGCGGTGAATGATTCGATTTTGGTGAGCGAGCTCAATAGCAGAAACGATTTGTGTCATAATACGAACGGCTTCACGTGGTGGAAGAGGTCCTCTCTCGCGAATGTACTCTTTCAAATCCGTTCCTTCGACGTATTCCATTACAATGTAATTCGTTCCGTCTTCTTCTCCAACATCATAAACACTTACAATATTTGGATGGACTAATTGTGTTGCTGATTGCGCTTCTCGTTGGAAACGTCTCATCGCTGCTTCATTTGTATGGAAGTCTAAGCGCAACACTTTTACTGCCACGGGTCTTTCTAGAATTAAATCTTGTGCTAAATACACAGTGGCCATTCCACCTGTCCCGATATGAGACTTGATTTTATAGCGACCACCAACTGTTTTTCCTGGTGCAATCATTCTTCTACCTCCTCCCTGGCAGTATATTTTGCAATCGCAACTGTAATGTTATCGCGACCGCCCGCTTCATTTGCAGCATCGACCGCTTTATTCGCTTGCGTTGTTACATCTGAATAATTCCCTAGAATTTCTTTAATATATTGATCTTCAACCATATTCGATAATCCATCTGAACAAAGGAAAATCGTGTCTCCATTTTTTAGACTCACTCTTACAAAATCAATCTGGACATTCAGTGTAATCCCTAAAGACTGCGTTACAATATTTCGTTGAGGGTGGCTTTTGGCTTCCTCTTCAGAAATCTCTCCAGATTTTAACAGCTCTTGTACGAGTGTATGATCTTCTGTCAATTGTTTCATTTGAAAATTGCGATACAAATAAGCACGGCTATCACCGACGTTTGCAATTAACAATTCAGAACCGATCACTACGGCAACCACAATTGTTGTTCCCATTCCATCTAGCTCACGATATTGATTCGCTTTTTGGAAAATACGATCATTTTCGGCCTGAATATTTTTAACGAGCCATTGATAAGCGGCTTCTGTATCCGTAATACTTTCTTCTTCCCAACGTTTTCCCAAATGCGATAATGCCATAGCACTTGCTACATCCCCAGCATTATGCCCGCCGATTCCGTCACACACAACAATCATCGGCACGTTTTGAGTATTCAAAAAATATCCGGCAGCATCTTCATTTAAAGTACGTCTTTGTCCGACGTCACTTTTGATGGCTATCTCCATATTTTTCCTCCTGTTGCGAATTTATTTTCTTACCATTCTCGCGATGAAAAATCCATCTGTATGATATTCATGCGGTAAAATCGTAAGCATCGGATTTCCCTTTATACAACCAAACTCTTCGATTGGTTGTAATTCGAATTCCGGATGTTCTCGTAAAAAGTTATGGACTACTTCTTCATTTTCACCCTTGTTAATTGTACAAGTTGAATAGATGAGTTTTCCACCTTTCTTTACCATTGTAGCAATTGCAGACAAAATTTCCAACTGTATTTTTGTTAATTTTGTTAAATCTTCACTATTTTTTGTGTATTTTATATCTGGTTTACGACGCATCAAGCCCAACCCAGAGCATGGTGCATCTACAAATACCGCGTCAAAGCTTTCTTCTTTAAATAGTTCGCCAACTTTTCTAGCATCGAGTGCATGAGTATGAATTCTGTCTTCTACTCCTAAACGTTTTGCGTTTTGATGAATCTTGCGTAATTTATTCTCATGTAAGTCCAACGCTTCTACAAGTCCGCCCTCTTTGGCTACTAAGTAACTTGCAAAATGAGTGGTTTTTCCTCCAGGAGCTGCACAAGTATCGAGCACTTTATCTCCAGGATGTAAGCCCCCTACTTGAGCCACTAATGAAGAAGACTCATCTTGAACGGTAACCATTCCATCTTTGAAAGCTTTCGATTGTAGTAAATCTCCTTCTTCAACAATCACTGCACGAGGAGACAACTTACTTGGCTGAACTGTTACGCCTTCTTCTTTTAGAAGAGTTTGTACTTCTTCAATCGACATATTCGGATTTTGAACACGCGCACTTAAATGTGGCGCAATATTTAAACTTGGGAAAATTTCTCTAGCCTCTTCCCCATATTGTTCAAACAATAAATCCACAATCCAGCGCGGCATACTATATTCGACACTCAAGCGTTCCCGTTCATCTTTAATAGAAGAAACCCCATCGAATCCGGCACGTTGCACATTTCTAAGAACACCATTGACGAATTTGCAATTCCTTGATGGCCACGTTTCTTAGCAATCTGTACCGCTTCATAAATGGCTGCGCGATCTGGAACACGGTCAAGATACGCCATTTGGTATACAGTCATTCGTAGTAAACTGAGTACCCATAGTTCCATTTTCTTTTGTTTCTCGATAAATGGTTTTAAATAGAAGTCTAATGTCAATTTACGTTGAATAGTTCCATAGAACAATTCCGTTAATAACCCTCTATCTCTTGCATCCAATTGATGTTTTTGTAACACATTTTGAAACGCAACAGTCGAGTATGCTTGATTCTTTTCTACATTCGTTAATAATTCTACGCAAATATCACGTACATTACTCATGGTTTAATCCCTCAAAAGCGGCATCATCCTTCAACCATTCTGAAAATCCATTCATAAATGCCTTCGCATCCATTTGAGCTTTTCCTGCTGGTTGAAGGCGTGTAATCTCAAGAACAGTTCCGCTTCCACAAGCCACATATAAACGTCCGCCTTCTACAAATAAGCTTCCTGGTGCTTTAGCAGTTTGTTTATCCGTTAATGCAACGCCCCACATCTTCACACGATTCCCATTTAAAATCGTAAAAGATGTTGGCCATGGACGTAATCCACGAACGAAGCAATCTACTTCACTTGCGGTTTTATTCCAGTCAATTTGTTCTTGCTCTCTTGAAATATTTGGTGAGAAAGATACTAGCGCTTCATCTTGTTCTACTTCACTTATCGTTCCAGCAAATAACGCTGGTAAGGTTTCAATCAGTAAGTCTGCTCCAACGACGCTTAATTTTTCAAACATACTAGCAACGTCATCTTCACCAGTAATTGGAATGGCGCGTTGTGAAATAATCGCACCCGCATCCATCTTCGCAACCATTCGCATAATTGTTACGCCTGTTTCTTTATCTCCATTCATAATTGCATAATGGATTGGCGCCCCACCACGATATTTTGGTAGTAATGACGCGTGAACGTTCACCGCACCAAAACGTGGGAAGTTTAAAAACTTCGTTTGCAAGAATTGACCATAAGCTGCCGTTACAATTAAATCTGCATCTAGTTGCATCAACGCTTCCAATTCCTGCGACCCACTTAATTTTTCAGGTTGATAGACAGGAATATCATGCTCCAATGCGACTACCTTTACAGGAGTTGGTGTAATGATCTTCTTACGTCCAACTGCACGGTCTGGTTGTGTCACAACAGCAATCACGTCAACTGTGTCATCTTCAATTAATCGTTTCAAAACACCTGTTGAAAACTCAGGCGTTCCCATAAAAATAACTTTCTTCATTTTTCACCTCTATAAGAAATGTTGTGGTTCCATATCAATCGTCATGAGTAATTTCTTCGAACCCACTTCTTGCGTTTCCATCATCAATTGCTCAAGAAACTCTTGCAGTTGCGGTTCATTTTTGTATTTCACAATAATTTGGAAATAATAACGATTATTCATTCGTGCAATCGATTTAGCAGTCGGTCCTAGTACAACTACATTTGGCGATACATTCGCCTTCAAAGCCTTATGCACTTCGATAGCTTTCTTTAACGCCACTCCTTCTTCTTCACTTGAGAAAGTAATCATCGTCGTAAAGAAGTACGGAGGGTAATTTGCCATATGACGCATCCGCATTTCTGTTTCAAAGAATCGTTCATACTGATGCCCTTGTGCTAATTGAATCGCGTAGTGAGTTGGGTTATAAGTCTGGATAAATACTTCCCCTGGTTTATCCCCACGACCTGCACGTCCTGAAACTTGAGTCAGTAGTTGGAATGTTTTTTCCGAGCTTCTAAAGTCAGGAATATTTAGCGCCGTATCTGCATTAATAACACCTACAAGCGTCACGTTTGGATAATCAAGACCTTTTGCAATCATCTGAGTTCCAATTAAAATATCGGCTTCTTGATTCTCGAACTGTTTCAGAATCGCTTCGTGTTGCCCTTTACGTCTTGTCGTGTCCACGTCCATTCGCACAATGCGAGCATCCGGGAATACTTCTTGCAATTCTTCTTGCACCTTTTGCGTTCCTGTTCCAAAATAACGAATCTGTCTACTTTGACATTTTGGGCAGAAATTAGGAATATGTTCTTCATGACCACAATAGTGGCATTTCATACTTCTTGTATCCATATGAAGCGTTAATGAAATATCACAATTTGGGCATTCCAAAACCGTTCCACAATCACGACAAAGTACAAATGAAGAATATCCACGTCGGTTTAAGAGTAAGACACTTTGCTCTCCTCGTTCTAATCGTTTTTCGACTGCATCTAGCAATGTCTTCGAAAATGATCCTTTTTGATGAACGAATTCTGTTCTCATATCAATCAAATGAACTTCTGGCAATAGCTGCGCCTGTGCACGTTTCGTTAATCGTAAAAGAGTATAGACGCCCTTTTGTGCACGCGCACGAGACTCAAGACTTGAGTCGCACTTCCCTAACACCACTGGACAGTGATGATATTCCCCACGCCAAATCGCTACATCGCGAGCGTGATATCTTGGAGACTCATCTTGTTTATATGTTGCTTCGTGTTCTTCATCTAAAATAATAATTCCAATGTTGTCTAATGGAGCAAAAACTGAAGAACGAGCACCGACCACAATATCTGCTTCCTTATTCTTAATCTTACGCCATTCATCGTATTTTTTTCTCCGACACTTAGCCCACTATGAAGCACCGCTACACGGTCTCCAAAGCGTGACTTAAATCGGTCTACCATTTGAGGAGTCAATGCAATTTCTGGGACGAGCATCATCGCGCTCTTTCCTTTTTCAATCACTTCCCCAATCCATTGTAAATACACTTCTGTTTTCCCAGAACCTGTTACACCTTCTAGCAAGTATACTTTCGATGTTTCAGTATCGATAGATTCTTCTTTCACTCGGTCAAATGCGACTTGTTGTTCAGGATTCAACTGGAATGGAGCACTCTTTTTAAAGACTCTTCCTTTATAAGGGTCGCGGTTCACTTCTTTTTGAACAATCGTAATCCAATTGCGTTCTACCGCGAATTTTAAATCGGCTGTTGTGAAATCCGTATCCTCTAAGAAACGTCTCTTTTCGATTTCCATCATTTCCATCGAAGCGAGCGTTTTTAAGAGCGCCACTTTCTTCTTTGCATGCGCAGAGATTGTAGAGATAAACTCTTCATACTCTTGCATCACATAATTCAATCGAATCCAGTCTTCTGTTTTTACCTTCGCGCGGTCTTTGACAACCGTCTCGATAACCACAGCCCCTTCTTTCTTCAACTTCATTAGTCGTTTTACATGTTCCTGAGGCAGGTCATCCGTGTATTGCAATGTATTTTCGTAATGGAAAATTTCTCGAAACACATCTTCATGGTCTTTCGGATTCACTAATACGAATCGTTTTTCATAATTGGATTTTAACATTGCTGGAAGCATCGTTTGATAACATTGAATAAGGAAGGCATGAACCTTCTTCGATAAATACGCTCCAAGCTCTATCATCTCTGGTGATAAGACGGGATCTAAATCCATTAAATGCAAAATATCTTTTACTTCTCCGTCAAAATCTACTTCGTCACTAAATGCTAGTACGAATCCAGAAATACTACGTCCACCAAACGGAACTGCAACACGCATCCCTACTTCAATACTCTCTTGTAAATTTTCTGGGACATGATAATCAAATGGTCGATTCACTTGAATGACTGGAACGTCAACGATTACTTTTGCATACATCTTCTCACCTCCAAAATAGTTTTACTACTCATTATACCATAATGCACTTTAATTTGTTGTCGCTTGCTCTACACTTCAAAACTACGAAAACAAAAAAGCCAAGGGAGTTTCCCTTGACTATAAATTTGATTATACGTGTTCAGGTTTGCTGTCTTCACGAATTGTTAAGTCACCAGCAACAACTTCTTCCAAAGCACGACCTACATTTTTATGTGATTCGTAGTGTTCTAACATTGGTGGTTCATGGTGGTGCAATTCATGCGCACGTTTGCTTGATAAAATAACTAATGAATATTTTGAATCGATTTTTTTCAATAATTTATCGATTGATGGATATAACATCATAATGGTCTTCCCTCTTTCTACTCTTCTTCTAAAATTTCTTCTAATTCATCTTCGAACTCTTCAATGCTCTCCAAGTTTCTTTGGATGCGTAAATGTTCTGTTTGAATAATTGCTTCGATTTGTTGAACCGCATTTTCTACTTTGTCATTGACAACAGAGTAATCATAATACTTCATCAAACCAAGTTCTTCTCTTGCAACCTTCATACGGTTTTTAATCACTTCGTCTGAATCTGTTCCACGGTTTACGATGCGAGATTCTAGTTCATGCAAATCAGGTGGTGTTAAGAAAATAAACACCCCATCTGGCATTGCTTCACGTACTTGAAGCGCTCCTTGAACTTCAATTTCTAAGAATACATCTTTTCCTTTATTTAATGTTTCTTGCACATAATCTAAAGGCGTTCCGTAGTAGTTTCCTACATACTCCGCGTATTCTAATAATTTTTATTTGCAATCATCTCTTCAAAATCTTCTCTTGATTTGAAGAAATAATCTTTTCCATCCACTTCACCTGGTCTTGGCTTACGTGTCGTCGCGGATACTGAGTACACAAATTCTTGACTGTCTTTTGCAAAAATTGCTGCGCGTACTGTTCCTTTGCCGACACCTGAAGGTCCAGATAAAACGATTAATAAACCTTTTCTTGCCATAATCGTTTGAAAACTCCAATCTCTTTACATCTTTTTACTATAGTATCACAAACACTATTCTCTCAACAACCAAAAGTATTGTAAATTCAATAAAAAATCATTATCCGTCTGTTTTCTTTTGATTTTCCATAATTTCAGTAAACTACTCCACACGATTTATACTCAAAACAAAAAGGCTGGAAAATTCCAGCCTTTCCTTTATGCAATTCGAATATTTTTCCATCGTCCACTTCTAAATCGAAGGAGAATAATCATATCCCTGATAAATTGGTCGATAAAGACTGCATACCATGCACCAGCAAGTCCCCATCCAAAGAAGTTTACAAACACATATCCTACACTCAATCGAATGACGCATGATCCAATAAAAATTGCAATGAGTGGCCATACTGTATCTCCTGCCCCACGCAGTGCTCCAGAAGTAATCAATTGATGACTTTGGAACGGTTGAACGAACGCAACGATGGATAAAGCAATAACGGTATTTTGAATAATTTCCACGTTATCCGTATACATCCCTGCTAAAAATGTTGCACCAAAATAGATTGAAGCAGACATCATAATCGCTAACATTAACCCGATGCGCTGGCACATTTTGGTATAGCGCTCTGCTAATTTCTCATCTTTTGCCCCAAGCGATTGCCCCATCAGTGACGAAGCAGTAATCCCGAAAGCTTGAGCTGGAGAATACGATAGCGAAAGTACATTTAGGGCAATTTGGTGAGCCGCATAGACATTGTTTCCTAACCCTGAAACAATCTTCAAGAACATGATGACCCCAAAACGTAGTGCCATTTGTTCTAATGCTGTTGGAATACCGATACGCACTAAATCGCGCATCACTTCCACTCTGAATTCAAATTTTTCTTTAAAGTCCAGTTTTAAAATACTCTTGCCTGATAAAATATAACGAACATTTAACACCATCGCAATTAAATTTGATACAGCTGTTGAAATCGCAGCACCCGTAACGCCTAATGCTGGGAAGCCAAACATACCGTAAATCAAAATCGCATTCCCTAAAACATTACAGCTATTCGCGATAATATTATTTTTCATCGGAATTTTCGTTTCGCCAATGCCTCGAAGGGCTGCCGTTACAGTAAACGATAATGATTGGAAGATAAATCCAATAGTGACAATTCTAAAGTAGTTTAACCCGACATTAATAACCGTTTCATCTGCACCCATCAGTGACAAAATTTCTGGAGCGAAGATTAACATTAAAATAACTACAGGTGTCACACAGAAAAGCATCGCAAGAATCATTACATGCTTCAAGATACTTCCCATACGATTATACTTTTTCGCTCCAAAATATCGAGCAATAATAGCAGTACCACCAACGTTTAACGCTTGAATTAAACTTAAACCAAGGAACATCGGCTGGTTCGTCATCCCAACTGCAGAAACGGCTGCAGCAGTGTCGCCTGGTACTTTCCCAACCATCATCATATCGACCATTCCAAAAAGCGCTCCAAGAAGCACTTCGACAAATACCGGCCAAACAATGACAAATATATTTCTTCTTAATTCTTTATTCGTTAATTGTTGCCCTACTTCCACGCAACCATTCCCCTCACAATAAATGTAGTTACTATTCTACACCTATTTTTCTTTCAAAACAAATAAGCGACAAAAATTTGTCGCTTACGTCTTTTATCTTTTTCCATCCCATTCAGCATAAAATTGCTCTAAATACGTTTCTAAAAACTCATGACGTCCTTTGACTAATTCATTACCATATTTGGTATTCATCAAATCTTTTAACTTCAGTAGTTTTTCATAGAAGTGCATGATTGCTGTAGATTCACCGTTTCGATATTCTTCAGGAGTCAAATCCTCACGCGGCTTCATGTCTGGATTGTGGATTGGTCTTCCTGTACTTCCAGAGTAACACATCACTCTAGCAATCCCGATAGCACCAATGGCATCTAATCGGTCAGCGTCTTGCACAACTTTTCCTTCAAGAGAAAGTTCTTGTTGTTCCTTATGATTCTTAAACGACATTCTCGTAATAATCGACTCAATGGCTTCAACTTGTTCAGGAGTCACTTCAATAGAAATTAGAAATTCTTTCAATTCCTTCAACGCGGCTGCGGGATCGTTGACACTTTTATCATCGATAACATCATGCAGTAGCGCTGCGGCTTCACAAATAAATAAGTCTGCTCCTTCCGCCTTCGCAATCATCTTTGTCGTATTGACAACGCGTTCAATATGCGACCAATCGTGGCCTGTTGTATCCGCACTGAGCACTCTTTTTGCATATTGTTCCATCGCTTTTAATTGTTCTTGTTGCTTCATGCTTCCTCTTCCTCTGGATACTTGATTCCCCATTCACGGCGTAAGTCGGTCATGATTTTCATCACATCGACCGTATATTCAAGATGCATGTGGTCTACTCCTGTATTAATCGTTGACTCCATATCTAGTACTTCATAAGCTAAGGCATCTAATCCCAATTCATCTTCAAAGGTTTCAACATGTCCATCTTCTGTATAAGTAATCGTCGCTTTATGCGCGCGTGGATAATCGACAATCTCGATATACCCTTTGTCGTATGCAATAACTCCACGTTTTGGTTGTTTAGCATGGAGCGTCATCGTCACAGTTGCCATTTCTCCTGCATCATTCGTCAATACGATACCGGCTTGCTCATCCACACCCGTTGGCGCTAGTTTCACCTGAGAAACCATCGAACTAGGTGCCTCACTCATGAAATAACGAATGCAAGACAAGGCATATACGCCAATATCCAGTAATGCTCCCCCGGCAAGGTTGCGATTGAAGAAACGGTTCGTCATATCATAATCTTTATAGCTACCAAAGTTCATTTGAATCATGCGAAGCTCACCCAAGTTTTCAGCAGCTTTACTTAATTGTTTATAGACGGGCATATGGTAAAGCGTCATCGCTTCAGCTAAAACTACATTATTTTCTTTAGCGAGTTGCAACGCTTCTTCCAACTCTTCACTGTTTAGCGTAATCGCCTTTTCACATAATACGTGTTTCCCTGCGGCTAACGCTTTTCGTAAATAGTGAATATGAGTGTTGTGTGGTGTTGAAATATAAATAATATCCACTGCAGGATCTGTAAAGACATCATCAATTTCATCGTATACTTTTTCAATACCATATTTTTCTGCAAATTTTACGGCATTCGCATAGGTGCGATTGGCAACTCCATAAAGTTTTCCATTCAAAGATTCTAACGCTACTGCTAATTCATTGGCAATCACACCAGTTCCGATAGTGACCCAATTCTTTGTTAATTTTTGTTGCATATGCTCTACCTCCAAAATTCGTTACTTCCATGATACCTGCCACGTAACCAAAACACAACCTAAGCGTACAAAAAAAAGCTAGACCGAAGCCTAGCTTAATGCGATACGATAAATTGTTTGATGAGTTGTACTAATTGTTTTTGTTGTTCTTCGGCACTCATTGTAGCAGTACCATCGCCGTTTTGTTGTCCATATAGTCCAAAACCACTATGATTTCCACCTTCAATCGTTTTATAGAGTGTGGACTTCGGCAAACGTGATTTCGCATCTTCATATTTTTCTTGTTTCAAGATTTTATCATTCGAAGCCGTAATGGATAATACTGGAATTTGTGTTTCACTTATATCTGTACTCTGATCTGGGTAGCTTGCTAATAAAATTAATCCTGCAACTTTATCAATTTCATTTAGTTTTTTCGCTTCAATCGTTGAAACAACACCACCTAGAGAATGTCCTCCGACAAACACTTTGTCTAAATGCTCTTCTTTCACGATAGTTGCCATCGTACCATTATCCAACACTGGTAAATTCAACTGAGAAGAAATAATGTACACTTCAATCCCTTCTTTAGCGAGGCCATCTGCAAGTTTTGCATAAGCTTGCGGTTCAACTAATGCACCCGTATAAAATAAAAGCGTTCCTTTCTTTTCGCCAGTCACCTCAAAATGAGTCCAGTTGTTTTTCTGTTCAAACGCAGCAATATTCCAAGTTTTTTGTGCCTCAGGAGTCGCTCGATACGTAAACATTTGAATCAATCCCAGGGCCAATAAAATAAATGCGAAAAGTACCCCAAAAACTCCGTACATGATTTTTCTTTGTTTTGTCATCTGTCATCTCTTCTCTCTATAAACCTTACCACTATAGGATACTACAACTGTACATAAAAACACAATACACCTAATACAAGTGATACCGTATACGGTATCACTTAACTTTTAAAACCGGAACTTTCATGAGCAAGTTGTTCGAGTTAAATTAAATCAATAAAACCAACCAAAAAGGTGGATGCAATGCATCCACCTTTTTAATATTCAGATTAGTTTTCTGATTCAGCTTGTTTTTTACGTTTATTTGCTTTTTCACGTTCGCCTTTATTTAGAATTTGTTTTCTTAAACGAATTGTTTCTGGAGTAATTTCGCAGTATTCATCGTCTGATAAGAATTCTAATGACTCTTCAAGAGATAATTTCTTAGGAGTCTTGATGACTGAAGTTTGGTCTTTCGTTGCTGAACGGATATTTGTTTGTTGTTTTGCTTTCGTAATATTAACCGCTAAGTCATTTTCACGAGAGTGTTCCCCAACAATCATTCCTTCGTAGATTTCAGTACCTGGTTCAGTGAAAATCACACCACGTTCTTCAACACCCATAATTCCGTATGTTGTTGCTTTACCTGTATCTGTTGAAACAAGTGCCCCATTACGACGTCCGCCGATGCTTGTTGGAATGTATGGTAAGTATTGATCGAATGTGTGGTTCATGATTCCGTAACCACGTGTCATTGATAAGAATTCAGTTGTATAACCTAATAATCCACGAGCTGGAACTAAGAAGACAATACGAACTTGTCCATTATCATTATGTTGCATATCTTGCATTTCACCTTTACGGTTACTTAATGATTCGATAATTGAACCCATGTATTCTTCAGGAGTATCGATTTGTACGCGTTCAAATGGTTCACATTTCACGCCATCGATTTCTTTGATGATTACTTCTGGACGAGATACTTGTAATTCGTATCCTTCACGACGCATGTTTTCGATAAGAATTGATAAGTGTAATTCTCCACGTCCTGATACGATCCATGCATCTGGTGAATCAGTTGGTTCAACTTTTAAGAGATACGTCTGTGTGTAATTCACGCATTAGACGTTCTTCAATCTTACGTGCTGTTACAAACTTCCCTTCGCGACCCGCAAATGGTGAGTTGTTTGTCAAGAATGTCATTTGTAAAGTTGGTTCGTCAATGTGTAATACTGGTAAGCTTTCGTGTGAATCTACTGGAGTTACTGTTTCTCCAACGAAGATATCTTCCATACCAGATACAGCGATTAAGTCCCCTGCTTTTGCTTCGTTGATTTCTAAACGGTTTAATCCAAAGAAACCAAACAATTTAGTAACACGGAAGTTTTTCTTTGTTCCGTCTAATTTTAATAGGGTTACTTGATCCCCAACTTTGATTGTTCCACGGAAGACACGTCCGATACCGATACGTCCAACGTAGTCATTATAGTCTAATAATGATACTTGGAATTGTAATGGTTCATCTGAGTTATCTACTGGAGCTGGGATATGTTCGATAATTGTATCGAATAAGTAATCCATTGTTTTTTCTTGGTCAGCTGGGTTGTCTGATAAACTTGAAGTTCCGTTTAATGCTGAAGCATAAACTACTGGGAATTCTAATTGATCATCATCTGCCCCTAATTCGATGAATAATTCTAAAACTTCATCGACTACTTCTTCTGGACGAGCAGCGTCACGGTCGATTTTGTTTACTACAACGATTGGTGTTAAATGTTGTTCTAATGCTTTTTTCAATACGAAACGAGTTTGAGGCATTGTACCTTCATACGCATCCACTACAAGAACTACACCGTCTACCATTTTCATGATACGTTCTACTTCTCCACCGAAGTCCGCGTGTCCTGGTGTATCCATGATATTGATACGAGTTCCTTTATATTGAACGGCTGTATTTTTCGCTAAAATTGTAATACCGCGTTCACGTTCGATATCGTTTGAGTCCATGGCACGTTCTGATAATTCTGTACGTGCATCTAATGTATCTGATTGTTTTAATAATTCATCCACAAGTGTTGTTTTACCGTGGTCAACGTGGGCGATAATAGCAATATTGCGAATATCATTTCTTAATTTCATGTTTTCCTCCATTGATTGACAAAATGAAAGTGATGGAATCTGAACGCTAAAAGAGCCCTTCCATCACCTAAACTTCTTCTCTTAACTCAAAAAGTATACTACAAAAACGCTATAAACTCAAAAGATAAAACACAATGGGCATCTCTAACTTACATTTGTTAAGAAGAGATGCCCATTCTATTTTTAGTTATTTTGCTTCAAACCAGTTGTCACCGATATTGCTATCTGCTCGTAGTGGAACTTTCAAACTCACAGCATTTTCCATGACTTCTTCTACTAGGCTTTGAAGGCTTTCTAATTCGTCTTGTGGCACTTCAAAAATCAACTCATCGTGCACTTGTAATAATAGGTTTGCTTTAAATTGACGTTCTCTCATTTCACGGTCCAATTCAATCATCGCCATCTTCAAAATATCAGCGGCACTTCCTTGGATTGGTGAGTTCATCGCTGTACGTTCAGCGAATGAGCGTAAATTAAAGTTACTTGAATGAATATCCGGCAAGTAGCGACGACGATGGAATAATGTTTCCACATAATCTTTCTCACGCGCTTCTTTCACCACAGATTCCATAAAGTCTTTTACCCCTTGGAACTCTTCCAAGTAACGGTCGATAAATTCTTTGGCTCTTTTACGAGAAATATTCAAGTTTTGCGATAATCCGTAATCACTAATTCCATACACAATCCCAAAGTTTACGGCTTTGGCTTGGCGACGCATTTCACTTGTTACATCGTCTGGGTTTGTAATTCCAAACACGCGCATTGCCGTATTGGTATGAATATCTACATTATTTTTAAAGGCTTCAATCATATGTTTATCGCCTGCAATATGCGCTAATACACGCAACTCAATTTGGGAGTAGTCACTAGAGAGAATCTTCCAATCGTCATGCTCTGGTAAGAACGCGTAACGGATGCGACGGCCCTCTTGTGTACGAATTGGAATATTTTGTAAGTTCGGATCTACCGAGCTTAGACGACCTGTTTGCGTTAAGTTTTGGACGAAACGCGTATGAATCTTGCCATCTTCTTGAATATACGCTTGCAGTCCTTCTATATACGTTGAATTTAATTTCGCTAATTGACGGTATTCTAAAATCAATTCTACGATTGGAGCTTGGTGCGCCAATTTCTCCAAAACATCTACCGCTGTTGAATAACCTGTCTTCGTCTTCTTGATGACTGGTAAACCCATCTTTTCAAATAAGATGACCCCTAGTTGTTTGGTCGAATTAATATTAAACTCTTCCCCAGCTAGTTCGTAAATTTCTTGTTCGATTTCTTTTAGACGTGCTTCAAATTCCACACCCATCTCAACCAAACGTTCTTTATCGACACGAATCCCTGAATTTCCATACGTGCTAAAATGTCGCTCACTGGTAATTCCATTTCCCAATAAAGATGCGTTTGTTCATTTTCTTCGAGGCGTTTCAATAGTTTTTCTGGTGCCACCGCAATCGTATAGACTTTTGCTGCTAAATGCTGATTCCAAACTTCTTCATCTTCAGGAATTTGGATTTTAACGCCTTTACCGTAGACGGCTTCGTCACTAGCAAGAATCGTCACATCGACACGACGTGCTACGTCACTAATTTCTTTCACGATATCATTTGTATCCACTAAATACGCAAGAAGGGACACATCATATTTGGCACCTGCTAACACAAGACCGAAACGATGTGCGAGCACTTTGGCTGCCTTTGTATCAAATAAATGTTTTTCGATTGATGCATCCGCAAGCCATTTCTTGAAAGCCTCTGAAGCAACGGCCGTATTTAAATCAGTCACGAAGACTTCTTTTTCATTTCCGAAGGCAACGGCAATCACATCTGCCACATGATAATTGGCTTCAAGTGTTTCAAAATGCACACTCGTTGCACATTTTAGCATATCTTCTGTAATCTCTGACACACGTTTAACGTTTGGGCGCTGAGCTTTTGGCGCTTCTTCTACAGTAGTCGCACCTGAATTTAATAGGTCCGATTGGAATGAATTGAAGTTCATTTCCTTATAGAACGCCATCAACGCATCTACATCTTGTTCCTTGCGAAGGGTATCGTCTAGCGTGATTTCAAGCGGAGACTCCACATTGATGCGCGCCAGCTTCTTACTTAAAAAAGCTAGCTCTTTGTCGTTAATCAAGTTTTCTTTCAGCTTGCTCTTCTTCATTTCATCGACATGTTCGTAGATTCCTTCGACGCTACCAAATTCTTGAAGAAGTTTCACGGCTGTTTTTTCACCAACTTTTGTAACACCTGGATAGTTGTCGGAAGAATCTCCCATTAACCCCTTCATGTCGATAATTTGTTCAGGCGTCAATCCATATTTTTCAAAAATCACTTCTGGAGTGTACTCCACTAGTTCGGTTACTCCCTTTGTAGTAATTTTTACAGTGATATTATTGTCCGCAAGCTGAATTAAGTCTTTATCTCCTGAAAGAACTACGACTTCATAACCTGCTGCTTCGCCTTGTTTGGCAAGAGTACCAATAATATCATCGGCTTCGTATTGGTTCAGACGGTAATGAGGAATTCCCCATGCATCTAAAAGCACGTTAAAATAAGGCATTTGTTCGATAAATTCACCTGGAGTTTTCGAACGGCCTCCTTTATAATCTGCATACATTTCAGTACGGAAAGTCGTCTTCCCAGCATCCCATGCAACGAGCACATGAGTTGGTTTTTCAGAGTCTAAGATGGATTTAAACATACGGTGAAATGAATAAAGTGCATTCGTATGTAAGCCATTCGAGTTTTTAAAACGATTTAAATCTAAAATTGAGAAAAATGCGCGGAATGCTAAACTGCTTCCGTCGACTAATAATAATTTTGGTTTCGCCATAATATGCCTCCTAATTTGTCATTACCAGTGTAACAAATAAACAATCTCATGAACACTAAAAAGAGCGAAACCCCTTCTCCTCCACACTTAGGGGCATACAAAAAAGGCCTAGCAACTGCCAGGCCAGAATCCATCAAAATTTAGTTTTGTGTTGGAGAAGTATTTGATAAGAGTTTTTCATAAGCAAACTCATATTTTTGAACGTCCCCTGCACCCATAAACACGATTACTGCGTCTTTATAGTTTAATAATGGAGATACATTATCAAGAGGTAATACTTTCGCGCCACCTTTAACCAGTTTAGCTAAGTCTTCGATAGAAACATCCCCTGCTTCTTCACGAACAGATGCAAAGATATCGCATAAGTATACGTGGTCAGCAAGTGATAATACTGCCGCAAACTCTTCTAAAAGCGCGATTGTACGAGTAAATGTATGTGGTTGGAAGACTGCTACCACTTCTTTTTCTGGATATTTTTGACGTGCCGCATCTAATGTTGCACGAATTTCAGATGGGTGGTGAGCGTAGTCATCGATGATAGTAACGCCGTTAATTACTTTTTCAGAGAATCGACGTTTTACACCGCCAAAAGTACTGAATTGTTCCGCTAATTCATTACGATCTAAATCATTTAAGTAGTAGAATGCGATAATCGCTAATGCATTAAGGATATTGTGGTCTCCATATGTTGGAATATAGAAATGACCATATAATTCACCTTTAATGTACGCATCGAAGTAGCTTCCGCCTTTTTCTTTACGGATGTTTTTAGCAATGACATCATTGTTTTCGCCAACACCGTAATAAGTGACAGGTACGATGGCATCTAATGTACGTAATCTTTCATCATCTCCACAAGCGATGATTCCTTTTTTCACTTGTTTACCGAATGCTTCAAATGCACTTTGTACATCTTCGATATCTGTATAGTAGTCTGGATGGTCAAAGTCGATGTTTGTCATGATTGCATAGTCTGGACGGTATGCCATAAAGTGACGTTTATATTCACAAGCTTCTAAAACGAAGTACTCTGAATTTTCAATCCCTTTACCAGTTCCATCACCGATAAGATAACTTGTTGGTTCCATTCCACTTAATACGTGAGATAGCAACCCTGTTGTACTTGTTTACCATGCGAACCAGTAATGGCAACACTCTTATATCCTTTTAATAATTCGCCTAAGAATTTGTGATAACGAACCACTTCAACGCCTTTTTCGCGCGCAGAAACCAATTCTTCATGGCTATCTGGAAAAGCGTTCCCTGCAATAACAATTTGTCCTTCTTTAATATTGTCAGCGCTGAATGGTAATAATGTAATTCCAGCTTCTTCCAATCCTTTTTGAGTGAAGAAGTATTGTTCTAAGTCTGACCCTTGCACTTTATAGCCTTCCCCATGTAATACTAAGGCTAATGCACTCATTCCTGATCCTTTTATTCCTGTAAAGTGATAAATCTTACTTTTATCCATTTTTTCTCCTCGCTTTTCTACTACTGTTTTTTTGGATGAACATATGGTAACTGACGGTCTTGTTGCTCTTGTTCCATAATCATCGATAACGATTTTTTCATCGCACGTCTTTGCTTTCCAGTCAATGGTTTTTCTGGTGCTTTTCGTCTTTCAACTTTTGTCTCCGGCAATCCTTCTAACAAGGACTCTTGCACGGCTTCAACTTCTGAATCTTGTTTGCGTTTGAAGGCTGGTATATAACCTTTCGTTGTAAAAACCTGACTTTGTACCGGTACTTCATGCAAGGTCCCGTTATACTCTTTCAGGCGTTTTTCAATAGTGTCTTCTTGCTCATCAACCGACACCAACAAAGCCTCTTCCTTCGCAAATAAAATCAAGTCTGTACTATTCGGCAATAACTCTTTTTCTAATTCACGATAAGAAACTTTTTGCTCAACCTCTTTTTCCAAGCCTCTCGTGCTAGAAGGCACTGAACTTGGTTTAAACGGTTTTCGTTGATTCGTATTCAAATAAGAAGTCCAATCAACACGCGGTTTATATTTTTGATGACCTTCCGTCGCTTTTTCCTTAAATGAACGGAATTGCGCGGGTAATTGATGTTCCTCTTTTTCAATTGGTTGTAAGAGTGCTGCATCAGGTCGCTCATCAAAAGGTAAGGATTCTTGTGGAGTCTCATCTTTTCTTGTGGCATCAACTCGCGTCATTTCTTCAACGACTTGATCTTCAAAAGTTTGACCTTGCTTCAAGTAATCGGAAAAGTAGACTTTTCACGTCTTGATTGAAGCGATGCGAATGAATCGTTTTTCTCGTTAAATGGTTCATTCATGACTCCGTATCCTCCTTTATTGTAAGTTTAATGTTTTAAATGGCGTTCCTACTGGAGTCGCATCATCTAATACTAAGATTCCTTTTTTCGCTGGTGCGTTTTCTAAACCTAATTCACGTGCTGAGCAAAGCATTCCGTGACTAGCTACTCCGCGTAATTCTCCAGCCCAAATGATAGCGCCACTTGGCATTACTGTACCAGGTTTAGCAACAACCACTTTTTGTCCTGCTTTCACGTTCGGTGCTCCGCAGACGATTTGTAACACTTCAGAGTCACTTACTCGTGTCATTGTCACATGTAAGTGGTCAGAATCTTCATGATCTACGCAACTTTCAACGTATCCAACTACAAGTGCATCTTCTGGTGTTAAATCTAAAGTTGAAACATCAAACCCAGCTTTTTCAATCAATCCTTTGACAACTTCTTGTTGCTTGGGAGTTAGGATTTGTTGTCCATCTTCTTCAAATGAAATCACTTCAGAAATCTTTTCTATATTATAGCCTAGAACTTCTTTCGACTCACGAACAAAGACTTGAGTCACATCTCCTTTTTTCTCATAGTCGACGTCGTAGCGGTTTGCAGTTCCACTTGTTAATAATAACGTATCGCCGATACCCTTTTTGTTATAAAAACTTAACCACATATATTGTACCTCTTTACTCTTAATTTGTTCTTCCGTCTAAAATAGTGTTCACTGTGCTACGGTCTAATGCACGGATTGTTTGGATAACCATTTCACGTGCTGCTTCGTAGTCTTTAATTGAGAACATTGTTTGGTGTGTATGAATATAACGAGCACAAACCCCGATTACCGCACTAGGAACCCCTTGATTCATTAAGTGTGCTTTACCAGCATCTGTTCCACCTTGAGAAACAAAGTATTGGAACGGAATGTTATGAGTTAACGCAGTGTCTTCTAGGAATTCTTTCATACGAGGAAGAGTCACCATACCTGGGTCTAAAATACGTAATAAGAATCCTTGGTCTAGGTGTCCAAACGTTTCTTTTGAACCATTAATATCATCTGCTGCTGAGCAGTCTACTGCAAAGAATAAATCAGGATTGAATTTTGTCACACTTGGACCAGTTCCACGTAATCCAACTTCTTCTTGCACGTTTGCTCCAGCGATTAATGTATTTGGTAAAGTTTCATCTTTAACAGCTTTCAATGCTTCAAGAACGACTGTACATCCATAACGGTTATCCCATGATTTAGAAATCATGCGTTTCTTATTGGCAGTCCAAATGGTTTCTACATCTGGAACGATTGTATCGCCAGGACGGCAGCCATATTCAAGCGCTTCTTCACGTGAAGTAAATCCAGCATCGAATAAAATGTCGGTTACTTTCACAGCTGGTTGTTGACCACCAGCCGCGCGTAATAAATGTGGTGGAATTGAAGATGAAATAATTGGATAGTCTCCATTACGAGTTAATAATGTAAAACGTTGTGCTGAAACCACATATGGGTTCCATCCACCTAAAGGACTTACTTTGAACATTCCGTTTGGAGTGATGTTTGTTACCATGAAACCAACTTCGTCCATGTGCGCTGCAATCATAATGCGTGGTGCATCTTCTTCTTTGCTATCACGAACCCCAAAAATACCGCCAAGACCATCTTGTTCAATGCGGTCCACTAAAGGTGTTAATTCGTTTCTCATGAATTCACGAATACGCCCTTCGTGTCCACTTGTCCCTTTCATTTCTGTTAACGTTTTGATTAATTGTTCTGTATGAGCTTCCATTGTATCCTCTTCTTTCCTACTTCTATAAAACATCTTATAAACGCGCCAAAAGCTGGAGGTCCTCCAGCTTTCTTTAATTATCCAATTTTGTATAAATCAATAACGGCTCCTGTTTTTGCATCTGCATAAAATTCGTATTGGACTAGTTCATTATCTTCTTTACGAGTAACCCCGCCATAATAAACTTCCCCATAAAACTCAGGGCTATCCACGAATACAGGTTCCATCTCAATCCAAGAGCCTTCGATAGTACCTACTACTTGAAATAATTTACGTACATTTTGAACAATAACATCTCCATTGACATTTCTGCGTTCAAACCATTTTGAAGTGACCCATGCTCCAATAACAGCACCCGCTGCTAGTAGAAAACTTGCACCTTTGAAACTATTTTTTGATTCCATATGAATCAGGCTCCTTTATTTGTTATTCAGGTTGTTTAAAAGCTTTTCTATCCTGTGGGAAAATCACTTCCACACGATAAATTGGATGACCTTTTGCTGAGAATTTCTCTTCGTATTCTGTCATCACATTTCCTGGAAATTCCACTTGATGTAAATCTAACCAAACTTGTTTTAACACAAGTCCAAATTGTGAGAATGAAGCAAGGCTGTATTCAAACAATCCACGGTTATCTGTCTTAAAGTGTAATTCCCCAAATGGTGGTAATACTTTTTCGTATCCAACTAAGAAACTTTCATGAGTCAAGCGACGTTTTGCATGACGTTTCTTTGGCCATGGATCTGAGAAGTTTAAGTAAATTTGGTCTACTTCACCATCTTCGAAGTAGTCTGTTACTTGTCCACCATTTACATGTAATAATTGTAAGTTTGGAACATCTGCTGCAAGAGCTTTCAAGCGCGACTACAAGGACGCTTTCTTGAATTTCAATTCCAATATAGTTAATGTTTGGGTTTTGACGAGCCATGCCGCTCACGAATTGGCCTTTCCCAGAACCAATCTCGATATGGATTGGATTGTTATTTCCAAAACGTTCATGCCATCTTCCCTTCCATTGCGCTGGATCTTGGATGACCATTTCTGGGTGAGCCGCTAAAGCATCTTTTGCCCAAGGTTTATTTCTTAATCTCAAAGTCTAACTCCTGTCTATTCTTCTGTTGGCTTTCCGATACGATTATTGTAAATCGACTTCACCAAAAGAATTTTCTCATTCATTTCAAGGTAACGTCCCTCGAAGTGCGTTTTCTTAATGTAGTTCAAGCAATTCATGAGAGCATACCATTCAATTCGTTGATAAATATTTGTAGACAGTTGTAAGCCATACATATCTAACCATTCACCCCATTGATGAACAGGAATGTATTGCGTCAAGATCATCGTCAAATCAGAAACTGGATCGGCAAGGCGAACCATTTCCCAGTCGACAAGGTAGAGCTTCTCGTCTTCTGATAACATAAAGTTACGACGGTCTAAGTCTCCGTGACATACCGTTTTCCCAACTTCGCTCACAAGCGGAATCGTTTCAATTAAGTAATTCAATACTTCATTTAAGAAACGGTGGGTTTGTAATCCTGACTGTAAATTATTTAAATATTCATCGATGAATTTTTGAGTGCTATACTCTTCACCTTGAATTTGTTGCAACATTTGTAAAAGATTTGGGGATTGATGAATTTGTTTTAACAGCTCAATGACTTCGACGGACCCCATTTCTTCCTTAGTGAGGGATCTTCCAGACAACCATTCTTGAGCTGTAATGACATCACCATTACCCGCACGTTTGGTCCATATTAACTTAGGAGTGATACCTTCACCCGATAGCACCGCTAAAAACGGTGAAGCATTTCTCTTTAGAAATACACGTTCATGGTCTTTACACCCATGTACGCTTGACCGGTGTCCCCACCAATTGGATGGAGATCCCATCCTGTGTCCATGTTATATTCCATCTATTCCATCCCTAACGACAAATTCTGTTTCCTTTAATAAATCTATTCTTTTATTTTATGGTTTTATACCATTTGAGTCAAGTTTGTGCGCTACTTAGTAGCCTACAAACTTAAATTTTTCTTCTCTTCTTAAGGAATCGATAACGCAAATAAAATTGTGTAAAGAATACACCGAAAATCGGATAGAAAATAATCCCTACTAATCCAATCATTTCACGCATACCTATTACTGAAGAAATGCCCAGTACAACACCGGATGCGACCATCGTCATCATAAGGACTGATAAATTATCCTGAAGACGAGTGTTACTATCCACTAAAGAGGCAAAATGACTATTTTGCGTGTTGGCACTTTGAATCACTCCAACAAGTTGAAATCCTAATAGCATTACAAGTAACGCATTGACAATAAAGTTCCAATAATACTCTTGAGAAAATAATGCAACTACAAAACTGACAACTGCCAGTTGTAATAATAAACTCATATATTGACTCGTACGAACGACCGTACGACTCACTAAATAGCGATGACCACTTGGATTTGTGCCAACAAGTACCTTCAATACGCCATCTAAATATGAACGGCGATGCGCTTGAGGTTTATGCACCATTGGCACATCTACAAACAATGCATATAGGCGATAAATTCGTTGTTGCCTTTCTAATTCCGATTCAATCATAGAATCGAATCGATATACAAAAGCCGCCTCCCATAATATTGTTCGATAAAAATACTTAGAAGTACTGGTATTACTAATAAGACAAATGACCAAGCTTCAGAAATCCATAAAAACATTCCGAAGAAGTTCACTACTGCAATTACATAAATTCCGAGTTTTTCTATCCATGTAAAATGGAGCACTCCGCGGTAAGCATATTTCGTACAACGGAATAATAAATCTTTAAAGAGCACTTGTAAGAGGAATAGCTTTGCGAACATACTCATATTCGTTCCAAAGGCTTGTGCCACGATTGGAAAGACAATTCCTGTTGAAGCCAGCATCACAAGTAGCGGAAGCGCCCAACTACGACGAATGGCTTTTTGTAAATACGCCTTAAAGTCTTGCCCCACTACCGATAAAAAGATTCCATCGGCTGGTTCAAGCAACGTTGCTACTCCACCAAAAAACGGTACCGTCGCAAGTAAAACTGCAAGTAATCCTAGTAAAGGCCATTCCAATACACGAATCGTTTGAATCCAACTCGAGTATTGCACCATGATAAAGCCAAATAAGAAAAATAAGACAATCAAGAAATGGTCATTGAGCATATAGCGAATATACTTCATGCTTTTCTTTTGATATTTTCTTACGCGAGCTTCAAAAATTGTTGCACTATTCATGGGCATCGTCCCCTGTCGTTAATGCAAAGTAAATTTCCTCTAGAGAAGTTTCTTCAATATTCGAAGTTGCGCGTAAGCCTTCAATATCGCCTTGCGCAATCACTTTTCCTTCGTGTAATACGATGAAACGATCGCAATACTTCTCAGCCGTATCTAATACGTGAGTCGACATTAAAATCGCTGCACCTTTATCTTTTTTCTCTTTTAAGACTTGAAGTAAAGTACGAATCCCTAGTGGATCAAGTCCTAAAAATGGTTCATCGACCACATAGACAGGTACGTCTAGCATTAATGCGCAGACGATAAGTACTTTTTGCTTCATCCCTTTTGAAAAATACGCTGGGAACCAATCCAATTGCTTCGTTAAGCGGAAAGCTTCCACGAGCTCCATTGCGTGAGCCATTGTCTCTTCGTTCATTTGATTATATGAACGAGCCACAAATTCAATATGTTCTCTAAACGTTAATTCTTCGTAAAGAACTGGACTTTCCGGAATAACCGCAATCGATTGACGGTAACCACGTTGGTTTTCGAGAATGCTTAGTTTCTCCACTTCCACTCTTCCGCTAAAAGGGGTGAGTTGCCCAATAATCGTTTTAATCGTTGTACTCTTCCCGGCCCCATTCAGCCCGATAAGTCCACAAATTTCTCCTGGATTTACATCAAAAGTAATATCCGTAATGACAGGAACTTTCGTATATCCTGCAGTCACTTTGTTTAATTGTAGTGTCATATAGATTCTCCTATCTAACTATTCTCCTTATTATACCATAAAGCCAAAAAAGTGTGAAAGAACGCGGAATAAGTGCACTTTTCTTATTCAAGTATAGAACCCTTGAACAATTTCGCCTCTAAGAACTAAATAACAGCTCTCCGTCCTGAAAGCCTTTCATTTTACAGCATTTTTTGATACCATAGAGGTACGAACTCAAGGAGGAAACACCATGACAGATTGCATTTTTGACAAAATTATTAATAAAGAAATTCCAGCACATATAGTGTATGAAGATGACGTAGTACTTGCGTTCCTCGATATTTCGCAAGTAACACCTGGACACACACTGGTTGTTCCAAAGAAACACGTAGCAAATATCTTCGAATATGATGAAGACTTAGCAAGCGAGGTTTTTGCACGTATTCCTAAAATCGCACGTGCCGTTCAAGCATCCAACCCAGAAATTAAAGGATTAAACATTTAAGTAATAACGGGGAGTTGGCCTACCAAAGCGTCTTCCATTCTCACATCCACTTAATCCCACGCTATACAAATGAAGATGGCTTTGGATTAAAATGGCACCCGACTAACCCAAGTTCAGAAGTATTAGCAGAAATCGCGCAGTCAATTCGCGAACAAATGGAGGCATAATCAATGAGTAAATTTCTAAAAGGTTTTATTTTCGGTAGTGTTATCGGAGGCGCCGCTGCCCTACTTAACAACCCAAGAAGCGGTAAAGAAAATCGTGAAATCTTAGCAAAACAAATTCAAGAAGTGACACAGGATGTTACCGTGATTAATACTGGTAAAACAACTCTTCAAAGAGGCATTAAAGAAATCCAAGAAGTGATTGTTCCACAAACCATGGAAGTTGTGAACTCTATTCAAGAAGAAGTCACTAAATTCCAATTGGAAAACAAACCTCGATTCAGACGTATTCAAGAAAAAATTCAAACGTTACAAACGCATCTTAAAGAAATGAAATAGAGGTTTTGCTCTATGATTAAATTATTTGCATCGGATATGGATGGTACTCTACTCACAAACCATGTAGAGATTCATAAAAATAACATTCAAGCGATTCGAAAAGTCCAAAAACAAGGGAAACACTTTATCGTTTGTACTGGACGCGATTATCTCCAGGCCAACTTCGCACTCGAACAAGCGGAATTACATCTCCCTGTCATTGCGATGAATGGCGCTCAGATTTTTGATAAAAATCATGACATTATCTGGGAAGTCACCATTCCTCACGAAACAGTCTATACCTTACTGGACTACTTCGACTCAATCGACTTGGACTGGCAGCTCGTAACTTCTGAAGGGAACTTTAGAAAGAACTACGCCCTCTTCATCAACAAAGTCATTGAACGAAAAAAGGCCGAAAAAAATAATCTTTCGCCTGAACAATTGAAAGAAGAAATTAGACAGCTCAAAATCCTTCTAGAAGCAACCGATGTGACGACTGCTGAAGAAGTGCTATCGATTCCAGATATTAAGGTCTTCAAGATTATCGTCTCTCATGACGACGGGCCTACTTATTTCAAACCCGTTCGTGAACATATCGATCAAGCGCATCCAAATCTTGTGGTCACGTCCGCATTTTATACGGATTTAGAAATCAACCATAAAGACGCTCAAAAAGGCATTGCGGTTGCTCATTATGCGAAAACACTTGGCTTATCGATGAAGCAAACTTTCGCAATTGGTGATAACTTCAATGACGTATCGATGATTCGTGATGCTGGAATCGGTGTTGCAATGGGAAATGCTCCAGACGAAGTTAAAGCCGCTGCTGATTTCGTGACAGATACGAATGTTAACGGCGGTGTGGCAAAAGCCATTTGGCGTGTCCTTGAACAAGAAAAATAAGCATCACTCTCTTCTCTTTCTTGAGAGAAGGGAGTTTTTTATGCTCAAAAACCCATGTTATAAAATGTAACATGGAATGAGACTAGATTTTTGCATTTCCAGAAAAACTTCCATATAATAGAAAAACCTTATACGTAAGGTAGATTTGGAGGAATATGTATGAACATAAAAAAATTGAGCTTGGGAGCTGTTCTAGTCACTCTATTGATGACTCTTCTATCCCTCGTTTCTCCGACAAGTTCTGTTAAAGCAGAAACTAAAAAATATGTAATCGCAACAGATATTACATTTGCTCCATTTGAATACCAAGATACAAATGGTGAATACGTCGGAATTGATATTGAATTAATGAAGAGTATCGCAGAGGCTGAAGGCTTCGAAGTAGAATTCAAACCACTCGGCTTCAATGCTGCCGTTCAAGCATTAGAATCTGGTCAAGTAGACGCTGTGATGGCTGGTATGGGAATCACAGATGAACGTAAACAAAAATTCGACTTCACAAATAGTTACTATGACAGCGGAATCGGGATGGGAGTTTCTAAAAACTCTGAAATCACATCTCTTTCTGATTTAAAGGTAAAAAAGTTGCCGTTAAATTAGGAACACAAGGTGCCACTTACGCTGAATCTATCAAGAACAAATACGGCTTTACCGTTACAACTTTCGAAGATTCATCTAGTATGTATCAAGATGTGATGGTAGGAAACAGTGACGCTTTATTCGAAGACTATCCTGTTCTTGCCTACTCAATCAAAACGAATAACCTATCCTTAAAAATGACAGACCATAACGAAAACAAAACAGAATATGGTGTTGCTGTCAATAAAGGTGACAACGCTGAATTTATCACTGCTTTCAACAACGGTTTGAAAAAACTAAAAGAAAGCGGTAAGTATGATGAAATCATCAACAAATACACAACGAATGCTAGCGAAAACACTGAAGCAACAAGCATTCTAGGTTTAATCAAAACAAACTGGCACACTCTTGCAACTGGTTTATGGAACACAATTGTCTTAACCGTTGTTGCTTTAATCTTTGCAAGTTTAATCGGTATTATCTTCGGTTTAATGAAGACAAGCCAAAACAATATTGTACAGGCTATCGCAGGATTTTACATTGACATTATCCGTGGTGTTCCACTAATCGTTTTAACATTCTTCATTTACTTTGGAATTCCACAAGCATTTGAAATTACGATGCAACCATTCGTCGCAGGTGTCATCACCCTCAGCTTGAACGCATCGGCTTACATCGCTGAAATTATCCGTGGGGGTATCCAAGCCGTTGATAAAGGTCAATACGAAGCCTGCATGAGTTTAGGCCTTCCATATTCAAAGAGCATGCGTAAGTAATCTTACCGCAAGCGATTCGCATTATGGTTCCTTCATTTATTAACCAATTTGTCATCACATTGAAAGATACTTCAATTCTTTCAATTATCGGTATTGCCGAATTAACACAAACAGGTAAAGTCATCATTGCTCGTAATTTACAATCAAGTCAAATGTGGTTAATTGTCGGCGTGATGTACTTAATCGTGATCGTTCTATTAACGAAACTATCAGCTCACTTAGAAAGGAATTTAAAATAATGGCTATTATCGAAGTTCAAAAACTACAAAAGAAATATGGCGACTTAGAAGTATTAAAATCCATCGACCTTTCTATTGAGGAAGGCGAAGTAGTTTGTATTATCGGGCCTTCAGGTTCTGGTAAATCCACTTTCCTTCGTTGCTTAAACCGTCTTGAAAAGATCAATAGCGGTCATATCATCATTGATGGCTATGATTTAACAGACAAAAAAACAAACTTAAATAAAGTTCGTGAGGAAATCGGAATGGTGTTCCAACACTTCAACCTCTTCCCTCACCTAAGCGTATTAGAAAATATCATTCTTGCACCAGTAGAATTAGGGCGTGAAACAAAAGAAGCTGCAACTGAGCATGCGATGGAACTTCTAGGCATGGTTGGTCTTGCAGATAAAGCGGATGTTTCTCCTAAATCTCTTTCAGGTGGTCAAAAGCAACGTGTGGCTATTGCCCGTGCACTTGCAATGAAACCGAAGATGTTATTATTCGATGAACCAACTTCAGCACTCGACCCTGAGATGGTTGGGGATGTATTAGAAGTAATGCAAAACCTAGCTAAAGAAGGAATGACGATGGTTGTGGTAACACACGAGATGGGATTTGCGCGTGAGGTTAGCGATCGCGTTATCTTCATGGATGGTGGTTATATCATCGAAGAAGGAACTCCTGAAGAAGTGTTTGGTAACCCACAAAACGAACGTACTCAAAACTTCTTAAACAAAGTCTTACATTAAAATCAACACTGCTCCTGGTACCAATTGGTGCTGGGAGCTTTTTTGTGACATATGATAAATAACGTTAAAAGAAATAATACTTAATTGGTGCTCTTTAAAAGGGAAAAGATAGACTTGCGTCTTTTTGTTTTTTTATTGAAAGAGTTATAGTGGGGCAACGGTTCGAGCCTGGGTCTCTCACCTTTGAAGCTTCAAAGCTGGAGTAAGGAATCAATTCCTACCTCCAGCTAATTCACATTCAATGCTATTCCCCACTATTCTTTCAATAAACAAAAAGACTCGTCTATCTTCTTTGCTATTTGATGAAGCATTGTTTCTTCTATCTTGTATTTAGGGTGCTAAAAATCCTGCATATTTGGATGGTGCAGGTATTTTAATGAGCTTTGTAAAGTTATGGTGTTTTGTGGTTCAAACACTTCAAGGTTCTTCGACAAGAAAACCACCTCCACTCCGAGGAAAACAAAAACTTAAAATTATCATATATGATAATTTTGAGTTTAACCATTCTACTTCGCCTCAGACTTTGATAATGGCACAATTGCTAGTGTTTTTCCTAAACACCCTAGAATCTTTAATAAGGTATCTAGTTGCGGAGTACTCTTCCCCGTTTCGATTCGAGCAATCACGGGTTGCTTCACCCCACTTAATACTTCTAATTGCTTTTGACTAATTCCTAGTTCTTTTCTGGCTCGAATTAATTTACTAATAATAGCAACTCTTAAATCAGTAGCGGCTATTTCTTCTTGGGTAAATAAATCGTCCCTAACATCCTTCCAGTTACTTCCAATTGCTGTTTCACTCATCTTCTCATTCCCACTCTCTTAAAAATTATCGTACTATTATTATAACTTAAAAAGTTATCATTTTTAAATACTTTTAAGTTATTATGTTTTGAAAATAAAAAAATCATTATAATGTATACATTATAATGATTACTTTAAAAAGACCGAGCGGATGCTCGGTCTTTACTAGTGACATTCAGTTTGGACACCATCAATCATGTCTTGGATGGTGCGTTTGTTATAGAAATTAATTTGTTGTTGGATTTGTTCTTCTTGCAATTTGCCCATAACACTTCCCATTCGGGTGCTGACAAGGCAGGTAGGGTCGGCAGCTTCTTTGAAGGCTTTTTCCAAGCGTTCATCCTCGGATACTAATAAGAAGATTTCTCCAATTTTCACTTTTTTTGGATCACCTTCCCACTGGTAGCCACCTTGTTTCCCCACAGTGGTTGACACCCAACCTTTCTTCACCGCTTGGCTCATCAATTTTCGAACAATCGCCGGGTTGCTACAAGCGTTAAATGCGAGGTCTTTGCTTGAATAACGATTGTCGTGATGAATCGCCAGGTACGTTAGGCAGTGAATCATTACGATAAAGTCATTTCCCATAATAACCCCTACTTAATTAAGCCGAATACGTCGTTTAAAGCTTCTGCCATTGTTGGGTGAGTATAGATTTGATCGCGAAGAACTGTGTAAGGTAAGTTTGCGTTCATTGCAGTTGCGATAATGTTAATCACTTCATGTGCTTCTTCAGCGAATAATGTCGCACCAACGATTTGGCTGTTGAAGCGTCTACTAATACTTTGTAGAATCCTACTTGGTTTCCTAAGATTTTTGCTTTTGGAATCGCCATTGCTGGAAGTTTCGCCACTTTAACTTCGATACCTGCTTCTTTGGCTTGTTTTTCATTTAAACCAACGCTTGCTAAAGGTGGGTTAATGAAGGTTGATGTAGGGAATTTCGCACGTTGTTTTGTTGAATATGTTGTATCTCCTGCTAAGAAACGTTTCACGATACGGAAATCATCTAATGATACGAATGTGAATTGTGGTCCGCCGTTTACATCGCCCATTGCGAAGATATGAGGCACGTTTGTTTGTAAGAACTCATTGACTTTGATTGCGCCACGTTCTGTTAATTCAACGCCAGCTTTGTCTAAATCAAGACCTTGTACATTTGCACGACGACCTGTCGCAACTAAGACAGCATCTGTTGTAAAGGCAACTGGTGCACCTTCTGCAGTAGTAGCTTCTACTACTGCTTTACCGCCTTCTTGGTGAACTGCTTTTAATTGAACTCCTAAGTTGAAAGTAACGCCTAAAGCTTCTAATTGTTCTTTCACAGCTTGTGCTACATCTTCGTCTTCACGAGGAAGGAACGTATCGATTACATCGACAACTGTTACTTTTGTACCGAATTGTGCGTAAGTTGCAGCGAACTCTAAACCGATAAATCCACTACCGATAATGACGAGGCTTTCTGGATATTCTTCTAAGTTCATAATGGTTTCGCTTGTATGAATCGCTCCACCAATTGTTAAGCCTTCTACTGGTGGTACGAATGGAGTTGCTCCTGTATTAATGAAAATACGATCTGCTTTGAAGAGTTTTTCTCCTTCTGCAGTATCTACAGCTACTGTATGGTCATCTACAAAGCGTGCAGTTCCGTCGATAATTTGTGTTTTTTCAACTGAATCTACTTTGTTGTAGTTTGCTGTATTTAAAGCCGCAATCAATGCTTTCTTTTCTTGAACGCTCTTTGTATAGTAGCTGCTAGCATCTTCGTTTGAATATTGTTTACGAAGTGCTTTTGTCGCTAATTTTTTAGAAGGAATACAGCCGACATTAATACATGTTCCACCGTACATTTCTTTTGATTTTTCGATTAAAATCGTATCTTCTCCAATACTTCCTAAGTATCCTGCTAATGTTTTTCCGGCTTTACCGAAACCAATAATGATATTTTTTACTGTTGTTGTCATAAAATCACCTTTCTAAATGTAATATTTTTAATTACAGTTAGAGTATATCTCACGAATTCATAATCACAAAATTATCTGCTCACGAAAAAAGACACCTACTTTTGTAGATGTCTTCTTGTTGTATTCTAATTGTTTTACTCTTACTGCAATCTATCTGCTTTAATGATGGAATAATATGCCATATCACAGATACCTTGATTATTCTTACCATTTTGTCGTAGCGTGCCTTCATAAGTCATTCCAGCTTTTTGCATCACTTTTCCGCTGGCTGGATTATTCACATCGTGACGTGCAGCCACTCTATTACAACCCGCTTCTTCTAAAAGATAGCGACTCACTGCTACGAGCGCTTCTATCATAATTCCTTTTCCCCAGCATTTACGACTAAGCGCATAACCAATCTCCACAGCATCCAGCTTTTCTTCCAAATGCACAACATCGATACTACCAACAACCTCATTGTCAAATACGATTGCCCACTTGAATTGAAGTGGATTTTGGTAGCCGTCTACCCAACGCTTAAGGCTCTCCTTCGTCGTTTCGACAGATTCATGTGGAGGCCACGTCAAATATCTCGTCACTTCTGCATCACTCGACCAGTTTTTAAACATCGCTGGTGCGTCTTCTACTTGAAAAGGTCTGAGCAGTAATCGTTTTGTCTGAATTGGTTTCGTTCCTATAGGATTCATTGACAGTCCTCCTAGCTATTTGTGTTTATGGTAGCACAGGAAGTCTACCACTTCAATACAAAAAAGGAACTAAGCTATAAATTAGCCTAATTCCTCTTAAAACAATCTAACTACTTTCTAATTATGGTGTAGTATTAGCTTCCTCAGCTCTTTTTATACTTTCTGGAGTAAATTCACGTTTTTCAAAAATAAATGAATTGATTTCGCTAGTTCCCGTCATATAACCCTCATTATCCACTTCCATAATAGTGATAGTGATATGAAGTCCTTTGGGTCTAGTTTCAACAGATACCGTTTTTAGCAAAGTTTTCCTTTTTCCTTGATATACATAATCTAAATAGAATGGAGAAACACTTCTTTCTGATTTAGAAATGTCTACTGCTCCTCTTGTTCTAGAATGAGCCGCTAAATTTTTTAGATACACTCGATCCTCTGGAGAGTTAATATCGTTCTCAGAATACTCACCAATAATCAATTCTTCGATATTCTGATTTGATTGATTGATGATTTCATAAGAAAACAAAGCATCATCATTATATTTTGGACGAGTAAAAGTAAACAAAATCCATAAAAGTCCAGATAATACAAGGACTATTCCAAACCGTAAAATAAATTTTAACAATCTTTTTGAACCCAATGTTTTCATTTCACACCTCGATTAAATGAATGTCGGTTGGAGTTTTGCTGGTAATAATATTTGCTTATCTATTTATTTTTACTATTAACCTTTAATTCTTACTCATTTGATGTTGGTTTATAAAATGAGCGGTTATCTAAACCGAATACGCGCTCTGAGAATGCGCCCGGTTCAGTCTTATCGAGTGCATTTGACATCATTGTAATCGTCGCATCTAACAAGTCGATATGGTGTAATACTTCTGCTTCTAATAATTGCGGACGTACTGGTGAACCATATTCGAGTTTGCCGTGGTGAGCTAGAACGAGATGTTTTAATAAAAGCACATCTTCTTGGTTTTCATCGATACCGAGTTCTTCACAGGCTTTTGTAATCTCTTCATCCATGATCACGATATGCCCTAGTAAGTTCCCCTTAAGTGTGTATTCAGTACCGATTGCGCCGGTTAATTCCATCGTTTTACCAATATCATGTAAAATCACACCAGAATATAATAACGAACGGTTGATTTGTGTGTATTGCGTTGCGATGGCTTAGCAAGGCGTAACATCGAAACTGTATGGAAACTTAAACCACCTACAAACGCATGGTGATGACGTTTCGCTGCAGGAAATTCGAAGAAGGCTTCTTGGTATTTTTTCAAGATATTATGGACGATACGACGCAAATATGGATTTGTGATATCGAACATAATTTGGTTCACTTCTTCTTCCATTTCTTCCTTCGTCATTGGAGCGTGTTCTACGAAATGGCTCGCAGATGTTGGCTCGCCTTTTGAAGCGTCAGTAAGTCGAAGGCTGACAATTTTCACTTGTGGCGAATTATTGTACATTTCTCGTTTTCCGTTTACAACTACTACTTTCCCTGGTACGTATTTTGCAATATCTTCTGAAGTGGCAGACCAATATTTCCCGTCCATTTGACCTGATTGATCCTGGAATGTGAAGGCGATAAACGGATTGCCATTTTTTGCCATTCGTACATCTGCAGATTTAATTAATAGGCAGATTTCGAAACTCTCGTCCACATTGTATTCATACAATTTTTTTGTCATGATTTACCTTCTTTCTCTTTCCCCTAACTTCAGTACATTCTCTTTAGGTAACTGAAGCGGAACTTCCGTTGTAAAGTAAAAAACTTGTGTTACGCGTGATAGCTCTTCCATTAATTCTAACATAATCGATAGGCGTTCTCTATCAAAATTGACGAATCCATCATCGATTAACACTGGAATTTTCATCTTCTTCGCTAATTGGAAAATGAAGGCAAAACGAATCGCGACATACAGTTGGTCTAAGGCCCCTTTTGAAAGATAGAAAGCTTCCATCCATTGGCCATTTGCCTGCTGCACCTTCGCCTGCGTATCCGTTAATAGAATCTTCGTATATTGTCCCATCGTGAGTCGGCTAAAGATACGACTCGCCTCGTCTAAAATCAACGGCACTCTCGTTGGAATTTTTTCTTCCAGTTGCTTCAAGATCCATTTAGCTGCATACACTTGCGTCGCCCAATCCTTGATAGACTCTTGCACTTCGAAGCGTTCAAAGTCTGCTTCCAGTTGAAGGGCTTCTGCATTGTCATCTTCTTCAAGCAGTTCTGCCTTCGTTTTTGTACTTGCCAATTGGTCACGGACTTCTTTACGTTTACTTTCTAGCTGCGCCTTCGTGAAGGATTCGTCTTGAATTTCCTCCTCAAGCGTTTGACGTTGCAAGCTTTCTTTTTCTTCATCCGTAAAAAATGCCACTTGCTTTTCGATATACGCTCTCTTTTCTACTAACGCTACACGATTGTCCAGTGTTGGTAACTGAGTTCTAAACTCTTCTACAGTTGTGATTCCTAGTGGTGAAATGGCAACTTGTAATTCTTCACGCACTTCTGTTGTATCTTGTTCCAATTGCGCTAAATGGCGTTCTTTCTTTAAGATACTTTCTTGAATTTGTTCCAATTTTGCCACTCGTTTTTGAGAAGCCATCCATGTCTCACGGATAACGCGTAACTGTTGTTCCACCGTAGCAGGGGGAGTGATTTGTTCTTTGGCCCAGAAGTCTTTGCTCTCTTCTTTAAAAGCTTCTAGTCTTTGTTCCAATTGAACGAACTGAGCCTTCTTTTGTAAGAAATCATTGACGCTTCGCCCTTCATTTCTTCGAATAAATCGTCTTGCTTCATCTAGAGTTACTTCAATTCCTTTCCCTGAAAGGAGTTGTTGAACCCGTTCATCTGTTTCACTGTCTTTCGGAGATTGTAACTTCCCTGTTTTTTGTAGAAAGATTCCTCCGCCAATTCCTAGAACTGCTGCAATCCCAACGCCTAGCGCTACCTGGTTCGTTAAAAATCCAACTACGATAATGGCAATGATTCCAACTAGCCCAATAAGTACTCCTGTTTGAAATTGCCCGGTATGTTCTTTTTCACCTTGAAGGGTATCTAATTCGGCTAATTCAGCCTCTGTAAATGGTTTGGCATCTTCACTTTGAATACCGATATTCCCCGGATGTGTCTTCAACTCACGTTCCAATTCAAAGGCACGTTCTTCAACCGCCGCTGCAGCTTGAGCCTTCGCGTACAGTACTTCAAGAGTCGAATCCTCTGCTGCTTCTCCGAGTGCTTCTGCTTCCGCTTTTGCCTGTTCTAACTCGATTTTTGTACGTTCGAGTTCTTTTTCAAAGGAACGTAAAGTATTGTTCGCTTCCACAGCCTTACTATGGTCGTACTCTTTTGGAAACTCATGTAGACCTTCCATTGCACGAAATTCTTCTAAAGCATCAAAATAAGCGAGCTTATTCTCTAAGACATCTAGTCTAGATTCTGTTTCCTGCAATTTTGTAGATAATTCTGATTCTTCTACTTGAAGCTCTTTAATAGAACTGAGGTAACTTTCATAAAGAGCATTCTCGCCTTTGGTTTGCGACAATTGATTCGTTAAGCCTTCGAGTCGATCCATTCGCTCGTTGAGTTCCAGTTTTTTAGCTTGCGGACGAAACAACTTATTCGCCTCTGCAAGTAACTTCTGACTCTCCTCGTAGGCACCCTTATGCCCCATAACACTCAAACTATACAAGAAGCGATGGATTTCCTCTTCGCTTTCGAATGCATTATTTTGCAATTCCTCTTCGTTGAATCCAAAGAGTGAATGATACTCATTCATCGTCAACTCATGAAGAACGCGGTCCAGCATCGTTTCGGGCAGCTCTTGTCCAGTTTCTGCACTCTTTAGAACAAGTTTCCTCTGCGAACCAACAGCGCTCCGCTCGATGATTAGAGCTCCAAGCCCTTCATCTTCAATCCACATCCGTCCACCACGCGTATTCGTATGGAGCGGCTGATATGGATAAACGCCATTTTTCTTCTGTTTAAAATCAAAGAGCATTTGCTCGATAAAACGTCGAAGGGTCGTCTTTCCAGATTCGTTCAAACCTTGAACGACTTGCAAGTTCGGATGGAATGTAAAGGTCTCATGCTCCCATTTCCCAAAATGATCAATCTCAATTTTTGAAATATACATTAACCTTCCTCCCTTCCCGAAAAGCGAGCTTCTAATAGACGCATCGCACGTTCATGAATCTCTTGTTGAACATCTTCTTTTTGCAGGAATTCGCTCATTAACTGATTCGAGAATCCACTCTTGGCAATTTCCATTTCAGAAAAGAGTGATGCATCTACATCTCCTACAAGTGAAATACCAGAAGCTCCACGAAGCGGTTTTGTGACTTGTTCTCGAATACTCATCACCGTTACAAGGCTTCGGTTTTCTTCTAATAATCCATTCACGACTTCTGTCAGTTGTTTTAAATCTTCTCTTGAATATAGTGATTCTTGCGTTTGTAAATGCAGCGTCACAAGACTACGTTTCGATGGATTTGGTAATGCCTCTACGATGAGATACGGTAAAGTTTCTAAACGAGCGGTTTCGCTGATAGCAAGTTTTACTTCCATCCAATCCATCATACTCGTTTCAATAAACTGAACCTCTGGAGCATTCCCTGGAGTAATTTCAACTAGCAAGCTCCCTTTGGCCCACTCTCTTTACGGTCCGCTCCTTGCGTCGTACCGCTATACCACGCACATGGCTGGCTAGAGATTTCTTGGCAGGTATGAATATGCCCAAGCGCCCAATAGTCATAGCCTTTTTCTCTAAGTTCAGGAATCGAAAATGGTGCATAACGACCTTGTGCAGTCGTAAGCTCTCCATGTAGCACTCCAATATGAATATCGCAGTTGGCACTCTTAACCGGATACTCTTGAACTTTCCGCGTAGCTAAAACTGGAACCTCATAACTAAACCCACTAAAGGCCACACGTTCCCCGTTTCTCGTCTCCACTTCAATCGTTTCAACGGCACTCCCAAAAGTATAAATATGCTCCCCAGAAACGTATGAAGTGCCCGCATCATGATTCCCAAGCGCTACGACGACAGGAATTCCAAAGGGTGCTAAACGATTCAACTGGCTTTGCAAGAAACATTTTTCTTTGACGAAGGTGCGTGAACTATCCAGCAAATCCCCCGCCAAAACAAGCGCATCGACTTCTTCTTCAATCGCTGTATCGATAACTCTTTCAAAGGCATCAAACGCCGCTTGCTTTAACTCTCTAGCGATTTCCTTTTGGCTCTTTCCGACACCGGCGTACGTAATTCCTAGATGGGCATCGGCAGCGTGGATGAATTTCACCATACGTTGCTCCTTTCTTTTCTTCAAAAAAAGCATATTTTCCTGAACCGTCTGTTGTGCGTTCAAAGAAAATATGCTTTGGATCGATTCTTAATAAAACCGTTTAAAATTGATTATTTTGCGCTATAAAGCTCTTGTAATGGATTTGTGATGATACGGTTGATATCTTGCATAATTGTATTCAAACGTTGCTCAGCTTCCATTAACGCTTTAATATGCTCATTTTCAGACACTTTTTGTCCTAATTCTTGTGCTTTTTGAATATCTTCTTCAGTGATTTCTTGCCCTGAGAATTGTTTTTGTTGTAACTCGATATTCACTGTACGGAATTCACCGAATAACGCTTTTGCAGTTTCGTCAGCATAAATCGCTTCGAAGCTTTCCTTTACTGTTTTGAATTCTTGTAATTCGCGTAAGTCGCGTTCTAATTGATTGGCTGTATCATAAATATTACTCATGTTTCTTCCTCCTTAAAATACTCTTTTATTATACCATATTTTACATGTCTAAACTATTAATACGTACGTACGTTCGCATTATCTGTTCTTGAATTTATCCCAGAGGTTTTTACCCCATTCTTGGATTTGATTCCAAACTTGTTCGCCCGCTTTTTGAGCGTCTTTGATAAATTGATCCACACCGTTATTCGTATTGTTGTTTTGATTATTTTGTTTTGTCTTCACGGCTTCGACATTAAACGGTGTATTCGCGGTGAATTGAAGCAATCCTTCCATCTCTAGTTTAAAGAGTGGCCCTACTCCTTCACGGCTTGAAGCTGATAACGAGTAGTTTCCTGATTGGTCATATCCCATCCAAGTTGCGACAACAACGTCTGGTGTATATCCAATCATCCATTGGTCACGAGAACCATTGTCATTATTGATAGCTTCGGTTGTCCCTGTCTTACCGGCAATCGTCTTACCTGCTGGTGAAAATGGTGCGCCAAGACCTTCTGAACCGTACACGGTTAATAGCATACTTGTCATCTTCTTAGCGACTTCTTCCGTTGTCACACGGTTTCCTTCACGGCTGTATTGTCTACAACGACTTTCCCATTTGCATCCACAATTTTCGTTACAAAACGCGGTTGCACTCGTACACCTTTATTGGCAAAGGCTGTATAAGCAGAAGCCATTTGTTCTGGAGAGACCCCTTTGGTAAGTCCTCCAAGGGCAATTCCTAAGTACTCGTCTCCTGGATCCGTTTCGATTCCGAACTGATGAACCTTCTCGATTCCTTTCTTCAATCCAATTTTATCGAGTAACCATACAGCAGGAGCATTCCAACTGTGGTTCAAGGCTTCCGTCATCGTCACAGTTCCTTGATACTTTTTATTCCAGTTCTCAGGCGTATATTTATCTGAACCATACGAACGTTTCTCGTCCACTAGAACAGAATTAGGTTGATACCCTTCTTCAAGAGCCGGAGTATAGACGGCTAATGGTTTGAATGTTGACCCTGGTTGCGCCTGAAGCTGTGTTGCACGGTTAAATCCACGGAAAGTGTGTTTCTCGTTAGTACGTCCACCCACCGTCGCAAGGACATCCCCTGATTGAGGATCCATGGCAATCGAAGCTGCTTGAGCAACCGTACCGTCAGCCGCTTTCGGGAATAACCAACTGTGCGAGAAGGTTTCTTCCAAATCCGATTGCATATTTTGGTCTAGCCCTGTGTAGATTTTATATCCTTTGTTGAGCAAGTCTTCTTCGCTGATTCCGTATTTCGTTGTAATTTCATTAATTACCGCATCGAAATAATACGGATATTTATAACGCGCATTCGCTTCATACGTATCGGTTACGGTAATCACTTCAGCAGCTGCTTTATCGGCTTCTTCTTGCGTAATTTTACCATTATCGACCATCAACTGTAGGACAGTCGCACGGCGTTTCACCGTCGATTCCATATCGTCAATCGGATTATACACATTCGGTGCCTTTAAGCTACCTGTAAGAATAGCCGCTTCACTGATGGTTAAATCCTTGGCGCTCTTTCCGAAATAACGAAGCGACGCATTTCAATTCCGTACGCCCCATTTCCGAAATAGGCATTATTTAAATACATCTCCAAAATTTGGTCTTTGGAATATTTCTTCTCCAACTCGAAACTCAAGAAGAGTTCTTTTGCTTTTCGCATGAATGATTGCTCTTGAGTTAAGAAAGCATTCTTGGCTAATTGTTGCGTAATCGTACTTCCTCCACCCGTCACCCGGCCGCGATTCATTAAGAGGCCAAATGTCGCACGAAGTAGCCCGATTGGATCGAATCCATGGTGGTCATAGAAACGTTTATCCTCTGTGGAAACGAGCGCATTAATCATATTCGGAGAAATCTGGTCTATTGTTAAAAATTCTCCTTTATTGATATTCAGTACGCCAGCTTCTTGGTTATTGCGGTCATATACTTCGGTCACCTGGACCATCCCAGCACGTAAGCCACTTACATCGGTTGTCTTTGCAGAATACACTAAAAATCCTGTAAATAGTGTTACTACCGTTAGTATCATCGCTAGAAGTAGCTTCGTTACATGAAATTTTCTCCAAAAGCGACGAATCGCCATCATGATTTTATGATTCCAAATACTCTTTATAATGGATTGTTTTTTTGGTTCTTCAGTATGACGATGCTCAAGTTCAGTGTCTTGTTCGACATCGAGACGTTCTTCGTCCTGATTCTGATTGTTAAATTCTTCGTTCATTACAATCCTCCTTTTAAATTGAGTCTATTATACTGTACCATAAAACCCTCTGAAACCACATAAAATCGGCATACCTTTACAAAAAATTAAACGATAAATAGACTATCTTTCCCAACTCAAAATAGTTTTATCAATATAAGGTATATCTTATATTAAACAAAACTAATATTGCTTGTTTTTATTGTTGTATCAGGAAGAATTACAGATTATTCATAAAAAAATAAAGTTCTGTTGCACACGTAAATGATGACTAGAAACTTACAGATTCTATCATTACAGTAACGTGACTTCGCATTAAAACGAATTAAAGGGCGTAGGAATTTCATTCCGTACGCCCTTTTTGAGGATTTAAAGGTGAGAGACTTTTAAGGCTCGAACCGGTGCAACGTTACCGTAATGATGAAGATATCTGTAAGGATTCATAGGAATCATTTACGATTTCTCGTGCACTGTCTCTTTATTTTTTTAAACTGCGAATAAACGCTCTAAGTCTTCGTGAGTAAATCCTTGTCCGTCTGGTTCGTCCACACGTTCAATCGTTGCGCCTAATGCGCGTAATTTTTGATGGAACTCATAATATCCACGGTCCAAGAATTGTAAATCTGTCACACGTGTATATCCTTTCGCAACCATTCCAGCGATGATTAACGCTGCAGCAGCACGTAAGTCTGTCGCACGTACTTCAGCACCTGATAATACAGAAGCACCACTCATCACAGCTGTATGTGAGTCAATACGGAATTGCGCTCCCATACGACGCATTTCTTCTAAGTGGTTGAAACGGTTCTCGAACACTGTTTCCGTCATTGTGCTTGTACCAGTTGCCAATAATTGTGCAATCGTCATTTGCGCTTGCATATCTGTTGGGAAACCTGGGTGAGGTAAAGTTTTCACGTCAGTTGGTTTCAACTCATCCGGACCGATGACACGGATTCCGTCTTCTTCCTCGATAAATTGAACACCCATTTCGCCTAATTTAGAAATTAATGGTTGATTGTGTTCTGCAATCGCATCTTCGATAAACACATCACCTTTTGTAACAGCAGCGGCTACCATAAATGTACCAGCTTCGATACGGTCTGGGATAATAGAGTGAATCGTTCCATCCAAACGTTCTACCCCTTCAATACGCATATTTTCTGTTCCGGCACCAACAATTTTGGCACCCATCTTATTTAAGATGTTCGCTAGGTCGACGATTTCTGGTTCACGCGCTACGTTTTCTAGGTATGTTGTCCCTTTTGCTAAAGTCGCAGCCATCATGATGTTTTGAGTAGCTCCAACAGATGGGAAATCTAAATAAATACGTGCTCCATGAAGTTCTTCTGCATGCGCTTCGATATATCCTTCTGTTTGAACGATTGTCGCACCCATTGCTTCGAACCCTTTTAAGTGAAGGTCGATTGGACGACTTCCGATAGCACATCCACCAGGCATCGCAACACGTGCATGTCCAAAACGTGCTAATAATGGTCCCATTACAACGATTGACGCACGCATTTTACTTACGTATTCAAATGCTGCAGTTGTTGTAATATCTTTTGTGGCATTTAATGTAATTGCCTTTTCTTCTTCGTCAAATGTACTTAAGACGTTTAAGCTCCCTAATACGTTTAACATCATATGTACGTCTGATAAGTTCGGTACATTTGTTAAATGAGTAACGCCTTTATCTGCTAAAATACTTGCTGCTAAAATCGGTAATACCGCATTTTTAGCTCCTTCTACTTTTACGGTTCCCTGAAGACGTGTATCGCCACCGCGCACGATCATCTTATCCATTAAATAACCTCCAAAAACTCTCTATCCATTTACTGTAATATCAATTGAATGTACTGATTTAAATAATCTGATAAATCGAATATGACTTTGGCTATACTAGCACCCATCCAAATAGCGATGAGTAAAAAGAGGATACGGGCTTCTTGAACGCGGCCTTTCCTGAGAATCTTCTCGATTTGAATGCCTTGCAACACCCAGTAGCTCAGCATGATAAAGGCAAGAACCAATGTGATTCGAATGATTAATGTTACTTGAATCATACCTACTCCTCCAGTCATATACTGCCTTTCTATACTACCATATTTGACCATTAAAAAAAAAGCAGAGATACTTACGACTTTATGCTATACTAATACCAAAGTGAGGGGAAAGAATGTTAGAGAGATATAAAACCATTAAAGAGGCTGGGACGAATGAAATCGAGATTAAAGGTTCTCGTTTTATTGCGCATTTTCAGCGAGTACCAAGCGAAGAACAAGCGCTCGAATTTATCCAAGCTATCAAAAAAGAACATTGGAAGGCAACGCATAACTGCTCTGCTTTTCTCATTGGCGAAAACGACCAAGTGCAGCGTGCGATGGATGACGGCGAGCCAAGTGGTACCGCAGGCGTTCCGATGCTAGAAGTTCTTAAGAAAAATGAATTAAAAGATGTAGCGGTCGTGGTAACGCGTTACTTTGGAGGAACAAAACTAGGCGCTGGCGGACTCGTTCGTGCATATTCTGGGGCTGTGAGCGAAGGATTGAAAGCCATCGGAATCGTCGAATGTCGACTAGAGGACCAACTTGCCCTAACCTTTGATTACGCACATGTAGGAAAAGTGGAATATTATTGTCAGACACAAAATATTCCCATCGTTGATAAAGTCTTCCTCAATAATGTTCAATTCACCTGCAGCCTCCCTGTTCAAGAGGTTGAAGCTTTCCAAGCAGCCATCATTGAGCTTTTACAAAATCAAGTGGAGTTTGAAAGTCTTGGAGAAATGTATACAGAATATCCCGTTCAATAAATAAGAGGTCTATTCAAATGAATAGACCTCTTTTTCTACGGTTATATATTCGAGGATGGATGGACAGAGAAGCTGTGAGAGTATTTAGCTTCTCCCCCTTCCAATTCCTACACTAGCGGAAACATTAAGGGCACGGGTCTCAACGTTTCACTTAAAAGAGAAGATTATCAATATCATTTTGCGATAATAGAAGATCCATTTTCGCAAGGCTTGAGTAACGGTTCATCGTTGGCAATTCATCCAAGATAACAATATCTGTTCCAAGTCGTTTTAAGAGCTGATCGACCATATTCGAGAGTCTCATTGCAAATGGTCCACTTGTAATAAAGCGAAGCGGCACAGCCTCCATCATCATAATGAGTTCTAAAATATAATTCTGAATCGCTTTTGTCTCTAAATCTGTTTCCTGCAAGAAGATGATTTCACGTTCATCGGCAATCGCCAGCATAAACGCACCAGTCTTATAAAATCCCATGGCCGCAATCGGCGACAATGTCAACTGGATTTCAAAACTTTCTGATAAGATGCCTTGAATCGCCTTTTTTGCACGTAAGAGCGAGAAATCACTGACCGCAATAGGTTCTGGTTTCACTTGGAAGAACGGCTTCAATTCAGCAATCTTATCGAAGCTGATTTCCTTACGAGTGATATCAAGCGACTTTACAGCCTTTGTTTTTTGATTATATTCGAGAACAGCATAACAATCCGCGTCTTCTTGATCGAGAATACTAGCAGCCTTCAAAAGCTCTTTCCAGTTGCCCTCTTGCAAGAGAATATCACTCACACGTAGCACAAACTGAACTTCTGACTTCTTTAAGTCTGCGAATAGATCAAATGGTTCATTGAAACTCGAAATCATTGGCAATTCTCTGGCGCCTTTCACAGGATACCCCTTTTGCTTCAAGTATTCGATTTCCTCTTCATCGAAATCCGCACGTTTTGAAAACTGAATTTCGATGCCTTTTCTAAACCAAAACGCTTCGGTCCGTTCCTCTCCGACCACCTCATCCGACATGGTTACCAGACGTTCTGAGAGTCGATAACGAACAAGTTCTTCTTCGTTTTTGAAGAATAATAAACGTAAATCTTGCTGTTCATCACGTTCAATTAAAAAGAAAAACTTCACTGCTCCTCGTTTATTCTGAAAAGCAAAGGCAGCATTTTTGAGTTCTGTTTGCTTTTTTACGAGCTTAAATAGCAACGGTATACTTTGGTACAATTCCTGACTCATATACACTACCCCAATCTTTCTTTTATTCATTTATATTATACTACCTTTTACATAAATTTGATAGCGGTTTTAGTTTTTTTATTTAAAATATTATATATTTGATGTTTTTAAATGATTTAATTCCACTTGTGACTCATTTTTTCCCACTATTCAATGAATTAATTCGTTTTTTTAGTGTTGAATTTTTTTCAACTTTTTCAAAATTCTTAAACTTTTTCTTAATCTATTTTTCGGGCTCTTTCTTGTAATTTTAAGCATAAAAATACCCCCTCAAGCATTGAATGAACAATCCTTGACGGAGTATCTTATAAACAATATTTATTTAGCGGTCGATCTCAGAAATTTTTCCTGTGTCGTTTGAAATCTTAACGTTCACTTGTTGTCCATTAACAAGCATTTCAAATTCCCAAACTACTTCACCTCTTAAGTTTCGCCTATTATACCGCGGACTCATTGATTCTAAGAGAATATTTTATGAAGTTCCCAAGAAAAAAAACACCCCGTAGCTTTCGCTACAGGGTGCCTGAAAGTCACAGATTATTCATTTGTGTCTTCTTCAGAAGGTGTTGTTTCAACAACTACAACTTCAGTTTGTTCCACTGGTAATACTGGTTCTGAAGTACTTGTTTCCATATTGCGGTAACGAGCCATACCTGTACCAGCAGGGATGATCTTACCGATGATAACATTTTCTTTCAATCCTAGTAAGTGGTCTTTCTTGCCGCGGATAGAAGCATCTGTCAAGACACGAGTTGTTTCTTGGAATGATGCAGCAGACAAAGAAGCTGTTTGTTTCTAATGAAGCTTTTGTAATACCTAGTAATACAGGACGAGCTGTCGCAGGTACTTCACCGTTCATGATTGCAGAGCGGTTACGTTCTGTAAAGTCTGCAATATCAAGTAATGTTCCTGGAAGGATTTCTGTTGAACCTGGATCCATTACGCGAACTTTACGTAACATTTGACGAACCATTACCTCAACGTGTTTATCGCCGATTTCTACCCCTTGCATACGGTATACTTTTTGTACTTCACGTAATAAGTAGTTTTCAACTGATAATACGTCACGAACACGTAATAAATCTTTAGGATCGATAGAACCTTCTGTTAATGGAGCACCACGATCGATGATTTGTCCTTCTTCCACTTTAGACGAGCTGTAAATGGAACTGTATAAGAACGAGTATCTGTAGAGCCTTTAATTGTAATTTCTTTAGTACGGCTTCCAGCATTTTCTTCGATAGAAACTACTTCACCCGCTACTTCACTGATTGTCGCAACCCCTTTAGGATTACGCGCTTCGAAGATTTCTTGGATACGAGGTAAACCTTGAGTAATATCGTCTCCGGCAACCCCACCGGTATGGAACGTACGCATTGTTAACTGTGTACCAGGTTCCCCGATTGATTGAGCGGCAATTGTACCAACTGCTTCCCCAACTTCAACTTCTGAACCTGTAGCTAAGTTACGTCCGTAACAGTATTTACATACACCATGTTTTGTATCACATGTGAAGGCTGAACGAATTGTAATTTCTTCGATTCCAGCTTCAATAATCTTACGAGCAATATCTTCAGTAATGATTTCATTGCGTGCTACTAACACTTCACCTGTTTCAGGATGTTTCACTGAACGTTGTGCGTAACGTCCTAACATACGTTCTTCAAGTGTTTCAATGACTTCATTTCCTTCTTTAATCGCAGTAATTGTTAAACCACGATCGCTTCCGCAGTCTGTTTCACGAATGATCACATCTTGCGCAACGTCTACTAAACGACGAGTTAAGTAACCTGAGTCGGCTGTCTTCAAGGCCGTATCGGTCATCCCTTTACGAGCACCGTGAGTAGACAAGAACATTTCCATAACGGTTAACCCTTCACGGAAGTTTGATGTTACCGGTAATTCCATGATCTTACCGTTAGGAGCGGCCATAAGACCACGCATACCAGCAAGCTGAGTAAAGTTAGAGATGTTACCACGGGCTCCAGAATCACTCATCATGAAGATTGGGTTACGAGAACCTAATGTGCGAATTAACGCTTTTTGGATATCATCTTTCGCTTTGTTCCATGTTTCGATAACACGTTCATAACGTTCATCATCTGTAATTAAACCACGACGGAATAATTTAGAGATGTTGTCGACTTGTTTATGTGCTTCTTCAAGAATTTCTTTCTTATTATCAGCAACTGAAATATCTGCAATCCCTACTGTTAAACCAGCACGAGTTGAGAATTTATATCCTAAGTCTTTCATACGGTCTAACATCATTGAAGTTTCAGTGATATGGAATCGTTTGAACACTTCGGCGATGATTTGACCTAAGTTTCTTCTTGAATGGAGAAACGATTTCGCGTTTAGCGATTTCTTCTTTAATGTTTGCTCCTGGTTCTAAGAAGTATTTATCTGGTGTAGCTACTTCTAAGTTTTCCATTGTTGGCTCATTTAAGTAAGGGAATTCGTTTGGCATGATTTCGTTGAATAATAATTTACCAACTGTTGTGACCATCATTCTCTCTCTTTTTGCCACTCTGTAAATGGTTTATGTGGAAGTGAGCTTGCAGGAATCGCAATACGGCTGTGTAAATGAACGTATCCATTGTTGTAAGCCAAGATTGCTTCGTCCATGTCTTTGAAGAACATACCTTCACCAACACGGCCTTCTTGTTCCATTGTTAAGTAATAGTTCCCTAAAACCATGTCTTGAGATGGTGTAACTACTGGTTTACCATCTTTAGGGTTTAGGATGTTTTGAGCTGCTAACATTAATAAGCGAGCTTCAGCTTGAGCTTCTTGAGATAGTGGCACGTGAACCGCCATTTGGTCTCCGTCGAAGTCGGCATTGTAGGCTTCACACACTAATGGGTGAAGACGGATGGCACGACCTTCTACTAGAGTTGGTTCGAACGCTTGAATCCCTAGTCTGTGAAGTGTAGGTGCACGGTTCAATAGAACTGGGTGTTCACGAATTACTTCTTCAAGGATTCCCCAAATATCGTCATCTAAACGTTCAATTTTACGTTTAGCGCTCTTGATGTTTCCAGCGATTTCACGTTCAACTAATTCTTTCATTACGAAAGGTTTGAATAATTCAATCGCCATTTCTTTAGGAAGACCACATTGGTACATCTTCAAGTTTGGTCCTACTACGATTACAGAACGTCCAGAGTAGTCTACACGTTTACCAAGTAGGTTTTGACGGAAACGACCTTGTTTCCCTTTAAGCATGTGGCTTAATGATTTCAATGGACGGTTACCTGGTCCAGTAACTGGACGGCCACGACGACCATTATCGATTAAAGCATCCACTGCTTCTTGTAACATACGTTTTTTTCGTTTTTGAACGATGATACGAGGTGCGTTTAATTCTAATAAACGTTTTAGACGGTTATTACGGTTAATCACACGACGGTATAAATCGTTCAAGTCACTTGTTGCAAAACGTCCACCTTCTAATTGAACCATTGGACGTAAATCTGGTGGGATAACTGGAATAACATCCATTACCATCCAACCAGGTTTGTTTCCTGATTCTTTGAAGGCATCTAAAATGTCTAAACGACGGATTGCACGAGTACGTTTTTGTCCTTGAGCTGTTTTCAACTCTTCTTTTAATTCAGCGATTTCAGCGTCTAAGTCAACGTTATTTAATAACTCTTGAACGGCTTCCGCACCCATTGCAGCGTGGAAACGAGTTCCGAACTCTGCACGTTTTTCACGGTATTCGCGTTCAGTTAATAATTGTTTGTGAATTAATGTTGTGTCGCCAGCGTCGATAACAACGTAGCTTGCAAAATAAATGACTTCTTCCAACGCACGTGGACTCATGTCTAACACAAGTCCCATGCGGCTTGGAATACCTTTGAAGTACCACACGTGTGATACTGGAGCTGCTAATTCGATGTGTCCCATACGTTCACGACGAACTTTTGAGCGCGTTACTTCAACGCCACAACGATCGCAGACTTTCCCTTTGTTGTTGATTTTCTTTAATTTACCACAAGAACATTCTAAGTCTTTTGTTGGACCAAAGATTTTCTCGCAGAATAAACCATCGCGTTCTGGTTTTAAAGTACGGTAGTTGATTGTTTCTGGTTTTGTAACTTCACCATGTGACCACTCACGGATTTTCTCCGGAGAAGCTAACCCAATCTGCATACTTTCAAAATTATTTACATCTATCAAGGGGCCTACCTCCCTTTCTTTTGGAATTGCCCTACGATTCCAATAGTTCTATTACTCTTCGTCAGTATCAAAATTGTCTTCAACGTCTTCCACATCGGCTGCATCTTCTTCAGCTGCGTCAGCTGCTTCTTCTGCTGCTGATAATTCAGCTGCACGATCAGAATACTCATCTAATTGAGCACGTCTCTCATTTGTTCTTTCAACGTCACTGAAACGAATTCCTTCGTCTTCGTCCATATCTTCAAGTTTGATTTCTTCATCTTGTGCGTCAAGTACTTTCATATCAAGACCTAAAGCTTGTAATTCTTTTTACTAATACGCGGAATGATTCTGGAACTCCTGGACGTGAAATTTGTTGACCTTTAACGATTGATTCGTAAGTCTTCACACGACCAACAACGTCATCTGATTTGTACGTTAGGATTTCTTGTAATGTATAAGCAGCACCATAAGCTTCTAGTGCCCATACTTCCATTTCCCCGAAACGTTGTCCACCAAATTGCGCTTTACCTCCAAGAGGTTGTTGTGTAACGAGTGAGTATGGTCCAATTGAACGAGCGTGAAGTTTGTCGTCAACCATGTGGGCAAGTTTGATCATGTACATAACCCCTACTGACACACGGTTATCGAATGGTTCACCTGTACGTCCATCATATAGAATTGTTTTCGCATCACGAGCCATACCCGCTTCTGCAACAGTTCCCCATACGTCTTCATCTTGCGCACCATCGAATACTGGTGTTGCGATGTAAATACCTAATTCACGAGCAGCCATACCTAAGTGTAACTCTAACACTTGTCCGATGTTCATACGTGAAGGTACCCCTAATGGGTTTAACATGATGTCAACTGGTGTTCCATCTGGTAAGAATGGCATATCTTCTTCCGGCATAATACGGGAAACAACCCCTTTATTACCGTGACGTCCGGCCATCTTATCCCCTTCATTGATTTTACGTTTTTGTACAATATATACACGAACTAATTTGTTTACACCAGGTGCTAATTCATCACCTGCTGCACGTGTGAACACACGTACATCGCGGACAATACCGCCACCGCCGTGAGGTACACGTAGAGACGTGTCACGAACTTCACGAGCTTTTTCACCGAAGATTGCGTGTAATAAACGTTCTTCTGGTGATTGTTCTGTTAACCCTTTAGGAGTTACTTTACCGACTAAGATGTCACCATCTTTAACTTCGGCACCGATACGGATAATTCCGTCAGCGTCAAGGTTCTTCAATGCGTCTTCCCCAACGTTTGGAATTTCACGAGTAATTTCTTCAGGTCCAAGTTTTGTATCACGAGCTTCTGAATCGTAGTCGTCGATGTGAATTGATGTATACACATCATCTTTCACTAAACGTTCACTCATGATAACCGCATCCTCGTAGTTGTAACCTTCCCAAGTCATGAACGCTACTAGAACGTTTTGTCCTAATGCTAATTCACCTTTTTCCATAGAAGGTCCGTCTGCTAGGATTTCGCCTTTAACTACTTTATCCCCTTGTGCCACGATTGGACGTTGGTTGTAACACATACCCGCGTTTGATCCGTGGAACTTAGTGATTTGGTAAGTATCTAATGAGCCATCAGCAGTACGTACACGTACTTCTTTAGCATCAACGAATTCGACAACACCATCACGTTTACATAACAAGGCAACCCCTGAGTCATGCGCAGATACGTATTCCATACCTGTACCGATGAATGGTGCTTTTGGATTTAACAATGGAACAGCTTGACGTTGCATGTTCGCACCCATCAACGCACGGTTTGAGTCGTCGTTTTCTAAGAATGGGATACATGCTGTCGCAACTGCAACTACTTGTTTTGGAGAAACGTCCATGTAGTCCACGCGGTCTACTGGCACTTCTAAGTTTTGAGATACGTAACGCGCCATAACAACATCGTTCACGAAGCTTCCGTCTTCATTTAATGGAGAGTTTGCTTGCGCTACTACGAAGCTATCTTCTTCGTCGGCTGTTAAGTAGTCGATCTTATCTGTAACTTTATGAGTGTTCCAGTCTACACGACGGTATGGAGTTTCGATGAAACCATATTTGTTGATCTTCGCATATGTTGATAAGCTGTTGATCAACCCGATGTTTGGTCCCTCAGGAGTTTCGATAGGACACATACGACCATAGTGAGAATAGTGAACGTCACGAACTTCATATCCGGCACGGTCACGAGTCAAACCACCAGGTCCTAACGCTGATAGACGGCGTTTGTGTGTTAACTCTCCTAATGGGTTTGTTTGGTCCATGAATTGTGATAATTGAGAAGATCCGAAGAACTCTTTAATTGCCGCAACAACTGGACGAATATTGACTAATTGTTGAGGTGTCACTGTCGCAGTGTCTTGGATAGACATACGTTCGCGAACCACACGTTCCATACGAGATAAACCGATACGGAATTGGTTTTGTAATAATTCCCCTACTGAACGGATACGACGGTTTCCTAAGTGGTCGATGTCGTCTGTTGTACCGATTCCTTCGTAAAGATTTAAAGAAGTAGCTGATTGTTGCGATAATGTCGCTTGCAGTAACGTGTTTCACGTCTTCAGCAACGTTTCCGTTACCAATGATTTTAATCACGCGTTCTGGGTCAGCTGGTGAATAAACTTCTACTGTTTGAATTGTTACAGGGTCTTTAATCACACCGTCTTCTGATGGATGTAATGTAAATAAGTTTGCACCTTTTTCAAGTACTTCTACTACTTTTTCCATTACGTCGCGTTCAAGAACAGTTCCTTTTTCAACAACGATTTCGCCTGTTTCAGGATCTACTAAGTTCTCAGCGATTGTTTGGTGTAATAAACGAGTTTTAAGGTTTAATTTTTTGTTGACTTTATAACGTCCAACTGCTGCTAAGTCATAGCGGCGTGGGTCGAAGAAACGAGCTGTTAATAAGTTACGTGAACTTTCAGCTGTTTTTGGTTCACCAGGACGTAGACGGTCATAAATATCTTTTAATGCTTCTTCTGTACGAGATTCATCCATACGTTTATGAACATCTTTATCTAATGTTAAACGTAATGTTTCGCTATCTCCGAAGATTTCTTGGATAAGGTCATCTGAACCGAAACCTAACGCACGAACTAATACCGTTAATGGGATTTTACGAGTACGGTCGATACGTACATAAGAAATGTCTTTTGAGTCTGTTTCGTACTCTAACCATGCACCACGGTTTGGAATTAATGTTGAACCATATAATTGTTTACCGTTTTTGTCAGGTCTGTCATGGAAATAAGCACCAGGAGAACGAACTAATTGAGATACAATTACACGTTCTGCACCATTAATGATAAATGTACCCATTTCAGTCATTAATGGGAAGTCACCAAAGAATACTTCTTGGTCTTTTACTTCGCCAGTTTCTTTGTTCACTAAACGCATTTTCACGTAAATTGGAGCCGCGTAATTTGCGTCGTGATTTCTAGCTTCTTGTATGTTATATTTTGGAGCATGTAATTCGTAATCTAAGAATTCCAATGACAAGTTACCAGTATGGTCTTCAATTGGAGAAATATCCTTGAACATTTCGCGGATACCTTCATCTAGGAACCATTGGTAAGAATCTGTTTGGATTTCAATCAGATTAGGTAATTCTAATACTTCACTGATTCGTGCATAACTTCTACGCACACGGTGTCTACCGTATTTCACATCATGATGTGCCAACTCTTCCACCCCTATAAATTAGTATTGATAAATGTTACATTTTAATGACATTTATTAAAAGTTCGTAACAAATGAAGATTTCGGTCGATTTTTTTAAACAAAAAAACCCAAAAGAATTGTTTGCTGTCATTTGTGAAAAATGCAAATTCTTTTGTTTTAAGCCTTTATTTGTAAGGAATTGGACAATATTTCAACCCTCACACCGATTAAAATCCACACTTATTGCGTTATATTATTATACACAAAATCCCAAGTGCCGTCAAGGTCGACAACACTTGGGAAATTTAGATTTTATCTGGTTTTTCGAGGTTAATATGTGCCCTCTTCTACGGATTGATTCTTCACGATTTTCACAATCCGACTTGTTCCAAGACGACTTGCTCCTAATTCGATGAATTTTTCGGCATCTTCAATGCTAGAAATTCCGCCTGCAGCCTTCACAAGAACACCTTCGCCAACGTGTTTCTTCATTAATGCTACGTGCTCAAATGTTGCACCTGCAGTTGAGAAACCTGTTGAAGTCTTGATGAATTCCGCACCTGCTTTTGTCACAACTTCGCACATTTTGATGATTTCTTCTTCTGTAAGAAGCGCTGTTTCGATAATGACTTTAAGATATGTCCGTTACATGCTTCATGGATTTGACGAATCTCATCTTCCACTACATCGAAGCGTCCATCTTTCACATCACCGATATTAATGACCATATCGATTTCGCTGGCACCATTTTGAATAGCATCCTTTGTTTCGAAAACTTTTGTTGCTGTGGTGCTGTAGCCATTTGGGAATCCAATAACGGTACAGATGGCTAATTTACCATCCACGTATTCGCTGGCACGTTTGACAAAAGAAGCTGGGATACATGCTGATGCTGTTTCGTATTTCATCGCATCATCCAAAATCTCTTTAATTTCACTCCAAGTAGATGCTGGTAATAATAAAGTATGGTCTACTGTTTTTAAAATCTCTTTGATTTCCATAAAATCCCTCTTTCTTATTTTGCTCGGTCTTCCTTAATTAAGTTACGAAGTGCTTCTACTGCTACTTTAATCGCTGCTTCTGTATCGTGAACGATTGGATTTGATAAACCAGCTGCTTCACGTTCTTGATTTCCTACTACTAGGAAAGTAGATCCAACGCGAACTCCTAAATGGCTAGCCACAACGAATAACGCTGCTGATTCCATTTCAGAAGCCTTCACGCCAAGGCGTTTCCAAGCTTCCCATTTGTTTGTAAGTCATAGCTTACTGGCATTACTTGTGGTTCATGTTGTCCATAGAATGAATCTTTACATTGAACAACCCCTGCATGTGTTGTGTAACCTAATCCTTTACCAGCATTAATCAAAGCTGTTACCACATCGTAGTTTGCAATCGCTGGGAATTCGATTGGAGCGTACTCACGTGTTGTTCCTTCTGTACGAATCGCACCTGTCGCAATCACGATATCGCCACCTTTAACGTCGATATCAATTCCGCCACATGTTCCAACACGGACAAAAGTATCTGCCCCACTGCGTACTAATTCTTCAAGCGCGATGGCAGCAGATGGGCCACCAATCCCTGTTGATGTTACACTGACTTTTTCTCCATCTAAGTAACCTGTGTAAGTCACGTACTCACGGTTATCTGCAATTAGTTTTGCATCTTCAAAATGTTCTGCGATTTTTGCGCAACGTTTTGGGTCCCCTGGCAAAATCACATAACGGCCTACATCGCCTTTACGTGTGTGGATATGATATTGTAATCCTTCTTCTGAATATTTCATGTAAAACTTCCTTTCCTTGCACAATACGTGCTCTGATATTGCCCTAGCAAACTAGGAAGGGGCCATGGTTTTTCCACAGCCCCAGATAGGAGGATGATGACAAATCTTCATCAAATAATTATGCCTATAAATGCCTTGTGCAAGTATAGTTGAAAGGATTAAATAATTGGATATACAGTTACCATAATTATCTCTATTTGCCTATTCATCCCTCTACACTCAGTAATATTTTACCAAAATCACCCTTGTTTTGCAAACGGTTCATTTTTGATTTTGGATACCCTAGCCTTATTTTTTTATCGGCCAAAAGCTCATCTAATAGCTCCCAGAGGCACGCCTCCATCTGGCTTTGGGGATTTGGAACAGGACGCATCAGTGGTCGCCATACTTCTTCTACTCTCCTTACAAAGTCCATCATTTCAACGTCTCCCTTAAAGGCCATTTGTTCTAGCAAAATCCATGCATGCCCCTTCCAGACAAGGTTTGGCACCTTAAACGTCTCTGTATAAATCGGAAAGGTCAAGAAGCGGCTCGGCAAGTCTTCAAGCGTTTGACGACAACGATATAACTTCACCAGGAATGACCTTGTCAGCGGTGACGCTAATTTCTTAAAGAGCATCGTGTCCCTTGGCGTCCATTCTACTTTTCCGTCTGGCTTCAAGTGGGCTTTTACTGGAACGGAATCCTCGACCATCTTTCTCCACTTTTTCCATGAAAACTGTAAAAGCGGCACGCGTACGACTTGAAATGTCATCTGCTGCGAGCGAGGCTTCACCTTGATTTGCGTATGAAAAATCATCTCTTCATTCACAAAGAAAATAAGAAAATTACCGAGTTGTGGATGATACTTCATTAAGTAACTAAAGGTGTCCGTCAATTTATGTTGAGTCTCATAATTCTCCCCTAATATCCAATCGACAGACATGCCAGCTTCTCCTAAGTGTCTCGTCCGTTCCACTATTTCTTCTGTAGGAATCACACTGCATTGATATTCGATACACCACGCACGCTCTCCTTCTGTCACGACAATATCTGGAATTTGTTCAATAGACGACACATACGGCTCGAGTTCTGCATGAAAGCCATGACTTTTCAAACTCTCTAGCAATAGATGCTTTCCTTCTTGATGAGCGATTGTTTCTTCCTGCCTATGTTTCTTTGGGATGTGCGAAAAAAACACCACTCCATTTCTGGAAACCTTCTTGGTCACTTCTTCCCCACATTCCGGGCAAAAATAAACTTCATCTTCTTTAATTTGTGTGGCATGAATCAATTCTCCTGTTTCGTTCTAACGATATTCATATCTATCACCTCAACCAAAGATACGAAAAAACCTCTCTAATAGACTTAGAGAGGTTTCATTCATTAGATTAAGTTTGCGTCTTTGAGAAGTTCTTCAATCATCGTACCTTTGATTTTCTTCGAAGCACGTTTTTCAAATAATTTCACTAAGAACGGAACTTTCACATCGGCTAATTTCTTACCATCCATCAAGCGGTTTGTTGATTTTGTAAGAACGCGTAAATCGTAAGCTGAAGCGAACACTTCTGGCACACCACGATCGACATCAAGCAATGTATATACAGCTTCCATCGCTGTACGAACAGAATATTCTGTTGTGAACACTGTATCGCGAGGAGTTTCAGCGAAGTTACCAATGAAGGCAATATTTTTAGAGCCATTTGGAACAACGAGTGGACGGTCGCCATCTTTACGAGCCATGAAGTAGCTTGTGATATAAGGCATATAGCAAGGCACTGTGTTGCATCCTTCGCTAGCAAATTCATGAATCAATTCTTCTGGAACACCCATGTGGTATAACCATTCTTCGGCAATTTCAATTCCTGTACATTCTTCGATTGGTTTTTCCACATAGTTTCCTTTGATTCCTGAATATAATCCGTAAATCCATACGACTAATTCATCTTTACTTTGTGCTTTAAAGTGTGGTTGACGGTTTAATGTATAGCTCATCATCCAATTTGAGTCGCGAACTGTTACGATTCCTCCTGTTACCACTTTTCCAGCATAAGGATCACGTTTTGAGATTTTTTGAATGTATTCAGCGATACGTTTGTCTTTTACAGTTGTTGTAGCTGAAACGAACCAGCTTTGGTCTGGCAAGTTTTTACAGAATACTTCTGGATGTCCGAAGCGTTCATCTTGTTTGGCTAAGTTTTTCCATAGGCTCCATGAACCACCTAATTCTTTTGAAATTGGAGCTGGAGTATTGTTATCCCCGTATGTTGTTGCAGCAGTAATACTACCGTTTGTCACGAATACTAAGTCGTTTTCTGTAAGATTGCGTGTTTCTAAAACGCCACCTACTTCTAACACAAGTTCTTTGGCAATCATGTCACTTCCAACATGTTCAACAATCACATTTTTAACGACTGTATCATACTCGAATTGAACATTATGTTTTTTCAAGTAGTTCACGAGTGGTAAAACGAGTGATTCATATTGGTTGTATTTCGTAAATTTCAAAGCAGATAAGTCAGGTAGACCATCGATATGGTGAATGAAACGTAAGATGTAACGACGCATTTCAATCGCTGAATGCCATTTTTCAAAAGCAAACATACTAGCCCAGTAAGTCCAGAAGTTTGATTCGAAGAACTCTTCACTGAATACATCGGTAATTTTTAGCCCTTGTAATTCAGATTCAGATGTCATATATAATTTCACCATTTCTTCGCTTGATTTATCGCTTAAAGTGAATTGGCCATCATCCGAAATGCGTTGTCCTTTGTTTTCAATCACACGACATTTTGAGAAGTTAGGGTCTTCTTTGTTAAGCCAGTAGAACTCATCTAATACAGAGGCATCTTCGACTTCTAGAGAAGGGATGGATCTGAATAAATCCCATAAACATTCGAAGTGGTCTTCCATTTCACGTCCCCCACGAATAATGAATCCGCGTGTTGGGTTTAAGATTCCGTCTAAGCTTCCTCCTGCAAGTGGAAGTTCTTCTAAAATATGATTGTTTTCTCCTTTCATTTGGCCATCTCTAATTAAGAAAGCAGCGGCTGATAAGGATGCAAGTCCTGAACCAACTAAGTAAGCTGATTTTTGATCAACGCCTTGTGGTTTTTTAGGGCGAGCAAATGCTTCGTAATTTCCATTTGAATGATACATAGTAATTCCTCCTATTTCCTGAAAATCAGGTTTTGTTCTTTACATGCATTACTCTACTCCCGTTTCACCAAAAGCACCATAGACAAAAAAATCCCAATGTCTAAACTTTGGACACTGGGATGGAATTGTAAAGTTTTTTACTGAGAAATTCGAGCTACAATCGTTCCAATCATGACTTGTTCGATTTTTTCAACGAGTTCTTTGGCCGTACCAGGCATTTGACGACTAATCCAATCAAGGCCTACACCAACGAGCGCATACGTATAAAACTCAATCGAGAATTGTACCTGCTCTGCTTCTTCGCCACTGACATTAATTTCATTAAAAATCAAATCTGTCAAGAACCGTTCCACTTCCCGTTGCAAGAGTCGCTCGACATTTTCTTTGCTAACAGAACGATACGTGTTAAGGACAAAGTTGCGATTGTCATCCATATATTGGAATAGTGCCTCCAGGGCGTCTTGCCAATTTTCATAAGAAATATTCTCACCTAGCGTGATATGCGCCTCATTTAAATAAATCCATTCGACCAATTCATAAATATCATGGAAATGATTATAAAACGTTTGCCGACTAATGCCGCACTTCTTCGTTAAATCTTGTACAGTAATCTTCGTCAACGGCTTTTCATTCATTAGTTCTTTAAGCGTGTTGGCTAACATCTTTTTCACAACAAGTGTCATTTGTATCCCTCTGTTTCATGAAGAAAAAGAGCGGGTTCCCCCACTCTTTATTTCTCTAAATTCTTTTCTTGTACGATATCCCATGAGAACCCTAAGGCACCTTCACCAAGGTGAGTTCCTACTACAGGTCCAAAATACGATAATGAAGTACGTAATTTAGGATATTGTTCTTGCATTTTTTGTCTCCAAGCTTCACCAGCTTCTGGAGCATTTGCATGGATGATGACTAATTCATAGCCGTCACCATCTGTTGTCCCTGTTTCGTCAGCAAATACTTGTTCAATTCGTTTCATCGCTTTTTGTTGTGTACGAATCTTTTCGAAAGGAACGATTTTCTTATCAACGAATGTCAAGATTGGCTTAATTTTCAACATAGAACCGACTAAAGCTGCCCCTGCTGATAAACGTCCACCACGTTGCAAGTTACTTAAATCATCAACGATAAAGTAAGCTGTCGTACGATCTACAAGACGTTGAACTGTTTCAACGATTTCTTCTGGTGAATATTCTCCAGATTTTGCCATGATAGCGGCTAGTTTTACTGCACGCGCTTGTGGTGCACAACTAATCTCTGAATCGATTGGATAAATGGCTATTTCGTCTTTCATATCTTCGGCAACAGCCACACATGTTTGGTAAGTTCCACTAATTCCACTAGAAATAGTAATAGGAATAATAGCGTCATAATCTTTTGCAAGTTCGTGGAATAATTCGTATGTTTCCCCTACAGCTGGTTGTGTACTTGTTGGAAAGACTGGAGAACTTTTTACTTCGCATAAAATTCTTCAGCAGAAATATCAATCTCTTCACGATAAGTTTCTTGTCCGAAAATAACAGACATCGGCAATACGTAAACACCGTACTCAGCAAGTTCTTCCTTCGTTAAGTAAGCAGTGCTATCTGTAACTACAGCAATTTTCATCCATTCAACTCCTTTCAGTTTGAAAATTTAGATTGTTTAAGTCATAAAAACTATAAACTTTCACCTTTCAAGTATAACAAAAAAGCATTTAACACGCAATGAATGGAAAGATTTCTTTAAGAGACTTAACATTACTTGCTCATCCTTCAAATTACAGTATAATAGAAGACAGAATTATTTATTGGAGGTACTATGGAACAAAGATCAACTCAACATCAATTAGATAAACAAAAGAAAAATGACTGGTTCTTACGATTCATTAAAGGAATGTTCATCGGGTCAGGATTTATCCTACCAGGTGTCAGCGGTGGTGCACTAGCTGCTATCTTTGGACTTTATGAACGCATGATTGCTTTCCTAGCAAACGTCACAAAAGACTTCAAGAAGAACGTATTATTCTTCTTACCAGTCGGAATCGGTGCTCTTGCAGGCATCGTAGTTCTATCATTCGGCGTAAGTTACTTACTTGGAAACTTTGAAACAATCATCCTTTGGTTCTTCATCGGATGTATCGTCGGAACAATCCCTGCTCTTTGGAAAGAAGCTGGAAAAGAAGGTCGCTCAACACGCGATATTATCATTCTACTCGCTTCATTTATTGGCGGATGCGTACTTCTTTATTTAGGTGAAAATGCAATCGGCGGTAGCGTGGGAAGCAAACTTCTTCACTTGGATGATTGCTGGTGGATTAATCGCTTTAGGAATTATCGTTCCTGGACTTAGCCCATCAAACTTCATCGTATATATGGGAATGTACAAACAAATGTCAGATGGTTTCAAAACATTAGACATGAGCGTGATTCTTCCAATCGCATTAGGGGGACTAGTAACATTAGCCCTCTTCTCAAAACTTGTACACCACATTTTCAAGAAAGCTTACCCACAATTATTCCACTTCATTTTCGGAATCGTGCTTGCTTCAACTGTAATGATCATCCCAACAAACTACGCTGGATTTGACATCGTTCAATACCTTGCTTGCGTTGTGATGTTAGGATTCGGTACATGGCTTGGCGCATTCATGGCAAAACTTGAAGACACATATAAATAACATTTCAAACAGCTTTGCGTCTCGCAAGGCTGTTTTTTTATGCCTAATATTAACATATTTGTTAATTTCCACTCTTACTCCATGATGTAACATTTTTGTTACGTAACAAAAATGTTACATCTGCTCTCCTCATAAAACGCACACACTCTATTTCTTCTCCCTTGCCGTTAGCCTCGAATAGAACTTTCAAACTCTCTCCTCGAGTAGAGTTTTATGCCAAGAAGGCGATTATGGTAATGCACGAAAACACTAAAAGAGAATTCGCTTATCAGACATTTATTGAAACCATAGCGGGGAATCATATCGAATGCGAATTAAAAGCCGTTATGGATTTATCCATTACGGCTTGTTTGAGGCTTCGAAGGAGAAAGACTCCAAGGCTTTCTCCGGTATCCCGCTATTTTGTTTCAATAAACAATGGCTGATAAAAAGAATTCTCTTTTTCAAACTTCTCCTGTTTATACCATAATCGCCGCCCTTGGCGGAACTATTTGAACGCACAAAAAAAACTCTCTCGAAGTGAGAGAGTTTGTAAAGTTCTTATTTGAGACCGTATTTTTTTGTTGAAACGATCACACGTCCGTCTGCTTGAGTGAATTTTTGACGACCTGTGTAGAATGGGTGAGAATCAGAAGTGATTTCCACACGTAGTAATGGGTATTCGTTTCCGTCTTCCCATACAACTGTTTCACTTGAAGTCTTTGTTGAACCTGATAAGAATTTGAATCCTGTAGTTGTATCCATGAAAACTACTGGACGATATTCTGGGTGAATTCCTTGTTTCATTTCTATTCCTCCTGCCCTGAATTATTTGCTAATCCAGAGTTATTTATTTTTTCGCATGCATAATGCAACACGAATATAATAACATGCTCAAATTGAATTTGCAATAGTTTTATTCATCCCCTAATTCAAGTCCGGGAATTGCGTTTAAATCCATATTTGCAAAAGTCTTTTTGCATGTATTTTTGTATAGGCTGCAGCACCAATCATCGCCGCATTATCCCCGCAAAGAGACAATGGTGGGATGGAAAATGTGACTGCTGGGTAGTGCTCTTCCATCATCTGCGTCATCGCTGTACGAAGACCCTTATTAGCTGCCACTCCTCCTGCTAACACGAATTGTTTTTACAGGATAGGCTTCCAGAGCACGTCTTGTTTTTTTCGACAAGTACTTCTACGACACTGGCTTGGAAACTTGCGGCTAAATCTTCAGGGACAATCTCTTCGCCTTTTTTTGTTTGGCGTTATGCACACGATTGATGACCGCCGATTTCAATCCACTAAAACTAAAATCGAAGTGGTCTTCATGAATCATCGCACGTGGGAAGTCATAAGTGTCCGTTCCTAGATGAGCTAATTCATCCATCTTCTTTCCACCAGGATATGGCAAGTTCAGAATACGACCAATCTTATCGTACGCTTCCCCTGCAGCATCATCTCTTGTTTCTCCGATAATTTGGAACTGGCCATCTTCTGGCATATACACAAGTTCTGTATGTCCACCACTTACGACAAGCGCCATTAGCGGAAATTGCAAAGGTTCCACGAGTTGGTTGGCGTAAATGTGTCCTGCCATGTGGTTCACTGCAATGAGCGGTTTTCCACTTGCTAGAGCCAAAGCCTTCGCTGCGGAAATCCCAATGAGAAGGGCTCCTACAAGTCCTGGACCATACGTCACCGCGATGGCATCCATATCATCCAACGTCTTTCCAGCTTTTGCAAGAGCTTCGTCAATGACTTGTGTAATTTGTTCGACGTGATGGCGGCTAGCAATCTCTGGCACAACCCCGCCAAAACGCATATGACTTTTAATTTGAGAGGCTACAATATTTGAAAGGATGGTGTTCCCGTTTTGAATCACGGCTGCACTTGTCTCATCACAACTACTTTCGATTGCTAGAATCAATGTTTCTTTCATATTGCTCCTCCTATCTTTGTTCAATTTCTAAGCGATATTCAATCGCATCTTCAACTGGGTCACTGTAATAATCACTTCTCGTATGGAAGGCTTCGAATCCAAGAATTTCATATAAATATTGAGCACGCTTGTTGCTTTCACGTACTTCTAGGAAAACAACTTTCACGTCTTTTTGTTTCAAATCGTATAAGGCCATTTGCCATAAACGTTGCGCGAGACCTTTCCCTTGATAGTCTTTCGCAATCACGATATTCGTAATTGTTGCCTCGTCCAATACGCTTTGGACTCCAAGGAATCCGACTAGTTGGCGTTGCATCCATACTCCGTAATACGTGTTTGTTGGATTTTCTAAATCGGCAAGGAAACTCTCAGCACTCCAATTATTTGGATGCTCGTAGTTTTCTTGCACTAATGCGACTAACGCCTCTGCCATCGCTAAATCAGCTGGATGTAATCTTGTAAATGAATACTCTGATGAATGGAATGAAGACGGCGTTTTTGGCGGTAATGCATAGAGCATTTCCACGGCATCTTCATTTTCAGGGGTGTAGTAATTTTCCTTTGTACCAACAACCTCGTATCCATTTTTACGATAGAGCTTAATAGCTTTTGTATTCGACACGCGGGCTTCGAGCGTAATTTCTTTCTTGTCGAGCGCGCGGGCGATTTTTTCTAATGCTTTCAATAATAAAGTTGCGACATTCAAGAAGCGATAATCGTGTAGTACAGCAACATTCGTGATATGTAAATCAGTTCCCTCTGTCGTTCTCGCTCCGATGAAACCGACGATTTCCTCTTCCACTTCCAGCAGAATATAAATGGCAGCTGGATTATGTGCGACGTCTTTTTCAAGAACATCCTTTGCCCATGGAGACTCTCCGTCATAGGCCGCTTTTTCCACTTCAAAAATGCGAGTGGCATCTTCTGGAAGACCGATTCTGATTTTGGCCTGCGCACCGTTTCCAAGAATCACTCTTTTTTCAAAGTTCTCAAACTGGTCGCGAATCGGATCCATCTGTTTCGTTTCTTCTAAAAACAGCGCTTTGATTTTTTCAAACCACTGCATGAAGCGTTCTTTAAACTCGTTCCACATACACTGACCCCTTTTCTAAAGGATGCTCAGCTTGCCAATTTTCTTCTGCTTCTGCCAGTTTCAAGTACATTGGGACGAAGACGTCCGCGTCAACAGCTTCCTTATTTCTTCCTAATTCGATAAGCGATGTTGCGTGAGGGATAGCGTCAGGCCCTTCAAGCCACTTCGCCTCACTCGCTCCTTTTTCTACGATTGCTTCTTTTGTAATCGACTGTAATTGTCCTACAAAAGTCACTCCCGCTGCATGTTCCGGCAACACTTTCAAGAAATCATCCCATGAAATATGTTGTTCTGCAATCACCTTTTCAAAGCCTTCATCAGTCTTTTGATAACCTACTGCGAAAATATTTCCGCGTCTAGCATCAAAAAACGGCACAACGACTTCTCCCATTTCCACTTTAGAAGCAAGGGTCGGTAAAAAGACGTCGAGACTGGAGACGCCCACAAGTGGAATCCCCAGACTCTTCGCAAGTGTTTTTGCAACGGTAACGCCAATTCTAAGTCCCGTATAAGAACCAGGGCCTTCAGCAACAACGACCTTTGTTAAGTCTTTTGCCGTAATGCCGGCTTCTTTAAAAACGGCTTCGATGGTTGGCATGAGGAGAACACTATGTTGCAACGTGTTCTCAATCGTTTGTTCAATAATGGTACCGTCTGTCAGTTCTACAGCGACCGATAATGTCTTATTCGATGTATCTAGTGCGAGGATTGTCATACGGCACTTCCTTTCTAACTATTTCGTAAATTCATGCATGAAGGCGCTGAATGCTTCTTGGCCTCCTTTTGTTTGTTTAAAGACGCCTGCATATTCTAACACGCGGCAGAATTTTGCGCTAACCGCTTTTTGTAAAAATGCGTCTACAGTTTCTTTTGTTGGTGCTTGTGCTTTTAATTCTTTCGCCCATTCTTGGTGAATGTCTGCAACAACTTCAAGACTTCCTTCTCCAACGAGATAGTCTCTTACTTCGCGAAGTTCACGTTCCAGACGCGGTGGTAAAATCGCAAGCCCCATTACTTCAATTAAACCAATATTTTCTTTTTTAATATGTTGTACATCCGCATGTGGGTGGAAAATTCCATCAGGGAACTCCTCTGTTGTACGGTTGTTACGTAATACTAAATCAAACTCATACGCATCTCCTTGACGACGCACGATTGGTGTAATCGCATTATGCGGTTCCCCGTTTGATTCACGTAAGATTTCAAGGTCTTTGTTTTCGTAGTTTTCCCATGCTTTTAGAATATCAACCGCCACTTCAAATACTTCTTCACGGTTATTCCCACGAAGACGAAGCGCAGAAAGCGGCCAGTAAAGACGTTCAATCTCAACAGTGTCAAACTTCTTAGAAATCCCAGTTTCCAAGACTTTAGCACGGTTCATCGGGAATACGTAACGTCCCCCTTGATAGTGGTTATGGCTTAAAATCGATCCTCCAACAATTGGAAGTCCTGCGTTTGACCCTACAAAATAATGCGGGAATTGTGTCACGATTTCAAGGAGTCGGCTAAACGCTCCCTCGTCCACTTTCATTGGTTCTAAGTTTTCAGACAAGAAGATGGCATGCTCAGAATAATAAGCATATGGAGAATAGTGATACCCCCAAGACTCTCCATCAAGTTCCATTCCGACAATACGGTGGTTCGCACGACCTGGCCAGTTGATACGACCATGGTAGCCCACGTTTTCAAAGCAAAGACGGTTGGCAGGATAATTGAAATCCTTCGACTGCGCTGCTTTGATGATTTCTTCTTTTGTTTTTTCTGGTTTTGATAAGTTAATCGTGATTTCTAAATCGCCATACTCTGTTTCTCCATTAAAGGAAATATTTTTAGCGATATCCTTCACCTTGATTAAGTTTAAATCGAGCGCGATCTTATAAAACGTATCGGTCGCTACTTTAGGACCTTCTTCGTATTTATCCCAGAATAGACGGTTCAATTCAGAAGGTTTTGGAATTACAAGGTTCATTAACTCTTGCTCCAACCAGTCGCGTTCTTCAGAGTCGTTTTCAATCTTCCCACTTTCAACGGCAGCTTCCACTAAGTTTGCCATCGCATCTAATAAAGAAGGTTGCTCCACCTCTTTCGAACTTTCAAAAGATTCTTCTCCCACTAAATAAAGCACGCGATTTAATAAATAGTAACGATCTTCTTTTGAAACATACCCTGAAGCAATCGCACTATCTACAAATTCTTGAATGGCCTTATTGATTTTCATAATCTTGTCCTCCTACCAACTAGTTCCTAATCGATTAATATGCACGAGCAATCCAAACCGTATGAGTGGCTGGTTTACCAGTTACGATACATTTTTCTTTTTTCACTGGAGCATTAAATGGAATGTTACGAGTTGTGAAGCCTGTTTCTTCTTTGATTTTCGCTTCACTTTCTTCTGTTCCATCCCAACCAACTAATACCCAACCAGGTACTTCGCCAGCTTCACGTTTAGCTTCAATATGAGCTTTCAACTCATCTAAAGTATCAATATTTGTATATTCGTTAGAAGCACGCATCGCACGAGCTGTTTCTAACAGACGGCCTTGCATTGTATCTAATTCTGCTAAGATTCTATCTACTAATCCATCGAATCCAACTGCTACTTTTTCATCTAAATCACGCATTTTTGTCATCACTTGATTGTTTTCTAAGTCGCGAGGTCCGCATTCGATACGCATTGGAACGCCACGTAATTCCCACTCATTGAATTTGAATCCTGGTGAGTTATCAGTGTCATCGATTTTCACGCGTAATCCAGCAGCTTTCAATTCTTTTTGAAGCTCTTCTAATTTTTCTAAGATAGCTGGATTTTTCTTCCATGGTCCAACTGGAATTAAGACTACTTGTGTTGGAGCTACTTTTGGAGGTAATACTAATCCTTGTTCGTCACCGTGAGTCATGATTAATGAACCGATTAAACGAGTCGATACTCCCCATGAAGTTGTATGCGCATGTACGTGTTCGTTTTCTTTTGTTAAATATTTGATGTCGAACGCTTCAGCGAATTTTGTTCCCATGTAGTGAGAAGTTCCCGCTTGAACGGCTTTACCGTCTTTCATCATCGCTTCGATTGAGTAAGTATCTACCGCGCCTGCGAAACGTTCTGAAGGAGTTTTTTGCCCTTCATAAACTGGCACTGCTAATACGCCTTCTACAACTTCTTTGTAGATATCTAACATTCTCATTGTACGGCGACGTGCATCTTCTTCATCTGCGTGCGCTGTATGTCCTTCTTGCCATAAGAACTCTGAAGTACGTAAGAATGGTAAAGTTTTCTTTTCCCAACGGAATACGTTTGCCCATTGGTTGATTTCATATGGAAGATCACGGTATGAATTGATCCAGTTTGAAAAAGCTGTTCCAATCATTGTTTCACTTGTTGGGCGAAGCGCTAAACGTTCTTCTAATTTTTCACCAGCTGCTTCTGTCACCCATGGTAATTCAGGAGCGAACCCTTCAATATGGTCTGCTTCTTTTGTGAAGAAGCTTTCTGGAATTAACATTGGGAAGTACGCATTACGAATGCCTTCTTCTTTGAAACGACGGTTGAATTCCTCTTGAATATGTTCCCAGATTTCATATCCGTCTGGTTTAAAAATCATACATCCACGTACTGGTGAATAATCCATTAAATCTGCTTTTTGAATGGTTTGAATATACCATTTAGAGAAATCTTCTCTTTGTAAGTTTGTTTTTTCTGCCATCTGCTTGACTCCTTTTTCGTTTTTTGTGAAATAAAAAAAGCCACTCCCCTAAAAAGGACGAATGACTCGCGGTACCACCTTAATTACACTTACGTTGTAAATGTCTCTTTAACATTGATAACGATGATTTCACCGGATTATTTTCATAATCACCTATTTGGTAGGTTCAGTTAAAGAGCGGGGGTTCTTTCTCAGCAATCAGAACTTTCTGTACCCATCATTTCACTTACTTTTCCATGTCCTATCGTACTCTAAACAAGGGTGGAAAGCAAGTGTTTTCTTGCTGTAAACTAGTCGTATTTTGCTGTCTTTTTAAGAAACTCCGTTAAGTTCGTTGTATGGTTATATTTAATCGCAGCACTAAGGTCTTTTTCCAAGATGACTTTTTCTAAATCAATGCCGTTTACTGCAGCAATTGCAACCGTATAATGGATGACATCTGCTAGTTCTTTTCCAAGTTCAGCATGTACTTTTTCTGTAGCTCCTTCTTTTCGGCCATCGCGAATACTAATTTGCTCTGCCACTTCTCCAATTTCTTCGACTAATTTAATAAAGAGCCCTTGGTCGGCTTTTCGGTTTTTATAAACATCTGCTAAATACTCTTCATATAGTCTTACGGTTAATCCTGATATCTAATCACACTCCAATAAAATAAGCAATAGACAAAAAGCCTATTGCTATTTTACATAATTTAATATGGAAGATAAAGAAACTATCGCTTATCTATCGTCTTTGCTGCTTTATCCCCAACAATTTGGATAATAAATACCAAAATAAGGATGGCTACTGTAGCGACAAAGATGATATCCACTTTGTTTCGTGTATAACCAATGAGGTACGCTAAGTTTCCTAACCCACCCGCACCGATAACACCAGCTACTGCAGTAGAACCGATTAACGCAATGGCAGTAACCGTAATTCCTGATACAAGTGCTGGAAGTGATTCTGGAATCAGCACTTTTGTAATAATTTGACGAGTGTTTGCCCCCATCGATTCTGCCGCCTCGATGACCCCTGATGGGATTTCATTTAACGCGATATCCACCAGACGCGCGTAAAATGGTGCAGCGCTGATGATCAATGTTGGAATTGCCCCTTTAGGCCCTACAATCGTTGACATGATAGCTTTTGTAAAAGGCATCAATAATGTTAGTAAAATGATAAATGGGATTGCACGGAAAATATTAATGATTCCACCTAAAATCAGATGAATCCATTTATTTTCAAGACTGCGCCCCTTTCCTGTTAAGAAAAGAAGAAGTCCTAAAATTAATCCAATGACAAATACATAGAACGTTGGAATGAAGGTCATATAGAGAGTTTCATTGATGGCTTTAATGACATCAGGCCATACAACATTCTCGAACGAAAACATTTCTCTGAAAAGTTCATCTAGGCTTGCTGATGCTAAAAAAAGATTAAACATGCTCTAACACCTCCACGATAATTTCTGCTTGTTTGAGATATTCGATGACTTCTTCTGCTTTTGAAGATTCTTCCTCAATCAAAATAATCATGCTTCCTAATATCCCTTTTTGCGTAATATTTACCTTCGCCTGTAAAATCGATACCGTTGCATCGAGTTTACGAATCGCTTCAGATAATACCGCATCTCCTGTACGGTCTCCTAAATACTGAATACGAACCGCTACCCCTGGGCGAAGGGACGTTGATAGGTGATGGAATACTTCATCGATTTCATCATCCACACGTTCTTCTCCCACGAATTGTTTTGTAATGGGTTGTTGTGGATTTTTGAAGACTTCAATCACTTCTCCACTTTCCACTACTCGTCCTTCTTCCATCACGGCAACACGGTGGCAAATTTGACGGACAACATGCATTTCATGCGTAATTAACACAATCGTTAATCCTAGTTCTTGGTTGATTTCTACTAATAATTTTAAGATATCTTTTGTTGTCTTAGGGTCAAGTGCACTAGTAGCTTCATCACATAAAAGGACTTCTGGATCGTTAGCTAACGCACGAGCAATCCCGACTCTTTGCTTTTGTCCTCCAGAAAGTTGTGATGGATAAGATTTCTCACGTCCGGTTAGTCCAACTAAATCGATTAATTCGGCTACCTTAGCTTTACGCTCGGCTTTTGGAACTCCTGCAATTTCAAGTGAAAAAGCAATGTTTTCTTCGACTGTTCTCGACCATAAAAGATTGAAATGTTGGAAAATCATCGCGATTTTTTGACGTTCTTTTAAAAGCTCTTTGCGTTTTAAGGTTGTAATGTCTTTTTCATTAATATAAATATGACCACTTGTAACTGTCTCAAGTCCATTTAATAAACGGATCAATGTACTTTTACCCGCACCTGAAAAACCAATCACTCCAAAAATTTCGCCTCTACTAATCTCTAATGAGACATCTTTTACAGCTTCAACCGTGCCTTGTTTCCCAGTATACGTTTTGGACACGTTCTCTACTCGAATCATTCTTCCACTCCTTAATTGTCAAAATGGAGCGAAAAGTCCAATGCACTTGGCTTTAGGACTTTCCACTCCTCGTGTTTCTCTTTAATTTTCTCTATTATTTCGCAGGAATTACAGAACCATCTGTATATTTTTCGCTGATGAATTTACGGATTTCATCGCTTTGTAACACTTTGATTAACGCTTTGATTTGCGCTATCTTTGTCAGCAGGTTTTACAGCGATTAAGTTAGCGTATGGTGAGCTTTCGTCTTCTAAAGCGATTGAATCTTTCACTGGTGAAAGTTTAGCATCGATTGCGAAGTTTGAGTTGATGATCACTGCATCCCCTTCATTGTTTTCGTATGTTGATACTAATAATTCAGGCGCGATTTCTGTTTTGATTTGGATGTTCTTTGGATTTTCAGCAATGTCGCTTAATCCAGCAGTTACAGGGTTCACACCATCTTTTAATTTAATTAATCCAGCTTTTGTGAAGAAGCTTAAGAAACGACCTACTTCAGCAGGGTTTGTTGACGCATATACCACTGCGTTATCTGGTAATTCTTTTAATGATTTGTATTTCTTAGAGTAAATCGCCATTGGTTCGATATGAACGTTCCCTACAGAAACTAAATCTTGGTTATGTTCTTTGTTGAATTTATCAAGATATGGAGTGTGTTGGAAGTAGTTTGCATCCGCATCTCCTCCGTAAACGATGTTGTTTGGAGTTACGTAGTCGTTTACGATGTTAATGTCTAATTTGTAACCTTCTTTTTCTAACAGTGGTTTAGCAGCTTCTAAGATTTCAGCGTGAGGCGCTGGTGAAGCGACTACTTTAATTGTTTTGTCTTCTGCTTTTGCAGCTTCTGTTGTGCTTTCTGATTTTGCTGAGTTGTTTCCGCAAGCTACTAATGCTGTTGCTAAAAGTCCGAATGTTGTTGCTTTGAATAATTTATTAAATTTCATGTTATAAGTCCCCTTTTTGGTTAAATGATTGTTCTTTGTTCGGAAACCACATGCGCGCTTCGTGATTTCCAACAGATGTTGCTCTGTCCATGTTGGTTTGGGCCATAAAAAAAGCTTCCCCTCTACACACTAGAGGCGAAGTTTTCGCGTTACCACTCTAATTCCGATAAACCTCACAGTTTACCGCTCCAAAAGTACGTTGCATGGTGCAAGATACCCTTGTACGTTATCGAGTACAAATCGCAAAAGCTTCATCACCTTTGTTGCTCCCAGACCATTTTCAATAAATTGCCCCGTATCCTTTCCCACCAACCGGATTCTCTTTAACGTTCTTCTTTATTTACTTATCTGTTCATTGCATTGCTTTATCTGATGAAATTACTATAAACGATGGTGGTATTCTGAGTCAATGCGAAACTCGTTATTTGATTATACCTGTTTTTCAGAACCTGTTATAACTTTTATGCATATAGCTTTAAACAAAAAAGAAGGAGCGCAATAACGCACTCCTTCTGCTAATTTTAACTATTTCTTCAAGAACTTTCTCATTGAAAGAACTGAACCAAACGCACCGATAAGAACACCGATGGCAACCATTCCTGCTGAAACATAAATCAAGAATGGATTTGGATCGAGTAGGCTAAAGCTTGATCCAGAGAAGAAATCTGAACCGCCTTTATACACCCATAGGTATACAGACCATACTAATCCGATTGGGATAATTGAACCGATTAATCCAATCATACCGCCTTCTAAGAAGAATGGCCAACGGATGTATGCTTTTGTCGCACCTACCAGACGCATGATTTCGATTTCTGTTCTACGTGCATAGATTGTTGCACGGATTGTATTTGAAATTAAGAACATCGCCAACGCTAATAGTCCTAAAATCACAACTGCCCCGATATTACGAGCTGTCGCGATAATACGGAATAAGTTATCCGCACGAGCTTCCCCGTAACGAACACGCGCTACATAGTCCATGCCTTCGATTTGTTTCGCAATAGCACTTGTTTTTTGTGGTTCCACTGCTTTTACGTCGAACGCATTACGAAGTGGGTTTGCATCATTTTTAAATAATGATAACTCTTCCCCGAAGTTCTTTGTTACGTCTTCTAACTCTTCGTCTTTAGAACGGAAAGTGATAGACTCAACGCCATCTAAGGCTTTAATTTTCGCTTCTAATTCATCTGTTTTTGTTTGGTCCGCTGCCAAATCAATAAACACACGTACGTTTACGTCATTTTCAATATCTGAACCGATTTTATTAACGTTAAATAGTAGTGATACGAACACCCCAACGATTAATAAAATCATTGAAACTGCAGAAACAGCACCAAATGTCATCAATCCATTTCTGAAAAGACTCTTGAAGGCGTCACGTATATGACGACCCATCGTTCTAATCTTCATATCCGTATTCCCCCTGTTCTTGGTCACGTACAATTTGACCATTTTCAATCGCAATTACACGGTGCTTTTTCTCGTTAACGATTTGGCTATTGTGTGTTGCCATTACGATTGTTGTTCCTTGTTCGTTGATACGCTCAAGGATATCCATAATTTCCATTGAAGTTTCTGGGTCAAGGTTCCCTGTTGGCTCATCGGCAATCAGGATTCCAGGTGTATTCACAATTGCACGAGCAATCGCTACACGTTGTTGTTCCCCACCAGATAATTCATTTGGAAAATTGTTCATACGGTGTTTTAGGTTTACTAACTCTAAAACATCTTCTACACGGTGTTTAATTTCACGAGGCGATTTTTCAATAACCTCCATCGCATATGCCACGTTTTCGTATACAGTTTTATGTTGTAAGAGTTTAAAGTCTTGGAAGACAACCCCTACATAACGGCGTAAGTACGGAATTTGACGATCTTTAATTTTCATCAAATCATATTTACCTACACGAATTCTACCTTTAGTCGCTTTTTCTTCGCGATACATCATTTTAATGAAAGTTGATTTACCTGCACCAGAAGGCCCTACTACATAAACGAACTCTCCATCCTTAATTTGGATAGATAAATTATTAATAGCAGTGATGCCTTTATTATATTTCTTAGTTACATTCATCATTTCAATCATAAACTCACCAGCTTTCTAATCCTTCGATATTTTAATCCTCCCTATTATAGCACCCGAATATTACAACCCCTTCACATAAGATTACAGAAATATTAAAATCAGGATACGAGGGCGAACGCTCAGGGACGAATCATTGGAAACAAACACCGCAAGGGACTTGGAACAAGTCGTGCGGATGTTTGTTGAAATGGACGTCGGCCCTGTGAGCCCGAGTTCAACTTCAGGATACGAGGAAAAGCGGTTAGAAACGGACCACTGGACCGGAGCGACGTAAAGAACGTGAAACGTTCTGCGGACGACTCCGGGAAGTGGACGCCGTTTCTGCTTTTCCGAGTTCAACTACTCAGGATACGAGGGAAATCCTTCACAGTGCGAAGGATTTGGGTGTGGGCATTGCTTCTCGTATACTCATTCATCCCTGTAATACAATACTTTACTCTATATCAGCAGTATTTACTCAACATCAAGAAAGTCAATAAACCACTGTGCCTAACTCATTGCTCATACTTATTGGGTTAGTTTCAAAGCACAAAAGTACTACTAGGAAGTTTCATCCCATAATAATACAGATAATTAAAATGAACTTAAAACAATTTGCCTTGCAATAGTAAAACACCCAGCTCATCACCAGGTGTTTCCTACTATTATTCTTCAGTTGCTTTTGTTCCCTCAAGCGTCCATTTTAAGTATGCATCCATAAACGGATCTAAGTCTCCATCCATGACTGCCCCAATATTTCCTGTCTCATATCCAGAACGTAAATCTTTTACCATTGAATATGGATGGAATACATAGTTACGAATTTGAGACCCCCAGGCGATATCTTTTTGCTCGCCACGGATAGCCGCCAATTCAGCTGCCTTCTTCTCTTCTTCTAATTGGAATAATTTCGCCTTCAGCATCGCCATCGCTTGGTCTCTGTTTTTAAATTGAGAACGTTGCGCCTGACTCTGCGTCACAATTCCCGTTGGAATATGCGTAATACGCACCGCAGAAGACGTCTTATTAATATGTTGTCCACCGGCACCACTTGCACGGTACACGTCGATTTTTTAAGTCATCTGGATTAATCTCAATATCAATATCTCCGTCCATTTGCGGAACAACATCCACTGAACAGAATGATGTATGACGTTTCCCAGCCGCATCAAATGGAGAAATTCGAACGAGACGATGCACGCCTTTTTCAGAACGTAAATACCCGTAAGCATTCAAGCCCTCAATCGACAAGGTTACAGACTTAATCCCTGCTTCGTCCCCGTCTTGATAGTCCACTGTTTCCACACGGTAGCCATGTTTTTCAGCCCAACGCATATACATACGCAGTAGCATACTTCCCCAGTCTTGCGATTCCGTACCACCAGCACCTGGATGGATTTCTAAGATGGCACTGTTCTTATCATGAGGACCGTTTAGTAACATACTTAATTCGTACTGTTGCAAGTCCTTCTCAAGAGACCCAATCGCCTCAACGATTTCCGCATGTACTTCTTCATCTGGCTCTTCTTTATACATTTCAAATAACAAACCGGTCTCTTCATGCGCTAATTCCATTTTATGGAAAGTATCATAAATAGCCTTTAATTCATTATTCTTTTGAATGACTTGATTCGCTTTTTCGCTATCATCCCAAAACGATGGTTCAGACATCTCTTGCTCGTAGGCTGCGATATCTTCCTCTAAGCGATCTAAGTCAAAGAGACCTCCTATAACTGATGATTTGTTCGTTCATGGCCTCAAGCGCATTTCTAATTTCACTAATTTCCATACTAACCTCTTTCTAAAAGAAAACGGCGAAATGCTTCGCCGTCTCCCTTTGTTATTAAGCTTTTTCTGAATCGTCGTCAGAAGTTCTGTCGTGACCTGTAGCCACTACACTTCGAACTCCTTGTATTTGTTCACGTTGTAAGTTTTGACGAATTTGAGATTTCATCAAGATACGTGTTACATCATAGTCGATTGCAGCAATCATTTGTTGGAATCGTTCGTAACCTTCTGTTTGGTACTCTGTTAATGGATCGATTTGAGCGTATCCACGTAAACCAACGCTTTGACGTAATTGGTCCATATCATCGATGTGATCTGTCCACTTACGGTCAACCACACGTAGGATAACTACTTTTTCGAACTCAAGCATTTGATTGTCGCCATTCAATTGCTCTTGTTTTTCTTTGTAGATTTCCATTGCTTTTTCGTTTAAGATGCCTTCGATTTCAGCAGCTGATTTGCCTTCTAAATCGCTAATTGAAAGTTCATCTGGAGCACAGATTGAGTTGTGAGCAAAGTCCACAATTCCTTCTAAGTTCCAATCTTTTTGGTCTGTCAATGTATGACTTTCCACAACGCGGTGGATTGTACGACGGATCATACCTTTTGTCACTTTTTCAAGTGATTGATCTTCATTAATAATTTGTAGACGTTGTGAGTAGATGATTTCACGTTGTTCACGCATAACCTCATCGTACTCTAGGACGCTTTTACGAGTATCGTAGTTGTTCCCTTCAACACGTTTTTTTGTGAAGATTCTACTTGTCTTGTTAACATCTTGCTTTGGATGAAGTTATCGTCGCCCTTCATCTGTTAAGTTTAGACGTTCCCAGATTGCTTGCATTTTTTCTCCACCGAAACGTTTCATCAAATCATCTTCTAATGATAGGTAGAATTGTGTTGCACCTGGGTCCCCTTGACGTCCACTACGTCCACGTAATTGGTTATCGATACGACGGCTTTCGTGACGTTCTGTACCGATTACGCAAAGTCCACCAAGTTCTTTCACGCCTTTACCAAGCTTGATGTCAGTACCACGTCCGGCCATGTTTGTCGCGATTGTTACAGCGCCACGTTGACCAGCTGACATGATAATTTCTGCTTCTTTAAAGTGGTTTTTCGCATTTAATACTTCGTGCGGAATTCCTTCTGCACGTAGTAAGTTAGATAGCAATTCACTTGTTTCAACGGCAACCGTACCGACAAGGATTGGTTGACCTGCCTCATGACGTTGTTTGATATCTTGTACCACCGCACGGAATTTACTACGTAATGATGGGTAGATTAAATCGTGGCCATCGATACGTTGTACAGGACGGTTTGTTGGAATCGCAATAACGTTCATGTTGTAGATTTCTCTGAATTCTTCTTCTTCAGTCTTCGCAGTACCTGTCATCCCTGACAATTTACGATACATACGGAAGTAGTTTTGGTAAGTGATTGTCGCCATTGTCTTAGACTCGTTTTCAACTTCAACGCCTTCTTTAGCTTCAATCGCTTGGTGAAGACCATCTGAGTAACGACGACCTTCCATGATACGTCCAGTAAATCCATCAACGATTTTAACTTTACCTTCATCCACCACATAGTCGATGTCGCGTAACATAATGTAGTTCGCACGTAACGCTTGGTCGATATGGTGAACAAGTGCTGAGTTATCCACGTCATAAAGGTTTGGTAAGCGGAATGTTTGTTCAGCTTTGTTAATCCCTTCGTCTGTTAATGAAATTGTTTTAGAAGTTAAGTCGATTGTGTAATCTTCTTCCTCTTTTAATCCTTTAACAAACATATCTGCACGTTGGTATAACACTGTTGATTTTTCAGCTTGTCCTGAAATGATCAATGGAGTACGCGCTTCGTCGATTAAGATTGAGTCTGTTTCATCGACAACTGCGTAGTTCAATGGACGTTGTACCATTTGTGATTTGTAAACCACCATGTTATCACGTAAGTAGTCAAATCCTAATTCACTGTTTGTGCTGTAAGTGATGTCTGCAGCATATGCGGCACGTTTTTCTTCTGAAGACATTCCTGTTAAGTTTAACCCAACAGTTAGTCCTAAGAAGTTGTATAACTCACCCATTTCGCGCGCGTCACGAGTTGCTAAGTATTCGTTAACGGTAACTACGTGAACACCGTCGCCTGATAATGCGTTTAAGTATACAGGCATTGTCGCTGTTAAAGTTTTACCTTCACCAGTACGCATTTCCGCAATGTTACCGTCATGAAGTGTAATCCCACCCATGATTTGAACTTTATATGGGAATAAGCCTAATACACGTTTAGCTCCTTCACGTACTAACGCGAATGCTTCAGGAAGAAGTGCATCAAGAGACTCCCCTTGAGCATATCTTGCTTTATATTCTTCTGTTTTTACTGGAAAATCAGCATCTTCTAATGCAGCCATTTGAGATTCTAACGCAATTACTTTATCCGCTAGTTTTCCTAAACGACGTAATTCACGCTTATCATTTTCAACTAACTGTCTCAAAAAATTTGCCATTTAATTAACTCCTTTTTTATTTTCACCACTATTTTTAAATCGGTGAACATTTTAAATCTCATAAAAGTACTACAAATAGGTGGCTACACCTATTGCATCTTATTCATTTTACCATTGTTTAGCTAATTAAGAAAGCAAAAAAAGGCGACTTTTTTCAAAGTCACCTGATTTTTTTACAATTTTACGTCAAAGAAACCCAATTTTCTATCCAAACGGAAAGTTATTTATGCTTTAACTCCGTTTTCTTTCGCTAAAATCAGTACCCTTTCTGTTCATAACAAAAAAAGGTGGCTTTTTCAAGCCACCTAAAATTTTATTAATTTGTTTCAATCAAACCATATTTTCCATCTTTACGACGATAAACAATGTTTGTTTCGTTCGTTTCAGCATCTTGGTAGATAAAGAAGTTATGTCCTAACATGTTCATTTGAAGAACAGCTTCTTCGCTATCCATTGGTTTCAAATCAATTCGTTTTGTACGAACGATTTCTAATCCTGTTTCCTCCTCTTCAGGCACTTCTGGAAGTGGTGGTAACACAACATCGAATCCTTTTTCGCGAGATTTACGATTGATTTTAGTTTTATGTTTACGAACTTGTCTTTCAAGCTTATCGACTACCAAGTCAATACTTCCATATAAATCAATTGAAGTTTCCTCGGCACGTAGAACTAAATAAGGAAGTGGGATCGTAACTTCAACTTTTGCAGTCTTTTCAGCGTAGACTTTCAAGTTGACATATACAGTCGCATTAGCAACGTCAGTAAAGTATTTTTCTAATTTGCTAATCTTCTTTTCAGCGTATTGACGAATCGCTTCTGTGACCTCAATATTTTCTCCACGGATATTATATTTAAACATAATACTCTCCCCTTTCATCTGGAAAACCAGATTTGAAGAAATACCCTAAGGACCACTCTTAGGAATTGCTTCGTTTGATTTCTATAGTTTTATTATAAAGCATGCACAGGGCTTTTACAACCGTTTTCAAGAATTCTTTCATTAAGAATTGTTAAGGAAAAACGGTATTTTTGAGGACTTTTCTTTGGCGATATTTTGTTTTCACGAGATGAAAAATTATACAGCATTGAAGATTAGAATCATTCCCAACAAGAATCTCCTATCCCAAAAATCTCCTCATCCCCAGTAATAATTGTCCCTTTTCTAGAAAGTCTTAGATTCCTAGTTAAAACAGCACAGAATCTCCATTGACAGAAATCGTTTTCAACGATATAGTGAAATAGTAAACAAATTATAAAGGAGTTATGATTATGGAAAAAGTATTTGCTAGTCCGTCTCGTTATGTTCAAGGGAAAGATGTTCTTAAAACTGGTCTTTCTCACGTTTTGGCCCTTGGGGATCGACATCTCCTTCTTTGCGACCCTATCGTTTATGATTTAGTCGGTAAAGAACTAGAAGAAAACCTCGTAAAAGAAGGCGCGTTTGTTCATCGTGAAATCTTCCATGGTGAAGCAACCAATGACGAAGTTCGCCGCGTTGCTGAAGTTGTGAAGGAACATCAACTAAACGTAGTCATCGGCTTAGGTGGTGGTAAATCGATTGATACAGCCAAAGCGATTGCGGATGATTCTAATTGTCCGGTAGCGATTTTACCAACAATTGCTTCAACTGACGCCCCAACTTCTGCCCTCTCTGTTATTTATTCAGCAGAAGGCGTGTTTGAACGCTATCGTTTCTACAAGAAAAACCCAGATTTAGTATTAGTCGATACAAAAGTCATTGCAAATGCTCCTGTTCGTTTATTAATCTCAGGAATTGCCGACGCGCTTGCTACTTGGGTTGAGGCTCGTGCAGTCATTGAAGCACAAGGAAGCACAATGGTCGGTCAAGTGCCAACGATTGCTGCAGAAGCCATCGCTCGTGTCTGCGAAAGTACTTTATTCGAAAAATGGTCTACAAGCCGTCGCCGCAGCAAACGCCAAAGTAGTGACTCCTGCTTTAGAAGCTGTGGTCGAAGCAAACACCCTCCTCAGCGGTATCGGTTTTGAATCAGCTGGTTTAGCAGCAGCATGCCATCCATAACGGATTCACAGCGATTCATGGTGACATCCATACTTTTAACTCATGGTGAAAAAAAGTAGCTTACGGTACATTAACACAACTGTTATTAGAAAAATCGTCCAAAAGAAGAACTCGACAAATATATCACTTTCTACAAAGCACTTGGATTACCAACAACGCTGAAAGAAGTAAAATTGGATTCTGTTCCTTATGAAGACTTACTCAAGATTGGAGCCCTTGCAACACAAGAAGGCGAAACCATCCACCAAATGGCCGTTGACTATACTGCCGAAGATGTGGCAAATGCCCTACTTGCTCTTGACCAATATGTCACTACAAGATTTTAAAAATAACTAAATCCACTCAAATAGCCCAAGCAGAAATCTGCTTGGGCTATTTTTATCGATTTGTTTTGTATCATGCATGATACGTATCACGGATGATACACTTTTTATCTAAATAATGTCAGAGAGTCCACTTCTTCAACACCCATTTCCGTTAATGCTTTTGCGGCAAGGTGTAAAGTTGTGCCAGTTGTATAAACATCGTCTACTAACAAGACCTTTTTTGGAACCACAACATTCTCTTTTATTTTGAAAGGTTGTTTTAGTTGCAGACGCTCCTGCCTTGTCTTCTCCGATTGTTTCTTACCACTGCCAATATGTTCTAAAAGCAAAACGGTAGGCACTCCGCACTGTTTCAGTAAAGTTGGAATCGTCTCAAATTCTCTTTTTCTTAGACTCGCTTTGGACGAAGGTAATGGACAAAGAACGAAGCCCCTCTTTTGATACTTAAACAACTCTTGTCTTAATTCCTTTTTCACCAACGTCATCACTCTTGTATCTCCTACAAATTTGAATAACTCCATAAACTTCCGCCCCGCCTCGTCATAAGCATATAAGGCCGTATTCTTTAGGAGTACCGCTTCTTTTACTTGATGCCATTTTTGACAATCCGGGCAAACTTCCACTTTCGTCATCAACCTCCCGCATTCTAGGCAAGTTGGATGTTGTTTTAATTCCATAAACGGATGCTCACAATTCACGCAGATACACTTTCTGTTTGCGCCTAGTAAAAACGATAGTATCGGCTCCGATCTTTCAACTTCTTCCCCGCACCATAAACATTTCATTTACCTTCCCTCCCAAGAAGCGCTTGTCGATTTAAGTCTTCGATTTCCCTGACCGCCTGGACCATCGCCTTTGTTTCCCATTATGAAAATATACAACTTCTCCTGTTGGGCATCCTGCGGTCCGGCCAACACGTCCTGCAATTTGCACGAGAACTTCTCTTGAGAACTCCTCTTCGTGCGCATTGATGACACAAACATCGACTCCAGGAAAAGTGACTCCTCGCTCTAGAATCGTTGTTGTCACTAGAAAATCGAGCTCTCCTACTCTCATCTTCGCGATTCTTTCTTGCCGATACAGTTCTTTAGAACTAACCGTCTCGAATTTTGCATTTGGGAACTGTCGTCTAAGTGCTGCTTCTATCGGACCTAGAAGTGTAATCCTTGGTACAAATAGCAAAAATCGTTTTCCCTCTTTTAAATGTTCCTCTATAAGCCGCTTCACAGGTTTTGGTACTTTCTTCTTTTTCAGTTTTTTCTCTAAGTCTCCGATATAACTCATCGTCGGTACTACTAATGGCTTCTTATGATATCGCTCTGGCAATAAGGATACCGACAACTCTTTTCGTTTGATTCTTCTCTCTAGTGTCTGGGATGGTGTCGCTGTTAAATACAGCAAGCAACCATCCTCTTTCACCGCACGATGAACCGCACGAATCAATAACTCATTATCCCGATATGGGAAAGAGTCCGTCTCATCAATTACGACCAAATCAAATGCGCGGTAGAACCTTAGCATCTGGTGCGTCGTCGCAATCGTCAGTGGCACTCTCTTGTAACCTTCTTCGGACTGTGAATGAAGGACGTTTTGCTCGACGGTTGGGAAAGCTTCCTTCAAACGAGGCGCCAACTCCACACATACATCAATTCTTGGTGCAGCAATGGCGACTCGTTTTCCTTGTTGTAACATCCATTCGATGCTCGCAAAAATCATCTCCGTTTTCCCAGAACCTGTCACGGCCCAAAGTAGGTGCTCACGAAATCCTGTTTGCTGTATGACATCCAGGCACTCCAAAGAGAGCTGTTCCTGTTTGGAACTCAAAGTATGTTTATAGTGCGCTAATGCTTCTGTTCTTTTTGGAAAGGCTGCTCTTCTTCAGGAGTCGCAATCACCACGCTACAAGCCTTCACCTTTCCCATCCCAATACACTTCAAGCAATACCAACATTCACCGCCTTCACAATTCATGCAAGGCCCTTTGGCAAATTCCAACGGATCCGTATTCCCACAAAACTGGCACTCTTTCTTCCTGTTTTTCACGGTAATCCCAACCTCTAGCACTGCATTCGTAGAAACTTCATACTCTTTTAGCATCGATTGATAGACCGCTTGAATACGTCCAACCGCTCCTTCCATCCCACTCACCTCACCCCTAACTACGCAAAAAAATCAGAAGAAGATTTCTCTTCTTCTGATTTTTGTTTGAAAGGAGTGCTTCCATTATGAGAAGAATGCGAGTAATACCCCTGCAGCAATCGCACTACCGATAACTCCGGCCACGTTTGGTCCCATTGCGTGCATTAATAAGTAGTTACTTGGGTCTTCTCTTTGTCCTTCTTTTTGTACAACACGAGCGGCCATTGGTACGGCAGATACCCCTGCAGCACCGATCATTGGATTGATTTTACCGCCAGATAATTTGTACATCAATTTACCCATTAGAACCCCAGCTGCTGTTCCTCCAGCAAACGCGATTAATCCTAATAAAGTAATTTTAAGAGTCGATACTGATAAGAATAATTCCCCTGTTGCTTTCGCTCCAACGGTTAACCCTAAAATAATGGTTACCCCGTACATCATCGCATTTTGTAGAACCTTTGTAATGTTTGGAACTACCTTAATTTCTTTAATTAAGTTACCGAGCATTAAGCATCCTACTAAAGGTGTTGCACTTGGTACTAATAAGCTGACAAAAATTGTAACGATGATTGGGAAAAGAATTTTTTCCGTTTCACTCACTTTACGGTTTTCTGTCATCTTAACAAGACGTTCTTTCTTCGTTGTGAGCGCACGAATAATTGGCGGTTGAATAATTGGCACAAGCGCCATGTATGAGTACGCTGCTAGGGCGATTGCTGGTAATAAGTGCGGTGCAAGTCTTGTCGTTAAGAACAAGGCTGTTGGTCCATCCGCACCCCCGATAATCCCTACTGAAGCAGCTTCTTGCGGTGTCATCCCCCACATTACTGAAAGGAAGAATGCGACGAAAATACCGAATTGAGCTGCCCCACCAAGCAAGATGGTTTTTGGATTAGCAAGTAGCGGTCCAAAGTCTGTTGAAGCCCCTAAGCAAAGGAAAATCATCGGTGGATAAATCCCAAGGTTTGTTCCTTGATATAAGTAATACAAGAGTCCACCAGGTCCATTTTCAGTAGGAGCATCCATCAACCCTGCTAATGGTAAGTTTACAAGGAGCATCCCGAACGCAATCGGAACCATTAAGTATGGTTCATACCCTCGTTTAATCCCTAGATATAGAAACACGCAGGCGATAATTAACATAATGATATTTTGAATTGTTAAATTATAGAGCCCACTCGTTTCAATCAACTGTTGAATGACTTCCATAAACCATCGCCTCCTAAATCGTTAAGAGTGGTTGGTTCGATTCGACAGATTCATTACTTGATACATGAATTGCTTTCACAACACCATCAGCCGGAGCAAGGATTTCATTTTCCATCTTCATGGCTTCTAAAATCACAAGTACATCTCCTTTTTTCACTGCATCACCGACATTTTTATTGACCGATAATACAATCCCTGCCATTGGAGCAGGCACCACTTCACCGTCCCCTGTTGGAGCAGGTGCTGGCGCAGCTTTCTTTTCTTCCACTGGCGCGCTAGGTGCTGGAGTTGGAGCTGCTGCTAATTTTTGTGCTGCTTCTTCATTTGAAATTTCTTTTAGTGAGACGATAAATGTTTCGCCATTCACTTCTACTTCGTATTTTTTCATTTAGTCCACCTTCTTTTCAATCGATACAATTTCAAAGTGCTTGTCCGGAACATCCGCACTCGCTTGTGTTAAAGCGACCAGTGCGGCAACTCGAGCAAGTTTATTCGTTTCAAATAGTGTTCCATCATTTGTTGGAGCTTCAGGTTTCACCTCAACTGGTTTTCCTACAACTCCAGCAGTTGGATGGCTCTTTGCTTCCAGGATTTGGATAACTTTAGAGCTTCCTTGCATGAGGAACATTAGAATCGTCAACATCACAAATACAATTCCCATTGAAACGATTGTGATCCATAGGATTTCTAATAAACTTAGTTGCATAACTCTCTCCTCACTTTACAGTCGCAAAAATCTTCACGATTTCAGATGGTTTTTGCCATTGTCCATTCTTCTTGAGCAAGAATTCTTTGCCGACTTTAGGGAAGAGTGCGTAAGTTAAAACATCTTCGTCACTTCTTGCTAAATCTCCAAGTTCTGCTTTGAGTGTTTCGAATTCTGGTGGCAAGTGGTTTGCTGGTCGATCGCTGATGACTTCTTGGTCACCAATGATGGATCTTCTGAAGCTTTCTTGAATTGGTACTGGTGATTGTCCATAAGAACCAAGTAAGTAAGATTTCACTTCGTTTGAAACCACTTTGTAGCGTTGGCCTGTAAGAACGTTCATCGTTGCTTGTGTTCCACCATTTGGCTCATTGGAGTTACGAGTGGTGGATATCCAAGGTCTGCTCTTACTTTAGGCACTTCTTTTAATACTTCTTCGTATTTATCTGTTGCACCCGCTTGCGTTAATTGAGAATACATATTCGATAACATTCCACCAGGCACTTGATATAAAAGCGCACGTGGGTCTGGTGTTAACATTTTTGGATTTAATGTTCCATCTTTAATGTATTTATCTTTAATTACTCGGAAGTGGTCTGCAACTGGTTCTAATTTTGCCAAATCAACGGAGATGTCATAGCCTAGTTCGCGAAGAGCGATGACTAATGATTCCGTTGGTGGTTGGCTTGTCCCTTCACTAAGTGGTGAAAGGGCCGTGTCGATGCGGTCTGCACCAGCTTCAATGACTGCTTGATAAGTGAGTTGTGCAATACCGCTTGTGCAGTGTGTATGCACGACGATTGGAACTGTAATCACTTCTTTTAATGCGCGAACGAGCTCAATACCACGAGCTGGTGTTAAAATTCCGGCCATGTCTTTCACACAGATAGAATCCGCACCCATTTCTTGCATTTTTGCTGCTAGTTCTTTGTAGTATTCAATCGTGTGCGCATCACTAATCGTATAGCAAATTGTCATTTGTGCTTCTTTACCTGTCTTCTTCACAGCATTTAGTGAAGCTTCCAAGTTACGAACGTCATTTAACGCATCGAAAATTCTGAAAATATCAATCCCGTTTTCTGCTGATTTCGACAAATTTTTCGACAACATCATCGGCATAGTGACGATATCCTAAAATATTTTGACCGCGTAACAACATTTGTAACGGTGTCTTCTTTAAATGTTTTTTCAAGGTGCGAAGTCTGTCCCATGGATCTTCGTCTAAGAAACGAATACAGGCATCAAACGTTGCTCCACCCCAACATTCCAAAGAGGCAAATCCTGCTTCGTCTAATTGATCTAAAACAGGGAGCATATCTTCAATTCGCATACGGGTTGCCATCAAAGATTGATGGGCATCCCGTAAGATTGTATCTGTAATTCCTATTTTTCGAGTCATCACCGAACACTCCTTTCACTATAATACGTCGATAAAGCGTTCGATTGTCTTGATGCTTTCAAGGGCATCTTGAGGAATTTGATGTTCTGGATTTGCATCGTTAAATGCTTTCAAGTAATCCAAACGGAATTGCATACGATCACGAATTAATTCAGCGTATTCGCCATTCATGTCAGGCACTTCGTAACCTTCAACTGGTAAGTATTCCATTCCTGGAAGACCACCGAATAATTCAAAGTTTGCTTTGCCATCAACAACTGTTTCGATGACGCCAAGTGAAACTTCTTTTGTAACTTTCTTACCTAAGAAATCTCCTGTATTGATGATGTAGCAGTCTACACCTTTATCAAATAATGCTTTGAATTTTTCGTAGTCTTCTACTAATGGATATACACGGAATGGGTTTGCGTATGGTTCGATAACGAGCGCATCTAAGTTTGCCCCAGCCCCTGTATTTTCAGCAGTAGAACGTTTTGTCATTAATGTACATCCTAAAATAGATGCTAAACGTGGATCTGTGATTTTCACTAATGGTGGTAGTGCATCATCTTTCATGATCCAGAAAATAGATTGAATTGGTTCTTGAATCTTATCAACACGGTTTGGTGTTGAATAACGAGATTTAATAGTACGTCCGTTACCGTTACGAATATCTTCAGTTACTAAAACTTTACGGCCGTTTTCATCCAGAGTCACACCACAGTTTTGAACCGTTACGAAGTAATCTTGTTCTCTGTGACCTGCTGGATAGTCATTTGTTTTGTCGAAGTAAGAAGGTTCCAAAGCTACAGATGAACCATCTTCTACCGAAATCACAAATGCATCGTCGTGTAATACTTCAATGTCGTATTTATCGTCATGTTTTGCGTGTGTTAATGTAGACTTACCTGATCCAGATAATCCGAAGAAGCTTGCAACGTAAGAATCGCCTTCTTTACGGAAAATCTTCAAACCACCGTGGCAAGAAACGTAATTGTTACGAGCGGCAGTTGCCCATGCTAATGTTAACGTTCCTTTCTTGATTTCCCCAAAATAACTCATTCCTAAATTGCAGCACAGTTATGTTTTGTATCAAAAAATGCTAATCCATCTGGGTAATCAGGATGTCTCCAAGTTGGGTCGAAGAAAATGAAAATATCATTTTCGTCATATTGTTTAGACGCATCATAACGTCTCTTATATTGGTCATTGAAAATTTGGAAGTTCAATAACCATGAGTACAAGTTGTTAATGTGTTCTTTAGGCATTGTGATATGCGCCTTCACCATAAAGTCTTCATCAAGACCTACAACGGCTGTACCCTTAATAAACGGTTTGAACGAACTGTTATAAATCTCTTCACGAATGATTGGAATAATCTTTGCATCTTCTGCTGGATTATTACCCAAAATTCGACGAGCTTTTGCAGTACGTCCTACAACGCTCCCATCAACAACCGTAAGAATATGTGCATCCTCCGGTAACCCTAAATCCTTTGCGTTTGCAACGAACGCATCTAACACTGTTGTATTAGGTGCATGTGACGCTAATTCATACGCCTCTGCCAGAGTCGGAATTTCAGTCGCATTGTTCGAATAAAAAGCTGGTTCAATAGTTGCCTTCAATTGCGAAAGATGCGGATTGCTCTTGCGTATAGTGTCTGTAGCGAAACGATCAATTGTTGCCATAATATCAACCTTCCTATCTTTTTATTGATACTTTAATTATACACGAAAACGCTTTAAATGTAAGCGTTTTTTGTGATTTTTTTGCTAATTTCTCCATTTTTTTCTTTTAATTGTTGGAATCTCGTCCAAAAGTAGCGAATCGCTCCCAAACAAAAAAAGAACGGGTTACCGCATGTGGTAACCCATTCTTTTAAGCTTTATCTTTAAAATTCATTTCAAAACACATTCCTTCTGCTGTTGCAAAGAAGCGGTGTTCAATTTGTTCACGTTCGAGCAACTGATGAACACTATAGAGTCCTACTCCATTTCCTCCGCCAGTCGTTCCTTTTGAAGATGGTAAGAGTGAAAATGCCGTTTCAATTTGTTCTTTCGTTAGTGGAACACATGGATTTTCAATCGTTAAATCTTGATCCTTTAATTCCACTCGAATGACGCCTTCTTTTGATGAGTGTTTAATGGCATTCATCAATAAGTTATTCCATACGTTTCGAAAGGCGATTGGACTCGCTTCAATCGTAAACGGTTCGATGCTTTCTTCAAGCACTAGTCCTTTTTCTTGTAATAATAACTGGAATTCTCGATTCCACTCTGGAAGAACTTTGTCTAATGCTATTTCTTCTTTTGTTAGAGTTTCTTCTTGTAATTTAGACAGCGCCAGAATTTCCTGAACGAGTACAGACATCTGGTCGACTTTGGCAATCGACTCTTCCAAGTACTTATCACGGTCCTTATATTTACCAACATTGAGGCTCATATTCTCTAATAAAATACGCAGGCCTGCTAATGGCGTCTTCAACTCGTGAGAAGCGCTTCGCAAGAAATCCACCTTTGTTTTTTCCAACTGAATCATCTTCTGATTCTTCTCTTCCAGTTCATCGATGACGGATAGTAGATGCTCGTATAACTCATTAATTTGCATCTCCATCTGTCCAATTTCATCGGCTCTTGGATTTACAAACCGTGCATCTCTATCCAATTCCATCATCTTCTTGGTTACTCTGGACATTTGCATCAGAGGTTTCGATAATTTTCTAGCATAAATATACGAGAAAATGACTGCTGTAAAGATCGAAATGGCGAGCGATAATGGCAAATAACGGAATGTAACCTTGGTTGCCTGTTTCACCGATTCGGTTGTCGTCACGACCTGCAGTTGCATTTGTTTGCCGTCTTTTGTAGTGACTTGTCTATCCTCGATAATGACCGAGTTCTGATCACTATTTTCATCAATGGCTAACTCGCTTCCTAGCTGTAAGTTCTCCCCGTTCGATTCTTTTCTTAAGTAAGCTGTAATCCCTTCATTTTTAGCATACAGTTGCAAAGCAGACGCAGCCTCTTGTTCATCGACTTTGGATAAACTTTCTACTAACACATCTGCTTTGGCTTAATTCTTGCTGACGTTCCTGCAAATAAAAGTGCGGAAAGGCAAAGTATAAAAACAGATGCGCGATGGCGACTAGCGTACCTAGAATGCTCAATGTATAAATAAAAATCTTAGGAAACAGTTTTAATTTTCTCATCTTAACTCCAACTTGTATCCGACATTTTTAACAGTAACGATACAATCCAACAATAATTTTTTTCGCAATTGCTTGATATAAACATCCACAACACGGTCAAACGGTGGATCTTCATGCTCTGCCCACACGTGATCTAATATTTGAGCACGACTCAATACTTGTCCGTGATGTTCTACGAGTAGTTTCAAAATTGCCAGTTCTTTTGCAGTTACTTCCACAATCTGCCCATTTACTCTAGCTTCAAAACTGGTAAAATTCACACTCGTATTCTCATAGTTCCACACATCCATTTCTCCGTAATGACGCTTCAATACGGCTTCAATCTGCTTATGCAAAACGACGAGGGAGAATGGTTTTTGAATAAATCCATCAACGAGTAGCTCGAACGTTCTCACTTGTGTTTCTTCGTCATGAAGGGCCGTTAGCATCAGAATAGGAACTTTACTAGTTTTACGCACCTCTTCTAACACTTCAAAGCCATTTTTTCGAGGCATCATAATATCGAGTAAGATTAAATCAATCGACTCTTTTTCAAATACTTCAAGCGCTTCTACTCCATCTTCTGCTTCAAACACATGGAAGCCTTGCTCTGTTAAATATTCACGAACGCCTTCGCGAATCGCTCCTTCGTCTTCAACGATTAATAAATTCAAAAACATCACCTCTTTTTTGCTATTATATCAATCAATCGGTCTAGCGACTAGACCCTTGCATTTTTATTCCGTATCTTGCAATAAACTCTTCGGAGATTTTTGTAAAATAAACGCACTGCCTAAGAGAACTGCAATAACAACAACGACGAGTCCAAGACCTACAACTGTTGCTTTATCCATATTGGATACCGTCACCGATAATTCTGTCAATGTCTTATTGAAACCGTCAACGGCTGCTCCACCACCAAGGTTGGCCGATTTCGCTTCATTCGCCAGTTGCGTTCCAATGCTGCTATTCACTTGCCCCAAAATGAGTTTTCCAACCCATTCGCTGACAGGTCCACCTGCAAGAATTGCAGCGATAAAGCTGGCGATGCTAACCATTCCTACTTCGCACAGCATTTGCGCAATAATCGTTTTGTTCGTCATTCCAAGCGCCAAACGAACACCGATTTCTCGACGACGACTGTTTGTCCATAAAAAGAGGACGAGTACTAAAATAATCGCTGAGAAGATTAAGCTTCCAAGGAATAGTTTGTCTGTTAAGCCATATACTAAGTTAATTGATTTGAAGCGTTGGGTAGTTTTGGCTGCTCTTAATAAGCGTATATGCTTTCCAGTCAATTCCCAATTTCTTCGCTTGTTCCATCACCTTATCGATGTCGTATTGACCACCAACAAGGAACGTAGCATCCAAATAAATGGCATCCGCATCAGTATATCCATACATTAATGCGCTTGTCTTTAAGTCTGTTAAAATCGTATTTTCATATAATTCTTGAGGCGCTGTGACTCCACCTTTATTTTTACCACCAAATAATCCAACAATCGTCACTTCGGTTTGGTTATTCGCGTGCTTCTCGTTATCCGCATCATAGATATTTGATTTCAACTTGAACTTGTCGCCGACTTTTAAATTATTTTTCTTAGCAAAGTCTTCGTGTACTAACGCCACATTTGTATCATCATCCTTAATATGGCGACCTTCTGTTAGCGTGAAAGTCTGCGCCGCGAATCGTTCATCCATGCTAGAATCATTAATCCCTGTTACCTGAGCAGCTTTCCCGAAACGTTGCTGACGAGTGGCGTCAAGACGAACTCCTTTTGCTGGAATCAATTCTTGATCGACAAGGTCAGCTACGACTTCCATTCGCTTCACTGCCTTTTGAACGCCTTCGATTCCTTCAATCGCTTGAATATCTTTTCCTTTCAAGTTCCCGCCCCCACGAGCAGTCCCTTGATTATGTCTGCGGTCGATTTGCATCGAGAACGAAGAATTAATCGACTTAAACGTTTCTTTTGCAGCAGTATCCGTTGCGTGTTTTACGGCTAAGCTACTAAGAGCCACTGTTGCCATACTGAATAAAATAAAGAAAATAATTAAGGTTTTAAACTTTTTTCTTGAGACATATGCCCAAGCATTTTGTAGGATATTCATTTATTTTCCCCCTCTTACTTTCTTTAGTTTTCCGTCTTCTAATTCCAACACTTCATCACTCGCAGCGGCTACTTGCGGGCTGTGAGTCACTACGATGACGCATTTTCCACTTTCATGTGCTGCCATTTTTAAGATATCGATAATTTCTGCAGCTGTTCCTTCGTCCAAGTTTCCTGTTGGTTCATCCGCTAAAATAATTGGCGCCTTTGAAACAAGCGCTCTAGCAATTGCAACCCGTTGTTGTTGCCCACCTGATAGCTTCAATACATTACGATGAATTAACTCTTCCTCTAATCCTAATTTCAATAGAATATCTTTATTTGCTTTTCCATTTACGAGTCTTACATTTTCAAGCGGTGTTAAATAATCGATTAAATTATAGTTTTGGAACACTAAGCAAATATGGTCGCGGCGGTGTTCACTGTATGAACCTTGCGCAATATCTTGCCCATTGAAACAAACTTTTCCTTTCGTTGGACTATCTAATCCTGCTAAAAGCGATAAGAAAGTCGATTTCCCTGCTCCTGATTTCCCAACGACTGCATAGAATTTTCCTTCTTCAAAAGTGGCATTCAAATCATTCAACACGTATTTTTGAGAATCCTCGTATCGATAATAAATAGTTTCTAATGATAATACTGACATAAAAACACTCCTTAGTTCATTTGGCTTAAAATTTTCTTCGGTTTCTTCATTAAAATAACTGCGGTACTAAATAGAACGGCTAATGCAATAATGATAAGCACTACTCCAATCGTTAGCAGCACTTGCATCAGACTGAACTCCGGCAAGCTCGATTCAAATAATGATTTCACTTGAGGGGGAATCTCATCCGAGGTTAAGAGCCCCGTGTAAAATTGCTTGGCTACAAAGCTGCCCAACATAAGAGCGAAGATGGAGCTCGTTGCCGCAACCGTGTAGAGTTCTAATAAGATTTGTGCGATAATTTCTTTTCTTGAAATTCCGACCGACATCAAAATCCCGAACTCATGAATTCTTTCTCTTAATGTAAATAATAAAATTAAAAATAAAACAATAACTGCTAATACAAATACAGAACTCGTCAACAATGTCATGAGCGATCTGAAATTTTGGATAGGCGCTGCTACTTGCTCAAATACTTGTTCATTTTTAGAAAGTTGCATGCCATCCCACTTGAGAGGAAGTTCTTTGACTTTGGCAATCACTTCATCTAGTTTTGATGGATCTTTCACCGTAAAAATCGCACGGTGAACAATTGCATTCGATTCATCTTTTCCAATCAATGTTTGGCTCGTTTTGTAATCCATATAAATACGATTTTCTGTTAAGTCACTCGTCAATCCTGTTGATTGCTCCGATAACTTTCCGTTGAAGATTCCAACGATTTCGACGGTTACTTCTTTACCACTTGCAGTAGTACCCTCGTTTTGGAAATTCTTCAATTTAATTTTGTCTCCAACTGTCCAATTGTTTTCTTTTGCAAGCTCTTCATGCACGAGGACTTTTCCGGAATCGTCTTTGGTTAACGCACGCCCTTCTTTAAGACTTAGCGCACCGCTAGCAAAATTTAACTCCTGACTACTTGAGGTGACCCCGTGATAGCTCACCAGTTCTCCCATTTTCCCTTGGTCAAGTTGGACCGCTTGTTCTCTTTCAACAGCCTTTGCGTCTTCGAGTTGCCCGATGCCATCCATTTCATACTGCGCATCCTTTACTCCTTCGACTTGTCCTACCTTGGCCATCTCTTTTTGTTCGATATTCCCATCTTGTAAGAGGGACTCCATTTGAAAGCCCGAATTCGATAGATCCAAAAGTTTTTCTTGAACCCTTCCTGTACTTTCTTGCATCGAGAGGACCGCCAAGACGGCTGCTGTAATAAGCATCATGATGAAAAATAATATTCCTGTACGAATCTTCTTGCGAACAAGATACGCACCCGCTCTCCTTTTCCAATCCATGTGCTCTCCCACTTCCTTTCCTATTCTGTACTGTTAGTTTGCACTTCCAATATGAAACAAATATGAAACGAATTTCTTTTTTGAAAAATTTCATTACCATATATGGTAATGAAATATTTTTTGCATGCAAAAAAGGCTGGACAATTTGTCCAGCCTTCCTCTTTAATATCTTTCTTTCATTGCACGATCGATTTCGCGTTTCATATCCTTTTGCTTTAAGGCATCACGTTTATCGTAATTTTTCTTCCCTTTTGCGACTCCGATTAACAACTTTGCAACGCCATTTTTAATGTAGACCTTTAGCGGCACTACTGTATTTCCGGCTTGCTTTACTTGCTCCAACAAATAGTTAATTTGCTTTTTATGAAGCAATAATTTTCTTGTTCTTAATGGGTCATGATTGAAAAGCGTCCCTTGTTCAAACGGACTAATATGAACTCCTACAAGAAAAGCTTCTCCTTGCTTCAAGCTTACATATCCATCTTTTAAATTGATACGCGCTTGACGAACCGATTTGATTTCTGTTCCGGTTAAGACCATCCCAGCTTCAATCGTTTCAAGAATGGTATAGTCATGACTTGCTTTTCGATTTTGTGCGAGCACTTTATCGTTCGTTCCTTTAGGCATTCACGAACCTCCTAGCGTCTTTTCTTTTTCGTTTTAATCGCTTTTTTAAAGCGTTGGCGTCCTTTTGATTTTTTGCCTTTCTTAGAAGATTTATCATCAAAGCGTTCGACTTTTCTTGGGCGTTCAGTTTTGGCCAATTTTGCATCTTCTACGAGTAGGAAATCAACTTCTCTAGCTTCCACATCTACTTTCACACATTTCACACGAACACGGTCCCCAATACGGTAACTTACACCCGTACGTTCGCCAAGTAAAATCATGTGGCTTTCAATAAAGTTAAAGTAGTCTTGTTTCAAGTGAGAAATATGAATTAATCCTTCTACGGTATTCGCTAACTCAACAAACATTCCGAATTTTGTCACAGAGCTTACGATACCATCGAATTCTTCGCCGACTTTGTCTTGCATGTATTCGGCTTTCTTCAATGCGTTCACATCGCGTTCCGCCTGTACTGCAAGTCGTTCCATACGAGATGATTGATCTGCAATTTGTTGCAACTTATCTTCCAGAAGCGTTTCTTCTTTCTTCGATAAATGACCTGGACGTTTTCCGTAATGACGAATCATGCGGTGAACGATTAAGTCTGGATAGCGACGGATTGGCGAAGTGAAGTGCGTATAGTCTTCGGCTGCCAGTCCATAGTGTCCCGTTGGCGTGATACCGTATTTAGCTTGTTTCATCGAACGAAGCATCATCGTCGATACCACTGCTTCATACGGCTCGCCGCGTACCTCATTCAAAGCCTTTGCAATTTCTTCGGTGTAATCGAATCGTTCTTCCCCTTAATCGTAATTCCAAATGCGGTAATAAACTCTAAGAATCGTTGGAGTTTTTCGCTATCTGGATTTTCGTGAATACGGTAAATGAACGGCACCTTCAATTGTTCATAATGACGAGCCACGGTTTCGTTAGCAGCTAACATAAAGGACTCAATGAGTCGCTCTGCTACGCCACGTTCACGTAGTACAATTTCGGTTGGCGCTCCTTTTTCATCGACCAGAATTTTTGCTTCTTGTGTATCAAAGTCAATCGCTCCACGTTCCATACGTCTACGTTCTAGAATCGTATGCAATTCCTTCATGTTCCAAAGCATTGCTTCAATCTCTGGAGTGATTTTTTCAGAAGCTTCATTCGTATTGAATAATACATTCACTTCATCATAAGTTAATCGCTCGTTCGATTGAATCACACTTGGGAAAATCTCGTGCTGGTAAATCGTTCCGCTACGGTCGATTTCCATGCGTGCTGTTAACGTTAATCGCTCTTCATATGGATGAAGCGAGCAGATTCCGTTTGATAATCGTTGTGGCAACATTGGAACCACACGGTCTGTTAAATACACACTCGTTCCGCGTTCAAATGCTTCCTTATCCATTTCAGAATTTTCCGTTACATAATAAGAAACGTCGGCGATGGATACCGTTAAGACAAAGGTTCCATCTTCGCGTTTGACTAGAGCTACCGCATCATCTAAGTCTTTTGCGTCTGCTCCGTCAATTGTCACGGTTAATTCTTGGCGTAAATCCACACGCCCTTCGATTTCTTCCGGTGAGATCGTTTCACTCACACGGTTGGCTTCCCCTATAACAGAGTCTGGGAATACTGTTGGGATTTAATTGATGTAAAATCATTAAAATGTCCATGCCGACAGCGTCTTTATAGCCGATTTCTTTGACGATATGCGCCTTCAAGACGAGTTCGTGACGCTCTGTTTCATAACTGTCAACTTCGGCAATCACGACGGTTCCGTCAACTGGGTTTAATCCCTTTCTAGTCACATAACATTTCGTTTTCTTTAATTTAGAATCTTTTAATGCAATTTCGCCACAATAGCCTGTTTGCATCATAATCTTCGATGGATAACGTGTATAAATCCCCACCACTTGCTTCACAGCGCGTTCAATAATCTTCACGATTGTTCCGCTTGCGGCTTTGTCGTTATAAGGATTTTCTTCTTGAACGATACGAATCGCAACTTTGTCTCCATCCATAGCGCCATGGACATCCGTTCTTGGAATAAAAATATCTGGTTTGCCTTCTTCAACTGTGACAAAACCAAATCCTTTATCGTTTAATCGGAATGTTCCTTCTAACGTACGATTTTTTTGATTGAATCCAAATTTACCTTGTCGTGTTAATACAATTTTTCCAGAATCTTCGAGGTCAGCTAATTGTTTCACTAAAATCTTAAAGTCCTTTGAAGCAGTAAATCCGAAATGCTCACTAATTTCTTGAACAAAAAAACTTTCGGATTCATGTTCCATAAAGAAAGCCATTAAGATTTCTTCTAATGATTGTCTCATTTCTTTACCTCCATTCTTGTTGATTTAGAAAAGAGAGAACAGTCTCTTGGAATTCCTTTCTAACAGGACTAACCGTAATCACGTGCCCTGCTTCTTCATACCAATGTAACTCCACTTGTGCGTTAATGAGGCCCTCTTTTAATTCAAGAGAAGACTCTGGATCGACAAGTGTATCTTGTTCCCCTTGTGCAATATAAAAACTTCCTGTCACTTCATCTAAGTGTGAAGCAACTTCACTTGAAAATGATTGAATGTGTGCTAATTGTTTTTGTGCTTTTTCCTTCATTTCAGCTTCATCAAATGGTCGTCCTACATTTCTATAAGACGCCTTCGCATACATCATAAAACTTTGAAACAGTCCTGGCAACTGAGGATTTCCAGAAGATACCGGCGAACAAAAAGTCCCTGCATATTCAACGAGATGTTCGGTTGCTAATTTTGTCGCCATAATACCGCCCATCGATAATCCGAAGGCAGTCACCGTGTGAAATCCTTCTCCTCGAACAAAGTCGACAGCACTTTTGGCATCTTCATACCAAGCCTCAGGAGAACTTGCCAAGATATCTTCCACATCTGGAGTTCCATGGCCAGAAAATACTGGAACATAGACTGCATAATCATGACGATGTAAAAACTGCGCAAGCATTCTCACATCGGCAGGCGTTCCTGTATAAGCATGAAATAAAATCACCGCTCTTGTATTGCTTTCTTTTCTTAACCATAGTGCTTCCATAATATTACTCCTCTAATCTGACAAATAAAAAAGTACAATTGGTTGGCTGTCCGAACAATTGTACTTAAATTTATTATTTTGATGAAATGTATGCTAATGCAAATGCTAATAACATGAAGATTGTTCCTAAAACAACTGTTACGCGAATTAAGAATGCCTCAAAACCACGTGCCTTTTGTTTACCGAATAATTGTTCTGCTCCACCTGTTAAATTCGCAGCATTTGTTTTTGAAGGTTGCATCGCAACAACAATAATTAATAATACGCATACCACAACCATCAGTGATAAAATTAAACTGTACAAAAGGATTCCCTCCTTAACTAAAATTCTTTTCAATTTTAACATAAAAACTACGATAATTCTACTCTTTCACGCGAAATACTATGAATTCGAACTACAATTAAAAACGTTGAAAACATGGTATAATAAAAAAAGACAAAATGAAATGGAGTGACGGAATGAAAGGTTTTGTATTTTTTGATTTGGATGGAACTCTCTTAAACGGCTCTTCCAAAGTCGATAAGGCTACCGCAGAGGCTATTCAAACATTAAAGGACAATGGGTATGAACCCTTTATCGCAACAGGACGTTCTCCTGCTGAAACGCGCGATATTATGGAGAGTGCGAATATCCACTCAGGAATTTTTATGAATGGTCAAGTCGTTCTTTATCAAGGAGAGCGTGTTTTTTCTTCAGAAATTCCAACTGAAACGGTAGAAAGATTCCATCAAATGGTAAAAGAAGATGGATATGGGTTAACAGCCTATAACGACAAAGAATTTTACTTAGTAGAATCCTCCGCAGGTGCTAAAGATGCATATGGATTTATTCATACTAATCCTCCTGCATTGAAAGAAGATTTTTATAAAGAAAATCCAATTAACATGATGCTCTTTATCTCTCTTCCTCCAGCTGAAGAAAAATATAAAGTAGCATTTCCAAATCTTGATTTCCTACGAAACACGCCGTACTCAGTCGATGTGATTTCAAAAGGAAATTCAAAAGCAGAAGGGATCAAACGCTTCTTAGAGCACTTAAACCAAGAAGATGCTGAAACTTACGCATTCGGAGACGGTCCAAACGATATCGAGATGCTTCAAGCAGTAACGCATCCTGTCGCTATGGGAAACGCGCTTCCGGTCCTTAAAGAGATTGCAGAATTTATTACGACCAACAATACAGATAACGGCATTGTTAATGGACTAAAACACTACGGCCTTATTTAAGAAAGAAGGAAAACGGATGTCAATTTATGAAATCGAAGTCCCTACAGTCAGTGGAGAGGTTACCACTCTAGAGGACTATAAAGGACAATTACTACTGATTGTGAATACGGCCAGTGGTTGCGGTCTAGCTCCACAATTTGAAGGTTTAGAAAAACTCTATTTAGAGTTCAAGGACAAAGGATTCACCGTTCTTGGTTTCCCTTGTAACCAATTTGCAGGACAAGAGCCACTCACAGCTGAACAAGCACTCTCTCACTGCCAATTGACGTACAATACAACTTTCCCAATGTTTGGTAAGGTTAAGGTAAATGGTCCTGAAACTCATCCATTATTTGATTTATTAAAGAAGGAGACGGCTGGTCTTTTCGGCGAAAAAGTTAAATGGAACTTTACAAAATTCCTCGTAGCGAAAGATGGAACAATTTTAAAACGTTTCGCCCCTACTACAACGCCTGAACAAATCCGAGACGAAATCGCAAGTCTTCTTTCATAAAACAATCTGTGATAAAATAAAAAGAAAACAGTTAGGAGAAATCACCATGGAAGTCAATGAAATTTTACGTATTTTAGAAGAAATGAATGTAGCTGTTATTGCGACTGCTGATGAGAACAACCAACCTCATGCACGTCATATCCATATTGGTGTTGCAAACGAAAAAGGCGTGTTCTTTATGACTAGTCCAAAAACAAACTTCTATAAACAACTACAAAATAACCAAAAAGTTGCCATTACTGCTATGAAGAGCGAAGATTACTTAATCCAAGTGATTCGTATCGAAGGTGTTGTTAAAGAAATTGGTCGTGAACGTCTTGAAGAAGTGCTTAAAGATAACCCATTCGTAAAAGATGTTTACCCTAACGAAGAAGACATTGCTGGTGTACAAGTATTCCACTTATATGACGGTAAAGGATTCTACCATAGCCTTACACAAGGCCACAAATACGTGTTTGATATTCACGAATAAAAATAGAAAGAGGATTTTATGAAAAAACTTTTATTGGCTCTTGCAGCTCTTTTTGTTGTTGGCTTAGCGACATTTTATTTATTACCATCAAGTAGCAAACCTGCTGATGCAAACGTCGTATTTCAAGACGCAAGCGGAAAAAAATTAACTGAAAAAGACTTTAACGGAAAACCAACCGTCTATTATGCATGGGCAAGTTGGTGTCCAGATTGCCAACAAGAGCTCCCAATTTTAAATACATTAAAAGAAAAATATGCTGACAAAGTTGAATTTGTTGGTGTAGCGATGATCAGTCAGAAAGAACCGATTGAGAACGGAAAGAAATACTTAAAGGAGCTTTCTCTTTCCCTCAACTATTACTCAGACGTTGACTCAAGCTTCCAAAAATATCATGAGATTACAGAAATTCCAACCCTAATCTTTGTCGATAAAGATGGAAAGATTGTTAAAAAAACGGCCGGTGTTCTGACTCATGAAGAACTCGAGACATACATCAAAGAAATCTTATAAAATTAAAAAAACTAGCAGAATTCTCTGCTAGTTTTTTTCGTTAACAATAAATAAAAGAGAGGATGAAAGCATCCTCTCTTATTTATTTTCTTCTATGTTTAGAAACACCAATACGGTTGATTGCCTTGCTTAAAGCGATTTTCGCACGTTCAACATCACTCTTCGAACGAGATTCGTCACTAAGTACTTTTTCCGCTTTATCTTTAGCTTGCTCTGCACGAGTCACGTCAATGTCTCTTGCACGCTCAGCCACGTTGGCAATAATCGTTACGACATTATCCCGCACTTCCATAACTCCACCACCGATTGCAATATAATCAGTTGGTGAATCCTCTAAGAATCGTTTCACTCGAAGTGCACCGATTTAAAGGAAGCATGATTGGAGCATGATGCGGTAGTATGGTGATTCCGCCATCGACTGCATCGGCACTCACAGAATAGGAACGATGGTTATACACTTTTCCTTCTGGTGTTGTGACAACGACCAGTAATTCATGTTCAGCCATCTTTAGTTTCCTCCATAAAACCCTGCTGCTTTAGCTTTTTTAATCACGTCTTCGATTGGTCCTACGTTACGGAACATATCTTCTGGAATATCATCATATAAACCATCGATAATTCCTTTAAATCCACGAACTGTATCTTTAATTGGAACGTATGAACCAGGTTGTCCTGTAAATGCTTCGGCAACGTGGAAGTTTTGTGATAAGAAGAATTGAATTCTTCTTGCACGGTTTACAATAACTTTTTCGCTATCTGACAATTCATCAATCCCTAAGATGGCAATGATGTCTTGTAATTCACGATAACGTTGAAGCATTTGTTGTACTTTCATCGCTACTTCATAGTGTTCTTCCCCAACAATTTCTGGAGTTAGGGCACTTGAAGTTGAAGCAAGTGGATCCACCGCTGGATAAATCCCTTGTTCTGTTAAACGACGCTCTAAGTTTGTTGTTGCATCTAAGTGGGCGAATGTTGTTGCTGGAGCCGGGTCAGTATAGTCATCGGCTGGCACGTAAATCGCTTGAATAGATGTAATAGATCCGTCTTTAGTTGAACTGATACGTTCTTGTAATTGACCCATTTCAGTTGCAAGTGTTGGTTGATACCCTACGGCAGAAGGCATACGTCCAAGTAGGGGCTGATACTTCTGAACCTGCTTGTGTGAAACGATAAATGTTATCGATGAATAAAAGCACGTCTTGTTTTTCCACATCACGGAAGTATTCCGCAATTGTTAACCCTGTAAGTGCTACACGCATACGAGCTCCAGGTGGTTCGTTCATTTGTCCAAACACCATCGCTGTTTTCGCAGATACCCCAGAGTCTTGCATTTCATGGTAAAGGTCGTTCCCTTCACGAGTACGTTCCCCTACTCCTGTAAATACTGAAATACCACCAAGTTCTTCAGCAATATTATGAATCAATTCTTGAATTAATACGGTTTTCCCTACACCGGCACCACCGAACAACCCGATTTTACCACCTTTAAGATATGGTGCTAAAAGGTCAATAACTTTAATCCCTGTTTGTAGAATTTCGTATTGACTGTTTAATTCTTCAAATTTTGGTGCTGGTTTATGGATTTCATGTCTTGTGAAATCTGCTGGGAATGGTTCCTTCAAGTCGATTGTATCTCCAAGAACGTTGAAAACACGACCTAATGTTTCAGGTCCCACTGGAACGCTAATTGTGCGTCCTAAGTCCACCACTTTCATGCCACGTTGCAAACCATCTGTAGATTCCATGGCGATTGTACGAACTGCACCGTCCCCTAATTCTACAGCAGTTTCCAAAGTAACAGTTTTTTCGCTACCATCATTGGCTGTTTTCACAACTTGTAATGCATTATGAATATCTGGAACGCCTTCTTCTAAAGGAAATACCACGTCTACAACTGGCCCTACAACTTGTAAAATCTTTCCAGTTCTCAATCCATTTTCCTCCTTCTAAAATCCTAATGTTCTTCCAGAGCGGCTGCTCCCACCGACAATTTCTGTAATTTCTTGTGTAATTTGCGCTTGTCGTCTCTGGTTCAAATCTTGTGTTAAGTTACTGATTAAATCTTTCGCATTATCAGTCGCACTTCTCATCGCAGTCATACGTGAGGCATGTTCTGCTGATTTGGCATCGATAATGGCTCCGTAAATAAGCGATTCCGCATATTGTGGAAGCAAGATGTCCATAATAATTTCCTTGTTTGGTTCAAAAATATAATCCAATTCGTACTCTTTTGCTTCTTCAGCATCCAAGTCTATAATTGGTAACATTTTTTCAACACGGTAATTTGATAAAAGCGCGTTTACGTGGTGATTATAGCAAACGTAAAATTCATCAAATTCACCGTCACGGAACATTTGGACCGCACTTGACACAATCTTTCTTACTTCTTCAAAGGTTGGAATATCGGATACGTCGTTAATTTCAAGACGCACATCCACTCCCATTTTTTTGAAGAAGCGACTTGCAGCATCCCCAATGGTTAAGATGACATATTCATCTTTAGATTGGTGGTCTAACTCTAACATTTCTCTTGTTGATTGGAAAATGGAAGAGTTGTAACTCCCAGCAAGTCCTTGATCAGATGAAATCACTAAGTATCCAGTCTTTTTAACTGGACGTTCAATTAATAAGTCGTGATAGTCGATAAAAGAAGTTACTACTTCTCCGTCCTCTGACGTTTCATCGACAACCTCTTCTTTATTGTGATTTGCGTATAGTAAGTGAGTTACAACTTCACGGATTTTTTGAGCGTAGTCTTGATAGTGACGCACTGCTTGCTCTGATTTGGCTAATTTTGCTGCAGAGACCATCTGCATGGCGCTAGTGATTTGACTTGTTTTCTTTGTTGAAACAATTCTCTTCTTTAAATCATTTAAGGAAGCCGTCATTCAGGTCACCTCTCCTTTCTACGCTTATTGAACACGTTCAAATAAATGAATTTGTTTGAAACTCTCAATTACTTTGTAGAATTTCTCTTCATCCGAAATCAAATGTTGATCGCGGATTTCATTCAATAAATCTCTATGTTCGCTTTCTAAATGTTGATATAACGCTTTTTCAAATGATTTAATACGGTCGATTGGAATCGCATCTAATAAACCATGTGTTAAAGCAAATAAAATCGATACTTGATACTCGATTGGTAATGGTTGGTGAACATCTTGTTTCAAGACTTCAACCGTACGTTTACCACGATTTAATTTTTGTTGAGTTGCCGCATCTAAGTCAGAACCGAATTGTGTGAAGGCTTCTAACTCACGGTAACTTGCTAAGTCGATACGTAATGTACCAGAAACTTTCTTCATCGCTTTAATTTGGGCAGAACCCCCAACACGCGATACAGATAATCCGGCAGATAAACCAGGACGTACCCCTGAGTAGAACAAATCACTTTCTAAGAAGATTTGTCCATCTGTAATGGAGATAACGTTTGTTGGGATATATGCAGAAATATCTCCGGCTTGTGTTTCGATGATTGGTAAGGCTGTTAATGACCCTGCACCTAATTCATCACTTAATTTCGCTGCACGTTCTAGTAAACGTGAGTGCAGTAGAATACATCCCCTGGGTATGCTTCACGACCTGGTGGACGACGAAGTAATAGGGAAATTTCACGATATGCCGCAGCTTGTTTTGATAAATCATCGTACACGATTAAAACATCGCGTCCTTGATACATCCATTCTTCACCCATTGCAGTACCTGCATATGGTGCAATATAAAGCATTGGTGCTGGTTGAGAAGCACTCGCTGATACAACCGTTGTATATTCCATTGCTCCGTAGCGTTTTAATGTTTCCACAAGAGCTTTAACCGTAGATTCTTTTTGACCAATAGCGACATAAATACATAATGTATCTTTGCCTTTTTGGTTCAAAATCGTATCTACCGCGATACTTGTTTTACCAGTTTTACGGTCACCGATAATTAACTCACGTTGTCCTTTACCGATTGGAACTAAAGCATCGACTACTTTTAATCCTGTAGGTAATGATTGTTTTACACTTTGACGTTGCATAACGCCAGGTGCTTCATTTTCTACTGGACGTTTTTTTGTTGTCTCGATGGCACCAAGACCGTCAATAGGACGACCTAACGCATCCACAACACGACCAATCAATGCATCTCCTACTGGAACATCAAGGATACGTCCTGTACGTTTCACAGGTTCTCCTTCATGGATATTTTCATATCCTCCGAAGATGATGACACCGACATCGTTTTTTTCTAAGTTTTGAGCCATCCCGTAGGCGCCGTTTTCAAATTCTACTAATTCTCCAGCCATTACATTTGTAAGACCGATGACACGAGCAATTCCGTCCCCAATGAAGGAAACCTCACCGATTTCTTCAATTTGTTCTTTCGTTTCAAAAGAAGCGATTTGGTCACGAATTCTCGCTGTAATATTACTCATTTCCATTTATGCCATCTCACCTCTTTAATCCTGTTTGGCTAATTTTCTCTTTGAATTGTTTTAGTTTGTTCGCAATCGTTCCATCTAATAAATACTCTTTTGTCTTAATTTGAACGCCGCCAATCACTGAAGGATCCACGGTATTCACCCAAGAATCATATTCTTTATGAGTTTTATTTTGGAATGCAGTTGCAATACGATCCATCTGATCATCCGTTAAAGGAATCGCAGAAACAATCTCTAATTTATTGGCATTGTAAATATCTAGGAACGCTTCGAGTGCTTCTACAATATTCATCGAACCATCTTCAGACGGGAATGTTGCTATGTACTCTTGTGTTTCTTTTGATAAATGTCCAAATGCAGATTCTAATACAGATAACTTTTTATCATAAGAGACATGCTCTAGATGCATCATCTGTCTAAACGTCGAAGTATTTGAATCCCTGCTAAAATAGCTTGAAGTTCATTCGTCACTTGCTCTAAGTGACCTTCGAATTTTGCCTTTGCATAGAAATGGCTGGCTTCTTTAACGATATCTTTATGATATTTAACCATTATTTTCCAACCCCTTAATGAAGGCTTCGATTACTTCTTGATGCTTCTCTTTTGTCACTTCTTTTTCAAGAATTTGACTAGCAAGTTGAACCGATAAGTCTACAATATCATCTTGCACTTGCGCAATGGCACGTTGTTTCATTGAATCGACTTCACGTTGTCCATCTGCTTTCATGCGAGAGACCACATCTTTACCTTCTTTAATCATTTCATCTTGCGTTTTTGAAGCTGCTTCACGAGCGTTATCTAAGATTTCGCTACCTTTCACTTCTGCGTTATGAATAATTTCGTTGGCATTAGCCTGAATTTCTTCCGCTGATTTTCTTTTCTCAGCAGCTTCGTCTAAATCTTTAGCAATTTTATCTCGACGTGCTTCTAACATGGCATTTACTTTATCCCAAGCAAAGAATTTCACCAAGAATAGTAACAACGTCATTGAAATTAATACGACTAAAGTATCGCCTAAAACTGTACTGACATTACCTGATAACATTACTTCAAACATCTCTCACCCCTCCTTTACGACAATAATTCCATTTGTTGGATTATTTAACGAATACAAGGATAAGAGCGATTAATACGGCGAAGATTGGCATCGCTTCGATTAAGGCAACCCCGATGAACATTGTTGAACGTAATTCATTGCTCATTTCTGGTTGGCGTGTCATTGATTCAATTGTTTTTACGATAACTGCTTGGTTACCAAAGGCTGCTGCTAAAGCTGCTCCTGCTACTGCGATTGCTGCTGCTAATTCTGTCATTATAAATTCCTCATTTCTTAAAATTAATGTTTCATTACTTTATGTGAGATGTAAACCATTGTCAACGTACAGAATACGTACGCTTGAATAGCTCCAATTACCACTGAAAATCCTTGCCATACTACCCCTAGTGGTATTGCAAGAATATAGGTTATTAGTCCTGCTGCGGATGAGAACATCACAATCAAACCTAATAACACTTCGCCGGCATAAATATTTCCGTAAAGACGGAATGCCAACGTAATTGTGTTCGTAAACTCTTCAATCAATTTGATTGGGAGCATTATCGACATCGGACTTAAGTAAGAATGTTGGATATATCCTTTGAGTCCCATCTTCTGTACACCAGAATAATGTGCGATTAATGTTGTCATAAGCGCTAAGGCTAAACATACTATCGGGCTAGCCGTTGGACTGGCAAAATAGCTGTGATCTTCATAGTGAATAAAGATAATTAGCCCAACCATATTAGCGACTAGTACAAAAGAAAACAGTGAGAAAATGTATAAATAATACGTTTGTGCTGTTTTCTCATCAACTGCACTGTTTACAATACCCTTCGTGAAGTCCATAAGAGCTTCTAAAGCATTTTGCAACTTACCAGGCTTCATCGAAACCTTCCTTGAAGCAAAAATTGTAAATAATGCGATTAGTAAAACACTAACCCCACATGAAATCAAAATCGGAACTGAAAACGACAATCCAAAAATCTCAACCACTTTTGGCGTTGCTTCCATGTTTCTTATTTCCCCTCCTTTACACCAAATAAAAAACTGACAATAATCCTATACTTTGAGTTTTACGCTCAGTACGGTGATTATTGTCAGATTTGGTGGCAATAGTCTATCGCAAAAGCGTTGACTATAAAAATTTATTATTTGGTTCCGAATAAACGATCTCCAGCATCTCCTAATCCTGGAAGAATGTATCCATGTTCATTTAATCTTTCATCTAACGCTGCTGCGTAGATGTCGATATCTGGGTGGGCTTTACGTAGAACTTCTACACCTTCTGGAGCAGCTACAAGACAGCAAAACTTAATCGAGCTTGGTTGTGCACCACGCTTCAACAGTGCGTCAATAGCAGCTACTGCAGATCCCCCAGTTGCTAACATAGGATCAACGACAAACAATTGTCTTTCAGAAATATCTGAAGGCAACTTCACGAAATACTCAACAGGTTGCAATGTGTCATGATCACGATACATACCAACATGCCCAATTTTGGCTGCTGGGATTAATTCGAGAATTCCATCAACCATTCCAAGTCCTGCACGCAGAATCGGAATGATAGCAACTTTTTTACCAGCTAATGTTTTCAATGTTGTTTTAACAAGTGGAGTTTCGATTTCTACATCTTCAAGAGGCAGATCTCTAGAAACCTCATAAGCCATTAGCATTGAAATTTCGTTTACAACTTCGCGGAAAACTTTTGTTCCACAATCCTTTTGACGAATCATTGTCAATTTATGTTGAATTAACGGATGATCAAGTACGTGAAATTTACCCATTTGTCATTCTCCTTCCAATACATTAGTGTCACTTCTATTATTTACCTAAAAACCAGTTAAATATCTAGTCTCAGTTTGAAAACTTATTATTATTTTCATAATCTGAAATAAACCTTTACATTTACTTCATTACGCGTATAATTTGAAAGTTTCCGTCAACTGTTTCACTTCTTGACGAACCGTGTTTAATACTTCTTCATTTTCAGGATGTGTTAATGTTGTAAGGATTAACTCAGCTACTTTTTTCGCCGCAGCTTCATCGAAACCACGTGTTGTAATAGCTGCCGTTCCGACACGAATTCCACTTGTTTTAACAGGTGGTAATGTATCAAATGGAATGGCATTTTTATTCACTGTAATTCCAACAGTGTCGAGTAATTCTTGCGCTTCTTTACCGTTTAATCCAGTATCTTTAATATCGAGGAGTAATAGATGGTTATCTGTACCACCTGAAATCGCACGAATCACTGTTCCTTCGAACACTTGCGCCATAGCTTTAGCATTTTTCACGACTTGCTCGATATACTCACCAAATGCTGGTTGAAGAGCTTCATGGAATGCAACTGCTTTACCAGCAATCACGTGTTCTAGGGGTCCCCCTTGGATTCCTGGGAAGATTGCACTGTTTAATTTTTTACCAAATTCTTCTTTTGCTAAAATTAAACCGCCACGTGGTCCACGTAGTGTCTTATGTGTTGTTGATGTTACAACATCGGCGTATGGAACTGGATTTTGATGAGCTCCTTTAGCGACTAACCCAGCAATATGCGCCATATCCACCATAAAGTAAGCTCCAACTTCTTTAGCAATTTCACTAATGCGTTTGAAGTCAATCTCACGTGGGTACGCTGACGCTCCAGCCACGATTAATTGTGGTTTTTCTTCCTTAGCGATACGTTCTAATTCATCATAATCGATTGTTTCAGTTTCTGGATTTACTCCATAAGAAACAAACTGATAATCTTGTCCAGAGAAGTTTACTCCCATTCCGTGAGTCAAGTGACCCCCGTGGTTTAAGTCCATCCCTAAAATCTTATCGCCTTTCTTCACTAGCGCACGATATGCGGCCATATTTGCTTGAGAACCTGAGTGTGGTTGAACATTGGCATATTCTGCACCAAACAATTCTTTCACACGATCAATCGCTAATTGCTCGATGACATCTACATATTCACATCCGCCATAGTAGCGACGTCCTGGATACCCTTCTGCATATTTATTCGTTAGAATACTTCCTTGTGCACGTAAAACTCCTTCAGATACGAAGTTTTCTGATGCAATTAATTCAATCCCTTGTTGTTGACGATGTAATTCTTTTTCAATCGTCTCAAAGATGATCTTATCTTCTGTAAATTGACTCATTCAACTACTCCTTTCTTTTCTTACCTTTTCTATTTTATCACATTATAGGCTTTTGTAGAAAACCTATGAGTTCTTCTATAGAACGGTTGATGCCGCTTTTTTCAAACGGTTCATATACGCGATTCCTACTCCTGTTTCAGGAGCAGATTCGGCTAAAATAACATCTAATTTTAAGTGATCCAATGACCTCAAAGCATCGAATAACGCACGGTTCATATCATCCACGCTCGTCCCCATCTTGTAAGTACCTTCAACTTTATTTTCAATTGTCTTTACAATAGCGCTTTGAGCCATCACACTCACTGTTTTTCCTTGTACTTTGTATTGATCGATAGCTTCTTCAAAAGCTTCCACTGTACCTTCTACCACAAATACTGGAGTTTTTGGTGCGTAATGACGATATTTCATGCCAGGAGATTTTGGCACTTCCTTCTCCCCTGTTTTTGTCGTGATAGAAGATTGAATAGGTCCGATTACCGATTCAATTTGATCCTTCGTAATCACACCTGGTCTTAAAATCACAGGTCCTTCTTCATTTGTTAAGTCAATCACCGTCGACTCAACACCCACAGTAGATGAACCTCCATCCACAATCCCACGAATACGGCCATTCATATCTTCGAATACATGCTCTACTTTTGTTGGGCTTGGTTTCGTCGAAAGGTTCGCACTTGGCCCTACAAGAGGAATACCTACCTTCCTGATTAACTCTAATGTGACAGGATGATTTGGCATGCGGAATGACACCGTTGGAAGTCCGGCAGATAAGGATGGAGCGTAAATTCCTGGTTTTGCCTTCAGAATCATTGTGAGTGGTCCTGGCCAGAAAGCTTGTGCTAAGGTCAGCGCAATTTCAGGAACTTCTTCTACAGTAGAAGTCATCTGATGAATATCACTAATATGAACAATCAGTGGATTGTCACTTGGACGCCCTTTTGCTTCAAAGACTTTTAGAACTGCTTCTTGACTCGTTGCGATAGCTCCTAATCCATATACCGTTTCCGTTGGAAAAGAAACAATTTCACCTTGTTGTAAAGCCTGAGCTGCAACATCTAAGTTTTCTTTTGTAAAAATTTGTGTTTCCATTACTGCGCCTCCTTTCCACTAACTATAATCATTCGGTCCAACCCTGCAATATCTTTATGGATCGTTACTTTTCGATTCGGACAAACTTCACTAAAAATTCGTTGCACGCTTGACCCTTGCTTAAATCCAATTTCAAAAAAGGCTTGGCCACTATCTGTTAGATACTCTTCTAAGCGGTGGGCAATCTTTTCGTAAATCGCAAGACCCTCCTGTTCTGCAAATAACGCTTGTTTTGGTTCATAGCGTCTCACCGATTCATCCATTAACACTTCTTCAGAAAAAGCAATATACGGTGGATTACTAATAATACATTCAAATTTCTCATGTGGAACATTGCTGTACACATCACTGTAAATTAATTCGGTTTGAAGATTAAACTTATCCCGGTTCTTCTTAGCAACAACGAGCGCTTCCTCTGAAATATCGCACCCCATATAATGATGACGCCCAACAAGTCTTTCTAGACTTAAAATAATGCATCCTGTTCCGACGCCAATTTCTAGAACTCTCCCAACAGGGCACTGTTCTAAAAAGGACTGTGCTTTTAAAACAAGTTCTTCTGTTTCTGGACGAGGAATTAAGGTATCCTTTGTGACCATAAATTCTTCTCCTAGAAATTCAGCCACTCCTGTAATTTGCTGTAAGGGTTCAAACTCACTAAGACGTAGTAACTCGCCTTCTAAGTCTTCAAAAGTCACCGTAGCCTCTTGGCGTAAATTTAATAAAAATTGAGATAAAGTCCATTGATTCTTAAATAACATCAATTCTCTGACAAGATGCTGGCATTCTTCGCGCCCTAATTTGGGTTGTTTTTCTTCTAAAAAACAAGAAGCCCTAATGAGGACTTCTTGGTTCGTTGGATTAGTTGCTTCCATTATTTAATTGCTCCAATTTTTCTGTGTGATCATAAAGAATTAAAGCATCGACAATTTCATCAATTTTTCCAGCTAACACTTGGTCTAGCTTTTGAAGAGTTAAACCAATACGGTGGTCTGTAACACGGTTTTGTGGGAAGTTGTACGTACGAATACGTTCAGAACGGTCTCCTGTACCTACTGCAGACTTACGGTTTGCATCATATTCAGATTGCGCTTCTTGAGAAATCTTGTCGTATACACGCGCACGCAATACTTTCATCGCTTTCTCACGGTTCTTCAATTGTGAACGCTCATCTTGCATCGCTACAACAATACCTGTTGGCAAGTGCGTTAAACGTACGGCAGATGCTGTCTTATTAACGTGCTGTCCACCGGCACCTGATGCATGGTAAATATCCACACGAATATCTTTATCTTCTAATTCAATTTCTACTTCTTCTGCTTCAGGCATGACAACGACTGTAGCTGTTGAAGTATGCACACGTCCTTGAGATTCAGTTGATGGAACACGTTGTACACGGTGCGCACCAGATTCATATTTTAATTTAGAGAATACATTATCCCCTGTAATCATTAAAATAACTTCTTTATATCCACCGATACCTGTTACATTGGCATCCATCACTTCTACACGCCATCCTTGTGCTTCAGCGTATTTTTGATACATATTCAAAAGATCTCCCGCAAAGAGTGCAGCTTCATCTCCACCAGCTGCACCACGGATTTCCATGATGATGTTTTTGCCATCGTTTGGATCTTCTGGTAACAGTAAGAATTTGATTTTATCTTCTAATTCTACTTTTTCTTTTTTAAGGGCACTTAATTCTTCTTTAGCCATTTCCGCCATTTCAGCATCTAAGCTTTCACCAAGCATTTCCTCTGTGTCGCTAATTTCTTCAACCACCTGTTGATAACGTTTGAACGTTTCTACTTTTGGTCGTAAGTTTGCTTCTTCTTTTGTTAATTCCATGAAACGTTTTGTATCGCCGATAACTTCCGGGTCACTTAGTAACTCTGAAAGTTCATCATAACGAATAATAAAACTATCTAATTGATCGAACATACTTTTCTCCTTTATCTTCTCTTATAAGCGTTCTTCACCAGGATGATTATAATGATAACGGCAAACTGGATAATAGGCATCATTGCCTCCAATTTGAATTTGTTCTCCCGTATACACTGGAACACCATCCACTACACGCATATTCATACTTGCTTTTTTTATGACAATACCAACAAATCGTTTTTAATCTCTTCGATTTTATCCGCATAGAGTAATAAGTATTTAGAGCCTTCAAATAACTCGTTTTTGGAAATCATTCTTCAGACCAAATGCCATTACTGGAATATTTAATTCGTCAACAATTCGAGCGAGTTCGAGAATGTGTTGTTTTGATAAGAATTGAGATTCATCAATCAAAATACAATAAGGTTTCACCGCTTGACCTTCGACAATTTCGTAAATAGGTGTATCGTCAAAAGATCGGAATAGCTTCACGTCTTACTCCGATACGACTGGATACATATCCCTACTTGGTCACGGTCGTCAATTGCACTCGTAAATAATAAAACCGGTTTATCTTGTTCTTCATAATTATGTGCAACCTTTAAAATTTCGATTGATTTTCCACTATTCATTGCACCATATTTAAAAAACAATTGTGCCACATTTATCCCTCCAATTGCTAAACTATACCTTTAATATCTTACGATAAATGGGTACCTTTGTGCAAAGAAAAACCGTTATTTTCAGGCGATTTTTCCACAAACAATTTTAATAAAAATTTTAAAAAAACGTTTTTTTATAAACCACTTTTTCATGAAAATATGCTACAATAGTGAAGTATATTAACGGAAAGGATCGTCTAAATTGAATCTTAGAACACAAGTTGCATTAGGAGCTGGTAGATTTACTCGCTGGGCTCTGAAGACTTTTACAAAAGGTGGTAGTAGCATGCCAGGGAAAGTAGCACATGCTATCGATCCAAACATTTTAAAATCACTCGCTGAAAATTACGATGTCATTATCGTCAGCGGAACAAACGGGAAACTTTAACAACTTCACTGATTGTTCAATTGTTAAAACAAAAATATCCAAATATTTTAACAAACCCTACTGGAGCTAATTTAACTCAAGGGATTGTTTCAACATTTTTAAACCACTCTCCAAAAGCTGGCGAAAAGAATATCGCCGTTCTTGAAGTGGATGAAGCAACGATTCGTCACATTACTCCATATATCGAACCAAAACTTTTTGTATTCACGAATATTTTCCGTGACCAAATGGATCGTTTTGGAGAAATTTATACAACATACCAATTAATGCTGGAAGGTGCTGCTTTTGCACCAAGTGCTACAATTTTAGCAAATGGCGACGCTCCTATTTTTAATAGTGTTGATACTCCAAATCCACGTGAGTATTTCGGATTCAACCATACTGAAGATAGCGAAATGATGGCACACTACAATACTGATGGTGTTCTTTGCCCACATTGCCAATCAATCTTGCATTATAAGAGCATTACTTATAGCAACCTTGGTAAATACTATTGTCCAAAATGCGACTTCAAACGTCCTGAATTGAATTATGCAGTCACTGCATTAAATGAATTATCCCTAACAGGTTCTTCATTTGATATTGACGGTACAACATTCTCAATTCCAATTGCTGGACTTTACAATATTTACAATGCGTTAGCAGCCTACTCTGCAGCAAAATTCTTTGGCCTTTCTACTGAAGAAATCCAAGAAGGCTTCTCAAAAGCTCAACGCGTATTTGGTCGTCAAGAAACATTCACCGTTGAAGATAAAGACGTGATGTTAAACTTAATCAAAAACCCAGTTGGATTTAACCAAATCGTTCAACTCTTAAGTTATGAAAAAGAGCCATTTAGTTTAGGTGTCCTCTTAAACGATAACCCTGCGGATGGTCAAGACGTGAGCTGGATTTGGGATGGCGATTTCGAAGGACTACATGCCTTGAACGCTGTCGACACAGCCATCAGTGGTATCCGTGTTGAAGACCTCGGTGTCCGTATGGAAGTTGCCGGTTTTGAAAATATCAAAGTCTTTAAAACAAATGCGGAATTAATCGATTGGATTCGCAAAGCTCCAACAAATAAAGTCAATGTACTTGCAACTTATACTGCTCTACTCGACTTACGTAAAGACTTTGCTAAAGAAGGATACCTCAAGGAAGGGATGAACGGATGAAATTAAGAATCTGTCATTTATATGGAAACTTAATGAATACGTATGGTGATAATGGAAACTTACTCATGTTGCAACACCGTGCGAAAAAATTAGGGTACGAAGTAGAAACAACTTTAATTAGTTTAGAAGAAGATTTTAACCCTGACGACTTTGATATCGTAATGTTTGGCGGTGGTCAAGACTACGAGCAAACAGTCGTTGCAAAAGATCTTCAAAATAAAAAAGACGCCCTTATCCAATATATCGAAGATGATGGTGTTGTCGTTGCGATTTGTGGAGGCTTCCAATTACTTGGTCGCTACTACGTGAATGCAAGCGGCGAACGTCTAAACGGAATTAGCGCCATTGACGTATGTACAAACGGACAATTCCCAAATCGTTTAATCGGTGATGTTGAGATTGTTAATGAAGAATTTGGTGAAACGTATTTAGGATACGAAAACCATATCGGTAGAACATACCTTGGTAAAAACATGAAACCACTTGGTAAAGTTGTAAAAGGCTACGGAAATAACGAAGAAGATCATGTCGAAGGATGTCATTATAAAAATGTATTCTGCTCATACTTCCATGGCCCTATCTTAGTGAGAAACCAACATTTAGCTGATCGTATCATTGAAACGGCAGCCGAGCGTCAACGTTCAAAAAATGCATAAACGAAAAGACCCGTGTAACAAAATGTACTGACCCCAAAAAGTTAGACAATTAATTTAAGCAAAGGATTTAGTTCTGTATTGCACAGGACTAAGTCCTTTTAATTTTACTTTGATTCGTTTGTTATTGTAATAATCAATATAGTCGACGATTGCCCTCTCAAGTTCCTTTATAGACTTAAATGTCTGCTCATAGCCATAAAACATCTCTGATTTAAGAATGCCAAAGAACGATTCCATCATGCCATTGTCAGTACTATTACCCTTGCGGGACATAGATGGCTGAATGCCCTTATCTTCTAAAAAACTATGATAAAACTCATGCTGGTATTGCCATCCCTGATCACTGTGGAGAATAGTATTCTCGTATTCTTCTTCTCTAAAAGCTTGTTCTAACATATCCTTTACTTGTTTTAAATTTGGCGAAGATGATAGAGTATACGCTATAATCTCGCTGTTATAACCATCTAAAATTGGTGATAAATATAGTTTTTTTGATTACTTGTTGGAATAGAAAACTCTGTAATGTCTGTATAGCACTTTTTCCATCGGTTTTTTTCAGCTGTAAATTGACGTTGAATAATATTCTCAGCTTTCTTACCAACTTCTCCATGATAAGAAGAATACTTACGTTTTTCTACGAATACGAGCAGTTAGCCCCAACAGTTTCATCAAGCGTTGTACCTTCTTATGGTTTACGATGAACCCACGGTTTCTAAGTTCAAGAGTAATACGACGATATCCATAATTACCTTTATGCTCGTTATAAATGGTTTCTATTTCGTTTTTTACGGCCTGATTCTTATCTTCTAGGTTTAGCTGCTTTAAGTGATAGTAGTAAGTTGAACGAGCAAGTTTAATAATCTTTAGAAGAATATCTAAAGGAAACTCTGACACTAACTCTCTGACAATCTGCGTCTTTCTTCTTTCTCTTTTTCCTCCTTCAAGCGGAGTTCTCTCAACTTTTTTAGAATGGCATTCTCCGCTCTTAAATACTCATTTTCAGCCTGAAGGCGTTCTAGTTCCGTCATCTCTTCTGGTTTTTTCTTTGGCTTACGTCCCATTTCAGGTACTCTCCCTCTTGTTTTCTCAACAATAGTATACTTATTTTTCTTGTATTGTGCGAGCCAGTTGTGAAGAGTGGCACGCGCAGGGAGGCCGTATTCGAGAGAAACTCTTTCTTTACTCCAACCTTCGAGTAAGACTTTATCAATCATTTCTTGTTTTATTTCTGGAGAATAATAATTATTTCTCCCTTTTTTAACTATCTCTAACCCATAACGTTCAATCAATTTAATCATGTAGGAAAGATTTCTCGCATCTATACCGAACATATCTGCAAGTCGTGAGTAGCTAAATCCTTGTTTTCTGAGTTCATAAATCTGAACTTTATCTTCATAAGTTAATTTCATAATAAAAACACCCCAAAAAGTTAGATTTTTGTGTCTAACTTTTTGGGGTGCACTTCAAAAATGTTACACGGGTTATTTTTTCTATTCAGCATTAAGATAAACAGAAATCTGTTTTCCTTTTATCCTGTTTGTAGCTCCATCATAGATTGTATTTATCATATCTCGATTCCTTAAAATGAAGTTAAAACCATTGAATAGAGAATAAATAAGTCAATAGAGCACTAATACTAATAAAGGGAGCAAAAGGAATTTTTTCATACAACTGATTTCTTTTTGATAGAATCATCCAACCAATCACCACTCCTCCGCCAATGACAAAGGAAAAGAGTCCTACAAAGAGAATTTGACTTAGTGAAAAATAAGGGCCTAAAGCTGCTAAAAAATAAACATCTCCCATGCCGAAAACTTCCTCTTGCCAAATCCATTTGCCAACTCCATAAACCGTGATGTATAAAATGAGACCAGCAACCATGGATAATATTGCGCCCTCTACTGCATCTATTCTGATAGAAAAACCAACCATTGTTAGAACTAATAACAAGCGCAAATCTATTTCATACGAATCCACATCCATCAATGCTATTAGCATACAAATCGTGCATAAAAAGTACCCAACTATTTCCGTGGGGTGTTTGAAATAAGCCACTAGACAGAATAGAATGGAAAATATCATTTCTACTAAGAAGTAGCGTATAGAAATCGACTGTTTACAATAGCGACACTTCCCACGTAAAAAGAGATAAGAAAGAATCGGTAGTAAATCCAATGCATGTAGTGAATGTTGACAATGAGGACAATAGGATCTTCCGTGGACAAAATCTTCCCCTTTTCCTTCTCTCACACTGACTACATTCACAAAACTTCCAATCACTGCTCCAAGAACACCAATCGCAAAAAGCATAAAAAAACCTCCCTTACTAAACATTACGTTTCGTAAGAGAGATTCGGTTTAATTTTCTTCTGTTATAACAACTTCGATGATTTCTTCAACTTCCTCTTCGGGAGTGTAATATAAACCAGAATAGTCTTTATACCATGCAAAGAAGTGAGTTACAAAGACTTTAACCACTGCATAAACAGGTACTGCAATTAATAATCCTGTTAGTCCAAACATTTTACCAGCAGCTAGTAAGATTACTAAAATCGTTACTGGATGCATCTTGAGTGATGATCCAAGAATTAATGGTTGAAGTAAACGACTTTCAATCAACTGCTCAATCACAAATACAGTTAGTACTTGTAAAACAATAGCAGGGCTTGTAACAAAGGCAATAATCATTGCAATAATCAATCCGATAATCGAACCAATATAAGGAATAATTACTAATAGTCCTGCAATCATCCCAATCGTTACCCCATATGGTAATCCAATAATCGAATACCCAATCGAAAAAGTAATCCCTACACAAATCGCAACTAAGATTTGGCCACGAATATATGAGCTGACTTGTTGGTTCATTTCATGTAACATCACGCTAATTTTATGTTGAGAGCGTGTTGGGAATAAACGCGTAATCGAAGGAATGATTTTATTACCATCTTTCAATAAATAATAAAGAATGACCGGCATTGTCATGAGTGTAATAACGATTTCACCAACGATTCCGACTACACTACCAATTCCACTAAAAGTAAGATTTAACACCCCGTTGAGACGTTCTGTAATCGATTGGATGAAATCCATATTAATCGTGTTAAATTGCTCTTGCAACGCTGTAAACCAACTTGATTGCATGAACTTTTCAACTTGATCACTAATAATTTGATAGTAGTAAGGTAATTGCGAAACTAAATCTAATAATTGCTTTTGAATAATCGGAACTAAGCTTGTCACGATCATTACAAACACGAACACAACACCTAGCATTACTGCTAAAATTGCAATTCCTTTTGGTACCTTTATTCACTAGAAAATCATAGATTGGTTTTACTAAATAGTAAATCACCGCACCACAAGCAACTGGTACCCCAATAGCAGAGATAAATCCTTTAATTGGATTAAATAAGTACGATGTTTGCGAGAATAAAATCAAGTTAACAAGGAGCAACATTAAAATAAGCAATCCTGTCACTAATTGATTATCTAAAAACCATTTCCAAAACCAAGTTCTCCCTTGATTTTCAGGTTTATTATTCATAAAATTCCTCCTTATCACATTTTTCTCTAGTGTATCATATTTTTGCCCTCTATGATTAACATTTGATTAGATTTTAGAAAAAATTGTATAATTATTTTATATTGTGATTCGGAGGGAATCGTATGAATGAAAAATTTTATTTAGGAACTTATACAAAACGCGATAGTAAAGGAGTCTACTCTGTAACTCTTAACAAAGAAACTGAACAACTAGGATCTCTTACATTAGAAGCAACTATCGATAATCCAACGTATCTTTCTTACTCAAAGAACAACCAATTATTATTCGCCGTTGGAAAAGGAGAAGAACTCTGCGGAATTTCAGCAAATAATGCAAAAACTTCTCCAGTAGAACCATTAGCAAGCTACGATGACCAACAAGCCGTTCCTTGTTATATTCGTTATAACGAAAAAACAGGAGATGTGCTCACTGCCAATTATCACGGTGGTTTCGTGGAATTATATCACTACGATAAAGAGGCAAAATCTTTTACTTCAATCGATAAGAAAGTCCATACAGGATCTAGCGTTCACGCAAACCAAGCTTCTCCACATGTTCACTATACCGATTACACACCAGACGAAAAATGGATTGTTGTTTGTGACCTCGGAATTGATACGGTGTTTACTTACAAACGTACAGAAGAAGGATTAGAAGAAGTGACCCAATATAAAACGAAGCCGGAAGCGGTCCTCGTCACTTAGCCTTTCACTCAACACTTCCAATCGCTTATCTGATTTGCGAACTGGATGCGACCGTTGAAGTGCTCTCTTACGATAAAGAAAACGGAACTTTTACAAACCTAGATAAAATTGCTTTAACGACCGAAGATCAACAAGCTTGGGGTGGCGCCATCCGCATCACTCGAGATGGACGATTCCTCTATGCTTCAAACCGTGGATTCGACGCGTTATACACATTCTCAGTCGATGCCACAAGCGGATTACTCACACTCGTTCAAACTGTTGATAGCTATGGTTCGGTTCCTCGTGATTTCCACTTAAGTTACGATGAAGCTTATATCGTTGTGGGCCACCAAGAATCAGACAACTTAACGCTATTCAAACGCGACTTAGAAACTGGTCAACTCACACTACTTCAAAAGGATTTCTACGCACCAGAAGTTGTTTGTGTCGTACCTCAATAGAACTTAATTTAAAGTCTCTTCTTATTTTTGAAGAGACTTTCTTGTTTATTGTGGTAATCCTTGCCAGAAAGCAGTATAATCGTTGTTAGCAGACTTTATAAAGGAGTGGAAAAATGCTTAATCTTATCGAGATTATTAAAACTATTATTTTAGGAATTATCGAAGGCGTTACTGAATGGCTACCAATTAGTAGTACAGGTCACTTAATTTTAGTGAACGAAATTATTCAATTAGACGTTTCTGCTAAATTCCAAGAAATGTTCAACGTTGTAATTCAACTTGGTGCCATCATGGCGGTTGTCCTAGTTTATTTCAACAAATTAAACCCATTTGCTAAAAGTAAAAACCGTAAAGAGTTTATCGAAACAATTAGTCTTTGGAAAAAGGTAATTATTGGATGTATCCCTGCTGTGATTCTTGGGTTCATTCTTGATGACTTTATGGATGACTACTTCAACAAACCAATCGTTATTGCATTAGCCCTAATCGTTTACGGGATTGCGTTCATCTACATCGAACGTGCACATAAAAATGTGGAACCAAAAATTAATGACTTCAAAGAATTAGACTTCATGACAGCTATTAAAATTGGTCTTTTCCAATGTTTAGCACTTGTTCCAGGTACTAGCCGTTCAGGTTCAACAATTCTTGGAGGCTTACTTGTAGGAACAAGCCGTTCAATCGCAACTGAATTCTCATTCTTCATGGGGATTCCAATCATGTTCGGTGCGAGCGGATTAAAATTATTGAAATTCGGATTCCACTACTCATTAGCTGAATTCGTGATTTTATTAGTCGGTTCTGTCGTTTCATTTGTTGTATCTCTATTCGTAATCAAGTTCTTATTGAAATACATCAAACACCACGACTTCCAAGCATTCGGTTGGTACCGTATCGTTCTTGGGATTATCGTTCTCGGAAGCTTATTCTTCAAATAATTATAAAGCTGGATTTATTCCAGCTTTTTCTTTTTGCCCAATTTCAGGTATAATAGAACTATTCAATTAAGAAAGAAGGATACTATGTCACTACTCTATGTCGGAATCGGCGGTGCCATTGGAGCTATCTTACGGTATTTATTATCACAGCTTTCTCTGCAGCATGCTCTTCCCATTAAAACACTATTCATCAACTTATTAGGATCGCTAGTCATTGGATTTTTAAGCGCTAAATTTCAGCAATCCCATTGGTTTGAAGGCGATCAACTACTCCTTATAACCGGTGTTTGTGGTGGCTTTACGACCTTCTCCACTTTTAGCTTAGAGTCTCTTCAATTAATTCAAAATGGAGATACTCCACTCGCTCTTTTATATATGGCCATTAGTTTAGTTGGCGGACTTGCATGTGTAGCGTTCGGATATTTTCTTGGGCAAGCTTCATTTTAAAATAGCATTTTTATAAGAAACGGTTTACAATAGATATAAGAACAAGAACGGAGGTCATTTTATGACGAAAAAAGGTGTAACATTGTATTTCATGAGACATGGAGAAACCATCTTTAACCGCTACAATCGTATGCAAGGATGGTCAGATACTCCTCTAACAAAAGAAGGACGCCTAGATGCTATTCGTTCTGGTTTGGGAATGAAAGACGTTCATTTTGACGCTGTTTATACAAGCGACTTAAGAAGAACTGTCGAAACCGCTCAACTCTTCCTTAGAGATCATCCAAATCGTGAAAACCTCACGATTGAAATGATGCCTGAGTTCCGCGAAGTATTCTTCGGAAGCTTAGAAGGAAAAGATGCTGGTGAGCTTTGGGGCGAACTCTACAAGAAATTACATCGCAATTTTGACGACTTAGGTGGACGTAATATCCAAGAAGAATTAAACGGATTAAAAGAATTAGATCCAGACCACCTTGGAGAAAACTTTATGGAGTTTTGGTTACGTGTAGAACAAGGGTTACTAAAAGTAATCAATAAGCACCGTGACCAAAATCAAAATATTCTTATCGTGAGCCATGGAATTACAATTCGAAATATGCTTCATGAGTTAATTCCTGACTTCCAACTGTCAGAACTAATCGGAAATGCATCTCTCAATATCGTTGAGTATTCAGATGGTAAATTCCACTTAAAAGCACTCAATCAAACAAACCACTTTGTACTTCGTAAGGAAGCCAAAGAAGAACCATATGAGATGCTTCCTACAAAAATGCACGATTAATAAAGGTTTGCAAGTACAACTGAACTTTGTTACAATGAGAGTCTAGGCGTAAGTCTAGGCTTTTCTTTATACGGGGTCGTTACGGATTCGACAGGTATAGGTTGAGCTTTCAATGCATTCCGTAGGTTACGTCTACGTAAAAACGTTACAGTTAAATATAACTGACAAAGAACAAACAAACACTTTAGCTTTCGCAGCTTAATAACTGCTAGCTAAGATCTGTCCGGCATCGCCCATGTGCTCGGGGCCAGGTCCTATAACCAGTGGGATACGATTCACTTTTCCGTCTGTCTAAGTGAATAAGAGATTATCAGGCTAGCTTAAGATGATGCTTGTTTATCAGCTAATCGGTAGCGAAACTTAAATAGATAAACTATGAATGTAGATTTGATTGTGTCGATATACTTGGACAGGGGTTCGACTCCCCTCGGCTCCATTATTTTTACGAAAAAACTCTTCTTATTTGCGATGATAAGAAGAGTTTTTCTTTGTTTTACAATTTATTTTCAGCAATAAAAAAAGCCTACATAATGTAGACTTAAGGATGACCCGTACGGGACTCGAACCCGTGTTACCGCCGTGAAAGGGCGGTGTCTTAACCGCTTGACCAACGGGCCAGGATAATATTAAAGCGGGTGACGAGAATCGAACTCGCGACAACAGCTTGGAAGGCTGTAGTTTTACCACTAAACTACACCCGCATTTTATAAAGAGCGGTCCCGACGGGAATCGAACCCGCGATCTCCTGCGTGACAGGCAGGCATGTTAACCCCTACACCACGGAACCACTATGAGATGGAGGTTAACGGGATCGAACCGCTGACCCTCTGCTTGTAAGGCAGATGCTCTCCCAGCTGAGCTAAACCTCCAAATATGACCCGTACGGGACTCGAACCCGTGTTACCGCCGTGAAAGGGCGGTGTCTTAACCGCTTGACCAACGGGCCAGGATATGAAAATAATAAAACGGAGAAGGAGGGATTTGAACCCTCGCGCCGGTTTCCCGACCTACACCCTTAGCAGGGGCGCCTCTTCAGCCTCTTGAGTACTTCCCCATCATCCAAGTTTATTATTTCTCTGATAATAACAATGTTATTAATGGGCCTAAATGGACTCGAACCATCGACCTCACGCTTATCAGGCGTGCGCTCTAACCAGCTGAGCTATAGGCCCTAAATATTAAAGCGGGTGACGAGAATCGAACTCGCGACAACAGCTTGGAAGGCTGTAGTTTTACCACTAAACTACACCCGCATTATTTAGAATGGCTCGGGACAGAATCGAACTGCCGACACCTTGAGCTTCAATCAAGTGCTCTACCAACTGAGCTACCGAGCCGAATAATTTAGAGATACGGTCCCGACGGGAATCGAACCCGCGATCTCCTGCGTGACAGGCAGGCATGTTAACCCCTACACCACGGAACCTAATTGCGGAGGTAGGACTCGAACCTACGACCTTCGGGTTATGAGCCCGACGAGCTGCCAACTGCTCCACCCCGCGATAATGTTAAGGAGGATAAGGGATTCGAACCCTTGCACGCTTTTACACGCCTGACGGTTTTCAAGACCGTTCCCTTCAGCCGGACTTGGGTAATCCTCCAAGATATAACCTATGGACCTTGTAGGACTCGAACCTACGACCGGACGGTTATGAGCCGTCTGCTCTAACCACCTGAGCTAAAGGTCCAAGCTCTAAAGAAAATAGCGGCGAAGGGGATCGAACCCCCGACCTCCCGGGTATGAACCGGACGCTCTAGCCAGCTGAGCTACACCGCCATAATAATATTAAGTTAAATGGAGACTAGCGGGATCGAACCGCTGACCTCCTGCGTGCAAAGCAGGCGCTCTCCCAGCTGAGCTAAGCCCCCATAAGGAAATCGGGAATACAGGATTCGAACCTACGACCCCTTGGTCCCAAACCAAGTGCTCTACCAAGCTGAGCTAATTCCCGAATATGCACCCAACAGGAGTCGAACCTGTAACCGCTTGATTCGTAGTCAAGTACTCTATCCAATTGAGCTATGGGTGCAATTTATATTAAGTTAAATGCCGAGGGCCGGGGTCGAACCGGCACGGTCATCACTGACCGCAGGATTTTAAGTCCTGTGCGTCTGCCAATTCCGCCACCCCGGCATGGGCCATGGTTTTACATTGGCAAAGCGGAAGACGGGGTTCGAACCCGCGACCCCCACCTTGGCAAGGTGGTGTTCTACCACTGAACTACTTCCGCAAATTTGGTTTTAATGCCGGCTAAAGGACTTGAACCCTCGACCCTCTGATTACAAATCAGATGCTCTACCAACTGAGCTAAGCCGGCTAAGTGCGGGTGAAGGGACTCGAACCCCCACGCCTCGCGGCGCTAGATCTAAATCTAGTGCGTCTGCCAATTCCGCCACACCCGCAATTTCTACTATGAGAATGAGTGATACAGGGCTCGAACCTGTGACCCTCTGATTAAAAGTCAGATGCTCTACCAACTGAGCTAATCACTCAACAATGGAGGTTAACGGGATCGAACCGCTGACCCTCTGCTTGTAAGGCAGATGCTCTCCCAGCTGAGCTAAACCTCCATTATATATAAAGCGTGGCAACGTCCTACCCTCGCAGGGAGAAACCCCCAACTACTATCGGCGCTAAGAAGCTTAACTTCTGTGTTCGAGATGGGAACAGGTGTATCCTTCTTGCCATCGTCACCACACTTTATTTTCTGAAAAAACTTTCGTTCTTTCAAAACTGAATCTATATCCAACTCCATCAATCTACCAGCTATACAACTCGTGGTTAAGTCCTCGACCGATTAGTACTAGTCCGCTCCATGCCTCGCGGCACTTCCACTTCTAGCCTATCTACCTGATCGTCTCTCAGGGGTCTTACTCATTTAAAATGATGGGAAATCTCATCTCGAGGGGGGCTTCACGCTTAGATGCTTTCAGCGTTTATCCCGTCCACACATAGCTACCCAGCGATGCTCTTGGCAGAACAACTGGTACACCAGCGGTGTGTCCATCCCGGTCCTCTCGTACTAAGGACAGCTCCTCTCAAATTTCCAACGCCCGCGACGGATAGGGACCGAACTGTCTCACGACGTTCTGAACCCAGCTCGCGTACCGCTTTAATGGGCGAACAGCCCAACCCTTGGGACCGACTTCAGCCCCAGGATGCGATGAGCCGACATCGAGGTGCCAAACCTCCCCGTCGATGTGAACTCTTGGGGGAGATAAGCCTGTTATCCCCAGGGTAGCTTTTATCCGTTGAGCGATGGCCCTTCCATACGGAACCACCGGATCACTAAGCCCGACTTTCGTCCCTGCTCGACTTGTAGGTCTCGCAGTCAAGCTCCCTTCTGCCTTTACACTCTACGAATGATTTCCAACCATTCTGAGGGAACCTTTGGGCGCCTCCGTTACACTTTAGGAGGCGACCGCCCCAGTCAAACTGCCCGTCTGACACTGTCTCCCACCCCGGTTAGGGGTGCGGGTTAGAGTGGTCATGTCACAAGGGTAGTATCCCACCGTTGCCTCCTCCGAAACTGGCGTCCCGGATTCTTCAGCTCCTACCTATCCTGTACATGTGACACAAACACTCAATATCAAACTACAGTAAAGCTCCATGGGGTCTTTCCGTCCTGTCGCGGGTAACCTGCATCTTCACAGGTACTATAATTTCACCGAGTCTCTCGTTGAGACAGTGCCCAGATCGTTACGCCTTTCGTGCGGGTCGGAACTTACCCGACAAGGAATTTCGCTACCTTAGGACCGTTATAGTTACGGCCGCCGTTTACTGGGGCTTCAATTCAAAGCTTCGCTTGCGCTAACCTCTCCTCTTAACCTTCCAGCACCGGGCAGGCGTCAGCCCCTATACGTCATCTTTCGATTTTGCAGAGACCTGTGTTTTTGATAAACAGTCGCCTGGGCCTATTCACTGCGGCTGGTATTGCTACCAGCACCCCTTCTCCCGAAGTTACGGGGTCATTTTGCCGAGTTCCTTAACGAGAGTTCGCTCGCTCACCTTAGGATTCTCTCCTCAACTACCTGTGTCGGTTTGCGGTACGGGTCCTATAAATCTTGCTAGAAGCTTTTCTCGGCAGTGTGACATCAGAAACTTCGGTACTAAACTTCCCTCCCCGTCACAGCTTGTCGCATCCGTGATAAGCATTTGACTCATCAGCCGACTCACTGCTTGGGCGTACACTTCCAGTCGTACGCTTTTCTTAGCCTCCTGCGTCCCTCCATTGCTCAAACGATTTATAGAAGTACAGGAATATCAACCTGTTGTCCATCGACTACGCCTATCGGCCTCGCCTTAGGTCCCGACTAACCCTGGGAGGACGAGCCTTCCCCAGGAAACCTTAGTTATTCGGTGGACGGGATTCTCACCCGTCTTTCGCTACTCATACCGGCATTCTCACTTCTAAGCGCTCCACATGTCCTTACGATCATGCTTCACCGCCCTTAGAACGCTCTCCTACCACTGGACCATAAGGTCCAATCCACAGCTTCGGTAATCTGTTTAGCCCCGTTACATTTTCGGCGCAGGGTCACTCGACTAGTGAGCTATTACGCACTCTTTGAATGATGGCTGCTTCTAAGCCAACATCCTAGTTGTCTGTGCAACCCCACATCCTTTTTCCACTTAACAGATATTTTTGGGACCTTAGCTGGTGGTCTGGGCTGTTTCCCTTTCGACTACGGATCTTATCACTCGCAGTCTGACTCCCGGATATAAATACATGGCATTCGGAGTTTATCTGAATTCGGTAACCCGAGATGGGCCCCTAGTCCAAACAGTGCTCTACCTCCACGATTCTTGATTCCGAGGCTAGCCCTAAAGCTATTTCGGAGAGAACCAGCTATCTCCAAGTTCGATTGGAATTTCTCCGCTACCCACACCTCATCCAAGCACTTTTCAACGTGCCCTGGTTCGGTCCTCCAGTGCGTTTTACCGCACCTTCAACCTGGACATGGGTAGATCACTTGGTTTCGGGTCTACGTCCACATACTACATGCGCCCTATTCAGACTCGCTTTCGCTACGGCTCCGACTCTTCATCTTAACCTCGCATGTAAACGTAACTCGCCGGTTCATTCTACAAAAGGCACGCCATCACCCATTAACGGGCTCTGACTACTTGTAAGCACACGGTTTCAGGTACTCTTTCACTCCCCTCCCGGGGTTCTTTTCACCTTTCCCTCACGGTACTGGTTCACTATCGGTCACTAGGTAGTATTTAGCCTTGCCAGATGGTCCTGGCGGATTCCGACAGGGATTCCTCGTGTCCCGCCGTACTCAGGATGCTAGTAGAGTTCATCAAAATGTCGCGTACAGGATTGTCACCTTCTTTGATGGGCCTTTCCAGACCACTTCTGCTATCTTGATTTCTTCTCACGTTCTAGTCCTACAACCCCAACAAGCAAGCTCGTTGGTTTGGGCTCCTCCCGTTTCGCTCGCCGCTACTCAGGGAATCGATTTTTCTTTCTCTTCCTGCAGGTAATGAGATGTTTCAGTTCCCTGCGTGTACCTCCTAATGAGCTATGTATTCACTCATTGGTAACACCCTATGAAAGGTGTTGGGTTCCCCCATTCGGAAATCTTTGGATCTTAGCTTACTTACAGCTCCCCAAAGCATATCGGTGTTAGTTCCGTCCTTCTTCGGCTCCTAGTACCAAGGCATCCACCGTGCGCCCTTATTCACTTAACCGTTGGTTAAATGTCGCATAGCGTTGCGTTTTGTTAAAAAACTCTTTTCGTTAGATGTTACTCTAACTCTCGGTAAATTAATTGGTTATTTGTTGTGATATAGTATTCAGTTTTTCAAAGAACAAAATTTGAGAGATAAACCTCTCAAAACTAAACAAAGAAGTAAACCCTGTAGGGTTCCGTATTACCTAGAACGTCCTTAGACATTCTGGTTTATCCTTAGAAAGGAGGTGATCCAGCCGCACCTTCCGATACGGCTACCTTGTTACGACTTCACCCCAATCATCTATCCCACCTTAGGCGGCTGGCTCCAAAAGGTTACCTCACCGACTTTGGGTGTTACAAACTCTCGTGGTGTGACGGGCGGTGTGTACAAGACCCGGGAACGTATTCACCGCGGCGTGCTGATCCGCGATTACTAGCGATTCCGGCTTCATGTAGGCGAGTTGCAGCCTACAATCCGAACTGAGAATGGCTTTAAGAGATTCGCTTACCCTCGCGAGTTCGCTGCTCGTTGTACCATCCATTGTAGCACGTGTGTAGCCCAAGTCATAAGGGGCATGATGATTTGACGTCATCCCCACCTTCCTCCGGTTTGTCACCGGCAGTCTCACTAGAGTGCCCAACTCAATGCTGGCAACTAGTAATAAGGGTTGCGCTCGTTGCGGGACTTAACCCAACATCTCACGACACGAGCTGACGACAACCATGCACCACCTGTCACTTTGTCCCCGAAGGGAAAGCTCTATCTCTAGAGTGGTCAAAGGATGTCAAGACTTGGTAAGGTTCTTCGCGTTGCTTCGAATTAAACCACATGCTCCACCGCTTGTGCGGGTCCCCGTCAATTCCTTTGAGTTTCAACCTTGCGGTCGTACTCCCCAGGCGGAGTGCTTAATGCGTTAACTGCAGCACTGAAGGGCGGAAACCCTCCAACACTTAGCACTCATCGTTTACGGCGTGGACTACCAGGGTATCTAATCCTGTTTGCTACCCACGCTTTCGAGCCTCAGCGTCAGTTACAGACCAGAGAGTCGCCTTCGCCACTGGTGTTCCTCCATATATCTACGCATTTCACCGCTACACATGGAATTCCACTCTCCTCTTCTGCACTCAAGTTCCCCAGTTTCCAATGACCCTCCCCGGTTGAGCCGGGGGCTTTCACATCAGACTTAAGGAACCGCCTGCGCTCGCTTTACGCCCAATAAATCCGGACAACGCTTGCCACCTACGTATTACCGCGGCTGCTGGCACGTAGTTAGCCGTGGCTTTCTGGTTAGATACCGTCAAGGCGCTAACAGTTACTCTAGCACTTGTTCTTCTCTAACAACAGAGTTTTACGATCCGAAAACCTTCTTCACTCACGCGGCGTTGCTCCGTCAGACTTGCGTCCATTGCGGAAGATTCCCTACTGCTGCCTCCCGTAGGAGTTTGGGCCGTGTCTCAGTCCCAATGTGGCCGATCACCCTCTCAGGTCGGCTATGCATCACGGCCTTGGTGAGCCGTTACCTCACCAACTAGCTAATGCACCGCGGGTCCATCCATCAGCAGAAGCTTGCGCCTCTTTTCCTCTTCAAACCATGCGGTTCGAAGACCTATGCGGTTTTAGCATCCGTTTCCGAATGTTATCCCCCTCTGATGGGCAGGTTACCCACGTGTTACTCACCCGTTCGCCACTAGATTGACCAGTGCAAGCACCGGTCGCTCTCGTTCGACTTGCATGTATTAGGCACGCCGCCAGCGTTCGTCCTGAGCCAGGATCAAACTCTCATGAAAAATTTGAATTTTCATGAGCTTTGAAAAGCTCATTTTAATTACTGACTTATTGTATCTCTTTAAGAGATAAGAAATTGTTGTTTCTTCATCAAAAGATGAAGTCCCTACACATTTGGTTTGTCTTCTTTGTTCAGTTTTCAAAGGTCAATCGTTGTTTTGCAACAACTTCTATATCCTATCACAGGACATTTTTACTGTCAACAGATTTCATGTAACTTTTTCAAAGTTTTTTTGAAACTGTTTTATAAGCGAACGTTCGCTCAACAGTGATATTAATTTATCACAACCAAAGAAGGTTTGCAACTGAAAAGATGTAGAATTCTAAAAAAAATAATACAGTTCACAGAATCTGCAAACTGTATCTTTTTTAACCGTTTATTTTAGTAAAGCTTCTAGCTTATTTTGATTGATTTTTGGATAGCGATTCATGATTTGTTGAATCGTTTCTAGAATTTTAGATTGGTATCCCACTAAGTCGTTTTCAATTTGAAGGACAAGCAATGGTTCATGTAGACTCATGCGTAATAACAACCATCCGTCTCCGTACTCACCTTTGAAATTGATACGAACGCCCTCTTCGTTTTCTGGATTCACAACCCAATCTTTCGGGATCCACTGTGGAAATTCTTTAATCACTTCATTGCCGTAAGTTTTGAAATCTTCTGTTTCAATCTTAAAGCGAACTTCTACGACTTCTTTTGGTTGTACTAATTTCTGGATTAAATGATCTAATGTTTCTCCTCGTTCAATTAACCTTGGAAGTAGCATTAAAATCTTGGCAACCACATATGCCCCATCGTCAAGGAAGTAATTTTCTTTAAACGCTGCATGGCCACTCGTCTCAATGGCTAATTGACAATCCGTTCCATTTTCGTTTAACTCGATCGCTTTATTGATGACATTACGATATCCAGAAATATAACGATATTGATGCCCACCTAGTTCTGTAATAAACCTCTTCAAGTGTTCAGTTGTTGGCGAGTTCGTCACAATCGTTGTTCCTGGATGCTCACTAATTGCAATCACGCTAAGAACTGCAATTAAATTATTTCTATTCAGCAACTCCCCGTCACCTGTTACGACAGCAGCTCTATCAACATCAGTGTCAAAGATTACACCATAATCCGCACCGACCGCAAGAACTTGATTCTTAATACTTTCCATCGCTTCTTTATTGTCTGATTCGGAATATGATTTGGGAATGTTCCATCAGGATCTAGGAACTGTGAACCTTGAGTGTTAGCGCCTAATACTTCAAGAACTTTTTCAGCGTAAAAACCACCAGCACCGTTTCCAGCGTCTACAATAATATGAAGACCTTCGAGCGGTTTTTCTTTCTCGCTTCCACTACCTTTGCGAATCAAGTCTACCAAGTGATGGCTGTATCGTTCAAAAATACTTTTTATTTCTATAGTAGAAACAGGTTCTTGTGGGAGTTCTTCTTTCTCGTCTACTAAAGCAATGATGTCACGAATATCACTCGATTCTAATCCACCTTCACGCGTGAAGAATTTCAGACCATTATAGTAGAAAGGTAAATGACTGGCTGTGAACATCACGGTTGCGTCGCAGTTAAACTCTTCAAACTGCGTTGCCATAAACATACTTGGAGTTGTCGCCATTTCAAAATCAATTACGCGAACGCCAAAAGCCAATAACACCTGAATGAATTCTTTTGTTAAGTCCGGGCCACTAATGCGGCTATCACGACCAATCCCAACAACTAATTCCGTCACCGTTTTAGATGGATAACGTTTCTGTAGCCATTTCACAAAAGCACTCGCAATTAAACGACTCTCTTCTACCGTTAGCGTCGCATCAAATTCTTCTGTCGCTATAGCAATGCCTCGAATATCTGAACTTAATTGTAACTCATTGATTTTTGACATGGGAATCCCTCCTTAGTTCTAGCTCTATTCTACCAAAAGCTTCTGTACAATCATAGAAGATTTTTTAATTTTTCCGCAAAACAAAAAAGCAAGCAGCCTTAGCTACTTGCTCTTTCAACTCAGCTATCATGAGTTATGATTTACGATAGGTTAATTGAATATATCTTTCATACCATAAATCGACATATTCAGGCGAGAACGGCCCTTTTTTGTTATTGATCCAATCCACAAGAATCTCAACGTTTGCTTTTAAGATTTGATCAATCTCTTTTGAATAGTGCATTTGACGGCGATGCAATTCATATTCATCGACATCTAGCAATCTCTTTTCGCCATCCGGGAAAATCTTAATATCTAAATCGTAATCAATATACTTCAACGCTTCTGCATCTAATACATAAGGTGAAGCCAAATTACAATAGTAAGAAATTCCTTTTTGACGAATCATCGTTACGATATTGAACCAATAATGTTTATGGTAATACAATAACGCTGGCTCTCTCGTCAACCATCTTCTACCGTCAGACTCAGTCACAAGAGTATGATCATTGCAAGCGATAATTGCTTGATCGCTTGTCTTCAAAATCATGCTATCGCGCCAAGTGCGATGAAGACTACCATCATGTTTATAACTCTTGACAGTGATGAATTCTCCTTCTCTGGGATTCTGCACCACTATATCCAACTTTCTATATCTATTTAAGAGTAAACTCTTAGTTATTTCAAATCACTAGTAGTATAGCATATTTCTACCATTCTGTGAACAAAAATCAGATTTACGGCGCCTATTCTTATAAAAGCTCTTGAGAAGCGAGTAACTCACACATCTTTCCTTGCACTCTAGACTGTGGCAGTTGTTCCATTTCTTCTTTTGTGACCCATTGGAGCGTACGCGTTGCATGTTGTTCTAACGCTCCTGAAGCCGTTGCACATTGCAATTCAATATCCCAACGTTGATGACTGAAAATATGTTTCACCGCTTTCGGTAAAATACGAGTCGGTTGAAGCTTCATTTTATATAAACTCTCGAATTGAACTTCCAGCGGGATGTTCTGGTTAATTTCGTAAGTCGAATTTTCTTCAGCTACTCCTTCAAATAAATCAATGGATTCTCCCACTGTACTGAAATCACGAATCAGTGGAAAATGCCAAAATCCACTTAGCAGGTCTGCTTGCGTATTCTTCTCTACTAGGAAACGCCCCTTGTCATCTTGAATAATAAACGCTCGCCATTTCATCAGCGTTGGTTTCTTCTTCGGTTTCTTAATCGGATAAATATGCATCGTCCCATTTTGATACGCTGCACTAAACTCTTTCACAGGACTATCTTCAGGACGAGAGTTGACTGGTGACTCAATATCTGAACCTAAATCCATCAGTGCCTGATTAAAATCTCCTGGACGTTCGGGATCAATTAAAATATCTGCAATTTCTTGGAACGCCCAACGATTGCTTGGGTTCCCAATATCTAAATTCACCTCAAACAATCGACTAATCACACGCATTAAGTTACCATCCACTGCTGGCTCTGGTAATCCAAAAGCGATACTCGCGATTGCGCCTGCAGTATACGGTCCGATGCCTTTTAACGAAAGAATCCCTTCATAGGTATTGGGAAATACACCACCGAACTCTTCCATCACTTGAATCGCTGCTTTTTGCATATTGCGAACGCGCGAATAATAACCAAGACCTTCCCAACATTTCAACAATACATCTTCAGGCGCTTCTGCCAAATCCTTCACTGTAGGGAACGTTGCTAAGAATCGCTCGTAATACGGAATGACTGTATCCACTCTGGTTTGTTGGAGCATAATCTCGCTCACCCAAATAGCGTACGGATCACTCGTTCTTCTCCAAGGCAAGTCTCGTTTTTCTTTGTCGTACCAATCAAGCAATGCTTTTCTGAAACGCTTGATTTTCTCCTCGTCCCACATTTTTACGCCAATATCGGCTAAATCCATTCTTCCTTCTCCATTTCAAACTGCGCAATGGCCTGTTCAATCACACTAGAAGTAAATCCTTTTTGATACAACTTCCCTTTGATTTGATACCAGAGCGCCGATTCATTCTCTTCATATTTTTTGGCGATGCGTCGATAAATCGTTGCAATCTCCTTCACCGCTAATTCTGCTTCCATCTCGCTTTGCGCTTCAAACGATAGAAACGGAACAACCTCTTCTGCGATTTCTTTCGAATATCCTTTTTGCATCACAAACACTTTTACTTTTTGCTTAGCCACTTTTGGTGTGACCCGTTTTTGCCCTTTCAAATACGACTGCGCAATTTGAATCGCATTTTCAAGTTGCTCTCTCAGCGTGTACCCTTCAAGCACGGTTTGAATGACCTTGTCGCTAATGCCTTTCTTCTGTAAATCAAAGATAACAGACTTGGGTCCTTTAAACGTCACAAACTTAGCTTGATTGAGATAACTTTCCGCATAAAAGGTATCGTTAATAAAATTCTGTTCATGCAACTTTCCTAGCACTTCATTAATAATATCTTCGTCGAATTCTAATTTTTCTAATTTCTCATAAACTTCTTTCGTAGAACGAAGCTTGAAGTTTAGAAAGTGCAGTGCCTTTTGATAGGCTTGTTGAATACAATCATCATGTTTAATTTCTTCGATTTGTTCTTTTGTCAACTCGGTCCCTTTGAACAAAGCAAACTTTACAACTGTTGCCTCGTCGACACCAAACGCAAAAGCATCATTCAAATAAATATTGTAGCGGCCTTTTTTCTTCTGAGCCTCAATTTTTGTAATGACCATATTCTCACACTCCAATCTACTTAGAATATTTTAGCAAAATACACAGATGAATAAAAGCTTGACTGCCTACTTCTCATTAATACATACGAAAAAAAGGCTCACACGAGGTGAACCTTTCTTCGTTTAAACTTATTAAATTAGTCTTTATCCATTCCCATTGCACGCATAATTGCTTTTGCAATTTCTACGATTGGAACGATTGAGAATGCTGCCCCAACTACGAACAACCATTGTTCAGTTGTAAGAATCGCCACATCAAATACAGTTGTTAATCCTGGAATCACCATTACGCTTAAAAGCATTACTGCTGATACTAGGATTGCGTAGTTGAACAACTTGTTCTTGAACGCGCCAACTGTACCAAGTGATTTGTACACTGACTTCACGTTGAATGCGTGGAACAATTGGATTAACCCTAACGTTGCAAACGCCATTGTTTCCCCAACCGGGTTCCCCCAATTAGCAATATGAGTTGCATACCAGAATACAAATAATGTAATTCCACCTTCGAAGAAACCTTGGTAGAAGATACTTGGTAACACACCGTTTGATAAGAAGTTCGAACCCTTACCGCGTGGTGGGTGATTCATGATATCCGCTTCCGCTTCTTCAAGACCTAGGGCAATCGCTGGGAATACGTCTGTTACTAAGTTGATCCATAAGATATGGATTGGTTCTAGAATTGACCAACCAGCCATTGTCGCAACGAACATTGTCATTACTTCACCGAAGTTCGCAGATAGTAAGTATTGAACAGCTTTTTGGATGTTCGCGAATACTTTACGTCCTTCTTCAACGGCTACGACGATTGTTTCGAAGTTATCATCGGCAAGTACCATATCTGAAGCCCCTTTAGAAACCTCAGTACCTGTAATCCCCATACCAACACCGATATCAGCTTGTTTAAGTGAAGGAGCATCATTTACTCCATCCCCTGTCATCGAAACAACTTTACCATTCTTTTGCCAAGCTTTTACGATACGAACTTTATGCTCTGGAGACACACGAGCGTATACAGAGTAAGTTTCAACAGTACGTTCTAATTCTTCATCAGAAATATCGTTTAATTCGCCACCAGTTAATACTCCGTCTTCTTGGTCTGGACGAAGGATGCCTAAACGTTTTGCAATCGCTTGGGCTGTATCGCGGTGGTCCCCAGTAATCATAATTGTACGGATACCAGCTGATTGAGCTACTTTAATCGCAGCCGCTGCTTCCTTACGTTCTGGGTCAATCATCCCTACTAAACCAGCAAAGATTAAATCATGTTCGATTGAATCTGTGTCCACTGTTTCAGGTAGAGTATCAATCACTTTGTATGCCATCGCTAACACACGAAGCGCTTGAGTAGCCATCTCTTTGTTTAATTTCATCAATGTTGTGCGGTCATCTTCAGTAAACGCAGAAACCTCACCATGTTTCAATCTTAGTCACACGGTCTAATAACATATCTGGAGCACCTTTTGTTGCAACCAAGTATTTACCGTCTTCTAATTGATGAATCGTTGTCATTAATTTACGTGTTGAGTCAAACGGAACTTCCGCAATACGTGGAATGTTTACTAACTCTTCACGTACATCATAGTTTTTATCAAGACCGTATTGAACCATTGCTGTTTCAGTTGGGTCCCCTAATAATGAGTTATCTTGAGAAATCTTAGTATCGTTGGCTAAGTTCATTACACGAAGCGCGATGTTGTCTTTAGAAATTTCTTCTGACGCATCATGGATTTCGTTATCATAAACCATTTTTTCAACAGTCATTTGGTTAAGTGTTAATGTACCTGTTTTATCCGAACAGATAATTTCAACACCACCTAATGTTTCAACAGCTGGCAATTTACGAACAATCGCGTTACGTTGCGCCATTTTTTGAGTTCCTAATGCTAGGATAATTGTAGAAATGGCTGGTAACCCTTCTGGAATCGCAGCAACGGCAATCGCAATCGCTGTTAATAACATATGAGTCCATTCATTTCCTCGAAGCATCCCTACCAAGAAGATAATCACGGCAATCACTAAAATCATGATTGTTAGCCATTTACCAAGAGCATCTTGGTTTTCTTGAAGTGGTGTTTTACCTTCTTCAGTGTTCGCTAACATATTAGCGATTTTACCAACTTCTGTATTCATACCAGTACTTGTAACCACACCAACAGCACGGCCGTAAGTTACGTTTGTACTTGAGAACGCCATATTAGTACGATCTCCAATTCCCACTTCATCCCCTGCAGGAATCACTAAGTCTTTATCAACCGGAACTGATTCCCCTGTTAATGCTGACTCTTCAATTTTCACTGTGTTTACTTCGAATAAACGCATATCCGCTGGCACAACATCACCAGCTTCAAGAATAACAACGTCACCGACTACGATGTCTTCCCCTTTAATATGTTCCACGTGTCCATCACGTAAAACACTTGCTACAGGTGAAGCCATTTTCTTCAACGCTTCGATTGCTTCCTCGGCTTTTGACTCTTGGAAGACCCCTAGAACTGCGTTAAGCAATACTACTGCTAAGATGATAATTGCATCCGTTGGGTCTGGGTCGCCTTGGTGAGCAAACATCGAAACAACTGCCGCCACTAAAAGTACTAAAATCATAAAATCTTTAAATTGATCCACGAATTTTTCTAATAGTGTTTTTTTCTTACCTTCTTGTAATGTGTTCGCACCGTATTTTTCAAGTCTTGATGCAGCTTCTTGAGAGCTTAAACCAGAAGGACTTGACTGTACTTCTTTAAATACATCTTCGACCGTCTGCAAATATACGTGTTTTGTTTGTTGTTCCAACAAAATACACTCCTTTTCTTTTTCTATAAAAAGAGAGACTTATGCCCATCATCCTATTGATAACAAACATAAGTCTCACTGTTCAAGATAATACCAGCGAGAATTCGCTTGTTGTTGATATTATCGCAACGCTCGGTTGCCAGTTACTCCCTTATAGAGATTGATTATTGTTGTAGTTACTATACCAAATAAAAATGAGATTTGCAAATTTTTTAGTTAAATTGTTAACCTTTCTTTTTACCTAAATTTCGCGGATTTTAGCCAAATCCAACCGTTCCAATGACGGCGCATTTTTCGAGATAAAGTACTCATCAAGTGGTTTTGCTTTCAGGTTCATCGCTTGTAATTTGTCAGCCACCGTCGGCGTTTTCTTAAACACCAATTGCGTTCCATGAAGAATTCCTTCGCTGACACCTGATGATAGAAGCCACTTCTTAGCACGCTTACTTTTTTCACTATAATCTTCTACCATTGCTTTACGATGTTTCGCAAACATTCCATTTTCAATAAAGAGCGTAAATGTCTTTTGCATCATCACATTCGAATCATAGTCCATCCATTGCTTTCGTTTCGCAAAAGGTTCAACTAACTCTTTTGGCAACACTACAATTCCAATTTTCAAAGCTGAGAATAAAATTGAAGAGAAAGATTTGACGTAGATAATGCGTCCATCCATATCATAATAATGAAGCGGCGTCGCATTTCCTTCGACAAAGTCCGCCATATAGTCGTCTTCGATAATATAGACTGAGTACTTGCTTGCTAGTTCCACAATCTTCTTTTTCGTAGACTCACTATAACTTCCACCTAGCGGATTATGAAATCTGGAAATCGTATAGAATAGCGAAAACTCTCCACTCGCAAACAATTCTTCTAAGCGATTTAAATCAATTTCACCATCCATCTGCCGCTCAATCGTTTCGTAAGGAATGTTCAAGTGTTTCACCAACTCATTCATTCGAGCATAAGTTGGTTGCTCTAACAATACTTTTTTCCCTTGAATCAACTGCAATAAAATATAAAGTGCTTGTTGCGTCCCAGTTGTTATGACTAGTTGGTCCTTTGCAGCATACACCCCATACTCTTCTAAAATAGGCATTAACGCCTGAATCAGTTCATCCATTCCAGAAGCTTGTTCTTTTCTGGTTAACTTTAAATCATGCGCGCTAGCCAGTGATTGATTAAAGCAGATACGCAAGTCCTCAATCGGAAGTTGAGAATAGTCTTCTTCGAACTCCTCCAAAGGCTTCGGCTCTGAATTTTTCAGTACATAATAGCCACTTTTTTCTACCGCATAAATAAAACTTTCATCTTTTAAACTACGCAAGGCACGTTGTACCGTATCCTTATTTACTCCATAGCGCGCAACTAATTCTCGAATTGAAGGAAGTTTATCCCCCTTTTGTAGATTCCCGCTTAATATTTCCTCTTTTAATGCATTTGCTAATTGCTGGTATTGATACATGACACACCTCCACTGTACCGGTACAGTTTGTTTTCATCCCTATTGTATCCTCACCTGTCCCGTTTTACAATACAGATACATTGAAACTCGAGGAATAGATATGAAAAAAATATTAATCGCAAACGACTTACCAGGGATTGGAAAAGTTGCACTCGCACCCGCTATCCCGATTTTCGCTTGTTGTCAGATTGAAACAATGCTACTACCTACAGTACTTCTTTCATCTCATACCGGCGGATTCAAAAACATCGCGATTGCGGAGCAAACCGAATTCATGAAACAATCCTTAAAACAATGGCAAGAATTGGGCTTAAAACCGGATGCTGTTTTGACAGGATACTTCAGAAACTCGGAACAAATTGAATTAATGGTAGATACCATTGGAAAACTGCCTGCATCTACACAAGTTTTTGTCGATCCGATTATGGCGGATAACGGAAAACTGTATAGCGGATTTACAGCAGAACATGTTGAAGCCATGAGAAAACTCATTCAAAAAGCTGATGTGATTTATCCAAATATTACAGAAGCCTGTCTATTAACAGATACGCTCTATCCTTCTGGAAAAATCACGATGGACTTTACAAGGGAGTTAGCTAAGAAACTAGCCGAACTTGGACCAGAGTACATCATTATTACGGGTTGCCCTGACAGCGAAGAGCTCACAGGCGTTCAGCTTTATACTAAAAAGACGGATTCATTTTTTGATTTCTATAAAACAAAGTATCCGCATCATTTTTACGGAACAGGTGATACACTAGCGGCTCTTGCAACTGCATGCTTCTTACAAGAGATGCCTATAGAAGACGCATTGTCATTCACGTTGCAATTTATCGACGAAGTGCTTCAATTGAGTAGCCAACAACCTGAACAAATTCCATTCGGCCTTCCAATCGAGAAAAACTTGGAATGCTAACCACAAAATTTACTACTGAGGTGTCATTATGAAAAATACAGATTTAAGAGATTTAGTTCAAACAAGCTTATTCGCAGCTTTAATTTATTTGGGAGTTAGCGTCTTTAGAATCCCAATGCCATTCACAACACAGTTCGTTCATTTTGGAAACGCACTGGTAGTAGTCGGATGCTTACTTTTCGGAACAAAACAAGGAGCAATAGCCGCTTCAATCGGTCTTGGCCTTTTCGACATCCTTAATAATTACGCTCACGTTGCTTGGCAAACCGTTCTTGAATCCTTAATCGTCTGCTATGTGATTCATCTTGTATACGAAAAAGCAATGAATAAAGATGACAAAATCACTAACATTATTTTGGTCGGCGTTATTGCTGCTATCGTAAAAATCATCCTCAATATCATTAAATACACATTCTTACGAGGAATGATTGTCGGTGGTCTCGCATTAACACCAGCATTCCTTCAAGCCATCAATAAAATTACAGGAACGTTTGGATCAGCTATTTTCACAGTAGTTGCAGTCCCAATCGTTTACCCACTATTCAAAGAAGCACTAAAACGAGTAAGAAGATAAACAAAACAGCTATTACGAAACCAATCGTAATAGCTGTTTCTTTTTCCTCCACAGAAGGTTACTAGAAAAATAGTGCAAATCAAATAAAACTCTTCGGAGTTATTGTGGCAATAGTAGGGAATCATAACCAATGTGAATTAGGGAGAGTTGCGATTTATTCGCTACTCTCCCTTTGAGCTTGGTAGGCTTGAGACCTCAGGCTCAAGCCGGTATCCTACTATTCTTGCCACAATAACAACTCCGACAAAGTCTTAGCACCATTTCCCTTCCCTCGCAGAGGGCTATTAGAAATACGCAAAAAAAGAACTCCTTGGAGTTATTATGGCAATGGTAGGAACTTATAACCAATGTGAATTAGGGAGAGTTACGATCATTCGTTACTCTCCCTTTGAAGCTTGGTAGGCTTGAGACCTCAGACTCAAGCCGATATCCTACCATTTCTGCCATAATAACAACTCCAAAGGAGTTCTTTTAATTCTGTTTTCAGCGGTAATAAAAAGTATTTCTAATAGCCCTCTGGATTTTTCTTTTGCCAGTTCCATGAGTCGCGAACCATATCGTTTAGATTCTTTTCTGCTACCCATCCTAGCACTTCTTTTGCTTTAGAAGCATCCGCATAACAAGTTGCGATATCCCCTGCACGACGAGGTGCAATTTTATAAGGAATATCCACTCCGTTTTCTGAGATAAATGCTTTCACTAAATCTAACACACTATATCCAATACCAGTTCCTAAGTTAAAGACTTTTGCACCTTTTTGAGCAGCGTTGTTTTTAACCGCAAGTACGTGTCCACGAGCTAAGTCAACAACGTGGATGTAGTCACGAACACCAGTCCCATCATGTGTATCATAATCGTTACCAAATACACTTAAGAATTCGCGTTTACCAACAGCTACTTGAGTGATATATGGCATTAAGTTATTTGGAATGCCATTTGGTGCTTCTCCAATCAAGCCACTTTCATGCGCTCCGATTGGGTTGAAGTAACGTAGGTTTGTGACTGACCAGTCGCTATCTGAGAAAGCAACGTCATTCAAGATTTGTTCAAGCATTACTTTTGTATAACCATAAGGGTTTGTAGCGCTTGTTGGCATTTCTTCTTTAAAAGGAACGACATTATTCATACCGTATACTGTTGCACTCGAACTGAACACGATATCTTTTACATTAAATTGACGCATTACGTCTAATAACACTAATGTTCCTGTAATATTGTTGTGATAGTATTCTAAAGGTTTTGCAACAGACTCTCCCACAGCCTTGAAACCTGCGAAATGAATCACTGAATCAATATTTTCTTTTTCAAAAACCGTTACTAAGAAATCACGATCAAGAATATCTCCTTCATATAGAGGGAAATCTTTTCCTGTGATTGTTTTTAAACGATTTAATACTTCTGGCGAGCTGTTTGAGAAGTTGTCAACGATCACAACCTCAAATCCAGCTTTATCTAATTCGATAACTGTATGAGAACCGATATACCCTGCTCCACCTGTTACTAAAATTGCCATTTTTGCTTCCTCCCTTAGTTCAACACATCTTCTACGTGATCTTTTTGTAATGTTAAAATACGTGGACCATCTTTTGTAATGGCCAATGTATGTTCAAATTGGCAACTTAGTCCACCATCTAATGTATGAGCTGTCCAACCATTACTTTCCATTTCTGCTTTCCAAGTACCTGTATTTACCATCGGTTCAATAGTGATGACCATTCCCTCTTTCAAGCGAAGGCCTTTTCCAGGTTCGCCGTAGTGAGGAACTGCTGGGCTTTCATGAATCGTTGGGCCAATTCCGTGTCCAATAAAGTCACGAACAACCGATAACCCTTCACTCTCAACATAAGTTTGAATCGCATGACCGATGTCCCCAATACGATTGCCAACTTTTGCTTGTTGAATCCCTAAATATAAAGCTTTCTTTGTTACTTCATATAAATGATCAATTTCTGGAGTACTTTCTCCAACAATATAGCTCCAGCAAGAGTCTGATAAAGCGCCTTTAAGTTCCACACAGAAATCCACTTTTACCAAATCTCCTGATTTTAACGGTTTACGACGTGGGAACCCGTGACAGATTTCATCATTAATACTTTCGCAAGTTGCGTATTTATATCCCTCGTATCCAATTTGCGGTGCTGAACCCCCCGCTTCTTCGATTTTCTTTTGTACAAATTGATCGATGTCCCAAGTAGTGACACCCGGTTTAATAAAATCACGAAGTTGCACGTGAATGGATGCTAACAGTGCACCTGATTCTTCCATTGCGTCAATTTCGCGTTTTGATTTTAATGTAATCATGAAATAAACTCATCCTTTCTAGTCTCCCCGTCATTATAGCATAGAACAAATATAAAGAGAAAGAGCCTAGACCGAAATGTTAAGAGAGTCTTAATCAAAAAAAGACCGACAAAGTCACCTTTGTCAGTCTTCGTATTCCCTCTTATATTATAAGTGGTCTGTTGGCGCTACTGTAATTGGCTCAACGGATTGAGTCGCTGCTGTTTCTGTTGTTGGTTCAGCAGTTGTTGATTCAGTAGTCGTTGTTGTAGTTGTCTCAGTCGTTGTTGTTTCAACAGTTAATGTAGCTTCTTCTGGTGTAACCACTTCTTCATTTGCCGCAGCTTCAGTAGTCGTTGTAGCTTCAGTAGTCGTTGCTGCTTCAGTAGTCGTTATTGCTTCAGTAGTCATTGAAACATCTTCACGAATATATCCTACATATCGATAACAACTCATGTCGATTAGACTTTGTTCATATGGAGTTGCTGCAGAAACTGAAGTTGTTGCTGCCACTGTCCCCGCTGCTACTAATCCAATCATTAAGATTGTTTTCTTAGCTTTCTTATTTGATACTACAAAGTAAGCTGCTCCTGATAACGCTACGATACCAAAAACCGCTAGAATTGTTGTCGAAGATGACCCCGTATTTGGTAAAGTGTCGCCTAATGGGCATTTTCCTTTATCCAATTCATAAACGTATAATGTCGCTTGGCCAGCTTGTGCAGGCGCTGTTGGTTCTCCTGGTTGAATTGCTTCACGTTGTTCTTTTGTTAAATCAGCAATATTCACTGATTGTACTTCAGGAGTCTCAGCATTCGCTACTTTAGAAGCGGACATTCCAACAAAAGTAAACAACATCATTACTACAGCACATAGTTTTAACCATTTGTTTTTCATCTAATTTTTCCTCCTTAATTTTTTTATGTTTAAATTATAAACTTTATTTGAATTAATTTCAAACATTTTCCACTTTCTTGTATACTTTTTTTAAGATATTTATAGCTTTTTGCCTCTAGAAGGAACTTTTTGGAAATATTTATTTCCAAATGTTTCCATTTTCATTCAGAAATAATCCGATGTTTTTTTCGTACTTATTTTCATTTTTTTCCACAAGAAAAAAAGGATTGTTAAATGGCACTGACCCCCGTAAATGAGAATTAAATAAAAACACCTCCAAGTTGGATTTGGTACAATATTATCAAATACGCATGGAGGTGTCTTTTTATGGTTAAAAATCGTGTTGCTTATTCAGCCGATATTAAAAATAAAGCCGTAGAAATGAAATTACAGGGATATAGTACAAAACAAGTAATGCAGGAGTTAAACATTAAAAAAACAAAACGCAAGTAGAAACATGGTTTAGATGGTATAAAAAAATGGAGAAACACATCGTTTCCACCAACAGGTGGGTAAACAATATTCTTATGAAAAAGGAATGGCTAAACTTTCTGAAATCGATCAATTAAAAATTAGAATTACGAAGAAAAGAAGTTGAATTAGAAATATTAAAAAAATACAAGGAATTGGAAAGGAAGTGTCGCCTCAAGCAGTTGTAAAAATTAGTAGAAGAATTGAAAGGTAAATATACAGTTCATTTAATCTGTTTTTTTGCCTTAATGTACCCATATCTACTTACTACCGATGGAAAAAGAAAGACTTTTTCTCCAACCGTTATCGAGGAAACTATTGGTAAAAATTTGTAAGAAAAAAACAAATTTATTTACGGGTACAGAAAGATTAAGCATTTGATTCAGAAGGAATTAAATCAGATTGTTAACCATAAGGTTGTGCAGCGGATTATGCAGAAAAATGGTTGGAATTGTGCCGTGAAAACGAAAAAAGCTATCAAAATAGGTAAACCTTTCTCAATTACTGGCAATACTCTGAATAGAGATTTTTCAGCGGATAAACCTATGCAAAAGTTGACTACTGATATCACATATTTACCTTTCGGCCCTAAACGATTATATTTGTCGTCGATTATGGATTTATACAACGGAGAAATACTAGCTTATACAATTGGTTCTAAAACAAGATACTAAGTTTGTATTGGATACTTTAAATCAAATTGACTTACCTAAGGGTTTTCTACTACATAGTGATCAAGGCAGCGTTTATACTTCCGCCGAATACTACAATTTATGTAAAGAAAAAAACATTATCCGCAGTATGTCCCGTAAGGGGACACCCGCAGATAATGCGCCCATCGAAAGCTTCCATTCTTCCCTAAAGTGCGAAGCTTTCTACATAAAAGATGAAGTAATAACTTCATCTTCTATTGTAATTCAAATTGTAGAAAATTACATCAAATATTATAATGAAAAATAGAATCCAACAAAAATTGGACTACCTGTCTCCGGTTGAATACCGGAGACGGTAGACCTAGGGTGTTTTTATTAAATTCTCACTTTTTGGGGTCAGTCCCAATTTCCATTTAACAATCCTTTTTTTGATATTTTTATAAATGATCATTTGGAGCAACCACTTGTGGTGCTGATGATGTTGTACCAGTTGTCGGCGCCTCTGTTGTAAGCTCTTCTGTTGTTGTAGTTGTTGTAGTAGACTCTGTTGTTGACTCAGTAGTCTCTTCTGTAGTTGTAGTTGCTTCAGTTGATTCTGCTGTTGTAACTTCTGTAGTCGCTTCTGTCGAAGTTGTTGACTCAGTTGTTGTTTCACCAGATTCACGAAGGAATCCTACATATTTGTAACAGCTATCGTCTGAAACTGTTCATTCGCTGATACAACTGATGTTACAGCAACTGCTCCTGATAATACAAGACCTGCCATTAAGACAATCTTCTTACCATTTTTGTTTGATACTAAGAAGTATGTGGCACCTGTTAAAGCTACAATTCCTGCAACCATCATCAAAGCTTGCGAACTAGTACCAGTTTCTGGTAAAGCTGGTGCTAATTGACATGCGTTTTTATCGTACGCATATACTAATAAAGTACGTTCGCCTTCTTTAGCTGGAGTTGGCTCGCCAGGTTGAATTGCTTCACGTTGTTCTTTCGTTAAATCAGCGATGTTTACAGTAACCACTTCTGGAGTTGCTGCTTGAGTAACTGTATTTGACAATAACCCAAACACTCCAATCATCATTAGTAACACTAAAATTCTTGAACTAATTTTTTTCAATATAAATTTCCCCCCTTAACTTTATACCTTTAGGAGTATACTGTATCGAAATTCAAAACGCAACTTTCACTCGGTTAACGAATAAAAAGACCGAAGTCATTAACTCCGGTCTTTATCTTCTATTATAAATAATCAATCGGCGCAACTGTTATAGACTCTGTCGAAGTTGTTGCTTCAGTCTGTGTAGTTGGTTCCTCTGTCGTCGTTGTAGTTGTAGTCGTTGTTGCTTCAGCAGTCGTTGTTGGCTCTTCTGTTGTAGTTTCAGTAGTTGACTCAGTAGTTACTAAAGTTGTTGTTTCTTCTTGTGTAGTGGAACTACTTGTAATGTAGTATCCAATATAGTCATAACAATCAACTTGTTCAGGCGTTAAATCATTTTGTTCAACTACTTGACCAAGAATTGAGCTGTCCGCTGCTAAAACTTCAACTTGAGTCGCAAGAAACGCTCCTACTCCACCTAATACTAAAACAGTTTTAGCAATACGAGATGCTTTATTTGATTTCACTAAGTACAAACCGCCAGCTACTAAAATAATTGAGAATACAAATGTAATTGTATTTTCTACTGTACCTGTACTTGGCAATTCTTTTTCATGTTTTGGCATCGATACACTACAAGTTCCGTTTTTCTTATAAACAAAAGTTACTTGAGATCCAGCTTGTACATCTGCTTCAGTAGGTTTACCTTGTTTGATATCTTTTCTAATGTTTTCGGTTGTTTTATCATAATCAACATAATTCACACTTGCGGCCGATGCAGGCGTTGCTACACTGACTCCGAGTGTTACTATTGCTAAAGCGGCAAATAGAATCTTCGTTAATTTCTTCATCGATTCATCTCCCTCTATTTTTTCGTTACAGCTCATCCTACTGTATTTAACTTTAAAAAGCAATTAATTCTACCACCTTGCACTTGTTCTTTCTCTGTCTTTTTCATTGGATTTAGAAAATGAAAAAAGCCCGGATTATATCCAGACTCTTGATTCATTATAAACGATCAGTTGGAGCAACTGTCTGCGGTTCTTCCCACATTGTTGCCATCGTTTCAGTAGTTGGCTCTTCTGTCGTTGTTGTTTCAGTTGTTGTCGTTGCTTCCGTTGTCGTTGTTGGTTCTTCTGTTGTTGTTTCAGTCGTTGTTGTTGACTCTGTAGTTACAACTGTTGTCGTTGCTTCAGAAGTCGTTGTTTCTTCTGAAATATAGAACCCAACGTAGTCATAACAATCGATTTCCTCAGGATCTAAGTTCATTTGCTCAATGATTTGACCTAAGATTGAACTGTCTGCTGCTAAAACTTCTCCTTGGAAAGCAAAGAATGTTCCTAAGCCACCAAGTACTAAAATTGTTTTAGCAATGTTGCGCATTTTATTTGATTTCACTAAGTACAGGCCACCTGCTACTAATACTACTGCAAAAACTGTTGAAACAGTGTTTGCGACTGTACCAGTATTTGGTAATTCTGGACCTCGTTTTGGAATCGATACGCCACAAGTATTATTCTTTCTATATACATAAACCGCGTGCGAACCATCTTTCAAGTCAGCCTCAGTCGGTTTACCTTGTTTAATTTCTTTTCTAATGTTTTCAGTTGTTTTATCGTAATCGACATAGTGTACTGTCGCTGCCTGGGCAGTTGAAGATACCATTACACCAATTGTTAAAGTGATTAAAGTTGCTACAATTAATTTAATTGATTTTTTCAAACAATCCATACCTCCCTATTTTTTTATAACAGATATTTTACTGTACCTATTTTTAGATTGCAAAAGTGTAGCTCGAATTTTAACTCCAACTTTTGTCACTCAAGAGGAAATTTTTGGAAATTTTGCAACTTTAACGACTCTTAAAAATGATCTGTTGGTACTACCGTATACGTTTGTTCAGTTGTTGTTTCTTCAGTAGTCGTCGTTTCTGTTGTCGTCTCTGTCGTGGTTGTTGACTGTTCTTCAGTGGTTGTTTCACTTGTGGTAACTTCCGCAGTTGTCGATGCTTCTGTTGTTGTCGTCGTACTATTTTCACGAATATAACCAATATAAATAGTACAATCTTCTTCCACAAATGACGCCCCCGCTGAAACTAAGCTTGTGCTCGCAGCAGTTCCAGACAATACCAAACCTACAATTAAAATAAATTTCTTCCCGTTTTTATTAGATACTAGGAAATAACCTGCACCCGTCAGCGCTAAGATTCCTAAACTCACCATAATCATCGTAGAGCTTGTCCCTGTTTTTGGTAATTGACACGCTTCTTTATTGTAATCATATACGAGAATAATGCGTTCCCCATCGAGTAATTCATAATTCGGTTCGCCCTTTTGAATGACTTCTTTCTGTTGTGGAGTTAAATCATTATATTGAACAGTGATTACATCTGGATGTGTAGCTTCAGCGATACTAGTTGTACTGAATCCAAAAATCCCAAACAACATAATCATTGCTGCTAGTCTTAAAGCTATTTTCTTCATACACACCTTCCTCACCTTTTTAGTAATATGTCTTCATTATCACATAACTTTCCACGAAACACAATTCACCCCCGTGTAAATTCACAAACTTTTCAAACTTCATCTTCCCTACTATATAAACAAGCACAAAAAAACTGGCGAAGTTGCCCTCGCCAGTCGTATTTTCAATTCGGATTATAAGTGATCCATATCTCCTACAACGATAGGTTCTGATGTAGTCGTTGTTGTTGTAGTTGTTGTTGCTTCAGTAGTCGTAGTTGACTCTGTAGTAGTTGTTGATTCTGTTGTTGTAGTAGACTCTGTTGTTGACTCAGTAGTCGTTTCTGTTGTTGTAGTTGCTTCTGTAGATTCTGCTGTTGTAGCTTCAGTAGTCGCTTCAGTTGAAGTTGTTGACTCTGCTGTAGTTGTTTCACCAGACTCACGAAGGAATCCTACATATTTGTAACAGCTGTCATCTGATAAAGTTTCGTTTGCAGATACAACTGATGTTGCAGCGACTGCTCCTGATAATACAAGACCTGCCATTAATACCATCTTCTTACCATTTTTGTTTGATACTAAGAAGTATGCTGCACCTGTTAAAGCTACAATTCCAGCAACCATCATCACTGCAGTTGAACCAGTACCAGTTTCTGGTAATGCTGGTGCTAATTGACATGCGTTTTTGTCGTACGCATATACTAATAATGTACGTTCGCCTTCTTTTGCAGGTGTAGGTTGACCTGGTTGAATCGCTTCACGTTGTTCTTTTGTTAAATCAGCGATGTTTACAGTAACTACTTCTGGAGCCGCTGCTTGTGCTACTGTATTTGAAAATAGTCCTACAAGACCTAATAAAGTTACAATAACTAATAATTTTGCAGATAGTTTTTTCATTTATCTCTTCCTTTCATTTTTGACTGCCGGAACATAGTAACATACCTAAAAAATGATTGCAAATAATTTCCTCACTCGAGCATAAATTTATATTTTCACAGTCTTTGACACGGCTTACAAAACTTATTTCCTTTATATATAGCTTTTAAACTCGCACATCATCCTTCACCATTTATCAAATTCACAAACCGCATCATCCGCACCGTCTCCTATCTCGCTACTACTATACACAGCACAAATCTATTTCTAAACAAAAAATACTGCGCCTTTCGGACTTTATAATAGCAGTAATGGGAACGAGCAAACGATGTGAAATAGAGGGAGTAAGGAATTTATTCCCTACTCCCTCTTTGAAGCTCGGTAGTGATTGAGACTATAGGCTCAATCCGTTGCCTCATTACAGCTATTATAAAAAGTCCACAAGCTCCTCTAGTTATTTCTCATACTACAACTATGCATAGGTTTCAAAACTTTATTTACAAAAAGAAAAAGAGACCTTCGGATTTTATAGTAGCAACAATAGCGAGTGTAATCGATTTGAATTACTGACGCTTGGAATTTTAATTCGCAGCGTCAGTTTGAGAATCGATAGGAAGTGAGACTCAAGGCTCACTCCGGTACAGCTATTGTAGTTACTATAAAAATATCCGAAGGATCTCTTTTCTATTATTGTGCACTAATCGAGTTCGATTTGGCCTGTGTATAGTTTGTAGTAGACTCCGCGTTTTGTCCATAAGGCTCTCATGGTCTCCGCGTTCGATAATCTCACCGTGATCCATTACCATAATCACGTCCGAATTACGAATCGTAGATAAACGGTGGGCGATTACAAATGAAGTACGACCTTCCATCAATTGGTCCATACCACGTGAAATTAACGCTTCCGTATGGCTATCGATTGAACTTGTAGCTTCATCAAGAATCAATACTTTAGGGTTCGCAACGGCAGCACGCGCAATCGCAAGTAATTGACGTTGCCCTTGTGACAAGCCTTCGCCGTCCCCTGTAATTTCTGTTTGGTATACCTTGTGGAAGACGTTTGATAAAGCTGTGGGCGTTGGCAAGTTTCGCCGCTTTAATGACTTCATCATCCGTCGCATCCAAGTTCCCATAACGAATATTATCCGCAATCGTTCCAGTAAATAAATGCGTATCTTGCAACACGATAGAAATCGTCTTACGTAAGTCATCTTTCTTAATCTTCGTTACTGGAATCTCGTCAAATGTAATGACCCCAGAATCGATTTCGTAGAAACGGTTGATTAAGTTTGTGATGGTTGTTTTACCAGCACCAGTCGCCCCTACAAAGGCTACTTTTAATCCTGGTTCAGCCCAAACATTGATATCTTTTAAGATACGCACCCCTGGCACATAGCCAAAGTCAACATTGTGCAATTGGATGTTTCCGACAACCGGAATACGTTTATCACCATCCACCCAGTACCATTGGTTTGGATCGCGTTGGTCCAGAGTAACCGTTCCTTCGTCGACTTCAGGTTCTTCACGAAGAATGGCAAAGATACGTTCTGCCCCAGCCATCGCACTAAGAAGTACGTTCATTTGTTGAGACATTTGACCAAGAGGTTGCGCGAATGTTCTTGAGAATTGTAGGAATGAGGCAAGTCCCCCGATATCCATCGCGTTAATAATTACCAAGTATCCACCAACTGCTGCAGTAATCGCATAGTTCACGTAACTGATGTTTCCTAAGATTGGGAACATAATACTTGAATAGAATTGTGCGTTATTAGCAGCCTCTTGAAGTTCAGTGTTCAACTTATCGAATTCATCCAGCACTTTATGTTCGTGGTTAAATACTTTCACGACTTTTTGTCCTTCAATATGCTCTTCCACGAATCCATTCACTTGTCCAAGAATCGCTTGTTGCGCAGCGAATTGTTTGCCTGATTTTACTCCTAGTTTCTTCACGATTTGGAACATCAAGAATACCATCGCAATCAAAAGCACTGTTAAGATTGGTGAAAGGATGACCATCATCACAAACGTCAATACTAATTGAAGCGTTGAGCTAATAATCATTAACATACTGTTGTTAAACGCGTTTTGAATATTTTCAAAGTCGTTTGTAAAACGAGACATTAAGTCCCCATGCTTATTCGTATCAAAGAATCGAATTGGCAAACTTTGAATATGGTTGAATAAATCTGCACGCATTTTTTCGATGGTATTTTGTCCCACCGTTACCATTAAACGTGCTGAGAAGTAGCTGGCTGTTGCGCCAAGTACATAGACAATCGCGATAAAGCCAAGCATTTTCGCTAATCCGGCTAAATCTCCTGTTTCAATAAAATCATTGATTAACGGACGAATCGCATAAGTCCCGATAATTCCGGATGCACTTGAAATGATTAAGCAGACCACAACTACTGCAAGAGTCCATTTACTCTTCCATAAATAACCCCATAAGTCTGCCAAAGTTTGTTTCATATTTTCTGGACGTTTTGGCCCTTTATTTCTATTCATCTCCTTTGGCTCCTTTCATTTGGGTTTCGTAAATATCACGGTATAAGTCGTTTGTTTCCATTAACTCTTCGTGTGTTCCAAGTCCATTTACTTTACCATCATCTAATACAAGAATATTGTCTGCTCCTTGGATAGATGAAATACGTTGGGCAATAATGATGACCGTTGTATCTGGTAAATGGTTGAAGAACGCTTCACGGATTTTCGAGTCAGTCGCTGTATCAACCGCTGATGTTGAATCGTCTAAGATTAACACGGCTGGTTTACGTAGCATTGCACGTGCAATTGTAAGACGTTGTTTTTGTCCACCAGAGAAGTTTGAACGCCTTGTTCTACACGAGTGTCATAACCATCTGGCATTTCCATAATGAAGTCATGCGCTTGTGCATGTTTGGCTGCTTGAATCATCTCTTCTTCTGTGGCGTCTGGATTCCCCCATAAAAGGTTCTCACGAATCGTTCCAGAGAATAATGTATTCTTTTGTAATACCATCGATACGTTTTGACGAAGGTCTGCGAAACGATACTCGCGAACATCATGTCCACCCACACGAACAGTTCCTGCTGTAGTGTCATAAAGTCGAGGAATCAATTGTACAAGAGAAGATTTCCCTGAACCAGTTGGCCCGATAATCCCGAACACTTCACCTGGTTTAATTTTGAAGTTGATGTCGCTAAGCACTTCTTCGTCTTGTTGTTTTCCGTAAGAGAAATGAACATGATCAAATTCCACTTCACCGTAAACTTTGTCAACTGTAATTGGGAATTCAGGTTCTTCCACATCGATGTTTGTATCTAATACTTCGAAGATACGGTCCATTGATGCTTTTGTCATGGTTAACATGACGAATACGAATGAAATCATCATGAGTGACATCAAAATTTGAGTGATATAAGAAATGAAACTGATAAGGTCCCCTGTTGTCATCGTTCCACTAATAACGAGGCCACCACCGAACCACATCACCGCAATCGTTACCGCATAAACCGTTAATTGCATAATTGGGTTGTTCCACATTACGACATACATCGCATGTAAGGCGCGTTCTCTAAAGGTAGAGTTTTCTTTACCGAATTTTTTCTTCTCGAATGTTTCACGTACGAATGATTTTACAACGCGAATTCCGATAAAGTTTTCTTGTAATGTACGGTTGATACCGTCTGTTGCTTGTTGTAGTTTTCTAAAGCGAGGAAAGGCTGTAGAAATGATGAGCGCTAATGAGAGCACTAAGATTGGAACTGCAACCATGAAGACAAGAGATAATTGCGCATTAATACTTACCGCAAAGAAAATCGCGAAGATAAACATCATCGGTGCACGCGCTAAAATACGCATCGTCATAATGGATGTATTTTGAATGTTGTTGACGTCACTCGTCATACGCGTAATTAAGGAAGCATTTGAGAAGTGATCGATGTTCTTAAATGAGAAGGCTTGAATTTTCTTCATCTCAGCAGAACGTAATTCTGCGGCTACCCCAGTACCGGCAATCGATGCAAATTTCGCACCAAGAACACCAGCAGAAAGAGACACAATCGCAACTAGAACCATAATCAATCCTTGTTGCACAATAAAGCCTAAGTCTTTATTTGGAATCCCTTCGTCGATAATTTGCTTCATAATAATCGGTTGCGCAACTTCACAGAGCACCTCGATTAAGATGGCAAAAAACGCTAAGAAAGGATATTTTTTTATACTTACTAAAAAAACGGAATAATCTGTTTTAGCATTTTTTTCACTCCTTTTTTTAATGATTTTTAGATAATAAAAAAACTGCCCTTGAGTTCCTCTCAAAGACAAGCAATTAGCTACGAATTACTATAAATAGTTTAACAATCTTTCTGTAGATTTTTCAATAGATTGCCCTTCAAATTTTTAATTGAATTTTTCATTTTTACTTTACAATCTTTTCTGCTTAGAAAAACGAATACTCAGCTTCAACTTTTACACTTCGAATGTGCCTGTGTTTTTGTGTTTAGACCGCGATTTATGGTACAATGAGCGCAACGAAATTTTTAGAAAGCGAGGGACTCAAGTGTCCACAATTCAATACATTAGTACACGAGACACAAACAACCGCGTTACAGCTTCACAAGCCATTTTAAAAGGAATTGCTGAAGACGGTGGTTTATATGTACCAACTGCCCTCCCAGAAGTGACTCTGGACTGGGAAGTGTTAAAAACTCAAAGCTATCAAGAAATTGCCATCGAAATTTTATCTGCATTTTTAACAGATTTTACAAAAGAAGAAATTACAAACTGCGTGCATTCAGCGTACGACACAACATTCGACACGAAAGAAATCGCACCAGTGAAAAAAGTCGGCGACCGTCATTTCATGGAACTCTTCCACGGAAGAACTATCGCCTTCAAGGATATGGCACTATCTATCTTGCCATATCTTCTTACAACTGCAGCAAAGAAAAACAAATCCGATAAAGAAATCGTCATTTTAACAGCGACTTCTGGAGACACTGGTAAAGCTGCCCTTGCAGGATTTGCGGACGTACCTCATACAAACATCATCGTCTTCTATCCAAAAGGCGGCGTAAGCACCATCCAAGAACGCCAAATGGTCACACAAGCCGGCGACAACACATTTGTTTATGGTGTAGAAGGAAACTTCGATGACGCACAAACAAAAGTCAAAGAGTTATTTGCGGATAAAGAGTTAAACGCAACACTTGCAGAAAAAGGATTCCAATTCTCTTCTGCAAACTCGATTAACATCGGGCGTCTTTGCCCACAAATCGTCTACTACGTATTCGCGTATGCGCAATTAGTGAAAGATGGCACTCTTACCATTGGTTCCCCAATGAACGTGGTCGTTCCAACTGGTAACTTCGGTAACATTCTAGCAGCCTACTACGCAAAAGGTATCGGTGTTCCAATCAATAAACTCATCTGTGCTTCAAACGAAAATGATGTACTTGTTGATTTCTTCCAAACAGGAACATACAACCGACTACGTGAATTTAAATTAACAAGTTCTCCAAGTATGGATATTCTTGTTTCAAGTAACCTTGAACGTTTCGTCTTCGAATTAACAGGACGTAGCTCGAAGGAAACAAATGCACTCATGACTTCTCTAAAAGAAAACGGAAGCTACTCTGTTCCAAATACAGATACAGCTCTATTCCAACAATTTTACGGAAACCGTGCAAGCCAAGAAGAAACGGCTCAAACGATTCGTGATGTATTCATGAACGAGCATTATTTATTAGATCCACACACTGCGGTCGCAGATGCTGTGTATACGAAATATAAGAAAGAAACAGGGGACGAAACTCCTACAGTGGTCGTATCGACAGCAAGTCCATACAAATTCCCACAAAGTGTTCTTTCAGCACTAGACGTGGATACAAACCAAACGGACGCTAAATTGATGGAAGCTATTCAACAAGAAAGTGGCATTGCCATTCCAACAGCTGTCACAAGCGTATTGGATGCCCCAATCCGTCATACAAAAGTTCTTTCAATCGAAGGAATGAAACAATCTGTCCTAGATTCATTAAACATTCAATAAAACAAATAAAGACAAGAAATAGTTGAAACCAACTATTTCTTGTCTTCTTTATCTCTTCTGTTAAGAACCCTTGTGCTTTTAAGTACATCAAGCATTTCAGCACGCTTTAGCCCCGAGCGTGTGGTATTTTGTAGACACTTGTTTTGTAAAAGGCATCGACACGACGGTTCGCATCACGAAGGTCATAGTATTCTGTCACTGTCGCATCATACTCTTTTCAACTCTTCTAATGGATTTCTCAAGCTCACGGTATCCATTTTCCATATGAATCACTTCTTTTTGGAAGGCGTGGTTTTTAATTGAGGCTCTTGCGCTGGCCAGCCCTACCGCTAATCCGATTGCTGGGTAAGTGTATTTTGGTAAAGTTTAGTAACTCAACAATTTTTGCTGTATCGTTAAAGAAGCTTCCTAGATATACTGTTCCCATCCCTAGAGATTCAGCCGCCACAACTACGTTTTGAGCCGCAATCACCGCATCTGTTAATCCAGATACGAAACGGTCTGCGCTGCCTTGAACGCCCACTTCTTGTCCTAGAGCTTTTGTAATTTCCGTATTACGACGTTGGTCCACCACGAATACAAATAAATGTCCGCTTGTCGCCACATAAGGTTGTCCACTCACAGCCGCTAATGCCTTTCTTCAATTCTGGATCCGTCACACTAATAATCGAATAAGCTTGTAAGTACATGCTTGTTGATGTTCTTTGCGCCACTTCTACTAGTAAATCCACTTCCTCTTTTGTCAGCGGTTGGTCTTTAAACGCACGAATCGTACGGTGATTTAATTGTGTTTTGATAGTTTCATTCATTTTGATTACTCCTTTGTATCAAAAAAAAGAGTCGACTGCTCAACTCTTTTTGGTTTTAGAAATATTGTTTGCCTGTTTCCAAGGCAGCTTCCGGCATAATGACTTCGCCGTATTCTTTCAAGACTTCCCATGAAATTCTTGAGAACTCTGCATACTCGCGAACAAGTGCCATTTTCGCAGCAACTTCTTCTGGTTTCTCCACTTGATGAAAAACATGTAAGAAGTAATGTCCGCTGTAACGGTAAAGAACAGATTGGTCGAACTCACCTGCTGTTTCTTTTGCCATTGAGACAAAATCTTCGAAATCTTCAAAGACGACTGTCACATCTATTGGTTTCAATGTTGAAGATTTATCTTCCGTATTAATGACTGGTTTTGGAGAAATTTTTCCTTCTTCTTTATCCTCTTTACGCTTCTTCCCAATACGGTCTGTTAGAGAATGTTGAATCGTATCGACGATATTGCGCACCATACGCTCGTCTGTCGATTCATCACCCATGTCCACAATACGTGTGACATAGAGTTCTAAGCCGTCTGGATTTGGCATAATTTGGAAGCTCAAACCGTCTGAATCTTCGAATTGATTCAAGACGCCCATCTCCTCTAAAATACTATGGAAAAAGCCTTCGATTTCGCCTGGATTTCCAAGTAATTCAGGTATTGATGTACCACGGTCGATTAGATCTTGGTTCTCGATACGCAACAAGAATGTATCGTCGTTAATGCGTTCCATTTCCATAATATTCACCCCTTTTTACCTTATCCATCTATTCTAGACCAAACCTGACAAAAATAAAAGAAATACGATTGGAACACGAATACGAATTGGTTCGTGCTTTGGATGGATGTCAGAAAACAGTTGATGGGAGTAAATTGAATACTTTGTTTCGGTATAGGAAAGAAAGATTCCTGAATCCCTTGCGGATTCTCTTTTATAATCGCTGTTACAGGGGCACCAGTGTAAGCCATGGTCTTACACCTTCGAAGCTTCAAACGCGGAGTAAGGAACAAGTCCCTACTCCGCGTAAGCACAGTGGTTGAATGGAATGAGCTTCGCTGTTTCCAGCTTGCTCATCCCTATTCAACTTTGTGGGGGAAAGAAAACGAAATAGCCTAAATACATAAATATATTTAGGCTATTTCTGTCTTTCTCCCTTACATTCGATGAGATTCCCCGTTACTGCGATTATAAAATCCGCAGGCTTCTTTGGAATCTTCTTTTTAAAATAATCTTCTACTAAATTTCTGACATCCATCCTAAGCTAATTTGTAAATACAACTCCTTCGTATTTCTTATTTTTGGAAGGTGGAAATGATGGGAAGTGGCCGCGAAACGACGATACTTCTTCTCTTTTTATAAATAGGGCTTAGGCTTTTCTTAGGGTGAGGCCGAATTGTCTTGTTCGGATGTGTTGGATGCTAAAGGCTAGTGCTGCATACAAGATTCCGAATAAGAGGACCATTCCTAGATTCATAGCGTAGCTTGAGAATTCTAGCGATGGGTTTTCAGTTGCAGTGATGACATAATACACTGGGAAGAATTTGGCAATGCTAATGGCTACTGGGTTGAGTAATTCGAGCGGAACGAAAATTCCAGAGATAAAGGATACACCCATCCCCACTACCGTACTTGCTGCAGAATAACCCATACGTGTTATCCCCGATAATGACCGAGCAAAGGAATGCCAGTGCATAGGCGGTTAGCGCCGATGCGAAAGTGAGCATTAATGCCTTTGGAGCTCCCGCACTCACATAAAAGCTTGGTGCTACAATGGCCACGAATAGTAAGTTGATGCCAACGATAATTCCAACGACCGTTAATCCACCGAGGAATTTTTCAATCGTCACTTGGTTTACACTCTTCATACCGATAATAATTCGTTTAGCGACTTCATCATTTTCAAGTAAGGCAAAGATTAATCCAAGCAAGAAGATAAATACTGAGATATAAACGAATGGTGTATACGCAAAGTAGATTTCACCAAATTTTGCATAGTAATCGTCATCCTTAAGTGTGGCGTCTTTTGAAATGACACTTACAGTTGCTTGCTCGCTTAAAATCTTATTCATATTCTCAACGCTAAAGTTGCCTTGATTTTTCAATACAACCGCATAGCGAATATAGGAATTAACGTACTCACGAAGGACATTTCCGTTCAGTGAATTTCCAATTTCCATTTTGACAGCAGATTCCCCATTGTTGATTCTTGTATCAACATCCGATGGAATCCAAAGTGCACCATCTACATCATTTCCATAGACAGCTTCTTTCATGCTGTTATCGCTATTGGTTGTGAGTGTGACTTTATGATCTTTTTGAAGTGCGGCAACGAGCGCGTTGATAATTTCGCTATTGCCATCTGATTCGTCTTTAATCAAGACTTTATATTGAGTATCTTTGAAACCTGTGACTTCGTTGTTTCCTAGCACTTGAGAAAGGCCCATTGCCATAAAGATGACTAGGAAAATAATCGCATATGATTTTAATCGATAAGCAAGTTTTAGAAAATATTTATAGACTATCATAACGTGTTCTCCTTAATCTCCATAGTGCACATCCTAGAAGTGCTAGTGTATATGCGCCAAGTAATAAGTAGGTTCTACCAAGATCTGCACTTCCTACAAGGCGATTTAATTGATAAAATCCTGTAACCATTAATGCGACAGGATTAAATTGGTTAAATCCTGGCATAAAGGTGTTGGCAAATCCTTTCATTGCCGTTCCCATCATTCCAGCAAGTGCTGAAAGGACGAGGTTTGTAATTAACGCGAAGATAATTCTTCCCTGAATGGTTAGTTTTTGATTAGTTCCAATAAGAAGCCCTGCTGCAATTCCGAATACATTTCCTAGCAACATGAGAAGGAGGCTTCCTGTCCAATCTGCAAATAGATTAATTTTCAATACTTGTGTCGTATAGACCAGCATGATTGCGTTTGAAGCGATATTGAGTAATAAACCAATCATAAAGCAGTTGATAATGAGTTTGCCTTTGCTAAATGGACTGCCCATAATACGTCGGCCAATCGGCGATAAGTTCCCGTTTAAGTAAGCTGCACAAACGACACCACTAAACAACGAGTACATCGCGAAACTAGCAATCGCTGTGTAAAATAACATCGTCCCTTGACTGACATCGGTTGTCTCCTGCGTCACCCAGCTCTTGTTAAAGTCGATAGATGTTGCGCCTCGTCCAAGGCTTTGAACCTGTTTAATCTGTGTCGCTGCATTTTTCAATACGCTTTGCGGAATCCCCATCGATTGGCTAACTACCACGTCTAAGTTCTTTCTCAAGAAATCCGTCTGCTTTATCCTCTGTGACGAGTGCTTTCCCTGCTTCCTCTGACTCCACATCAATAATCTCGAAGTAATCTCCGGCTTGTTCAAACACCTGGCGATATGGGTTGTCGGCTGTCATGGCAACTCGAACTGTTCCCATGTCTTGATTCATGATTCCTGAAAAGGATACGAAATAGAGTGAAATCAAGATAATCGGATAGAGTAATACCCAAAACGAGAATGAAAAATCTTTTAAGGCGTCTTTTGATAAATACGTAAATAGCTTTAAGAATGTCTTCATGAATCTCGAAGTCCTTTCCCTGTGTATGCAAGGAACACATCATCTAAGCTTGGCTGTTCACTGTATAAACGAACATAGCTTAAGTTCAATTCTTCTAGAATGTTTGCCACGTGAAGTAAGTGATTTGTTCCTTGTTCGAAGTTAAATTTCAAATGATCTTTATGATGCTCTAATACAAGAACGTGTGGAATTTGTTTTAAGCGAGCCACTTGTTCTTCAGTTGGAACGGTTGAAAGTTCCACTTGGATAATTTCAGAAGTCGCGATAGATTTCTTCAATTCTTGCGAAGTTCCTGAGACAATGCTCTTTCCTTTATCCATAATCACGATGCGGTCACTTAATCCGTCCACTTCGTCTAAGTAGTGCGTTGTATAAATAATCGTGCTTCCTTGTTCATTCAGTTTGCGAATCCCTTCTAAGATGAACGAACGGCTTTGTGTGTCTACCGCAACAGTTGGTTCATCGAAGAAAATTAAGCTTGGCTTATGCACGATACCGCAAGCGATATTCAAGCGGCGTTTCAACCCTCCACTCAATTTCTTTGGAACAAACTTGCGGAACTCTTGTAGTTCTACAAATTCGATGGCCTCTTGTACATATTGTTTTCGTTGTTTTGCATCTGAAATATACAATCCGCAGAAGAAATCAATATTTTCTTCGACTGTTAAATTTTCTAAATACGCTAAATCCTGTGGTACAATCCCGATTTCACGTCGTACTTTAGTGGATAACGGGAACTTATTCTCTCCTAAAACGGTTACCTCACCGCTATCAAAGGTTAAGAATCCTAACATACTATTAATCGCTGTTGTCTTCCCACAGCCGTTTGGTCCAAGAAGTGCTAAAAGCTCTCCTTTACGAATTTCAATATCAAAATGATTTAATGCCATCAAGTCTTTGTAACGTTTTACAAGACTCTTTACTTGGATACTATTTTCCATGTCCTCACCTCATTAATTGTTTTTACACTCTTAGTATATCGACCACGCTTGTCACAAACTAGTGTCAAATGTCGTTAGTTGTATATGACATTTGTCATAAATAGCTAGATATTTCTCCCTATTTCGGCTAAACTGAAAGAAAGAGTCTTGGAGGTGAGAAGCGTGCGCACGTTTTTAGAGAAGTTAATGTTCTTTATTTTGATTAGTATCTATTTAATGGGACAACAAACAGAAGTCTTTACGATATTTTTAGGTCTTTGTATTTTTATTCTTTCTCTATCTATAGAAGTGTTTGAAAATAGTTGGATTCAACGCATTTCACTAGTGATATCTGGTGCTTTATGCATCTTCTATCCTGAAACGGGATTGTATCTTTCCATTTTCATCATGCATGCTGCCCAACTATTTCGGGCTGCCCAGGAGCTTTTACTGGCATCATCCTTTTTACTGCGACCAGATTTATTCACATTAATCCTAAGCGTTATTGGAACGTACGTTATTTTACGTAGTCGCTATGATAAAGAATTCCGTACGAAGAGTCACCATATTCAAGACGACTTAGAGCATGAACGACTTCTACTATTGCAACGACAACAATTTAGCCAAGAGGAAACCTTGAAGCAAATGGAGGTCGCAACGCTTAAGGAACGTAACCGCATCTCTCACGCCTTGCACGATCAGATCGGACATACGCTGAGTGCTTCGATTATGCAACTAGAAGCCTTACAGATTATCACCAATGAACCGGTTGTCGAGAAAAAGTTAGAACAAGTTTCTGGCATCCTTCAAAACGGGATGGACGAAATTCGAACGACGATTCATCAGCTTTACGATGACTCTTTCCTACTTTCTCAAAAAATGGACGAGATTCTTCACCCTCTTGAAGAGAAGGCTCAAGTCAATTATCAAAATACGATTTCAGATGAAATTCCAATCGGATTGAAATACGATATTCTTACTATCTGTAAAGAGATGGCAACGAATTTTATGAAGTATTCAAACGGAAATCAACTGCAATTATTTTTACTAGAACAAAACAACTACTACACGATTCAATATAAAGATAATGGGAATGAGACGAGTAACGACACCCCGGGAATGGGTCTCACAATGATGAAAGAACTGGTGGAGAAACATAAAGGGATTATGACATTACAAACAAAAAACGGATATGACATCTTTATCCGTATCCCAAAACAGGAGGTCAAACATGATTAAAACGATTCTAGTCGATGACGACTTTCTAGTGCTTCAAGCGCTCGAGACAATTCTATCTGTTCAAGACCATATCGAAGTGGTTGGAACAGGCAGCGATGGACATGATGCTGTCGAATTATATATCACTCATCAACCAGACTTAGTCTTGATGGATATTCGTATGGAACCTACTACCGGAATCGAAGCTGCAGAAACGATTCTAAAAGACTTTCCTGACGCAAAAATTTTGTTCCTGACGACCTTCCAAGACGACGAGTACATTACAAAGGCGCTCTCACTTGGCTGCAGAGGATATTTATTGAAGCAACATATTAAAGGAATTCTTCCAGCCATCGATGCCGTGATGAATGGTCAAATCGTCTATGACTCAACGATTGAAATGCCCGTGAAGAAGACCTTTCGAGAAGAAATCGAGTGCTCATTTAAGTGAGCGTGAAAATGAACTGCTCTATCTTGTTGCAGAAGGTTTCAACAATAAAGAAATCGCCGAGAAGATGTATCTCAGCGAAGGAACGGTAAGAAACTACTTATCTGCCTTACTCGAAAAGTTAGAGCTACGAGATCGTACACAACTAGCTGTTTATTACTATAAAGAACTATAAGAAAACAAGCACCTCAAGTTGAGGTGCTTGTTTTTCGCTTATGAATATTTATTTCCAAACTTTTCCAAAATTCAGTAAATTTTGGGTACAAAAAAAGCCCTGAATCATCAAGGCTTTTGATCTTTAAAAGTTAACTAAGCGTTGTGCCATATCTAATTCGTAAGCACGAACTTCACGTGGTAAGAAGCGACGAATTTCGTCTTCGTTGTACCCTACTTGGAATCTCTTTTCGTCCAACATAATTGGGCGTCGTAGTAATCCTGGGTTGATTTTGGATTAATGAGAACAATTGATTTAATGGAACTTCATCTAAGTCAATTTTTAACTCTTGGAATGCTTTTGAACGAGTTGAAATAATCTCTTCCGTTCCGTCTTCAGTCATTCGCAGGATGTTTTTAATTTCGTCAATTGTTAATGGTTCTGAGAAAATGTTTCTTTCTGTGTACGCGATGTTATGTTCTTCTAACCATGCACGAGCTTTGCGGCAAGATGTGCAGCTAGGTGATGTATATAAAGTAACCATACGTCGATGTCCTCCTCCTCTAAAGTCTTCCGTCTTATCTACGTGTATTATTATATATGATATATAAAAATCTATATGATTTTTTTGGATATTTTTTTAGATTTTTCACAAACTTTTTTTCACTTTTTGATGAAAAAAATTTAATGGTTTCATAATATTTTTCACTCGCTTTTCATTTCGTGATTGTGTCTACCACAGAAAATCTCTGAATTCACAAACGTTGAAAACAGTTGTAACTATTTTTTTTCATGAAAATCCTTTTAAAATAAGGTATAATAAAACTAACAAGTTTAAGGAGCACTTATATGTCTAAAAAAAGAATTTTCTCAGGCGTACAGCCTTCAGCCATCCCAACTATCGGGAACTATATTGGAGCGATGAAAAACTTCGTGGCCTTACAAGATGAGTACGATTGTACTTACTGTATCGTAAACCAACACGCGATTACCGTTCCACAAGATCCAAGAAATTAAAAGAACAAACACGTTCACTTGCAGCACTTTACCTTGCGATTGGTCTTGACCCTGAAAAGTCAACAATCTTCGTACAATCAGAAGTTCCTGCACATGCCCAAGCCGCATGGATCGTTCAATGTAATGTCGGCGTTGGTGAATTAGAACGTATGACACAATACAAAGATAAATCTCAAAAACAACAATCAGTTTCTGCTGGTTTATTAACATACCCTCCTCTAATGGTAGCCGATATCGTTTTATATAACGCTGAAGTGGTTCCTGTTGGAGAAGACCAAAAACAACATATGGAATTAACACGTGACTTCGTTGAACGTTTCAACAGCCGCTACGGAAATGGCAACCAATTGCTTGTAATGCCAGAACCATTCATTCCAAAAGCTGGCGCACGTGTCATGAGCTTACAAACACCAACGAAGAAAATGAGTAAATCAGATGCCAACGTAAAAGAATACATCAGCATGCTGGATGAGCCAGCTGTAATTCGCAAGAAAATCAAGAGCGCTGTGACAGATTCAAGCGGTGTGATCGAATTCGATCCAGCTGAAAAACCTGGCGTATCAAACCTATTAACAATCTTCTCTGCTTTCTCTGGTGAAAGTATCGATTCACTCGTTGAACGCTTCAAAGGCGTTGGTTACGGCCAATTTAAAGAAGAATTAGCTGACGCGATTATCGCTGTCATGGAACCAATCCAAGAACGCTACTATGAGCTATTAAAATCAGATAAGTTAGATGAGATTCTTGATGAGGGTGCTAAGAAAGCAAATTATGTAGCGAATAAGACGCTACGCAAGATGGAAAAAGCGGTAGGCTTAGTGAGATAAACTATTTTTGATTGATGAGATCCATTCTTTTAGAATGGGTCTTTTTGATTATCTAAAACATCAGTTTTTATATTGAAAGAGTCATAGTGGGACACCGGTTCGAGCCTTACGTCTCTCACCTTTAAATCCTCAAAGCGGGAGTAAGGACTGTCTTCCTACTCCCGCTAATTCGCATTCAATGTGATTCCCCACTATTCTTTCAATAAACTGATGTTTTTTCGATAATTTATAACCTTATTCCATAATGAATCAATCAAAAATAGTTTATCTCCCACCGCTGAAGTGAAAAGGTGCTAAAAAATAAAAAACGCTAGGACAATCCTAGCATTTTCTATCGTTTGCTATTCTATTACGAGCAGGCCGGCACCAATGATTCCATTATCCCCCTTAATGGTTGATGCTTGGATATGCTCTAGAATATGTTTTTGTTCGTGATGAAGGAGTTCTGCTAACTCTTCTTTCACGAGTTCTATAAAAGTCTGGGTTGTAGTTTGAAACACTACCTCCGAACACAATGGTTTTTGGATCTAGTAAGCAGACCATTCCATGAAGAACACTTGCTAATCCCATAGCTGTTTCTTCGATGATACGGCAAGCCGCTTCCTCACCATTGCGCCATTTATCAAAGACGTCTTTCGTTGTTAATGTCTCGTCTTCGTAAATTTCGCGTCCTGTACGCTCGATTCCGACACCCGAACAAGCCACTTCTAACGCTTCGAGACATTCAAAGTAAGGCACTTTGACAAACCCAATTTCGCCTGAGAAACCTTCCCCGCGTAAGATTGTATTATTGACGATGTTGGTGGCTGCGATTCCTGTTGATACCGTTACGTATCCAAACATGTCTGTAGGTTTTAGATTGAGTAATCGATATTCCGCATAAGCCGCTACTTTTAACGTCATTATCGATTTTCACCGGTATGTCTCCGTACGTTTCCTTCAATCTTTGCTACAATTGGAAAATTAGCCCAAGGTATATTAGTTTTGGAAAATCGCTACCCCGTTTTCCACGTCTACCTTCCCTGGTAATCCAACACCAATCCCATACGTATCTTGAATGCGTAAATCATTATCATTGAGCACTTTATCCACCAGTTGGACCACACCCTGATACAAACTTTCGGCACTCGCTGTTTGGCTTGGGCTTTGAGAACGACTAACGATCTCCCCATTCTCGTTAATCAACGCAACCGCTACCTTCGTTCCCCCAATATCAATACCAACCGCGACTTTCATCAAAATCCCTCCGTTCATTATGATTTCGCTTTCATAATTAGTTTACACCGAAAATCGCTTCCTGGCTTTCCCTATCTTGTTCTATACTATAACTATTTTGCTGTCTTTCGCACAGTTTGAAAAATGATAACTGTTTTGATAGCCGTTTTGCTGTCTTTTCCTAACAACCTCTCCTTCTCTCTACTCCTCCCACTTTTCTCCGCAAAAATTGCATCGTTTCACACTCAAGGATAAGAAACAGCGCTTGTTTTAGAGAAATTAATGATGAAATCACATTGAAAAATGATAACCAAAGATAGCCGTTATAGTGGAATGAGTGATGGGGAATGGCATCGAATGTGAATTAGAGGGAGTGCGAATTCATTCGCTACTCCCTCTTTGAAGCTTCGAAGACCGAGGGACCTAAGGCTCGAGGCGGTGCCCCATCACAAACTCCACTATATTCAAACGGCTATCAGTAAGGTTATCATTTTTCAAACAAATTCATTAAATAGTAACTCTATATAGAACAAGCGCTGTTTCTTATCCTTTCAACCTTCGGTTGAAGCCCTCAATTTTTGCACAAAAAAGGAGGGGAAGCAAATCTGCTTCCCCTCCCTAATTCCTAGGAATTATTTGTTTTTCAAGTTGTAGAACGCTGATAGACCTTGGTAAACAGCTAAGTCACCTAATTGATCTTCGATACGTAATAATTGGTTGTATTTAGCAATACGGTCTGTACGGCTTAATGAACCAGTCTTGATTTGTCCAGCGTTTGTTGCAACTGCGATGTCAGCAATTGTAGCATCTTCAGTTTCACCAGAACGGTGTGAAACAACTGCAGTGTAACCAGCTTTCTGAGCCATTTCAATTGCGTTGAATGTTTCAGTTAAAGTACCGATTTGGTTAACTTTGATTAAGATTGAGTTTGCAATACCTTGTTCGATACCACGAGATAAGATTTCAGTGTTAGTTACGAATAAGTCGTCACCAACTAATTGAACTTTACCGCCTAAGCGTTCAGTTAATAATTTCCATCCATCCCAGTCGTTTTCGTCACAGCCATCTTCGATTGTGATGATTGGGTATTTTTCAACTAATTCTGCTAAGTATTCAACTTGTTCAGCTGGAGTACGTTTAGCACCTTTTTCACCTTCGAAGATTGTGTAGTCATATACGCCATCTTTTGAAGAATTCAGATGAAGCACAGTCAAATCCTAAGTAAACATCTTTACCAGGTTCTAGACCTACTTTTCTGATTGCTGCTAAGATTGTTTCTACAGCATCTTCAGTTCCTTCGAATGTTGGAGCGAAACCACCTTCGTCACCTACTGCAGTTACTAAACCGCGGTCGTGTAAAATACCTTTCAATGCGTGGAATACTTCAGCACCCCAACGTAAAAGCTTCTTTGAATGAAGGAGCACCAACAGGTAAGATCATGAACTCTTGGAATGCGATTGGAGCATCTGAGTGAGATCCACCGTTAACGATGTTCATCATTGGTGTTGGTAATACTTTAGTGTTGAATCCACCTAAGTATTGGTATAAAGGTTGATCTAAGTAGTCAGCAGCTGCGCGTGCTACAGCGATAGATACGCCTAAGATTGCGTTAGCTCCTAATTTACCTTTTGTTTGGAGTACCATCTAATTCGATCATTAATTTGTCGATCGCCATTTGTTCACGAACATCGTAACCTAAGATAGCTTCAGCGATAATGTTGTTTACATTGTCAACTGCTTTTTGAACTCCTTTTCCTGAGTAACGAGATTTGTCGCCGTCACGTAATTCAACTGCTTCGTATTCACCAGTTGAAGCTCCTGAAGGAACCATACCGCGTCCGAACGCTCCGCTTTCTGTGTAAACTTCAACTTCGATAGTTGGGTTCCCACGTGAGTCTAGTACTTCTCTTGCTAATACATCTGTAATAAATGGCATGATTTATTAACTCCTTTAATATTTATTTGTACGTTATTATTTTAATCGAAAATCATCAGACTTTCAACCTTTGATAAGGTTTTCTTTATTTTTCGATTAATGATTCACCAGTCATTTCTTCTGGTTTTTCCACATTTAGTAAATCAAGCATAGTTGGAGCAACGTCTGCTAAACGTCCACCCTCGCGTAATGTTACACCTTTCTTCGTAACAATCACTGGTACTGGTACTGTTGTATGTGCAGTATGTGGTGTTCCTTCTGGTGTAATCATTGTTTCTGAGTTACCGTGGTCAGCAAAGATAATTGCGCTACCGCCTTTTTCAAGGATGGCGTCAACAACTTTACCTAAGTTTTCATCCACTGCTTCAATCGCTTTGATTGTTGGTTCTAACATTCCTGAGTGTCCAACCATGTCTGGGTTCGCGAAGTTTAAGATGATGGCATCATTTTCATCATTGATGATTGAGTTGTATAATGCATCTCCTACTTCATAAGCACTCATTTCTGGTTTCAAGTCGTAAGTTGCAACCTTTGGAGAAGGAATTAAAATACGGTTTTCACCAGGGAATTCTTCGTTACGTCCACCATTCATGAAGAATGTTACGTGTGGATATTTTTCAGTTTCGGCAATACGTAATTGTGCAAGGCCTGCTTTAGATAACACTTCACCAAGAACGTTTGTCATTGGAATTGGGGGGAATGCAACTTCTGCATCCACGCTTGGGTTATATAAAGTCATTGTCACAAATTTAACGTTTGTAGCACGTGCACCACGGTCAAAGTTAGTCCACTCTTTATCAGTGAACGCATTTGATAATTGGATTGCACGGTCAGGACGGAAGTTGAAGAAGATGATTGCATCGTTGTCTTCTACTTTTGCCACTGGTTTGCCATCTTTAACGATTACTGATGGAATAACGAATTCGTCTGTAACGTCTTTAGCATAGCTATCTTCGATCACAGCTTGCGCGCTTTCGAATTGTGGGCCTTCGCTATGAGCGATTGCATCATAAGCTAATTTCACACGTTCCCAACGTTTGTCACGGTCCATTGCATAGTAACGACCTGAAACTGTTGCGATTTCTCCAACGCCTACTTCAGCTAATTTGTCTTCTAATGTTTTGATGTAAGAAGGACCAGCTTTAGGGTCTACGTCACGTCCATCCATGAATGCATGAATGTACACTTTGTCGATTCCTTTTGCTTTAGCTGTTTCCACTAATGCTAATAAATGGTTGATGTGGCTGTGTACCCCACCATCAGATAATAATCCGAATAAGTGTAATGCAGAGCCATTTTCTTTTACGTGGTTAAATGCACCGTTTAATGCTGGGTTTGATTCGAATTCACCATCTAAAATCGCTTTGTCGATACGAGTTAAGCTTTGGTAAACGATACGTCCAGCACCGATGTTTGTATGACCTACTTCTGAGTTCCCCATTTGGCCATCTGGTAGACCTACATCTAATCCAGAAGCTTTTAATGTTGTATGAGGGAATTCGTTATAATAACGATCAAAATTTGGTTTTTTTGCTTGTGCAACGGCATTACCTTCAACTTCTGGTCTCCATCCGAAACCGTCTAAGATAATGATTGCAACTGGTGATTTTGCCATTATTTTACTGCCTCCAATAAAGCTAAGAATGAATCTGGTTGTAAGCTTGCTCCACCTACAAGAGCTCCGTCCACATCTGGGCAAGCCATGTATTCAGCAATGTTTTCTGGTTTTACAGATCCACCGTATTGAACGCGAACTTTGTCAGCAACTTCTTGACCGAAGTCAGCTGCTACAACGTCACGAACAACTTTACACATTTTTTGAGCGTCATCTTGAGATGCTGATTTACCAGTTCCGATAGCCCAGATTGGTTCATAAGCAATCACTAATGATGATACTTGCTCGTTTGATAAACCTTTCAATGCTGCAGAAACTTGTCCGCCTACGAATTCTGAAGCTTTCCTGCTTCGTAAGTTTCTAAAGTTTCACCACAACAAATGATTGGTGTTAAGCCGTTTCTGAAAATAGCATGTGCTTTTTTGTTGATATCTTCGTCAGTTTCGTGGAAATACTCACGACGTTCTGAGTGGCCGATAACTACGTAGTGCACGCCCATTTCAGCTAATACTTTAGGTGAAGTTTCACCAGTGAAAGCACCCGCATCTTCGAAATAGCAGTTTTCAGCAGCTACTTTTAATTCTGATCCTTTCGCATATTCTAATAAAGTTACTAAGTCAACTGCAGGAGCAGCAATAGCACTTTCTACGCGTTCGCCTGAAGGTAATTTACCAACAACAGCTTCCACAAAAGCTTGAGTTTCTTTTGGGTTTTTGTTCATTTTCCAGTTTCCGGCAATAATTGGTTTACGCATATACACAACATCTCCTTTTAAATGTTTAAAATTATTTATCACTGATAGCAGCAACACCTGGTAGTTCTTTACCTTCTAGATATTCTAGAGAAGCTCCACCACCTGTTGAAATGTGAGTGAATTTGTCAGCGTAGCCTAGTGAGATTGCAGCAGCAGCTGAGTCCCCACCACCGATGATTGTAGTTGCGTCTTTTAGGTTAGCGATAGCTTCACATACACCGATAGTTCCTTTAGCAAAGTTTGGTAATTCGAATACACCCATTGGTCCATTCCATACAACAGTTTTTGCATCTTTTAAGTAGCTTGCAAATAATTCAACTGTCTTAGGTCCGATATCTAAACCTTCTTGGTCTGCTGGAATTTCGTCTGAAGAAACGATTGTTGCAACTGCATCATTAGAGAATTCTTTAGCAACAACGTTATCGATTGGTAACACTAATTTGTCGCCAGCTTTTTCCATAATTTCTTTTGCTAATTCAACGCGGTCTAATTCTAATAATGAAAGACCTACTTCACGTCCCATTGCTTTGAAGAATGTGTAAGCCATTCCTCCACCGATAAGAACTTTATCAGCTTTGTCTAATAAGCTGTTGATAACGCCAATCTTGTCTGAAACTTTCGCTCCACCTAAGATTGCCACGAATGGACGTTCTGGGTTATCTACTGCACCACCGATAAACTTGATTTCTTTTTCCATCAAGAATCCAGCAGCTGATTCTAATTGGCTAGCAATACCAACGTTTGAAGCATGCGCACGGTGAGCTGTACCGAATGCATCATTAACGAATAAGTCGCCTAAAGAAGCCCAATATTTACCTAATTCAGGGTCGTTTTTAGATTCTTTCTTACCATCTAAATCTTCGAAACGAGTATTTTCGAATAATAAAACATCGCCTTCGTTAAGTGCATTAATAGCAGCTTCTAACTTTTCTCCACGAGTTTCTGGAACGAAAGTCACTGGTTTTTCTAATAACTCAGATAAGCGTTCTGCAACTGGACGTAAGCTCAATTTAGCTTTGTCTTCTTCAGATTTCACTTTACCTAAGTGAGAAAATAAGATCACTTTAGCGTTGTGATCGATTAAGTATTTGATTGTTGGCAATGCTTGAACGATACGGTTATCGTCTGTAATCACGCCATCTTTCAAAGGAACGTTAAAGTCCACACGAACTAAAACTTTCTTTCCTTCAACTTGTAAGTCTGTAACGATTTTTTTAGCCATAAAATAGCCTCCTACATTTTTATTTGGAGCGAGTGCATTACTCACATTATGAAAACAGGGCGAGGAAGCGAATGCTTCCATCGCCCTGAGAAAATAGATACGATTAGCTAAATCTATAGTTTAAATTATAGTTTTGCGAAGTATTGTAAAGTACGAACTAATTGTGCAGTGTATGACATTTCGTTATCGTACCAAGCAACAGTTTTAACTAATTGTTTGTCGCCTACAGTCATTACTTTAGTTTGAGTTGCATCGAATAATGAACCATAAGTGATACCTACGATATCAGAAGATACGATTGGATCTTCAGTGTATCCGTAAGATTCGTTAGCTAATTCTTTCATAGCTGCGTTGATTTCTTCAGCAGTAACTGGTTTTTTTCTAAAACTGTTACTAATTCAGTTAATGAACCTGTTGGAACAGGAACACGTTGTGCAGCTCCGTCTAATTTTCCGTTTAATTCTGGGATTACTAATCCGATAGCTTTAGCAGCACCTGTTGTGTTAGGAACGATGTTAACTGCTGCAGCGCGAGCACGACGTAAGTCACCTTTAGCGTGAGGTGCGTCTAATGTGTTTTGGTCACCTGTGTAACCGTGGATTGTTGTCATTAAACCTTCAACGATACCGAATTTATCGTTTAATGCTTTAGCCATTGGAGCTAAGCAGTTTGTAGTACATGAAGCACCAGAGATAACAGTTTCTTTACCTGTTAAAATGTTGTGGTTTGTGTTGAATACAACTGTAGGAACGTCATTTCCGCCAGGAGCAGAGATAACAACGCGTTTAGCGCCAGCTTTTAAGTGTAATTCAGCTTTTTCTTTAGAAGTGAAGAAACCAGTACATTCTAATACGATATCAACGCCTAGTTCACCCCATGGTAATTCTTCAGGATTACGGTTAGCAAGTACTTTAACTTCTTTACCGTTAACGCGGAAAGCTCCATCTAACACTTCAACTTCACCGTTGAAACGTCCTTGAGTTGAATCATATTTTAACAAGTGAGCTAATTGCTTAGCGTCTGTTAAGTCATTGATTGCAACAACTTCTAATCCTTCCACATCTTGAATACGACGGAATGCTAAACGACCGATACGTCCGAAACCGTTAATACCAACTTTAACTGTCATATAGTTTTTCCTCCTAGGAATTTTTTATTTTTATTTTTTGCGGGTTGCCCCGTTCAAAACCAACTCTGATGTCTCCTTGTCAATCACAAACCAAGTGCGATCCACTGGAGCTAATTTGGCATATGCTTTTAAAGCAGCTGCCTTCTCTGCGCCTTCCACAACGGCAATCGAATGTGGAATCGTAGATAAATCACTAAGATGCAGTCCTACTCGTGGGATTTTTAACACCACATTTCCTTCTGCATCGAAGAAACAACCGAACGCTTCTCCAATTGCTTTCTTCTCTTTTAACGTAGCCATTTTTTCTTCAGTTAGGCCACGTCTCTCTCCCATTATAATAGCACTTCCAACGCTATATAACAAACACTCCGCCTTTCATGAGACCTATCGTCTTTGCGACTGAAGGTTCTTGCATTAGCGGTGCATATGTCGCCTGTTGGACATGTTCTGGAACAAAGAGCGCTTCATGATGGGCGCCAATTCCCGTCGCCATTTTCTCACTGACATTATTTGCCTGAATCAGCATCGACCCAAACATGCCTCCTCTTGCAGGAACAATCGTAAGGTCTCGGTTCACTGAAATCTCTTTCGTGAACCCTTCGCTGACACGGACCATCGTTTGGCCCCCAGTGATGGCGATAATGGAAGTTCCAAGCGGTAAGAGAATATCCATAATCTCTTGAACCAACTTAGATGTTTTTGTCGGATTCTCAACTACTTTCACATATTGAACTCCGAGTGCTTTTGCCACTTCATGTTCAACCAGACTCATCTGGATAAAGTTGTTTTTTAAATCATCCGAGCGTTCTAATATAAATTCGCCAACTTCCGTGAGTCGCATTCCTGACCCTTGTACTTCAATAAGGTCTAAGGCTTTCATATCTTCACATTCATTACGTAGTGTGCGTTCGGACATCTGAACCACTTTTGCAAGAGCTCTTCGTCCAATCGGTTGATACGTTGCGATGGCTTGTAAAATACGGAATCGCGTTTGAAGGGCGACTCTGCTTTCTGGAACCAATAGATGAGATAGATTAAGATAATTCATCGAAACCTTCCTCCAATCATCTCCAGATAGGGTCGTAATTCGTCCCGCTTATTTCCAGTATCTTTGAATCCATATTTCTGAACACATTTATATTTTAACACAAAATAGCAGAAATGCAACCGTGCTCAGATTACAATTTGGTTAAGATTCACGGATTACAGGGACCCATTTCGTCCCTGTTAGCTTACTGGCCTTTTCATGGCAGGTTTCTCCGTCATCCATCACAAAAGAAATTTCTACATGAGCTCCAACTTTTTGAGCTATTTTTTCCAAATATAGGATTGAAGGATTATGATTACCTGTAACCAACCTTGAAAGATGTTCCGGTTTTATCCCAACTTTTTTTGCAAATTCGGTACGTGAGAGTCCGGTAATCAGTCTCAACTCTGTAAACCTTAACCCCACCTCCCTTAACACGAGCTCTATATCGATATCCTTTTCTATATTTTCGTATTGGAATTCCAAGTCTGTAATAAATTTCTTCAGATTCTGATCCATTTTTTAATGCCTCCTCTTTAGTGCTCACAATTGGAATTGACAATTGAGTCTTTGATTTGTTCCCCCACATCTCAAGAATTGCCGGAGAAAACCCCTCTTTATTTAGCAACTTTAATACAGCAAGGATTTTTACCTTCTCCCTATATGGCTTCATCTTTACCAATTCAAAATACTCTGAACTAATTTTAAATTCTTCCATAATTTCCCCTCCCACTTAAACATTACCATATTTGGTAATTACCATATATGGTAATGTTGCTCTCTTCTTATACTTTTTTGCTCTCTTTTTAAAATAAACGAATTAGACTATTTCTCCTTTATACTCTGATTTTTTCCAAAACTTGCACAGTTTTCTAAAATTAGATACACTTAGAAAAGAACGTCGCCTTAGTGTAGTGGATATCACATGAGATTCCGGTTCTCATAACAGGGGTTCGACTCCCCTAGGCGGCTTACAATATACTCCACGCTACAAACATTGTTTTGTAGCGTTTTTTGATGCACAAAAAAGCCCCGAGATTTCTCTCGGGGCTTTTCGTCAAACGTTAGAATGAATCACCTAAGTGAGATTATTCTTCGTCCTCTTTTTTCTTGCCAGCTGCAAGTAATCCTACACCTGCAAGGAGTGACATGCTTGCTGCACTGAAGACAGCAGATAAGTCTTCCACACCTGTCTTAGGTAATTCTGGTTTACCTGGTGTTGGAGGTGTTTGAGGAGGTGTATTTGGTGTGTTTGGAGGAGTTACAGTGTTGTTGAACTCTGTATCTTCTGGTAATCCAGCCACAGCCGTTAATACTTTACCATCTTTCGCTACAGTTACAGTGACAGTCGCAACCATTGTATCGTAAGTTACGCCTTCTTCTGTTCCTTTCACTTCTTCAACAGTGTAAGTATAAACTCCTTCTTCGCCTCTCTTGAATGTTAAGGCAGAGAATTTAATCTTACCGTCAGCGTCGTTTGTTACTGTTTCGATGACATTTCCATCTTTGTCTTTCAATACAAAGCTGAATTCGCCATCTTTCAGTGGACGACCTTCAAGTTTCTTAGTGAATTCGAATTCCACTTTCGTTGGAATGTTAACAACACGAGTTTCAGTTGGTTTTTCTGGTTTCTCAGTTGTCTTCTTCGTTGGATCGTATTGGTGAACTGTTTGGCTCGCAGTATTTTCGATATCTACTCCATCTTTAGCAGATTCTTTGATTGTCGCAACAATATCAAATTTATAGTAGCGACCGAACGCAAATTTAGTAGTATCTAATACTTGAGTATTGTCAGTATCGCCTAAAGATTTCGTTAAATCAGCTTTAGATGTTGCTGTAATTACGCCATTTTCAACTTTGATGTCAAATTTAGCTGTTACATCTTCACCAGTTACGCTGTCGTAAGCTTTAATATTCGCCACATCAACCGTTAAGTTTTCTTCATCGTAGTTATCTGTGATTCCTACTGATTGGATGTAATCTTTGTTGTTTGCGTCAAATTTAGTTGTATCTAACCAAACTTGGTAAACCACTTTGTCACCCTTCTTAAGTGTTGAAGTATTGATATTTTCAGCTTCGTTGTTGTCAGCTTTATCCGCATAAGGATCTGCTTTCGTATCTGTTACAGCATCTGTCAACTCAGCATCGTCATCCACTAACTTGTCGCCAGTAGTGTCGAATTTCTCATCCTTCACAACGAATTTCTTAGGTTGGAATTCAGGTGTTTCTGGAGGAGTCACTGTGTTGTTGAACTCTTTATCTGCTGCATCTGTTACTTTCGTTACAAGGATCTTAGCAGTTCCATCGTAAGAAACTTCAACAGAGATTTCAGCTTTCATTGTATCGTAAGTTACTGTCGCATCTGTTCCAGCTACTTCTTCTACAGTGTATTTATGAGTTCCTTCGTCACCCTTCTTGAATTCAATCTTACTGAATTTAATCTTACCGTCTTTGTCATTCTTCACAGTTTCAATTTCAGTACCTTCTGCATCTTTCAATACGAAGCTGAATTCGCCAGCTGCTAATTCGCGACCTTCAAGTTTCTTCGTGAAGTCAAATTCAACTTCGATTGGAACTTGGTTGACACGTTTTTCAGTTGGTTTTTCAGGAGTCTTAACTGTCTTAGACGTTGGGTCATATTGGTGAACGATTTGTGTTGCTGTATTTTCGATTTGTGAACCGCCAGCCACATCTTCTTTCACTGTTGCTACGATATCAAATTTATAGTAGCGACCGAATACGAATTTCTCAGTATCGATTACTTGAGTGTCTTCTGCGTCTCCTAAAGATTTCGTTAATGAAGATTTAGAGGTTGCTTTAATCACGCCATCTTCAACGGTGATGTCGAATTTATCAGTTACATCTGCACCAGTCTTGCTGTCGTATGCTTTTCACGTTCGCTGCTTCAACTGTTAATTTTCGCTTCATCGTAAATCGTCAGTGATACCAACAGATTGGATGTTTTGTTTTTTTCAGTGAAGTTATTCGTATCTAACCATACTTGGTAAACTAATTTATCTCCACGTTTAACAGTCTTCGTATTTAAGTTTTCAGCTTCGTTGTTGTCTGTACCGTCCGCATATGGATTAGCATTTGTTTCTGTAACAGCGTCTGTTAACTCTTTATCGTCATCTGCTAACTTGTCGCCAGTAATGTCGAATTTCTCATCTTTCACAACAAATTTCTTAGGTTGGAATTCTGGAGTTTCTGGAGGAGTTACTGTGTTGTTGAACTCTTTATCAGGAGCATCTGTCACTTTTGTGATTAACGCTTTAGCTGTTCCGTCATATTTCACTTCAACAGTTACTTCAGCTTTCATCTTATCGTAAGTCACTGTTCCGTCTGTTCCAGCTACTTTCTTCGATAGTGTACTTGTAAGTACCCGCTTGATCTTTGTTGTACTCGATTGCTTTGAACTTAACGTTTCCGTCTACATCGTTCTTCACAGTCTCGATTTCAGTTCCTTTGGCATCTTTCAATACAAATGTAAACTCATTTTCTTTCAACTCACGGCCTTCAAGTTTCTTAGTGAAGTTAAATTCTACTCGATTGGAACGTTGATAACACGTTTTTTGAGTTGGTTTTTTCAGGAGTTACAACTGATTTGCTTTGTTGGATCGTATTGGTGAACGATTTGTGTTGCAGTATTTTTCGATATCTGCCCCACCAGTTACGTCTTCTTTTTACAGTCGCGACAATATCAAATTTATAGTAACGTCCGAATGCGAATTTAGTTGTGTCTAATACTTGAGTATCTTCTGCATCGCCTAAAGATTTTTGTAATGAAGCTTTAGATGTTGCAGTGATTACACCATTGTTTACAGTGATGTCGAATAAATCAGTTACATCTGCACCAGTCTTGCTGTCGTAAGCTTTAACATTTGCAGCATCCACTGTTAATTTCGCTTCATCGTAATCGTCAGTAATACCAACTGATTGGATGTTTTTGTTTTCTTTCAGTGAAAGTTGTTTGTGTCTCAACCATACTTGGTAAACCACTTTAGAACCACGTTTAACAGTCTTCGTATTTAAGTTTTCTGCTTCGTTGTTTGTAGTCTTATCAGCATATGGGATTTGCGTTTGTATCCGCAACTTCATCTGTTAACTCATCGTCGTCATCCATTAACTTGTCGCCAGTAATGTCATATTTTTCTTCAGATAAAATGAATTTCTCTGGTTTGAAGTTTGGAGCATTTGGAGGAGTTACTACGTTGTTGAACTCTTTATCTGGAGCATCTGTTAGTTTTGTGATTAATGCTTTAGCAGTTCCGTCATATTTCACTTCAACAGTAACTTCAGCTTTCATCTTATCGTAAGTAACTGTTGCGTCAGATCCAGCAACCTCTTCGATAGTGTATTTGTATGTTCCAGCTTGGTTTTTGTTGAATGCTAAAGCTTTGAACTTAACGTTTCCGTCTTTATCGTTCTTCACTGTTTCGATTTCAGTACCTTCTGCATCTTTCAATACAAAGCTGAACTCTTGGTCTTTCAACTCACGACCTTGTAATTTCTTAGTGAAGTTAAATTCTACTTCAACTGGAATGTTTACAACACGTTTTTGAGTTGGTTTTTCTGGAGTCTTAACAGTCTTAGATGTTGGGTCGTATTGGTTTACTACTTGAACCGCAGTATTTTCAATATCAGCACCAGGTGTTACATCTTCTTTCACCGTTGCTACGATATCAAATTTATAGTAGCGACCGAATGCAAATTTAGTAGTATCTAATACTTGAGTATTTTCAGCATCGCCTAAAGATTTTTGTAATGAAGCTTTAGATGTTGCTGTTACAACACCATTATTCACAGTGATGTCGAATTTATCAGTTACATCTTCACCTGTTACGCTGTCATAAGCTTTCACGTTTGCAGCTTCCACTGTTAATTTCGCTTCATCGTAATCGTCAGTAATACCAACTGATTGGATGTAGTCTTTGTTTGCTGCGTCAAATTTAGTTGTGTCTAACCATACTTGGTATACTAATTTGTCGCCACGTTTAACAGTCTTCGTATTTAAGTTTTCTGCTTCGTTGTTGCTTGCATCATCAACATACGGGTTCGCATTTGTATCTGCAACTTTATCTGTTAACTCTTTATCGTCATCCACTAGTTTATCGCCAGTTATATCGAATTTTTCTTTGTTTACGATGAATTTCTCTGGTTTGAACTCTGGAGTTTCTGGAGGAGTTACAGTGTTGTTGAACTCTTTATCTGTAGCATCTTTAACCTTAGTTGTAAGAACTTTAGCAGTTCCGTCATAGTTAACTTCAATGGTTACTTCAGCTTTCATTGTATCGTAAGTCACTGTCGCATCTGTTCCAGCTACTTCTTCGATTGTGTATTTGTGAGTTCCTACTTCTTTCTTACTGAATTCAAGTGATTTGAACTTAACGTTTCCGTCTTTGTCGTTCTTCACTGTTTCGATTTCAGTACCTTCTGCATCTTTCAATACAAAGCTGAACTCTTGTTCTTTCAATGTACGGCCTTCAAGTTTCTTAGTGAAGTTGAAGTCAACTGTCACAGGAACGCTGATCACACGTTTTTGAGTTGGTTTTTCAGGAGTCTTAACAGTCTTAGATGCTGGATCGTATTGGTGAACGATTTGCGCTGCTGTATTTTCAATATCTGAACCAGCAACAACATCGTCTTTAACAGTTGCTAGGATATCAAATTTATAGTAGCGACCGAATGCGAATTTCTCAGTATCTAATACTTGAGTACTTTTCAGCATCGCCTAAAGATTTTTGTAATGAAGCTTTAGATGTTGCAGTGATCACGCCATTTTCAACTGTGATGTCGAATAAATTCGTTACTTCTGCGCCAGTCTTGCTGTCGTAAGCTTTGATGTTCGCTTTGTCTACAGTTAATTTAGCTTCATCGTAGTTATCTGTAATTCCTACAGATTGGATGTTTTGAGCTGCAGTGAAGTTGTTTGTATCTAACCAGACTTGGTAAACAACTTTGTCACCACGTTTAACAGTCTTCGTATTTAAGTTTCTGCTTCGTTGTTGTCTGTTCCATCTGCGTATGGGTTTGCATTTGTTTCAGCATACTCGTCTGTTAACTCGTTATCGTCATCCATTAATTTATCACCAGTTACATCGAATTTTTCTTTTGTAACGATGAATTTCTCTGGTTGGAATTCAGGAGTTGTTGGAGGTGTAACAGTGTTGTTGAACTCTTTGTCTGGAGCGTCTGTTACGTTCTTAATTAACGCTTTAGCAGTTCCGTCATAAGAAACTTTAACTGTTACTTCTGCTTTCATCTTATCGTAAGTTACTGTCGCATCTGTTCCAGCTACTTCTTCGATTGTATATTTGTGAGTTCCCACTTGGTCTTTAGTGAATTCAAGTGATTTGAATTTCACGTTTCCGTCTTTGTCGTTCTTCACTGTTTCGATTTCAGTACCTTTTGCATCTTTCAATACAAAGGTGAATTCTTGGTCTTTCAACGTACGACCTTCAAGTTTCTTCGTGAAGTTGAAATCCACAGAAACTGGTATATTCACAACACGTTTTTGCGTTGGTTTTTCTGGTTTTTCAACAGTATTGTTGTATGGATCGTATACGTGAACGATTTGGCTCGCTGTATTTTCGATATCGATACCATCTTTAACAGTTGTTTTGATAGTTGCAGCGATATCAAATTTATAGTAACGGCCGAATTCGAATTTAGTTGTGTCGATGACGCTGTTTTCATTTACAAATTCTGCTTTAGAAGTTGCGCTGATTTTACCGTCTTCTACTTTAATATCGAATTTAGAAGTTACATCTGCACCAGATACGCTATCGTAAACTTTAATTCCATCTGTAGTTACATCTAATTTGTCTTCTTCGTAATCGTCAGTGATTCCAACATATTGGATGTTTTGGTCTGCAGTGAATTTAGTTGTATCTAACCATACTTGGTAGTAGAATTTGTCACCTTTTTTAAGTGTCTTACCGTTGATGTTTTCTGGTTCGTTGTTTGTTGATTTGTCAGCATATGGGTTTGCATTTGTTTCTGCTACTTCATCTGTTAACTCATTATCATCGTCCATTAGTTTGTCGCCAGTGATATCGAATTTTTCTTTATTCACAACGAATTTCTCTGGTTTGAACTCTGGAGTTGTTGGCGGTGGAGTTACTTTGTTGTTGAACTCTTTGTCATCCGCGCCAGTAGCGTTTCCGCCTTCTGAAGCATAAGTTGTTACTGTTGTTAATACGTGACCAGATTTAGACACTGTAACAGTAATGTTCGCTTTCATTGTATCGTAGTCCATACGATCTTCTTTTGTCGCTGGGATTACTTCTTCAACAGTATATTTGTGAACGCCCACTTTAGTCTTGTCATAGTTTAATGCTGTAAATGTAACGTTACCGTCTGCATCGTTTTTCACAGTTTCGATTTCGTTACCTTCTGCATCTTTCAATACAAAGCTGAACTCTTTATCTTTCAATGGACGACCTTCTAATTTCTTAGTGAAGTCGAATTTAGTTGTTACTGGAGGTACCACAAAGTTGTTGAACTCTTGGTCGTCAGCTTTTGAAGTTTCGCCGCCTTCTGCAGAGTAAGTTACTTTAGTTTTTAATACGCCAGCAGCATCTTGAGTAACTTCAACAGTCATAGTGATTTCCATTGCATCGTAATCAACATCCGCATCAGAACCTGCTTTTTCTGTAATCTTGTACTTGTAAGTACCAGGTTTATTGAATGTTAATTCGCTGAATGAAACTTTACCGTCAGCATTTTGAACTGTTTCTTCGTGTCCATCTGGAGAAGATTTTTGTTCTTTAATTGTGAAGCTGAATTCGCCGTCTACTAAGTTACGACCTTCTAAACTTTTCTTGAATTCAGGTTTCACTTTAACTGGTTCAATCTTTTCATAGTAGTAAACACGTGGTTTGTATGGTGCTAATGAGTTAAGTAAGTCAACATTAATACCGATACCACCTACACCGTCTTCTAATTGTTGATTTGAAGAATTATGTCCGATTCCATCCCCTAAGAAAGGTACGAATACTGTTTTATACGGTGTATATCCTGCTGCTGTTTGGAATCCAAAATTAACTTCTTTACCATTAGGATAATTTTTGAGAGGAATTGTAGTAAGAGGACTCTTAACATAAGCTAATTCCTCTGTATTATTACTTCCTGGTTTAATTGGTTTTGTTTCGGCAATTAGCATATATCCATCAGTACTCAAAGTACCATCAGAACGTTTACTTTGTTGTTTAGGATCTAAAAGATATACACGAACTACAACTGAACCGTCTTCGCCAACTACCTCTTTAATACGTTTAATACCAAAACGGTCAGCGTCCATGAATTTAGTTCCAACTACATACGGACGAGAAACAACCCCTGTTGTTGCATCTGGGTCAATCGTTTGATATAAACGATAACCTTCAAATTGACGTTCGCCTGAAGCGTTGAAGTTTTGTCCTTCCATAGCTTTAGTGTGTAAGAAGCTAATTCCACTTCGTTTCCATTTGGTTTATATGATTGTGTAGCAGTTTCTGTACGGCCTGCTTGATAAGTTGGGTTTGATTTGTCTACAACACGATAGTATGTTGCATTATCAACTACTGTAGGAATCTTACCATTTGTATCAGTAATTGTACGTCCTTCATAAGCTGGTTCTACAGCGTTAAAAATATCCGTACTAGTACGTGAATTCATCACGTCAGAGAATAATTTCTTCTTCTCACGGTCTTCAGGAGTATCCCCTGATTTATTTTCATAAGATTTAATTACAGGATCGATATCATAGTGATATTGGATAAACGGAGCAGTTGAGTTCACTGCACCCTTACCTTCTGTAAACACACCTACAAGTGTCATTTGTGAATTTGAAGCTTGAGCTGTTTTTTGGAATGAAACATCACCACTTGTTTTGTTAAGTTTCTTTGTTTCAAGAACTGTGTTCGTATTCTTATCTACTAATTCAAGAGTTACTTCTTCAGAAGTATCAAATGGTTTAGACGCACGAACATAGTATTTCACACCGTAGCGTTCATTAAATCTAGTTAAATCTACTACGTGGAAAGTGTAACCTGAAGTCGCTTTTTTGTAGCTAGCATCTGAAATGTCACGTGATTTTACAGTTGCCCCGTTAGGGTTTGACATGTCAGGAGTTACTGTTTCGCCATCTTTAAGTGTTGTTTCAACATCAACTGGAGAGTTGTCGCTTCCTTGTGAAGCTGCACGACGAGAACGTGTTCTTGGAGTTTCCCCTGCTGCTGGTGCTGCTGTAGTTGTTTCTTCTGCTGCCGATGGAGTTGCAGTTGTTTCTTCTGTAGCCGCTGGAGCTGCAGTTGTTTCTGTTGCTGCTTCTGGAGCTACAGTTGTTTCTTCTGTAGCCGCTGGTGCTGCAGTTGTTTCAGCCTCAGTAGTTGCCTCAGCGGTTGTTGCCGGCGCAGCCGCTGTCGTTGTTGCTTCAGCTGCTGTAGCAGATACTTCTTCTGCTGCTACTGCGTTTGTAGCAAAAATCGTTGTTCCTAATAAGACTGAGCATACGCCAATCGTCAATTTACGTAATGAGAAACGTTGACGCTTGCTAAAGATATCTTTCATTTGGACACTTCCTTTTCTTTTTATTTTATTTTTGTTCGTGATTTCACGAACAATACTGCTCGAAAAGACGCAACAGATTTCATACTTTCTACACAATTCACACTATATATAAAATTTGTTAAAAACCTTTTTCTACAGCGCATATTCTACTGTAAATATTTTATAAATTCAACCCTACTTTTTTTGAAAATGAAGTATGTAAAAATCTATTTTTCCTAGAAAATTCATACTTTCATTTTCTTTCATGAATTCCATTTGAAATTCAAATGAATTGAACAAATCCCATAGACATCGCGTTTTAAGACTATACCTTATGATTTGCCATGATTTTTTGCACAAAAAAACAGCGCTCAAAGCATGTTTGAGCACTGTTTTGAAAACGGTTGTATCAACTTTCTTCCCTAAAAGTGAAGAATTTAATTTTTATGCGAATTTTGAGAAATCCCAAATATCTGTCACTAATCCTTCGTAAAATTCAGGCTCGTGACACACCATTAATATACTTCCTTTATATTCTTGTAATGCACGTTTTAACTCATCTTTAGCATCTACGTCTAAGTGGTTCGTTGGTTCGTCGAGTACGAGCACGTTTGATTCTTCATTCATCAACTTACAGAAGCGCACCTTTGCTTGTTCTCCCCCACTGAGTACTTGCACTTGACTCTCGATATGTTTACTTGTTAAGCCACATCGAGCGAGCGCAGCACGTACTTCTGGTTGCGTCATCGATGGGAAGGTATCCCAGATTTCTTCTAGGGCTGTCTTACGATTGCCTTTTGGTGTTTCTTGTTCGAAATATCCAAGGTCAATATAGTCCCCACGCGTTACTTTCCCATTCAACGGCTTAATAATCCCTAATAAGCTCTTGAGTAGTGTCGTTTTCCCGATACCATTCGCCCCTACAATCGCAATTTTTTGGCCACGTTCCATTTCAAGATTCACATGTCCTGTTAATGGGCGATCATATCCAATCACTAAGTCTTCGGCTTGGAAGATGTAACGGCCTGGAGCACGCGAAGTCTTGAACTCGAATTTTGGTTTCGGCTTCTCGCTAGCTAATTCGATGACTTCCATCTTATCGAGTTTCTTCTGACGAGACATCGCCATATTACGTGTAGCCACACGCGCCTTATTACGGTTTACGAAGTCCTTCAAGTCCGCAATCTCTTTTTGTTGACGGTTGTACGCCGCTTCTAGTTGAGATTTCTTCATCGCATACACTTCTTGGAACTGATCATAGTCCCCAACATATCGGTTCAACTCTTGATTGTCCATATGGTAAATCAAGTTCACAACGCTGTTTAAGAAAGGAATATCATGCGAAATGAGGATAAATGCATTTTCGTATTCTTGCAAGTAGCGTTTCAACCATTCGATATGCTCTACGTCCAAGTAGTTTGTTGGTTCGTCGAGTAATAAAATATCTGGTTTTCTAATAATAGTTTTGCAAGTAATACTTTCGTACGTTGACCACCACTGAGTTCACTCACGTCGCTATCCATCCCAAATGCTGCAACGCCTAATGCACGCGCTACTTCATCGATTTTCGCATCAAGAATATAGAAGTCGTGGCTATCTAATCGCTCTTGCAACTCGCCCACTTCTTCTAGCATCGCGTTCATCTCGTCTTCGTTTGCGTCACCCATTGCCATATACAATTCATTGATACGCGCTTCTGCCACGAATAAATCGTCGAAGGCTTTTTGAAGGACGCTACGAACCGTCATCCCTGGTTCAAGCACTGTATGTTGGTCCAAGTATCCAACCTTCACATTTTTAGACCATTCGATTTTTCCTTCGTCAGGTTGTAATTGTCCTGTTACGATATTCATGAAGGTTGATTTTCCTTCACCGTTTGCCCCAACAAGTCCGATGTGTTCCCCTTTTAATAGACGGAAGCTCACATCATTGAAGATGGCTCTTTCGCCGAAGCCGTGTGTTAATTTTTCTACATTTAAAATACTCATCAACGTTCTCCTTAAGTTTTCTCTGGGTCATTGTATCATAGTTTACGATAAATTCAAAAAAGCTAAAACAAATACGGAGCAAGAAACAAATTCCTACTCCGCATTTTTTCTACTATTTAAATTGTGCTTTGTATAAAGCCGCATACGCACCGTTTTTGGCGAGCAATTCTTCATGCGTGCCGTCTTCTGTCAATCCATCTTCTGTAACAACAATAATACGGTCTGCATTTTTAATCGTAGCAAGACGGTGAGCAATAATAAAGGTCGTTCTACCTTCTGCCAACTCGTCAAACGATTGTTGAATAAACTTCTCGGTTTGCGTATCGAGCGCGCTCGTTGCTTCGTCCAAGATTAAAATAGAAGGATTCTTCAAGAAAATACGAGCAATTGAGAGGCGTTGTTTTTGTCCGCCTGACAATTTCACACCGCGTTCTCCGATATGTGTATCCACTCCATCTTCTAAATCTTCAATGACTTCTTTCAGTTTCGCTTGCTCGATGGCACGATCTACTTCCTCATCTGTCGCATCGAGTCTTCCGTACAATACATTTTCACGGATCGTTCCGTTAAAGAGGAACACATCTTGTTGCACGATACCGATTTGTCGGCGCAGCGATTGTAAGGTGAAACGATTGATGTTGGTTCCATCAACCAAGATTTCCCCTTCTTTTAAATCATAGAAGCGAGGCAATAAGTTCACGAGCGTTGTCTTCCCAACCCCACTTGGTCCAACGAAAGCCACCGTTTGACCTGGTTCTACCGTCAAGTTGATATGTTCCAACACTTTCTTATCTTCCTCATATCCAAAACCGACATTTTTATATTCCACACGTCCTTCAAAAGTTGGAGCAGGAATGGCATCGGATGCGTCTTCGATATCGATTTCTACATTCATTAATTCTTTGAAACGACGGAAGCCTGCAAACCCTTTTGGATACAGTTCAATCATGGAGTTCATTTTATTAATCGGTCCCACGAACACATTGGACAGTAAGATGTAGCCGACTAACTCTCCCGCTGTTAAATCACCAATGACCGTGAAGTACGCTCCTACAATTAAGCTGAAGAGATTAATACTGCGCATTAATAAGTAGTTGAAACTACTGCTTGTCCCCATCGTACGATAGAACGCAATTTTATTCGAGCGATACTCTTGAATGAGTTCTTCGAAGAGTTGTTGCTCATGACTTTCGTTCGCAAAGGCCTTTACCACACGCATACCACTCAGTACATTTTCTAGTCCTGCCGTATAGTTGGCAAGCCCTTTATAAATATTCCGGTTAATACGAGACATGCGGCGGTTAAATACCGCTAGCAACACCGCAATAATCGGTACGAAGAAAATCGTCAATAGTGCAAGCGTTGGATGCACTTGATACATTAATACAAACGAACCGATTAAGGTCATCACGGCAATAAAGAATTCTTCAGGACCATGGTGCGCCAACTCACTAATATCGAATAAATCACTCGACAAGCGACTCATCAATTCCCCGATTTTCATATTATCGAAGAACGAGAAGGATTGTTTTTGAACCTTCGCGAATAACTCACGGCGCATATCTGTTTCAATATTAATCCCTAAAATATGTCCCATGTATACCACGATAAAGTTCAAAGTTGTCGAGAAGGCATACAGCGCAAGTAGCCCTGCCCCCACGAGTATAATTTGTTGTAAGTTTTGAGACGGCACGATGTTATCGATGACACTTCTCACCATTACTGGAAAGGCAAGTTCAAGAATGGCCACGATGACCGCACAGGTAAAATCGAGTAAGAATAATTTTTTATACGGTTTGTAATAATGAATAAAATCTTTAATCATGACTGCACTCCTTTCGCATAATGTAATGTACTCCAGTCTTTTGTCTTATAGACGATATGTCCATAAAGAACCGTTAACGCGTTTGATAATAACATGGCAATCCATACACCAGTTGCCCCGAGTGCTGTAAAGGCTCCAAGCACCCAAATAATCGGCAAGCGTAACACCCAAAGACGTCCCACTGACATATGCATCGAGTATTTCGTCACGCCACACCCTTGGAAGAATCCGTTGTACGCCGAGAACATGCCCATGAAGAAAATGATAAAGGCTGTGTAGTTCAAATACTCAACGGCATTGGACCAAAGAACGGCATCGCTTCTATCTTTAATGAAGACCCCAAGAATCGGAGATTGGAATAGGAAGACGATAATACAGCCGACTGTTGAAATCATCAGCACCCATATTAGCGCTCGTCTAAAGATGGCATGTGCACGATCATAAAGCCCTGCTCCCATGTTTTGTCCGATGATGGCTGTTAACGCCGCACCGATTCCCATCTGTGGTTGCGTTAATAAATCCGAGATGCGGTTTACCATCGAGTACGCAGCGAGTACCGACGTTCCATAAGACTGAATGAGTCCATTTAAAACGGTGAAGCCTAACGCCGCCCCGCCATACCCGAAGGCAGATGGCCATGCGACTTTAAGGATTTCTTTCATCACTTCTTTGTCGATTTTGACATGTCTTAAGTAGATTTGAATATCCGATTCCTTACGAACGGCACGAATCGCAAGCCCTAATAATAGTACTTTTGCAATCACAGTCGCCCATCCTGCCCCTTCAATTCCCCAGTTCAACCCAGTCAGGCCGACAAAAGGAATCGTCGCAAAAATAAAGATTGGATCTAAAATAACATTTGAAATCGAAGACGCCGCACTAATCATCGTGATCGTCCGTGTTCGACCCTGCGCATTTAGCAAGGACTGATATCCGAAATAGCAGAAATCAAAGAACAACCCAATGAAGTTAATCTTCAAATACGCTACGGATTTTGCCAAGAAGGTTCCCTCGGCTCCCATCATTTCCACGAATAGAGGTGCTAAGAAATATCCAAGCACGGAAAGCACAAACCCAAAGAAATACGTCAGAATCATCGCATTCCCTGCATACCGCTGCGCATCTCTATATTTCCCCGCTCCAAAGTACTGAGCAATGAGCGCCGTCGCACCGACACTAATCCCCATTCCAAGCGAAATAAATAAGAAGTTCAACGGCCAAATAAACGCGGTTGCCGCAAAGTCTTCTGCAGAAAGTTGCGCCACATATAACCCGTCCGTCAAGTTGTATAAAGTTCGAATTAAATTATTAATCATTAACGGCGTCGCAATCGTTAAAATCACACGATTAATGTGCCCCGTCGTAATAAAATTTTGTTTTTCCAAAATAATCACCTGTTCTAGTATACATGATATCCCCACTGCTGTGAACACATACCATGAACAATTCCACTTTTCTGTACTTTTAAAGAGCGAAGGAGGCTCGCTTTGTGGAACATGGGATTTCTTCATAATAGCTGTAATAGGGCACCGGTTCGAGCCGAAGTCTCTCACCTCTAAAACTCAAAGCGGGAGTAAGGAAAACTTCCTAACTCCCGCTAATTCGCCTTTAGCGCCATCCCCTATTACTGCTATTATAGAATCCCATGTCCCCTCGCGAGCCTCTCTGCATTCTCATAAAACAAAAAAGTTACATATTCTGTCTCTCCTCAGCAGATTTGGTGAATAAACTACTTCCTATTATTTTGCAAAACAAAATTTCACAGCACGTGATTTTAAGTAGCATCTCATTCTGTCTTTAGCCCGTACGAAGCACACATAATGTTGTTTCCGTCCCTCCGAGACAAAATTACTAAACACCTTGTTCAAAGAAACAAAAAATGCGAAATTCAAAAAGTTAAGCACTCCCTAATTTTTTATACAAGCAGGTCTGTAGAATCATTTGGTCCATAGTAGCAACAATAGCGAGTGTAATCGATGCGAATTAGCAGTAGTTAGGAATTTATTCCTTACTACTGCTTTGAGGCTCGATAGGCGGTGAGACCTAAGGCTCACGCCGGTACAGCTATTGTAGCAACTATAGAGACCCAAATGATTCATAAAAGACCTGCGGTCTTTTTACCAAAGCTCAAAATAAAAAATAAAAAGAGTTAGGCACCAGCCTAACTCTTCCGAATTTCTCAAAATTATTTTTTTAGTTTCTTTGAAGACAACGTGTTTACGTAATTTTGGAGAATATTTTTTTAATTCTAAACGCTCTGGATTGTTACGTTTGTTTTTGCTTGTTAAAGTATAAACGTTCACCTGTTTCAGCACATTCTAATAAAATGTTGATACGCATGGATGACACCTCTCATTCAATTTATTTCATTAACTCATTGAGTTTCATACTGGTATATATTAACAAATGCAGTGCGCTTTGTCAATTCAGATTACCACTGATTTTTTGAAAAATTTATTCTTATAAAACTTTTTGAATCCAACCTTCTGGAGCCTCTACATCTCCATATTGGATTCCTACTAATTCATCGTATAAACGACGTGTGACAGGACCAACTTCTGTTTCAGAATAGAACACATGGAAGTCGTCTCCGTTTTGAATTCCACCTACTGGAGAAATAACTGCGGCAGTACCACAAGCTCCTGCTTCTGCAAAGATATCTAATTGGTCTACATATACATCGCCTTCTTTAACAGTCAACCCAAGACGGTGTTCTGCTAACCAAAGCAATGAGTATTTTGTAATACTTGGTAAAATAGATGGAGAGTACGGCGTGATAAATTGATTATCTTTAGTAATTCCAAAGAAGTTCGCTGCCCCTACTTCTTCAATTTTTGTATGTGTCAATGGATCAAGGTAAATACAGTCACTGAAATGACGTTCTTTCGCTTCTTTACCAGGAAGTAAGCTTGCCGCATAGTTCCCGCCGACTTTAGCAGCCCCTGTACCTACGTGTGCTGCACGGTCGTATTCAGAAACGATGAAGTTTGTTGGTGTTAATCCACCTTTGAAAGTAAGCTCCTACTGGCATTACGAAAGATTGAGAAAATATATTCTGTTGCAGGGCGAACCGCTACATTGTTTCCTACCCCAATCATGAATGGACGGATATATAAGCTTCCGCCTGTTCCGTATGGTGGTAACCATTGTTCGTTAGCTTTTACTACTTTTTTCACGGCTTCAACAAAACGGTCTTCTGGGAACTCAGGCATGAGTAAGCGACGGCAAGAACGAGCCATACGAGCAGCGTTTTGGTCGACACGGAATAAGTTGATGCTACCATCTTTACAACGGTATGCTTTTAACCCTTCAAAACATTGTTGTCCGTAGTGAAGTGCTGTTGCAGCTTCGTCCACTTTTAGTACATTATCTTCAATCAAAGCACCTTCGTCCCACTCGCCATCTTTGTAATAGCTGATGTAACGTAAGTCTGTTTTAATGTAATCGAATCCTAAGTTATTCCAATCTAAATTTACTGTGTTTGTCATATAATCCCTGCTTTCTTAGATTACTCTACTGATTTATATTCCCCAGTTGTTGTATCCATTTCTTCTAATTTCTTATCGCTAGCATGATAGCGGAAGAATCCATAAGTTGAGGCGTTTGAATTCCCAATATGACGGACTTGAATGTCAACTGAGTCATTCGTTTGTGCTTGAATGATAATCTCATAGTTCTCGCCTAAAACGACATTTTTGCGTTTTTCAATTTCTGCAATGGCCTCACGCGCTAAATTATTCGCATTCCGTGTTGTATCACTTGTTTTCTCCTGCGCGGCCGTTGTTGCTTGAGCCGTTGTAGACGCTCCTGCTTCTGCGTTGTTTTTAGAAATTTGAACAACCGGATCAGCGTTATTTGCTGTTTGATTTGGTCTACGAGAACAAGCCATTAACGCCAATACAAAAACTGCGATTCCTAATCCTTTTAAAACTTTGCGATTCATTCATTCACCACCTTCATTATTTTATCTATTCTATCACAATTTTTTTATAAAAAGTATTTTATCCCATGAATTTGTAATGATAATGAAAAAAATTTTATATAAATTTGGTTCTTTTTCATTTTCAAAAATAAAAAAACTCTAATGCAACACGAGTCACACTAGAGTTTGTTCAATTATTTAGCTAATTTTTTCTTTAACTTCTTCCACGTAGTTATAAACCATGTGACCTGCTTGTCCGCCATCCCCAACAGCTGTTGTGATTTGACGCAATGTTTTTTGACGAACATCGCCCACTGCAAAGATTCCAGGAATAGAAGTTTCCATTTGCTCGTTTGTCACGATCCAACCTTCTGCATCTGTGATGTTTAAGTCTTTAAATGGATCAGAAACTGGTAAAAGTCCTACATAGATGAAGACACCATCTGCATCATGAGTAGTTACTTCGCCTGTATTTACATCTTTTACGCGAACGCCTGTGATTTTAGAACCGTCTCCTACGAATTCTTCAACGGTTGAATTCCATAAGAAGTCAATTTTTTCGTTGGCAAATGCACGGTCTTGCAATACTTTTTGCGCACGTAATTGGTCACGGCGGTGAACGATTGTTACGCTTTGACCGAATTGTGTTAAATACGTTCCTTCTTCCACAGCTGAGTCTCCCCCGCCGATAACAAAGATTTTCTTATCTTTGAAGAATGCTCCATCACATACCGCACAGTATGAAACGCCACGTCCAGCGTACTCTTCTTCCCCTGGAACTTCTAATTTACGGTGATAAGAACCAGTCGCAATGACTACTGCATAGGCATAGTATGTTTTCTTGCCGGCTGTGATCACTTTAAGATCGCCCTCTAATTCGATTTTTGAAACTTGACCGTATGCATATTCAGCACCGAATTGCATCGCACCTTTATACATATTGTCGGCTAATTCTGGTCCAGAAATCGTAGGGAAACCAGGATAGTTTTCAACATCCGAAGTATTTAATAACTCTCCACCAGGAACACCTTTTTCGAGGATTAATGTTTTTAAATTTGCACGAGAAGTATACAGCGCTGCGGTCATCCCACCAGGGCCGCTTCCGATAATGACTACATCATAAATTGTTCTTTCTTCCATCAGAGATTCTCCTTTTGTATAAACTAAGAGCGCTGAGACATAGTCCAACGCTCCTCTTCATTTTTAAGTGTAAGATACTCCCTTTAAAACGGCAACTTTATTGCTCATCCAAAGTTCCTTCGAGTTTTTTACCTAATTCAATGACGTATTGTTTTAAATTGTCTTTGATTTCTGGATGTTCCAAACCGAATTCAATACTTGTCTTCATGAATCCAAACTTGTCACCCACATCGAAACGTTCACCCTTGAATTGTTTCGCAAACACTCTTTGTGTAAGGTTCAATGTATCAATGGCATCTGTTAATTGAATTTCGCCACCCGCACCTGGTTCTTGTTTTTCTAAAATCTCAAAAATCTCAGGTGTTAATAAGTAACGACCGATAATCGCTAAGTTACTTGGCGCATCTTCAGGTTTTGGTTTTTCTACGAAACGACGTACATTATATAATCCCTCTTCCACTTGGCTTTCAGGATCGATAATTCCGTATTTATACGTTTCTTCATGAGGAACTTCCATCACGGCGATATTTGAAGCATGCGTTTTTTCATAGCCTTCAATTAATTGTTTGGTTAAAGGCACTTCATCACGCATAATATCGTCCCCAAGCATAATCACGAATGGCTCGCCACCCACGAATGCTTTGGCTTGAAGAACCGCGTCCCCTAATCCTTTTGGATAAGATTGACGCACAAAGTATAAGTTAATTCCTGTTGTTTCTTGAACGAGTTCTAATAACTCTGTCTTTCCTTTGGCTTCAAGGTTTGATTCTAATTCGATGTTTGAGTCGAAATGGTCTTCGATTGGACGTTTGCTCTTACCAGTAACGATTAAGATGTCTTCGATTCCTGATGCTAGAGCTTCTTCAACGATATATTGAATCGTTGGTTTGTCTACGATTGGCAGCATTTCTTTCGCCATCGCTTTTTGTTGCTGGTAGGAAACGAGTTCCTAACCCTGCTGCTGGAATAACGGCTTTTCTAACTTTTGTCATAGGTCTGTTCCTCCGATTTGGTTTATTGGTGTTCTTTAATTGATGCTTCTGATTTAAATTCACGACCCATTAGGCGTTGAATCTCTTCGCGAACATCATGTCCTTTATATAAAACATTGTAAACAGCAGTTGTAATTGGCATTTCGATGTTCTTCTCTTGTGCCAAAGCGTAGACGGCTTTACACGTTTCTACCCCTTCTACAACCATTCCCATATTTTCCAAAATCGTTGGAAGCGGAATGCCTTTTCCCGATTTGGTCCCCACATCTCCAGTTACGAGAATGAATACTCGTACATGTTACGATTAAATCGCCCACACCACTAAGTCCAATAAAGGTCAGTGGGTCTGCGCCAAAAGCAATTCCTAGACGACTAATTTCTGATAATCCTCTTGTCATTAACGCAGCTTTTGCATTGTCCCCATAGCCTAAACCATGAAGAGCCCCTGCTCCAACCGCAATAACGTTTTTAAGTGCAGCTCCCATTTCTACTCCGACACAGTCCGTATTTGTATAGACACGGAAGAAGGAATTACTGAAAAGAGTTTGTACATACTTAGCAGATTCCAAGTTTTCGCATGCTGCAGTTATGGTTGTGATGTCACGACGCGCCACTTCTTCGGCATGACTTGGTCCAGATAACACCACGATATCTTCGTAGCTGTCACGGTCCAACTCTTCAGCTAAAATTTCTGAAATACGTTTAAACGTTTCTTGTTCTAACCCTTTACTTGCATGAATAATCATCGGTTTATTTTCTAGTAATCCATTTAATTGTTTGGCTACTAAACGAATGACTTTTGTTGGGAGTACGAATAAGACCGCATCCACACCCTTCACGGCTTCGGTTAAATCTAAATAGCCTCGAATTGCTGGGTCCAGAAACACCCCTGGAAGGTAATGTTCATTCGTATGACGCTCATTAATTTCTTGAATTTGAGCTTCGTTATTTCCCCATAAGCGAGCTTCATGATGGTTTTCTGCGAGCACCATTGCCAGTGCTGTCCCCCATGAACCTGCTCCTAAAAATAGCTACTTTTTGTCATAGTTGTTCTCCTTTACGCTTTTTCCAAACAATACTGGAGATTGTGGATCGTCAATCGATACATAATCTGGCACGGCTGGAACTCTACGTCTTCTCACCACGATAATAGCGATGCCTAATAAGAATAACACAATTGAGACTAATTGCGAAATTCGGATAATACCAAACATCCAGAGGCTATCTGTACGCATTCCTTCAATAAAGAAGCGCCCAAATGAATACCATAATAAGTATCCTGACATGATTTCTCCGACTTTTTACGCCTTTACGTCTGCGTAAGTAGAATAAAATTAATACGCCGACAAAAAGACCAAAGTGATTCATATAAGAAAGTTGGATGGTAATAAACACCATCAATATGCATTTGCTCAATAATAAAAGTTGGTAAATGCAAGCCTTCTAGGAATGCACGCGTTACAGCTTCTCCATGCGCTTCTTGGTTTGTGAAGTTTCCCCAGCGCCCAATCGCTTGTGCGAGTAAAACGACAGGTGCCAAGATGTCTAAGAGTAATGCAAACGATACTTTTTTTCTTTTTTTCGCAAACCAGTAGACAGTTGCTGCACCGGCAATGACACCACCGTAGATGGCTATTCCTCCATGCCAAATTTGGATGATTTCACCAGGATTTGCTAAGTAGTACTGCCATTCAAATAGAATGTAGTACAAGCGAGCTCCGACAAAGCCAAGTGGCACTGCCCAGAATACTAAATCAATGATAAATTCTTTTCGATACCCTTTACGAGTGGCTTCTTTATCCGCCAATGTTGTTGCTAAGTAAATTGCAAAAGCAATAATAATCCCATACCAACGCACTTGTAATCCACCGATTTCAAACGCAATCGGATTAATGGCCGAAACCATTTCTAAAACATTCATGTAACTAACCTCTAAACTTCTTTATTTTCTGCAATTAATTGTGTTAAACGATTCGTGAAGCTTTCTGTTGCATCGAATCCCATTTTCTTCGCACGGAAATTCATACATGCCACTTCTAAGATAATCGAAACGTTACGACCAGTCTTCACTGGGATGCGGATTTTCGGAACCTCAACACCCAACAATTCAACATTTTCCATATATCCACCTAAACGGTCATATCTCTTATCAGGTGTCCAGTTTTCAAGATGAACCACTAAATCGACTTGTTTTTGATCCAGAATTGCCCCTGCACCAAAGAGCGTCATCACATCCACAATACCAACACCGCGGATTTCGATTAAGTTGTTCAAGATTTCTGGTGCTTCCCCGATTAATGTTAATTCATCGTATTGATACAATTCTACTCGGTCATCCGCAACAAGACGGTGTCCTTTTTGCACAAGCTCTAACGCAGTTTCAGATTTACCGACGCCACTTTCACCTGTAATCAACAGACCAATTCCGAATACATCGAGTAATACACCGTGTACCGAAGAACGCTCCGCCAATCTTCCTTCTAAGAAGTTTGTGACACTACTTGATACTTGTGTTGTCTTCGAAGTTGCTTGTAAGATTGGAATTTGCGCTTTTGCAGCAGCTTCCACTAATTCTTTTGGCGGTTCTAGTTTTCTTGAAATAATAAAACATGGTGTCTCTGGTTTACAAAGACGTTCCATCACTTCTAATCGAATCCCTTCATCCATGGATGCCACAAAAGAAGTTTCTGTACGACCTAATAACTGGATACGTTCTGCTGGATAGAAATTTAAAAATCCTGCTAATTCTAATCCCGGTCTTGAAATTTCACTTGTAACGATTGGACGGTCAAGATACTCCTCTCCATAAATTGGTTTTAAATGAATATTCTTGATTAATTCTCTAACCGTAACACTTTTCATATTATCCCTCATTTCTTTATACCCTTCTACTATACCATATTTGAGCGCTTTCTTGTATGCTTTTAGAATTTATTAAACTTCTGTTCATTCTGCCAAATAATCTAAAAAAATATTTTTTTAAAAATTGAGCAACCTACTTGAATATTTTTATAGGATTTTTATATAATAGTCTAAGTTTCTGAATAGGAGGAAAAAAACATGGTATTTTATTCATATGAATTTTTTTAAAAAGTAAAGTTCAACAAATTGATTATATTCAATTAGGACTGACACTTTTTTTGTCATTGTTATTTTAGCAATTGCCTTATATCGTTATTTTAAAAATAAACAAGACACAAAATTTCGCGAATTAGCATTAATCGCCGTCATCGGTATCTTAATTCTTGCTGGTTCTAAGATTGCTGACTTACAGTTTTCTAAAAATTCAGAAAATCAATATTCTGGAGCCCTTCGCTTCGTTGAAACGATTGCTCAAGATTTACATGTTAATAAAGAAGATGTCTATATTAATACTGAAGCCGCAAAGGATGGAGCCATCGTCAAAGTTGGCGATCAATTCTATCGAGTATTAACAGGAGATAGCCCGGAACATTACCTACTCGAAAAAATGGAATTGCAAAATCCAAAAGTTACGATTAAGGAGGCTGAATAAGTTGAACCTTTCATATATCGATGTCGCAATCAAACTTGCACTTGGACTATTATCATTAATTGTTGTAATCAACTACACTGGGAAAGGAAACCTCGCCCCTACATCTGCAAGTGACCAAATACAAAACTATGTACTCGGGGGAATTCTCGGGGGTGTGATTTATAATCCTTCCATTACCATCTTACAATACTGCATCATCTTATTAATTTGGTTTGCGTTAGTACTAACCCTTCGCTGGGTAAAAACAAATAATCGTACAGTGAAGAAGATGCTTGACGGTGAACCTTTACAATTAATTAAACATGGGAAAATTGATGTTGAAAATGTGCGTTTAGCTGGTCTAACGGCTCAAGAAGTTGCTTTTAAATTACGTTCACAAGGAGTCTTCTCTATTCGCGATGTAAAAAGTGCCATCTTAGAACAAAACGGACAACTCATCTTGACAAAATTTGGTGAAGAAAATCCAAAATATCCAATCATTACAGATGGTGTCATTCAACAAAACATTTTAGAAGTCATCGACAAAACAGAAGATTGGGTTACTGAACAACTAGCTGCCCAAGATATTCAAGATGTTTCAGATGTATTCCTTGCAGAATACAATAACGGCCAATTAATGGTTGTGAAATACTAATTGAATCCAAACAAAAAAAAGCGACCAATTGGTCGCTTTTTTGTTTGGTCTATTAGTCAACTAGATTTTCAACAAAGCGTTGGAAAATCGTTAACAGAACGCTCACCACTAAGGTAATGAATGGACTCGCAAAAGTAAATCCAGGTCCTACAAACCATGATGTTAAGCTTAACATCATCGCATTTAACACAAAGCTAAAGCATCCAAACGTTACAATTGTAACTGGTAATGTTAAAAGGAATAAAATCGGTTTAACAAAAAGGTTTAGTACCGCAAGAACGATACTTGCAACAAGCGCTGCAACCCAGTTCGTAACGTAAAATTGTGGAACAAACCACGCAATTACCAAGAACCCTAATGTGTTGATGGCAATTTTTTTAGTAAATGACACTAAAAATCACTCCAATCGTCGTCATCATCTTCCTCTACGCGGCGTGCTGTTTTACGCGGGCGAGAGCTTCCAGAAGTGTAATAGTAAGTATTTCTGCGTCTATTGTCACGATAATACCCAGTGCTTTCTTCTGGAATAATGATAGCAAGTAAGATGTAAAGGATGATAGGGAAGCCTGAGAAACTACAAATGATAAACAGCACACGTACAATTGTTGGATCGACATCAAAGTATTCGGCAATACCGCCCATAACCCCACAAACAACTCTGTTCTTTCTTGAGCGTCTTAATTTTTTCATTTTGTTTATCCTTCTTTCTTGCTACTTGTATCTGATTGTAGCTGATTTACTTGAATATTTCCAGTTGTGGTTTCAGCGACTACTCGCGGCATTGAGTCTTTATGTTTACGAATCAATGCACTTCTTTCGGCTAAATCCTTCGTTTGTCGAATCACTTCGAAGACGGTTTCATCAAAGCGAATCGAACCAAGAGATGTTTCAATTTCGGCTTCAAGCCCTACTTCTTCAGCAACTTCGATCTTAATATTTCCGTTCACTGTTTCAACGTCTACTTTTTTCGTTTCAGGATGTGCCACCGCTACTTTAATATTCCCTGTCACGGCTTCTAGTTTTGTACCAAGGAACTTACCATCGAGATAGATATTCCCGTTTACCGTTTCAGACACGATATCTTTGAATTCGAGGTGTTCGTATTTAAGATTTCCGTTCACAGTTTCGGCTTCAAGGAGTACCCCTTTGACGTCCTTCAAACGAATATCTCCATTATCCACTTCGAAGTAGTAATCTTTCCTTCTAACTCTTTCAAATGAATGGTTGTATTCAACCCTTTGATGGCTACATAATCATACACCTTTTGTGGAAGTGAAATCGTCCAGTCGCAATAAACGCGCTTGCTGACACTCTTGATGACAATCTTATCATCGTCTACGCCAACCTTCACGCGGTCACGAACAAATCCTTCTGCATCGAAGAACTCTTCGTCTTGTGCAGCCACGCGGCAATTTCCTTCAATGGTCATTGTGTTACCAGGAACAGTCTTCACACGAACAATTCCGTTAGCCACTTTGAAATCTAGAATGCTCGCATCATCAATCACTTGATGGAAATGATACGGTACTTTTTTGCCGTTTTTGGCTTCTAAATAAGGCAAGTTCACTTCTGTATTTTGAATAACTGATCCTACCGCTGTCACAATGGAGTCTGCGAATTTTGCAGCCCATGAAGAGATATTTCCCGCTGTTCTACGAGTTTTATCTTCCCAGTCAGTGTCTTGCACTTTCTTCTTCGCTTTCTTAAAGCTTTCTTCCCATTCTTCTTTCTTTTCAGCTTTCATTTTGGCATCGGCTTGTTTCTTCTCTTGTAACAAGCTCTTATATTGGTTGTTCAACTGTTCCGCTTCTTCTTGCAGACGAACGAGTTCCATCTCTTCATCTACTGTCAACGGTTCAAGTTGCTCAGCCGTTTTGATTTCATCGATACGGCGATCGATTTCTTTTGTACGTTTTAAAACCGCTTGAATCGATTCATTTGTTTGGTCGCTTTGAGCTGAGAATTTGTAAATACACTCGCTACCCCTTCCAATACAGAATCAACTTGGCTAGAAGTGGGTTGTTCTTTCGCACTTGCCTTCTCACCCATTTTTTCGAGTAAGACTACTGCTTCCTCTGCTGAAATAATTCCTTTGTCTACTAACTCTAAAATTCTATCTTTTTGATTCATTTTCGTTTCCCCCTTAAATCGGTTCGTTCTTGATTACATTCTTAGTGTACAAAACTTCACTGATGAAATCATAGGACCTAAGGTGGATTTTTATCCCAAACTTCTCTAAACCTAAAGTTGTATTTTTGAATTTCGCCCCTTTTTCATTCTATATCTTGCGTGGCTATCCATTTGTTGTTACACTTTGGGTACAGTAATAGTAGGAGTTGGAAAGTAATGACAAAAAAGGAAGTCCCATTGAAATCGCATGAGCGACTCGATCGACTCGAAAAAGAAAATATCGATATCATTCAAAGTCGTGAGGTCTTCTCATTTTCGCTGGATGCCGTCCTTTTAGCCGACTTTGCCAATATCGCCGAGCGTAGAAAAGCTACAATCGTGGACCTCTGCTCGGGTAATGGTGCGGTGGCATTTTTACTCAGCCATAAAACGCAGAATCACATTACCGCTGTTGAAATCCAAGAACAGCTCTGGGACATGGCGATGCGTACCAACCAACTCAATAACTTAGAAGACCGCATCACGTTTATCAATCAGGATATTCGCCAATTAAAAGGCATCATCCCGAAAGATTCGGTCGACTTCATTACATGTAATCCGCCTTACTTCAAGGTGAAGGAAACGAATCAAACTAATTTGAAAGAAGCCTATACAATTGCCCGTCATGAAGTGCATTTGCCACTCGAAGACTTACTCGAGACGATTTCAGGCCTTTTGAAGATGAAAGGAAAAGCCTATCTCGTGCATAGACCCGACCGTCTAACGGACATTTTAACCGAGGCAAGGCATCACCGTCTCGAAGCGAAACGCGTGCAATTTGTCTATCCAAAAGAAGGCAAAGAAAGCAATATCGTCCTTATCGAATTAATGAAGGACGGACTACCTGGTGGACTTAAAGTATTGCCACCGATTACGGTTTTCGACGAGCATCAAGAATATACGCAGAAGATTAGAAGCATCCTCTGGGGGGGACGACGCATGAGCCAGTTTTTTATGTACGTCCTTCTCTGCAAGGATCAGACCTTTTATACCGGCTATACAGTCGATTTGGAAAAACGAATCGCGACTCACAATGCCGGAAAAGGTGCTAAATATACAAGGGTGAGAACTCCCGTGACACTGCTCTACGCTAAAGAATTTGCCACAAAGCAAGAAGCGATGAAGGCAGAAGCGGCGTTCAAGAAGTTCTCTCGCCCCAAAAAGGAAACATTTCTACAGACGATTGGCGCAACCGTCGACCGTCCTGTCATTATTTATTTAGAAGGAGAACAGCCTCATGAGACAACAGAGTTATCGGACTGAAGGCACAGGAAAACTATTCCTTGTTCCTACTCCGATTGGTAACTTAGAAGATATGACTTTCCGCGCGGTTAATACTCTTCGCGACGTGGATTTAATCCTAGCCGAAGATACACGTCATACGCAAAAGTTACTCAATCATTTTGAAATCGAGACTCCGCAAAAGAGTTTCCATGAACATAATACTCAGGAGAGAATCCCTCAGGTCATTGAGTGGTTGCAAGAAGGAAAAAACATCGCACAAGTGAGCGACGCTGGTACACCTTCGATTAGTGACCCAGGTTTTGAACTCGTGCAAGCCTGCGTTGAAGTTGCTATCCCAGTGATTCCTCTTCCAGGGGCGAACGCGGGAATTACGGCTCTTATCGCGAGCGGCCTCGTTCCTCAACCTTTCTATTTCTATGGTTTCTTACCACGTAAAAAGAAAGAAAAATCGCTACACTCGAGCAATTGCGCACGCATAGCGAGACTGTGATTTTATACGAATCACCTTTCCGATTGAAAGATACTTTTTCAGCGATTCAAACTGTCTACGGCGAACAACAATCCGTTGTGTTATGCCGTGAATTGACGAAAACTTACGAAGAGTTTATTCGCGGAACAGCCGCAGAACTCGTAGCTCTTGTAAGTGAAGAAGAATTAAAAGGCGAATGTTGCATCTTGATTGGACATAAAAATCCAGACGAAGTGACCACTGCTCTTTCTGGCGCATTAGAAGAAAATACACCAGACGCTTCACTTTCGATTGCAGAACAAGTCGACTGGTTTATGGAACAGCAAAATCTTACGCAAAAAGATGCGATTAAGGCTGTCGCAAAACATCTTGGTTTGAAGAAGCAGGAAGTCTACAAAGAGATTCATGCATAAATAAATCCGTACTTAGTTGTTGATTATTCCAAATCTATACGGATTTCTTCATAATAGCTGTAATAGGATATCGGTTCGAGCCGAAGTCTCTCACCTTCAAAGCCTCAAAAACGGGAGTAAGGAATACATTCCTAACTCCCGTTAATTCGTTTTGATATCATTCCCCATTACCGCTATTATAGAATCCGTAAGATTTTCCACAATCAACAACCTTTGCATTTTATGATGATTTCCTCTTCAACTAATCTATATAAAATCAAAACACCCAAGCATTGCTGCTTGGGTGTTTGTTTATACTCCGATAAATTTAAATACATTGAAGGCGGTCATCAATACTAAAATCCCCATCAATCCTAGATAGAGTTTTTCAACGGCTTCATGCGTGAGTTTCGACTGGATTTTCGTTCCAATCCATCCACCGAGCACCGCAAAAATCGCAATCGCTAAAATCACGAGACTGACATTGTTGTATTTTTCAAAGTCACGAATGACGGTCCCCATCTTAATAATTTGGGCAAAGAAAATCATCAATATTGAATACGCAGCTGCGTCTTTGGCTTTCATCGAGAAGAAATAAACCAAAAGTGCAATATTCAGTGGTCCTCCGCCAATCCCTAGATAGACTGAAATGATACCGACTGTTAGCCCAATCGTCACAATCGCCACAAGATTCGTTACTTCTAGCGTGCGAATCCTTTCCTTATTGATTGTGAATAAAATAATCCCACCAATTAATAGAAATAAAATAACGGATTGTGTTGCACTGACTGCCTGACTGCCCCAACTATCTACGGCCTGAAGGAAAATCACATCTCCAATTTTACCACCGATAATCGACCCGAACGCCAGACCTAAAGCGATTTGTTTTTGAACATGAAAGCCTTGCTTACTTCTTTTGTAAATCGAAACAAGACACATCGTAAAGACCGCGACTGTCGAATACACACTAATCATGCTCGTCGTATCGATGCCCACAAAATCGAAGGCTGGCTTGATGATAATGCCGCCGCCTAAACCGGTAATCGCTCCAATCATCGTCGCACAAAGCACGATGATACTATAAATAATAATGTGCATTAGCGGCCTCCAAGATTCCGGACACATCTAAATCCTAAATGGCTAGATGTTGAGTCCCACAATGCTCCATTACGAGCAGCTACACGATACCTGTTGCAGTAAGAGCAGTGGCATAAGAAGGATCCGCCACGAATCGCATATTCGTATTCGAAATTAATAGGACGAGAGGCGTCCTCCTCGATTTCTTCAAAAGGAATTCCGCGATGGTTGCAGCACCATTCCCAGACATTTCCAATCATTTGGTAGAGCCCATATCCGTTTGGTTCAAAACTCTTCACGGGCGCCGTTCCTAAATAGCCGTCTGCTTTCGTATTCGTATTTGGAAAATCTCCCTGCCAAGTATTGGCATGAAACTCTCCGTCTTCTTCGAGGTCATCTCCCCATGGAAATTGCGTGGTTGTCCCACCACGTGCTGCGTATTCCCATTGCGTTTCTGTCGGCAATTTCACCTTTGCCCAATCACAATAAGCTAGTGCATCCTGCAAAGATACGTGCACCACTGGATGGTCCATCACATCATCAATCGAAGACTCGGGCCCTGTTGGATGATTCCAACAAGCACCTGGCACTAGAAGCCACCAAGGTGAGCCTGATACATGTCCATACTCTGCTCTTTTTTCTGGCTCAACGAATAGGTGAAACACATAAGAATCTCCTATCGTTTCTGCCGTTGTGGTATAACCTGTCGCATCTATAAAGGCTTTAAACTCACGATTCGTCACGGTCGTATCCGCGATTTCAAACGCAAGCACCTTTTTCATGACTGGTGGTGCCTCATGGTCTTCGATAAAGCCTTGGCCAAGAGAATCTCCCATTTGAAAGATGCCAGATTTTAAAGGCACAAAATTCATACTATCGACCTCTCTTTAGAGTGGCAACGATGCGTTCTAATGGTACTTGGCAAAGTTGCCCGTCTCTCACAAAGCCCTCTTCTCTGTCTTGTAAAATGCGAGCAAATTTTGCTTTGAACTCATTCACAAGAGAAGTATACTTCGTCTCAGCAATTAAATTGCATTTTTCCTCTGGATCCTCTGTCATATGGAAAAGTTGATACTCGTCTTTGACAGGGAACCAAATAAATTTCCATTCATCTGTTAAAATATATTGGCTCGAATCCACACCTAGGCTATGTTCGCCGTGGAATTCATTTCGCCAACCTGCAAATTCGCCGAATAATAATTGGCGAACGCTCTTACCGTCTGTTTCAACTTTCTCACCTGTGGCAAGTTCGACAAGTGAAGGGGAAAACGTCTTGAATCTTCACGAGTTGTGTGACGCTCTTTTTCGTACCCGCAATTAAGTTCCCTGGGTCAAAGATAAACGCTGGAATCTTAATACTACCTTGGTAAGGATAGCCTTTGCGGAATAAATAGTGTTCCCCAAGTTGATCCCCGTGGTCACTCACGAACCAGAAATCGTATTTTCGAGTAAATCAAATTCCTCAACGGCTGTTAAAAAGCGACTTAATTGATTATCGATATGCGTGATTAAACCGTAGTACGCTGCCAACATTCTCTTTTGCGCGTCCGCTGGAATCTTACCGCGTTTGGCATAGAGGCTTGGAATCTTCTCTTCGAGTTCTTCCCAGTTCCCAATATGCAAGTCCGATACGTCCCCTAATTTATCCATGTATAAATCATAGAAATACTTCGGCGGATTGAGAGGCGCATGAGGTTTTTCAAACGACATCTTCAAGAAGAACGGAACGCTTGGGTCACGTCTCTTCAAGAAACGAATGCTTTCACTCACAATCCAGTTGGTTGGGTGGTATTTTTCAGGAAGTTCAAAAGGACGGACATCCCATGAATTACAGTTCGCCCCATCATCGATAATATCTGCATCGCTGCCGAGTTCTTGTTTGATCCAATCCAAGTAATCGCTCGAATGTTCAAAGGTTTCACCATATGCTTTATTGTATTTGCGGTCGACATGTAAGTAGCCATCGTGTAAGAGAACATGGTCAAATCCCATGCGCTTACGGCTTGGATACACATGCATTTTCCCGATACATTCTGTTTGATACCCTAAGTCTTTGAATGTTTGAGGAAGTGTATTCGTGTAGTTCCAAGGCACTTCATCTTCGTATCCGACTCTTCCTGACGCTTCTTGGTCCATCCCTGTTAAAAGAGCTGCTCTAGCAGGCACACAACTTGGCACTGGTGAGTAGGCATTCTCAAAGTTATATCCCATGCTGGCCATCATATCCATCGTTGGTGTTACTACTAAGTCATCACTTCGGTTAATGGACAATGCATCGGCACGCATTTGGTCCACTACGATGAGGATGACATTTGGTTTTGATTGTTTTTGATTCATAATACTTTTGCCCCCAAAAAAGTTAAAACGATTTCATCTTTTATTATAACAAAAGAGCCCGTCCATGGACAGGCTCTTTTTAGTACTTTATTGGCTTTTTATATGACAATCTTGCTCTTTTCACGCATTAATCTTCGCTATACAAGATTTCCGTACAAAACATACAACTTTCATCGTTTTCTCTACGTTTTCCATAGTACAAGTTGCAAATATGGAATCCTTGGTCGTAAATATTTTCTAAGTTGATGATGGATTGGCTTCTTTTTTTCTTTTTAGCCACTTTCTTCGTGTGCGTGTTTGGCTCTAACTCGTCTAAACGATCTTTCAAGTGACGATTTTCCATCGTTAAATTATGATTCTCTTCGATTACTTTTTGCAACTCTTCAGAAATCTGTTCGAGCTCATGTAATTGCAACAAAGTTTGTTTTGTTAACCGTTCGATTCGATCATACAATTGTCTGTTTGGCATTCACGCACCTCCTATCTTATTTTGGGATTTTTAATACCCATTGTTCTAATACTGCTTGCACTCCAACGTTGGCTCCTACTTTGGCAATGGCGTTGGTCATTTTTTCATGTTCTTTAATCCATTCACTCACGGTGAGATGATTTGCAAAACTCTTCATCGTTGCAAGTTTATCGCTTTGAATAATGGCTCCTTCGACTCCTCGTGCAACCAGCATAGCATCACGGATATAAATTTGTAATAGCGTTAAAAACAGCTCACTATCAGCTTTTGTCGCTAAGAGTGGCATCACTTGGGACTGAATCGTCACAAAGGCCATCGCACGATTCGTAAATACGCGGACAAACCAATTCCAGCTTTCTTGACGAATCTGTCCAAAACTTTCACTCTCGAGCATCTCGACTGCTTGGTCGATATTATTCGTGAGTTGAGAAGTAGTTGCGCTGTCGCATTTGGCACGCCGCGTTCTTTCAGCGTTGCAACAATATTTTCTCCTGCATCCGATTGGAAACGAATAATCTGACAACGTGATTGAATCGTAATGAGCACCTTACTGAGTTGTTCTGTTAGAAGAATGAAGTGAATATTTCCTGTCGGTTCTTCTAGAAACTTCAATAAGCTATTAGCAGCGCCTTGAGTCAACGTATCGACTGCATGAATCACACAAACAATCGCACTCGACTCCATCGCTGTTTTTGTCAACTGCGATTTCAGCGTACGAATTTGGTCTACCTTCACCGTTGTGCCTTCAGGTTCTACCACGATAAAATCCGGGAAGTTCCCATGCTCAATACGAATGCAGTGCTCACACTCCCCGCACGCAGGCTCGCCTTTCGTTCGCTTCGTACAGTTCAGCATCTTCGCGATTTCCTTGGCCATCTCCGCTTTTCCAATTCCCTTTGCCCCTTCGAACAAATACGCATGGCTCAACTGACCATTATCAATGGCACGAATAAACGCTTCTTGCATCTTTTCCATCTTAGAAACGGAAGAATGAGTCTACAGGTAATACGAAGACTGTAGCTCCACCAACGCGAACTGGAACTGGAGTTGTTAGCGCGCTATCAAGCATGCTGTCGATATGCACTGGTGGCACTGTCATTTGTTCACGTGATTGGCAGTTTTCTTTGATGATATCTAACGCTTCTTGTACACGTTCTTCTTCAATCCCGATGATAAAAGTAGTGTTTCCTGCGCGTAAGAATCCACCTGTTGTTGATAAACGAGTTGCGCGGATATTTGCTTGTGCAAACTCATCTCCTAATAAATGTGCATCTTTATCTTGTACAATCGCAATTAATAATTTCATGATTTCATTCTCCTATTTTGTAAAATATTTTGGGTAACGTTCCACTAAAACGCGGAAGCACTCTTCCACTACTTCTTCAATGGATTTTGTCGCATCAATCGATACAATTCTTTCTGGATATTTCTCTACTAACTCTAAATATCCATTGCGAACCATCGTATGGAAGCTTAATCCTTCTTGGTCTAAGCGATCAAATTGACGGTTCCCTCTTGCTTTATGAATACGTTCCAATCCAACTTCAGCCGGCACATCTAAGTAAAGCGTCGTGCTTGGTGATAAGCCATCCGTTGCAAAATGATTTAACTGTGCAACTTCTTCTACACCAATCCCACGAGCCACTCCTTGATACACCAACGAGCTATCGACAAAACGATCACAAAAAACTATATTCCCTTTTTCTAAGTTTGGTAAAATACGATCTTTTAAATGCTGGCGACGACCCGCTGCATATAAAATCGCTTCTGTTCTCTCGTCCATTTCGGTGTTGTTCACATCCAGAATGACTTTTCGAATATCTTCAGCGATGCGGCTTCCACCAGGTTCTCTTGTTGAAACAATATCCACGAGCGCGTGTTTTTGTAACAAAGGAATCAGTTGGTTGATGACCGTTGTTTTCCCAGCGCCATCAGGACCTTCCATCGTGATAAACAATCCTTTCATATTATCCCCCATTCCTTTCAATTTCTTTTCTATTATACGATATTTTCATCTTTTAATAAACCAAATTCCTATAAGAAATTTCACCAATTTCTACTCTCCCTTTTCCTTTGCATAACACAATATTTAAAAGCACTGTACTTACTTCAAAGACTTACCTGCACCAAATCCCTCTACCTCCTCCTACCCTCCCTTTTCCTTTGCATAGACACAATATTTAAAAGCACTGTGATTACGAAGAAGATTTGTCGGGTTCTTATAGTAGCAGTAATGGGAATTAGGATCAGAGGTGAATTAACAGGAGTTAGGGATTTATCCCTTACTCCTATTTTGAACTTTGAAGGCGAGAGACTACAGGCTCGAGCAGGTCCCTCATTACAGCTACTATAAAACGAACTCACAAATCTTCGCAGTAATCACAAACCTTTGGTTTGCATTATTTATTTTTAAATATTGTGCCCATGCAAACAGGAACAGGGGCTTGTTGGTAAACAAGCCCCTGTTCCTAGTTAAGTTTTATTAACGCTTCATCGATTTAGAGTACGGACGATTGTAATCCCATAGCAAGAGAAGTAATCCAGCTAAGCCAACAAGCATTGTTGCAACGCCTTCTTTGCCAATCATCTGATGCCCCAAAATAACTACATATAAGAATACCAACATCAATACGACGCGGATCCAAATTTTCACTTTAGGATTCATGATATCTTCTCCCATCTAATTTCGCTTGGCTCAAGTTCCACAGTTCTTGATACACCTGCTCCATCATAAACGAGTGTTGATTGCAATTCGTTCGTATTATTCACGATTGCATACACTCCTTTTTCAGGATAAGCATGTACTTCCACTAATGGATTGCTTGCATACCATTTTGTTAATTCACTTTCTTTATTCGCTGCGTAGAATAACGCACGCATTAATAATCTTGTATTTTCTGGTGTGTATGGAAGTCCTGCAATGTAAACCCCGCGACCTTTTCCGTAAGGGTTGGCCGCAAGATGAATTTCTCCGAATTCTTTTCCTTCGGCATTGGCTGGAAGAACGATTCCTTCTTCAACGCCACCTGCGCTTACTTTCGGATTGCTAAATTCAAGTACTTCTGTTGCACTTGTTAAGCCATACACGTTTTTAATATTTTCCCCAAAGTCAATCTTATGAACATCTTCAATATCTTCGATAATAAAGTGTTCTTTCAATTCTTTTGTAAAGTATTTATCTGTTGAAAGGCTATATCCCATTTCTCTTTCAACACCCAAAATATCTCCAAGTTGGAAGAATCTTCCTTGATGATGAACGGCTGTTGGTTCCCCAACTCCGACAAATCCGCCGCCGTTATACACGAATTCACGAATACGTGTAATAAGCGTTTCATTCTTCCAAACCTCTCCACCGCTAAATGAAGTACCGGCATCCCCCGCGTTGATGATGACATCGACACCTTCTGGAACTCCATCGTTAATAATATCGTCAAAGCTGATAAGCTTACGTCCACACTAGCACCACTTAAGGCTTCCATAATTCCTAGGTAAGAATAGATTTGTTTGTATGGAAGTTCATGAGCTACCATGTGCGCTTGCCAAGTTCTTAAGCGTCCCCACGCGTTTAAGATGGCAACTTTCAAACCAGTGTATGGTTTTGTATGTTTTACGATATCGTAGATTTCTCTAAATTCATCTGTTACATGCTCGATGTAATCCACAAATTTAGGGAATTGGTAAGCAAGACTTAAATAACCGCCGTATCCGATACGGTCTACAGGGTTACGCATGATGGCACGTCTTGCTGATAACCAGTTTTTATTAGCCTCAATCGTAGGATCATTTCCTTCACGGAATACATCTGGGAAGAAGTATGGTAAGAATCTTCCTTCTGTATATTTTACGTGCGGAATATCTGAAATCATACGAAGTGTTGCTCCGCCACCGACAGAACCCACCACTGCATCTAATCCGATTTGTTCGAAGTATGGTCCGTATGGTTCTGTACCAATCCAGTTATCTCCTAAGAACATCATGGCTTCTTTACCAGCTTCGTGTACTTCGTCGACTAATTTCTTAGCTTCTCTAGCAACGAATGCTTGAATGAAGTCGATATAGTCTAAGTACGCTTTACTTGGTGTGCGGAATGTTGAGTTATAGTACCCCTCATCCACGATGTCTTCTGCTCTTAAGCGATAGCCTTTTTCCTTAGCAAAAGCTTCAAGTGCAGCGACTGAAACGCTGGCACCATATCCGAACCAGTCCACAAATTTTTCTTTTCCTAAGTTGTTGAAAATTAATGTGAAGTGATAGAAGAACGTTGTAAAACGAACCACATCAGTATCCGGATTGTCTTTTAACCATTGTTTTAAATAAGAGTGCATGAATTGATTTGAATGAGGTCCACGTACATCAAATGGAATATCGTGAGGAACATCGCCCCAGTTATTCGTAATATGATTGTACATTTGAGTTGGATCCCAAATCGCATACACTAGAAACGACACTGTATACTCATGGAAAGGACGAGTGCCTTCAATGGTAATCGTGTTGTTTTTTTCATGGACAGTCCATTTCTCAACCGGAACCACTTCTCCAGTAGTACGGTCGATGACTTCCCAATATCTTTTTGGATCATGTACATAGTCTGGTTGCACTTGGTCTTCGAAGTAGCCTTCCATAAATGGAATCGTTAGCGTATCTTCTGTTGCTAACCAGAATTTTGACATGACGAAGATTTGTTGGCACTCTTCCATATGATTTTTGATGAAATCATTATGGTTACGTGCTACAAAGTAGGTTGTATAGATTTTTGCATCTAATTGTTTGGTTGCTTCATCGAGTTTCGTTCCATCGCTATCACGAATTGCATCTGCACCCCAACGGTCGAGCAATTCTTTAGTCTGTTCAAGAAAATTCGATTCACTTGGTAGGGTTAAACGCCCTTTTGTTTTACCCATTTTCTTTCCTCCTGCGATGACGATTACTCTTTAGAGCCGCCTAGTGTCATCCCTTGTGTTAGTTTATTTTGAACAAGAATGTATAGAATTAATGTTGGTAACATTACTAATACCATCCCTGCGTATAATTGTCCGTATTCAGCTGCCCCACGTTGCGCTTGAATTAAGTTTTTCAACCCTACTGGTAAAGTTTGGTTTTTACCTGGCATTAATGTAAGAGCGATAATGTATTCATTCCAGAATGAGAGGAAGTTGAATAAGATTACTGTGATAATACTTGGTCTTGCCATTGGTGTCATGACGCGGATCATTGTTGTGAAATATCCTGCACCGTCGATAGATGCTGCTTCTTCAAACGTTGTTGGCAATGTCTTGAAGAAGTTTGATAATAGATAAATCGTAAACGGTAATGATGTCGCTGCATACACAACCGCTAAGACGAAAATGTTGTTCAAGAAGAATCCGTTAATGCCGAATCCTTTTAGTCCTTTATCCCAGTCGAGTAACATTAAGAAGATTGGTACAACGATATAGTTTACGTTGATGAATAATCCACCTTTTAGTAAAGAGTTAATGAAACGACTTCCTGGGAATTTGTAACGTGCTAATACGTATGAAGAAGGAATGGCTACAACTACTAAGATTGTTAACGCTAGTGCTGTAACAATCACTGAGTTCAACATGTAGTCACCCATTTTTGCTTTATTCCAAGCATCCACAAAGTTTTGGATGTAGAATCCTTCCGGCATTGTCCATGGAGATCCGTAGAACTCTCTATTCTCTTTAACAGAAGCTAAGAAGACCCAGCCCACTGGTACAATAATACTAATCGCTAATGTAATCAGCGCTACGTATATAAAAGCTTTATACAGCTTTTCGAATGAACGAGTATTTCCTTTCATGATCTCCCCTCCTAGTATTCAAGAATATCGCGTTTCGTAATATGACTTACGATACCTGATAATCCGAATGAGAATATAAAGATAACTACACCGATTGCCATACCGTATCCGTATGAAGAGTTTGTATAAGCTTGTTTGAACATGTAGCTTAAGAACACTTCAGTTGATCCGTCTGGTCCACCGTCTGTCAAGATTTGTACAAGTAAGAAACTTAAGTTAATCGTACTGATAATGAAGAATGTTAATGTTGTACGAATACTATTCCAAATCAATGGTAATGTAACGTTGAAGAATTTACCGATTTTCCCAGCTCCATCAAGGTCAGCTGCTTCATACAAAGCTTGCTGGAATATTCGCCATCCCTGCCATATACATAACCATGTAGTACCCAATCGCTTGCCAAATTAATGCAAATGCAAGTGAGTAAATAACAATACTTTGATCACTCCAGCCATAATTTATTCCATGCTTCTGGTAATACAGCATTTAAAAGTCCAGCTTTTTGGATCGTAAATTGCTGAGAAAATACCTGCAATAACTACGATTGATAAAAATATTAGGGATGTGAAAATAATTCTGAAGAAGTTGTTTCCGCGAATCTTTTCTGTTGAAAGGATTGCCGCGAAAAGAACTGCCAATACTACTGTAAAGAGTGTTACCACTACGATTAGTAAGATTGTGTTCTGAATCGTTCTAAAGAAATTTTCATCTTGCCATAAGATTTTAAAGTTATCCAATCCAACAAATTGTTGATTGTTTGAGAATCCGCCCCATTTGAACATGGACATGCGGAATACTTGAATCGTTGGGTAAATTAAAAACGTAAAGAATAAAATTAGTGCAGGTAATAGACACACGAGAATAAATAAATTTTTCTCTCTTTTTCTACGATTTTTCATCGTTCTGCCCTCTTTCAACCATTTTTAGATAAAATGAGAGTGGGCGGAAGGAATTTTCATCCTTGAAAATTGCTTCGCATCCCACTCTTATTTAATTCATTCTATTTGAATTATTCAACTGCTGCTTTTAGTTTTTGGCTAACTTCTTCTACAGATTTTTGCCATTCAGCAACTGTTTTTTGACCAGATGCTACAGAGTCGATTTGACCATATAATGTGTCTTTCATGCTTACGCCTTCAACAGGTTTAGTAGCTACGAAGTTACCATTGATTACGCCATCAACTTCATCTACAACTTTGTATAATGATTTCAATTCATCAGGTAACTTAGCTGTTACACCTTTAATTGGTTGAGCTGCGTTGTATTTAGCAAAGATTTCTGCTGCTTTGTCAGAGTATAAGAATGATAAGAATTCTTTAGCTGCTTCTTGGTTCTTAGATTCTTTTGGAACCCAGATGTGTTCGAAGAATGAGTAAACATAACGTTTGCCACCTTTTTTTCGATTGCTGGTGCAGCTGTCATAGACCATTTGAATCCTTCTGCACGAGGTGCTTTAGCCATTTCCCCAACTACCCAAGTACCGTTTGGCATGAATAAAGCTTTGTTGTCTAAGATTAATTGTTGGTTCTTAGTGAAGCTTTGTGGGTTTGCGTTTGCTACTGTTGAAGGTTCAACGTTTTGTAAGAATGTTCCTAATGCTTCAAAAAGCTTTTAGTTGCGCCTTCAGAAGTGAATGCTCCTGTGTCATATTTCATTGCTTTTGTTGAATAAATCAACGCCTCCAGCGTTTGCTAATAATGCTGGGAAGAAGCTATCTAAGTATCCAGATACTGGATAAGTGAATAATGAAATGCCATCTTTCTTAGCTTTTTTTCAGCTAATTCTTTCATACCAGGCATATCTTTTTGGAACTTCCCAACCTTTTAGATTTGAATAACGCTTCGTTGTAGAATAATCCTGTTGGAGCGTAGAACATTGGTGCTAAGTAGTGTTTTCCGTCTCCGTAAGGGTCAGTTACTGTTGTTCCTAATACGTTGTTTAATAATTTTTCAGAAACTTTTTTGTCTTCGCCGTAAACTTTCATATCGAATAATCCAGTTAAGTCAGCTAAAGCTTTTTCTTTAATTAATGTTTCTGGTAAAGCTTTTTTACGTCCTAAAGCTAACATTACGATATCTGGGTAATCGCCAGCTTTCATTTGAGGCGTAATTTTATCTTCAATTTCCTTATCTTGAGTCAATTCCACTTTAACGTTTGGATTAGCCTCTTCATAAGCTTTGATGATTGCTGGCCACATTTCTGCGCCGTAACCACTTTCTAAGGCAGCTAATTTAAGAGTAACTTTCTCTTTAGCAGCTCCTCCTTGTTGAGTAGTTGAATCTGTCTTACTAGTGCTGTTGCTATTATTTCCGCAAGCTGCTAAAGATACAGCTGCTAATAATGCTGCGCTTGATAGTAATACTTTCTTTTTCATGTTGTCTCCCCCTAGTTCTATTACTTTTTAAGACACTTTTAGTTTACAACGAAAAAACCGCTTTCACAATAACTATTTTGCTTTTGACTTGTACTATTTTGCTCTCTTTGGAAACGGTATCATGTTTCATTATTTCGATAAAGCGCTAAAAAACCTATCTACAATAGGATTTCTCATGTAGATAGGTTTCATTTTGTCTATTTTATTTAATTGGTAAAAATTTCTTCAAAATCACCATTGTTTGGTCCATGATAATTCCACTAATTAATAATGACACTACAGGTCCAATATTTGGCCATTGCCCCAAAATCGCTGCGGTTACTACACAGCTTGCATCGATGAAGAATTTGTTTCGAGGAATGGATGTTTTGAATTTCTCATGTAAGGCAAGCGTCGCCGCGATATACGGTCCGACTCCAAGTTCTGCTAAGGCATACACCGCGCATCCCATGGCGATTAAGGCAATCCCTACGACCATGGCCACTACTTTTACGGCGATATCCATTTCGGCAAGAGCGCTAAAGTCGAACAGTTCAATAAAGAAGCTTTGTAAGAACATCCCTACAACTGTTCCAAATCCAATATATCTCCAGTTGATGCTCAGCGTAATCGCAAGAAATACAAGTGAAACGATAATATTACTTGTTCCCATTTCTACACCAAATGTGCGGTTTAACCCTTCCCACACAAGAACGACAACGTCCGCTCCTAATGTACTAGAGCCCGCCATCTTCGCGCCTAGTCCGATTAAGAAGCAGGCGATGACAAGTAACACTAGTCTCAGTCCTAAATAATCTTTTTTCAATCTCATTCTCCTTATTTAGCCCAGTTTTCAGGACTCCACATACGTCCATCCAACTCTCCATGTGCTTGTTCAATTCGTTTTGCTTGTTCTAATAGAAGAGTTTTTGCAGCCACAAGCAATGCGCGTTCTTTATAGTCTTTTGCTTCGCCAATCCATGCATCGAGCAACTGGATTTTCTCAATAATCTCCATACTGACTCTCCTCCCAGTTACTAAGATGCATCTCGAGCTCCAGTCTTTCGTCCTGGTTTTCCTTGATCCACTCTGCGATTTGTTCCCAATGTGCACCAGGCAATGCTTCTGCACGTTTGATGAACCACTCTTCGGTATCTTTTAGTGTTCCGTGATGTTCTTTGTCACGTATTGTAAATATTCCACGAGTAAGACTTGTTTCGCCTCTTCAGTCTTATAATCAAACTGATGTACCTCAAAAATCGGTAAATAGGTCCACCCCATCGCATTGGCTAACGCTTGGAATGGGCGCAAGAGTTCCGAAATCGTAAATTGTTCTTTCCCACCTGCACGAAAGGCTTCTTCTTTCACACCGAGTGTCACAACAATTCCGAGTTCCTTAATCTGTTTGGCAAAAGGCGCACTCTTACTCATCACTGTATCGATCCATTCCTTCATCACAGAAGGCGCTTGGTACCAATACATCGGGAATTGAAGAATCAGACGCTGTGCACTAGAATCTGCCAAAGCTTTTTCTTCATCCGATTTTGTAAAATGCGGTTTTGCTTCACTCCATACTTCATCTAAATGACGAACCGCAACCGACTCTTCCCCTTTTAAAGTTGCAAGGAAAAACTGTTGGCTCGATGACGTTTGAATTGTTGGATGGCTAATCACCACCATTGTTTTCATATTACGCGTTTCCTTTCTGTGAAAGTACTTCTAGAAGAGCATTCGTGTTATCCACAAAATACTGAATGGCAAATGGTAATGCCGCATCATCCACTAAGAATGCTAGGTGATGCCATTCGCGTGGGCAACCTGTTCCGATAAAGACGAAACATCCAGGAACGTGTTCCATATAATTGGCGAAATCCTCTGCTCCTAAAGTTACTTCCGGTGTCACCACTGTCGCAAATTTCTCCGTCACACTTTTAACCACTTTTGTGACTGCAGCATCATTATGCACGACAGGTGGCGTTAAAATCCATTCGATACTACCTTTTTGTCCGTATACATCTGCGGTTTGGACAATCATCTTCTCGAATTGCTCGGTCATTTTACGTTCCACTTCTTTATTAAAGGTACGAATCGTTCCTTCAAAAAATACTTTCTCTGGAATCACATTCCATGTATTCCCTGCTTCGATATGCGATACGCTTAATACCACAGGTTCGAGCGGAGAAGTATGACGAGCAACGATGGCTTGGGCATTGGCAATCACTTGGCATGCCGTCACGATTGGATCGTTCCCGTTGTGCGGTGCTGCCGCATGTGTTCCTACCCCTGTAATTTCTGCTTTAAATTGGCCGACTGCTGCCATCAGAGGTCCTTCCTTCACACCAATCGTTCCAACTGGAATTTCTGGTTTATTATGGAATCCAATAATCGCGTCCACTCCGTCAAGCACGCCTTCTGCAATCAATGCGCGTGCTCCTTGGTTACTTTCTTCGGCCGGTTGGAAAATAAAGCGAACTTTCCCTTTTAAATTAGCTTCTTGTTCCTTCAACACTTGAACGGCTCCAAGTAGGCTTGCTGTATGGAAATCATGTCCACACGCATGCATTGCTCCTTCATTTTTTGAAGCGTAGTCTAATCCTGTTTGTTCCACAATCGGTAAGGCATCGATGTCAGCACGTAAGGCTAATGTTGGTCCATTGTCGTTTCCGATTTCTGCCACGACTCCAGTTTTAGACTTTAAACCCCAGCATGTAAGTCCCATCGCTTCTAGGGCTTCGCGGATATAGCGAGTCGTTTCGATTTCCGTTCCGGATACTTCTGGATACATATGTAAATGACGGCGATGTGCCGTAGCGCGTTCAATAACTTCTTTTGTAATCATAACTCTCTCCCCAATCTGTTTCCTACACATTGTAACAAACTAGGCGGCTTTATGCACCATGAATTCCCTTGAAAAACAATAAAAATTCTGTTTACCCACTGCATCAAAATAGACCCTGTTTCAAAAGAAACAGAGTCTATGGGATTAGCCTTTTTGAAGAGCCACCATTTCGGCATATTGTCCATTGAGTTGCATCAATTCATCATGCGTTCCGCGTTCCACAATTTCTCCTTTATCCAACACAAATTTGGTCTGCATGAGCAATCGTAGAAAGTCGGTGCGCAATCATAAAGGTTGTACGCCCTTCTTTTACGACATTAATTGCGTTTTGAATAATCTCTTCCGTCTCGGTATCGATATGCGAAGTCGCTTCGTCTAGAATTAAGATTTTCGGGTCAAAGACAATGGCCCTAGCAAATGAAATCAATTGGCGTTCTCCTGAAGAGAAGTCCATCCCTTTTTCTTTTACTTCGTAGTCCAATCCTTTGTCACTCTTTGTAAAGTAGATGTCCTCCACCTACTTTCACGAGCGCCTCTTTAATCGTCTCCGGTTGAATCGATTCATTATTGAGCCCGACGTTTGAAGCAATTGTTCCTGTGAATAAATACGGATCTTGAAGCACGATACCCATTTCGCTTCGAACGCTGCGTCTGTTAAAGTCACGCGTGTTTTTTCCATCAATCAAGATGGCTCCACTCGTTGGGTCATAGAATCGAAAGAGCAAGTTCATAATAGAAGATTTTCCTGAACCGGTATGTCCGACAAACGCCACCGTCTGCCCAGGTTCTACCGTGAAATTCAAGTTCTTCAATACAGGAACTCCCGGTGTATATTCAAAACTCACATCTTTAAATTCAATTCGTCCTTCGTCAAAGGTAAAGAGTTCTTCTCCGGAGTCTTCGCTTGGCGTATCCATTAATTCAAACACACGGTCACCGGCAGCCATTGATTGTTGGAAACCAGACACGACATTCATAAAGGTTTGAATCGGCTCGTAAACACGGTTGACATAATCAATAAAGGCATATAGGAGCCCCGCTGAAATCCCCAGCGTTCCACCGATAAATTGCATTCCGAAGTAATACACAATTCCAAATAACGTAAAGTTTCGAAGTAAGCCAACTAAACTCCATGAGAAGTACGACTCAAGAATTAATTCCTTACGACCAATCTCTACCCAAGACGTAGCCGTCGCATCATATTCTGCAACAATCTTGTCTTCTTGTTGGAAGGCTTGAACGATACCAGCACCTTGAATGCTTTCGTTTAACTGTCCACTCAATTGACTGTACAGTTCACGATTCTCAGAATAGTATTTTTTCTGCATCACGGCAACGGTTCTCTGCCATAGCATCATCACCGGAACTAGGAATAATAACACGAGTCCCAGCGTCGCATTTAATAAGAAAATCGTTACGTACACCCCAACAAGCATCACGACAGTACTCAGCAGTGTCGAAATCCCGCTTACGTAGAAGTTCGCACGTACGGATTCCGTATCACTCGTGATTCTAGAAACCACTTTTCCGGCAGGTAAATGGTCGAAATACGATACTGGCAAGGTTTGCACATGCTCGAACACTTCGTCACGAATGCGTTTAGCCACGCGGTTCGAGAGAGTCTTCATATATAAACGGTTTAAATAACCACCAGCCGCTCCAATTAAGTTCACGGCCACGTAAATGCCCACGCATAGGAGCACACTTCCAGCATCGAAGACATGCGATTGTCCCATCGGCGTAATCACATTATCAATCATATATTTTGCCACAAGGGGTCCTGTTAAAGTCGCAACCGTTGAAATCAACAGGCAGACGAGTCCAATCACAACTCCTTTTTTCTCATAGCGGAGGTAGCTTAATAATCGCTTCATCGTTTTCATTCGATTTCCTCCTCTATCTCTTGAATCAAGTACTGTTCATAGTACCAACCACGTTGTGCGAGTAACTCCTCGTGGGTACCCCTCTCACTAATACGCCCTTCATTCATCACGATAATCTCATCGGCATGACGAATCGCAGAGAGTCGATGGGCAGAAATAATATTCATACAACCACCGCGCTCTTCTTGCAAGTGTGCGATAATTTCACGTTCCGTTTTCGCATCCACTGCGGATAATGCATCATCTAAAATTAAACATTCGCGGTTCCGTAAGAAGGCACGCGCAATCGATAGCCGTTGTTTTTGACCACCACTTAGCGATACCCCTTTTTCTCCGACCATCGTATCGAGCTGCTCTGGCATGCGTTTCACATCTCCATCAAAGGATGCCAACGTCAACGCTTCCCAGATTTCCTCATCGGTTGCATCCTCTTTCCCGAATAACATATTCTCGCGAATCGTGCGTGAAAAGAGGGGTGTGTTCTTGTGGGACATAGGCTAGATGTCCTGCTACCATTTGAGGATCATAATCAATCAATGGTTCTCCGTTAATGAGAAGCTGCTCTCCTCGGTAAGGAAATTGATGTAATAATTGCATCAATAGCGTCGTCTTCCCAGAACCTGTTTTTCCAACGATTCCAAGCGTCTCGCCTTTATTTAATGTAAGGTTAATTTCTTTTAATAATGGCGACTCTTCACCTGGATACGTAAAGTTGAAGTCCTTAAACTCAATGGATTCAATCGTCTCGAGCGCTTTTGTACCGCCGCGTTCAATTTCATCATCATGTTTCAACACTTCATTAATACGCTCGGTTGCTACTTTTCCGCGTTTATAGTTCGTGATAATATCGCCAATCATAAACATCGGCCACATAATCGACCCCATATAGACTTGGAATGCAATGACATCCCCGACTAGAATGTCCCCAGTCGATACTAGATACCCACCGTAGAGAAGCGCAATGGTAAAGCTGATCATCATAAATAATTGCGCGAGTGGAATAAAACGAGACTCAATCTCTGCCACGACGATATTTTGCTTCATGGCCTTTTTCGTTTTCGCACGAAATTCATCCATCATCGCATCTTCTTGTCCGTAAGCTCGAATCACATACGTCCCGTCAATCATCTCCAGCACTTCATTATTTAATTGTGAAACTGCATTTTGCGCCTTGTTGTACTCTTCTTCTAAATCGAATCCCCATTTATACACAAGATACGAAAGGATTGGCAGTGGCAAAACTGCTGCGATGGTCAGTGGCAACGAAATCGTTGTAACCATCATATAAAGTGATACGCTCCCCAGTAATGTAGAGTTCATCAAGGCAAACATACCGAACCCCATCATTTCACCAATCGTTGAAACGTCTTCACTGCTACGCGTAATAATATCGCCCGTTCTAAAATGCGCGTAAAACGGAATTTTCTTCCGTAAATTATTGCGCAGTAACTTCACACGTAATTCTTTTTGAACTTCATAATACCCAATAAAAATAAAATATGTCCAAATACTCTCCGTAATATAGGCCACAAGAATAATCCCGACTAAAACCACAAGCTGTGTCCAAAGCCACTCGGCGTTCAGTTCACTCGCCACGATGTTATCGACGACTTGTCCGATAATCCGAGCTGGGTACACCGCCGCAATACTACTTGCAATCATCAAAATGAAACTAACAAGGTAGCGCATCGGATGTTTTTTTATAAAATTAATAATGACTTTCAATAAATCGTTCATCGTTTTCCTCCATCAAAAAAGCCGTAACCTTCCCCACGCATGGAAAAAGTAACGGCTCACTTAAATAACTCTATAAAAATGCGCTATACTTCATTCACCAAAATTGGAAGGTTTCTCAAAATTGTACTTGTTTTACGTTTAAGTTGTTCATTGATTTCTCCTCCAATCTGATAAATTTAACGTTATATCTGAATTATACCGCAAAACACCGTCATGTCAATACCTTTCGAAGTTTTTCACAATCGAATTCATTGATAATGGTTCTCAATACGGTTACAATAGAATCATTACAAATTAGAAAAGGATGAAAGATTTACAATATGGCAAAAGACATTCGTGTTTTACTTTACTATAAATATGTTCCAATCGAAAATGCGGAACAATTTGCGGCAGATCATTTAGCATTCTGCAAATCAATCGGATTAAAAGGACGTATCCTTGTCGCTGACGAAGGAATCAACGGAACTGTATCTGGTGATTACGAAACAACTCAAAAATATATGGACTATGTTCACTCTCTTCCTGGCATGGAAGACTTATGGTTTAAAATCGATGAAGAAAGCGAACAAGCCTTCAAGAAGATGTTCGTTCGTTACAAAAAAGAAATCGTACACCTTGGCTTAGAGGATAACAACTTCGATAACGATATTAACCCGCTTGAAACAACAGGTGCTTACCTTTCACCAAAAGAATTCAAGGAAGCACTCCTTGACGAAAACACTGTTGTACTAGACACTCGTAACGACTATGAGTACGATCTAGGTCACTTCCGCGGAGCTATCCGTCCTGACATTCGCAACTTCCGTGAATTACCACAATGGGTTCGCGATAACAAAGAGAAATTCATGGACAAACGTGTCGTTGTTTACTGTACAGGTGGCGTTCGCTGTGAGAAATTCTCTGGCTGGATGGTTCGTGAAGGCTACAAAGATGTTGGTCAATTACACGGTGGTATCGCAACTTACGGAAAGACCCGGAAGTTCAAGGCGAATTATGGGACGGAAAAATGTACGTATTCGACGAGCGTATCGCTGTTGACATCAACCACGTAGACCCAGTTGTTATTGGGAAAGACTGGTTCGATGGTACACCTTGCGAACGTTACGTAAACTGTGGAAACCCAGAATGTAACCGTCGCATTCTCTGCTCTGAAGAAAACGAAGACAAATACTTACGTGGTTGCTGCCATGAATGTCGTGTTCACCCACGTAACCGCTACGTACAAGAGCACAACCTATCACTAGAAGAAGTCGTTGCTCGTCTTGAAGCAATCGGCGAAGAATTAGATACAGTAAAAGCTTAATAGAGAGAAACGTATCTAAAAGTCACCATTAGTGACACCTTCGAATCCTAGCGGATTTTATCATAACTACAATAATGGGGTACCGGTTCGAGCCTATAGTCTCTCACCTTTAAAGCCTCAAAGCTGGAGTAAGGAATAAATTCCTAACTCCAGCTTTTTTCGCATTTAATACCCTTCCCCATTATTGTGGTTATGAAATCCGCAAGATTCTTCGGTTTCAGTATTTATAAACTACATACGTTTCTCTCTATTAAGTTTCATTACTTTTCTTGCACCGACTGCTCTGCTCTCTCCTGAAGAAGCGAAAAATACCCTATTTTGCCATGGCAAAATAGAGTATTCTTGCGTTTAACGGAATTCTTTGTCGACAGTTTCTAATGCTGCGGCGATGACTTGATGCATATCGTAATAACGATACTGTCCAAGGCGTCCTCCGAAAATCACTTGCGGAACCGTCTGCGCTAATTTCTTATACTGTGCGTACAAGTCGTTGTTCACTTTATTATTCACTGGGTAATAAGGCTCATCTCCCACTTTCCAATCGGCAGGATACTCACGCGTAATTACCGTTTTCGGCTGAGTGCCAAACTCGAAATGCTTATGCTCGATGATACGAGTGTATGGCGTTTCGCGGTCTGTATAGTTCACCACCGCATTTCCTTGGTAGTTCTCTACGTCCACGACTTCTGTTTCAAATCGTAGTGAACGGTATTCCAGCGTTCCAAGTTCATAATCGAAGAACTCGTCAATCATTCCCGTGAAGACGATTTTGGCGCCACTATTTAAGTACTCGTCTTTTTTCGCGAAGAAATCGACATTCAACTCTACTTCGATATTCTCGTGGTCTAGCATGGCTTCAATCATCTTCGTATAGCCGCCAATCGGAATTCCTTGGTACGTATCGTTGAAGTAGTTGTTATCGTAAGTATAGCGAACAGGCAAGCGGCGGATGATAAACGCTGGTAATTCTGTAGCCGAACGTCCCCATTGTTTCTCCGTGTAGCCCTTGATGAGTTTATAGTAAATATCTTCCCCAACAAGAGAAATCGCCTGCTCTTCTAAGTTCTCAGGTTCTTTATCGCCGAGTACCGCACGCTGCTCAGCGATTTTTGCTTCAGCTTCTTGTGGCGTCACGACACCCCATAATTTATTAAAAGTATTCATGTTAAATGGCAAGTTGTAAATCTCACCGTTGAAGTTGGCAACTGGAGTATTCGTATAACGATTAAATGTCGCAAACTGATGCACGTAATCCCAAATCTTCTTGTCGCTCGTGTGGAAAATATGCGCACCATATTCGTGCACTTGAATCCCTTCCACTTCTTTTGTATAAATATTCCCCGCAATATGGTTTCTTTTCTCAATCACTTTTACTTTATAACCGCGTGTTGCTGCTTCGTGTGCAAAGGTTGCACCGAATAATCCAGCACCCACAACGATGTAATCAAATGGTTTCATGTGGTTTCCCCATTTCTTATGTTGTCTTGTTTATTATACCATGGACCCTTCAGGCAAACCAAATCGATGAGGCACACTTTGCGAAATTATCATATATGATAATTTCTCCCATAATAAATATCCAGTGGCTTAGCGGGTGGCTTTTCAATTTCGGGCATAGCTCTGATCTCAGAGCGACGCCTCAAGGCGCTCGTGTGGCCTGCGACGAGCACCTATTTATATTTTCCTGTAAACGGATCTTCCAATTCTAATTGTTCCGCTATTTTAATTAGAAAAAAGAAAGTTTTCACTCCTTTTCACACTTTATAAATTTCGCTTTGCTTTTCTTGATTTTACAATCATATAGGCGCCAATAATGACGAGTACGCAGAAAACGACACTTCCCAAAGTGATATTCATAAAAGCAATTTTTTGAGGAATATCGGCACTTCCATACTCTTTCATCATCATGGTTTGCAAGAAAAAGATAGAAAAGAGAGAGAGGAAGCAAAACTGATATTTTTACTAGATTTGAGCTCTGGAGAATGAAATTTCCGGATACGAATGATATTAGATATCGCTGTAATGATATTGATGAATGTCGCAAGAGCAATGATGTAGAGCAAGAAAGGATAGCGCGCGTGAATTTGGTCATCATGATGACTGACATAGATGAGAAAACATTTAAGGCACTTAACCAATTGGAACAAGCTATTGTTGACTACATTGATTACTACAACAACAAACGAATTAAGGTAAAACTAAAAGGACTTAGTCCTGTGCAATACAGAACTAAATCCTTCACTTAAATTATTTGTTTAACTTTTGTGGTCAGAACAAACAGTGCTTTTTTTGTTGAAATCGCAAAGAATCTAAGCTTTCTTTTTGCAGATAACATTCGCTCTTTTATTTTCGGTATGATTGAGTCGATGCCCCGTTCTCGACCGGTTATTATTGCAACTTATCGAATGCTAGAGCACTATGCCATCACTTTTTGGAAGAATACTTGGAGCAATTCTACGCAGAATGGAATGCGAAAAAGTGATAATTAAAGAGACGAAAAAGCTGAGAATATGATTTCCCAGCTTTTTTGAATGCGATAGAAATAGCAACTAGACTATTTACGAAAGGCCTCAATAATGTAGGTGAAGCCAGTAACTAAAAATGAAAAGGCAATGACATAAACGACAAAGACACCTGTAGCCACTGGATTGAACAGAATCACTAGACCTAGTAAAAATACAAGCAAGGCTACCCACGTGATATTGCTACCAATAATAGGGAAAATCAATCCTAGACGATTGCCTTTAAAGAAAGCAATAATGGCTTCTACAATTAACCAAATTCCTACAATGGTCGGAATGACGACCGGCAGGGTCACAAAGCCATAAGCCACGAGGTAAAGAGCTAAGAGAAGACTAACAAACCCTTGGAAAAGATAAACAGGTGAGCGAAGCTCTTTTGGTGCAGAGAAATAGCCTAAAATAGCTGCTATAGAAGAAACCAGTAAACCAAATGAAATCCACCAGCTGTAAGCAACAAGATTAGCTACTGGGTTTGTAAATAGCAAAAGTCCTAAAAAGACAAAAACAACTCCTGCAAGGAATAGCAGTAAACGATTAGAAAATTTCATTTCAATACCCCCTATATAGTATAGTATATTTTGATAATAAAACTATTTTACCTATTTTTATAGAAAATATCAATAAAATAAATAGAGAATTTGGAACTTTCAGTCTGATTTGCAATAAATATCCACCGGCTTATGTAAGTTAGACAGAAAATCTAACTTTTAGGGTGCACTTCATGCCTGGCAGTTCGAAACTCTATTTAGTTAAATCCAAAGAATCGTTGTGTGACGGTGTAAATTCCGTTTGACAGAACTTGTCCCGGTTTATTTTTGGACATCGCAATTTTACTGACCACATTTTTGCTAATGAGTTGGAAAACTTCTGGATTCGCTTCTTTTAAATCAGCAAGTAAGGCTTTCTTCTTCTCTTGATGCTCTACTTGGCCACCCTTATTGAGTAACGCACAAGAAATCACCGTTGTAATCTCTAAGTGGTTTATTAAGTAGTTCTTCAAGACGGTTGGAAATTGCCAATCACTATGGTAATTCGCCATCAATAACTCATTCACTCGAATCTGTTGATCGATACGGCTAATCATCACTTTCTCGTTCACGGATTGATCTTCACGACCGATAAAGTAACGATAGAAGTCCACGTTCATATAGTATAAAGACTTGCTATATTGTAGCGGTACGAAGACAAACAAATTATCCACGTAGAACGTATGCTCTGGCAACTGAAGGCCTGATTTACGAAGTAAGTTCATATTGTAAATGAGTGAGTGCATCATCATGTATTTTCCACGACGAAGCGACTTGGCATCATCCCAAGTGAACACTTGATTTTCAGGAAATGCAGAACTGTAACGCATGATTTTTTTCGTTTTCGCGCCTTCTTTTTCATAGACGAAGTTCGTAATAAACACATCTACTTCTTCGCCTGTTTCTTCGAAGCGTTGTAATTGTTCTAAAATTTTTAAATACGCACGCACATCCACCCAGTCATCACTATCGACGACTTTGAAGTACTTCCCAGTTGCGTTCGCCATCCCCGTATTCACGGCTCCACCATGACCTTTGTTTTCTTGATGGATGGCACGGATAATCGTTGGATAAGCTGCTGCATATTGGTCAGCGATGCGAGCAGTATTGTCTTTCGAACCATCGTTAATGATTAAGATTTCGACCTCTTCACCACCAGCAAGGAGCGTTTGAAGACAATAATGCATATATTCTTGAGAGTTGTAGCATGGGACTGCAATGGTTAATAATTTCATGGGGGTTACCTCTCGTTTCTAGTAAACTTATCTTATTTACTATACCATTTTTCGGTCATTTTGTCAGTTTGACTCCCTTAATCCTCTTATGAAAAAAGCCCTCTTCGCATGGAAGAAGGCTTCGACAATACTGTTGCTTTTTTTATGCTTGTTGTTTTTGTTCTTTTCGTGCAATCCATGGAAGGACGAGTCCGAGTCCAAGAAGCGCAAATGGCATAATGATATTTGAAATTAAGACAAACCACCATTCAGATGGGTTTTGCGCATAATCTATTTGTGGCACCATTCCGAGAATACATGCAAATGCAGTGAAGGCAAATCCCCAAAGTCCCATTAAGAAACCAAGTGTCTTATTGCTAATGTATTTATATTCGGCTCCCTTAAATTTATCCCAATGGCGGTATAAGAACATAAAGGCGACAAATACCCACAAGAAGCACATTGGAGAAACGATGGCGTTCAAGTTTGTCATCCAAACCACAACTGTATCGATTTCCTTAAGTCCTAGAGCCGGCATGACAATTAGAGCCCCTGTTAAAATCCCTGTAAGCAAGTATCCATTTCTCAACGTACCGTTCTTTGTGCGTGCACGAAGCCAGCGAGGAACATATTCTTCATCGGCACTACCAAGGAAGATTTGAAGTGGCGCATCAATCGATAATGCCAACGTCGCGGTTTGCCCGATAAATTGCGTTAATGCGTAAATCGTAACTAGCACATTCCCAATATTCCAGTGTTTTCCAAGTACGGCAAATGCTTGGTAAGCTCCATTTCGCATTAAGTCTTGCGGGATATTGTTGCTATCAAAAATCATCCCCATCGCAAATGACCCAAAGACTGCACAAATTCCCACCATGACCGCCATCGCAATCATCCCTTTTGGAAATTCTTTAGCTGGATTCTTGAGTTTATGCACGTATGGAGACATACACTCTGCCCCTCCGACCGAGAAAACAAGAAGCGCAATCGTTGTGAAGTATGAAAAATCAAACTTTGGAATATACGTTTCAATCTTATCCATATTAGCGGTTGCTAGTTGTAAATCAGGTTTAATGAGTGGAACCCCGACTGCTAATAGGATGAACAGAATTGACATCACAAACATCGCGGTTCCCGCAATCGTTCCTAAGAATTTCAACGCGCGAATTCCCTTTGTTGAAATATAAAGGACGGCTAAGAAAAAGGCTAAACAGACTGTTACCAGTAGTGGAATTGGCAGTTCATCGATAATTCCTGAGTGTCCTTGGAATACCCATCCGAGTGCAATAAGAATCGTCTGCGGTTTTTGCGCTAAATAAGGAATCTGCACCACCCAAAATGTCCATGCGGCAAAATACGCTAGTTTCTTGGTAGACGTATGTTTAATCCAATCACTGACTCCCCCTTCACTATCTTCAAACGTCGAACCGAGTTGTCCAATCATTAATGAATATGGAATAAAGTAAATTACTAAAATAATGAGCCAAGATGTAATAACCACAATCCCTTGTTGGGCGAAGTTATTTACAACATTCCCCAAGCCCCACACAAAGTTAAATGCAATGAGGGATATCATCAGCCAACTCAGTTGCTTTTCATTTTTTTCTTCCATTTTTTTACCTCCTAAACCGAATCGCTGATTAATCACTCACTGAATAATGGTTGACCATCAAATTACTTGCACGAAGCAATACCTTATCGAGCAATGCAGCTGTCTTTTCTTCGACGAAATCACTCATTTGTTGATTTTCCACTTCGAAGTCGATTGCTTCTCCTTTTTCAAGTTTGGCATCGACTTGAGCAATCATGGCTTCTCCACGAGACAAAGTATTCTTTTGATAACTTTCAATATCCGCTTGATGTTCCAAATAGTGCGCATCTGCAAGCCCTGCAATTAAGCGACTTGACCAGTAGAAGGAATCCGTTGAAACCTTCGCTGTTGTATTGGCAAAATACGCAGGCGTTGTGTCCACTTGTGTAAAGAATGGTACAGCCGTTGTAAATGGCATTGACCCATACGATACCCATTGAATTCCTGTTGTATCATGAGGACGATTTGGACGAATTTGTAGGATAGCCGTTTGACTCGTACGATTAATCCCTACTGTACGGAAACGACGATTGCTCTTACCATCACCTAAGTTTCCATAAGGATCATATGGTGTAAATTGATAATGCGTACTCATCGATTCTTTCACATCTTCGACTGTAATCTTGCGATACGGAACGCGTGCCCATGGAATTTCAAAGCTCGTTGGAGATTGTTCCACTTCCGGATTAAACATGCGTTGAATATCCCAAGCACGAGGCGTGTTATACAAGCGGTCTTTGTCGCGTTGGGAACCGAATGCATACCGTGGATTGAACGATTCGCCGTCAAAGTTTAAGTTCAAGTGATGACGAATCATAAAGTCTTTCAAATCAGGGTCGCACATAAAGTTTTCTTTGTCTTCAAAATCAAAGAAGTCGCTTCCGAGTTGATTTGGATTTACGACATATGCATCATCTGGCACACGGCGAGCCATCCAGTGATGTCCACCAATTGATTCTAACCACCAGATTTCATTCACATCGGAAATTGCAATCCCGTTTGATTCATACGTTCCAGCCGTTTCAAGGAGATGTCCAAGACGCTCCACCCCTTCGCGCGCTGTTTTAATATAAGGCAACACCAATGTGAAGATGTCTTCTTCCCCAATCCCTGTTTCCACGAGTGGGTCGGCCCCTAATACACGCGGATTTGTCGAAATCGTTTCTGTCGCACTCACCGCAACATTATAAGCATTAATCCCTGCAGCTCCCCAGATGCCTTCGTTATTGATAGCATTTGGCATGGCCGTATAGCGAACAGGATTGTCTGGTAAATCTGTTTCAAATCCTGAAATCACTGCTTTATAGTGACGTGGTTGGTCTTCTGGACGTACCACAATGAATTTCTTTGGAGTGAACTCTCCATTACATGAGTCCTCTGTACGCGCTACTAGCGTTGAACCATCGTAGCTGGCCTTCTTTCCGACAAGAATCGTTGTACATGAATCATGTTCTTGGTCAAATCTCATAAAAATTACCTCCATTAACTTTATTTCTACACTTAAATTATAGTCCTATTCGCACTATTTCTCAAAGGTCTCGGCGCTATTTTTTTCTGAAATTTCTTCCTAAGGATAGGTAAAAAAAAGAACCTAGAATAAACTAGATTCTTTTGCTACTCCTATTATTGTTTTCGTTTTCGATACACTATTTCAGCGATGGTAATCATAACGGCAATGAGCCATAAAATGAGCACTGTTGTGAGCGCGTATTGAATATTATAGTAGAGTGCAGCAATACAAAGAATCATCCCTACGGCCACTACATAACGAAAATTAAAGGGCGCTACACGGTGAATATACCAAAAAACGAAATCTTCACCAGGATTCTTTGTCACTTTATAATCTTCTATTAACTCTCTAAACTTCTCAACCATCTGAAACACTCCTTATTTTTTATCCGGAATTACACAAAATAGATAGTAAGTAATAAAAACTGTCAGCGCGCCAAGTCCAATTTTCACCGCTAAAATCGGAGCTAAGTAAATGGAAATGGCCATTAAAATATAGATATAAACAATAATTTTCTTTTTACGACTGCGCGCAATTGACTTCGTTTCACGGTAATCTGCGACATATAGTTGATACAGTTTTGTCTGTTGAAACCACTCTTCAAAACGAGTAGAACTCTTTGAAAAACATACCACTGTCAGCAGTAGAAACGGTGTCGTCGGAAGTACTGGGAGCACAATTCCAATTAACCCCAGCGCTAGCGAAATCCACGCGATAATAAAATACACCACTCTCATTCTTTTTCCTATTCCTCCTCGGCTAATTGCGCCACTCTTCGATCAATAAAATACTCTAATATTTTTGTAAGAATAAAGAGTATACTCACAAAATAGAAGAAATAGACAAAATAACTGATGGAGACATTAATGGCTAGAAGGAAGGTCGCCACAAGCACAATCACCCAAAACAGCTTCAAGGCGAAGAGCCATCTTTGCTTCTTCATCCATTGCTTATCGGTTAATGTATGGTCACCCTTATCAAGCGCGATAATCGTATCAATAAACTTGGTAAAACGTTCTTTCAAGCACAGTCTCCTCTCTTTTAGTAAGCATAGTGTAGCACAACCCTATAAACTAGTAAATTTATTTTAATCGATTTTTAATCAATAAAAAACGCCTCTTTTGAAATCTTTCAATTCCAAAAGAAGCGTCGTTATTTTATTGTTATTTTTCATTTCTTAACTTCGTAATGAAGTGCTCGATACGATCTAAGGCTGTTTTTAAGTCCTCGATTGAGTAAGCGTAAGAGATACGTAGGAAGCCTTCCCCAGAGTCCCCAAAGGCTGTTCCTGGAACAACGGCTAAGCGTTCTTCCTCTACTAAGCGCATTGCAAATTCTTCAGAACTCAAACCGAATTGCGAGATGTTTGGGAAGATGTAGAAAGCTCCAAATGGTTCAAAGCAAGGAATGCCTAAGTCTTTGAAACGTTTTACCAAGTAACGGCGACGTTGGTTGTAGCTATCGCGCATTTCTACAATATCTTCTTCCGAATTACGTAGCGCATCCACACCCGCATATTGGCTAAGTGTTGGAGCTGACATAATCGCGAATTGGTGAATTTTATACATTTGTTCCATGATTACTGCTGGAGCTAAGGCATACCCAAGTCTCCATCCCGTCATCGCGAATGCTTTTGAGAAACCTCCGATTAAAATTGTACGGTCACGCATGCCATCGATTTCGATAACTGATACGTGAGGTTTTCCTGTGTATGTTAATTCTCCATATAATTCGTCAGAAACAACGATAATATCGTGGCGTTTTAACACGTCACAAACCGCTTCTAAGTCTTCACGTCCCATAACCGCACCAGTTGGGTTATTCGGGAAGTTCATTAGAATCGCTTTTGTCTTCGGTGTAATCACCGCTTCAAGGTCTTCTGGTGTGATACGGAATTGATTTTCTTCTTTTAACGGAAGAATCACAGGAGTTCCATCGGCCATTGTTACGGCTGGAACGTATGATACGTAACCTGGGTCACAAATAATCACTTCATCACCTGGGTTCAAGAGAACACGCATTGAAATATCTACGGCTTCACTTCCCCCAACGGTAATCACACACTCGTGCATTGGGTCATATTTGACCCCGTGACGGCCTTCAGTAAAGATACATACTTCTTCACGAAGCTCTTTTAACCCTGCATTAGCTGTATAGAATGTACGGCCTTCTTGCAACGCTTTAATTGCTTCTTGACGAATATGCCAAGGCGTATCAAAATCAGGCTCTCCAACCCCTAGGGAAACAATATCCTTGTATTCACTCGCCATATCAAAGAAACGACGAATTCCTGAAGGTTTCAAGTCCTTAATTTTATTATTTAACATATTTTCTAAATTCATGGAGTAACCACCTGACGTTTATCATCTGCTTTACCGACAAACATTGTGCCGTGATCTTTGTATTGTTTTAGTACAACATGTGTTTTAGTAGATTGTACTTCTTCAATCACTGAAAGACGTGAAGATACGAAGTTCGCGATTTCACGCATTGGCGCTTTCTTCAATTGCACCATGAAATCATATCCACCTGACATTAAGTAGACAGCTTCCACTTCTGGGAAATGATAGATTTTTTCCGCAATACGGTCGAATCCTTTTCCTTTTTGAGGATTTACTTTTAATTCGATAATCGCTGAAACATTCACGTTATCTGTTTTTTCCCAGTTGATTAATGTATGGTAGCCACAAATAATTTTGGCTTCTTCCATCTCTTTAATACGACGTTTCACTTCATCCACGTCAATTTCTAATAAAGAGGCAATTTCTTCTGGTGTTAAACGACTATTCTTCTCGATTAATTTTAAGATTTGCTCGTTCACTTCTTTGAACATAGGCTTTCCTCCTTTAGTCGCGTCCGCAACTTTATGTACTTATCTATTGTACCCTTTTTTCGCTAGAATTCCTAAGAATTTATTGCGACTTTATGAAATTTATAAACATTATCAAAAAAACTCTCTTCCATAATAGAAGAGAGCTTTATATCTTTACTGTGCTACTTGTTCAAAGTGAGCGACTAAGTCGTTGATAACTCCACTTGATACGATTGTGTCGATTTGTTTCATCGCATGGTACACGCTATCTGATTTTGAAGAACCGTGTGATTTCACAACTGCTCCTTTAAGACCAAAGAGTACCGCACCCCCGAATTGTGAGTAGTCCAATGTATTCTTTAATCCGTAGAACGTATTCTTCAATAAGAGCGCTCCAAGTTTTCCTTGGATTCCTTGCCCTTTGATTCCTTCTTTTAGAAGACCCATCATCGCAAGCGCTGTTCCTTCGATTGTTTTCAATACGGCGTTTCCTGTGAATCCGTCTGTTACAACGACATCCGCAGCACCTGTTAAGATGTCACGAGCTTCCACGTTCCCAACGAAGTTTAAGCTGTCATCTTCTTTCAAGAGTCCGTAAACTTCTTTTGCAAGTTCGTTCCCTTTTCCTTCTTCAGCTCCATTATTTAATAAGCCGATTGTTGGGTTCTCGTAACCAAGAACGTATTTTGAATAATAACTTCCAAGAATCCCGAATTGGTGAACATTCTTTGGTTTACATTCCGCGTTCGCACCTACGTCCATCATGATAAATTGACGGTTTTCTTTTCCAAGAACAGGCAACACTGGCATTAATCCTGGACGGTCGATTCCTTTAATACGGCCAACCACTAGTAATCCAGCCGTTAGAAGAGCCCCTGTGTTTCCGCAAGAGAAGAGCGCGTCGGCTTCCCCTTCTTTAACAGCCTTAGCGGCAACGACCATTGAAGCATCTTTCTTCGAACGAATCGCTTTAACCGGTTCGTCATCAGAGTTGATTTTTTCTGAACAGTGAATCACGCGAATATTTGGAAGTGATTCCTCCAAGCATGCATTCACTTTTGCTTCGTCTCCGTATAATTGAAACTCGACAGTTGGCATTTCCTTTGCTGCAAGGACGACCCCTTGGACGATTTCTTTAGGAGCATTATCTCCACCCATCGCGTCAATTGCAATTCTTACCATTGTTGTTCCTCCTCTTCTAGCCACGTGGCCGTGAAGTTATCCATTGATTTCTTTCGTTGTTTGTTCGATAAATGCCTTCATGCGTTTTGTCTCGGCTTTCTCCTGCTGGATCTTCCGAGGCATAAAGGATTGCATCTTTACGTGCTTGTTCTAGTATATCATAATCTCGTATTAAATCGGCAATTTTAAATTCTGGAATACCGGACTGTTTGATTCCAAATACATCCCCAGAACCACGGAGCTCCAAGTCTTTTTGACTAAGATAAAATCCATCCGTCGACTCGCACATAATTCGCATGCGCTCTTTCCCGTTTTCGGTCTTTGGACTCGCCACTAAAATACAGCTTGAGGCATGTTGTCCACGTCCGACACGTCCACGCAATTGGTGGAGTTGGGCTAACCCGAATCGATCCGCATCCAAGATGACCATCACTGTGGCATTCGGCACGTCCACCCCAACTTCGATGACCGTTGTGGAGACTAGCACTTGTAGTTTATTGGCTTTAAAGTCCGCCATCACCGCTTCTTTTTCTTCCGCTGGCATTTTCCCATGTAAGAGTCCAACTTTCACGCGGTCTGAGAAATGCGCTGAAATCATACGGTAAATCTCTTCGGCATTTTGCACATCGAGATGTTCCGACTCTTCAATCAGTGGCGAAATCATATACGCTTGTCGCCCTTCTTGAATTTGACGTTCTACGAAATTGAAAATCTGTTCCATTTCCTGCTCGCGAACCCAAGACGTCTTGATTGGCTGACGACCACGAGGAATCTCACTCAAGATAGACGTATCCATTTCCCCAAAAGCCGTAATCGCAAGCGTACGAGGAATTGGCGTTGCCGTCATTTGAAGCACGTTCACGCCTGCCCCTTTTCCAGCGAGTGCCTGACGTTGTTGCACCCCGAAGCGATGTTGCTCGTCGATGACGACAAAGGCCAAGTCTTTAAAGGTCACGTCTTGTTGGAACAAGGCATGCGTCCCGATTATGAGGTTCGCCTCACCGCTTTCAATTTGTGCGAGCAACTCTTTTCGCTTCTTCTGCGAACGATTCATACTTCCGGTTAACAACACGGCCTTCACCGGTGTCCCTTGAATCAATCTTTCAATCGTCAGCATATGTTGCTCCGCCAAGATTTCGGTTGGAACCATGAGCGCTGCTTGCTTGCCTGTCAGAGCCGTTGCGACCATGGCAATCGTCGCCACAATCGTCTTCCCGCTCCCTACGTCCCCTTGCAAAGAGACGATTCATCTCATAAGGCGCACGCAGGTCAAAGCAAATCTCATTCACGACTTTCTTTTGCCCATCTGTCAGTTCGAACGGCAACGTCTGAATAAAGGCCTTCAACGCGGCATTATCATACAACACCGCTTGCCCCTTTGTTTGCTGGTGGCGCTTCTGACGCATCCATTGCAAGCGCAGTTGATATAAGAAGAGCTCCTGGTACACGAGCTGATATTGCGCACTCTGTCTTTCCAGTTCATCTTTTGGAAAATGCATTGCCCGTACAGCGTCTCTATGCCCCATCAAGTGGTGCGACACCGTCAACTCTTCTGGCAATACTTCTGGAATCTTATCTTCAAAACGATCCATCGCCGTATGAACGAGTTTGAGAATCGTCGCCTGCTTCAGCGATTTATTCGTGCGATAAACCGCCTCAACTTGGTCGCCTTCTTCGTCCTCCACGTTTCGGTTCGATAAGATTTCATGCCCATCAAGGTAGAACGCTTCGCATCCCATTTCCCGTAGATGGCAATCTCTTCGCCCTGAACGACTTTCTCTTTTAAATACGGCTGATTAAAGAACGCAACTTGGATGACTTGAGTATCAATCGCCATGCGAAACGCTAAACGGTTCTTCTTGAAGCCGTAATAGCTCACAACCGGTTGCGTCGCCACAAGCCCTTTTAGCGTGACTTTCTCTTGGTCCATGATGGTATTCACATCACGAATCTGAATATCTTCATAACGAAACGGAAAATGCGTTAACAAGTCATAGACTGTCTCGATGCCAAGCTCAGCTAATGGTTCTAATCGTTTTGGTCCAACGCCTGGCAAGACTTGCACACTTTGAAAGACTTCATTCATCCAATCACATCCTTTCTACTTTAATAAGTGTAATTCAATTTCTCGTAAATCGTCAAGAGGAAGGAAAATGAGGGATAAGCGTATTTATCTGCTAAATATTCCTTTCATCCTTTCGGATATCTTCATATTCGCGTGAATAGCTGTACCGGAAGGAGCCTACTGTCTCCTTTCCTCTCGAGCCTCAAACTGATACTAGGAAATTCTTTCCAAAAGTATCAGTAATTCGCATCGAGTACGCTCGCTATTCATGCGAATATAGAATCCGAAAGGCTTCCCAGGAATATTTCAAGGCACTTCCCTCCCTCATTTTCCTTCCTCTCTCCTTGAACCTTACAGTGCAGGGAGTTTTGATGTGCATTCCACAAAGTGCAGGTTTTTCCCTTCTCAATCCAGTGAAATCCTAAAGAATCTTCACTCCTTCAACTTTCCTTCCTCCCTCCTTGAACTCTACAGTGCAGAGAGTTTTGATGTGCATTCCACAAAGTGTAGCGTTTCTCTTCCCCTCATTGAACCTTATAGCACTAGAAATACTGAGGAGCACCCACTCCGTTCCTTTTTTCCCATTTGGAGGCGAGTGAAGACTCAGAAGCAAGCAAAACTTAGAAAGCACTAGTTGCTCAGCGAAATACCCTGATGTGAGCACGAAAACCAACCAGCACACTTACTTATTATAAGAATAGAGATTCTTGAGGATTACGGAGAATACTGCGGATTCGAGTTCACACTAAGCGCAATTCTCCTGGTGTAGTGTCCCGGCCACCATATACATTTACTTATGTAAAAAAAGAGTACAAAAATATCCTTACCGGATTCTATAGTCATCATCATAGCGACTAGTATTCGATGCGAATTACAGATGCTTAGAAATTTATTTCTTAGCATCTGTTTGAGGCTCGAAAGGGACAAGACCAAGGCTTGTCCCGTTACAGCTTTAATGATGACTATAGAGAATATCCGGAAGGATATTAGTACTCTTTTTTATTGTCTTTTATTCTACAGATAATAAGTAAGTGTATACTGGTTGGTTTCCTTCATGGACTTCAACCTCTACATCAGGGTATTTCGCTTCTACAGCTTCAGTGATTTCTTCCACTTCGCTTGCGTCTGCGTCTTCACCATAGATGATTGTTAGGATCTCCGAATCGTCGTTGATCATTTTATCAATCGTTGCAAGAGTTGCTTCCTTACGGTCCGCAATACTTACTAAAATCTTGCCGTCAACAATACCCATGAAGTCGTCTTTCTTAATTTCAACACCATCAATGTTTGTATCGCGAACAGCGTTAGTGATTTGACCACTTGATACAAGCGCCATTTGTTCGCTCATTGCAGCTTTGTTATCTTCTAAGCTTGCTTCTGGGTTGAAGGCTAATAATGAAGCTAACCCTTCTGAGATTGTACGAGTTGCAACTACGGCAACTGCAGCATCTTCTGACACTTCAGCCGCTTGGTTTGCAGCCATTTGAATGTTTGTTGTTTGGTAACACGATAACTTTTTCAGCATGTGCTTCTTTTACCGCTTGAAGAATATCTTCTGTACTTGGGTTCATTGTTTGACCACCGTTGATGATTGTCGTTACACCCATGCTCTTGAATAATTCTTGAATCCCTTCACCTGCAGCAACTGCCACGATTCCGTATTCCGCTTTTTGTTTTTGCGCTGCTTCTTTAACTTTTGCAGTGTAGTCTGTTTTTAACACTTCTTCGTGTTGCAAGCGCATGTTGTCCACTTTCACTTTCATTAATGAACCGAAGCGTTGTCCGTAGTTCATGACTTCCCCTGGACGTTCTGTATGCACGTGTACTTTGATGATTTCATCGTCAGCTACTACTAATAAAGAATCTCCAAGTTCGTTTAAATAGTTACGGAAAGTATCGTAGTCGAAAGTATCTACGACTGTTTCGCCTTCACCGATTTCACCATGATTTCAGTACAGTAACCGAATTTGATGTCGCCTGTTGATACGTGTTCGTAGTCAACGCCTGCTTCGTGGTGAGCCACTGAAGTTAAATCGATTTTATTGCTTTGTAATGATTGAACAGGAACTGCTTCCCCTGTTAATGCTTCGAAGAATCCGTTGTAAATGAATACAAGACCTTGACCACCTGAGTCCACTACGCCAACTTCTTTTAATACTGGTAATAAATCTGGAGTTTTCGCTAATGCTTTTTCAGCACCACGTAAAACAGATCCCATTACTTCGATGATGTCGTTTGAAGTTTCTAACTTACGTACACCACGTTTAGCTGATTCACGAGCAACAGTAAGGATTGTACCTTCTACAGGTTTCATAACCGCTTTATAAGCAGTTTCCACACCGTTCGTAAATGCTTGCGCTAATTCTTCACCAGTGATTTCATCTTTACCGACAACGGCTTTAGAGAAACCACGGAATAATTGAGATAAGATAACCCCTGAGTTCCCACGAGCACCCATTAATAATCCTTTTGCTAAATCTTGTGCTAAATCACCTACAGTTGTTGCTGTAGAGTTTGCAACACGTTCCGCACCAGATTTGAATGAGAGCATCATGTTTGTCCCTGTGTCTCCGTCTGGTACTGGGAATACGTTTAATGAGTTTACGAATTCTGCGTTTTCAGATAAACGCATTTCACCGATTTCCACCATTGCGCGGAAATCTTGAGCCGTAATTGTTTTCATAGTTGCCATATTATTCTTACTTCCTCCTGACTAGAATCAACAAGCATTACGCTTCGATGATTTTAACTCCTTGAACATAGACATTCACTGTTTTTGCAGCAAATCCTAACATTGTTTCTAAGTTATATTTCACTTGTTCTTGTACGTTTCTACAAATCGCAGAAATTTTTGTACCATAACCTACAATAATGTAGACATCCACTGCAACACCATCGTCTTCTTGACGAATCACAACACCACGAGTGAAGTTTTCTTTCTTCAAGATTTCATTAAAGTTGTCGCGAATTTGATTGCGGCTTGCCATACCAACAACACCATAGTTATCTGTAGCGGCACCACCAACAACCGTTGCAATCACTTCATTGCTAAGTTCAATTTGTCCATTTTCTGTTTGAATTTTTACTGTCATACAAATACCTCCCTTAAATGTATAAAGGTGTCTGCCTATTTTTTAGACAGATTGACACATTATTTCTATACTATAATATCATATTCCCAGCGGTTTACCTAGCCTTTTTACCAATTTTTTTAACCCTCTGGAAAACTCATTGACCAGCTCGCTTGCAATCTATGGTCAACTATGCTAAATTATTTAGGTATATGATTTAGTTCAAAATTATATCAGCTGATAATGAATTAAATAAAGGAGGAGAATAACAATGGCTAAAGTATGTTATTTCACTGGACGTCGTGCTGAAACAGGTAACACTCGTTCTCACGCTATGAACGCTAACCGTCGTACTTGGAAACCAAACTTACAAAAAGTTCGCGTTTTAATCGATGGCAAGCCTAAAAAAGTATGGGTTTCAACTCGTGCATTAAAATCAGGTAAAGTAGAACGTGTTTAATACAGAGCACTATTAAAAAGAGCTTAGGCGATATCCCTAAGCTCTTTTTGTTTTTCTAAAAATAAATAAGCCGAAGGCTTAAAACAATAGCTAATGAATACTACTCGCATTCCAAGCTGCTTGACGTCTTGGATAGCGGACATCATTGTAATGGTACCGGCAGGAATCTAGGGTCTCCTTGCCTAGCAAGCTTCAAACCAAGGATAAGCGACCAGTCGCTAACCCTTGGTAATTCACATTGGTTACTTCTCCATTACAATGACCGCTATCCTCCTCAAGCAGCTTTTCACGCTTTATGATTGAACCGCAATTGTTTTAAGCCTTACTTTATAAAAAGAGCTTGGGAATCGCCTAAGTTTTTATCTGCTTTAAACAGGTGCTACTTTACCTGAGATTAATGCCAGGAAACCAAGGGACCATGGGTGTGTGGTGATATTTTTCTTTATACTAATAGACGAAAGGCAATGAAAATCATTTTGAAATGATATTGTGGAACAGAAAGATTATCACCACTTCCAAAAGAAACAACATCCATATTTCCACTTAAAATTACTGTTCCTTACTAATTCTATTACTAGCCAATATAGTATAAATTAAATAACCAATAAAAATGATAATAAAAAAATAATATTAATTTTTTAAAACAAAATAGAGATTTAACAAGTTTGCGAACGCATGAAATAATAAACAGTACCCCACAGATTTCGTTTGACGGTAAAGAAGCCCTAAAAACAAAACTTAAAAAAATAATGTATATATAAAGAATAAAATAAAGGGAAATCCTTGATGACTTTCTCCAACTATAAACCATAAAGGCAGATGCCAAATCCCCCAAATTGATCCCTACAATCAAATTAGATTGCCAATAAGTATATTTTTTTATCAAGTAACGGTTGTAATATTCTCTCCATCCTAATTCTTCATGACCACCACCAAAAAAATCATTTGTACTAAAAGAATAGCGGCATCAAATAAATTGATACTTCATTTAATTCTAAGGAAGATACAGAAAATAGTATCAAAATTGCTAACATATGAATAATGAAATAAATACTACTATTATCTCTCTTGTTAAATAAAAAAATGTTTAAATTTTTACATTTTCACTTTTCAAATATAATCCACTTGCAATAGCTGGTCCAAGTGCACCCACTATGTGTAATATTCTCCCTAAAAACGTTTCTAATCCCAAAATATGAGATTGCGTAAATATGGCAAGAAGCCCCCAAGCTATATAAGTAATTCCAAATGTAAAACAAAGATAATTTTTTTAAATTCTTTTTGTCAGTTTCAGTCATTTTATCTTCCTCATCTTGATTAATTTATATCTAATATTTTTTTCTGCTTCTTAGTTTTCCTCGCTTTATAACTAACTATATTCTATCACAAAAAAATGCAAAAAAAACTTACAATCAAGGATTTTCATAATCCATTTTGTTACAAGATTTTTATATTTTTATCAGCAAACCTACACATGCAGCGTGGTAAGTCTCAGAAGTTAGATATAAGTGCCTTTTTTGAGTTAACTTTCAAAAAAAATGGAGTTTGTGAAAAGGCTATAAGATAGAGGTTTGAAGCAATCTCAAGGAAATGAAATCTATTTACATCGTTTGTAAATTCAGAAGTCTGTTGAAGTTTCATCCGCTAATAAAGGCTTGAAGTTAAGAAATATAGAGCTCCTCTTTTTGAAACAACTGCGCACGTAAAAATTCCAAAATTCACTTATAAGTGAATTTCGGGATTTCAACTAACATTGTGAAAAAGAAAAAACATCGCACAAAAATTGTGCGATGTTTTGTTTTATCTCCAATGATCTCGGGTTTGGGCGACTAGGATAAGTCCTTTTGCAAAGGAGATGGTCATCTTGTCACTTGTAAATTCATTGCTGACGAGGGCCACTGGGTACGCGTAGCTTTTTGAATCGAGGGTGTATTTCACATCAACGAGGGTTACATTTTCCACAGGGGTCATACTAATAAAAGATAGGTACTTCGTAAAGTCCAGTTTTTCAATCGTGTATGTGCCTGGCTGGATGAAATTCACGACATTCGTTGCATCCTCGAACACCACATACGGAATAAGCGGTGCTAAGTCTGGTCGCATCATCGTCCATAAGGTGCTAATCGCGTGGTCCACTCGGCCACCAAAGGAACCGAGTACATGAATTGGTGTTCCTTCGTAATGCTCCTTCGCCCATAATAAAGCTGCCTCAAAATCAGTATCGTCTTTTTCAGAAGGGAGCTGGACAACCGTTCCCGCTGCTTCATGAATCAAGTCTCGCTGTTCTTTTGTGACAGAATCAAAGTCCCCAATGGCTACTTCCATGGGAAGGTGTTGATCTAATAACCGAAGAGCGCCACCGTCGACACCGACAAAACGGAAGTCTTCATAAGCTTTACCGTATCTGTTTTCTAAGAGCGCCTTGATGTCCTCTTTAGTGTTTGGTCCTCCCAAGACAATCACAACTTCCATCTTCGTCCCTCTTATGCTTCTTTGATTGAATCAATCGCAGCTTTGATATCTTCTGCGTAGTATACATATGAACCGGCAACGGCAACGTCTACCCCTGCTGCAGAGCAAAGTTTCGCTGTTTCGCCGTTCACTCCGCCGTCCACTTCGATTAAGTAGTGGTATCCTTTTTCTTCGCGTAACGCTACTAATTCACGCACTTTATCTAATGTTTCTGGAATGAATGATTGACCGCCGAATCCTGGGTTTACTGTCATTACTAGCACTAAGTCCACTTCGCTTAAAACTGCTGAGATGGCACTCACTGGTGTTCCTGGGTTGATGACGACACCGGCTTTACGCCTTCTGCTTTAATCGCTTGAAGCGCACGGTGGATATGTGGCGTTGCTTCCACGTGAACAGAGATGTAGTCTGCTCCTGCTTTTGCGAATTGTGGAATGAAACGTTCTGGGTTTTGTACCATTAAATGGCAATCTAATACTAAATCCGTCACAGGACGTAATCCTTCAACGATGTTTGGCCCTAATGTTAGGTTTGGAACGAATTGTCCGTCCATCGCATCGATATGAATCCAGTCTGCTCCTAATTTTTCGACTTTCTTAACGTCTTCTCCTAATGTTGCAAAATTTGCGCTTAAAATTGATGGTGCTACTTTCATGTTCTGTCTCCTCTATCTACTTTTTTCGTTTATAGACTGGTTTTCTTTGGTCCAGTTCTTCATAGAAATTCAAATAATGGTCGTATCGCTCTTGCCAAATGTCTCCTGACTCCACTCCGGCAATCACAGCGCAGTTTGGCTCATGTTGGTGCGAACACTCTCTGAACTTACATTCATGCTCTACTTCGACAAACTCAGGGAATAAATGCGGTAAGTCTTCTTTTTCAATCTCCATAAAATCAACCGTACTGAATCCCGGAGTATCCGCAATCCACACACCTTCGATTTCATGAAGTGATACGTGACGAGTCGTATGACGTCCACGTCCTAACGCATTCGAAATCTCTCCCGTTTCTTGGTTTAAATCTGGAATCATCTCGTTCAGCAAGGTCGATTTCCCAACCCCGGACTGCCCTAAGAAGATGACCTTCTCACCACGCAAGCTCTCTAATAGCGGCGCCTTGTCCTTCATGACTTCCTGACCGAAATAAACCGGATAACCGATTTTTTCATAACGTGCCTTAATGTCCACAAGACGTGCCATGCCTGCTTCATCTAGCAAATCGGTCTTCGTAATCATGATGACTGGTTTCACATCCAAGCCTTCCAAATATACGAGGAAGCGGTCGACAAGATGCGTCGAAAATTCTGGCTCGACAGCCGACATCACGATAATCCCGACATCCACATTGGCAACAGGCGGACGAACGATGGCATTCTTTCGCGGCAAGATTTGTTAGCGTTCCTTCTTGCAAGTTACTACTCTCGAACTCCACCACATCCCCAACAAGTGGCGATTGGCCTCGTTTGCGGAAAACTCCGCGCGCACGAGTTTGATAGATCACTCCATCCGATTCGATATAGTAGAACCCGCTCAACGCTTTAATAATAATTCCTTGAGTCATAAGTACTCCTTCAAAGTAAAGATATACTTATTATATAGCGAACGAGAACGCATGACAAATGACTTGAAGAAAAAAGCATTACTGAAAGGCACTGACCCCCGTAAATGAGAATTAAATAAAAACACCCCAAAAGTTAGATTTTCTGTCTAACTTTTTGGGGTCAGTATACCCATTTTAGAACCTATTCTTTGATTTTCAATAAGCGTAAACTGTTTAATGTTACAAGTAAAGTTGCTCCCATATCAGCAAATATCGCTATCCAAAGTGTTAACCAACCGGGCATGACCAAAAGTAATGCCACTAATTTAATCGCCAAAGAGAAGGTAATGTTTTGCTTGATGATTGCTAAAGCCTTACGACTTAATTTTATTGTATATGGCAATTTACTCAAATCATCAGACATTAAGGCGATGTCAGCCGTTTCTAAAGCTGTATCAGTTCCAGCACCACCCATTGCTACACCAACGGTAGATGCCGCAAGGGCTGGAGCATCATTCACGCCATCTCCGACCATCCCCACACTTTGATGTTTTTTTCTCGAAGTTCTTTAATAAAATTAAGCTTATCTTCTGGAAGTAAGTCAGCTTTAATATCCGAAACACCAACTTGTTTTTCCGATGGCTGTTGCCGTTCTTTGGTTATCGCCTGTTAGCATCACTGTTTCGATTCCCATATTGTTCAACTTGCCGATAACTTCTTTAGACGATTCCCTCATTTCATCGGCTACGGCAATAAACGAAAAGAATTTCTTTTTCTGTTCCTAACACCATCACCGTTTTACCTTGAGTTTGCATATCGGCAATTTTTTTCTTTTTTTATCGCTTGAAATGCTTCCGTGTAATTCCTCAAAAAGATTTTTGACTTCCCACATAATACATTTCATTATTTATTTTTGGCTTTAACGCCTTTACCTGTAATAGATTGAAAAATCCTCTACTGTTACTTCATTGAATTTTAATCCATTTTCTTCTGCTTTTTCGCATAATCGCTGAAGCAAGAGGGTGCTGCGATCCTTTTTCAATGGCTGATGTTATGGTTATTAATTCATTTTCATTTCTACCATATGTCACAATGTCTGTTACAGCTGGAATTCCTTTGGTTAATGTTCCTGTTTTTATCAAAGGCTATCGCTTTTTAAGTGTCCTGCTGCTTCTAAATGGATACCACCTTTAATTAATACACCATTTTTTTCGCTGCATTTCCTATTGCTGTAACCACAGCAACTGGAGTTGAGACTACTAAGGCACAAGGACAACCAACCACTAATACAGCTAATCCTTGATAAATCCATTGGCTCCAGTCTCCGCCAAATAATGGTGGAACTACTGCAATTAAAAAGAGCTAGTATGACAATAGCTGGTGTATAGTATTTTTGCAAATTTCTCGACAAACGCTTGAGAGGGGCCCGTTCTGCTTGGGCTTCTTCTACCAAGTGAATGATTTTTTTGAAAGAGTGGTATCTTCAACTCGTTTTGTTACTTTAACCTCAAGTAACCCTTCTTCATTCAAGGTTCCTGCAAATACTTCATCATTTGTGATTTTCGTTACTGGAACGCTTTCACCTGTAATCGCAGCCTGATTTAATGTCGATGTACCTTTAACCACTATTCCATCCATTGCTAACTTTTGCCCGGGCTTAACTATCATGATGTCTCCAACTTGAATCTCATCAACATGAATCATCATTTCTTCATTGCCTCGTCGAATTAACGCTTCTTTTGGGGCAATATCCATTAAAGATTCAATAGATTGACGTGCTTTTATCCATTGAATAACGCTCTAATGCTTCACTAATCGCAAATAGGATAACAACGGTTGCCCCTTCACCCCATTCACCAATAATTGCAGCTCCTATAATGGCAATAGTCATAAGCGTATTCATATCGAAATTTAATCTGCTTAAATTTTTGAGACCTTTAATAAATAACGAATATCCACCGATTAAAATGGACGCTGCATAACCAATTGTCGGTAGAACATGCTCTTCACCATACTGCTCTCCTAAGAACCAGCTAACTACAAGTACAAGAGCTGATATATATACCTTAATGTTTTCTTTCTGCTTCCAAAAAGGTTCTCCTTCTACCCTTTGTTCTTTTTCATCTCGAATTTTTAAATTTTCAAATGCTCCTGCTTTTTCTAATTCTTCAATGGTTGTCGTCCCTTTAACATAAACTTTAGATGCTCCGAAATTTACTTTCGCATCCTGAACACCGGGAAGTTCTTTAACATTATTTTCAAAAATGGCTGCACAGTTAGTACAAGTGAATCCTTGAACACGATAGGCTTTCATTTCTTCTTCGAACTGTTTTTGCTTTTCCCACTAGACATTGATTTTTCACCTCTTTCTTAAGTGCCAATGCAATCATCATAATTTGTCTGATATGCTCATCATCTAATGAATAAAATGCAAGTTTTCCCTCTTTTCGAAACTTCACAATCCCTTGCTTATGGAGCGTTCGCAGGTGATGAGAGGCATTTGCAACCGTAACACCTATAATATTTGCAATATCACACACACACAGTTCGTCATCTTGACACAATGCATAGGTAATTTTTACTCTATTTTTATCTGCAATAGCTTTTAATATTTGGGCAACACTAGAAATATCTACTGTCTGTAAATTATCTTGTATTCGATTGACCTTTTCTTCGTCATAACAATAAATTTCACAAGTATCTTTTTTAATCATATTCTTACCTCAATATCATTCAAGTATTCGTTTGAACATAGTATGACCCTTTTCATTAATTAAGTCAAGTGTTTTTTGGCACTGACCCCCGTAAATGAGAACTAAATAAAAACACCTCCAAGTTGGATTTGACACAATATAATCAAATGCACATGGAGGTGTCTTTTTATTAAATTCTCACTTTTTGGGGTCAGTCCCGGAAAGCCAGCAATGCTTTTTTCTTCAATATTTATTTGTGCTCCCACAGACGGATGATGTGGCCGTCCACTTCGCGTTCGCCACGATAGTTGTAGTCACGCTCAAACGCCGTGCTGTTTTCTGGAAGGAAAGTTGGTTGATCACCGTACGTAAAGTTATACACTTCTTTCCGTTTTCAACAGAATGGCTCATACTTGCATCTACCTTATAAGGATCCGAAGAGGTATTGCCTTGAACGTTCGAATCAATGATTTTTACTTTTCCATCTAATTCCACACCGGCATGCGTAATCAACTCATCCGTATACACCGGGTTCACGAATACATTGTTTTGCACCGTAATGCCTTTAATAGGTCCAAATGTTTCTTCAAAGTCGATGTTACTACGAGGTTTTGAATGAGGCCAATAGAAATCATTCGTCGTCCCTGAATTTACAATCATGTTATCCTTAATTAAAATCTCGTTATTATCATCAAACCCGAGTCCAAAGCCTTCATTCGCAAAGACCGTAGACACACGAATTCCAGCGCCACCACGGCTATCTTTAATCAAGTTATTCGTCACTTTATGATTTTTCCCGCCGAAGATACCAACACCACCAGCTCTCCAACCAAGTTCAATGGTGTTATGTTCAAATGAATTGTTTGACGCATATTCCTTGGTATGAATACTACTTGAGAAGGTCGCTAGCGAGTCATCCCCATTGTTACGGATATTCGAGTTACGCACTACAGAATTACGTGTACCTTGCGTAAAGTTCACCCCATCCGCTAAGTTATTGCGGATACGGCTATTTTCAATCACCAAATGATCCGTGTATCTCATACCTATTGAGGCATAGTCGCCAATCCAAGCTCCACATTCGAAGTGTTCAATCCACATATGGTCGATTCTTGAATCTTTACCGAAGCTTCCCGCAAAGGCTTTGTATTGAGCCTTATCATCTAAATGGTCATAACGTGACGTTAAGGCTGATGTCATCGCAAAGTTGCTAAACGTCAATCGGTTAGAATCGTGGCCAATCTCGAAACCGCCTTGTCCTTTTTGCATTCGTTGTGAAATTCAATTTCGAATACCACATTCCTGCTCCTGTAACCGTTAAGCCGTCAGCAGTAAAATCAATCTTTTTGTTAATCTTGAACTCTCCCACTGGAATATAAAGAGTTTTCTTTTGTTCAATCGCTGCTTTTAGCGCTTTTTCAAACGCAACTGTACTATCTTGTCCATCTTCTGCACCATACGCTGAATCTGTGATTGAAATACTATTTTCTGGTTGAGGAATAGGTGCAGGGACATTTTCTAACTCCACAAAATCTAGCGCCAATTCAACGCCATTATTTTCAATCGTCACTGTGTCTCCAGGATTCACGTGGACTCCGAAGAATCCATGCACTTCGTCAAAACTAAAGCGCGCATGACTATGATCCGTCGCCTTTGTATCATAGACATTGCTGCCATCCACATATTGATAGGCAGAGTTCGAATCCAAGTGGAAAGTGCGCATAGGCTCACCATTCACATAAACCTTGACTTCCCCTTTGTCTCCATCTTTAATGGAATAGCGCATTGTTAACCCATCTGCGCCTTCCTTCGCCGTGAACGTCACACTTCCGCCGTTGTCCACTTTCACATATGAATTATCGGAAGCTTCATACGCCAATTCATCAAATGTACGGTTATTGACGATTTCCGCATCCTTCAACTGACCGTCCACCGCTTCATAGCGAAGATAGTTTTGATTCGCTCCATATTGATTTTCGTAGTAAATCTCATCCGCATTTACCACATTTGTAGGTGCGAGCGCCACAGCACTAAGCCCAACAAGCGCAGCCGCTAGTAAGAATTTCTTTTTTCCGTTTGAAATCATCATGATTTTCATCTCCATTCGATTCATTCTTCACACTTCTATTTTAAAAATGGACTTTGAAGCTCGAATTGCTTTTTATGGAAAATTCCAAACCCCTTTTTAGAAATCCTTCCCCGCCTTTAAAAAATTTTCAAAGCTCTGACTACCTTTTTGGCAAATTTCTATCAAGAAGAATTCTAATTTAGCCAAAATGAGAAAAAACACCAACTTTCCGTGAACCTCTCCCATTTTCCAAATCAAAAGGCTTACATCCTCTCCAGTCTCGCGTTTTTAACTGAGAAGGATTTACGCAATCATAAGCACCTGAAAACGAGAAACTAAAAACCTTTGGATTTTATAGTAATCATAGTAGGGAATAAGAATCGAAATGAAATAGAGCCCCACAGCGGATATTCCGCCATGGGGCTCTTTGAATTCGATAGGTGAGAGACTACAGGCTCGAGCCGGTCTCCTAACAATCACTACTATAAACAAATCCCAGAATTTAGAAGTTTCTCTTCAAACCTTCGGTTTGTATTTTTATTATTTGCGTAAACGTTCGATGTCGCGCGCAATCTCAACCTCTTCGTTAGTTGGGATGTTTAATACAGTGACTTTCGCACCTTCAGAAGAAATAATCGCTTCAGAACGAGTATCATTACGCTCAGGATCGATATCGCAACCGAACCAAGTTAAACCGTTGATGATACGAGAACGAATTGATTTAGAGTTTTCACCGATACCAGCAGTGAAGACGATAGCGTCCACACCGTTCATAACAGCAACATATTGTCCAATGTATTTTTGAACGCGGTCAACGAAGATTTCCACTGCAACTTTAGCATCTTCGTTTGTTGCACTTGCAGCTTCAACATCACGCATGTCGCTTGATACACCTGAAAGGCCTAATAGACCTGATTTTTTGTTTAAAATGTCAACCATTTCGTTAACGTCTGTAATGTTTAATTTGTTCATTAAGAATGCTACTAATGAAGCATCGATATCACCTGAACGAGTACCCATTGTAACCCCTGCTAATGGAGTGAATCCCATAGAAGTATCTACTGATTTACCGCCATCAACTGCAGTGATTGAAGCACCGTTACCTAAGTGGCAAGTGATGATTTTTAATTCTTCAATTGGTTTACCTAACATTTCAGCAGCGCGGCGTGAAACGTAGCGGTGGCTTGTTCCGTGAGCTCCGTATTTACGAGCTTTGAATTTTTGGTAGTATTCCATTGGAATGCTGTATAAGTAAGCTTTCTTAGGCATTGTTGTATGGAATGAAGTATCGAATACAGCAACACTTGTAATGTCTGGTAAGATGTGTTTGAATGCGCGCATTCCTACCGCTTCAGCTTTGTTGTGTAATGGTGCAAATTCTGCTAAGTCTTCAACTTGTTGGATAACAGTGTCATCAACTAAAGCTGAATCTTTGAATAATTCTCCACCAGCAACGACACGGTGACCAACACCAGTGATTTCGTCAAATGAAGAAATAATGTTTAAAGCTACTAATTGTTCTAGTAATTTTTCTACCGCAACTTCGTGGTTTGGAATATCTTCTACCACTTCAAATTTTTGGTCGTCTCCGTAGCTGATTGAGAAGATTGAATCCCCTAATCCAATACGTTCTACTAAACCTTTAGCCACTACTTCTTCTTGTGGCATATTAAATAATTGGAACTTCAAGCTTGAACTTCCTGCATTAATCGCGATTGATTTTGACATGCACATTCTCCTTTAATTTCAAATTAAGCCCTTTAGTGGGTCTAACAGATTTATTATAACATTTCTTGTACCCATTTTTCGAATGTTAGAGTGAATTTTCTGAATTTTTCTCTGTTCTTAAATTCTGGGATATCTCCAAGGAGCACTTGACTCACTTGTTTTGCGCCTTTTCCACGTTTTTGAACGATTAAAAGCGACTTGCTAAATTGCACATCTTTGAAGAGATTGCGTGGAAATGCCAGCATGGCTTGCACGTATGTTTCTTTTTGTAAATAAGAAAGCAACTTCTCTCCTTCAGGTGTCTCAAAAAGATTCGTTGGAACGATAAAGAATCCAACTCCCGCCTCTTTCAAGTAACGCACTTGTTGCTCAATGAGTAAGTGATGCGCGAAGGAATGTCCTTCGTCGTTTTTCGTTTCAAAACGAGCGGCATTCGCATCTACTGGATAGTAGCCGACTGGCAAATCACTCACCACGAAGTCTTGTGGATCCACGAGTGAATCTTGGAGACCATCTTGTAAGGAAGTCTTCACATCCAATTGCTCTAAGGCAAATGCTTGCAAGGCTAAGTGGACAAGCACTTCGTCATTATCGATGGCTGTTGCACTTACAGTTTTGCCAGCAGATTGTAAGAATAATAAAATCGTGCTGAGCAAGTTCCCACTCCCTGCCGCAAAGTCTGCAATTTGTAGTGGTTCGTCTTTCTTCGTCATTTGGTCTATCATATACGCTATGAGTAACCCGATGGCATCTGGCGTCATTTGATGGTTCATTTGTAAGCCATCTTCTTTAGCGGCTTTCAAGAACGTGAATTGAATCATACGGCGAATCTCTTCACTCGAATAGCTTGTTAAATCTAATTGTTGATACGCTTTGTTTAATTCTTCAGCGACTTTTTGACTTGGCAATCCTTCGACTTGTTGCGCAGTGTTATCGTTCACGATATTTTGTAACGTCTCACCAAGCGCCTCTACATTCGAATAACCGATTTCTTGTTGAAGCACCTCTACAGCTTTTGCCAATTCTTCGAACGCTTTAATTTCTTTACCTGCTTCGATAAGAATCCCTCCTTCTATTTTTTAAGACATTTTGAGCTTTGAAAACTATGAAATAGGTTCATTCACATTATTTTGCTAACAAAACTACGAAGAACTTTCAGATTCTATAATAGCAATACTAGCGATTGTACTCAATGTGAATTACTGACCCTGGAAATTCATTTCCTAGAGTCAGTTTGAAGCTTGAGAGGAAGGAAGACGAAAGGCTTCCTCCCTTGCAGCTAGTATAGCAATTATAGACATATCTGAAACGTTCGAAGTAGTTTTGTGAATCTCTCATTTTTCTTAAAAAAAAGGATGTGACTGAATGTCACATCCTACTCAATATTATTCAGCAGCGATTACTGGATAAACAGATACTTGTTTTTGTCACGGCCTTTACGTTCGAAACGTACAATTCCGTCTACTTTAGCAAATAAAGTATCGTCTCCACCTCTACCTACGTTTTCACCTGGATGGATTTTTGTTCCACGTTGACGGTATAAAATTGAACCACCTGAAACGAATTGTCCGTCAGCACGTTTAGCACCTAGACGTTTCGCTTGTGAGTCACGTCCGTTTGATGTAGAACCGCCCCCTTTTTTATGGGCGAATAATTGTAAATTCACTTTTAACATAGTTGTGCACCTCCTTGATTGATTATGCAACAGTTACAGCTAGAAAGTCTTGATATTCTGATTGAATATCTTCTAACCCTAGTAATAGACTATTTAATAAAATTTGAGTTGTATGTTCTTGCTCTTTCGTCAAGTCTTCTACAACTTCCATATATAAGTAACCACCCTCAACCTCGTCGACTTCGACAATCGGTTGGTATCCTGCTAACTTCTCAATGCTGTTCACAGTTGTAATGGCTAGAGCCGATACCCCTGCGCAAACGATATCTGAACCGTATTCACTAAAGTCTGCATGACCAGTCATTTCAAAGGAAACGATACGTTGGTTCTTCTTGTGTACAGTCACTTGAATCATCGTGATTAAGCGTTGATTGCGTCAATAACAACTTTTGTATAAGGTTGACGGTGACCTTGTTTACGGTGTGAGTCTTTACGACGTTTGTATTTGAAAGTTACAACTTTCTTTTGACGGCCTTGTTTTTCAACAGTTCCTTCAACAGTTGCACCTGCTACGAATGGAGCACCAACTTTAACGTCATCTCCACCTACAAATACTACTTCTTCGAAAGTTACTTTGTCGCCAGCTTCTGCGTTTAATTTTTCAACGTAGATTGCTTGACCAACTTCAACTTTAACTTGTTTTCCACCAGTTTTTACGATTGCGTACATATTGCACCTCCTATATTTTAGACTAAGACTCGCCAGTTTAAAGTGCCGATTCCGGTCTTTTGTACTCTAATCCGAGCGGTTGTAGCTGTGGTGCTTCACAATTACAACACGACTATTTTAGCAAAAAAGAACGCCCCCGTCAACTCTAGTGAATAACGGGGGACGTTCACTTATTGGACACTCACAAACAGTGTTTTGAGTGGTTATTTTACACCTTGATATAGCTCTTCAAAAACTTCTTCTACCGGTGTTGTTTGGCCTTTTTCTACTTGTTTAACGGCTACCTTCATCATCTTGTCAAATTCTTCTGATGTGAGTTCTTCACGTGATTTTGACGCATTTGGAATAGCTACCTCAAAAGGAATTCCGTTATTGAGGATAATTTGTCTATAAAACATCTCTATCGCCACTGTTCGCGAAATTCCCAATTCCTCCAAAATTGCTTCAGCTTGCTTTTTGGTATCTTCTTTTATTCTTATATGCACACTTGCAGTTTTTATCTTCGACATAGTCTCACCTCAATTACTCTAGTACCGTACCTCGATACAATATTCATTCGCCTTCCACCAACTGAATTTGCAAGATGTCTTCCACTGCAATGCGGCGGTAGCCCTCTTCTGTCTTTAGCGAGATTTCACTCTCGTATAATTCACTCACTTCGCCAATGAGCGTTTGTCGCATCATCCGATACGGCACCGTAATGCTGGCTTGCAACTTGCCGACATACAGTTGCGACAGCAGCATCCATTTCTCTTCCACCGTGAGAAGACTTGTCTGGTCCTCGCGCTTGCGTTCATCCTTTAAGGACGTCGTATGTTCAGACAGGAAAAATCCCATCCATTTGGCCATGCCGCGATCCTTGTGCTCTCTTGCCGAGCGATACGGCAAATACGCTCTTTCCATTATTTCAAACCGTCTAATCCTCCAGCGGAATGTCCTCCGACTAACTTGCTTCTAGCCACCACGCGCGAACCACCTTCCAGCGCGTTCCCTTTTAAAAGCGAGGTGAATCCGTATTGGTCGCGGACCGTATCAATCGCCGTCTGGAGCCTTTCTTCTTTCTCAACTGCTTCAATATCTTCGAATAGTGAAATGAGTCCAAAGCTTTCTTCGACAAATCCGGAATACCGCACCGCCACATTACGCACCGCACCTCCTTTGTATTTCTTACGAAAGAGTTCCAAGACGACTTCCGATAACACCGAAGTGCGATTCGTCGGGTCAATTTTGCGCTGCGCCTGTATCGACGACAAGCCTTCGTCCTTCGAGTAGCCCACATGAATCGAAACAACCGTCGCCTTCTTCTTAATTCTGCGCATTCGAATCGCTACCTGCTCCGCCATCTCGCGTAGCACGATTTCAATATCCCGTTGGCGAACATAGTTGCGTGGAAGTACCTGTGAGTTCCCGAGCCCTCTTGATTTCGGACGGTACGGCACATGCACATTACTCTCATCAATCCCATTCGCGTGAAACCATAAATCAAGCCCCACGACCCCAAGCGCTTGTTTCAATCGGTCAGGGTTGGCATTGGCCAGTTCGCGAATCGAATAAATCCCGAGCGCATTCAGCCGCTTCTCCATCCGCGAGCCAATCCCCCAGAAGTCTGTCATCTCTGGAATTCCCCAGACCTTCTCTTCGACATCTTCATACGACCAGTTCGCTCTCATATGTGGAATCTTCTTTGCTTCGTTATCGAGCGCTAATTTAGCCAAGAGCGGATTCGCATTCGACATTCCAACCGTCGAGTAAATCCCCGTCTCCTTCCAAATCGCCCGTTGAATATCCGCAGACACGCGGTCGAGCTTCCCCGTCTAGAGAGCGCATCATCCGGCACGAAATAATTCAGCGACGACGTTAAATCGATAAAGCCTTCATCAATCGAATACGGAAAAATATCCTCAGGTCCCCCGAAGTTTTGAAAGACGCGTTGAATTTGCATGTTCACCTTAATATACTCGTCCATCCGAGGCGGCACGATATGTGTCACCTTCGCCCAATTTTCGATAAAGCGCACATACTGCGGTGTCACTTCGATTCCTTGACGACGTGCATTGGCGTAACTAAAACGACGCGTTTTGACATCAAAGGGCAACTCGTAGGCACGACCGACATTGGATTTCCCGAAGACCTTCTTGAACGTTGGGGAGGACGCTAAAATCAACCCCGCCGAATTATCCGCTCGACTCATCACGCATAGCGATGTCTTCAACGGATGCAGGCCTCTTGCCCACACATTCCACACTCGCGTAAAAGGACTTCATATCCACAAAGGCAATGTCGCTTCTTGGTTCCTTCGAATAGTCAAAGCAGCCCATCTTTATCCCTCCAACGGTATAAAGTTTCCAACAATCATTCCTACCACTCGTGGTTCTTCCTCGTACGGAGCAAATAAATCCGCATAGTCCGGGTTAAACGATACTAAACGCAACCCGTCCTTTTCACGGTACACGCGCTTAATAAACGTCTGACTGTTCCATACCACCGCATAGACCGCTCCATCATAATCGAATCCCGTCTCACGAATGAGCGCCACCGATCCATTGTGGTAGCGTGGTTCCATCGAATCCCCCCGATACCCATGACGCAAAATCATGTGCCAACTCTTCATCGTAGTAAACCGTATCGTAGTCTCGGTCGTTGTAAATCGTCGCCCCAATCCCAGCCGACATCTTCTCGTATACATGATACGCGACTAGTTTCTTCTTCATCGGCACCACTTTTGGCGTTTGTTCCTCGGTTGCTAGCGCGCGGACATAGCGCACCGCCTTCTCTTGGTTTGGTGGCGTGAGCGTGTGGTATAATCGTACAATTTCTATTTCTGTAAAATATCCCTTTGGCACAGATAGAAGCTTCTCCAGCTGTTCTACTTTATCGGAAGCTGGCACCTTCACTCCACGCTCCCAAGCAGAATAAGCCTGCTTAGAGACGCCCAGTGCATTAGCGAGCTCTTGTTGCGTGAGTCCCTGCGCCACTCTTCTCTCTTTTAATTTCTCTGGTTGATACATCGTACACCTCCTAAAAACGTGTAAACCTATTTGGTTGACTTTAGTATAAAACAGTCCCTCGACACTTGCAAGCAGAAAGACTGGTCGCCAATCCAATTAAAAAAATGATATCTTCAAATCCTAGCGGATTTGAAGATATCATTTTTTGAAGTGTAGCATATATGTTACATTTTACTTTTTTTCATGCAAAAATCGCGCGAGAAAATTTTATACAAAGAACTCATTTCAACACTCTTTAAATCAAACAAATATTGTATAAGTTCGCCTATCACTTTATAGAAGATCCCTTTACAAATGGATCAAAGAATTCACTGCATCCAGATTTTTTATCATTTTTAAATAGAGCTGCTGAATAATTTTTATATCCTTCTATAACTAGAAATTCGGGCGATTATATTCTAAAAATTCAGTTTTCGGAATAGATCCAGCGAAACCCGTCGATTTTATTTTTCAATTTTTTTGGACAAAAAAAGAAACGAAGCAACGACTGGCTGCTTCATTTCTTCTAAAATTCATTACATTTCTAAGCTAACGAATGAATAAGGAACTAATTCTTCTAGACGTAATTCTAAAATTTCGCCTTTTCCATTCAATAAGAATACAGGAGTATCTGGTCCGCAGAACTCAACCATCACTTGACGACAAATGTTACATGGTGGTAAGAATCCTTCTGTTTCCCCCCGCAACGGCAATCGCTAAAATATCGCCTTTACGATAGCCTTGTGAAGCTCCGTAGAAAATCGCGCTACGTTCTGCACAGTTTGTCACTCCAAACGATACATTCTCAATATTCGCTCCCGTAATCACACGGCCATCTTTATATAACACCGCAGCGCCTACAGGGAATTTTGAATACGGACAGTAAGCATTCTTTAAAACTTCTTTCGCTTGCTCCATCAGAGCTACTTTATCAATTGTTGTCATGGGTTGTACTCCTTTTTTGTGTTGTATTCCTATTATACAGATTTTATAAGGAGTTTCAACATTTCTCCCTGCCAACTTTTTACTAAAATTCCGACTCCAGTCCTATGTGTACACTCCGCAACTGTGGTACACTAGGGATATTGATGAAAGGAGCTTGGTGATGCTACAACTACAACATATTTCAAAAGTTTATCATACAGCTAATCAAGAGTTTCACGCATTGAAAGATATCTCGATTCGCTTCCGTGAAAATGAGTTCGTCTCGATTCTCGGGCAATCGGGTTCAGGGAAAACCACCCTATTAAATATCATCGGTGGACTCGACCAATACACATCGGGTGATTTACTCATCCAAGGAAAATCAACAAAGCAATTTAAAGACCGCGATTGGGATAGCTACAGAAACCACACAATTGGATTCGTCTTCCAGTCGTATAATCTTATCGGCCACCAAACGGCACTCTCAAACGTCGAGATTGCGATGACACTCTCTGGTGTTTCCAAAGCGGAACGCAAGAAACGTGCCATCGAGGCGCTTGAACGCGTTGGGTTGAAAGACCATTTATATAAGAAACCAAACCAAATGTCTGGGGGACAAATGCAACGGATTGCAATTGCGCGTGCCCTTGTCAATAATCCAAAAGTCGTTTTAGCCGACGAACCGACTGGAGCGCTCGATTCTGAGACTTCTGTTCAAATCATGGAGTTATTAAAAGACATCGCCAAGGAACGTCTCGTAATCATGGTGACGCATAACCCAGAGCTAGCAAAGACGTACTCCACTCGTATCGTACAAGTATTAGATGGAAATATCTTAAGCGACTCAAATCCATACGAATCAACCGAAGAACCTAAACAAGGGGACATTCATTTCACGAAGACGAAGATGAGCTTTATGACAGCTCTTGCCCTTTCGTTTAATAACTTATTGACGAAGAAAGGTCGTACCTTCCTGACTGCCTTTGCCGGTTCCATCGGGATTATCGGGATTGCCCTTATCCTGGCTCTCTCAAACGGTGTGAGCGACTACGTGAAGAAGGTGCAAGAAGACACCCTCGTCTCTCTTCCACTAACGATTAGCGAGCAGAACCACAGTAACCTGTTAGCGACCTCTCCGGATTTGAGCGATAAGCCTTATAAAGACAATAACGAGCTCGGCGTCAATACGGTGTTGACGAATTTATTGAAAAACAAATCGGGAAAAACGACATCGCATCCTTCAAGACATACTTGGACGAACACGCATCCGAAGTCGCAAAACTGACAAAAGACATTCGTTACCAATACAACCTGCAACCGTACATTTACGCTAGCGACACATCAAACGGTCCAAAGAGCATTCTTCCGTCAAACCTAGCAAGCGAAGTCGATACGGCGAACCAAACGGTTAAAGGCTACTTGCAAAACATCGACTATTGGAGCCAACTTTCAAGCGACGAAACCATGCTGGAGGCGCAATACGATGTGCTAGAAGGTCGTCTTCCGAAGGATAAATCTGAAATCGTCCTTATCGTCGATGAAGATAACCAAATTAGCGACCTGCTCCTTTATAGCTTACGCATCAAAGACCCTAGCGAATTAAACGATGTGAAGAAACTGGACGAACTTAAATCACAAACGTATCAATATAGTGATTTCATCGGAAAAACATTCAAAGCCGTTGTGAACACGAACCGTTTCGTGAAAGAAAACAACCAATGGATGAATAAAATTGATGACGAAGCCTACATGAAGACGCAAATCGAGAATGGCCTCGAGCTTAAATCGTCGGCGTTCTTCGTCAAAAAGAAGGCACAAGTTCTGGTGTGAACTCTCCTTCTGGTGGTGTGGCTTATACAAGCGCCCTTATCGATTACACTTCTGAACAAATTCAGAACAGTGACATCGTGAAAGAGCAAGAAGCCAACCCAACCATCAATGTATTTACTGGTAAACCATTTGCCAAAGATCCAAAACCATTCAATTCGGCTGATTTAACCGAAGAAGAAAAAATCCAATTGGTCAAATTGACGCCTGAACAACAAGCGCAATACATCCAACAATACAACGAAAACTCGGCTGCCACTTACGAGGAAAACCTCGCGAAACTGGGTGTCATCGACAAATCCAAACCGGCTGCCATCGAGTTCTACACCTCTTCGTTCCAACAAAAACAAGAGTTGAAGGACTTCATCAACGCCTATAACACAGCGAAAAAAGACGCCGGCGAAGACGACAAAGTGCTCGCCTACTCCGACGATATTCAAACCATCATGTCTTCGATTACGACAATGGTGGGCGTGATTACAACCGTACTCGTTGGTTTTGTTGCCATCTCGCTCATCGTATCATCGATTATGATTGCGATCATCACGTACATCTCGGTTCTCGAACGTACAAAAGAAATCGGAATCCTACGTGCAATGGGGGCTTCGAAGAAAGACATCCGTCGCATCTTCACCGCCGAAACAGCCATCGAAGGATTTATCTCCGGGGTGCTCGGCATCGCCATTACGCTCCTTGCGACAATTCCTATCAATGCCGTCGTTGCGAAAATGACAAACGTGGAAAACGTGGCGCAATTACCATGGGAAGCAGCGCTTATCTAATTGGTATCTCCATCGTCCTCACCATGTTAGCTGGTCTCATCCCTTCACGCATCGCCGCGAAGAAAGACCCAGTCGAATCGCTCCGCAGCGAATAACAACTAAACTTCAAAAGGTGGATAAAGGTCCAGGCCTTTACCCACCTTTTTCATTGCCTAAATTCACATATTTGTTAATTAACATATATGTGAATTTCGTCCCTGCACCCTTCTAGCCTAAAAAGCAAAAGACAACTCGACTTTTCACAACCAATTGTATTAGCACCAAGGCTAGCGTAAGGACAGAATTGAATACCAAACTCGTTCAGTGGAACGAAAAACATCTTCAGATTATATAGTGGTATTTGTAAGGACAAATACCCAATGTGAATTACAGCCGCTAAGAAATTTATTTCCTAGCAGCTGTTTGAAGCTTGGGAACCTGGAGACTACAGGCTCCAGGTGGTATCCTTACATTTACCACTATTAATACATCTGAAGATGTTTATAGTGGAACTGATTAAATTGTTTTTATATAAATTCTGTCCTTACGCTAAAGAACCCATTGGATCCCATGGGGCTAACACAATTGGTTCGCTGTTGAAAGCGTCGAGTTGCTCTTTTGTAAGAAACTCTTTTCTGACAACGATCTGGTACGTATACTCATCCATCCACGCATCGCTCATCATCCAGAACCCTTCAACCCCAGATTCTTCACCCCAACTGTTTTCCACTTTCCAGCGATTTGGTTTACCATCCACAAGGTTCACCCCTGTTAATACCATCGCGTGTGTCATTAAGCTGTCGCCGTATTCAAGACGTTCGCCTTTCGTTAGTGAATAGTCGATACCAGTTAGCCTTCAAGGTCAAAGTTATTAAGCGCAAGACGTCCGTTACCGCGGTTTGAAGATTGACCAACATCGCAACCGAACCAGACTGACTCGCCTTGTTCTAATTGGCGAATCGCTAACTCTTTGAACGTTGCCATATCAAGGTTCAAGTAGCGCACTTGGTTGCCAACGACATTTCCAAGCATGTCAACAGTATATGAACGGTTGAATGGTTTGTCCGCTGTTGGTGAGTTGATGATAGACACATACTCGTCCAAATCTAAGCCCACGAATTGTTCGAAGAAGCTTTGTGGTGTCAAATTCAAGTGACGGTGGAATTCCTTGTCTTTATCGCGATATTCGAAGTCGAATGTTTCTGGTGGAGTTCCAAGAGTCACGCTAAGTAAGTCGTACACTTCTTGCATTAATTGTTTGCGTGTTTCATTGATTTCCTCTTCGCTAGCGCCACGTGCCACTAAGTCGCGAAGTACTTTTGCGTCTTGGCGAAGTTTTTTATTTAAGTATTTGTTCAAATCGCTTGAAGCCGAGCTTGAAAAACTTTCCGGCATCACACTTTTTGGCACAACCCCATATTTCTTGAAGATAGACACGATCATATCCCATTGCCCACCGTCTTGTTGAGGTGTTTGTAAAAGGAAGGCTACATTGCGGCTTGTCACAGGTTCGCCCGCTGTTTTTAAAATATTTTCATGGAAATAATTAGCCTTTTCGTATTTATCCCAGAAGAAAGTATAACTTTGAGAAAGTTCAAATTCTTCGAGCTTGAAGTTATTAAAGAGTCTGTGGCGGAACGTATTAAGCGCCGCAAACATCCAGCAACGACCAGAAGCCTTTTGGTTGGCTACTTTCCCGTGTTCCAAATCAATCGAATACACCGGCTGATTTTCCACAACAGAAGCGACCGTTTCGCTGGCACCTTTCAAACCATTCTTCACCGCAGCATTTTGCGCCACGATACGCTCTGGCTTACTTTGAAAATTTTCTTTATATTGTTTCGTCAATTCCTTTGTTAACGTAAACATCACTTCATCTCCTTTAAGGTTGATACTCTAATGGTACTCCTCTTTACCCCTAGATGCAATATAAAAAATCGGTTAAATCCAATAAAAAGAGCCTTTTTGAACCCCGCTCCCTCCAGAAGCACCACACCCCTGCCGTTCCCTTCCTAAGCATTGGCGATAACATCGGCAACTACCCATTTAATTAAAACCAAACAAACTCGCTAAACTTCCTCCAATAATGAAGCACACACCCTTTGCGTTCCTTTCCTAAGCATTGCCGATAACATCGTAGCAGTTTATCAAAAAAGGAAAATATAACAGAATATCTAACTGCTCCAATCGTAGAGCGTGATGGATAAACAAAAAGAGCATCAGTTGATTGAAAGAATAGTGGGAAGTTGTATTGAAACGAATAAGAGGGGGTTAGGAATTGATTCCTTACTCCCTCTTTGAGGCTTCAAAGGTGAGTGACTACAGGCACGAGCCGGTACCCCACTATGACTCTTTCAATCATCAAACTGATGCTCGAAGGTTTATCCATCCCATCGTAAGATGGATGAATCTGTCAGATATTCTGTTTATTTTACCGGAGTTAAAGCAATGAACTGCTCGATGTTATCGGCAACTTGCGCGAGTGCTTTCTTCCAAAATGCGCTATCCTCAACATCCACGCCCAACACCTTCGCAGTATCTTCCGCAGAAGTCACTGTTGTCGCACGCAATAACTCTTGATATTTCTCAACGAATCCTTCAGGTTGCTCTTGATAGATGGCATATAAGCCTTTAGAGAACAATCCTCCGAATGCGTATGGGAAGTTGTAGAAGCTTAAGCCACTGCTGTAGTAGTGCGGTTTGCAAGCCCACATATATGGATGCATTGCGTCAGGATCTAATCCGTCGCCGTATGCTTCTTTTTGCGCATCCAACATTAATTGTTCTAAATCTTTCGAGAACATGAAGCTCTTTTCACGGTTTTCGAATACTGCTGATTCGAATAAGTAACGTGAGTAGATGTCCACGATGATTTGTGTTGTATCTTGTAATTGTGATTCGAGTAAGGCTACTTTTTCAGCATCGCTTGCTTCGCTAATCACTGTGTTCATCACGATATTTTCGTTGAAAGTTGACGCCGTTTCCGCAACAGGCATTGAGTACTCTTGGTTTAATACACGGTGGTTTTCGATATGTAAACCGTGGTACGCATGTCCTAATTCGTGCGCAATTGTTACAACGTCGCTTAATGAACCAGAGAAGTTTGTTAAGATACGTGATTGTTTGATGAATGGTAGGTTGCTACAGAACGCGCCCCCCACTTTTCCTTTACGTGGTAAGAAGTCGATGTAGTTGTTTTCGTAAGCTTCTTTTGTCATATCTGCTAAATCTTGTGAGAAGCCTTTGAAGTTTTCTAATAAGAATTCTTTAGACTCTTCGATTGTGAAACGACGTGAGCTTTCTCCGATTGGTGCAAATAAGTCGTAGAATGGTAATCCATTTTCATGACTAAGAGGGAAGCTTTATGTTTCAAGTAAGCGCGGAATTGTGGTAAATATTCGCGAATCGCTTCAAGAAGGGCATCCAATGTTTGACGAGACATACGAGACGCTTCTAATGTTTGTGCTAGTGGAGATTCGAATCCACGTAAGCTTGTTTCTGTTAATACTTGTTGTTTAATATTGTTTAAGGCAAATGCGATTGGTTCTTTAATCGTATCGTACATCTTCAATTCTGTTTCGTACGCTTCTTTACGAACCGCTGCATCCGCATCATACGCCATATTACGAATTTCGCTAAGCGTTACTTTTTCGCCTTTAAATTCGCCTTCAACGCCTGAAGTCATCGCTTCGAAGAGTTGTTCCCAACCGTCTCCACCGCTGATAGAGAATTTCGCAATGACATCTTCTAATTCATCGGATAATAGATGTTTGTATTGTTGTTTCGCTTCTGCAAAGTAGAATTCGTAGTCTTTTAAATCTTCGTCAGCTGTGATATCAGTTTCCACGCTTCCGATAAATTTGTAGACTTTTGTATACGCACTGTTTAACGAAGCATACGCATTACCGAATAATGTACGATATTTATTCGCTGTTTCGTCTGTGGTGTTCGCAGTTAATGTTAAATTAATGTAGTTTCCAAGACGGCTGCTTAAGACGCTGAACTCTTCTAAGGCCGCAATTGCCGCTTTGATAGATTCTAAGTTATCTTCGAGCGTTAAGCCGTTGAATACCTCTCTAAAGTTTGAAACGTTCAAAGTCACGTTGAAACTCTTCACTTTCAAATGAAGGGTAAATTTCTTTTAATGACCATTCTGTTGACATTTCGTATCCCCCTTATATTGACTATATGTCCTATTCTACCGAATTTCTTTATAAAATCATAGTATAAGAACCTTTATTCTCTAAGCAACAACGTGTATACTTAAGAGGCAAACACTTTTCAAAAAAGGAGTTCTTATGAAAAAGACTTGGAAAGAATTGTTCCCGGATGCTCTTCTTGGAGAAAACGGTCAAGACACTGTTTCTGTAACGCTGAACGGTGAAGTGATTTATCTCTTAGAATCGAGCTTAACTGAGCGCGAACGATTCCTCATCGAAACCTTAAATACACAACCGACAAAATCTTCAATCCCAACGCATCCTTGGCTAGCGTACTTAGAAGGAAAAGGTGCACTGCCCACTCCAACAGCGTATATCCAATGCGTACACTTGGCGGTATTTCCAAAGCAAGAAGGCGTCTTTCAAGAAAAAGAATGGTTGGAGTTCGTCGAGAACTTAACGGTTGGGACCCTTGCCGTCTTCAAAAACTTCCGCCATCACTACACGCTGGTCGTGAACCCAGAAGTCGCTCCTTCGCTTGCAAGCACGCTCTTTGAAGTGCAATCCGCAATCGAAGATGACTTTGCAGTGGAATTACAACTCTTTATTGGAAACCGCTGGGCAACGTCAAGCCCTGTGCCGCTTCTCTATCAAGCAGAAAAAGCGCTCTTCGTGGAATACTTAATGCATTCACACAAGCGCTCCAGTCTGGAATTTGCGCCAGTGATGTTATGGGCGATTGCCAACGCTTTAGTCGATATCGCACCGATTGCGGACGAGTTGATTCTCTTATTAAGCGAAGACGACGTAAAAGAACTGATTGAAGCTCTCTGGGACGCTCATGGAAATGTCTCAAAGGCGAGTCAAACTCTTCTTACACCGCAACACCTTGCAGTATCGAATTGACCGTTTCGCAGAACAAACAGGGCTGAACGTCAAAGACATGAACGACCTGACGCTTTGCCACCTACTCTTACAAAAACAAAGTTATTAAAAAATAGCCACTTCTATTCACATAGAAGTGGCTGTTTTCGTTATGATTTTTATGCTTTAACGGCTTCTTTTTTAGGAGCGACTTTTGTTTCTTTAATCGTCACTTTTCCTTTTTGAGAACCGATTGTCACTTTTTGACCGAAGCGAATTTCTCCACTGAGAAGTGCTTCACTAAGCGGGTCTTCGATTTTCTTTTGAATCGCGCGACGAATTGGACGTGCCCCGTATTCTGGGTCGAATCCTTCTTCTGCGATTAGGTCGATAACTCCTGAAGTGAATTTCAATTCGATATTGAGTTCCGCAAGACGAGTTTTAATGTCTTTTGTCATCAATTGAACGATTTGACGTAATTCAGGTTTCGTCAATTTATGGAAGACGATAATTTCATCGATACGGTTCAATAGCTCAGGACGGAACGCATTCTTCAACTCTTCGCGGATGCGTTTTTCCATTGCCGTATGGTCATGTTGTACGGTTTTCGCACCGAAACCAACTGCTTTCATCTCGAAGAGCCGTTGCCCCAAGGTTTGATGTCATGATCAGAATCGTATTTCTGAAATCGACTTTACGTCCTTTCGAATCCGTCAGATGGCCATCGTCTAAGACTTGCAAAAGAATGTTAAATACATCTGGATGTGCTTTTTCGATTTCATCTAACAGAATCACAGAGTAAGGTTTGTTACGAATCTTCTCTGTTAATTGTCCGCCTTCATCGAATCCAACGTATCCTGGAGGTGAACCGACTAAACGGCTCACCGCGTGTTTCTCCATGTACTCAGACATATCGATACGAACGAGTGCGTCTTGATCGCCAAACATCGCTTCTGCTAACGTTTTAGCTAATTCTGTCTTACCAACCCCTGTAGGTCCAAGGAATAAGAATGAACCGATTGGACGTTTTGGATCTTTCAATCCGCTACGTGCACGGCGAATCGAACGAGCTACCGCTGATACGGCTTCTTCTTGTCCAATCACACGTTGGTGCAATTCTTTTTCAAGATGCACGAGACGTTCGCTTTCTTTTTTCTCCATTTGTTTTAATGGAATTCCAGTCCATTGTGATACGACTTCTGCGATGTCTTCATCCGTAATCGCCGCAACGAATTCTCGTTTGGCTTCGACTTCTACTTTTTGGCGTAGTTTTTCAAGTTTGTCGCGTTTGGCTTGTTCTTTCTTGCGTAAACGAGCTGCTTCTTCGAATTTTTGTTCTCGAATCGCGTCGTCTTTTTTCTGAGCGAGTTCTTCCACTTCTGCTTCCAGTTTTTGAAGCGGTGAGTGTTTACCACTGCGGTCCAGACGGGCTTTTGCAGCTGTTTCGTCCATCAAATCGATGGCTTTATCTGGTAATTTACGAGACGTAATATAACGAACCGATAATTGAACGGCGGCTTCTATCGCAGCGTCAGTGATTTCCACACGGTGATGGTCTTCATAACGTTTGCGTAGCCCTTTTAGGATTTCAACTGTATCGTCTGCGCTAGGTTCATTCACATGAACAGAGGCAAAACGACGTTCTAAGGCTGCGTCTTTTTCGATATATTTTTGATATTCATCAAGCGTCGTCGCCCCGATAACTTGGATTTCACCACGAGCAAGTGCTGGTTTTAAGATGTTTGAAGCGTCGATAGAGCCTTCTGCCCCACCTGCACCGATAAGGGTATGCAACTCATCGATAAAGAGAATGACATCTTGTTCACGGTATACTTCGTCCAAGATTTTCTTCATGCGCTCTTCGAACTCACCACGGTATTTCGTTCCCGCAACAACCGCACCCATATCTAACATCATCAAACGTTTTTCGGCGATTTCTTCTGGAACTTCTCCGCTCACCATGCGTTGTGCTAAGCCTTCAACGATGGCTGTCTTACCAACACCTGGTTCCCCAACGAGGACAGGATTATTTTTCGTACGACGGCTAATGATTTGGATAATGCGGCGTACTTCATCTTCACGACCAACAACTGGGTCGATTTTGCCTTCACGAGCTAATTCGGTTAAGTCACGCGCTAAGCTGTTTAATGTAGGCGTTCCTTCTTGTGAAGACTCTTGACGTGCTTTTCTCTTAGAACCTGCGTTTGAAGGTTGAATTCCGATTTTACCGTAGATTTCTTTCATCAACTCTTGAGGGTCGATTTGGTTATCACGAAGAATCTTCGTCGCTAATACTTCTTCACGTAATAAGGCTAATAATAAGTGCTCTGTTCCAACTTGTGGCACTTCGAGGCGTTTAGCTTCATCGGTTGCCGATAGAATCACTTTCTTCGCTCTTGGTGAATAAGGCATTAAGTACGGATCCATTTGCTTACGGTTTGACCCGTATCCTGTGAGTGACTCGATTTCAGAACGAACGATTTCCGCAGTCAACCCTGCCCCGCGAAGCACATTTCCCGCGATTCCTTCTTGTTCAAGGATTAATCCTAATAGTAAGTGCTCTGTTCCCACGGCTTGGTGTTTGAACAGGATGGCTTCTCTTGCAGCTAAGACCATTGCACTCTTTGCTTTTGGTGTAAAAATTTCACTCATGCGTTTATTCCTTTCTATTTAACGGTATTTCAAATTGTCGATTAATTTCTTCATCATATTACTACGAATCTCTGCAGCATTCTTTACGTTTGAAGAGAATGTATCTTTCTCCATCATGAGTGACATCATTTGCGCCTCACGTTTAGTAATCAGCTCATTTTCATATAAGTTTTGTAATAAATGATTGCCTTCTCTCGCTGAAAGTTCTTCAGGAACAAGATCGCTTAATGCATTTAAGATATCCATCTCGTCCACTAGATTTACTTTCATAATGCGAATATAACCACCGCCACCGCGTTTACTTTCAACGACATAGCCTTGTTGAATAGTAAAGCGAGTATTAATCACGTAATTAATTTGGGAAGGTACACAATTGAATCGGTCTGCAATCTCACTGCGTCTGATTTCAACTGTTTCGTTCTTATGCAGTACATTCTTTAAGTAATTTTCAATCAAATCCGACATATTTTGATTTTGCATTCATCTTCCTCCTTTTACCTTGACTATATTTGACTTTAATTATACAAAAGAATGCGCCTTTTGCCAATCATCTTGCATTTTTGATAAAAAAAGAAGCTAGACACAATGTCTAGCTTCCTCATTTGTTTACGTATCGGGAATACAGGATTCGAACCTACGACCCCTTGGTCCCAAACCAAGTGCTCTACCAAGCTGAGCTAATTCCCGTAAGTAAAAAATGCACCCAACAGGAGTCGAACCTGTAACCGCTTGATTCGTAGTCAAGTACTCTATCCAATTGAGCTATGGGTGCATTGTATATTTAATTAATGCCGAGGACCGGGGTCGAACCGGTACGGTCATCACTGACCGCAGGATTTTAAGTCCTGTGCGTCTGCCAATTCCGCCACCCCGGCATGGGCCATGGTTTAACATTGGCTAAGCGGAAGACGGGGTTCGAACCCGCGACCCCCACCTTGGCAAGGTGGTGTTCTACCACTGAACTACTTCCGCAAATTTGATTTTAATGCCGGCTAAAGGACTTGAACCCTCGACCCTCTGATTACAAATCAGATGCTCTACCAACTGAGCTAAGCCGGCTATGAGTGATACAGGGCTCGAACCTGTGACCCTCTGATTAAAAGTCAGATGCTCTACCAACTGAGCTAATCACTCAACAATGGAGGTTAACGGGATCGAACCGCTGACCCTCTGCTTGTAAGGCAGATGCTCTCCCAGCTGAGCTAAACCTCCATTATATATAAAGCGTGGCAACGTCCTACCCTCGCAGGGAGAAACCCCCAACTACTATCGGCGCTAAGAAGCTTAACTTCTGTGTTCGAGATGGGAACAGGTGTATCCTTCTTGCCATCGTCACCACACTTTATTCTCTGAAAAAACTTTCGTTCTTTCAAAACTGAATCTATATCCAACTCCATCAATCTACCAGCTATACAACTCGTGGTTAAGTCCTCGACCGATTAGTACTAGTCCGCTCCATGCCTCGCGGCACTTCCACTTCTAGCCTATCTACCTGATCGTCTCTCAGGGGTCTTACTCATTTAAAATGATGGGAAATCTCATCTCGAGGGGGGCTTCACGCTTAGATGCTTTCAGCGTTTATCCCGTCCACACATAGCTACCCAGCGATGCTCTTGGCAGAACAACTGGTACACCAGCGGTGTGTCCATCCCGGTCCTCTCGTACTAAGGACAGCTCCTCTCAAATTTCCAACGCCCGCGACGGATAGGGACCGAACTGTCTCACGACGTTCTGAACCCAGCTCGCGTACCGCTTTAATGGGCGAACAGCCCAACCCTTGGGACCGACTTCAGCCCCAGGATGCGATGAGCCGACATCGAGGTGCCAAACCTCCCCGTCGATGTGAACTCTTGGGGGAGATAAGCCTGTTATCCCCAGGGTAGCTTTTATCCGTTGAGCGATGGCCCTTCCATACGGTACCACCGGATCACTAAGCCCGACTTTCGTCCCTGCTCGACTTGTAGGTCTCGCAGTCAAGCTCCCTTCTGCCTTTTACACTCTACGAATGATTTCCAACCATTCTGAGGGAACCTTTGGGCGCCTCCGTTACATTTTTAGGAGGCGACCGCCCCAGTCAAACTGCCCGTCTGACACTGTCTCCCACCCCGGTAAGGGGTGCAGGGTTAGAGTGGTCATGTCACAAGGGTAGTATCCCACCGTTGCCTCCTCCGAAACTGGCGTCCCGGATTCTTCAGCTCCTACCTATCCTGTACATGTGACACAAACACTCAATATCAAACTACAGTAAAGCTCCATGGGGTCTTTCCGTCCTGTCGCGGGTAACCTGCATCTTCACAGGTACTATAATTTCACCGAGTCTCTCGTTGAGACAGTGCCCAGATCGTTACGCCTTTCGTGCGGGTCGGAACTTACCCGACAAGGAATTTCGCTACCTTAGGACCGTTATAGTTACGGCCGCCGTTTACTGGGGCTTCAATTCAAAGCTTCGCTTGCGCTAACCTCTCCTCTTAACCTTCCAGCACCGGGCAGGCGTCAGCCCCTATACGTCATCTTTCGATTTTGCAGAGACCTGTGTTTTTGATAAACAGTCGCCTGGGCCTATTCACTGCGGCTGGTATTGCTACCAGCACCCCTTCTCCCGAAGTTACGGGGTCATTTTGCCGAGTTCCTTAACGAGAGTTCGCTCGCTCACCTTAGGATTCTCTCCTCAACTACCTGTGTCGGTTTGCGGTACGGGTCCTATAAATCTTGCTAGAAGCTTTTCTCGGCAGTGTGACATCAGAAACTTCGGTACTAAACTTCCCTCCCCGTCACAGCTTGTCGCATGTGTGATAAGCATTTGACTCATCAGCCGACTCACTGCTTGGGCGTACACTTCCAGTCGTACGCTTTTCTTAGCCTCCTGCGTCCCTCCATTGCTCAAACGATTTATAGAAGTACAGGAATATCAACCTGTTGTCCATCGACTACGCCTATCGGCCTCGCCTTAGGTCCCGACTAACCCTGGGAGGACGAGCCTTCCCCAGGAAACCTTAGTTATTCGGTGGACGGGATTCTCACCCGTCTTTCGCTACTCATACCGGCATTCTCACTTCTAAGCGCTCCACATGTCCTTACGGTCATGCTTCACCGCCCTTAGAACGCTCTCCTACCACTGGACCATAAGGTCCAATCCACAGCTTCGGTAATCTGTTTAGCCCCGTTACATTTTCGGCGCAGGGTCACTCGACTAGTGAGCTATTACGCACTCTTTGAATGATGGCTGCTTCTAAGCCAACATCCTAGTTGTCTGTGCAACCCCACATCCTTTTCCACTTAACAGATATTTTGGGACCTTAGCTGGTGGTCTGGGCTGTTTCCCTTTCGACTACGGATCTTATCACTCGCAGTCTGACTCCCGGATATAAATACATGGCATTCGGAGTTTATCTGAATTCGGTAACCCGAGATGGGCCCCTAGTCCAAACAGTGCTCTACCTCCACGATTCTCACTTCCGAGGCTAGCCCTAAAGCTATTTCGGAGAGAACCAGCTATCTCCAAGTTCGATTGGAATTTCTCCGCTACCCACACCTCATCCAAGCACTTTTCAACGTGCCCTGGTTCGGTCCTCCAGTGCGTTTTACCGCACCTTCAACCTGGACATGGGTAGATCACTTGGTTTCGGGTCTACGTCCACATACTACATGCGCCCTATTCAGACTCGCTTTCGCTACGGCTCCGACTCTTCATCTTAACCTCGCATGTAAACGTAACTCGCCGGTTCATTCTACAAAAGGCACGCCATCACCCATTAACGGGCTCTGACTACTTGTAAGCACACGGTTTCAGGTACTCTTTCACTCCCCTCCCGGGGTTCTTTTCACCTTTCCCTCACGGTACTGGTTCACTATCGGTCACTAGGTAGTATTTAGCCTTGCCAGATGGTCCTGGCGGATTCCGACGGGATTCCTCGTGTCCCGCCGTACTCAGGATGCTAGTAGAGTTCATCAAAATGTCGCGTACAGGATTGTCACCTTCTTTGATGGGCCTTTCCAGACCACTTCTGCTATCTTGATTTCTTCTCACGTTCTAGTCCTACAACCCCAACAAGCAAGCTCGTTGGTTTGGGCTCCTCCCGTTTCGCTCGCCGCTACTCAGGGAATCGATTTTTCTTTCTCTTCCTGCAGGTAATGAGATGTTTCAGTTCCCTGCGTGTACCTCCTAATGAGCTATGTATTCACTCATTGGTAACACCCTATGAAAGGTGTTGGGTTCCCCCATTCGGAAATCTTTGGATCTTAGCTTACTTACAGCTCCCCAAAGCATATCGGTGTTAGTTCCGTCCTTCTTCGGCTCCTAGTACCAAGGCATCCACCGTGCGCCCTTATTCACTTAACCGTTGGTTAAATGTCGCATAGCGTTGCGTTTTGTTAAAAAACTCTTTTCGTTAGATGTTACTCTAACTCTCGGTAAATTAATTGGTTATTTGTTGTGATATAGTATTCAGTTTTCAAAGAACAAAATTCTCTGTTATTTCTAACAGATATGGAGACTAGCGGGATCGAACCGCTGACCTCCTGCGTGCAAAGCAGGCGCTCTCCCAGCTGAGCTAAGCCCCCTAAATTCAAACTAATGGGCCTAAATGGACTCGAACCATCGACCTCACGCTTATCAGGCGTGCGCTCTAACCAGCTGAGCTATAGGCCCTTGTTCGCATTTAGAACTTTTGTTTTGAGAAGTTTAACCTCTCAAAACTAAACAAAGAAGTCTAAACCCTGTAGGGTTCCGTATTACCTAGAACATCCTTAGACATTCTGGTTTATCCTTAGAAAGGAGGTGATCCAGCCGCACCTTCCGATACGGCTACCTTGTTACGACTTCACCCCAATCATCTATCCCACCTTAGGCGGCTGGCTCCAAAAGGTTACCTCACCGACTTTGGGTGTTACAAACTCTCGTGGTGTGACGGGCGGTGTGTACAAGACCCGGGAACGTATTCACCGCGGCGTGCTGATCCGCGATTACTAGCGATTCCGGCTTCATGTAGGCGAGTTGCAGCCTACAATCCGAACTGAGAATGGCTTTAAGAGATTCGCTTACCCTCGCGAGTTCGCTGCTCGTTGTACCATCCATTGTAGCACGTGTGTAGCCCAAGTCATAAGGGGCATGATGATTTGACGTCATCCCCACCTTCCTCCGGTTTGTCACCGGCAGTCTCACTAGAGTGCCCAACTCAATGCTGGCAACTAGTAATAAGGGTTGCGCTCGTTGCGGGACTTAACCCAACATCTCACGACACGAGCTGACGACAACCATGCACCACCTGTCACTTTGTCCCCGAAGGGAAAGCTCTATCTCTAGAGTGGTCAAAGGATGTCAAGACTTTGGTAAGGTTCTTCGCGTTGCTTCGAATTAAACCACATGCTCCACCGCTTGTGCGGGTCCCCGTCAATTCCTTTGAGTTTCAACCTTGCGGTCGTACTCCCCAGGCGGAGTGCTTAATGCGTTAACTGCAGCACTGAAGGGCGGAAACCCTCCAACACTTAGCACTCATCGTTTACGGCGTGGACTACCAGGGTATCTAATCCTGTTTGCTACCCACGCTTTCGAGCCTCAGCGTCAGTTACAGACCAGAGAGTCGCCTTCGCCACTGGTGTTCCTCCATATATCTACGCATTTCACCGCTCACATGGAATTCCACTCTCCTCTTCTGCACTCAAGTTCCCCAGTTTCCAATGACCCTCCCCGGTTGAGCCGGGGGCTTTCACATCAGACTTAAGGAACCGCCTGCGCTCGCTTTTACGCCCAATAAATCCGGACAACGCTTGCCACCTACGTATTACCGCGGCTGCTGGCACGTAGTTAGCCGTGGCTTTCTGGTTAGATACCGTCAAGGCGCTAACAGTTACTCTAGCACTTGTTCTTCTCTAACAACAGAGTTTTTACGATCCGAAAACCTTCTTCACTCACGCGGCGTTGCTCCGTCAGACTTGCGTCCATTGCGGAAGATTCCCTACTGCTGCCTCCCGTAGGAGTTTGGGCCGTGTCTCAGTCCCAATGTGGCCGATCACCCTCTCAGGTCGGCTATGCATCACGGCCTTGGTGAGCCGTTACCTCACCAACTAGCTAATGCACCGCGGGTCCATCCATCAGCAGAAGCTTGCGCCTCTTTTTCCTCTTCAAACCATGCGGTTCGAAGACCTATGCGGTTTTAGCATCCGTTTCCGAATGTTATCCCCCTCTGATGGGCAGGTTACCCACGTGTTACTCACCCGTTCGCCACTAGATTGACCAGTGCAAGCACCGGTCGCTCTCGTTCGACTTGCATGTATTAGGCACGCCGCCAGCGTTCGTCCTGAGCCAGGATCAAACTCTCATGAAAAATTTGAATTTTCATGAGCTTTGAAAAGCTCATTTTAATTACTGACTTATTGTATCTCTTTAAGAGATAAGAAATTGTTGTTTCTTCATCACTAAGATGAAGTCCCTACACATTTGGTTCGTCTTCTTTGTTCAGTTTTCAAAGGTCAATCGTTGTTTTGCAACAACTTCTATATCCTATCATAGGACATTTTCACTGTCAACAGATTTCGTGTAACTTTTTTTCAAAGTTTTTTTGAAACTGTTTTATAAGCGAACGTTCGCTCAACAGTGATATTAATTTATCATAACTGATTATCAATTTCAACCGATATGATTTAATTTTTAAAAACTTTTTTTAATTTCTTAAAAACCGTAATCAAGTCGGATTTCTTCTATATAAATTCATCTCGATATCTTTACAATTTCAGGGAACACTCGTATAATTATTGATGTAAGACGCCGAAATAGCTCAGTTGGCAGAGCAACGCACTCGTAACGCGTAGGTCGCAGGTTCGACCCCTGTTTTTCGGCATACTAAGAATCTTTTCTTCTTTCTTATATTTATGTAGAAAAAAACGGTTGAGTATTACTCAACCGTTTTTCTTTGGACTAATTCAATAATTTTTAATACAACGTTGCTGGCTTTTTGCATGCTTTCAAGAGTTACGAATTCGTATTGCCCATGAAGGTTTTCTGCTCCGGTAAATAAGTTTGGAGTTGGAATTCCTTTATAGGTAATAATACATCCATCTGTTCCTCCACGGAATGGTTGAATGTCTGGCGTGATCCCACATTCTTTATAAGCCTCAATCGCTACTTCAACCGAAGTCATATCGTCTTTTAAGATTTCATACATATTATAGTACTCATCGTAAATCGTGCATTCGATACGAGGCACATCATACGTTGCATTTTGTGCATCTACGATTTGTTGGAATTGCGCTTTTCGCTCTTCGAATTTCTCCATTGAGTGATCGCGAATAATATATTCCAACTCAACCTTACCGATGTCGCCTGATTGTTTCGATAACATAAAGTAGCCTTCGTACCCACTCGTACGTTCCGGCACTTCATCTTTTGGCATACGTGCAAATAGTTTTGCTGCTTCTGCTAAGGCATTCACCATGACATCTTTGGCTTGGCCTGGGTGAACACTTGTCCCATGAATCGTTACTACCGCGCGAGCCGCATTGAACGTTTCATATTCTAACTTTCCTACCACTCCACTATCTAAAGTGTAGGCAAATTTTGCAGGCATACGCTGTGCTTTGAAACGGTGCGCGCCTTTTCCGATTTCTTCGTCCGGACCAAACGCTAACCAAATATCGCCATGCGGAATCTCTGGATGCGCCATTAAGTACAAGCACGCTTCTAATATAGAAACAAGTCCTGCCTTATCGTCGGCACCAAGCAGCGTTGTTCCGTCTGTCGTAATTAACGTTTCGCCGATGTAGTTCTTCAAGCTTGGAAACTCGCTGACCGTCATTACCAAATTCTTCTCGGCGTGGAGGACCACATCTTCCCCATTATAATTCTCGTGAATTTGTGGATTGATGTTTTCCGCGTTGAAATCCGCTGTATCGACATGGGCAATAAACCCAATCGCTGGCGCCGCGCTCCCTTCTTCCAAGTTACTTGGGAGGAGCGCCACTAAGTAGCTATCCTCTGGGTCGAGTTCTACTTTTGTAAAGCCGTACTCCACTAACTCATCACGAAGCATTTCTAGAAATTCCCATTGACTCTTTGTCGTAGGAATCGTTGTTGATTTTAAATCACTACGCGTATTGATTTTCGCATAGCGAATAAATCGTTCTAACATTGTAGGGTACATGTTAATAAGAGTCATCTTCTTTCACTTGGTGGAACTCTAAGTCTGCAATTGTTTCACGACCGAACATTTCAATCGCCACTTTAATTTTTTGTTTTTCGTGGTCAAGTTCTACTACTTTACCGCTCATATCATTGAAGGCACCTTCTGTAATGATTACGTAGTCTCCAACAGATACGTGTAAATCAACTGGAGCATGAACTTTTTCACCGATACGTCCTAAGATAGCTTCTACTTCTTCTGGTAATAATGGAGATGGTTTTGAACCAGCACCGTGTGAACCAACGAATCCAGTTACGCCTGGAGTGTTACGAACAACATACCATGCTTGGTCTGACATGACCATTTCAACTAATACATAACCAGGGAAAGTTTTTTTCTACAGTTGTTTTTGTTTTTACCGTCTTTTTACTTCTACTTCCTCTTCTTCAGGTGAAATCACGCGGAAGATGTTTTCTTCCATACCCATACTTTGGATACGTGATAATAGATTTGATTTAACTTTGTTTTCATAACCTGAATAAGTGTGCAATACATACCATTCTTTTTCCATTGATACTCCTCCTTGAGTGTTGACAACATTTTTCCATACAAAAAAACCTTCATAAGCGAAGGTTTTTTTCAACTGCTCTTAGTATATCACTAATCACTTTAAAGTACTATTATTTTATAAGGAATGTAATGAGTTGATGAATTCCATAGTCCACTACTGCAAAGAAGCATAGTGCAGCAATCACTGTCATAATTACTGTGATTGTATATTTGTTAACTTCTTTACCTGTTGGCCAAGTTACTTTTTTCATCTCTTTAATAACATTTGATAAAAAACGCATTCCGAATCTCCTCTTCCTTTTATTTTGTTTCGCGATGTAGTGTTTGTTTGTTGCAATACTTGCAGAATTTTTTAATTTCTAGACGTTCTACTCGTCGATTTTGTCCCAGCGTAATCGTGTAGTTTCTTGAACCACATACGCTACAAGCTAACGCCGCTTTTTTCTGAGCCATATTTTTCACTACTTTCTATAAATCCATATCTATTTAATCATAAGGAAATGAACTTGCTTTGTCAAGTAGACGCTTAAACTCTGCCACACCAGTAATGATCCCTTAAATAATCAAAAACTACACTCGAACCCTCTTCTTGCTATTTTCTACGTCTTACTAGTAATTTATTTTTCAAGCTCACGGCTTTTGGTGCCCATGTATGGAACATTTCAAACCAGAACTTCGAAATCGGCATATCAAATTCACCGATATATTCCACTAACTCAGGATCAAATGATTGCTTGAATCCGTTAATCCCGCCGTGATGTTCTTGGTCTTCAGAAACTCCGAAGAAGTCAAACGAACGAATGCCTTTTTCATCATAAAGAGTTTGCATGATCCAAGACACAAGCGCCTTGTTCGCATTCAATCCACCATCGTCAGTGATGTTCGCGCCATATAAGTAGTACGCTTTATCTAAGTACGTTACAACAAACGCTCCGCTGACAACTTTCCCTTCTGGATACTGTTCTAAGTCACCTTTCACGCGTTCGATTTCTTTTTCGTATTTAGCGATATTGACTTTCAATGATTCAATTTGCTTTTGAACGTTTTCGATACGTTTAGGATTGTTCAACGTTTCCAATTGTCCTGTTAACTTATCGAATTCTTTTTGCGCTGTTTCTAAGCGGTTTGTCGCAAATGCTAATTGCACATTATAGTCCACTTTCGCAAAGTATAAATCCACCATGCCCTTAGGATGAAGGTGTTGGTACATTGTTGTTAAATACTCGATGCTACGCGCCACATATTTGTCACGTTCAGCCGTAATCTTGTTTAACTCATCATAGATTGGCATATCTTCAAGTGTTCCCTTGTAGCAAACAACCCCTTGTTTTTTCGCTACATTCACTTTATAACGTTCTTTCTTATTGAACGTTTCAACGATGCCTTTTCCTTCGTCCTTCAACGGTAAAATCATTGTTAAACGTGGTTGAATCCCATCAAACCCTAAGTCCATTGGGCGTTCTACGAATCCAGCCGCTAAAATGTTTTTGCGGTATTCTTCGTTATTGAATCCACCTTCAACCATTTCGAACTTGTTTGTCCATTCACGCCATTGTAATTCTGGGTCAATTTTCAAACCAAATGCATTTTTAGCTTTCAAATACACTTTTAAAGTCGCAAAGACTGATTTTAATTGTTCCGCATTTGTATAGTCGGTTACGATTCCGCGCGGTGCATACGCTAAATATTTATTCACACCAGGTAATTTACGATAAAGAATCATCGCAGCCGCAACAGGTTCATGATTATCAGACATCACAAGAAGTACATCTCTTGTCCATGAGCCATCTGTCTTCACTTCGCCCCATTCAGGCGTTTGGAAAACCGTTCTGTTGGCTTGAGTTTCCATAAAAGCATGATACTCTTCTAACGCATTCGACATCTCTTTTATATACATGTGAGCACTCTCTTTCCTTTTTACGTTTCCTTACCAGTATTACATTTTCAGCAAAATATGTCAAAACTTTAACAAAGAAAAAGCTTTACGTATCAATGGAAGATAGCCTTAAAAAACTTCTTCGACAATAAGAAAAAAGAGCGCACCTTGTGAGTGCACTCTCCGTTTAATTTTTAGAATAGTTTCAAGTATTGATCTAATTCCCATTGTGAAACTTGACTACGGTAAGCAGCCCATTCGAAACGTTTTGCTTCGATGAAGTTGTCTAGGATATGACTTCCTAGCGCTGATTGAACAGTTTCATCTTGTTTCAAGTATTCAATCGCTTCGTTTAATGTTCCTGGTAAATCATCGATTCCAGCTTCCTTACGTTCGCGAGCAGACATCGCATAGATGTTGCGGTCGATAGCTTCAGGAACTTCCATTTTTCTTTAACCCCTTCAAGACCAGCTGTTAAAATCGCAGCCATTGCTAAATATGGATTCGCAGATGGATCCACACTACGCAATTCGATACGAGTTGAAATACCACGAGATTCTGGAATACGGATTAACGGTGAACGGTTACGTGCTGACCATGCAATATATACAGGCGCTTCGTATCCTGGAACTAAACGTTTGTATGAGTTTACTGTTGGGTTACATACGGCCGTTAGAGCTTTGGCATGTTTCATAACCCCAGCGATGAAGTGACGACAAGTGTCGCTTAGACGTTGGTCGCCATTTTCGTCAAAGAACGCATTGTTTCCATCTTTATCAAATAATGATAAGTTGAAGTGCATTCCGCTACCAGCAATTCCGAATACTGGTTTTGGCATAAATGTCGCATGCAATCCATGTTTACGCGCAATTGTTTTTACAACAAGTTTGAAAGTTTGGATATTGTCACAAGCAGCTACTGCATCTGAGTATTTCCAGTCGATTTCGTGTTGACCTGGCGCTACTTCGTGGTGACTCGCTTCGATATCGAAACCAATCTTTTCTAACTCAAGAACGATTTCGCGACGGCATTCTTCCCCAAGGTCGATTGGCGCTAAGTCGAAGTAACTTCCTTTGGTCGTTTCCTTCAAGGGTTGGTTCGCCATTTTCATCCATTTTGAATAAGAAGAACTCTGGCTCTGGTCCTAAGTTGAAGTTTGAGAAACCTAATTCTTTCATTTCGTTTAAGACGCGTTTTAAGTTTGAACGAGGGTCTCCCGCAAATGGAGTTCCGTCTGGTTTGTAAACATCACAGATTAAACGTGCGATAGTACCGTGTTTGCTGCTCCATGGGAATACTACCCAAGTTGAAAGATCTGGATATAAGTACATATCACTTTCTTCGATACGAACGAATCCTTCGATTGAAGAACCGTCAAACATCATTTTGTTGGCCAACACTTTATCTAATTGTGTAATTGGCACTTCCACGTTTTTAATAGTTCCTAGAATATCCGTGAAGATTAATCGTAAGTAACGAACATCTTTCTCTTCTACCTGTCTTCTAATCTCTTCATGTGTAATCATTGACTTCCTCCTATAAGTTCCATTTTTCTCCGCCAGAGTAGCGGCTAATATGCATAATCTCGTCGTAGAAGATTCGTCGGACATCTTCATCCGTCAGCGCTTCTTTCACGCTCTCCTTCGTTACGGGATTTGTATTCTTATTGAAAATCTTCTGAATTGCCATAATGGTTAATCCATCAGCTAAATAATCTTTAATCTCCAATAAGCGATCGACATCATTCAAGGAATACATGCGGCGGTTCGTCTCAGAACGTTCCGGGATGACCAAGCGCTGTTCTTCATAATATCGAATTTGTCGTGCAGATAAATCGGTCAGTTTCATTACTGTTCCGATTGGAAAGACGGCTAGTGAACGTCGTAATTCCTTTTCACCCATCTGTCTTCCTCCTTTATAGGGTTATTGTAAATAACGGTTGAATCTTTTGTCAAAACTGCCCTTACCTCTTATGTTATATAATATAACATGAAAAACGGGGTGTTGTCCCAGTTAAGCTTTCGTTAGCTGAGATAATACCCCGTTTTATGGTTTTGCGTGCTGTAGTATTTGTTATTTTTGAGATCTTTTGTTACTGTTTTGACTCCTGTTAGTCGCCTAACGTTTGAACGGTCTCATCGCATTCTTATTTTGGTGAAATCACCCCTTTCTGTCTATACTTCTTTTCAACTTCTTTAATTTCTTTATTCCATAGTGTTCCACCTCACTTGTTAATGCGTTAATATTTATTTCATCATTTGTTTTCATATTTTGGTGGACTCACCCCTTTCACGGTTCCTTAGAATTCTTATCGGCCTTATCTACCTCCTGGTCTACCGCCTTGGCCAGGTTGTCCGCCACCAGGGCCACCTTGTCCAGGTCTACCACCGATATTAGCTGCTTGCTTAGAAGCTGTTGCTGTTGTTGAGTTTGAACCGACTTTAATCGTATATTTTTCGCCCTCTTTAATCTCTGGACTACTAATTAATACCGTCGAGAATGCCTTAGAAGCTTTTAGACTTGCGACTGTTTTACCAGAAGAGTCAACCACTTCAACGGTTGTTCCAGCCGTTCCTTGAACACTTGCCATTAGGAAAGCTTGGCTAGAGTCGCTACCAAATCCCATTGTCATTTCTCCATTATCGACAAAGAGGACTGTACCACCGTTTAGTTTTCCATTGTCGTCATAGTCAAGAGCTGCGTTGGCGCCGCTTGTTGGGCCATTGACAACGACTGTTCCGCCGTTAATCTCGATAGACCCATTCGCATCCAATCCGTCCCCTTCAGCATCAACGGTTAATGTTCCTCCGTCGATGACAATCTTCACTTCGCCTGCTTGATCCAAGTTTTTCGCATTTGCGGCTTCGGCTTTTACGGTCTTCGTTTGTTGACCTGGGCCTTGTCCTTCAGACGATTCTAACGTCCAGTCTTTGCATTCAATCCATCATCAGAAGATTTTACTGTGACAGTTCCACCGACTTGATGAATCAATCGAGCCTCAAGACCTTCTTCACTCTTTTGTACATCGATAGTTGCACCTTCGTCGATGAGCATTGTATTCGAAGCGTTGATACCATCGTCTCCTGCATTTACAGTGATGTTCGTATTAGTTAAGTAAATATTTCCTAACAATACATCATCTTCATTGTCTGAGTGAATACCATCTTCATCGGCTGATAAGTTCAATGTCGCGCCCGACACGTTCACGAAGTCGTTGGCTGCTACACCGTGTTTTTTCGCGGTTGTTGTAACTGTCGCGTCCACGATACGAATGCCGTCTTTTGACTTAATCGCATTGCTTGCTGCACCTGTTACCGTTAATGAACCTTTACCGTTAATCGTCAAGTCGCTATCGGAGTAAATCGCTCCTTTAACCGTTGATGTTGATTCATCGGCCACTTCATTTTTCGTTCCATCGGCTACTGTTAAAATTACTTTTTTCGCCGTGTCGACCAGTAATGGAGCTTCTGTATTCTTCAAAGTCGCATTTTTAAAGACGATTTGTACTTCATCTTGCTTGCCTGCTGCGACTTTCAATTGAACTTTTGAAGCCGTTCCTTCGACGATATACGTTCCGGCTTTTGTAATTTCTACCGTACTTCCATTGACTGTTACGCCATCCCCTGACACAGTAGCCGTCGTTCCTTGAAGCGAAATCTTCGAAGCTTTACTTTCGTCGTAAGTCGCTGTTAAGTCGCTTGCTTCAAAATAAGAAGCCGTCTGCGTAGTTGAAGTTGTAGATGTCTTTGTTGTTGTTTGAGTGTTTGCGTCGGCTTGGCTTAATACACTTTGCGATCCGCAAGCGGCCAACCCTAGAGAGATAAATAATGTTGTCGTCAATAACCATTGTCTTTTCTTTTCCATCTCGTTCTCCTCGATTCCTTTTCTTGATGGTTTTAGTATACGAAGCGAACTTAAAATGAACTTAAAATAAAAAATAACCCATGGATAATTTATCCATGAGTCATTTCGTTATTTCGTTTGTTCTGTCATTCCACGTTTAAGCGCAACTTCTTTACTCTTAGAGAATGATACGTGATCTCCGTCTTCTGTTAAGAAACCACTTTGAAGAAGGCCTGCAAAGAATAAATTGTTACTTTCTTTCAGTTTTGACAACGTATATTTCGTTAAGTCAACTTCAACCGATGAGATGAGTTTGCCATCTTTTTCAGTAATTGAAGTCACAACCCCATTTAACCCTTTCATCGATTCAAAGAGTTTTTCGTTATCCTTACGAGCCTCAGTGTGTTCAGTAGGTTCATTCGTTTCGATCTTAATCTTTGTCACGGTGTCAGTCTTTTTATCATACGTATAAACTAAAGTTACGTCCGTATCACCTGATTTTTGAGTGAAAGTCGCAGTCTCTTGTGAGCTACAACCTACTAATAGAAATAGGAAGCTAACCCCTAAAATAATTTGAAAGAATTTTTTCATTGGTCTCCTCGCTTATTGAGCTTTCTTTTGGAATAATTTTTGGTAGTAGAAGTACACAGTTGCTGCTGATGCTGCAAATGCTACTAAGTAGAAGAAGATTGCAATTTTTGATCCTGTTTGTAATCCATCTACGAATGATTGTGCAGTGCGGCTCGCTGCTAATGGGTTTGCAAATGCTTCAGAAATAAGGGCATTTACTGCAGAATTTGATTTTCCACTGAAGAAATCAGATAATTTTCCAAGAGCATCTAAGAATCCGCCACCTAAGATGTTTCCTAAGAAGACAGATACTACCATTGCTAATGAAGCTACATTCACGTTAGTCCATAAGTTTTTGCTTTCTTTATGAGCTTGGTATAAGAAATATCCAGTAAATACAGCACCTACTAATGCAAAGAAGAATGATAAACCAAAGTATAAGCTTAAGTTCTTCACTTTATTAGAAAGGTCCATATACGCTGCTTGTAAACTTGTAGTATTAATTCCGCCGTTTGAACCAAACGCAAATCCTAGTCCGTTTAGTAACACTAGAAGTGTGAAGATTGCAAGAGCAATAGATACACCGAAGAAGATTTTTTCGAATAAATTATTTTTATTATAGCTTTCAACTTTATCAACAGCTTTTTCTGTTGCTTCATTTAATTTTGCTTTATTTTCTTCTGTGAATACTTTGCTTGCTGCTTCTCCGATTTTTTCTTTTGCAACACCAGCAACTTCTTTTGCTTTTTCAGCAGCTTCTTCTGCTTTTTCTTTTACGTCTTCAACAACTTCTTTGAAGTCGCCATCTGCTTCAGGAGCTTTTGCTTTTTTCGCTTCTTCAACAACTGTTTCTGCTACTTCTTTCACTTCTTCAGCTGTTTCTTTTGCTGCTTCAACTACTTCGTCTTTTACTTCTGTAGCTTTTTCAGCAACTGATTCAAGATTTTTGTTCTCGTTTTGATCCATTGTGACACCTCATTTTTTATTTTATTTCCTTTAGTCAGTTTATCACAATCACGCGTTTTCTTCTAGTTTTCAACAATTGAAAATAGAAAATCATATGAACTCTTCCCTTACGGAAATAAAAATAAGAGCTAGACCGTAGCCTAGCTCCATCAAGTTAAGTTTTATTTTAGGACCGTACCATCCGCTAATGTGATTGTATATCCGTTAAAGTTGATTGTACCTTTGTTTTCTAATGATGTAATTGTGACATTTCCTGTCAACGTCCATGTCGCCCCCTCTTCTACTGTGATTACTGCGTTATTGTCCACGGCAGTCCCTCCTTCAGCATTTTCTACGATATTGATGGTACCTGTAAAGTTTGTTCCTTTGCCCATTGTGAAATTCAATGTAGATACGGTATCCACCTCAATCGCTCCAGTTAATGTTTGGTTCGTCGTTGTTAAATCAACTTGACCACCATTGGCACCGGCTGTCCCCCAGCCACGTGTTGCATCATTTCCTAAGATGGCTAATAATCTGCCAGATGAATCTTGATTTGTGATCGATACGTCTTCTAAAGTGATGACGCTGTGTGTGTTCGTTACATAGATTTGGTCTCCGTTACGTCCTGTTAAAGCGCCGCCTTTCATTGCGAAAGTAGATGTTCCGCTCTCAGCATCTCCTGACATTGATTGATAAATCATCACGTTGTGTACGTTGTTGTCTGAAGAGCTACCCTCTGTTGAACTCATATTCCCTGTTACGTTGGTATTTTCTAATGTGATAGAGTTTTGGCCCTCGATTACAAGTGCTTCTGAGTTTTCAGCGTTCAATGTTGCATTTTTAACAGTGATATTCGCTGTAGAGTAAACTGCTGGTGAGTTGTATCCTGTTGAAGTATACGTTCCTTTGTCGACGACTACCGTACCACCACCACGGTCTGTACGAATCGCTGCTGATGAATTTCCTGCGGTGTTCACCGTCAAGTTAGTTGCGTTCATCGCAGCGCCACCTGTCGTTTGGATACCACCTGAGTTATCTTTTGTTGTTGTGATTGTTGTGTCTGATACATTGACGGTCGTTCCTGAGCCGTAACTGAACACCCCGTTCCCGTTTTGTGCAGTTGTATTGACGGTTGAGTTTGTAATTGTTACGGTTGCTCCATCGGTGGCTAAGAATCCTGCGTTCATTCCGTAGAAGTCTCCATTTTCTGTGTTCGATGTTGCTCCGGCTGTTTTGTTAACCGTTACGCCGTCTAATGTGACTGTTGCTCCTGTTACACGGAGTGCATTTTCGTCATCTCCGGTAGATTCATACGTTTCTCCTGTTACTGTTGCATCTGTTGTTAAATTCGTTGCTGCCTCACCTTGTGTCACTTGGTCGCTCCCGCCAAACTCTTCTCCTCCAGGTTTAGCTGGGGGACTCTGTTGAGCTTGGACTTGAGAAGTCGCCTCAGTTTGTGTTTGTGTTTGTGTGTTTTGGCATGCAACTAAAGTAGTTGCAATAGTAATCGTGGATAATAGAACAATCATTCTGTTTCTTTTCATCTTGGTCCCCCTCGCTTCCTATCAACTATTTGTTGATGGTTTTATCATAACAAGCTTACTTAAAATGAACTTAAAACAAAAAAAGTTTTTCGAAAAAGTTTTTTAGACTAAAAATTATCATATATGATAATTTCGTACGAAAAAAAAGACGTTGGAAGGATATTCCAACGTCTCTTTTTTAATTTTTTTATTGACAGTTATTCATTTATTTCTTTTCAATATCAACAAATTCAAAGATCTTCTCAGCAAATATCATTAAGTCCTCGTTGTTAAATTTTCCAAAATCGAAAAATGGTGATATATACCAAATAGTTACCATTTGATTATCGTCAGTAAATACATCTACGGTAATACTAGAATATTTTTCGCACTTTATCAAACGCATCCGTATGCACAAAATATCTATAACCTTTATAATTTCCTTCTAGAAAATTTAGTTTTTCATACCCTAACCACTGTAAGTAGGTTTGACCATCTTTTCTGATTTGGTATTCTATATTAATATCGAGTTGATCACTCACTTTATGATTTTCATCGAAAACATGTTTCGTGCTAATCTCGTATACATCTGATTTAAGAATTTGTTCAGTAGTTGTTGTTTTTACTTTTTATCTTCAATAATATCAGTTGGCGTGAATGTATTTATCCGAAGATAGCCATCTCCAACATCAATTTTACCGTCAAAATATACATGCAACAAATAATTAGTAGGTACTTTTGTCTTAACGATAAAGTCTGTTATTCTTTTCTCGTCCTCCAGTTCATTAATAGCACCACTCATATTAATAGTTTCATACTCTTTTTGATTAAACAAAGGAAATAGTTTTGAATCATTTAGCAGTTCTTTTACTTTCCCTGTTAAGATTGGCAATCCATATTCATCAAGCCCATTCTCAGACTGCGTTGTCTCTGATGAATCTTTCTTTTCTGAAGATTCCTTTGATTTGCTCAGCTACTTCTGCTTTTGTTGTACTGTCTGTTGATTCTGTTGATTTTGGTTTTGAACATCCCACCAACAGGAATACCGATAATACTGCCATCAATATTTTTTTCATCTGTCATTCCCCTTTACTTTGTATTTCTACCATCCTATATAAAACTTTTTAATTAACATTATTATACCATAAAGAAAATATAATGAAATCCACAAAAAAGTTCTTATGTTCACCATTATAGCGAAAAGACATAAGAACTTATTTCATTTATTTTGTTGCAATCACAAAGCGAATTTGAGTTTCACTTGTGAGTTCTGCTGTTAACTGTACATCGTTCGTTTCGGCAATCTTCTGCGCGATAGAAAGCCCTAGTCCGCTTCCGCCTGTCGTACGATTTCTCGAACTATCTACACGGTAGAAGCGATCGAAAATCTGACTGACCTGTTCCTTCGTCATTGGTTCTGTTGCATTTCCAATGGCTAATTGATTTCTTTTCGCCTCAACAGTAATCACCGGTTTACCGACCGTATACTTCATCGCGTTATCGAGCAAGATACGAATCAACTCCGTCATCGCACTCTTATTCGTTGTGATAATCGTTTGTGCCTCGCCAGTAAATTCTACCTGGAGTCCTTTTTCGTTTAAGACTGGTAAAATCTCTTCAACGATATCTTTCGTAACAGCCACTAAATCGACTTCTTCTTTTGTCGCAGTTGCTTCTCCTTCATCGTATCTTGAAAGAAGTAACATCTGTTCTACAAGAGAGTTCAAACGTTTAATTTGGCGTTTATTGCTGTCGACAAATTTGGCATCTGTCCCCATCATTGCTAGTAAATCCGTATTAGCCGATAGAACAGCTAATGGCGTTTTAATTTCATGACTAGCATTAGACACGAATTGTCGCTGACGCTCCACGTTTTCTACAAACGGACGAATTGCACGGTTAGATGCAAGACGAACGAGTACATATACAACGAGTATACATAAAATAAATACGGTTAACGTGACCATCAATAATCTTGAATTCTGCTGAACTTCACGGTGCGCATCAATAAACACTACCATCGTTTCAGAGTCTGTTTTGGATACTTGGTAACGTAGACCGCCTTCCCAGCCACTAGTAGCAGTTCCTTGTGCAATTAGAAGCGCTTTGTCAGACAAAGTATCCTCTTCAATAGAAACTAGATGTGTTTTATCCACAGATTTAATCGCATTATTCGCTATTTTCACCACTGCATAACGGATGGATAATTGGTCATCTTTACGAAACTCCTGACCTTTGGAAATCCATGTTCCGGGTGTTCTTTTGGTCCGTTACCATCTGGAGCTTCAGGAAAAACTCCGTCATTTTCAATGAGCATTGTCGAGAGTCGATCCACTTGTGCTTCTGTTTGTCGATAGTTCAGTACGTTTACCGCCACTAACACAACAAGTAGTACTGCCGTAAACGACAGCATGGCACTTTTTACAAAGCTTTTTTGAAGTTGTTTAAACATGCAAACTCCCCTTTTATTAACTATCATTCATTTTTCAACTGTAATTAGGCTTCGACCATCAACTGATAGCCTAGACCACGTGCAGATTTAATCGTCACGTTCGCCTCAATACTTGCTAATTTCTTACGAAGAGATGAGATATTCACCCATACAACATTAATCTCCGCATCTGAGTCAAGACCCCATACTTTTTCCATAATTAACTCGGTCGACAATACTTGATTGCTATTCATCATAAAGTATTCCATCAGTTGAAACTCTTTATTATTCAATAGCACTTGTCCGCTAGCAGATTGGATCGTGAACTTATCGCGATTTAATTCAATATTTCCAACCGTCATCACTGACGATACGAAAACATTTGGACGGCGAAGTAATGATTTCACACGCGCTAACAACTCAGGCGCTTCGAACGGTTTCGTTAAATAATCGTCCGCACCTTCTTCTAGCCCTGTTACTTTATCTTCTAATTGGCTTTTTGCCGTCAACATTAAAACAGGTGTAGTATTCCCTCCTGCACGTAATTCACGTACCACTTCCACTCCAGATTTCTTTGGCATCATGACATCCAGTAAAATTAAATCATATGGTGTTGATTCAGCATAAAACAGCGCATCCGCACCGTCGTGAACGAGTTCCACACTATATTTTTGCATTTCAAGCATCATTTTCAGCGCTTCGGCTAAATCAATTTCATCTTCTGCTACTAAAATTCTCATAGTAATCCCTCTTCTTTTTTTCTTCAGTATACGTTTCGTACTTAAAATTTACTTAAACCGACTTCTTACAAGTATTTGCAAATGCGACGAGCAGCTCACGCAATTGTTGCTTTTGGTTGCAGTCCAATCCACGCAATGTATGTTCCATCATTTGATGTTGCGCTGGAATTAAATCATCGAGCAACTTCTTCCCTTTTTCCGTTAATGAAATATGTTTTGTTTTCCAGTCTTTTTCAATCGAAATTAATTCTAATTTTTCTAAATGACGAATGCAGTGCGTAATATTCCCCTGCGTCAAATTCAACGTTTGCGCAATCGTCTTTTGATCCATCGTTTGATTTCTAAAAATTAGATGTAACACTTCAAAATGAGTTGGATTCAATCCCACCTCTTTTAATGACATCGAAAAAGTTTTCAAGTTCTCATTGTAGATTTTCATAATCATCATCCAAATCTCATGAGACACATTCATTTTTTCGCATTCTGTAACCATACCGACACCTCTTTCACCGTTTACTTTACTATTGAAATGACCTCCTGTCAAACTCTCTCTCCCTCAATCCACTAACGAATTGCACTCACTTTTCCCCTTCTCCGGCCGCCCTTTAAAATGGTTTAATCGAAACCAGATCCTTCTGCTGAAAAAGAGTAAGAAAAATGAGTGCCTTCAAATTCTATAGTAGTCATTGTAGCGGTTGTAATCGATGTGAAATACTGACACTTGGAATTTATTCCTAGTGTCAGTTTGAGCTCGATAGACCTGAGACCCCGGCTCAGGTCGGTACAGCACTAATGACTACTATAGAGTTATTTGAAGGCACGAAGTGTCTTACTCTTTTTCTATTTCTTTTCCAACAAAAAGAGCCCTGGTTTCAGGTTAAACCAGGACTCGGAAAGCACAATTTCCCTAGTGAGCTATCCAAATTTTTTTCTGACGAATCAGCGCCACACACGCAATCACTACCACAATGAAAGTTCCGAGTGCTGCTGTTCCGTTAACAGTGAGAGAATATAACCATGGGCTCATTCCTTCTGGTGCGTATTTACCCCAGAAAATAACCCCGGCAATATAGTGGAAGAAGTAGCGAACGCCTACTCCTACAAAAGCTGCAGTACAAGCTAACGTAATCGCAGTTGTATATTTCTCAGCTTTTAACGCTTTTTGGAACGGACTATATAGAAGTCCTGCAAGTCCCATCACTGCAAATGCAATGACATATTCGATGAGTACTTGTTCAACAGACAAGAATGACACTTTACCTACTGCAAAGTGGAGTAATCCCCATAGCAAACCTGCTGCTAAACCTGGTGTCAAGCCGCGGCGTAGTGAAAAAATAACAAGAACAATTGCTCCCCACGACGGTGTAAACCACCCAACAAAGTCCGGAATAGAGGACATTGCCATTGACAACGCTGCAATAATTGCAGCTTCTACCCATACTAAAACATTTCTCTTCATGAAAAAAAGAGCCTCCTTCGTTTATTGAAAAACACAAAGAGACTCCGTCTAAAACTTCGAAATCAAATACAATTCCTACGCACGTACTAACGTAACAGGTTCAAGGGTTTGTAACAACATCTCAGCCAAAATGGCACCCCTTTGTACTTTTCACATATTTAACTGTTTCTAATATACTACTGTAGAGCATATTTAGCAAGCATTATTTACTATGCTTGTGAATTTTTCTTATTGATAATGACTAACATTGATCCTGCTAGAAGTGCCACTACTGCTCCCCAAACTCCTACAGTTTTTGTACCTGTATTAGGAAGTTCTGGTGCTTCTGTTGTAGTTTCTACTGTTGTTGGAGCAACTGTTGTAACAGCAGTTGTTGTTGGTGCTTCTGTTGTCGTTGTTACTGTTGTCGGAGCTTCCGTTGTTGTCGTAACAGTTGTAGGAGCTTCTGTTGTTGTCGTAACAGTTGTAGGAGCTTCTGTTGTTGTGACTGTTGTTGGTGCTTCCGTTGTTGTCGTTACAGTCGTTGGAGCTTCTGTCGTCGTTGTAGTAGTTGTTGTCGTCGTAGTTGTTGTCGTTGTCTCTGCTTTATTGACAATTTCCTTACGAGCTACTTTACTTGCATCAAAATCTGCTGCATTTACGACTACATCGCTTTCTAACAATTGGAATCCTGAAGGAGCTTTTGTTTCGCGAATAATGTATTCATCGCGTAATAAGTTGGATACTTTTGCAGTACCATCTGCTCCTGTAACTAATTTACCAACTGATTTACCAGTTGCTTTACGGATAACGTCAAATTCAGCGTTTGCTAAAGCTGAACCATCGTCCCCTTTTTTATCGATCACAATTTCAAATGTGTAACCATCTGCTGAACCACTAGCTGTTTGATATACATATGGTGATTCTTTTGCATCAATACGTGTTTTGTTTGCATCTAAGCTTGCATAGTTCACAAATGTTTCCCCTGAAGCTGGTGCATAAGGAACACGCACTTGATACTCGATTAAGTAGCCCTCTGATTGAGCAACTTCGCCTAATTTCACTGTAAAGCTCTTGTTATCTGCTGCAAAAGTCACTTCTTTATCAGTCACAAGCTGTCTATTCTTCAAGGCAAGTTTTCCGTCATTTCCTTCGGCCCAGACACCTTTATACACTTTCACACTTGTTGGGACATATTCCATACCGTCTGTTTGCAATTGGTCTGTTACGATAGCATCTGAAAATGCTTGTTTTGTCGCATTGACACGTAACTCATATGTACGAGTAATGCTGCCGTCTTCTGCTTTTTTTGTTCCCCAGCTCACTTTGTCGAACTCTTTATTTAAGTCTCCTGGGACAAATACATAATTAAATTCACCGACTGTTTTTGTTTGTTTGTCGATTGTTAATTTTACTGGAATTTTTGTGTTTTCATGTTGTTCTGTAATATCTACACGCACTGCAAATTTCAAGTTTCCTGTAATGTCTGAACGTTTTTCAACGAAATCTGTATACGTTAATGTAATAGTTTTTGTATCACGATTAATGACCGCATCTGCAATCACATCACCTGCATCATTTGTAATTTTAAATGTTTGATTTTCAATAAATTTCAAGTTGTCTGGCAACTTAATTTCCGTCGTATCACCCTTAGCGGCTGTTGACGGAACCCCAAAATTCATCTCCACGCTAATATCTGTATATTGGTCTGCTGGCGATTTTGCTGGTGTCACTACTTGTTTCGTCACATTAAGCGCCACTTCTTTCGCCGATACTGCCGGACTCTTTAAACCTCCCAAAATAAGGAATACTGTTAAGATTCCTAAAAATAAATAGAATACCTTTTTCATGTTTTTCCCTCCACTATTTTTTTGAAAACACTTTTTTCAGTATATACTCGTTTCCTATCAAGTGCAACTTTTTGATTTTAATTCTCGGAAAAGTTACCGTTTGTTAATATTTGTAACGCGAAAGCAATGGATTTCTACAAAAAAGGCTCCTAGGAATGCCCTAGAAGCCGAAATTCAAATCTTTTTATTTAGCTTTGTCTTTTTTCAAAGGTGTCACGTTTAATCATAACTCACCGATAACATCACCGAAAATCCAAATCGCAGTAAATACTATCGGATGAGCGACTACAAAAGGAATTACTCCTCGTGCACTCTTACAGTTTTTTAACCACTACTTGTGGTAATAATTCTTCGATAAATGATTTTTCGGCAATTCCTACAGAGAAGGCTGTCGCGCTTCCTGTAGCGGCACCTTGTTTCAAGCTCGCTGCGTAATCTTTGGTTTCAATAAATTTCGCCATAAAGCCTGAAAGCATTGAGTCTCCTGCTCCAACTGAGTTGACTAATTTTCCTTTTGGAACATTTGATGTATAGACTTCACCAGTTTCACTAAGGAGCATTGCTCCGTCACCCCCACGAGAAATCAAAACATTTCGAGCCCCCATGTCTTGGAGTTTTTTCACATAATCGACAATTTGTTCTTCCGTTTCAATCGTTACCCCAAAAATCTCCCCTAACTCATGATGGTTTGGTTTGATAATGAATGGGTGATATGGAAGACATTTCGTTAATAAATCTTTTGTTGTGTCTAATACTAATTTAACGCCTTTATCATCGCACAATTTCGCAATCGTTGTGTACGCAGAGTGATCCATCCCATTACCGGCATTTCCGGCTAGGAATACCACATCGCCCAATTGTAAGTTTCCTTCAAAGTACTCCACTAAACGAGCGAAATCTTCTTTCGATACGACTGGTCCATTGGCGTTGATTTCCGTTTCTTCGGTACTCTTTAATTTCAAATTAATACGCGTAACTCCGTCGATTTCGATGAAGTTCGTATGAATCCCTTCTGATTGCAATGCTTCTTTAATGAAGTTCCCTGAGAAGCCTGCCAAGAAACCTGTTGCAGTATTGTCAAATCCTAACCGCTTCAAGATGACAGACATATTAATTCCTTTCCCACCTGCCACGTAGTTTTCTTCTACAGAACGGTTTAATGTGCCAAGTTCGCAGTTTGGAACTTTAACAACAAGGTCTATCGCTGGATTAAACGTAATCGTGTAGATCATGCTATCTCTCCTTTATTATGCGTCCATTTCAACAAGACGAATGCTTCCGGCCATACGGTACCGTAAATCGGCTTGCTCCTTCGTCGTGTTTGTGACCATGGTTACTTGATGAAAATCCGCAACCTTACAGAGACTTACTTTAGCAAATTTGCTCGAATCGGCCAAAACATACGCCTGATTACTCTTATTAATCGCAATTTTTTTAATCGTTGCTTCTTCTTCGTCTGGAGTCGTATAGCCATAGCTTAAATCGACACCGTTCATTCCAAGGAAAGCTTTTTTGAAGAAATACTCGCGTAATTGGTTTTGAGCAAGAGTCCCCACAACCGCGCTCGTTTCTGTTTTAACTTGTCCACCAAGGAGCACCGTTTTAATGCCATAGTCTGCTAATAAGTGTGCTTGTTGCACGCCGTTTGTAATGACAGTGACATCCTTTCCTTCTAAATGCGGAATCATACGAAGCGTTGTCGTTCCCGCATCCATGTAGATTGTTTCGCCTTTTGTCACAAGAGAAGCCGCATAGCGACCGATGCATTCCTTCTCACGTCGGTTTGAACGTTCCTTTTCTTTTGTGGTTGGTTCATACTCTTTTGAATAGACGCGTTTGGCACCGCCATGCACACGAATCAATGTTCCTTCCTCTTCTAATATAGAAAGGTCACGACGAACCGTCGATTCAGAAGCACCCAGCGCCTCCATTAAGTCTCTTAGGTGTACTGTATCTTCCTTTTCTAATAAGTCCAAAATGATTCTTCTACGTTTTTCAGTAAGCATAAAGCTCCTCCTACAATCGGCAAATATTAGTTGAAGCTTCAGCCCTCAAACGGTTAAAAACTTCTATTTGTATATAATATAATTTATATAGATAATTACATTCCTTATATAATATAAAAATTATATACTCCTAGGTGCAAGTAATTTAGGCGCTTGATTCTAATCAAAATTACAGTATTTAAGACATTTTCCGAATAACTTAGATAATATTCTTTTATATGATTTTTTATATACTTACGCTCTTTTCAACCTACATAAAAAAGACGCCAGAGATTTCTCTGACGTCCTTTAAGTTCGCTAACGTTATTTATTTTTCTTCAGTTTTTTCGTGTGGCAAGATTAAGTTTAAGACGATTCCGGCAATTGCACAAAGCGCTGTCCCTGATAAAGTGATAGGCCCCACTTCAAGCACTGCTGAACCAAGCCCAAGTACTAACATCGAGCTTGCGATAATGAGGTTGCGTACTTGTCTAAAGTCTACTTGTTTTTCGATTAATACTTTCAAACCGTTTGAAGCAATAACACCGTATAAGAGAATCGCCATTCCACCAAGTACTGCGTTTGGAATCGTACGAATGAGCGCTGTGAATTTACCAAAGAAGCTAAATCCAATCGCGATTAGTGCAGCGTTACGAATAACCGATACAGATGCGATACGTGTTAACCCTACAACCCCAGTATTTTCACCGTAAGTCGTATTGGCAGTCCTCCAAGGAAGGCAGATACGGCTGTTGCCACCCCATCCCCGATGAGTGTGCGGTGTAAGCCTGGGTCTTTCAAGAATTGACGTCCGCAGATTTCACTTAATACAGTGTGGTCCCCGATATGTTCGGCAATCGTTACGACCGCAACTGGTAGAATCGCCCAAGTTTCAGGTCCGAAGTATAAGTTATATTGATGGAAAAATCCGTTCGTGTCGAATGGTAAGTATAATTCCGGCAACGCAATCCACTGGGCGTCGATGACTTTTGTGAAATCCACGAGTCCAAAGAAGATAGCTACGATATATCCACCGATAATCCCGAATAGGAATGGGATGATTTTCAAGAAGCCTTTTGCTTTTGTATTAATAAAGGCTGTGATGAGGAATGTTACGACGGCAACAACCATCGCTTTCCAGTCTCCATCTTTCACAAATCCGGCGTTCGTTACTGCACTATTGGCAAGCCCTAACCCGATAACGATAATCATTGGTCCGATGACAATAGGCGGCAAGAGTCGGTTAATCCAATTCGTTCCTAAGAATTTAACAAAAATAGCTACAACCACATACAGCAGTCCGACTAATACGACCCCTGTTTGCGCAGCATCTGGCTTCCCGTCCATTTGCGCCATCGCAAATTGCATAGCCGTAAGAAAAAGCAAAAGAGGATCCCAAGTACACAGGCACTTTAAACTGCGTCGCAACCATATAGATTAGCGTTCCTAATCCTGACGCAAATAAAGCAACCGATACTGGCATCCCCAATACTAACGGCACTAAAACAGTGGCACCAAACATCGCAAACACGTGCTGTAAACTCAGAAACAGTCCAGGCACGAGTTCCGGTTTTTGATCCACATCCAACAACAGATCGACTTTGGAAGTTTGTAACTCCATTTTACCCTCTTTTCCGGGCGTTTTTGTGCACAAAAAAGCCCTATGTTATTAAGCGTAGGGGCTAGTCTAATAAACTTGATCTTAGCCTTTCTCACCTCTCTGGATGAGTTTAAAAAGCCCTTGCTAGCAGATAGTGTATCACACCTGTTTTGATTTTTTTCTAGGCTTTTTTTCTGTTTTTTTGAAACAAAAGTATTGTACCCAGTATCAATCCCCGTTACAATGGTAACAAGCAACCCTTAAAGTTGCCCAGTCTAACTTTATGGAGGGATCATTTATGGTCAAATCAGTAGAAACTATCACAGAATTAATCGGGAACACTCCCCTTGTGAAACTACGTCGTTTAGTTTCAGACGATTCTGCAGATGTATATGTAAAAGTCGAGTCGTTTAACGCCGGTGGATCTGTCAAAGATCGTATCGCTTTAAACATCATCGAAACAGCTGAGAAAGATGGCTCGCTAAAACCTGGCGACGCAATCATCGAAGCTACGAGTGGAAATACAGGGGTAGGACTTTCATTAATCGGTGCTGCCAAAGGATACAAGGTCATTACCATCATGCCTGAATCAATGTCTATCGAACGCCGTCAATTAATGAAAGCATACGGTACAGAAGTATTATTAACACCTGCTGCGGATGGATTCGGCGCTGCCGTTGCCAAAGCAGAAGAATTAGCAGCACAACCTGGCTACTTCTGGGCACGTCAATTCGACAACGAAGCAAACCCAGCTATCCACTATCAAACAACTGGGCAAGAAATTATTAAAGCCTTCGACGGAAAAACTCCAGATGCTTACATCAGTGGTATCGGTACTGGTGGTACGATTACAGGTGTTGGTCGTGCGTTAAAAGAAGTAAACAAAGACGTGGAAATTATCGGGGTTGAACCTGAAGAAGCACCATTCATTTCTAAAGGACAAAAAGGAAAACACCGCATCCAAGGAATCTCTGCTGGTTTTGAACCAAGCATTATCGACCGCGAAGTCATCGACGGCTTTGAACTTGTTTCAAGTGACGATGCGATCGAAACTGCGAAAAACTTAGCCGCTAAAGAAGGTATCCTTGCTGGTATTTCTTCTGGAGCTGCTGTCACTGCCGCTTTACGCGTGGCAAAACGCTTAGGAAAAGGCAAATCTGTTGTGGTTCTGTTACCAGATACAGGCGAACGTTACCTCTCAACAGGCATTTTCGGCGAAGCGTAATTCGTTCTAAAAACACGAACCTCAAAACTTTATTGCAATCTTTTGAATATCTTCATAGTGATGGCAGTAGTTGTATCGGGTTGAGCCAAGGTCTCAACCCTACCAAGCTTCAAACAGGCCGTAAAACGGCCTGTAATTCACATTGGTTACACTCACTACTGCTCTCACTATAGAATTCAAAAGATTTCCATTCAGTTTTGAGGTTCTTTTTTTGTGCGAAAATTTAGTTGAAAGGCGTTCAAAATCCAGATGTATCATGCGTGATACGTATCATGCATGATACACTCTACTCTTTTTGTATCAATTTTGATACGTATCATTTTTGATACAACACGACTTTGCGATGTAACAATAATGTTACGTAACATTATTGTTACACTCAAGGTAAGACAAAAAACCACCTCGGAATGATTTCCGAGGTGGTTTACATTTTAAATTCGATTAAGCTTCTTGTGTTTCAGCTTGTTTTTTGTTTCCAAATTTCTTAGCAATATACGCTGTTAAAATTGGAGTTAAAATCGCTGTTACGATTACTGAAGCTGTAATTTGAGTCGTTGCTGTTGCTTCGATTCCTTTGAACGAAGCATCCACTGCTGAAAGTGCAGCTGGTGTAGCGATAGCGCTGGCTGCTGTACTTGAGATGGCAGCACCGGCAACCCCGTTACCACCTGTTAAGCGGTCTGCGGTGATAGATGCAATACCACCGACAAATGTAGTAATCACCCCTAGTAAAATACCAGGTAGACCACCTTCAAGGATTTGGCCAAAGCTCATGTTAGCCCTAAACAGAAACCAACGACGATAATGATGGCTGTAATCCCGTTTGAAAGAACTTTCTTCATGTATGGGAAGGCATTCCCTAACGCAATCCCTAACACAAGTGGCAATACAGTTCCGACTAAGTTCCAAATCGAGATGTTTGCAAGACCTGCACTACTTAATACGGCCATTGTTACCATTGGTCCAACGCTAAGTGTTGTAATCCCAACGGCACCAGCATCGATTTCATCCCCGTATACATCTACAATACCCGCATACATTGCGTTGTTGGCTACTGAAATGGCACCGATAACGGCAACGGCGCTAAGTCCGAGGAAGTTGTCATTGAATACTTTCGCAACCAATAACCCTAAGACTACAGATACCGCAATTTTTGCTAAAATAATCGCTGCCCCACGTCCAACGGCTTTTGGTGTGTTTTTAAGAGAAATGGTACCCCCGATAATGAAGAGGAATGCCCCAACAAGTGGTCCAGCACCTTTCACGATTGGAGTGGTAAATCCACCAATTTGTAATATTTGAGGGAAAAATGTATTAATCACACATCCAATAAACATTGGAATAATGATTGTATCCCCAGGAATTTTAATCTTTTTCATACTGTTCACAATCCTTCTCTGATTTGGAATAAGACTCTAGCTAAAATCAGCCATCTAATGTGATACCGCCATCGCAGTCACCGATTTCCCCTGTAACGAAGCTTGCAAGGTCGCTTGCGAAGAAGAGAATCATTTGAGCGATTTCAGTAGGTTCTGCACGACGTCCAAGAGGATCATGCTGATAACTTTTTTTGGCTCTTTTTCTTTATCTTCTGATAAAACTGTTGTCATATCTGTACGAGTGAATGAAGGACATACAGCGTTACATGCGATATTGTACTTACCGCCTTCTTTAGCAACGGCTTTTGTTAAACCATTTAAACCAGCTTTAGAAGAAGCATAAGCAGCAGTACCTAAAAGTCCACCACCAAGTTTAGCAGCAACTGAAGATACGTTTACGATACGTCCACCTTTGTTTTCGATAAAGTGTGGGAAAATTGTGCTAATTGTTGAGAAGCATCCTGAAAGATTGATACGGATAGTTCTTTCCCATTCTTCGTATGTTAATTGGTCGAAAGGTTTTTGCACTAATAACCCCAGCGCAGTTCACTAAGATGTCTACTTTGCGTTCTGCTAAAAATTTCGTTCATGCTTTTTACGATAGATTCATGATTTCCTAAATCCATGTATTTGAAGCTTGTGTGTTCTGGTCCGAACTCTTCAACTGTTTTGTTTGCTGCAGCTTCATTAATATCTGCAATGACTACAAAACCGCCGCCGTTAACGATACCGCGAACGATTTCTTTACCAATACCATTTGCCCCACCAGTGACAATGGCAACTTTACCTGTGAAATCCATTAGATCACGTCCTTTGATTTGATATGTTCATTGTATCACTAAATAATGAAGTTTCGCCTTGTTTTGTGGTTAACATTTGTTAACTTTTTAACGTATTTTTGATGAACTATATGTTCCGCTAACCTCACGAAAACCACAGTACTAAAAGGTTTCTAGAAAGAAAAACAGCCTACAAATAAATTGTAGACTGTTTTTGTGTACCATAAAAAATATTTTATTTTTTTAAAATTGAATATAAACATTATATGAGCAAACTTCTCTCAAATAATGAACTAAATCAATAATATTGTCCTTTAAATCGCCAAGAGGAACTTCTTCTACTTGCTTACGGCCTCCATTGAAGAACGTAAATCGATATTTCCCGCCCCATTTTTGATTTTTTTGGCGAAGAACGGATGCGCTAACGGCTTTTTTCTAAGTCCACTACCCTAAACTCAGTTCCATAAGAAACTAAAATTCCGTCTTTGACAAGTACACCAAGTTTTTCATCCAAATACTCCGCATCATCCAATAAACGTTTCATATCGTCTTTGTAGTCAGGGAACAACTCATCAAAACGAGCATAATGTTGTTTGATGCGACGAACGCGAACGATTTGCCACACCAATACAATGACAAAGAACACAACGGCTACGATGAACATCACGATATCGACAAACCTTGCCGCACTATCCGTAATGGTTAAAAAATGCTTTGTGTCCAATTTATCGAGAGGCGCCTGCACCGAAAGTGGGCTAAGTTTGAATTTCTTTTCAAAGGCTTCCTTCATTTCTTGCGTAATATGTGTTTTAACGCTGGATCTTCCTGTTTTCTTCTTCTCAGGAACTACACGTATATTCAAGTAGAAGTCTGATGAGGCGAGTGCGTTCGTTTTCTCAGAAAGCGCCTCTTTAAACTCTAGAATTTGTTTAATTTCAGAAGCATCTGTTCTTAGAAACGATACTCCATAATTGTGTTTCACTAAATAATAAGTTTCATCGTCTATCTCAAGAGGCTTTGGGTCGATATCTAACACCTTAATCGAAGTGGACGATGAATCATTTTCCATTTTATAAATGATTTCATGTTCGTATAATTCACGTCCGCTCATAAATCCAAACGACACTACAACGCCCACCACCACCACTGTTAATCCTAACAGGGCGGTGAGAATCCACATCCCCCATGTTCTTCTAAATATCCCTTTATGCAAAATATTCCACCTTCAATTTCTATTTCTTATCCTAGGAGTCTAAAATCCAATTTCAATCCTAAGTTGTATTCTTCGTTTAAATATTCCACAAGCTCTTTGAGACGTAATAATTGTCTTCTAAAGAGAATCGAATCGTATTTCTTATTTGCATATTCAAAACGTAAATGAACCTTCATGCCGCCTTTTCGTCTGTTTTCAAAAACTAAGTAAGCCTTGCTGACTTCTGATAAGTCGATGACCGTAAAGTTAATGTCGTAGCTTACAAGAATGCCTTCCATCACAAGAATCTTGAGTTTCGGATCCACATATTCTGCATCATGCAGCAACTGCTTCATATTGTTCGCATACTCAGGGAAGTACGCATCAAATCGAGCATACTGCGCCTTCAAGCGACGCGTTTGATAAATTTGGAACCCGATGAGCCCAAGAACGATGGCAAGCATGACAAACGTGAATGCCGAATCTCCCCATTGATCTTCAGAAGTGGTCAACTTCAAGATTCTGGATTCATCGATTTTCGTCTTAGTATTTTCTGAATACAGCGGGCTCTCTTTATATTTCTTGTAAAAGGCTTCTTTCATCTCCGGTGTTACATTCACCTTGACGTTAGAGCCTTTCCCTTTTCTTTGTTCTGGCGTTACACGCACACTCAAATAAAGATTATCGCCTGCAAGTGCATTTTTCACCGTTTCCGGCAGCCTTCTTGGCTTCTAAGACATTATTCAATTCATCTGATTTTTGCCTCAAAGACCGCAACGCCTCTTTCGTGTTTCACTAAATAATAGTTGTGTCCATTTTAACACGAGTGGTTCTGGATCGATATCCATTACCTTAATCGCTACTGACGAACCTTTATCGTTGACATAGTAAACCTCATTAGCTTTGTATAAGTCTTCCGCGCTCTGGAATGATTTGAATCCCGCACGTGCAATAATCACCATCACTACAGCCATTATCGCTACTACAACCCATATTGGACCTGTTCTTCTTCCATACCCTTTATGCATTTTGAACCCTACTTTCTATTGAATTTTTTGACTCATCTCAATTAAACCGCATACCCATTACCATTGAAACGGCAGTGATATTTTGGTTCCTTCTTTTTCATTCAAATAATCCACCAATTGGCGAACATTTTCTGGACGATTCTTCAATTGAATGGTTACATTTTTATTCCCTCCAAAAAGCAAAAATCAATGGCATAGGTGACACTGCTTTTTTTGCCTTTTGGCGACGAACTTCAACATTTCGTATTTCTCTCAGCTTAATCACTCTAAAATCCTTATTATAGCAAACGAACTTGTGATCCTTCACCAATACTTTTAGCTTAGGATCATTAAAATCCGCATCCATTAGTAAAGCCTTCATATTTTGAGTGTATCGTGGAAACTCTTTATCAAATGCCTCGTATTCTTCCTTCAATGTACGCACTCGTCTATACGCACTGTAGAAGGAGACTAACGCTAATAGAAATACAAAAAGTGTAACCCCCGTCTCCAACAATCGATTTATAAATGATGTCAAAGTTAAATAATGAAGGAAGTCCAGCGGTATAGAGTCCCCGACCGGTAAGAGAGTTCCCTTCTTATATTGGGTCGCAAAGGCTTCCAGCAATACTGCCGGTATATGAACGGTAGTACTTCCTCTACGCCCTTTTGTCACTGCTGGCGTTACACGAACATTTAAATAAACATTCTCTTGTTTTAAAGGCTCCCAGTCATTTGGATTCGCTTTTTTTAAATCCAACAACTGTTGAATGTCTTTGGCTTGCGCTTGAAGCGGCGTAACCCCATTTTCATGCTTCACTAAGTAATATTCTTTTCCATCGTAAGTGAGGGCCTCTGAGTCTATATCCAACACACGAATCGCAACGGAAGTTCCCGCATCATTCAAATGATAAATATCTCCTGCCTTATAGAGCGACTCTCCTCCTATGTATCCTTTCACGGTTCCAGAAAAAAAGAAAATCCCTAACAGAACCCAAATGAGAGAGGAACCCCAGAGAAAGATTGTTCTTCGCACATACCCTTTATGCACCTTTATTTCCTACTTTCTATTGACATTTTTCCAATCGTCCTTAATTTTAACTGGGACGAAGTAATTCACCTTTCGAACGAGACGATATCCGTCTTCTAGAGTCTTTCCATACGTATTTGGAATAAAGGAACGTCTTTTTTTCTTAAACATGAACTTAATTCCATAATACACACGGCGACCTGTACTCGTACGGTATAGATGAATTTCTTTTAATTCTTTTAGCGGAATCACTGTAAAATGACTTCCGTAAAAGATGAGCACTTCTTTTACGATCATCGCTTCGAATTTTTCATCGACATAGTCTGCTTTTTCCTTAAAGTCTTTTCGTTCCCACTCGTTATTTGGGAAGAGCGCATCTAATTTCTTAAATGCGAAATAATATTTCACCGATAATCCGATGACTTGCCCTAGCATCAGGAGAACGATTGCGACCATCGTTAGTTGGAATAAGAGGATTGGATGTGTCCAAACATCGACATCTCGGTAAAAATTAAATTGTTCAAATGTTTTAAAATCAAGCATTAGAGTAATTGCTAAGAGAGCGATACTCCCTGCAAATAACAATAAATAACCTTTCATTCGAGCAAAAATTCGTTTAACCATCTATACACCCCATCTGTATTATGTATGTATTATACTAAGTTTTTTTCTTTATTTGTATAGCTTTTAACGGCTGAAAATAGAAAAAGAGTGAGAAGAAATGGAAGCACCTCTTCTCACTCTCTTAAACCTTAACGATTATGCGTCTGCCTCTTCGCGTTTAGCATTAATTTCATCAATTAAGCCTTTGTAATTCTGCTTCATCGAAATGATATTTTCTCACCGCAGAAATGACACACAACTTCTGCGCCATGGTCTTCGTCAATCAAGTGTTGTAAGTCATCTACCCCAATCGACATCAAGCCTGCACTGAAACGTTCACGCGTACAGCCACAATGGAATTTCACAGGCATTTCTTCTAACTCACGAATGTTTTCTTCTCCGAGTAATCGATTTAAAATATCACGTGGTGATTCTTGTTGGTCAATTAATTTTGAAACCATTGGAATCTCGCTAATACGACGTTCGATTTCTGAAATCGTCGCCTCGCTCGCACCTGGCAATAATTGAATCATGAACCCACCTGCTGCACGAACCGTTTCATCTGGATTCACAAGAACTGATACCCCAACAGCTCCATTAATTTGTTCTGAGACTGCTAAGTAATACGTGAAGTCCATTCCGAGTTCTCCGTCCACGATTGGCACTTGACCAGAGAATGGTTCTCTCATATTTAAGTCTTTGATGACGGTAATCGTTCCGTTTGTACCAACGACACCACGGACATCTAATTTTCCTTTGTCGTTTAACTCAAGGCTCACATGAGGGTTTGTGATATACCCACGCATTTCCCCACGACCATTCGCATCGGCCATGATTTTTCCACCAGGGCCATCCCCGTTCACTTGAACCGTGATGCGTTCGTCGCCTTTTAAGCTACTTGCTAATAATTGTGTTCCGATGATTGTACGACCAAGTGCTGCTGTTGCAGAACTCCAAGTGTCGTGTCTGCGTTGCGCCTCTGCAATTGCGTCTGTGGCAACCATGGCAACGGCTTTGACCTCATCATTGAACGCTAATACTTTTAATAATGAATCTGCCATTTGTCTCTCCTTTTTTAAAGGAAAAGAGCTGTGACAACAGCCTCAGCTCTCCTACCCTTTGTGTTATTCGTTTTCCGTTGGTCCTTCAAGATCGCTAGGAGCAGCCGTCACATCTGCAACTTCCACTTCTTCGTCCTCTTCTGGAACCTCTTTGCCTTCAGCTTGTTCCGCATCGCGTTTCGCTAAGGCTTTTTCGTTTCTTCAAAACTTGCCGCTTCTGTTTCGCTTGGATATTCATCTTCAGCGACTGGAGCTGGCATTTCACCTGTTTCGAAAAGTGATTTAATTGTACGTTCATCTAATGTTTCTAATTCTAGAAGTTTTTGAGCAATTAATTCTAATTGATCTTTATGTTCTTCAAGAATTTGAAGTGCTTTTTCATGCGCTTCTTTCATAATGCGACGTACTGCATTGTCGATTTCAAAGGCCACTTGATCTGAGTAACCTTTTGTTTGACCATAGTCACGTCCGATAAATACTTGATGATTTCCTTCGTATTGAACAGTTCCTAATTCGTCCACCATTCCGTACTCTGTAATCATGCTACGAACGATCGCTGTTGCTTGTTCAAAGTCGTTAGAGGCTCCTGTAGTCTTCACGCCAAAGATAAATTCTTCAGCAGCACGACCACCAAGAAGTCCAACTACTTGTTCGAACAATTCTTCTTTTGTCATTAAGAAACGATCTTCTTTTGGAAGCATAATCGCATATCCGCCAGCGCGTCCACGAGGGACAATCGTTACTTTATGAACCACACGCGCATCACTTAAGACCATACCAACGATTGTATGACCTGCTTCGTGGTAAGCCACCATTTCGCGTTCTTTCTTGCTGATTGCACGGTCTCTCTTAGCCGGACCAGCAATCACACGGTCATGTGCTTCATCCACGTCTAATGCGTCGATAGCAGTTTTATCACGACGAGCCGCTACTAAAGCTGCTTCGTTTAATAAGTTTTCAAGTTCAGCACCAGAGAATCCTGGGAGTTTGTTGCGCAATTACTTTTAAGTCCACATCTTTTGCAAGTTTCTTATTGCGTGCGTGTACTTTCAGAATTGCTTCACGGCCTTTCACGTCTGGACGACCTACTAAGATTTGACGGTCAAAACGTCCTGGACGAAGTAAGGCTGGGTCTAATACGTCTGAACGGTTTGTTGCGGCAATCACGATGATTCCCTCTGTTCCTTCGAACCCGTCCATTTCAACTAGTAATTGGTTTAATGTTTGTTCACGTTCGTCGTGTCCGCCACCCATTCCGGCACCACGTTGACGACCAACGGCATCGATTTCATCGATAAAGATAATTGCTGGAGCATTTTTCTTCGCGTTTTCGAATAAGTCACGAACACGGCTTGCCCCAACCCCTACGAACATTTCTACGAATTCAGAACCTGAAATCGAGAAGAATGGTACGTTTGCTTCACCGGCAACGGCTTTGGCAAGAAGGGTTTTACCAGTTCCTGGAGGGCCCTCAAGAAGTACCCCTGCAGGAATACGAGCACCAAGCGCTGTAAATTTACGTGGGTCTTTTAAGAATTCCACTACTTCTACAAGCTCTTGTTTTTCTTCTTCGGCACCTGCTACATCAGAGAAGCGCACTTTCACGTTTTGTTTCTTCTGATTTGTCGCACGGCTCTTACCGAAGTTCATTGGATTGTTACGTCCACCTTGACCACCTTGGCTCATAAACATTGTATAGAGTAAGAACCCTAATACCCCAAGTGGTAATACGACTTGTAATAAAACGGAAATCCATACGCCTGTTGAACTTTCTGGTAAAGTTTCAACTTTTGTATTTTTTGATTGAGCCGCTTCATTGATTTCTTTAATCGTTGAGTCGTTTGGTAAGACTGTTGTTCTGAAGTTTGTACTCTTTGTAGTACGGTTATCAAAAATAGATAATCCATTTTGATTTTTAGCTTCTTGGGTCGTTTGCTCTTTCGGGTTTGTATATTCCCCAGTAATGGTATATACAGAATTCGAATATTGCATCTTGAGATCTTTGATTTCACCACTTTTTCAGGCTTTGCATAAATTCTGTGTATGAAATATCTGCTATAGGACCTTTTTGATCCCCATTAAACATTCCAACAAAAATGACAATAGCACCGAAAATCAAGATATATAGTAAGCTAGATCTGAATATTGATCGATTGTTATTATTATTCATTTTACCTCCCCATCTTCTTATAAAAGAAGAACGATAGTATTTTCACTACCGTTCTATCATAACATATTTGACTTTTATTGACGAATAGTTTAACTCTTTTTTAATCTTCGTAGAACTCAGGTTTTAAAACACCGATACATGGTAAGTTACGGTAGAATTGTTTGAAGTCTAACCCGTATCCTACAACGAATTTATTTGGCACTTGAACACCAACGTAATCTGCTTCGATAGCTTCTTCACGGCGTTCTGGTTTATCTAATAAAGTCACCACTTTTACGCTTGCTGCTTGGCGGTGTTTTAATAATTCAACCACGTGTTTTAAAGTACGGCCTGTATCGATAATATCTTCAACGATAATCACGTGACGATCTTTAACGCTTTGACCTAAGTCTTTTAAGATACGTACTTCGCCGCTTGATTCGAATTCATTTCCATAACTAGATACATCCATGAAATCAATTTCTAAGTTGCAGTCCATTGCGCGGACTAAATCTGCCATAAAGAAAATAGCACCCTTAAGAATACAAATGACTAACGGATTTTTTTACCGCGGTAATCTTCCGCTAACGTAGCACCCTAATTTCTTGATTGTTTCTTGTAACTGTTCTTCTGATACTAAAATTTCTGACATATCATTTTTTTAACATGTGTGCACCTCGTTTTGTTTTTCGTAAGATAGAATCATTTTACCAGTTTCCTCTTCAAAGGACAACGGTTTGGCATAGCGATAGCCCAAAATTGCGCGAATTTTTTTCGAGGCGTCTTCCAACACCCAAATTTCCTTGCGTTCTTCGAGTGGAATCTTCGCATTGATAAACCATCTTGAGAGTTTTTGATGCTTGGTTTCACTAGAATCCAGCGCAATCTTGTCTCCTGGTTTTGCATGACGAATCGTCAGCGGGAAGTCCTTTGGATAGACAGGAATAGTAAACTCGGAAGCCGTCTTTCCTGTAGTGAGCAAGATTTGCTCATCTTCGTTTGGACGAATTAAGGTATCTTCCGGTTTTTCCAATACATATTCGATATTTGGAACGACTTTTTGACGTCCCTTTTCAAACGAACATTCCTCGTAACGCTTCTTGAACTTCCAACCATTTGGGAGGTCCAGCGTGAGTTGTGCCTTGTCGGAACCAACCTTTTCTAAGATTTGCTCCATCTGCACGACTGAAATCGTCGTATCCATTTGCATCAGTACTTGTTGCAAAAGCAGTCGTTGCATTTCGATTGGTTCTTTGAGGAAGGCTTCGCGGTGGAATGTGACTCTCTTCTTTCCTCTTTGGAAGAGCTGTTCTTGTTTTTCTTCTAGGATCGGCATCAAGCACGCCACAGCATCTGCAATCATCTGTGCACTCTTTTGGAAGTGACTTCCAGCATTTGGATTTTCCTCTTTTAAGAACGGAATGACATGATGGCGATATCTGTTTCTTGTATAGTCATCAGACTCATTTGATTTATCTTCTAAATAGGGAACGTCATACTTTTCAGCCTCTTGATAGAGCTCTTTTTTCTCATAGGATAGGAACGGACGTAAAATGTCCAACTCTTTAACGTAACGTTTTTCCTTCATCCCAGAAAGACCTTCCAGCGTACTTCCACGCGACCATTTCATCAAAACAGTCTCCATTTGGTCATCTTGGTGATGCGCTAATACTAAATAGTCCGCCTCATGCTTTTTCGTCACTGTGCGGAAGAAATCATACCTGAAATCACGTAACGATTTCTCAGAAGTCGTCTCTCCTTCCGATTCGTGCCAGTGCTTTGTCTCGATTGGAATTTGATGAAGCTTACAATAACGATGAACGAGTTGCTCCTCATCCTCGGCTTGTGCTCTTAGTCCATAGTTGACATGGGCCACTACGAGTCGATCTTTTGCATCGTCTCCAAAAAGAGTGATCATCGCATTCAAAAGAACCATCGAATCGACGCCTCCGGATACGGCAAGCACATATTTTTTCTCAGTATAGTTTTCTACATTTCTTCTAAAAAACGCTGTTAGTTGATGTTGCATTGGCCTCTCCTTTCTGTCAAAAAAATCTCCTCCAGTTTTCACCAGAAGAGATTGATGGTTTCATTATGAACGGCGACCGCCACGGCCCCCACGTTTCCCTTCAGTGTTACGTTTCAATGAAGTTAAACGGTCTTCAGAGTCTTTCAAGAAGGAACTCATTAGAGAATCGAAATCTGTTGCTTTTGCTTGCGAAGGAGATTTCTTTTCGTATGGAGCTGAAGTTCTGCTAGCAGAGCGATTTTTCTTAAAGTCTTGAGAGTCATTACGCGGTGTGAAAGGTTTCTTTGCACGTGGTTTGTCCGCTGAATCTTCTTTTGGTTTATCAACGGCACGACGAATTGAAAGGCTAATTTTACCATCATCCGCAATCGTCATGACTTTCACTTTAACCTCGTCTCCAACTTTTAAAACTTCTTTGATATCTTGAATGTATGAATCAGACACCTCGCTAATGTGAACAAGACCTGTCTTACGATCTCCTAAATCCACAAAAACTCCAAAATTTGTAATTCCAGTAACTTTACCAGGGATTACGTTTCCTACTTCGATTGACATATAAAAAGCGTTCCTCCTTCATTATTCCCTTTTCGATACACGCTTGACGTATCAAAAAGATTCATTGCCTAACGGTTTTGAGTCGTCACCTTAACAACAGTTTCCCCTTGTTCGACTTCTTCTTTTGCTTGTTGTGCTTTATGCTCTGCAGTGTCATTTGGCGTGCTGAAGATGATTTCTCCAGTTTTGCTTAAATAATATTCACTACGTGCTAGCTTCGCGATATATTCATCGCTTTGAAGAAGTTCCACTTGCTGTGTTAACGATTCTTTTTGCTTTTCAGCAACTTCTTTTTCAGCTTTTGCTTGTTCAATTTTTTGATCTAATTGACTCGCTTGGCTAAATTGGTTCCCAATCCCGACAATCATTGATCCCGAAATGGCAATCACACCGACTAAAATGAGCTTAGTCCATAGTGAGTGACTCTTGAAAACGGGAGTAGAAGGTTTTTTCTGATTTAACTTGTTGTTCATTGAAATTACATTCGAATTTCTTTGTTGTGTTTCTTTCGTCACCTTAATTGTCTCCTTTTTTACTTATACAAACTGAGTATAACAAGAATGACGCTCATCGTCCATGGTTACACTAAGATTTTTTATAAATTTTTGTAAACTTGCTTCGAAATTAAAAATGATTCCGCGTTTCCTAACGGATATCTTTATAATAACTGTAATGTTGCACCGGTTCGAGCCTTCCGTCTCTCACCTTCGAAGCTTCAAACGCGGAGTAAGGTACAAGCCCTACTCCGCGTAATTCACATTCGATGCGTATCACATTACTGTTATTATAGAATCCGTTAGTCTTGCGGAATCATTTTTTGCGCATTTTATAAATTTTATATTTTTTGGTGTTACCATGAACAACCACAGAAAAGTGACGTTTCCTGGTTACCTTCCTAGTTAACATCTTCGGTACGGAGTTTCACGCGTTTAATGACCACTTGATTTTCCGTTTCGCGAATGTAATTTTTCAAGTTTTCGATAATGATTTCTTCATCATTATGAATGCGAATCACGAGCTCGTATTTTTCGCCATCGAGTTCGCGCGCTTCGACTTGAATCGATTGATAGTCTTCGAAGTGGCAGTAATTATAAATCGACTGCACGATGGTTGGGTCTGGAATTTCACAGTAAATATTTACCTGACGTTGTTTTCCTTGTAAGAGAGGTTGATACGCCAACTTTTGAACGATAACGATAATCGCTGCGCAGACAGAACCGAAGAACCAGAATCCTCCGCCAATCGCAAGTCCAATTCCGGCTGTGGCCCAAATCCCTGAAGCGGTGGTCAGTCCACTCACGCGTTTTTTTCACGCATGAAGATGATTCCCCCACCGATAAAGCTGATACCGCTGACTACTTGAGCAGCCACACGCGCTGTATCGTAATGCGGTGTATCAATGAAGGCTTCTTTTGAAATAATCATCATTAAGCACGAAGTGAGCGCCACAATCATGTGCGTCTTAACCCCTGCTTGTTTATTTCTGGAGGTACGTTCATAACCGATGGCAAGTCCACAAACACATGAAATTAAAATCGCCAAAAAGTGACGTAATTCCATCATTGCATTAAATGGTTGAAAAAAATTAATTGCATTTAAATCCACGGTTTCCCCTCCTTATTTCTTTTAAAAAAGTACTATTTATATTACTCTTTTTTTATTTCTTTGTCAACAGAAAACGCATTCAAAACGGATAGGTTTCTACATAAAAAAAGAATACGACAAACTTGCCGTATTCTCCCCTTCATTATAATTCTAAAGGTTCTTCTTTGATCAGCTTCTCTTCAAGAATTGTGAACATTTCCTTAGCGTCTTCTTTTCTCGTTGAATCTAGTAACGCTTCAACCTGCACTAAGACATGTTTGTTCCCGAATTGAATTGCGATTTTATCTCCGACTTTGACGTCTGTTGAAGATTTCGCCACTTTATCATTGATAAACACACGTCCCTTGTCGGCTACTTCTTTAGCAACCGTACGGCGTTTGATTAATCGTGATACTTTTAAAAATTTATCGAGTCTCATCGTTTTCCTCTTTTCTACTAAATTTACGTAATAAACTCTTTCCTTTTGGAATTAATACCCATTCGCGTTTGGTGAATAAATTCCATTTCATCGTTCCAGCCAGGAAAATCACAACTCCTATAAAGGCAAAGACGATTGAAAAGACAAAGGCCATCGTTCTTGAATCTTGCATGCCTGTAAAATGCCATGCTCCGTATGATAATACCGAAACAATGACCGTCATGCCAAGTGCGATGCCTGCAAGTAGCTGCATAAAATTCCCGTCACGTAAGACACTTGTCATAATGTCTTTTGCAAAAGCCATCATCACACCCATCATCACTAAAAGCCCCAAAGCTGTCGCAAGGCTAGCTCCAAGCGTTCCAAACATTGCTACGAATAAGTAGTTCGTACTTGCTTTCACTGCGAGTCCCGCTGTGAGTGCCAGTAATGTTTTTGGATATTGATGTTGACTTTGGAAAATGCCGTGCAGCGACATAATGACAGATGCAAAGAAAATACTCGTGACATAGACAAGGAGTACTGCCTGCCCCTTCGCATCTCCAAAGAGTGCGGTATTTAGCCATGGCAAGATCGCAATCATCCCCATCGTTGCGACTACCGAGAACGTCATCGTCATTCGAAGAAGTGACGCGGATAGTCTCTTAAATTCTAAGTCGTGTCCTTTCTTAAAGGCGCGCGATAACATCGGCATATAGCTAGATGAAAATCCAACTCCGACCACCATTCCTAATTGCACAAGCGGCTGTCCTCGGTCGTAAATCCCTTTAAGGTCCTTTGCCACTTCTGGAAGCATTCCTTTTTCTGTTAATACATTATACACAGAGAATGAATCCACCAATTGGAACAAGACTAAAATCGAACTAAGTAGACAGATGGTCCCTCCTTCAAAGGCAAAGCGTTTAAAGAGATGCCCAAATGTCGGTACTTCGATTTCCACTGGCGTAATCGTTAATCCATCGAGCGGATCTTTTGTTTCTTTAAACACATAATATAGCATCACAAGAATCGCAAACACTGCCGCAATCGTCGCACTCGACATTGCCCATGTGCCCATCGTGTAGTAGTCTGAAATGGCGCTGCCAAATAGGCTTGCCACGAAGAGAATCACCGCGACACGAACGACCTGCTCCACTACTTGTGAGATGGCAGTCGGCATCATCCGGAAGCTTCCTTGGAAATATCCTCTTGTGATGACTAGAAACGGCATCAATAGAAACATCCACGATACGCTTTGGACAACTGGCAAGAGTTCAACGTCACCCATCCAGTGCGCAATCATTCCCGCTCCCAAATGGAGAAAGGCAAAAATCCCCACTCCAACGAGGCTTGCGATAACGAATAGCTGCTTCAATAATTTCTTTAAATGTGTCGACTCCAAGTATTCCGCGACTACATTGGACACGAATACCGGAAATCCCGTCAATGCAAAGGTCATGCCGATTCCATAGATAGGATACACCTGTTGATATACATAAAAACCGGTGTTGCCTACCATGTTTTGGAAAGGAACTCGATACACCGCGCTTAAAATCTTAGCGATAAACGCGGCAATCGAGAGCGCAATCGCCCCTTGCATCATCCCTTTACTATTTATCTTCTTCATGTTTTTCCTCATCGCGGGCTAAAATTTCCCCGCATGTTTTTACAAACAGTTTAACTTGCTCCAGCCATAAGTCAACAGGCTTTTGCGTGATATTTAATAAAATCTGAAGACTTTCGCCCTTGTTGGCCACTTGTGCAGGTAATTTCACTGGACCAAGCGCTTCAAAGACTGGCACCCCTTGCAAGCGAGTCGCACTTGGCGGTGCAATCGTAATCGTCACCGAATTATCTTTACGCTTAATCGATACGACGTCAATCTCGTTGGCGTAATGCTTAATCAATCCAACTTCTGCTAATGCGCTCACTTCATCTGGGAAGTCCCCGAAGCGGTCGATAAAGTCATCGAGCAATTCTTCATAAGCTTCTACGCTGTCAATCGAGCGAATGCGTTTATACATCTCGATTTTTTGACGTTCGTCTTGAATATAACTTGCTGGAATATAGGCATCAATCTGTAAGTCGATTTCAACCGTTTCTTCGTCCGACTTCACTTCTTTACCTTGTTTCTTCAACACGGCTTCACTTAATAATTGAGAATATAAATCAAATCCGACCGAATCGATAAATCCGTGCTGTTGTTTTCCAAGTAAATTCCCTGCCCCACGAATCGATAAATCGCGCATGGCAATCTTGAATCCAGAGCCTAGTTCTGTAAAGTCACGCATCGCTTGCAGACGCTTCTCGCTGACTTCGGTTAAGACTTTATCGGGTTGATACATGAGGTACGCATAGGCAATGCGGTTTGTGCGCCCAACACGTCCACGCAATTGATACAACTGCGAAAGCCCCATATGATCGGCATTTTCAATAAAGAGGGTATTAACGTTTGGAATATCCACCCCGGTTTCGATAATCGTGGTCGTCACTAACACATCGTATTCCCCTTCAATAAATTGGTAGAGAATATTTTCAAGCGTCGTCTCACTCATTTGACCGTGAATCACACCCACACGACATCCTGGGACAAGAGCTCTGAGTTCATCGGCCTTCTTCTCAATCGTTTCGACACGATTATATAAATAGAAGACTTGTCCGCCACGAGCCATTTCACGTTCGATGCCGTCACGAATGGTCATCGGGTTCTGTTCCATTACGAAGGTTTGAACCGGATAACGGTTTGCTGGTGGTGTCTCGATAACGGATAAATCACGCACTCCAAGCATGGACATATGCAACGTTCTTGGAATTGGCGTTGCCGTCAGCGTCAATACGTCCACTTGTGATTTCAATTGTTTCAAACGTTCCTTATGCTTCACTCCAAAGCGTTGTTCTTCGTCGACAATGAGAAGTCCTAAATCTAAAAACTGCACGTCTTTTGAAAGCAGACGGTGAGTTCCGATAACGATATCGACTGCACCTTTGCGAAGCTTCTCAATCGTTTCCTCTTGTTCTTTTTTACTGCGGAAACGACTTAATAATCCGATGGTAAATGGATAATCCGCAAAGCGTTGTACGAAATTCTCGTAATGTTGCTCGGCAAGAATCGTTGTTGGTACCAAGACAGCCGCTTGTTTTCCATCCATGACCGCCTTGAAGACCGCACGCATGGCTACTTCCGTCTTCCCGTATCCAACGTCACCGACAAGCAGACGGTCCATCGGTTTGTCCTTTTGCATGTCTTCCTTAATTTCCGCGACACTGCGCAATTGGTCTTGCGTTTCTGTGTATGGGAAGGCCTGTTCGAATTCTTGTTGCTCCACCGTATCTCGGCTAAACGCATATCCTTTTTCGGCATCGCGTTTGGCATATAGTTCAATCAATTCATCGGCGATATCTTCAATCTTGGCCGTTACTTTCCGTTTCGTCTTCGCCCATTCCGTACCACCCAATTTATTGAGTTTTGGAACTTTTGCGTCCGACGACACATATTTTTGAACGAGCTTAATTTGAGAAACAGGAACGAATAAATTCCCGCCATCTTGATAGTGAATCGACATGTAGTCTTGGTGGATCCCGCCAATTTCGAGCGTCTCCATCCCTTGGTACACACCGACCCCGTGATTCACGTGAACCACATAGTCTCCAACAGCTAATTCGGTATAGCTCTTCAAACGTTCCGCGTTCGAGATTTTTTGATTTCGTGGCGCACGTTTTGTGAGTTTATTGAACAATTCGCGTTCCGTTAAGAGGGCGAATTTATCCTCTGGCAGCTCAAATCCATTGTGCATCTTACCGACCATGATTTGAAGTTGCCCTTCCAGTAACGTCCCGTTTGAAATCACACTCTTGATTTCAAAATCCGCAAAGGTTTGTTCGACCTTTTGCGCGCGTTTGGCGTCATCAACTAAGACTATGACTGTTGCGCCTTGTTTCTTCCAGCGGTCTGCTTCGACTTTCACCATCGGCATTTGCGAGAAGAACTGCGTCATCGTGCGCGTCGTAATCGGATGAATCGCATCGAGCGCGAGTCTTCCAAGCCCTTTTTGAAAAATGGCTAAATACGTTCTCGAGAGCGGACTGTCTTTTAACACTTTTCGTCCATCTTGAACAAGCGACAATCCAGAAGCAATCGCACCCGTTTCGATATGGTGCGTCTTCCAATAGCCTGCCTCTTCTTCTAAGGTTTTGCTTTTTTCGATAAAACGAGCGTAGTCATCAATAATGAGGTACGCATCTTTAGAAACATAATCTAATAAACTTGTTTTCTCTGGATAAATACATTCCAAGAAGTATGTTAAGTTTGATGGGATTTCCCCATTTTCTAATTGCGCATCGATGGCTTGTTGAATATTTTTAACTTGATCTTTTCGTTCTTCACTTTGAGCCGCCTTCACGTCCTTTTCATAAAGCGCATGAATTTTGGCTTGCGCCTTCCAGACAGCTTCCTTTTGCAGTGGTAAGTCTGTGGCTGGTAAAATGCGCACCTCTTGAATCACATCCATTGAACGTTGTGTTTCCGCATTAAACGTACGAATCGAATCCACTTCTGTATCAAAGAAGTCCAGACGTAGTGGATATTCTTGGTCTAATGGATAAATATCGACGATACTTCCACGAAGCGCAAATTCACCAGGAGTCGCGACCATATTTTCACGGCGATACCCTAATTCCACTAACTGCTCTACAAAGGCATCCATCGATTCGATTTCAGACCCCATTGCGAGTTCAATCGAGCTCTTCTTCCATACCGCTGCTGGCACTAAGAGCTTTTTGAACCCCAGAGAGCGGCACGATGACAATCCCTTTTTTTCTCCACGACTTAAGAAATCGAGCGTGCGAATACGTTGGCTCACCACATCTGGCGACACTACAGAGAAATCCGCCGCAAGTGACTCTTCTACCGGGAAGAGATGGACAACCTCATCGTCATACCACTCTGATAACTCTTCGTAGGTTTGCGTTGCTTGTAAGAGCGTTGGCGTCACAATCACTAATTGCTTGTCTAATTTCTCAAATGCGCATGACTCGGCCAAATGTTTTACAGACCCACTAAGCCCCTATCACAAGTTGACTCTCGTGAAGCGAAAGTGTATCCAACCACCCTTTAAATCCTTTCAGTTTACTAATGGTTTGGTGCAATAATTGCATAATGTTCTCCTTTTTTTCCAACGACAAAAAGAGACCGCAAAAAAATTTGCAGCATCTCTTTTCCTCTATTTGTTAATTAAATTGATTCATTGTTTTTGACGAAATCGCTCGTTTCAATCCACGAACGAATCGCATCGACACTCTTTTGCACTGCAAAAATAATGTCCTTTTCTTCCTCTTTTTCAAAGCGGTTGAGCACATGTCCTACGACCGTACGTCCATCTTTTGGACGCCCAACCCCCACTTTTATACGGTTAAACTCGCTCGTCCCCAGGCACGAAATAATACTCTTGATTCCGTTATGTCCTCCAGCACTGCCTTTTTGACGAAGACGAATCTTTCCAACCGGCAGATCCATATCATCATAAATCACAAGCAAGTCTTCAATTCCAATTTTAAAATAATTCATCAGCGGACGAATCGCTTCCCCCGATAAGTTCATAAATGTCAACGGCTTCATGAAGATGACTTTTTCGCCACCGATTTGCACCTGCGCAAACACTGCATCAAAAAGCGCCTTATCAAAATCAAACTTCTCTTGATAGGCCACTTCATCCATTGTCATGAACCCGACATTATGTCTTGTCCCTTTATACTTTGCTCCAGGATTCCCTAGACCAACGACTAATTTCATACTTTCACCTATTCTTTTTTCTTCTATTTTGCTATTATACCATACCCCTACACCGTCCCGTTATTAATTCACTTTTTCACGAAATTGTGTTTTTTATGTATTATTTGTCATAAAAAAGGCCTTCTGAAAATCATTTTTCGAAAAATCGTGCTATACTTATTTATGGATATTCCATCACTAATTTTTTAGGAGGTATGAATATGGAAAAAAATCTCAAAAAAACATGGTAATAAAGTAATTTTAGTCGGTGACGGTGCCGTTGGTTCTAGTTATGCATACGCACTTGTATTACAAGGGATTGCTGAAGAACTAGGAATTATCGACATCAATTTCGAGAAAACAGAAGGCGATGCGTTAGACTTATCACATGCCTTAGCTTTCAATGCCCCTAAAAAGATTTATGCAGCAACATATGAAGACTGCCACGACGCAGATATCGTATGTATCACAGCAGGTGCTCCTCAAAAACCAGGAGAAACTCGCTTGGACTTAGTTTCTAAAAACTTAAAAATCTTGAAAAACATTGTAGACTCTATTATGGCGAGCGGATTCAACGGAATCTTCCTAATGGCGACTAACCCAGTAGATATCTTAACTTACGCAACTTGGAAATTCTCAGGACTTCCAAAAGAACGCGTTATCGGATCTGGTACTTCTCTAGACAGTGCTCGTTTCCGTCAAACAATCGCTGAATTAGTCGGCGTTGACGCTCGTAACGTTCACGGATATATCATGGGTGAACACGGGGATACTGAATTCCCAGTTTGGTCACATACAAACGTCGGCGGTTTACAAATCTATGAATGGGTTCGTCAAAATCCACACGTTGATGAAGAAAAATTAGTTGAAGTATTCTTCCAAGTACGTGACGCGGCTTATGAAATCATCGCTAAAAAAGGTGCGACTTACTACGGTATCGGTGCTACTCTAGCGCGTATTACAAAAGCCATCTTAAACAACGAACAAGCCATCTTCCCATTATCGGTATACCTTGAAGGTCAATACGGACAAGATGATATTTTCATCGGAGCTCCAGCCGTTATCGGACGTGAAGGAATTCGTCAAATCATCGAAATCCCTCTAGCTGACTCTGAACAAGAGAAAATGGACTTATCTGCGAAAACATTGAAGTCAATCTTACACGATGCTTTCGAAAAATTAGAAGCAGAAAACAACTAATAAAAACAATAAAACACCGTACCAAGAAATTGGGGACTGACCCCAAAAAAAGTGAGAATTTAATAAAAACACTCTAGGGCTACCGTCTCCGGTATTCAACCGGAGACAGGTAGTCCAATTTTTGTTGGATTCTATTTTTCATTATAATATTTGATGTAATTTTTCTACAATTTGAATTACAATAGAAGATGAAGTTATTACTTCATCTTTTATGTAGAAAGCTTCGCACTTTAGGGAAGAATGGAAGCTTTCGATGGGCGCATTATCTGCGGGTGTCCCTTACGGGACATACTGCGGATAATGTTTTTTTCTTTACATAAATTGTAGTATTCGGCGGAAGTATAAACGCTGCCTTGATCACTATGTAGTAGAAAACCCTTAGGTAAGTCAATTTGATTTAAAGTATCCAATACAAACTTAGTATCTTGTTTAGAACCAATTGTATAAGCTAGTATTTCTCCGTTGTATAAATCCATAATCGACGACAAATATAATCGTTTAGGGCCGAAAAGGTAAATATGTGATATCAGTAGTCAACTTTTGCATAGGTTTATCCGCTGAAAAAAATCTCTATTCAGAGTATTGCCAGTAATTGAGAAAGGTTTACCTATTTTGATAGCTTTTTTCGTTTTCACGGCACAATTCCAACCATTTTTCTGCATAATCCGCTGCACAACCTTATGGTTAACAATCTGATTTAATTCCTTCTGAATCAAATGCTTAATCTTTCTGTACCCGTAAATAAATTTGTTTTTTTCTTACAAATTTTACCAATAGTTTCCTCGATAACGGTTGGAGAAAAGTCTTTCTTTTTCCATCGGTAGTAAGTAGATATGGGTACATTAAGGCAAAAAAACAGATTAAATGAACTGTATATTTACCTTTCAATTCTTCTACTAATTTTACAACTGCTTGAGGCGACACTTCCTTTCCAATTCCTTGTATTTTTTTAATATTTCTAATTCAACTTCTTTTCTTCGTAATTCTAATTTTAATTGATCGATTTCAGAAAGTTTAGCCATTCCTTTTTCATAAGAATATTGTTTACCCACCTGTTGGTGGAAACGATGTGTTTCTCCATTTTTATACCATCTAAACCATGTTTCTACTTGCGTTTTGTTTTTAATGTTTAACTCCTGCATTACTTGTTTTGTACTATATCCCTGTAATTTCATTTCTACGGCTTTATTTTTAATATCGGCTGAATAAGCAACACGATTTTTAACCATAAAAAGACACCTCCATGCGTATTTGATAATATTGTACCAAATCCAACTTGGAGGTGTTTTTATTTAATTCTCATTTACGGGGGTCAGTGCCATTGTCTTGGTACGGTGTTTTTCATTGTCTTCAACTATTAAAATAACGCAAATAGCGGTACAAGTAAAATCGGCATAAAGATAGCTGGCAAGAAGTTCAACACTTTAATCTTCGTAATGCCTAGTAAGTTCATGGCTAATCCGACTAAAAGAACGGACCCCACTGCTGACATCGATACGGTTACTACTTCATTTAAATGAGGCGCAACGATTTGCGATAAGCCCACTAAAATTAACTCATACGCAATGACCGCAACAGCTGAAAGTCCAACTCCAATTCCTTCCGTTGCCGCAAGGAAAATCGAAGTAATCCCATCAAGTACTGACTTCGTTTGGAGTAGCGTTGGATCTCCAGTAATTCCTAGCTGAATCGATCCCATTGTGGCAAGAGCTCCCACGCAGAAAATCATCACTGCCGCAACGAATCCTTCACCAATATTCAAATTGTTTTCTTTGCCTTTGGATGCCTTCTCCTGAAGCCAGTCTGAAAACTTACGTACTCGCTCCTCCATTTGAAGTCCTTCTCCGACAACGCCCCCACATACCAGAGATAAAATCATAATCAAGCTATTCGGGATTTGAATCGCGCCTTTAATTCCGACTAGGAATACACATAGCGCTAACCCTTGCATGATATGTTGCGCGAAACGCTCTGAAATAATGTGTCGTAAAAACACACCCGCAAGCGCTCCGATGACAATTGCTGTCCCGTTTATTAATATAATCACTCGAAAAACTCCTTCATTTTATACGTCCAGTGAAGGAATTTCTCTCCTTACACTATTCCACAAACAAACTTTGCGGATCTTCAAAAGGACTTGCACCGTCCTCTTCAGTCTCGTGTTTTCTCTCTAAGAAGTACACTTCTTCAATCACCACTTCGGTCACATACACTTCTTGATGATTCTTGTTAGTGTAGCGACGGGTATTGAGTCGCCCTTCCACGCCAATACGGTCTCCCTTTTTGACAAACTTGCCGATACGTTCTGCAATTTTACCCCAGGCGACCACTTGGATAAAGTGTGAATGATAGGAATCATCACTGTTTCGGTATACATTTTGTACTGCGATGGTATTATTAAACACACTCTTTCCGGAAGGTTGAAGCTGTTGCACCTCTACCTCTTTGACAACACGACCAATTAAAGATACTAAGTTCATAAGACGAACCTCCTATAGTTTTTTCTATAGTAAGCTACGTCCAGATACTTCTAATTGGCTTTTCCTTCTTCTCTCAATTTTTGAGAAAATTCAGAAATCTTACGCAGTCTGTGGTTTACCCCTGATTTTGAGATAGGTCCAGAAGGTAACATTTCGCCTAACTCTTTCAAACTAATTTCTGGATTCTCTAAACGGATTTTTGCAATATCCGATAATTTATCCGGCAAGGCATCGAGCCCTACCGTATCTTCAATATATTGAATCTCTTCGATTTGACGAGTGGCTGCGTTCACCACTTTATTAATATTGGCATTCTCGCAGTTTACTAAACGATTCGCCGTATTTCGCATATCGCGAATGATTCGGATATCTTCAAAATGCAGCATCGCTTTCGAAGCATGAATCACGGCAAGGAAGTCTGCAATTTTCTCGGCTTCTTTCAAGTACGTGATATACCCCTTACGACGTTCAATCGTTCTGGCATTCAACCGAAACGCATTCATCATCTGACAAATATCGTCGTTATGCTCTTCGTAAATCGAATAAATCTCTAAGTGATAACGGCTCGTTTTCGGGTCATTAATCGAACCACCAGCCAGAAACGCCCCACGAAGGTAGGCACGCATCTTCTCTTCGTCTTCACGAACATTTTCTGGAACGCGCATATTAAATAAGCCGCTCGACTTGATATTCAAGTCTTCCAGAATCTCTTCTGTTCCGTGTTTTAAACGTACGATATACACATTGTTCTTCTTCAGTTTCATCTTACGGCGAACTAAGAGTTCACTTTCCACTTGATAATACTTCTTCAAGAGCACATAAATCCGTCTGGCAATCGTCGCGTTTTCCGTTTGGATATTTAAAATCAATTGACGATTCAAAATCCCAACCGCCCCATTCATTCGAATGAGCGCCGCAAGTTCATATTTTGAATAATCATATTGCACTTCTAGTTGCGTTAGTTCTTGTTTTGTTTCTGCAGCAAATGATAATAAGGACACAGGCCTCCTCCTTTCTCTTCTAATCATGTTGAAGGAGCCAAGAGGAAGTCTTGGCTCCTATTTTATTTGTTATTATTCAATTCGTGCACTTTGTAGGAGTCGGAATAATTCATCGATGACTTTTTCACCATCATGGTATACGCCTTTTTCGCGTAATTTAATAAAGTCAGACGACACTACTCGGCATCCCTCATCGCGCAATCCTTGGAAGTCGTACTTCACTTGGTAAAGATACTCTTCGTTCTTTTGTTGATTTAAGTACTCTTCTGGCACTGCCTCTGTATTCACAAGAACAGTGTCAATAAATTTAGTTCCTAAATGGTCATGCAGCACACGTACATGATCTGCATCGGTAAAGTGTTCCGTTTCACCAAGTTGCGTCATGATGTTACAGATGTACACCACTTCCGCTTTCGTTTCGCAAACGGCTTGACCGATATCGCTAATCATTAAGTTTGGCAAGATACTAGTATAAAGACTACCAGGTCCTAGTACAACCATATCGGCTTCCATAATCGCATTGATGACTTCACGTGCCGCCATTGGAGTTCGGCTTTCATCGGGTTTACGATTTTCGTCGTAACAATGCACGGAAACTCGCTTAATCTTCTTGCGATATTTAACAAGTTCCGCTTCCCCGTCCACAATCGTTCCATCTTGGAATTCAGCACGGAGTAATAATGGCTCTTCAGCGGCAGGATACACATGTCCTTCCACCGCCATCATACGGCTTAGAAGACGAATCGCATCGAAAATATTTCCACGCATCTCTGTTAAGGCCGCAATAATTAAGTTCCCAATCGCATGTCCGGCGAAGAATTGATCGTCGGAATTGAAACGATATTGGAAAATTTCTTTTTGTAAAGCGTTCATCGGAGAAAGAGCAATCATACAGTTTCGAATATCTCCTGGTGGCACAACGTTCATATAGTCTCGAATGATTCCTGAACTTCCACCATCATCGGCAACCGTTACAATCGCAGTTACATCCGCATCTCTCTTACGAAGGTTTCTCAAGAGAACAGGAAGCCCTGTTCCTCCACCAATAACGGTGATTTTAGGACCTTTCTTTCTCGGAGGATTTGGTGTTACCTCGAACATCACTGATCGTCCATTCCCTTCTTTACGACGGTCTTTGTCACGATGAGAGATTTTCACGTTATAAGAGTCTGATAATAATTCGCGTCCGATACGTTCAGCAAAAGCTACAGAACGGTGTTGACCACCAGTACATCCGATGGCAATCGTCACGCTCGATTTTTCCTTCTTTTTTTGTAGCCTGGAATTGAGAAGTCGAGTAAGTCCATCAATTTATGATAGAACGTCTTCGCTTCTGGTTGGCTCATTACATAATCATACACAGGTTCATCTAATCCAGTTAATGGACGTAACTCTGCAATATAGTGTGGATTTGGTAAGAAACGTACATCCATCACGATATCCGCATCGATTGGAAGTCCGTATTTAAATCCAAATGACATCACTTGGATTGTGAAAATTCCTTCGCTGCCTGTAGAGAATGCTTGCATGATTTCTTCACGTAATTTACGAGGTGAAAGATTTGTTGTATCAATCACTTTTTGTGCACGTGTCTTGATGTCTTGTAATAAACGACGTTCCGCAATAATCCCATCGTAAATACGACCATCACTTGCTAGAGGGTGCGTTCTTCTTGTTTCTTTGTAACGAGAAACAAGCGCATCATCGCTCGCTTCTAAGAATAAAATTTTTGTTGTAATAAATGATGTGTTATCAAGGCCTGCAATAGCGGACATGATTTCATCAAAGAACGCGCGTGAACGTAAGTCGATTACGAGCGCAATTTTTGTAATTTTTCCTGATTCTTTTACTAATTCCCAAAATTTTGGTAGAAGACTTGGTGGCATATTATCGACACAGAAATATCCCATGTCTTCGAAACTTTGCATTGCAACAGTTTTCCCTGCCCCACTCATACCTGTAATGACGACTAATTCTAGTTGATCTACTGCCATTGTCATTCTCCTATCTCAAACGATATTGTTATCTTTACAATTATAACACATCCGGGCGTGTCATCGTTAACTTTTTTAGCAAAAAACACGATTGTTCGCACAAAAAAACGAGGGTTCACCCCCTCGCTTTCATTAATCTTTCACTTGCATCACTTCAGACGGAATCTGAATATGAACCGTCGTTCCTTCTCCAATAGTTGAGTCTACACTAAGCGTAACGCCTAATCGTTTGGCAATCTCTGCAGATAAGTAAAGCCCTAGCCCTGTCGATTGGTGGTTCACACGACCATTGTAGCCACTAAATCCACGTTCAAAAATTCGTTTAATATCGTAAGGAGCAATCCCGATTCCCGTATCTTCAATCGTTAACGTGCTCCCATCAAAAAGAATGCGAATCGTTCCCTCTTCAGGCGTATATTTCACCGCATTCGATAACACTTGCTCGACGATGACGCCTAACCACTTCGAATCCGTGACCACCTTTTTCTCAGTAGGAACATAGTCCAAATGCAATTTCTTCGAAATAAAGAAGGTTGCGTATTTCTTCAAGAGCGGACGAATCACCTCATCGATAGAAATCGTTGAAATCGATAAGTCTTGATGGAAACTTTCCATTCGAACGTAATGCAGTGCTAGTTCTGTATAGGTCGTAATCCGAACGAGTTCTTGACTCAATAAAGATTTCTCAGACGTTTGCGGCAACTCACGAATCAACAACTGGCTCGCGGCGATACTCGTTTTAATTTGGTGCGCCCATAAAGTATAGTAGTCCACATCTTCCTTGCGAAGTTGCTTCATCTTCGTACTTAACCCTCGCATATCCGACTTTTCTTGTTGGATGGCCTCATATAAATGACTCACAACGGGCGAAAACCCATCGTCTAGCGTCGTCACTTCCTGCTGCAAACTTCGAACAACTTCTCTGTACTTTCTCCAATCGTGCCATAAAAGTGCACCAGCGACTACCAAAAGGAAAAAGGCTAGTAAAAATAAATAATAGCCGACTTCTGAATTGAGCCAATTAAAAACAAAGAAGAAGCCAATCGAAAACACTTCGATGAAGGCCAGTGCTCCGAGTAAGAAGGCATGCGATTTGAACCAAGCCATACTAAATTCCACTTTTGTCTTCATTCAATCACTTCCGCCAATCCATACCCGACGCCTTTTTTCGTCGTGATTAATTTTTCCAATCCGATTTCGCCAAGACGCTTCCGCAAACGAGCAACCGTCACAGACAAGGTATTATCATCGACAAACACATCGCTATTCCACAACGCATTCATTAAATCTTCCCTCGGCGCAATATCGCCTTGTTTTTCAAATAGTACACGCAAAATGATAAATTCATTTTTCGACAACTCGATGACATTGCCCTCATAAGAAACCTTTCCGCTTCCAAGCTGCAAGGCAATCCCCTTATATTCCAGCCAATCCTTTTGCTGAACGAACTCATAACTACGACGCATCATCCCTTGGATTTTTGCGACCAATACACTTGGTTCAAACGGCTTTGTCATATAATCATCCGCGCCCATATTAATCGACATCACAATATCCATCGCCTGATCACGCGACGACAAGAACATAATCGGCACTTGAGACACCTTACGAATCTCTTGGCACCAATAATAGCCATTATAAAACGGCAATGTAATATCCAAAATCACCAACTGCGGATTAACTGCTAAAAATTGAGTATACACTTGCGAAAAGTCTTCCACCGCAACGACTTCATAATTCCATTTTTCTAATTCTTGTACAATTGCATCACGAATGACTTTTTCATCTTCGACAATCATTATTGTTTGCATACACTCACCTCGCTTTTATTGTAACATCTTTCCAATTTACAGAAAACCATCTATTTCCTAATTTCTCGTATCATTTCCCATAAAGTCGTTATATTATCTTGCTCCGTTCCAATTTCATATACGAAGCCATCGGACTCGTCACGACTAAAGATAAAGAGCTCTACCGGCTGCGACTCTTCTATCCCCAAAATCCGACTAACCACTGGAAGTTGAATGCTATATTTTAGATAAAATGTATTATCCCCAGTAGGACTTTCTTCTTTCTTCGTATAAATATTCTCTCGCAATTTTGCCTTTGCCAAAATATCTTTATTCAATTGCAATTCCTGGAATAAGAACTTTCCTTGTGGCCAGAGTTTTTTTGCCTCTTCTTCATTTTCAAAAACAAACTTCCCATCCACATATTGCAACGTCAGGCTTTTTTCCTCTTCCTTAGTTTTAGAATTGAGATGCTTAATCGTTCCAACTAGCGGCTTCCCTTTTTCCCTAGCCTCAAGATAAACAAATACATTCGAGTCACCGACTACACGCATCTGACTCACAGTAAATCCATTCGGAAACTGCTCAAATAAATCTTCAATATTTTCTGTCGGATAAACACGACTCAATTCTTTCCCAGCCAGCTCTTCAAGATACCCACGACTTTCGTGACCCTGGCATCCCACTAACATCGCAACGCATAACATCAATAGCCCAATCCACGACCATTTCTTTAACTTCACACACAAAACCTCACTTTGCAATTCAGTGCCTTCATCATACCATATCCCGCCTACACCGTAACACTCCCTAACAAAATCCTAAACTTTAGAACAAAAAAAGAATTAAGCAAAGTTGCTTAATTCCCTTCTTACTCTTCAATTCGTTCAATAAATGTAAAATCACTATCTACCTCGACTGAAAGTGAGTAGTAATAACCTCTATTTGCATTACTGCCATGTAATCCTAATGTGACTTGTTGTTTCTTTTCAAGCCCAAGGAACTCATTTATTTGTTCATTATTAACAACATATTTTATTTCAAAGCTACCGTTATTACCGTTATAGTAAGTATCCTTTAGTTTTAATTTCGAAAGAATCTCTTTATTCAATGTCATTTCTTGGAATAAAAACCTTCCTATCGGCCAAAGCTTCCTCGCCTCTTCTTCATTATCATATGAGTACTTTCCTTTATCATACGTAACAACAATTTTCTTTTCCTCAGCTCCACTTTTTATATCGATTTGTTTTATTGTTCCTTCAATAGGTTTTCCTTTTTCAGTTCCATCTAGTTCGATTTTAATAATTTTATCTGTTAATAGATAAGATTGATAAATCGTAAACCCATTAGGAAATTCCACAAATAGATCTTCCAAGTTTTTAGTCGGATAAACACGACTGATTTGATTCCCAATTCGCTCTTCCAAATATTCTCTGCTATCTCTTCCTTCACATCGAAACAACATAAAGATTATCGCAAAAAACATTGCAATATAAAATACCTTTTTCCCTTTCATAACTAACCCTTTCTACTTGTTAAACATTCTCAAAGTTCAAATATTACTCGCTGATTCTTTCTCTAAATTTAAAATTTCTGTCTAACTCAACTGTAAGTGTGTAATAGTACCCTCTATTCGCATTACTTCCGTGGAATCCTAATATAACTTGAGGTTGATTTTCCAATTCGAGAAACTCGTTTATTTGTTCATTTTTAACGGTATATTCTAAGTCAAAACCACCACTATTACGGTTGTAGTAAGTATCCTTTAATTTAAATTTCGATAAAATCTCTTTATTCAATGTCATTTCTTGGAATAAAAACTTTTCTTTCGGCCAAAGTTTTCTTGCCTCTTCTTCATCGTCGTATGAATACTTTCCTTTATCATACGTAACTGCGATTTTCTTTTCCTCAGCCCCACTATCTCTATTAATTACTTTTATCGTTCCTTCTATAGGCTTCCCCTTCTCAACCCCATCTAATACTATGTCAATGAACTTATCTGACAACTGATAAGATTGATAAATCGTAAACCCATTAGGAAATTGCTCAAATAAATCTTCCAAGTTTTTCGTCGGATACACTCGACTGATTTGATTCCCTATTCGGTCTTCTAAATAAGCTCTATTATTTCTTTCATTACATCCATATAGTATTGTGATTACTGAAAAAAATAGTGCAAAATAAAATAGCTTTTTCCCTTTCATACTCGGATCCTCTCTACATGACCTTTTTAGTTATTCATAAACACGTTCCTTAAATTCTAACCCCGTTTTATTACGAACCGCTACAGTATAATAATATCCTACATTACTATTGCTTCCATGAAACGATATATCTAACACTTCTGATTCATCTAATTCAAAAAATTGATTTAAACCACTGTTTTGAATAGCGTAATATATCTCAAAACTCCCATTTTTTGGATTGTATGATTTATCTTTCAGTTTTAAACGCGACATTACATCCTTATCTATCTTCATTTCTTGGAACAAGAATCTTTTATATCTCCAAAGTTCTGTTGCTAATTTTTCATCAGAAAAAGAAAACTCCTCATTCTGATACTTCACTTCCACTTGAGAAGTTACCTCTCCATTTTTTCGTCTTACTTTTTTTATGGTTCCCTCAATCATCCGTGTTACAGGATTTCCTGTCAGTTCAACCTTGATTCGATATTCCCCTTCAGTATGAGATTGATAAATCGTAAAGCCATTAGGAAACTGCTCAAATAGATCTTCTAAGTTTTTGGTAGGATAAACACGACTGATTTGATTTCCAATGCGGTCTTCTAAATAAGCTCTATTATTTCTTTCATTACATCCATACAGTATTGTGATTACTGAAAAAAATAGTGCAAAATAAAACAGCTTTTTCCCTTTCATAAGCTAATCCTTTCTAACTGCTTTTGATTCATCTCCAAAAAAACATTCTACTCTGATACAGTTTCTCTAAAGAACGCCTCTGGATTTTCTCTAACAACTACAGAGTAATAGTACTTTTTATTTGAATTGCTTCCGTGGAAAGATAATTCGACTTGCTGAGAACTTTCAAAGTTAAAATACTGATTTAAATCCGGCATATTAACAGCATACTCTAATTCAAAGTCTCCATTTTTCATACTGTATGATTTATTCTTTAGATCTAATCGGCTCAAAATTTCTTTGTTGAAAGTAAATTCTTGAAATAAGAATCTTTTCTGTGGCCAAAGTTCTCTCAACCCCTCTTCATCATCAGAAGAAAATGCCCCATTAGCATACCGAATTTTTATCTTCTTCTCTTCATTTCCACTCTTTCTGGAAATCTTAGTAACATAGCCTTCTATTGGTTTCCCTTTTTCCGTCCCTTTTAACTCGACATCAATCACTACATCTTCTTTACGATGTGTTTGATAAATCGTAAAGCCATTAGGAAATTGCTCAAATAAATCTTCTATGTTTTTCGTTGGATACACTCGACTGATTTGGTTCCCTATTCTGTCCTCTAAGTATGCTCTGTTATTTTTTTCGTTACATCCATATAGAATTACGATTAACGAAAAAAACAATGCAATACAAAATATCTTTTTCCCTTTCATACTCGAATCCTCTCTATATGACCTTTCTTTTAATCATATCATACTTTGCGAACAAAACGATATACCCTTTTCTAAATCTCATCTCCACTTTCCAAATATAATTCCAACATAGAACAAAATGTTATGAGGTAAAAAAAAAGAATTAAGCAAAATTGCTTAACTCTTTTCTTACTCTTAACTTAACCATTTATTGATGTTCTATAAACTTAACCATTTCTCGTTTTCGTTCTCAATCGATTGAGTAATAGCCTTTGAAAATTGCCCTTTAATTTCCTCATCAATTTCTGAATTGATTTTACGAATTTCTAGATTTGCTTTTTCTCCAATCTTTGAGAGGGCTATATCATACTCTTTTAAATAGCGATTTTTTCGTTCTATTATTAAAGGTGCGTATATGCAACGAACTAATTCTTTATCTATTGTTTTAGCTATGATTGAAAGTGCTTGATGTACACCATCTGAAAAATGATTATAAATTTGATTCATAGTGCGTGCTGCTTCATCAGAAAAAAACTATACATTTTTTCTCCTCTTATTATCCTTCAGCATTTAGCTTCCGAAATTTATTTTTGTAATTCTTCAATTTGCATTTCTTGCACGTGAACTGTTTCTCTATAATGAACATATAAATCTTCAATATTATTTTCAACAGCTTGTCTTCTGCGTACAAATTGGTTCTTATTAGCTTCAAAAATACGAATTAAAAAAATTTGTTTTTAATCTATTTAATGCTTCTTCACTATCTTCACTATCTTTTTTTAGTTCATAAGTAACCCTGTCATATTTATCTTCTAAGCTTCTAGAAATAGATTTTTCAAAACTAATTAATTCACTTAACTCATTTTCAAGCTTCTTTTTTTCTTTATTAAACTTATCTTTTTATTTCATCCAATTTCAAATAGGCTTCTTTTTATATTTTTATGACTACTTCATCTTTATCATTCATCACTGGTTACCCTTCTAATGTAAACATATTTTCTAATTCTTTATCTTTTTCAATCAAAGCCTGAATGCCAGTATCAAGATTAGTTTTTAATCGATTAAATGCATCTACAATATCTTGAACTTCTTTTTCCTTTTCACCACAATGTCGAAAAACTTCACCGACAATCAAGTCATAATGAACTCCTGCTTCTGCATAAGCTGATAATAGTTCATCTGGGCTTAGACTCGGTACTAAACTAGGACTAGTTAAAAAATCATACATCCTCTGTACTTTATATCGGGTCCCTTCCCCCGAATGTTCTATTAGTTCTAATGATGATGTTGACACATTAATTAATCCCTCTGAAAGAATTTTCGCTTGCATTGCATCTAGATAAATCAATTGAGAACTTGTTACCCCTTCGAGGCTAATAGAATTAGAGTTGGCAAAAGATCTTTTTTTCTTCTTTAGGGATTGCATCCTACTACTTACCATTTCTATTGTCGAAACCAATTGTTCTTCTGCATTAATAATTCGTAATATCTTAGCAACTTGTTCCGCATTTTCCACAATAGCATCTAATCCATGTTCACTAGAAATTGGCAGAGTAAATTTATCTCCTACGAATACTCCATTGAACTCTTCACTAATGACTGTTAACGGATCATTTTCTGCAACGATACGAACAATTCTACCAGTATAATTCGCAATATCCTCATTTATTTGATTAATATTTTGAGAAACTATGGGACTAAATTTCATTTGAACCCCTTTCATATAAAGTGGAGCGGGATTATAAACTATTGCCATCTTGAATTATATCTGAGCGCGACACGCATCGCGATGTTCCCACCAAGCGAATGACCAGTTGGAATTAAATTCTCAGCACCATATTTTTCTGCTAGTTTTTCATAGAATTTGAATGCAGGCGGATAGTGAATTCCTGTTCCTAAGAATATACCTGAAGCATCGGCATAAATATCTGTCCATTTATTCCCATCTAGATTAGTCCCAGTATAAGATACAATTATCTTACCAGTATTTTTGTCACGAAAAGCCGTCCCACTTGTCCCTGTTCTCTTATCATAAAAATCATCAAGATACTCTAAATTCTCTGGAATTCTTTTGTTTGAGTTCACTCTTTTAATTACAACAGAGACATCTTGTTCTTTTGGATTAGCAATTCTGTCTTTTTCAAATTCATATGAAAGATTAGAACCATCTAAAGAAGGTATCAAACTTCCAGTTTCTTGAACGCTCCCCATAACTCACCTCCTGAATTAGTCACTAATTCGCTCTAAAAATATTAAATTACTACCTACCTCAACTGAAAGTGTGTAGTAATAACTTCTATTCGCATTGCTACCGTGGAATCCCAATGTGACTTGTTGTTGGTTGTCTAAGTCAAGAAATTGGTTTATTTGTTCATTCTTAACGACATATTCTAAATCAAAGCTACCATTATTATCATTGTAATGGGTTTTCTTCAGTTTAAATTTCGAAAGAATTTCTTTATTCAATTCCATCTTTTGGAATAAAAATTTCTCTACTGGTAAAAGTTTTTCTTGCTGCTTCTTCGTTGTCATACAAGAATTTTTCCTTCATAATACTTGACTGGAATTTTTCTCTTCCTCAGCTCCACTTTTTTTCTATTGATTTGTTTAATTGTTCCTTCTAAAGGTTTTTCCTTTTTTTCAATTCCTTCTAATTCAAAATCAATAATTCTATCTTCAAACAGATAAGATTGTTCAATTAAAAAAACCATTAGAAATTGCTCAAATAAATCTTCCAAGTTTTTTCGTTGGATACACTCGACTAATTTGATTCCCTATTCTGTCCTCTAAGTACGCTCTACTATTTCTTCCGCTACATCCAAAAAGAATCATTAGTAATACCCCCAATAAACTAAATTTAATAATTTTCTTCACTATCATACAGAACTCCTCTCTTGTTGAGTTTGTTGCTTTAATCATATCACACTTCACAAAAAACACAATATATCATCATAAACACTTTTCAATTTCCTAAATTTAAACTCCTGTCTACTCCGTTAATAAATGGCGTATCAAAATCCAAGATTAGAATTCCTTCTATACTAGCTTTTCCTTCTTTCGAATGAAGGAATATTTGCACAATATCATCGAAGTAAAACAACACTTTAAGAGGCACAAAAATAGCTACGCGTTTTCGGATAACATAGTAGCCATTATAGCGATCAGTAATCGATGCGAATTACGGATGGTTGGAAATTCATTTCCTACCATCCGTTTGAGGCTCGATAGGATTGAGACCTTGGCTCAATCCGGTACAGCTATATTGGCTAACTCTTCTCATTTCGAATGAAGGAATATTTGTTCTAACTTCATCAAAGCAACACAACAATCTAAGCGCTAATAACACGAAACTCCTCAGAGGTTATAGAAAGCATTATAGGGAATCATAACCAATGTGAATTACAGTCTCTAGAAATTCATTTCGTAGAGACTGTTTGAAGCTTGGTAGGTTTGAGACCTTAGACTCAAACCGGTATCCTATAATGCTTTTCTATAACAAACTCTGAGGAGTTTGAAGTGTCTTTATTTTATTTCACCACAGTCTTAAAGTTGTTGTTGACTGTTGCTTCGATGACTGGATGTTTGCGCAAGTATTCCGCAATGAGCTCCGTCATGTCGATCTGCACCTCACGCACAATCTTCTCCGGCTTAAACATACTATAGTTTCCGCCACCAACCGCACGATATTGGTTTGTCACGACTTCTAATTCATCCGTATCTTGAACCGGTTTACCATGATACTCTAAGCGAGTCACACGGTCGCCGAATGGTCTTGTGAAGTCTAATGTGTACTCGATTCCTTCATACATATCGTAGTTGTAGAATTGAGGTTTTGGTTCCACGTATTTAGGATTGAAGACTGCTTGTCCGTTTTCGACGATGAAATACGTCGCCACACGCTCAAGAGCCGCTTTAAGTCCGCACCGCTCACTTTAAGAACGGCTAATGTATTTGGATAAATATAGTTGGTAATCACGTCACGCATACGGATTTCAGAATTGAACCCACGTCCGTCATTGTTGAATAACGCAGTTCCTGAGATATCCGCACCGCTGGCTTCCATTTGAACCTTATTGATAAATTCAATATATGGATGCTCGCTTAAACGGGCAGCATGTGGATCTTTAATCGTCATATCTCCAATCACTTTTCCTACTGGAGTATCTAACCAATCTTCCACTTCTACTTGTAATTCGCTAAACATTTCTAATACAGCTGGGTCGGCAGGAACATCTTCTGTTGGATGCAGTTTTGCTTCGCTTGAAACGACTGTATACTTACCGTCTACTTCTTCCACTTCTAAGCTGATTTCACCCACATACGCACCGCGGTATCCTGGTTGAATCACTGGCACGCCATTCACTTTTTGTGCAATCACACGGTGTTGGTGTCCTGTCACTAACGCATCGATTCCTTCTACTTGCGTCACAATCGCATACCCTTCGTTTTCTCCTGTTAAGAGTTCCGTTGGGGCACCGCATGAAAGGTCGCACTCGAATCCACCGTGGTAAGTCACAACGACAACGTCCGCCACCTTACGCATTTCTGGAACATATTTCTTCGCTGTTTCCAACGCGCTCACGAATACTAAATCTTTCACTGTTGCAGGTTGTTCCCAATTTGGAATATAAGGCGTTGTAATCCCTAAAACTGCGATTTTCACACCATCTTTCTCGAACACTTTGTAAGGTTCGCCAAACGCTGGCTTACCGTCTTTTGTTAAAATGTTTGAGCAAAGAATTGGGTAATTATAAGACGCAATCGCTTCTCTTAAGTAGTCTAACCCATAGTTAAACTCGTGGTTTCCTAAAATCCCTAAGTCATAGTTTAAGTAGTTCAATACTTTTGTTAAATCAGAGGCTACTTTTGAATCTTGTTTACGAACATAGTAGCTTAATGGTGACCCTTGAATGAAGTCCCCGTTTTCGATTTGAATCACAGGCCCCTTCGCTTCTTCTTTTAAGCGACGAATCACAGTTGCAGCCTTCGCCGTACTGAATCCTAAGTCCATGTTTCTTTCTGTATAGTTTGTCGGTAATACGTACCCATGCATATCACTAGTTTCAATAATTTTAATTTCCATAATGCGCCTCACCTTCTACAAATTCACACACTATTGTACCATAAAAAAAGCCCTATCACAAAGGAAGCTCTGTCTGCAATATTTCTGCAATTTTATCAAATGTCTTTCCATTTCGAATCGTAATCGTCTTATAAAAAGGTTGCTTCAAAATCTTATTATGGTAAGTCGTTTTTTTGATACTCTGCCTCATCGATTTTCGCCCAGAAGACGGCACATTTCCCGATATAAACTTTTTCATTATAAAATGCAGAATCTTCTATAAATCGGAGAACCTCGCTTACATCTGTCCCCCGTGAGAAAAACAAAATATCTTTTCTAGCAAACTCATCCTTCCACCATTCGGGAAGCCCCGCCATTTCTTCTAAGTAATCTTCTTTTGAAAGAAGCGCAAACGGAATCGAGAAATCATAATTTTCTTCTAACACCTTTTCAACTTTCAAAACAATTGTTTCCACACTCTCATTGCTTGAAAAAAATAAGTTCCCACTATTAATGTACGAATCCACATCGCTGAACCCTTCACGCCCCAGTAATTCCTTCAATTCGCTCATCACGACCTTATTTTTACCACCAACATTGACGCCTCTTAATAAAAGCACATACCGCATCCGACTCACCTCTCTTGTCGCCCCATTATAGCACACTCTCCATGAAACACGTTCCTCCCATCCCTGCACCGGTCCGTGTGAATGAGGAACACAATCTAAAGAGAGCCCCCAACTTTCCTCATCTTTGTTGTGTGGAATCACCTCAGGAGGCTTTTAGATGTACGCCTTGTACATCGATTGCGACAGAAACAGCGGTTTTGTTGAAAGATTAGTGAGAACATCCATTGAATGCGAATTAGAGACACTTACGAATCCATTCGTTAGTGTCTCTTTGAGGCTTCAAAGACGAGAGATCCTAGGCTCGAGTCGGTGGCTCACTAAACCTCTTTCAACAATAAAAACCGCTTGTTTCTAAAGCAATCAACCACCACACCCCATACACCTAAAAGCCTCCCCCGAAGGGGCCTCTCAGCACCTACACACATTCCAACACCTATACACATCTTCCGCATTCCACACAAAAAGCCTGAGGAAAATCCCTCAGGCCTTCGTTGTGATTGTGTTGTGAATGAACTTATATGTGATTATTGATTCCACGCAGCATCAAATTGTGCTTTAGAATCTGTAACTAATTGATCTACATTTCCATTTTCAGTCTTGAAGATTTTTTCTAAAATCGTACGAACTTCTGAGTATGCAGGATCAGAGTTTTCAACTACAGGAATTGAGAATAAATTCTTAGTAGCATCTGCTAAGATTTTAGGAACTTTAGAACCTGAATTCTTGTATGCATCTTGTTCTAACACTGAAGCAATTGTTGGCATGTAACCAGTTTGTTGTGCCCAGTATAATTGAGATTCAGCTGAAGATAAGAATTTCAAGTATAAGAATGCTGCTGTACGTTGTTCTTCAGTTGTAGAACCTTCGAACATGTAAATATCAGTACCTTGTTGTAGGTCGTATTTTTCAGGACGAACAGCTACTCCGTATTCGAAACCAGCTTCTTTAGCACCTTTAGCTACGAATGATTCACCAGCTGTTGAACCAACATACATAGCTACTTTTTTGTTTTGGAATGGTGCTGATAAGTATTTATCTGAACCAGCAGTACGGAAGTATCCATCACGGATTCCGTCTGCATAGTATTTAACAACTTCTTTTGAAGCGTCACTTGCGAAGTCTAATTCTTTAGTGAAGTCAATGCCTTTGTTCTTCATACCAATTGCATAGTAGTTGTTTAATGAGTCGAAACCAGCACCAACAACTTCGTGGTTAGATTTTTTTCGTAAATTGTTTTTAGCTGCTTCTTTTAATTCATCTAAAAGTAGTTGGAACTTTAACACCGTATTGTTTCAATAAATCTGCATTGTAGAATAATACTTCTGTAGATTTGTTGAATGGAATACCGTATTGTACTCCTTTGATTTTAGCACCTTCCATTAATTCTGGACGGATTTCTTCACCTTTCTTGAATCCGATTGTTTCGTTTTCAATATATGGTTTGAAGTCTACCAATGCATCTTGCTCAGCAGCATTGTATAACCAGTTTGGATATGCTTGAGTGATTGTTGGTAAGTCTTTTGGTGAAGTTAAAGTTGCGTTAATTTTTGCTTGTAAATCTTTGTATTGAGATTGGTTTTGTAACTCTACTTTGATATTTGGGTTAGCTTTCATGAAGTCTTCTGTTAATTTTTTTGAAGAGCTTTTTTTCCTGCTGACCGTTCATAGCATGCCAGAAAGTGATTGTAGTTTCTGATTTAACCTCTGTTACGATGTCTTTTTTTAGTTTCAGCTTGTTGTGAAGAGCCGTTGTTTGATGAGTTAGCTCCACACGCTGTTAACGCCACAACTGATGCTGTTGCTAGTGTCGCTTTTTACTAAAGATTTGAATTTCATTTTTTTCTTCTCCTTTTGTTATATAGTTTTTACAACACAATTTTTTCGCCGCGGTACGGCAATATTCTGTCACCATACGGATTCACCAGAAGTTCTGGTTTTAACGTATGAATTGGAACCAAACATTTAGGCTCAATCATCGCAATAATGCGGTCTAAGTCGTCCGGTTTTGCGTGACCTGAGCAAGATAGGCGTACAAACTCAATGTGTTTTTTTCCGCCAATAAATCTAGAAACGGTTGATAGTTCGGATCAAAGTCCCCCAAAGGCTGCGCATCGCTGTGGATGTATAAGCTTCCCTCTTGCAAACGTTCGAAATGGTCGACTGCTTGCCATAGGTACTTCGAAGTATCCTCTAACAACGTTTGATATGAAATTTCTAAAGTAGGATCAAGTTCGTCGAGTTTTGGAGCCCCGTCTCTATAGTAGTAATGAGCATCCTTTTGGAATACTTCTTTAAGAAGTGCGGCCATCGTTGCTTCAAGAACAACGGTACGGCTTGTTCCTTCGACGATTTTTTCAAAACGACGGACATTTGCTGGATAGCCATTAAATGTAATTTGTCGATTTGGATTTTCTTGTTCGAGGCGAGCGATATGACGAATCACATCTTCCTCGTTTTCAGGTTTAATTTCGTCTTCAACCTCTTTACGGTCCCCGAAGCTAATCGATACACCTTCCATCATTAAGATGTCCGTATGTTTTGCCTTCTTACAAAACTCAATTGTATCTTCAGCGTTATGCCCGTGAAGTCGTAAGTCCCCTGTATACGTAATATGATGTCCAGGGGTTTTAATGATTAAAGCAGCAGCCCCATACGCATCATGGTCGACACGCACGATTTCTACTTCGATTTCTCCAACTTTAATCACATCGCCTGCATCTAACCCAATCATCTCTCTTGTAAATGTATCGTCTTCAAACGGCGATGGTAGTAAGAATACACCATTGCGGTTGAGCGAATTTACAATCATTTTTGTTTCCTTCAATGTATATAAAGGAATACTTGGGTCTAAATAATTCAACATTCTTGTATGATCCAAATGCGCATGTGAGATAAAGACCGCCGTATTGGCATAGTCTTTATCTTCATCCCCTTCGTATTTGTAAGGAATACGTGCATCGTACATATTTTTTTAAAATGTGGAATCACTTTATGATCTGTGAGTGTTTGCACCGATTCATCGGGCAATTCTAATTCTGGTAAAAACTCAGTCCCGAAGTCGAAAAAGATATGACTATCTTTATAGGCTACTTCGATGACCGTTCCACCAATCGTTAAAATACCGCTATGAAAGGTAATCGATGTTTTATCCTTTGATACCATTCTTCGCAACCCCTCTAATAATTTCTTTTCTGAATACAAAAGTAAATTAACAGAATTGGGATAACCGTTAGAGTTGCTGCGGCCATTTGTAAGTGAACATCACTTCCGGATTCTGTCGTGAAGGCAGAAAGTCCGTTGTTTAATAGACGGAATTCTTTCGTGTTTGTAACCAATAATGGCCATAGGAATGAATTCCAGCTTTGGATGAATGTTAAAATCCCTACTGTTACCAATGCTGGTTTACACATTGGCACTAAAATACGGCGGATGTATTCTAAATCACTCGCACCATCAATTTTAGCGGCTTTGTAGAATGTACTTGGGATTCCTTTTAAGTATCCGTTCAAGTAGTAAATATAGAAGATACTTGTTAAGAACGGAATGATTAACGCTAGATAAGTGTTTAATAACCCTAATTGAGCGATTGTTTGGTAGTTTGTAAAGATGATTGATTCGTAAGGAACCATTAATAGAGAAACTAAAATCATCATTACGATGTTTTTCCCTTTGAACTGTAAGCTTGTTACGGCAAAGGCTGCTAGTAATGAAGTAATTACTGTTGCCACTGTTGTAAATAGAGACACGAATAATGTGTTTCCGAAGTAACGTAGGAATGGCGCACGGCTAAATACTTCTAAGTAGTTACTAAATTTGAATTCGCTTGGGATGAATGACGGTGGAATACTTGTCGCTTCTGCGTATGTCATTAACCCGGTCAACACCATGTAAATGAATGGGAATACTGTAATCAACGCTAAGAAAATTAAAAGCGTGATTGAAAATACGTTAAAAACTTTTTTCATCTTCTTATCCCTCCGCCTTTCTCAAGAATTTGTTTTGGAGGAATGTTGCAAAAAGAATGATTGCAAACAAGATTACAGTTGCTGCCATGGCAACCCCTGGTCTTCCTGCCACATGGAACTTGTCGTAAATATAGTACACAGCTGTTGTTGCTGAGTTTGCTGGACCAGCAGTTCCGCCAAATAATGCATACACTTGTGTATACACTTTGAATGCCCCGATTAAGTTAACCGTTGAAAGGAAGGCAATTGTTGGAACTAATTGCGGGAATGTAATACGCCAGAAGATTTCTCGGTCTGTCGCACCAAACATTTTCGCAATTTTGAAATGCTCAGGATCAATATTACGTAATCCTGCTAAGAGGATGATGATATTGAACGCTAAACTTGTCCAAACCCCGAAGATAATCAGTGTTGGCATACTCATGTTTACGTTATCCAACCAGTTCACGGCTGGAATCCCAATCAAGCCAAGGAAGAAGTTGATAATTCCGTAGTCCCCATTGAAGAAGTAACGGAACACAATCCCGATAGCGATTGTACTTGTAACGTAAGGCATGAAGAAGATTGTTTCGAAGAAGCTTTTACGTTTAATCTTCTCGAAAATAATCCATGCAATGATGACTGAGATTAATAACGCTACTGGCACTACTGCGAATGCATACAGTGCTGTGTTGATTAACGCTTTTATGGAATACAGGGTCCGCAATTACTTTTTTTGGTAGTTGTCTAAACCAGTGTATTGTAATTTTTAATAGTGACCCTTTTTGGAAACTCATCCAGAACGAACGAAGTAATGGATAAATGTTAAAGAGAAGAATCACTCCTAAAGATGGGAGAAGGAATAACCAAGCTTTAGGTTGGTTCTCTGGGTTATATTTTCTCATTAGTAAACACGCGCTCCATCTTTATCGAATAAGAAGATTTTGTGTTTTAGTAATTGGAATGAAAGTGTGTCTCCTTCTTCAATCTTATGTTCCACACTTACAATTGATTTCAAGAATTGTTCGCCTAATGGGAAGTGAAGAATACGTTCACGTCCGATTAATTCTACGCCGCTGATTGTTGTTGAGAATAGCCCTTGTTCACCTTCAGCTACTGGAACCACGTCTTCAGGACGCATTCCTAAGTAGTAGTGACCATCTGCTAATTCTTGACGTTTGCGGTCTTAGTGATAATTCAGAAGTTGGTAAGTTAAATGCTGGGTGAGTAATCACGCCGTCTTTAATTTCCACTTCTGTAATGTTGATGATTGGGTTACCGATGAATTTCGCAACGAATAAGTTACTTGGTTCTAGGTATAAGTTTTGTGGGTCATCATGTTGTTGAATGTACCCTTCGTTTAAAAGAATGATTTTATCTGAGATTGATAAAGCTTCTTCTTGGTCGTGCGTTACGAAGATTGTTGTGATTCCTACTTCTTTTACAAGACGACGGATTTCTTCACGGATTTTCAAACGTAAACGAGCGTCCAAGTTACTTAATGGTTCATCAAGTAGAAGTACTTCAGGTTTTTGAACAAGCGCACGAGTGATCGCGACACGTTGTTGTTGTCCCCCTGATAAAGTACCAGGTTTTTTACCTGCAAGCTCTTCAATATTTGTTAATTGCATATATTCTTCTGCAATTTTTTGAGCTTCTTCTTTAGAGATTTTGTTTTTACCAACTGTTAGTGGGAACATGATGTTCTCTAACACTGTCATATGCGGATATAACGCATAGTTTTTGGAATACGAATCCGATGTTACGGTCTTTAGGTTCTGTCGTAACAACTGAATTTCCTTTAAATTGGATGTCTCCTCCTGTTGGTGTTAATAATCCTGCGATTAAATTTAAAATTGTTGATTTCCCACAACCACTAGGTCCTAGTAAACAAACTAAGTCCCCTTGTTCAATTGAGAAATTTACTGACTTTAATGCTTCAAAAGCCGTTATCGAATACTTTGTTTAAGTCAATAACATCGATCATGACGAATCCTCCAGTTTCTTTTTACTTCAATACATTCTATTCTACCATGTTTTTTAGAAACTGAAAACTGAAAAAGTAAAATTTATGAAAGCTTTTTATTGTGGACAGTTATCCCGTTTTTGAGCACAAAAAAAGGACGAGAAAACCTCGCCCTTTTTACGATTTTTATAACGTGCACAAACCCCTTTTTAGAGTGCGGTTTTGTATCTAAAAAAACTTCATGGTTTGTGAACAAAATCTATTAACGTTTAATAATTTTATAGTAACTACGAGAAGTGATTTGGTACACGATGAGATACACCACAACAAAGATAGCACCAATTACAATCGTCGCGTTCAGCGTTACGTTGCCGTCAACTCCGAAGAGCTGAATAATCTTACGATACATCTTGAAGGCAAATGCGGTATGAATAAACGCAGTGACAAGCGGTAAGAAGAAGACAATTAACACTTGACGGTTGATGGATTTCTTGATGGTCTTTTGATCGATACCGAGTTTTTGTAGGATTACGAAACGGTCACGGTCTTCGTATCCTTCAGAAATTTGTTTGTAGTAAATGACAAGGACTGCCCCGATAAAGAATGCGACGGAAAGAAGTGCCCCAACAAAGAGTAAACTTCCCATAAATCCGTAAATGTCTTTAGCCGCATCCTCTCTACTTCCAACTGTAATGAAATCGTCTTTACTTGCTTCAAGCACGTTAGCGTAGGCCTCAAACTCTTCTGTTTTACCCTGAATGTCTGTCGATGTATTCCACAATGCATAATAGAATCCACGGCCAAGTTTACCGTCGATCATCTTTGACGGATCCTTTACAACGGCTACATAAACGTTATCCGCAACATATGGCAATTGTGGCAATTTTTCTTTAAAGCCGGTGCTGTCCATCATCTCTTTGACTTGAAGTGTCAATTGTCCGTTCACACGAATAGCCGAAACATTTTTGTCGGCTCCTTTAACCAGTCCTAGAACGACTTCATTGTCACTTGGCTTGTAATTCGTTCCAAAGATGCGATTGTAATCATCCGCGGAGAGGAAAGTAATGAACGCAGCTGGGCTATCTCCTGGATAGACTCCCTCGATGTCCACTCCGCCCTCCATACTTTTTGCAGCACGAAGCACGCTAAGGTAATTCATTTCATTGGTAATGGTACCTTTCGATTGCGCCTTAATCTTACTAATTTGTTCTGAAAGTTGAGGAATCGTAGAGGTGTCTTCGACGAATGCCGTCGCCGAATAATCTGTTGGATAGCTTTTCTTCAATAAATCTGCTGTCCCTGTTTGCAAGGCGACCGTTGTGGCTAATGTGACAAGTACCATCGTTGATAAAATACAAATACTTGCAAGCCCCGCCGCATTTACGCATACGGAATTTTAAATTAGAAATCGAAATAAAATTCGTTGGTTGATAAAAGAGACGTTTGTTCTTTTGCAAAAGCGAAAGCAGCGCAATCGACCCTGCGTCAAATAAAATATATGTTGCTAAAACAACTAATAGAACCGCTACGAAGAAAGAATATAGCGCTGCAACAGGCGCTTCAATCGTTTGCGACATATAATACGCGCCCCCGAGAAGCCCTGCACCAATGAGTGCGCGAAGAAGGATAAAGCGCCCCTTCGTTTCTCCTTTTTTCTTCTCAGAAAGCATTTCTAACGGACGGCTCATGTACATCTTTGTCGCATTTAAGAAGAAGACAACCCCAAAAATAAACGCCATCGAAATCAGTACAAAACCGACGCTACCGAGTTGCATTGAATACTCGATGCCGATTGGAATTCGAATGAGCTTTAATAAAACGGCAAACGAGAAGCGATGGAACACGATTCCAAGCACAATCCCTAGCCCCACGCTGACCACTGAGAATAGAAGCAATTCAATGAAACTCAACAATTGAATGTTTTTTCGGTCGAGTCCAAGGATGCTATATAGACCGTATTCTTTTAATCGATTTTTCGTCACGAAGGCATTCGCGTAAAGAATCGTTAAGAGTGCCACGAGCTGAACCACGATGACTCCAAAGCCCAATGTTTGCGCAATGGCTCCCCCACCACGAAGAGTGGAAAGCTCCGGCATCGCAGATAAGGCGTGCGTGATATAGAGAATCATCGTCACCATAATGGTCGTCAGTGCATACGGCAAATATAATGAATGATTCTTTTTTAGATTCGACGTCGCCATCGAAAAAATGAGTTTAAACATGGATTTCACCTCTATTTGCCATCGCAGTTAATGTTTCTGAGATCAACTCGAACATTTGTTGATCACTTCTTCCTTCACGGTACAATTGATTATAAATCAAGCCGTCTTTAATGAAAAGAACCCGTTTGGCACGACTTGCAGCAACCGTACTGTGCGTTACCATTAAAATCGTTTGTCCGTTTTGATTAATTTTATCAAATAAATCGAGAGTATTGCTAGCTGATTTTGAGTCAAGCGCCCCTGTTGGTTCATCAGCTAATAACAAACTTGGGTCTGTAATCATCGCACGGCCAATCGCCACACGTTGTTGTTGCCCACCTGAGAGTTCATACGGATATTTCTTCAGTAAGTCTTTAATCCCTAGCATTTGCGCGATTGGTTCGACCTTTTGCTTCATTTCTGAAATCGGACGACGAGCGAGTACGAGAGGCAACACCATATTATCATAGACCGATAAAGGTTTCTAATAAGTTGAAATCTTGGAACACGAACCCTAAATGGTCGCGGCGGAATTCTGTCAGAACTTTAGCGGAGATGTTTTGAATGTTTTCTCCGTTTAAAAAGACAGAGCCGGCAGTTGGACGGTCGAGAGTCGCTAAAATATTTAAGAGCGTTGTTTTCCCTGAACCCGATTCCCCCATCACGGCTACGTATTCGCCTTCTTCTACTGAGAAGCTGATGTCTTTAAGCGCCGTCACTTCAGCAGCTCCAAAGCGTGTTTGATATTTCTTTTGTAAATGTTGTACATCTAATAATGTCATTGTTTTCACCCTTTACTTTCATTTGTTGACCTTAGTATAGTCCACTCGTAAAGGGAAATCATGACACTATCCTATCATTTTCATCCCCATTTCTTACATTTTTGTCACTTTGAAAAAGCACAAAAAGAGGCTTCGCACGGAAACCTCTTTTTGGAGTTGGAATTGATTAACGTTTAATAATTCTGTAGTAACTACGAGAAGTGATTTGGTACACGATGAGATATACGACTACGAAAAATCGCACCAATCACAATTGTCGCGTTTAATGTCACGCTGCCGTCAACCCCGAAGAGTTCGATAATCTTACGATACATCTTGAAGGCAAATGCGGTATGGATAAACGCTGTGACAAGCGGTAAGAAGAATACAATCAATACTTGACGGTTGATAGACTTCTTAATAGTCTTTTGATCGATACCGAGTTTTTGTAGGATAACGAAACGGTCACGGTCTTCGTACCCTTCAGAAATTTGTTTGTAGTAAATGACAAGAACTGCACCGATGAAGAATGCGATTGAAAGAAGTGCCCCTACTAAGAGCAAGCTACCCATGAAGGCATAGAGCGTTTTAGCCTCTTCATTCTTACTGCTTAACGCCATGGCATCTGCCTTGTATTGACTCTTCACATTCTTATACGCAGCCCATTCAGCGTCACGTAACTCAAATGGTGTATTGGTATTCCAAGTAAAGTAATACATTGCTTGGCCAGCCACTGGGTTTAAGTATTGCATTGGATCTTTTACAATCCCTACATACTGATTGTCTGCCACATATGGTAGTTGTGGCATCACTTTCGCGTATGGAGTCCCATCAATCATCTCTTTGACTGTAATCGTCGCATTATACACAACCGAATACGTCTTTACTTCTGAAATGTTTTTAACGTCCCCTTTAATATGGCCGACAATCATTTCCTTCTCGCCAACCGTGTAGTTCGTCCCAAACATCTTATTATATTGGTCCACTGAAACAAGGGTGAACATCGCTGCAGGACTATCTCCTGAGTTCACATTCGCAAAGTCGAATCCATTCTCCGTACGTTGCCCGAAACGAAGCACGTTTAAAAATGTCTTCTCGTCTTTCAATTGACCTTTCGTTTGTTCCTTAATCTTTTGAACGATTGGAGGATATTGATCCATATCCTTTTCTAGAACAAAGTAAGCAACTGCAGAGTAATCTGTTGGATAGTTACTATCGAGTCTGGCTGTTGTCCCACGTTGAAGTGCTACGGTTGTCGCCATTGTAACAAGTACCATTGTTGAAAGGATACACACGCTGGCAAGTCCGGCAGCATTTTTACGCATACGGAATTGTAAGTTTGAAATCGAAATAAAGTTTGTTGGTTGATAAAACAACTTCTTATTCTTTTGCAAGATGGATAGAAGCGCAATCGAACCAGCGTCGAATAAAATGTAAGTCGCAATTACTACTAATAATACGGCTAAGAAGAAGTAAAGAAGTGCTTTAATAGGTGACTCAATGGATTGTGACATATAGTAGGCACTACCAAGAATCCCAAGACCGATGATGGCACGAACCGTAACGGCGCGACCTTTCTTCTCCCCTTTTTTCTTCTCTTTTAATAACTCAAGCGGACGGCTCATGTAAATCTTCGCTGCATTTAAAAAGAACACAAGAACGAAGATGGCCACCATCGTTAACAGAACAGCAATAATACTTCCGAATTGGAAGGAATATTTAATACCGATATCGTATTGAATGAGTTTCAATAGAATCGCAAACGATGCCGCGTGGAAAATCACACCAAGGATTAACCCTAGACCGATGCTTAAAGCGGCAAAGACAACTAACTCAATCAAGCTGAGCAATTGAATATTCTTACGGTCAAGACCGAGAATACCGTATAAACCGAATTCTTTGGCACGGTTTTTCATCACGAAGGCATTCGCATACAGAATAACGACGAGTGATACGATTTGAACGATGACGAAACCAAACCCAAGAGTTTTGGCCATTGCTGACCCACCTTCTAAGTGAGCGAACTCCGGTGTTGCAGCCAGTGCGTTCGTTACATATAGAACTACCGTCACCATCACCGTTGCGAGTGCAAATGGTACATAGAGAGCACGGTTCTTACGTAAGTTCGTAATCGCCATGGAACGCAGTAGATTAAACATGTTCCTCACCTCTGTTTGCCATCGCAGTTAATGTTTCTGAGATTAATTCAAACATTTGTTGGTCCGTTCTTCCTTCACGGTACAATTGGTTGTAAATTAAACCGTCTTTAATGAAAAGAACGCGTTTGGCACGACTTGCGGCAACTGTACTGTGTGTTACCATTAAAATCGTTTGTCCGTTTTGATTGATTTTATCGAATAAATCTAAGGTATTGCTTGCTGATTTTGAATCCAACGCCCCTGTTGGTTCATCGGCTAACAGTAAGCTTGGGTCTGTAATCATCGCACGGCCGATTGCCACACGTTGTTGTTGACCTCCAGATAATTCGTATGGATATTTCTTCAATAAGTCCTCAATGCCTAACATTTCAGCGATTGGTTGAACTTTCTTTTCCATTTCGTCGATTGGACGACGTGCTAACACAAGTGGCAATACCATATTGTCATACACGGATAATGTTTCTAATAAGTTGAAGTCTTGGAATACGAACCCTAAGTGGTCACGACGGAATTCCGTTAATACTTTATCAGAAATCTTTTGGATGTCTTCTCCGTTTAGAAAGCACAGTTCCATCTGTTGGACGGTCTAGTGTCGCTAAAATATTTAATAGCGTTGTTTTACCAGAACCAGATTCCCCCATGACTGCTACATATTCGCCTTCTTCTACTGAGAAGTTAATATCTTTTAACGCAGTCACTTCAGCGGCTCCAAAACGTGTTTGATAAACTTTTTGTACGTGTTGTACATCTAATAATGTCATTGTTGTCACCCTTCATTGTTTTATAGATAGCTTCATTATACTGTATAGAGTGAAACTTTTCACTCTATTCTATAATTTTTCCAATCTAGAGAGCTTGTTTGCGTAAAAAAAGTCCAAACGGTTCGTTCGGAAGTTGAATTAAATCAAAATCCGAACAATGTGTTGTTTTAAGTCTGTTTTCAGTTATAAAAACCGTGAATAACGAACCATAAATAAAAATTATAACTAAAAGTATGTTTTTAAGATTGACTTTTCACAAACTATCCAGTATCCTATCTATATAACATATCGAAACGCAATGAAAAGAAGAGTAAAAAATAAAACTTCATAGAGAGCTTACGGTTGGTGCGAGTAAGCAAGTCGTTATTTTTGAACATGATCTTTGAGCAGCTTGTCCGAAACTTTAAGACAATCCGGGTACTCCCGTTATCAACCATCCGTCTAGACGGAAAAGGTCTTCTCCCCCGAAGACGAACAAAGGTGGTACCACGACTGCAACTCGTCCTTTTAGCAAGCGCTAGAAGTGCGAGCTTTTTTATTTTCGTTTCATCAAAACAACTTAGGAGGAAATCAACATGGCTGAAGTAGAAAGCTTTACACTAGACCATAACAAGGTGATTGCACCTTACGTTCGCTTAATCGCAAACGAACATGGTAAGAAAGGCGACGTCATCTCAAACTTTGACATCCGATTCTTACAACCCAAATAAACAAGAAATGCCAACAGGTGTCGTTCATACATTCGAACACCTACTAGCGGACCTCTTACGTGACCGCTTAGAAGGCATCATCGATATCTCTCCATTTGGATGCCGTACTGGTTTCCATTTAATCCTTTGGGAAGAACGTTCTCCTGAAGATATCGCACGCGCATTGAAATCAACACTTGAAGAAATCGTCGAAAAGATTCAATTCGAAGATATTCAAGGCGTCTCTGCCGTACAATGCGGAAACTACCGCGACCACTCATTATTCGGTGCGAAAGAATATGCTAAACAAGTATTAGAACAAGGCATCAGCATTGACCCATTCGTTCGCAAAGTTATTTAATCAATTGTCATTTCAGTAAGAAACATTAGACGCCTAGACTGGAGGAACCCCCTATATAAAATTAAAAACTATCGCTAAATCTCTTATCGCCCTTTCTGCTGCATTCGTCTTAGGCGCTTGCGGAAACAACGCTTCAAGTTCACAAAGCTCACAAAGTTCGCAAGCTTCTGAGTCAGGACTTAAAACGGTCAAAATCGCTTCTGTCGGCTCTGACGCAGACATCTGGAGACACATCGCTGAGTCTGAACAAGCGAAAAAAGCATCTCAAAACGCATTCGAAGCAGTGCGTATTATCGTTGAACATTTCCTATAAATCTCCCTAGATTTACCGCAAACGCTAAACGCAAAAAGGAGCGCAGGCATACTCGCCTCGCTCCTTTTTGTGTGTTGTCGCAGTATTAAAGTTTTCTTACTGTTAGTTGATACAAAAAAGAACCAGTTGATTGAAAGAATGCTAAGGCTCCGAGGGCGAGAGACTATAACCTTCGCCGGTGCCCCACTATGACTCTTTCAAGTTCAAACTGATTCTTTGAGTTGTTCTTTTATATCGCTATACTATTTAACTTTCAAAATATCTTCTTTTGCGTGGATAAGCTCTGTAATCAATTGACAGTAAGGTGTTGGAATACCATATTCCTTCCCTTTTCTAGCCACAAATCCATTCAAGAAATCCACTTCAGTAAAGCGGTGAGTTTTGAATTAAGTCTTGGTGCATTGAAGGATAGTGTCCGCGAACTTTATTAGAAGCCGTATACACATAATCTTTCATTGCAGCCGGATCCAGATGCACGCCTTCTTTTTCCGCAACGGCAACGAATTCACTGATGATTTGCGTTACGATAGCTTCGGCAGTTGAAGTATCGAATACTTCGCCGATATTTGCATCTAAGATGGCACATGTTGCGTTCATCGTACCGTTTACACACGCTTTACGCCATGTTGAGAAATGAACGTCTTCGCTGTAGCTTGCGTTCAAGCCCGCTTTGTCCATCACTTCGACTAATTCTTTAGCAATCGCTACACCACTTGGGTCCGCCGCTTGCATTTCCACCGTACCAGTTCCGCCTAGACGCGCTACCCCTGGTTCGATTAGACCCGCAGTCCAAATCGTTACCCCCATAATAATGTTTTTACGAGGAACGTATTTCGCCATTGTATCTTCATGTCCTAAGCCGTTTAAAAGGCAAAGCACTTTTGTATCTTCGTGGATAATCGCTTTAATCTTTTCAAGCATTTCGCCTAGTTTCATTGATTTTGTAAATGCAATAACCACATCGACTTCTTCTGTTGCTTCTTCTGGACGAATAATTTTGATATCAATCGTATCCGTGTTATCTCCATCAACGACTTTCAATCCATTCTTTTGGATAGCTTCGATATGCGCTGGCCATTCGTCGATCAGCGTCACCTCTTGCCCTGTTTTTGTTAACATGTACCCGAAACGGCACCCCATTGCTCCTGCACCCGCAATTGCGATTTTCATTTTAACTCCCCTTTTCTATTAAACGGTTAATTTGTAATCTTCTGGTTGAATCCATTTTAACACTTTTTCAAACAAATGAACGAATACGATGTTTAGCGCGATTGGCGCAACGACGAAAATAAGTGTCACGATAACGATATTCATCACACTCCATCCACCCTCTGCTAAGTTCAACGCATTGATTGGTCCCACTAATCCGCTGAAACCGAAGCCTGCACTTTGAGGTGTTCCTTGGATGTTAAATAAAGCTGCTAAGACACCAAGTACGGCAGATGTACACATCATTGGTAATAAGATTTTTGGTTTTGCCAACACATTCGCCATGGACATTTTTGGTGAACCGATGAAATGCGCAATCGCCGTTCCTTTTGGATTCACTTTCCATCCCGCAATCGCAAGACCGAACCCAGCCGCACAGATTCCAAGGTTTGCTGCCCCTGAACCTACACCGCTAAGACTAATCGCCACGGCAATCCCTACTGTTGTAAACGGAGAAACAATTAACATACAGAAAATAACGGCTAATAATAAACACATAATAACTGGTTGTAATGATAATAGCGTTCCGATTCCTTGTCCTAATAATGTTGTTAAAGTTTTGATATATGGTAAAGCAAGCTTTCCTAAGCCACCAACAACGACTAATAACACCGTTGGAATCACGATAATCGAGTATGCTTTGGCTTTATTGCCAATCCATAAAATGACTGCTGCTCCTAATGCTGCAGTTAGTCCCATCGTAATGATGTCCCCTGTACCGCTAAAGATAATTCCTTTCACGTCAGGATTGAAAGTAGCTACACCGCCGGCAAATAAAACGGCTAGTGCCAGTGCTCCTGTTTGAATTGGAGTGAATTTGAAGAATTGGCCGACCATCAATCCGATGATTGCCCCCATTAATGTATTGGCCACTTGGGTTGCTTGGATGATCAATTGGCCTTGTGGGAATACTGGTAATAATGCCTTCACTAATTCACCAAGTAATGCTCCAGGGATAAGTGTAACGACCACGCCTAATGCAAGTGCGTTAAGGACGTTCATCGTGAACTCTTTCCCGCTGTATTTCTTTTGTTCCATAAACCTTCCACCTTTCATAAGATTGGCTTTATTATAGCATACCCATCAGCTAGTATTGTGATATTTTCTTGTAAAATCATATAAAAGACCGTAGGTCGTTACATTTTTCTGTAAAAAATAAAGTTAGTATTTATAAAAGAAGATTTCGATTACTACGAATCATTACGGATGTTTCCATAATCGCTGTAGTGGGGTACCGGTTCGAGCCTTGGGTCTCTCACCTTCAAAGCCTCAAAAAGGGAGTAAGGAATAAATTCCTAACTCCCTTTAGTTCGCATTTGATACGATTCCCCACCACTGCGATTATAGGATCCGTAAGATTCTTCGTAATCTCTGTTTAGTGAATTTATATTTGCAGAACGCCTACGGTCTTTTATCTTGGTTCTTCTGAAAATATTACTGTGCTACGAAGGATACTAAAGCCAATCTTATAACAGCTTCGTTATGATGGGAAGAATTCTAAGGGAAAGAGTTCTTCCTAACGGCCTAATGATTAGGTAGGGTTACACTTCGGAACATTACGTGGGTGAAATTATCATATATGGTAATTATCATATATGATAATTTTCAAAATTTGGGTAAAAGAAAAAGGCCAGACAAATTGTCCAGCCTGGAGTCTGTAGAATTATAATCCTGGTGCTTCGTTGATTGTTGCTGTAAGCATCCAAACTAATTTTTCTAAGGCGCCTTTTGCACCGATGAAGATATCTTGTGTTACATCGTCGCCTTCTTCACCTGTTACTTCGATTCCTTTTTGGTAAAGGTCGATTAAGTAACGGTATCCTACTAATAAATAACGGATGCGGTCTTCCATGCTGTCGCTGTAGTTTCCTTTAGCATCAGCGATTTTAGTGTTGTCAGCAAATTCACGTAATGTTGAATAAGGAGCTCCACCTAATGTGATTAAACGTTCTGAAACTTCATCTAATTGAGCGTCTAACATTTCCATGTGTTCATCCATTAATGGGTGCATTGTCATGAAAGTAGCTCCGCGCATGTACCAGTGAGCTTGGTGTACGATTACTGATTGTTGGCTTAAATCAGCCACTAATTGATTTAATACTTGTTTTGTTTGTTCTTTTGACATATCTATTACCTCCTATTTATAATTTAGAATTATTCTAAACTATGAATATAGTATACCCCCGTTTTGGAACATTGTCAATAAAAAGATACGAAAAAAGTGCAGGAAAATTTCCCTGCACTTTCAGTATTATTTTTTCGCTAAATCTGTGATGTAGTCGAAGAAGGCATCACGGTCGACGTGGTAGACAAGGTCGACTGGACGGCCCTTTCGGCTTTGACGGTACGGCCACGGCTAGCACCGGCCACAATTACGTCGCTGTTCACAACAGAACGTTTGACAAGGTCTTCTTTTCCGAATGAAGCCGTTGTTAATACGTCCCATAAGAAATACGTTGAATTCGTTACGTAGTGAGTGAGCGGTGGAACGATGGCGTAACATTGACCTAGGAAGTCAACGCCTTCGATGGCACGTTCTTTTGCCCAGCGGTCGCGAACATCTAGAGACAATGGCACCATGTTTGTACTTTCAAGCGCCACAAGTTCGATTTGGATGCCTGATTCCCAAACGCGTTTTGCCGCAAACGGATCCCAGTACACGTTCCACTCTGCAGTGCCGTCGTGTTCAGGGTCTTCCACGTTCCCCATATCAAGGAAAGTTCCACCCATCCAGTACAGTTTACCGATGTTTTCTTCGATGGTTGGGTCTTGGTCTAACGCACGTGCTAAGTCTGTTAATGGTCCTACGAATACAAGGTCCACTTTCTCGTTAGATTCTTTTAAGGCACGGATTAAATCTTCGTGCGCTTTTAATGGTGAATCTTGCACCGTAATTGGTTTATGTTCGTTTAAGATTGGAAGTGCGTCCACTGTGAAGGCATGCATTCTCCACTCTTTCGGGAATGGGTTCACAGGGCGTGAGTCTGAAGAAGCGACTTTCAATTGTTTGTCCTTTTCAGAACCGAACTTATGAATAATCTTCTTGCTGGCTTCCACCGCTGGTAATAAATAGCAGTCTGCTTCGATAACGCCGACCCCTACTAATTCCACGTCTTCCATTTTTAATAGTAAATATAATGATACTAAATCATCCACGCCACCATCGTGGTTTAAATAAACTTTACGCATTTATGAGTTACTCTCCTTTAAAATGGTTTTCTTGCACTGTTCATTATACCTAAAAACGAACGATAAATAAACTATTTAATATAATGTTTGGTTTTTAATTTTTTTAGTGCATTCAAGAGAAGTTTATGGTACACTGTTTCTAATCATTTTTTAATGTTAGGCTGTGACTCAATGAAAAAGAAATTATTAGATACGATTATTATAGGATGTGCCCTGTTCGCCATCTTCTTCGGTGCCGGAAATCTAATCTTCCCACCTTACCTTGGCGTAACGGCTGGGGGAAACTGGGGAATTGCGACCCTTGCCTTCCTCATTAGCGACCCACTATTATCGATTATTGCCGTGATGGTTGTGGCGGCTCTTGGCGGAAGTGCACTAAACGTCGGACGCAGAGTTCATCCACTTTTTGCAAGCGCACTTGCTGCAATTTGTGTCCTCCTCATCGGACCGATTTTTGCCGTTCCACGTACCGGAGCGTCCACGCACGAAATCTTCGTACAATCGTATTTCCCAAGCGCACCACAATGGATCACTTCGCTCGTATTCTTCGGGATTGTCCTCTGGATCACGTATAAGGAAAACTCCGTAATGGATGCTATCGGAAAATACTTAACACCGATTCTCCTACTCATCCTCTTCTTGATTTTTGTCGGAGCCGTTCTTCAACCAAATGCAAGCTTTGCTGCAACGGATAGAACCGGACTCTTCGCACAAGGATTTAAAGAAGGCTATCAAACCATGGATGTACTCGGAGCGCCCCTCTTAGCCGGAGTGGTCATGAAAGATATTACGCGCCGTGGGTATTTAAACAAAAAAGACCAATTCAGAATGATGTTCGGCGTTGGAATCGTGGCCTTCATCTTACTCGCATTAGTGTACTCGACTCTGGCATACAGCGGAGCCAGCATGAGCACTGTCATCGATTCAACTGCGCAACGTGCCGCAATGCTGACAACCATCGTGAAGAACTTACTCGGATCATGGGGACAACTTGCGATGGGACTGGCTGTCTGCTTCGCCTGCCTCACAACTGCGATTGGATTGACAACCACTTGCGGTCAGTATTTCGAAGAAGTGTCTAAAGGAAAAATCTCCTACAAGAAAACGATTCTTGTCACTGTGGCAGTAGAATTCATCATCTCATTTGTCGGGGTGGATTCACTCATCAACTTAGCCGTTCCAGTGTTGACATTTATCTTCCCGATTATGATTGCCTTGATTCTCTTCTCTGCCTTCGACCAATACATCCCATACGATTGGACGTATCTTGGAGCAGTCATCGGTGCCGGAATCGTCGGCCTCGTACAAGGAATCAATACCCTTTCACAACTTTTAGGCGGAAACCTACTCGGAGACACAGCTACATGGATTGGTACCTTCCCACTAGCCACATACGGCCTCGAATGGATTGTCCCAACCTTCATAGGCGCCATCCTCTTCACTATCGCTGCCGCCATCCTAAAACCAAAACAACTTGAATTCGACTAAAAAACGGAGCCTCCCAGCTCCGTTTTTTGTTTTCCATCCGACAGCTCTTCCCTTTTAAAAAGGACGGTTTGTATATGTCACCTGGTTGGGATAGGTGAACCCTCCTCTATACGCAGACTCCACCAAGTTTGTGGGCAGAAAAAGAAGCAAAGAAAAAATCCTACGGATCCAATAATGATTGTAGTACGGTTCAGTAACCGATGTGAATTACTGACTCTAGAAATTTATTTCCTAGAGTCAGTTTGAAGCTCGGTAGGCTGTAGACGATAGGCTACAGCCGGTACCCGACTTACAATCATTATTGATGAATCCGTAAGGATTTTTCTTTGCTTATATAATATTTTCTAGTCCACAGACTTGAGGGCTTCTAGCATATCGATGCGTTGGAGGAGATGGTTCACCATATACCCTAGCGCAACCAAGATGACAATCACAATCACACATGGTAACACATATACAAACCATCCAACAGCGGGATTGAACATAACAAACCCCGGTGCCACCGTCTCAATAATCACCCTATGCAGCACTCGCCCGAACAAAATCCCGACAACCATCCCGATTACTGATAATAAAATCGTTTCACGGTAAATATACATCGTCACTTCTTTGTTCAAGAACCCGAGCACCTTAATCGTTGAGAGTTCGCGGATACGTTCGGCTACATTGATGTTGGTTAAGTTATATAGGATAACCACCGCAAGTAAAAATCGATACAACCGTTAAAAATCATCATCACACGGCTCAATGAAGCGACAATTGTGTCGATACGGCTCACCATGGACGTGTTTTTGCACGACTGCTTTCACACCACCTAGAGCCATTAAGTCTGCGGCCGCTTTTTTTGTACGCTAGCAGCGTCTTTGTCTTTAAACTGTACGAAAATCGCGTTGTTTTGCGGCGCTGTTCCATAAGCCTTGGCGTAGACTTCTGGCGTCATGATGACGAAGTGTCCAGCGTACATTTCCACGACACCCCCGATCGTTAACGTCACATCCACACCGTCCTTATTCGGAAGCGTAAAGGTGTCGCCTGCTTTCACGTTCAAGAGTTTAGCCAATTTCTCGGAAATCAACACGCCTCCCTCAGGAAGCGTCACGGCTTTCTTCGACTTCGCATCATTCAAATGAAGATACGGAGAAATGCTGGCTTCTTTACCAACAAGTACCGTTACGGACTGCTCGTCGTCCACGCCAGGCACTTCACGCGTTACCGACTCGGTATAGACGTCGCTGTAAGAAGTCACGCTTGAAGAGGTTAAATAGTTTTGTAGCGCCTGTTCTTCTGAGGCCGTTAGCACAGCTTCTTTTGAAACAATCGCATCATAGGTAATAATTTCCTTGAACTGGCGATCGGCAACCCCATCGAGAGACCCGAGAATTCCGCGTCCTGCAAAGAGAAGCGCCACGGACCCAGCCACCCCGAAAATCGTCATGAACATGCGTTGCTTGTAACGGAAAATATTACGCGCCGTTACCTTATGCGTGAAGCTGAGACGATTCCAAATAAACGGAATACGCTCGAGAAGAATCTTCGACCCAGCCACTGGAGCTTTCGGTAAGAGAAGCGCTGAAGCTTGCTCATGAAGTTCGCGACGGGCAATCCATAATGGAGGCACCACGCTACAGATGAGCGAGCAAACAATCGCAATTACGGCGATGAGTGGATGGAAATTCAACTGGATACTTGGCAATACCGTATCCTTCATCAAGGTCGCACATAGCGCACTTGGTAAAGCATACGTTCCTAGTAAAATCCCTAGAATTGTCCCTGAGACCCCAGCTGTAAAACCATACACGGCGAATTTCTTCATCACGTCTTTGGTTTCATAACCGAGCGCCTTCAACACCCCAGCGTTGATTCGTTCTTCGTTTACAAAACGCGTCATCGTCGTTACCGTTACAAGCGCGGCCACGGCATAAAGCACAATCGGGAAGAGGTTCCCAACTGCTGAAATCCCCTCGGCCGTCGTCTTCATATTGAAGAACCCTTCGCTTCCAAGCATTGTTGTGCGTGTGTAGACCGAGTATTTCGGTTTCGTGAGTTTTGAAACATCCACTTCCGCTTTTTCGAGTTCGGATTCAGCCTTCTGGATATCCTTGTCGGCTGTCTCTTTCTTCTCGTTGAAAGTTTCTTCGCTTTCTTTGAGTTGCGTTTTGGCATCCGCGAGTTTAGCTTCGCCGTCTGCCAATGTTTTCTTGGCTTCGGCTAGTTTCGCCTTGCCTTCTTCTAACGTTCCGGCGTTGGCTTCAAAGGCTGCCACTCCTTCGCGGTATTGGTCGAGGCCGTCCACGTATTGGCTGTAGCTAGCATAATACTTGGCTAAGCCTTGTTGGTACGCTTCTTGCCCTGCCTGTAATTGTTGTTTCTTCGTTGAGAGCTCAGCCTCTGCGTTTGAAATGGCTGTTTGACCCGCTGTGAGTTCTTGTTCTTTTTGAGCGAGCACTTGTTCTTTGTCCACAAGCGTCTTCTCTGTTTGAGCGATTTGGGCTTCTGCTTGTGTTAAAGCCGTCTCCATCGCTTGGAGGCTCGCTTCGGTAATGCCTTGTGCCGCAGCAGCTGTTGGGTCGCTCGCTAGAAGCGCCTTCCCTTGCGCTAAGGCTGTCTTCTTCGTTTCAAGCTCTGCCTTACCCGCTTCAAGTTGTGCTTTTGCCTGCGCTAATTGCGTCTTGCCGGCTTCAAGTTGCTCCTGTCCACTTGCAAGTTCTTCTTTTTTGGCAGCCAGTTGTGTCTCGGCTTCTGTTAACTTGGCACTTGCATCATCTAGCTGATCTTTCTTCTCCGCTAGAGTCGCTACCGCTTGTTCGATTTGTACACGAGCACTCTCGAGTTGCGCACGGCTAGCTTCCAACTGATTCCACGCGGCGCCAAGCTTTGCGTCTCCTGAAGCAATCGTTGCTTCGTTGCTGTCGATTTCTTTTTGACCGTCCGCAAGCGTCTTTTCGTTCTTTTCGATTTCGCTCTTGCCGTCCGCCAGCTTCTTCTCGGCATCCGAAAGTTGCGTTTTGGCATCGGTAATTTTTTCTTTTCCTTCTGAAATCTTATCGTCGGCCGTCGTCTTCAACGCATCCAAGCGCGCCGTTCCATTGTCGGCCAACTTTTCTTCCAGCGCCTGTTGCAACTCCGTCACCTTGTCCGAGTACTCACGGCTTGTTGTTTTCCATTTGCGTAAATCCGGATAACGAAGTCTGGCAATCGTATACACTTCAGAATCGAACGCGTCTTTTGGCACTACGGCAAACCCGCTAAGGTCACCGCTCCCCGCACTCGACACGCCCTTAATCGTCTTCGAAAGAATCTCGCTGGAGTTCACAAACCCGGTAATGGTAAATTCATGCCCTTTTAGTAGAGTCGAACTTCCAGATTCATTCAAACGAATCGTATCGCCAATCTTGTACTGATCCGCCATCGTTTCGGCAAGCGCCACTTCGTTTGATTTCGTAGGAAACTCCCCACTCACCAACTCGAACGTTGAAATATCCGTCGTCTGTGAGAATACACGAATCGCGTTTGGAGTATCGCCAATCACCGTATCGACAAAATAACCAAACTCAACGTCCGCGTTCTCTTGCTTGATTTCGGATTGGTCTTCGTCACTTAACCCATAGCCAGCCACCACAAATAAATCGGCAGCGTTGGCCTGTTCCATATAACTATTCAAGGTGTCTTCAATATCCGGCCCTGACACCTTCAACCCGACCAAACTGAACGCCCCTAGCATCATGAGGAGCATAATCGAAAGGAAGCGTCCCTTCGACTGGCGAAGTGAGTTCATTATATCCTTATTTAATGTCTTCTTTTTCACTGTATGCACCCCTTCTAATATTCAAGCGTTTGAATATCTTGTGGATTTGGGTTACATTCGATTTTCTTCACGCGCGCGTCATGCATATAAATCACGCGGTCGGCAATCGGCGCAAGCGCAGAGTTATGCGTTACGATGATGACCGTTGCCCCTTGGTTACGCGACATATCTTGTAAAATTTGAAGCACTTGTTTTCCGGTATGGTAGTCGAGCGCTCCTGTTGGCTCATCGCAAAGCAAGAGTTTTGGATTCTTTCGCAACCGCACGTGCAATGGATACCCGCTGTTGTTCCCCACCCGATAATTGCGCAGGAAAATTATTCATGCGGTGTCCAAGACCGACTGCCTTCAAGGCTTCCTCTGCATCTTGAGCGTCTTTTACAATTTCAGCAGCAAGTTCCACATTTTCCTTCGCCGTTAAGTTTGGTACTAAATTATAAAATTGGAAGACGAAACCGACATCATCTCTTCTATAATAAGTGAGTTGTTTTTCATCAAAAGCGGAAATGTCCACGCCGTCGACAAATACATGCCCGTCGTCGTTAGTGTCCATGCCTCCTAAAATATTAAGGACCGTCGATTTCCCTGCACCACTGGCCCCTAAAATAATGACTAACTCCCCTTTTTCAATTTCAAAATTCACATCATTATTCGCGATAATCTCTGTATCGCCGACTTGATAACGTTTATAGCTATTCTTCATTTCGATATAGGCCATGTCTATCCCTCATTTCTCTCAACACCCATTAAATGAACACCGTGTTGATTCTTGTTCGTCTATACTTTATAATAGGCCTAGCGAAAAAACAATACACAATACTCAACAATGTGTTGATTTAAGAAAAGAGTTTTAAAAAATGACGACACAAAAACGAAAAACCACAACGAAAAAGCGATTTAAAAGAAGCGCTCACCCGATTGCTGAGAAAAAAAGACTTTCGAAAGCCATTAGCGTCAGTGATATCACTAAAAGAAGCCGGCGTGAACCGCGGAACCTTCTATCTCCATTACGTCGATAAATTTCGATATGATGGACAAACTCATCGACGAGATTTTTACAAAACATCTTGACCCTATTAAAAGAAGGTCAGCCAAAAAGATAAAGGAAGAGGCCTGTCCAGCATCGTGAAAAAAATCTTCGAGTATTTAAAAGAAGATTTCGACTTTATTCACGCGATGACCTTGAACCGATTCAACTATACGGCTAAACTCGTCCATGACTTTCTGCTGGAATTAACGCGCCAAATTGGACCGATTAAGAAAAAAATATCGAAATGGTCTATCCGCTGCCAGAAGATTACGCGCAAGAAGTGTTTATCTATAGCAACAGTGCGATTTTCTTCCACTGGATTCAAAAAGGTGGCGTGGAAAGCCCTGAAGAAATCGCAAAAATCTTTTTCAGAATGTCATTATAAAGGAGAAAACTCATGCAAAAGACAATTATGAAAGACCCACTCTTCCTAAGCCAAAAAAATCAAGCAGTTGCCGACCCGAAAGCTAGACGCGCAAGTGGTCCGCGACCTGCAAGATACGCTTCGTGCCAACCGCGACCGCTGTGTAGGGATGGCGGCGAATATGATTGGTGTGAAGAAGAACATTATTATTGTAGCGATTGGACCGATGGATTTGGTGATGCTGAACCCGCGTATTACGAAAAAGCAGGGACCCTATGAAACGGAAGAAGGATGTCTGAGCCATACGGGCACGAAGAAGACGACGCGCTATCAAACGATTGAAGTCGCCTACATTGACCCGAGCGGCAAAAAGCATACGGGAACGTTCACCGACTTCACGGCGCAAGTCATCCAACATGAGATCGACCATTTAGATGGGGTGCTCATTTAAATACGATTACTCCAATCCTTGCGGATTGTTTCATCATAGCTGTAATGGGGCAACGGCTTGAGCCTTATGTCTCAAGCTCTACCAAGCTTCAAACTGACTCTACGGGTTTCACCCTAGAGTCAGTAATTCACATTGGTTGCTATCCCCCATTACTGCTACGATGAATCCGCAAGATTTTCGTAATCGTACTGTGCTTCTAAACGAACGAGGATGTAGACTTGTGCCGGGAAGGCGGGACGTTCTCCTTGCGACGGCGATGTAGTCATCTTCTTCGTTTCGTATAGTAAGAAAAAGAAAAAAAAGAAAAGAAAAAGGGTTGACTCTGACGTAACGTAATAGGTTACACTATCTAGTGTTAGGAGTTGAGGTTATGTATTTAATCAAGCAAGTAAGTGAAATCAGTGGTGTATCGGTGCGCACTTTACATCACTATGACGAAATTGGATTGCTTTCCCCGAAGAAACAGGAAAATGGATATCGCTACTACAGTGACGAGGAGCTTTCCCAATTACAGACGATTCTCTACTATAAATATTTGGGATTTTCGCTGAAAGAGATAAAGTCCCTGATGACGCAGAACGAGGATGATCTGTTGCCACACTTGAAACATCAGTTGAAGTTAATGCAGAAAGAAAAAGACCGTCTTCTAACATTAATCGACACATTAGAAAAGACGATTGCGTCTACGGAAAGGAAAATGACGATGACAACCGAAGAAAAATTCAAAGGGTTCACCTTCAAGGATAACGATAAATATAAACAGGCCGCGACTGAAAAAAATACGGCGAAAACCGTGATGAACGAAGCCGAAGCAAAACAAAAAGGCAAAGGAAGAAATCGTTGCAGACGGCTTCAACAAGATCTGGTTCGCTTTTGCGGATAATATCGAAAAAGGCCTTCCAGCAACAGCTGCTGAAAACGTGGACTTAGCCAAACAACTCCACCAACACATGTGCGCTTATGCCTTCGACTGCTCGATCGATGTCTTCTCAAGCATCGGATTCGGCTACGCGCAAAACGAAGAGTTCAGAACGAACTTGGATAAATACGGCAAAGGCGTTGGCCAATACGCTTGCGACGCGATTCAAGCCTATGTCGCACAGGAGAGAAATTAATAACAAGCAAAAGAGGAGTAAGACACTTGTCCCACTCCTCTATTTTTATCTCACAAATACTAATTTTTCTGGCGTTGATAGCTCCGCATCATAAGCAAATCCATCTTCACTAAAAGCCTCCAGCTGTTTCACGTCCGCTATTTGTTCGCGCATCGCAAAACCAACCAATAACCCACGCCCTTTTTTCGACGTCGTAGAGTGTTGTTTCAACTTGCCGTCTTTACGCTCGTAAAATTCCACGTCCACCCAATTGTAACGCGTGCGGTCGAGTAACGTGCTGAACTCGTCACTAGCACAGTTCACCACTGTTTCGCCTTCTTCGAACAACTCGGCCCACTCCGCTTTCCAGTAAGCCTTCAAACTCTTTCCGTCCACGCGCAATGGTCGCAGCATATCTAAGCGATACGGCTTCACATAAGCATCCGGCGCCACAGCTCCATATAGTGCAGACAAGATGCGCACATGCTCGTTTCCATAGTCTAAACCTTCTCTCCATCCCTCTACTTGCTTCAACCAGCGAAACGCCAGTCCGTTGTAGAGTTCGATGGCAGGCGCAGCCCCTTCTTCTTTCCACCCTTCGATGAACGCTTTGTTTTCGTCGAGCAACTTCCCTTTAACACCAAGCACTCGCGCAAGATTCTCTTCAGGCACCGCACGCACGGCTTCGACCACTTTTGCAGCAGCCGGGCTTACTTCCCACTCGCGTTTCTCTAATGCGTCACAATTCATTTCCTTTGCAGGCGATAATATTAACTTCATCTCGGCACTCCTTTTCATTGTCCCCCTTAGTGTACCCTACCCGCCGTATTTTGACAAAATACAAGCCCCGTTTTATACTGATTACTATCAACCTTAAAGGAGAATTCTATGCCCAGATAAAATTCAAGCCCCAAATAATGCACGTGCCATCGTTGCACTTGTTATTACATTTTTAATGATTATCGCTTAACAAGGAGGTCCTCATATGGGCTATGTATTCATCATCTTTTTTATTCTTAGCTTCTTTATCGTTGCATTCGCGCTCTTGCATCTACTCGCAGGTGGCGCAGCTCTTCTAAAAGGAGACAAAACAACAGGAAACATCCTCGTTTTTGCAGGAGGACTCATTGCACTTCCTACAATCCCATTACTAGCCGTGTTACCTGGAATCCCATTCCTTACATGGATTCTTGGTGCAACTCTTTGCTGCGTGGGAGCATACATGAACGGAAAAGAAAAAAAGGCAACATCAACAAATCACACCACGCCATCCGCATCACCATCGCAGTTCTTCTCACACTTGGATTGGCGCTTGTTTAATCAACATCAAAAAAATAGCGTATGGAAAATTCCGTACGCTATTTTTTCCACCTATAATGATTGTTCCGGTCGCAATCAGTGCACACCCAATGAGTGACTTCATAGTGAACGTATCATGTAAGAAGAAAAAGGCTAATATCAACGTGAAGACGATGCTCAATTTGTCGACCGCCGCCACTTCCGTTGCACTCCCCATCTGAAGCGCCTTGTAGTAACAAAGCCACGAAGCCCCCGTCGCAATCCCTGATAAAATCAAGAAAATCCAACTTTTTCGACTAATCTCAGAAAGCCCAGACTGATTATTCGTCACAAATACCATCAGCCACGACATCACAACGACCACAACTGTCCGCACCGCCGTCGCCAAATTCGAGTTCACCCCATCAATCCCAATCTTCGCCAAAATCGACGTCAACGCCGCAAACACTGCTGACAATAACGCAAATACAATCCACATAACCCAAGACTCCTCTTTCATCAATTCTTCCTATAGTATACCCCTACTTCCTCCTCGTTCCAAGCACCCCTTCATTCAAACGTGTCTTCTTCCTTCATTTCCACTATAATAAAGACGAAGGCAAACACTCTTCCCTTCGCATCATTTTTCGAATTTGGAGAAATCATTATGGTTACTACATTCTCTATGATATTATTTTTAGGTTTTAATGTTTACTTCTTTCCTATCTACCATATAATGAGTGGACTTAGAGCCATTTTTATCCTTAAAAACCTTAAAGCTGGCTTATGCCTCATTATTGGCGGTTCAATCCTTGAAGCACTTGCTTATTACGGCTTTGATAGTGCTGAGACCATTCCTTGGCTTAAACAAAGCATTGGCCTTCTCTGGCTTCTCGGCGGTATCCCATGCTATATCGGCATTTATTTGATTAACAAAAAAATGAACAAAGTAGACCTTGTTACCTTTATCATCCTCACCATATGCTTCGTCCTCGGACTCATCGCTGTAATCAACTAAATCTAACCCAACAAAGACTCGTCCGCGAGTCTTTTCCTTTTTTAGCACTCCTTAAGCAGATTCCAAAGTTTCGGCACCCCGTCTAGTTAAGCTCGCAGGCAAGAATCATTAAAATAAGCGTTCAATCACGCCTCCTGTTGTTAGCAACGAAGCACCCTACAAAGTTAAAAGTACTTCCTGTCGCGGATGGTCCGGTTAGCGACGAAGCAAATTTTAATCGTTCAAAAGCCAGATCCTCTCGTTTTTTTTAAAAATAAAGAAAAATTCGTTGAACCATTGTGTTTCGAAAAATAGAAGCTTGCGAGTTTCTTTGGATTCCATCCAAATGCCTAAGGAGGATAAACGAAAAGAATCAGTTTATTGAAAGAATAGTGGGATTAAGCATTAAAACGAATTAGGGGACGTAGGAATTTATTCTGTACGTCCCCTTTGAGGCTTTAAAGGTGCAAGACCAAGGCTTGCACTGGTGCCCCACTATAACTCTTTCAATAATAAAACTGATTCTGAACTCGTTTATCCGACAATGCACTCTTTCCCTAAAATCCAAAGAAACGAAGCGAAGCTTCGCCCGTTCTTTCAAGCACACTCTCATAACACAATGGTTCAACGAATTTTATCCTTTTATTACATTAATAATTTTATTTATTTTTTTGACACAAAAAAAGCCGAGAGGGTTCTCGGCTTTTCTCAACGATTATTTGTTTGCTAATAAGTCGCGGATTTCTTTTTAAGTAATCTTCTGCAGTTGGTGCAGCTGGAGCAGCTTCTTCAGCTTGTTCTTTCTTAGATAACTCAGCAGCTTTGTTCATACCTTTAACGATTAAGAACAATACAGCACCTACGATTACGAAGTTGATAATAGCAGCGATGAAAGCACCGATACCGATTTGAGCAGAACCTAAACGGAATGAAACTGCTGCGATATTTCCAGTGTTTGCTACCATAGCGATGATTGGTGAAATAATATCATTTACTAATGAATCAATGATTGCTTTGAAAGCTCCACCGATGATAACCGCTACTGCTAATTCAACGATATTCCCGCGCATTAAAAACTCTTTAAACTCTTTTAACATAAATATTTTCCTCCTTTGTTTTTTAGGTTAATAATTACCTTAAACAGAATACTAAAATTAAAACTAAAATACAACTAAAAACATTCAGAAATTTACACTTTTCGTACATAATTTTGCGGAGTGTATTTTTCTACTGAAAATCCGACTTCTTCCCCTGCAGCCATGCGAGCCAAACATTCGCCAATCCAGACACCGCTCGTAAGCCCGGAAGAGCCTAAACCGCTCGCCACAAAGGCATTTGTCGTATTTGGCACTTCGCCAAAGAACGGTAGAAAATCGGAAGTATACGCACGCGTTCCGATGCGCACGCCACTACGTTTGGCATTTTTTAGACTTGGAAGACTCGCACACGCTTCTTCGTACATGCCGCCTAAGAGCTCTTCATCTGGAACCAAATCGAAACCTTGCGTATTTTCGTGAGTGGCCCCAACTAAAATCTTGCCATCAGGGAATGGAAGAATATCAATCTCACCGTGCAACATGCACACTGGCCATTTCGACGTATCTTCGGTCGTCTCCAAGGTTAGTTCAACCAACTGACCCTTTTGCGGACGCACATCCACGTAGTAGCCAAGCGGTTCGATGAGTTCCTTCACCCACGCACCACTAGAAAGGACCACCGCATCGAAGGCTTGCACCTCGCCGCCAAGACGCACACGGACCTCTTCGCCAACAGCTTCTAGCGTTACTTTTTCACGGACCACACGAGCCCCGTTTTTCTCGGCTTGTTCTAATAGAAGCGCAACGAGTAGTTCGCCGTCCACGCGTCCACCACCGCTACAATAGAGCGCACCGTCTGGATTCGACCAACCCGGAATCACACACGCCACGTCTGCTGGAGTTAAGGCATGCACCTCGCCAATCATCGGCGCATCCACGCGTCGCTCCACGGCCATCTCTTCGACTTTCGCCAATTGCTTTGCGGTATGCTTGAAAATATACGCCCCGACTTGCTCATACGGCAACTCACTGACACCGTCTGCGCGCAACTGATCCATCAACTGCGGATAGTACGCCGCCCCATGTGACACGAGTTGGTACCAGTCTTTATTACGACGTTGCGATAACCATGGGCAAATAATCCCGGCAGCCGCCTTCGTTGCTTGGCCCACGCCCGCGTCAAATACCGTTACATCGATTCCTTTTTGCTGAGCTGATACGCCGCAGTCGCACCGACGATGCCAGCCCCTACGATTGCTACTTTCTTCGTCATCTTCTTCACTCCTAGCTGAAGTCTCTTGTTTCAAATTGCCCTTCGCGTTCAAACCATTCCGCCACCGTTAACAGCAACGCCTCTTGTCCGCGTGCTGCCATCAACTGTACCCCGATTGGAAGGCCTTTTTCGGTTAAATGCACCGGTAAACTAATCGCTGGTGCTCCCGTAATATTGGATAATTGCGTAAACGGTGTCAGCGCAAGTGTACGGTCAAACATGCGCCAAATCACGCTTTGTTGTTCCGGCACACTCAGTTCGTCCATATGATTCAATGCGTGTCGCACCGATTCTTCCATCGGGAATTGCGTATGCAGCGGAGCCACATCGCTCACACTCGGCGTTACAATCAAATCGTACTGCTCATGCACCTTTTCCATCGCATGCGCATACGTGTCCCATTTCGACAGAGCCGCGCTATAATCTTTTGCTAAAATACGTTCCCCAGACTGGTAAATCCCCCAGGTCATCAGTTCCATATCGTCTTTGGTGAACTTACGGCCAAAGCTTGCCTCCATGCCTTGGAACATCGCCGCCGTCTCCACACTATTCATCACATAATAGTTCTTCATCACTTCGACGCCGTCAACTGGCCAGCCAATCGGTTCGACCACACAGCCAAGTCCCTCAAGGAAATTCACGGCCTTACGAAGCGCCTCCTTGGCTTCCGGAGCGACCATACTCTGGGTTGGAGACTTCTCAATCACGCCAACTCGCAGCGGACGGTTTGGAAGAGCGTCCCAGTCTTTAATAAGCGGTGTTAAAAATGGACTATCCTTTTGCTCGACTTGCATCCATTTCAACAACTCGCGGGTATCACGGACCGTCTTCGTCATCGCAAAATTCACCGCAGCCCCTTGCCAGCCACGATAGCTACCAGGACCGACAGGAATGCGACCACGACTCGGCTTCAACCCGATGAGACCTGTAAAGCTCGCCGGAATCCGAATCGATCCACCACCATCACTCGCCCCCGCAATTGGAACGATTCCGCCAGCAACGGCAGCCGCCGCACCACCGCTGGAACCACCGGCATTACGATTCAAGTCATACGGATTATTTGCAGTGCCCCAGAGTTTCGGTTCCGTCATATTCTTAAAGCCAAACTCTGGCGTATTCGTACGTCCCACGACAATAAAACCAGCAGCTTCCAGACGCTTCACGAAGTTATCCGTGCGACCAACAGTGATTCCCTTCAAGAGCTTACTTCCCGCGCTCGACGGTTCTCCTGCCTGATTTGTCCGAGGTCCTTCAAGAGAAGCGGCACCCCAGCAAATGGCAAGCCTTCAAACGAACGCGCCTCCGCCTCTTCTAGCGCACGCTCTGCCTGTAAGTGCACGACCACGTTTAGCGCTGGATTTCGTTGTTCAATTTTCTCTAATGTCTCTTGGACTAATTCCTTTGGAGATACCTCGCCACTTGCGACGGCCTCTCTCATCTCGATGGCGTCTTTCCACATAGTTTCACGTCCCTTCATGTCCTTCTTATTGTACAGTGAAACGGAAAGTCGGTAAAGGCTCACGCAGCAGGGACCGCATCGCGTACGACAGAAAACACTAGAATTTTTTGGAAATAAATTCGGGAAAACGACCTTTGTTGCCGTTTACTCCTGAGTTTTTCAACGCATTTTTGGGAATTGAATAAAATATGAAAAAAATTATTGAGAAATATATAAAAATTGGTAGTAAAAAAATTTATATTTGTGATATAATGATACATATAAAATATACCGAGAACAGTAACTAGACGGCTTTTTAGCAAGGGTTGCTCTATTTTTTTGGAGTTTTTTTAGTTACTTTTCTCACAAAATAATACCTTTAGGAGGAAAAAAATAATGAAAGATTTCATCAAAGGAAGACTCTCAGTTACTCTTCGTATTGTTCATCCCTATGTTATTATTCATGCTGGCCCCTCAATCAGTGGTGAACGCAGCAGACGTTAGTAATAACATCAGTTCATTGACGGTCTCTTCAAGCGAAATTACAGACGGCGGACAAACGACCGTTAAATTTACGTTTGATGAACACGCTCAAAAAATCAAAAGCTGGGGACACTCTTGAAGTGACTTGGCCAAGTTCAGGCACTCTTCATGGGACTGGATTTAAGAAAACCATCAAACTAACGATTGAAGGGAAATACGTTGGGGACATGGTCATCACAGACGGTTCTGCAAAAGTAACGTTCAACGACGGCATCACTGGCCTTGAGAATGTTCGCGGTTGGGGTGAATTCGAAATCGAAGGTCACAATGACACAGCAACGGACAAAGAACACGTTGGTAAATTCACCATCGTGAGTGGAGACAAATCTGTCGACTTGAACGTGAAGAAAATGGCGACTGGCGAAAACCACGCTCCATTCTACTTAAAAGCTGGAGACATGCACGCTGACGACCCTGAACACATTCTTTGGACATTAACGATTAACGCGATGAACTTAGAAGTGGACGGCGATGTTCGTGTCGAAGACGAAGTGCAAGGCGGACACAAATTGGTGACAGACAGCTTTAGCATTACAACAACAGGAATGAAACCTGGCTACTATGGTGGCGATACGGCGATTGAAGACTTCAAAGCCGCTTTCCCTGGATCAACATTTACAGTGGATGCTTCTGGAAAAATCACGATTACGATTCCAAAAGACCAAATCAATAAGACTGGCGTTCTTATTTTCTATCGTACAAAAGTAGAAAATGATACTCAAAAAGAATTCAAGAATAACACGAAAGTTTGGTACCAAGTCAAAGGTGAAACTGCGGTTGTGGCCAAAGAAGTAAATGCATCCGTGGCAAACATCAATGCAAACGGTGGTGTTGACGGAGACCAAACGACAACAACGGAAGCTCCTACAACTACAGAAGCTCCTACAACTACAGAAGCTCCTACTACAACGGAAGCTCCTACTACAACAGAAGCTCCTACTACAACGGAAGCTCCTACTACAACAGAAGCTCCTACAACTACAGAAGCTCCTACTACAACAGAAGCTCCTACGACAACAGAAGCTCCTACTACAACAGAAGCTCCTACTACAGAAGCTCCTACTACAACAGAAGCTCCTACTACAGAAGCTCCTACTACTACAGAAGCTCCTACTACAACAGAGCTCCTACTACAGGAAGCTCCTACGACAACAGAAGCTCCTACTACAACAGAAGCTCCTACTACAACAGAAGCTCCTACGACAACAGAAGCTCCTACTACACAGAAGCTCCTACGACAACAGAAGCTCCTACTACAACAGAAGCTCCTACTACAACAGAGCTCCTACTACAACAGAAGCTCCTACACTACAGAAGCTCCTACTACAGCAGGCTCCTACAACTACGAAGCTCCTACTACAGCAGGCTCCTACTACAGAAGCTCCTACTACTACAGAGCTCCTACTACTACAGAGCTCCTACTACAACAGAAGCTCCTACTACAACGGAAGCTCCTACTACAACAGAAGCTCCTACTACAACAGAAGCTCCTACAACTACAGAAGCTCCTACTACAACGGAGGCTCCTACAACTACAGAAGCTCCTACAACTACAGAAGCTCCTACTACAACAGAAGCTCCTACTACAACAGAAGCTCCTACTACAACAGAAGCTCCTACTACAACACCTGGATCAGAGTTACCAAATACTGGTACATCAAACAACACAGCCGTAATTCTAGCAGGAATCATCGTAACAATTTCTGCGATGTTCGTTCTCGTTTCTAAAAAAGCAGAACAAAACTAATCTAAACAAACCTATTTAAAAAGCTAGCAGAAAAATCTGCTAGCTTTTTTTGCGCTTCCCAGTATAGGAAGTACATATCAATGAGATTCTTTTTCTCCTAATTTTTCCTCATTTTTAGTCGATTTGAAAAAAAGTTAGGCGATTCTATCCACCTCCAAGCACCTCTCCCCCTCCGCCGCGGGATTCCAAATGCAATAAGACGCCTGTTAAGTTAACCCTGTTTTCATTGCCATTACACCTCATAAAAAAGCACATCTAAAAGCTGACGAAGAAGCCTGCGGATGCTATACAAACCGTAACGTGTTTAGTATTACATGCGAATTAGTTGGCGTAGGAATTTATTCCTTACGCCAACTTTGAGGCTGTAAAGGTGAGAGACTCTTCGAGGCTCGAACCGGTGCATCGTTATGGTATGTATAGCAACAATCCGCTGGTCTTCGAAGTCGGCTTTTAGACCTTCGGTCTATCCTTGACTTATTTTTTTATGAAGAGTATAATTTCCTTTATGAAAAAAACAGCAATCAACTTAACAGACGGGCCGATTTTGCGGTCCATTATTGCATTTGCAATCCCAATTATAATTTCAAACATATTCCAACAACTATACAACACTGCCGATATCATGATTGTAGGGAGGTTCCTTGGGCAGGATGCGCTGGCAGCGGTTGGAGCCACAGCCGCCATCTTTGAACTCATCGTCGGCTTCTCGCTTGGAGTCGGAAACGGGATGGGCGTTATTATCGCACGCTATTACGGCGCCAATAATCATCGTCTCTTGAAACGTGCCGTTGGAGCAACTCTTGTCATCGGCGCCTTTCTCAGTCTGCTTGTGGCCATTATCGGAAGTTTCGGCATGTATCCTCTCCTTCAGTTCCTTGGAACACCTGAGAGTATCATCGATCAGTCGTATGAGTATATCTCGATTGTCGTGATCGGTATTGCCGTGACCTTCGCGTATAACCTCTGTGCGGGTCTACTTCGTGCAGTCGGCGACAGTCAGGCGGCACTCTACTTCCTGATTTTCTCAGCGGTCGTGAACGTGTTTTTAGATATCTTACTCATTACAACGTTCAACATGGGCGTTGCGGCAGCGGCGATTGCGACGATTATCGCACAAGGCTTATCGGCCGTCCTCTGCTTTATTTATATTAAAAAACGCGCCAGCTTCTTGATTCCAGCAAAAAGTGATTTCGTACGCGACGACGAATTATACATGGACTTACTCAGCCAAGGCCTAGCCATGGGACTCATGTCGTCCATCGTATCGATTGGATCCGTGATGCTTCAATCTTCTATCAACGCACTCGGACCAGTCATCATCAGCGCGCAAACGTCAGCACGACGCATCTTCGCGTTCTCGACACTCCCATTCGCGGCGATTGCGGCAGCGATGACGACCTTCACTTCGCAAAACTTCGGGGCAAACAAACCGCACCGTATCGCGAAAGGCATTCGTCAAGGAAGTCTCGTAGCGTTCGGGTGGGCAATTCTGGTATGCATCTTCTTATTCTTTGCAAGTCCTGCGTTAAATGAACTCATCTCTGGTTCAAGCGACTCTGTACTTCTGGAAAATGCGGCGCTCTACAACCGTATCGGGTCAGCGTTTTATATTCCGCTTGCGCTTCTATTGATTTTACGAAATAGTTTGCAAGGGCTAGGGCAAAAGGTAACGCCATTGGTTTCTAGCTTTATTGAGTTGGTGGGGAAAGTGCTTTTTGTCATCTTCATCATTCCGCACACTGGCTATCTTGGCGTTATTTTCTCTGAGCCAATCATCTGGTGTTTGATGGCAATCTATCTTTCATATGCCTTCTTACGTCATCCGCTTATTAAAGAAGTGCGACACGAGATTTTTTAGAAAAGAGACAAAATAATACCCTCGGTATCTTCATAGTGTTGATGGTAAGGACACCGGGCTGAGCTTAAATCTCAGCCCTACCAAGCTTCAAACTGACTCTACGGGTCTTACCCTAGAGTCAGTAATTCACATTGGTTGTTCTTCCTGACCATTCACACTATAGAACCGAGGGATTTTTGTCTCTTTTCAATTCTTTTACACTTTGTGGGATGCTGTAAGGAGGCAATTCTCTCGGGTATCCACACGTTTTTCGAAACGTACCGGCAAGAGCCTAGGTCTCTTTGCCCTATTTCAGTTCAAACGGTGCAGTAATGTCCGAAACCTTCGCACTGTGAAGGTTTCCTATAGAATCCGCGAGGTCTTTGAAGCTATTTTTTATTTTCTTCTTTAATGTGACGCCGCAAGAAAAATAGAATTGTGCCCTTCATTCCGGATGATTGGCGCAGAGGCAAACTTTAACTAAGCAAGCGCTCAAAAATACCTCTTTTTTTCCAAGAATTTATCGTATAATGAAGGTGAGAAAACAAGAAAGCGGTGATAAGAGATGAGCAATTATTTAAAATTAAATCAAGATAGATGGAATAATGTAAATAACGACTATACCGAGCCAGTAACACATGAAGAATTAAAAGAAGCTAAAAACCATCCAATTTCTGTTGCCTTAACGGTTGGGAAAAAAGTTCCGGAAGAATGGTTTGAAAAAGCCAGCGGGAGAAAGATATTAGGGTTAGCTTGCGGCGGCGGACAGCAGGGTCCCGTTTTTGCCGCAAAAGGTTATGATGTCACCATAATGGATTTTTCCACCTCACAATTACAAAAAGATGCGATGGTGGCTAAAAGAGAAGGCTTAACAATACATACCGTTCAAGCCGATATGACAAAACCATTCCCATTTGAAGATGAAACGTTTGATATTATTTTTAATCCCGTTTCGAATGTCTATATAGAAGATTTAGGAAACATTTATAAAGAAGCCGCTCGCGTATTGAAAAAAGGTGGCTTGTTAATGGTCGGGTTTATGAATCCTTGGATATACATGTAGACGCTGACGTTGTATGGGACCAACCCGATGAGGAATTACTGTTAAAGTTCTCCATCCCTTTTAATTCAAAAGAGCTTGAAGAGGAAGGCCAAATCACCATTAATCCAGAATACGGATATGAATTCAGTCACACCTTAGAAACTCAGATTAGAGGCCAACTGAAAAACGGTCTTGCGATGATCGATTTTTATGAATCGTGCGACAAAAGGAATCGATTATCCCATTATGGCAACGACTATATCGCTACACTCTGCGTTAAACTGTAATCTTATAGAATATACTCGCACACATTGAGTAAACAAAAAGAAAAGAGCATTGGATCTAGACCATCCAATGCTCTTTCTGGCTTTAGTGATTGAAATATTCACTATTTTCTTGCTCCTTTAATATACCATAAATTTCTTTAATGTCAAGGTGCGCTTCATTCAAGGTAAAAGAACGGTGAGATTCCACTCATACATGAAAAAGGTGAGGCAGTTTAAAAAAAGACAAAAGGCCCTCGGTTCTATAGTGTGAATGGTAAGAAGAGCAACCAATGTGAATTACTGACTCTAGGGTGTAACCCGTAGAGTCAGTTTGAAGCTTGGTAGGAGCCAAGACCTAGGCTTGGCCCGGTGCCTTACCATAAACACTATGTAGTAACTCGAGGTTACTTTGTCTTTTTATTATTTTTGCACTGACACAACTTCTAGATCGCCGTTTTTCGTTCTGAAGAACTTTAAACATAATCTCATCGCCTTCTTTTTGGTCCGTCTGGGTGCTTCGAATCCATCAAAAGCGTGCCAAAGCATTGGTTGCCTTCCACGCGCGAGATGCGGACCCACAAGCGCTCGGGTTCCTTGCTCTTGTCTTCGTAGTACACCGCTACGCCAAAATCATCGGGATGCTCGCGGCGGCGGAATCGGTCGAGGCCTTGGAAGGTACGTGTCTCTTCTTTTTCCTTGCTCTTTGTGTCATACACTTCGGCAATGACGCGTCTTGCACGGTCTACGATATACGGATCGACTTCAATCCATCTCATTGAACAGAACTCGCAGTCATCGAGGTTCGCTAGACGAATGAGATACATCGTCTCTTCGGGAATGAGGCGCATGTCTAGCGTCGTTTCTCCCTCTTTTGCGATCCATAGCGGTTGGAAGGAAACTCCGGCCTCTTCGTCAATATATCCGTAGAGGACAAGCCCCGTGTCGCCTGCCTTGGCAATTTCTGGCATCACGTCTCCGATCAACGCTGCACAGCGGACGTAGACGAGTTGATGGTAGAAGTTGCGGAAAGAAAGCGTCTTTACTTTTTGCATCTGGCTTGCGATTGGAATTTCATTTGGGAAGAGTTCGCCTTTGATGTCGAGTCCTGGCGCAAAACCGCATCGGTCAAGCCACTCCGGACTTGTCACCTCTGGAATCGGTTCGGCGTGGGCCTTGGAGGCGAAACGCTCTCTGCTATCGGCCACGATGTCCACTGGCAGCTCCAGATTCACATGCTCCATCCATTTCCAACGATAATCGTCCGGCAAATGCAAGAGGAGAATCTGCGTCTTGCCCTTCATGCTCGTAAATGTCCAGCACCTTGAAGTGGCTGTCGCGGTTAGCCACGTGTAGCCCCCAGTTGGTGCCGTGCTCCGCCTTCGTCAAAGTCAAAGAGGTGGTTGGATAAAATGCTGAAAACGGTGCGTCGTCACCATGCCACCCACGCGACTCGTCGCGTCGGTAAAAGGCCGCGTTACGCACAATCTGCCCCACCTGGAACTTCGCCGCTTCTTCCGGCGTTAGGTTGATGTCTCTAGCAAAGAGCGCAATCCAGCGACATCTCATTCATTAGTTGTTCGAGTTGTTGTACTTTCTGTCATTCTTCTTCTCCTGTCTTACCACAGTGCACGTGATAATGTTTCGCTATTGTAAGGTTCTAGGTTCACGACGCTAGACTTGATGGTTCCGTCCGCGTTCGTCTTGGTCTTTGGCTCTGTTTCGCCGATTAACAGGACATTGATCCCTGCATTTTTTTGGCAAATACGATAACCGTCGTCCCTGATTCGGACACATAACACTCCACGATTTCATAAGGGACGCCTCCTGATTGGAAGGTCAGTCCCTGCCCACTTGAAGTTTGCCTTCACGCCAGAGACCGTCGCATATTTGGAAAGAGCTGGTCTGGTACTGCTAAATCATAAAACTTACGCTGTGTCGCTGGACTCGTGCGCTCATAGACTTCACCCTTCTTACGCGCGTAAATGGCCATCGCATCCGCAATCGATTGATTCGCAGAAGCCTCAGAGGTTGCTTTCCATGTCGCATTGTCGGTAAAGCCTCTTTAGTAAATCAGCGTCTTTCACAACTTGAAACGCTGCTTTTCCAAGCGTCTCACGTGTCACATTGGTTGCATGAAGAACGATTGGCTCTCCGTCCTCGTACCCAAAGAGGAATGCTTCTTTCTTCGTAGCGTCCAGATACGCTTCCACCACGATCACATCGTAGTCATTTGAAGCCACAACGCCCATCATATTCCATTTAATCTTCTCGCCATCAAGCGTCGCCCCGTCCATGTGAATCGCTTCGTGCAAGGCCTCGAAATGCTGCCCAGTTGACGCATTCCAACGCTTCATAAAGTCGCTAAATCCGGTCGCATTAAAACGAACCAAGAGCTCCAAGTCCGAATAGGCATTGTCGATGTCATCCTTGTCGCTTGGATACTGCTCAAAACATCTCGTCACGCATCTTCTTGGCCGCGGCTAACCCTTCTGTGATATCGGCATCCTTGGCCGCTACATTATACGCCAGTTGCAACATCTCAAAATACGTCGCGTGCTCTGCCTGGGCTACCGTTGTCTGCGCCACAGTGGTCGCTTGAGCCGTCGTAGTCGCCTGGGTCGTCGCTTCTTCTGGCTTTTTGTTACAAGCCACAAGCGCCAATACACAAAGCGCTGATGCTAATAATTGTCTTCTCTTCATACTCTCTCCTCCAATCATGAAAACCTTCTCTATACAAGATTATTATAGCATAGGTGGACTAAAAAGACTGTAAGACTTATCAATCTTATAAAAACAAGGGATTCCCAAAACCTTGGAAATCCCTTTGTTTATTTATACCTATGTGGTCTTTTATATTTACGTTTACTTTTTTTCGATTTTCTAGTTCTTCGTTTATTAGTAAAGGGAGAAACACTTTAATTTGATCCAAAAAGATTTTTTTACGTGATATCCAATTCCATAAATATACTAACACAAACCATATCAACCACACGAAAATAGATAATTGAATGATAAATAATATATCTTGTAAGGTTTTGGAAACCGTTAAATAAGTATCCAAGTACGATAGGGCTTATAAAACCTACAACTTTTGGTACCTTCTCAATTAAATAATCCATCTGAATTGCTGAATTTCCTCCAAAGTCATATGGATACAAAAGGTAAAGATGCATTTTCTTCAGAAAATCATCATCGAGAGATTGGAGTTCTTTTTAATTCGCTAATTTTATCAGCTACAATTATATTTCTGTTTTCTCTCCAGATTTTTGAAATAAGACTGCTCTCCCTCTAAAAATCATATACTTTTTTTCTATAAAATAAAAAAATTCCAAGCGTTTAGCAAATATCTTTTTTTAGAATAAAAAAATGCTGTTACTTCTAAAAATCATAAGGCTGTATAAAAATTAAAGAGCGACTTTAGATACGTAAAGCCGACAATCCTAGAAATAAAAAAATTCTACATTCCACAGAAAAATTATATTATCTATTAAATAATGGCTATTGTTGAATGGGGTCAAATAGTCACAAAAATGAAATAAGAGATTAAGCAGTAAATGAATACAAGCGACCATTAAGACTATATAATTTTTGATACTTTCTGAAATAACTATGAGCCTCAAAATAGAATTGATCCACATTATCAATGGGGTATTTTTATTATCATCTATATTCTTAACTACTAGAAAAAGTAATACCGAAAAATGATCCAATAAAAATATAATCTCTTAGATGAAATATAGACAGCAAATTAATTAGTATAAGAATGCCGCAAAATTACCATACTTATTTTTATCGTACTTTTTCAAAACGCGCTTTTAACTTTTCAGTAGACCTAATCATTAATTCTCCTCAATCCATAAAAAGTTCTCTATATTTAGATTAATTATAACATATTTTTCAAAGATAGTTTTTTCCATAGTTTAAGACATTCACGATAAGTGGGATAAGCTTAAGTCTTAACCCCCTCTTCTATAAGCCACTTTATTCTCAATTAAAGATCATAGTTGGCCTGAAAGCTGTCTGTGTTTCCTATAAAAATTGTAGTAAATATCAATTGACCGGATGATCTCTCCTTTTAAATTTTAAGCATAGAAAAAGAGATAGCATTTCAGCCATCTCTAATTCCTAAAATCATATTTTTTTAGTTTCAATCAGCATTCTGCTTTTATTGCTTCTATTTTTTTATCTGCCCAAATAACAAGATCTTTTTATTACAATTTTTCTATTGCATAGATAAAAATCTTCCATAAATTTATAATCAATTTTATCTTTAAAAGGTTGGTAATTCTATCTCCAATTTTTTTCATTTTATTCCAAGTCCCCATATTATTATATGAGTATATTTTTAGATAGATAGCTCATTGATGAAACAAGATATAATCCAACTTGTTCATTCTTTATAGAAGCACCACTAAGTGAAAAACACATGATTATGCGTTGCCATTTTATAGTCAAAGTTTCTATAAAAAGCATTACCCCAAAAATCAACTGTAATTGTGTTTGCAGGAATACTTTTGCAGGTTTATCTGTTTTTCCCTTTAACACCATTATTTTGCAAGCCTGAATTGATGAAATATGTTCCTTTATCATTTATATCCGACTCGTCGCAAATCAACATCACCAGTTTCAGCATTGAACAAATACTCTAAAGTAAACCTATCTATTCTGTCTGTCAGTTTGTCTAAAGAAGATTCGAACAGTCTATTAAACTTGTCAAGCACTTCCTCATCATATTTAGTCAAATGATAATTTTTTAATCCAGTCGCTACAAGATACGCCTCGAGTTCCTGGATACGTATAGCCTCGAGTTCCTCGATATATTTTTTTCCATATAGGAAAAATATATCTCACCATTTAAAAATGGTAAAAGTATTTCCTCATTTTTTTATTTTTTTCCCAACCTGCTTTTATTAGACCAATCGAATCTAAATCTAATCGTTTTTTTGCAACGCTGAAAGTATAAATAAATATTCTCTACTATTTAAAATTTTTATCTTTATACTCTATTGCATAACTATCTTGCAAAAACAGTAAACTCATCTGGTTGATAAAACATGACTCCTGTATTTGCACCATTCGCAGATACACTGATTACATTTTTCAAGACAGTAGCATTATCTCTTGGAAACATAATAAGCCAATCCCTGATTTTTCTATACCTGCTGTCAATGCAGGTAAAGAATATACATTATCATATTTATTCTTTAAGTCTCCTGCCTTATAAGGTAATGACTTTGTTTTTACCTTTTTAAACAATTCACAAATAGCAAAAGTTTTTTCCATTTGCCCCCACTCTCTAAAAAAATTCTTTTTCAAGTTTTTTCTAAGCGAGGGCTGACTATTTTCCCGAGCAAGTATCCTCCTTTTTCAAAATATTAGATACTTCCCAAGCTAAATAATCTGATACTGTTCTTTTAAAGTCATTAAATGTCGGCTTTATATCAATCTTCTTATGCTGTGCAAATGTCCAATCATTACCATCTAAAGTTATCGTATCTTCAAAATATTCATCTTCCGTGAAGTAATGCAAATAGCTCTTACCATATAAGACTAAATCTACTATTTCAGCATAACGTTCAATGGCATTGTTTGTATTCTTCAAATTTACATTTTTGAGATGATTTTTCTGTTTTTGTCTTGTGTAACTGTCATTAGAAAAAAATCAATAAACTTAACCAATTGTTTTTTTCATTATGCGGCTTTTCCAATATCAAATACATAGATTGCTGTTTGCACTCCTGCTTTTTCCTCTGAATATATCTGCCATATGGATACTTGCAACAAGGGTATTATTTTTTTAATATATCTTTTGTATATGGTAATCCATTTTCCACTACCAGCATTTTCCTGTATCAAAATAGCGACTCTTCCGCTTTTCATTTTTGAAAATGCTTTTTACAAATATAAAGCCTTTTACCATCTGCAGAATATGGTGGATTCAGTAAAAATACATTTGCAGGATAGTCTTTATCTTTTAACTGTCCTTGTTCATATTTACCATCATATTCTTTCAGACTGTCTTTATGAATAATATTAGATGATCCATCTCCCATTAGAATCATATTAAGAACTGCCAAAAGGTAAATATCTGCCCTTTTTTCAATTCCAAGTAATTGTTCTGATTTGATTTTCACTATCTTTTCAGATAACTCTTTTGGACTATTTATTGTATCTTCTGCATCCTTAATCATTAGTTTCATTGCAGATATCAAGAAGCCTGCACTTCCCACTGTAAAGTCCCAAACATAGCTATCCTTGTTTACCATACAAAGTTTTGCCATTAGTTCGGTTACATATCTCGGTGTTAACACAACATCGTTCTTATCACTATCGGGAATATCCACCCACTCATTCAACACATTAAATAATTTCCCAGTAAAATCTAAATGCTTTGCTGATGTGAAGATAGGCATTATATTATTTTTGACATTTGTATAGACCGTCTTGAGCTTACTTTCACCATTTACAGGCTTCCATAAATCAGAGTAGATAAACACTCTTGATAGATCATTTATAATCATCGCTTTCTTTTCACTCGGTAAATTCTTTTCTTCCAAGAACGATGATATTTTTGTTTATAATTACTACTCCGTCATTGTCTTTAGTTGCATTATTTCCTTTAAATCAGTAATTTCTAATGGTGAAACTTTATTTTTCAACACCAAGTCCCGCCATTATCATTCCTGTAACAAGTTCAACTCTCGATCCAACGGAAATTTGTAAAGTCATCTTGCATTTTTTTGATTTAAGGATTTTAATTTTTTTCTTCAATCTGATTTTTCAAAAATCCTTTGCTTTTTGCTTCAATTTCTTCTTCTGTCAAATTCAAACTATCTATTTGTTCGATAAAGAAGTCCTGATTTTTCTGTATAAAGAAAAGAAAAAGTCAGAAAAATTCGCCTATCTTTTTAGGAATTTTATAATTGTCTTTTGATATATAATAAACACCTATCTCTGTATGAATATTGTTATCACTGTTCTTATATCCGTTAATTCCTATCGCTATAACTTCATTATATGAAGTTGTGTAATCTAGAATAGCATTTGCATAATGGACTGCACCATTCACCGCAAACTTATTTATATTGGTATAGTTAGGTTTATTATCTTTTTAAATTGTCTATCTCTCCATTGGCATTTTCTTTAATGAAACTCCCTTTTATACCTTTCACTTCTATCATCACAGGTATCTTTCTCATGTTTCAATAAATAATTTTATATCGGGGAAATTCGTGCCTTTCCCACCATTTTTTAGAAGGTGCTTGTTTTAACGCTTCTTCAATTTCTTGGTTGATACTTTCCGTTTTTGTGTAATACTTTATACTTTTTGTCTTTTGACAACCAACCTTTCGCAAGGTCTTCAATTTGTTCTTCAATGCTTTTAGCCATTTTCTTTATTCTCCCCTTCAACATATTCATCATCAAAAGAAAATACATCATTAGGTGTGCAGTCAAGTGCTTTTACATATTCTCTCTCAATTTTTTTAAATTGTTATTGGTTTATTTTTCCCCATTTACGCCGTAACATTACTAGTAAATCTGCCATAGCAATTACATCGGTTTTCTTTAAACCTTTTTACAAGTCGTATCTATAACGAGCTATAGTTTAATACCATATTAACCATGTTTTCATTATAAATACTATTGAAAAATATCATACCATAATAATCGAGTTCAATCACTATTTCATCACTCAAACTCTTTGAAAGTAAAGAGCCCTACTGACATTTTTCATCAGTAGGCTCTAATTTATCCCAATATTTCATTGACTCTTTGCCGCACTGCATCGTAGTCATACCCAGCGACTTCAAGCCGCTCTTTGCGCTCTTCTCCGTTTCCCCAGTCACCCTGAATCACTTCATAGGCAAGAGCATCCATCGTCTTTATATCATTTATTTTTCGATCCTTGTAATGCAAAGATTTACTTTCTCTTGAATCCTTTCCGCATTATACCCCGCCTCTGTCAGTTCTTTTTATTCGTTCTTGCCCAACTCCCCATTCTCCTCGAATAACTTGTTGGACAATTTCATTATCATCATTGAAAACTTCATGACGCACCCATGTTTTCATATGGAATTTTTCCTCTGGAAAGTACGCGTGTAAAATCTCAACCAGATTATTTCCGAGTGACGCAAAATATTGCATTCTTTCAATAAAGTATGATCGAACACTCTCCGTAGTCCCTCCATGCAACTCCATGCTTCGATGAGGGCAGCTGGTTGGTACAAATTCATGGTGAAGTCGAACCGTCTCTCGTGAAATCGGCATTCCAGCTTCTACCAAGTCTGCTGCTGCTTTCAATAGAGTAACATCCTCATTCTGTAGAAATTCTTCATCGCTGGCTGATAGGCTCTCACAAACCTCATATCCAACAGAACGGCAGTTACTCCACCAATCTCCGGTATGGTATCCAATGTTTTCAATTGGAACGACTTGAACAATTGTATCTCGATTACAATAGAAATGTGCGATTCCTAAGGCTTTATCACGATTCCTTAGAAAAGAAATATATCGTTGGGGTTTCATTCTTCCCGCATCATTATGGATTACCACAAAGTCAAAACTATCTAAAAACCCACTATCCTTCATCACAAAATCTGTCAAAATCTTAATCAATTTAATTCTCCTCCTTTTGTTGTAGTTGTCTTAATACGCTTTGAAGCTTTTGAGGAACAGGCAATCCTAGATGTGATGCATTCTCGAGAATTGAGATTCCTTCATTCGAAATATAGAAGAAGATTACTGCTGCTCTTAACACTCCTGCTTTTCCCAAAATATAAACATCTACAACATTTGCCGTTCCTACAAGCACAAAAATAAGTACCTTACGAGCAATACCCTTATACCCGACTGCACTTGAAAGTTGTCGTTGATCAATAGCATTTAGTACTCCCGTTATGTAATCCAGAACGATAAGAACTAACAAAGCATAGAGGAGGCCATCTTTCCCTCCGAGGAACCCACCCAATAGAGCTCCGAGGGTAAAAATTCCGGTTTGCAAATAGTAAAATGATGTTTTCATAAAATTTTCCTCCTTACATCATTTATAGAAGGTTAGGAGAACCATCCCTTAATAGATGATTCTCCACCCTCACTAGAAAAATTACCCTTTAAAACTTTTCTAGCTCACCTTCCTAACCCTTCATTTTATTTTTTTCTTTTTGTCGTTAAAGATCTCATCTTTTAATACGAGTCATATAGCTAGCACTTTTCCCCTGTTCGTATACAATTGGATCCCTTGTTTTTCGAACAAGTTGGCATCCGCAATTTTTTTCATTGCTGCACGAGTAGTCGTAGCATCAAGATTATCTTCTGGATGTGCAATAACAAGACGTTTTGTTTTACCATCACTTCCTGCAAACCCTAAATATAGTTCTTTAACTGTTGTTGTTGTTTCATCTGCCATGATATTTCCCTCCTTTATTTATTAGTTTCTGTCGTGTCGTGTACGAACGACTGTATCGCAGTATGTCATCGCTTCTTTTGCAAGAGTATCGATTGCGTCTGAGACTGTCATTACAGCATCATGCGTTGCCCCTTGCTTCAAGTTTTGAAGACTCTTGAATTTCTTCACTTTTCCTTTTTCCGCATCTTGGTAGAATAGTTCCAATGTTGCTTTGTTAAATACTTCTGACATGTTTATGTCCTCCTTATTTGGTTTATTTTTGTTTTGTAGTGTCATGACTTCTACATCTATATAAACCAATTAGGCATCTAATTTGCTATGCTTGTCTAAAAATTTTTTCAATTTTTTTCGGATTGACAGAATATCCTGCTGAACCGCTGAACGTGTACGCCCTATTCTTTTGGCATATTCTGTGACAGATTCATCACTTTGCATCATATATTGTAGTGTTTTCATTTGGATTTTCGTGAGCATTCGGAAAAATTCCTTATAATCGGATTCCACCTCGAACCAGTAGGGATCTTTTTCCGATTCCTGCATCCAATCCTGATTAAACTCTACGGTTTCGATGTTTTTCTTAGTAATACGATGGAGAAATTTCCAATATAATTTTCGTTGTAAATAGGTATTGAATTGCTTAGCTGCATCCGTAGAGTCGAGTGGATTCGATTGGCTTTCCTGATAGGATTCCAATAGTAATAATCGTCCTTCTTGCAAGAAATCATCATATTCGGAATTATTCTTTTGGATATTTAGCTTCTTCATTACGTGATAAATAACCCCTTCGAATTGCTCGAAAAGTTGAGTTGTTGTTTCTTCAGTTTCTGTCCATGTTTTCATAGTTCTTCTCCTAAAATAGAATTAGAAACTAGCTAATCTCTATATTGAACTACGAAAAATTTGTTTGATGGGAATAATTCAGAAATGTGTATAATTATTCTTAACAAGTCATGAAAAGGAGCTATTGACTGAAAAGAAAGCGTATTATTATAATCGCTATATATACATAATTTACTTAGAATAGAAGGAGAAAAGGGTATGTCGAGGCACTGATCGCATCAATTGTCACTTTAATCGCTACAACACTTACTACCTTAATAGTTAATTTTTATGCTTTTAAGAATAGTAAATTACAACTAAAAAGAACATATAAAAAGAAAAACTAGAATTTCAAAACCAACAACTATCCTCCGATAAAAGTATGATTATTACGACTTTTTCAAGAGTTTGCTACTATTAGTGGCAAAACTATTTCTCATATAGATGCTAGAAAGAATGAGAATCCTATTTCTATAGAACACATCTCAGCATTTGATACCGCATTTTTACAAAGCTTATCTAATTCTAAATGAAGAAGACGATAGAAAGAAATTCTTAACATTTAGAAACGCCTTGAGGTACAAGGCTGGTTACAAACATCCAGAAGGTCGTACATATGGCGATGAAGAATTTGAAGAAATAATTACTAAAGAACAATATTTTGCGTATATTTATGAGCCAAACCATTTATTTCATTTGCACAATGAGTGTTTAGAGATATCTAGTAGATATATAAATAAGGTTTTAAATATTAACCCTTTTTTTAATTTAAGTTAAGTGGAATATACTTAGTTTATTTTATGAATTATACTTTTTATTTAAATCAATCAAGTGAATCAAAAAGTTCTAGTCAGAGTTGACTAGAACTTTTTCATTTACATGATTATTCATAACATTTTTTTCATCATATAACAGCTATCTGTACATCTGGATTTAATCTACTATATAAAATTAGTAATAAGAAAAATAGTACTTCTACTATCTTTACAAAAAGAAGGTAATAAAAGAATTTTTAAATTCTATTTTCTCTTTTTTTATTTTTAATTTCAAAATCGTATCCAAATAAATCCGTTAGTTCGATTAGAGACAACACTGTCGGATTATGTTGCCCTTTTTTTCCAACCGACAATATTGTGACTCTAACATCCCTAGTTCAGTCGCCATCTCCTTCTGAGACAAACCTAATTCTAATCTCATTTTGATAATCCTTAGAGATACCTTTTTGAAGATGATATTCTTCAAGCAGATTTTGCTTAAATTCAGGGCAGCGGGATTTCAATGCATTTAACCTTTTTTTGTTAGGTAAGTCATCTTCACTTTCCCCTCTTCCGTTTCCCGACTAATTGGAATCCTTAAACATCTTTTTTTCCTTGCTTTCCTCGTTCCCATTTTTCACGTACTTCTGGAGAAAGCCCTTCTTCTTGTAATATCATTAATACCGCGAAAACTTTGATTTGCTCCTCGTACGTTAAGCCTTCTACTTCGTCAATCATCTTCTTTGTTACTCGGTATTTTGCCATAAAATTCCCTCCCAATTGTGCAGAATCCCAAAATTCACTTATAAGTGAATTTCGGGCAGCAAAGCATCTCCTTTGTTTTCAAAAAACATTCTCCCAAAATCCTTATTATTAAGCCTAAAATGTACTCTTATACCTGATTAATTTCTTTGGTCCCTCCGTTGTAAGACATTTTTGTAAAACCGTTTTCATTTAATTATAACCTGCTAAAACCCTTGTTGCAATAGGATTTTTGCAACAAGAAATTTTTTTGATGTTTTTTTCAAAAAAATAATTTCTAACTCCCTAATCACTCCGCTAAAGCTTCTTAGACCCCCAAACAGTCCGGGGGGTTTAATTAGACCAAAAACACCCCAAACATTCAAATTCAGAATGTTCGGGGTGTATATTTATTTCAATTCCTTTAACTCTTCAATAATTGGCTCATAATCAACTTTAGAATAGTCGGTAACATCTACTTCGTAAAGTTTACCCATTTCAAAATGATTATAGTCTCGTGCTTGAATAATCTCAGCAAATTCTTCTTTGGTAATAAGCTGATCTGCTGCAGTTCTATCTTTAAGAGTATCGCCATAATGATAATGACTCAAGATATAACTCAAATGACGATCTTCTGAAAGATCTCTTTGAATCCGCCGATTCCATAACGTTTCAAAAATCACATACCAATCGAATTGTTATGATATCGTATTTGTACTCTGTAGTTAGTTTCTCTAATATCGGCTTTTGTTTATAAGAGAATGGATATTCCGTTAATATAAATTGCTTTCCAATCTTCATATACAACTCTAACGCCTGATAATAGTAATCCCATACCACTCTTTCTAACTCAACCTTCTCTTCCAACGAATTATAACCAAAGTTATCCGCCATATTTTCTTTTAATTCATCAGGTGAGACGGTATATGTTTCAGGAAGAGCTTGACAGATTAGTCGACTTAAATAGCTTTTTCCTGTTGCAGGAGGTCCTGCAAGAAGAATGAGATACTTTTTCATCATCATCATCACTACCCAACATTTATTGGTTGATTTTTATTCATGAATAAACCTATTTTATGTTTCACGATTTCTTTCACTTTTTGATTGGCTGGAATGATGTTATAGCGTAGAGATTTATTGACTGGTGTTTCAGCAAAACAGTCTTTTGCTTGTTGTGTCCAGTTTACTAATAACTCTGTTCCTACATTAAATTTACGAATTCCATTATTAATTAAATCTGGATAATCTTCCTCTTTAACACCTGTACCACCATGAATAACGAGTGGGACATCAACCACACTATGAATTTCTTTCAATAATGGGATTTTTCACATTCGTTTTTCGATTTAAATTGTCCGTGATTTGTACCGATTCCCACCGCTAGAACATCGACTCCTGTTTCTCTTACAAAAGTAACAGCATCTGCAGGTCTAGTGTATTCTTTATCTTCTTCTGATACAGAAACACCTTCTTCGGTTCCGCCAATTGTTCCTAATTCTCCTTCAACCGACACTCCACGTGCATGTGCAAATTCTACAACCAGCCTTGTTTTTTCAATATTTTCTTTGAATGGAAGACTTGAACCGTCAAACATGACACTCGAGTATCCTGCATCAATGGCATCCTTAATAGCATCAAAGTCTTTCGCGTGATCAAGATGTAAAGCTACATCCACTAGCATTGAATTAGCCAATTCCTTGACCACAGCAACAATGACGTTGTATCCAATATATTTTGCAGTATCAATACTTGTCTGAATAATAATTGGACTTCCCATTTCTTTTGCTGCTCGAATCATATCTGGAAGCATTTCTAAGTTATGCATATTAAATGCTCCAATTGTCATATTTAATCGGTCTGCGTCTTCAGTTACTTCACGAACTGTTTTATACATCGTATTTCCTCCATTTCATCACTACCGCGAGAGCGTCAGTTTCTTGGCAAGATTTCTCATGTCATCTAACTTATTCATGTAATAGTCGATTCCGGCATCATCACGATTTTTTTAGCGACTTCTGCCCTCTTGGCATTATAGAGCATCATTAGTTTCTTATATCCTTCTCCCATTGAAGGCTTATATCCTTGGCTCTTTTCCAAGTGCTCTATAGCTTCATCTGGCAGATTTAATTCAGAATAATGGATTCCTACTTGCTCATATAATTTTGCTAATTCTACTTCATCTTTAGTAGATTCAATTTTTTTGTAAGTCTGTTTTTATGAGTTCTCGAAGTTCTTCAGGGGATGTCAGACTTTCCTTTGTTTTTGTCTGTAATTTCTTTTTCAGTTTTTTTACTTTTTTTGATTTGAACCAGTCAAACATCTCTTTTCACCTCATCTATTAGAACATCTTAAAGATTGGATTTAAAAATCCAGAAGTATAGTAATGCTCGCTGTAACTGTATCTACGTCAGTAGCTGTAGCATTTACAAATCCTAGTTGATTAAATGCAGTTACTAGTAATGCAGGAAGTAAAGTGATAAAGAATCCGTGAGCGATACCACCGATGATTGCCCTCTTCTACCTCCAGTTGCGTTACCAAAAAAATACCTGCAGTACCACCAGCAAAGAAGTTTGTTAACATCCCTGGAAGGATCATTGATAATCCGAATAGTGGCAATGTGAACATTGCAATGAGTGTTCCGATTGTTGTTGTAATGAATCCTAGGATTACTGCATTTGGTGAATATGGGAAGAATACAGGACAGTCTAGAGCTGGAATTGCATCTGGAACAAGTTTCATAGCAATACCACGGAATGCTGGAACGATTTCACCAAGTAATAAACGAACCCCTGCTAATAGGATGTAAACCCCTACTACGAATTGGATTGATTGTAAGAAGGCATACATGATGTAGTTTTGAGCACCTGTATCTACTGCTTCAGGCCCTGCAAAGAGTGCTGTAATAATAAACATAGGAACCATAACTACCATTACTGATAAGTAAGTATCTTGTAAGAATTCAAATGCTTTTGGTAATTCAATTTCTTCAATAGATTTTTTATTTTCTCCTCGTTCACCAAATAGTTTTGCAACACCTGCTTCAAATAGATAACCAATTGTACAGAAATGACCTAATGCAATATCATTTGATCCTGTAATTTTACGAATGATAGGTTGTGCAATGGCTGGCATTGCAACAGTGAAGAATCCACCGACTAACCCACCGACTAGGATTAAAACAGGACCTCTTAATCCACCAGCATAACCGAATACTGTTGTCATTGTAGACATCCAAAGTAATGCTTGACCTGTTAAGAAAATATATTTCCATTTAGTAATACGAGCTAAGATAATATTAAATACAAAGATGGCAAGGAATGTTAAAGCAATAGAACTACCTAGACCTAGATCGTTCATAGCTTGACCGTTGATTGCTTCAATAGATGGAACAATCCCTTGTGTATGGAAACCTTTTTTGAAGATTTCACCGAAGTAGATAAGACTTGTTACGATAACACTTGAACCTGCACTTAACACTTGAAATCCGAGTAATGTTTTTAAAGTACCAGAAATCACTTGACCAACAGATTTCTTTTTGTAAGATAAGACCTAGCATTGCAATTAGCGCAATGGTAATTGCAGCGTTCGTCAATACATTATTGATAATAAAATTTACAATACTCATTTCCATTTCCTCCTTTAATTGATGAAGCCTTTATGTTTCAAGATTGGGATTAACTTTTCTTCAATTTCTGCAGTTGAAACAATATTTTTTAGAAAAACAATTGGTGTCTTTTCTGTATCAATATTGAATTTTTCAAACTGCTTTCTAAAATTCTCTGCTGTAATAATGACATCTGGACTCATGGAAGCAGCTGTTGAAATATCCACATGATCCAGGTGTGAATCCACATGGTATTTATTTAAAACATCCTCTGCCGCCATTTGTGCTGCAAAGCTAGAGCCTAATCCGGCTCCACAAACGAATAACATTTTGACTTTTCCTGCCATAATAACCTCCTCCTTACTGTTTTAATAATATGGTTCTTGCTACATTAATATCTGTTGCTTTAGAAAGTTCCTCGATCTTATTTGTTGCGCGGATTAAATTCACTAGACTCTTCATGATATTAAGATGTGAAAATGAATCAATCGCAGATAAACAAAACATAACGGAAACTTGTTGATCATCACTTTCTCCAAAAGAGACTGGTTCTTGGAAGACTGTTAAACTGAGACCTAATTTTTTTGCTCCATCCTCAGGCCGTGCATGAGCAAGAGCCATATGTGGTGCAAGTACAATATATGGACCATATTCTTCAACGCTGTGAATCATCTCATCAATATAGTTTTCCGTAATCGCCCCCTCATTCAATAAAGGTCTCGCTCCAAAGCGTATGGACTCTTTCCAATCCATTGCCTCTGACGTGATTTGAATGTTATGATCCGTTAAAATATCTTGAATCATAGGCTGTACCTCTCTTTGATTAATAGCTAGTTGATATTTTTTAAATATCATTTCTAAGTCTGAATACACCTCATCATTAACAGTTTGGTTTTTCCCAATCGTTGTTAAAACATCCTTGAGCATATCTGTGTAATCTTCTTGTTTGGAAACAACTCTTTTGCTTGGCTGAATCATTTCTAAGAATTGTCGAATTTGTAGTTTTGTATTTTCGTCTAAGAAGGAATTCACAACCAATACAGGTTTCGAAACATCTTGAAGTTCAATTGTAGAAAAGACAACGTCTGCATCCAATTTCTCAATAAATCCTACTTCGCTCGAATTTAAAACGGCTACAATTTCAACATTGAAAAATTCAACAATAGTTTGTGCTAATAACTTACTAGTCGCAATTCCGTGATGACAGACAACCACTGCCTTATAGTAATATGATGCCTCTTGATTAATTTGACTAAGAATTGTTGAGAAATGAATACATAAGAAAGCTAACTCATCATCGATGATTTCACTTTTTAATACTTTTTCAATTTTCTCTTTATAGACAGTCATTGCTTCAAAAATTTCTGCATAATTTTCTATAATCTTCTCTTTCAACGGGTTAGTCAGTTGAAGATGATTACTAACTCTAGATGCAAGATTAATTAAATGATTAAACAGAGCTTGTTGCAATGTTGTTTCCTTATTAGAGAAAGGGATATTGGTTTTGAGTTCTATGAACCGAATAAGATCTACTACTAAAATTTGAAGTTGTAGCCAGTTCACTGTAGTGGAAGATTTTTGCAAATTGAACGATTGTAGCATTCGAAAAATATACTCATTTTCAATTTGATTTTCTGACAAATTAAAGTTTTCTTGCACTATCTGAATGAATTGCTTTGAAAGTTCATCCTTTTCTATTTCTCCAATTGGTAGTTCACTTTTATCAATGAACGCTTCTTTACGAACTCGAAGAATCCAAATTAAAGTAAACAGAACGTAATTCAACTGATACAGTTTATCCACACGTAATGCAAAAACTTCTTCGAATAGCTGATTCAGTCTCTCAATATTCTTAAAAAAAGTGCTTAAATAATACTTTTGATTGCTTAATATTATTTTCAGCTTTAGAAAGATGGTTACTGATTAGTGAATATAACATAATACGGATAGCCGATTCTTTACCACTAAGTATTACTCCTAGTTTTGCTTGGCTGACAATGGATACTGAATAATCTTTCATTAACGATCGTAAAATTCGCATATCCTCATCAATGGTTGATTTTGAAACGCAGTAATCTTCTTCCTTCTGATACAGAAAGACTGGTTTACTACTAAACGCAATTTCAAGTAATAGATCCAATACTCTTTCTTCTCTGGTTAGGAACTCCTCATCCAGTTTCAATCCAATTAATGCTTGAAGTTTACATTTTTCTTCCATATCTAAAGATAAAGAAAAACCTTTTCGTCTATCGGATTGAATGATTGGGAATTGATTATCTTCTAGCATTTCATTAATTTCCGCAATATCATTCCTAATAGTCCGACCACTCACCTCAAATTGCATTTCAAATTGTCGAAGATGTATTGGTACATAAGAAAGTAGTAATAGATTAATAATCTCAGTTTGACGCGCATTCATAACTTTTTCCTTCCTTATCTAAATTATATATTTTCCATTAAACTGAATGTAGTAGATATTATTTCACTTTATATCGGAAATATAGTAAGCACTTACATCCCTTTATTTATAAAAATACGACACATATTAGCTTAAATCATGAACTTAATCGGATTAAATCCTTTTTAAATAAATGAACAAACAATAAAAAAACCGAGGCACTAACCCCGGTTTCTCCTGTTTGTTATATTCAATTTTCTATGTTGCTTTTACTTCATCCCATTATAAATCTCATCCGCGATTTCAAAGCCGATTTGTGCTTGCTGCTGCGGCGTCAAGGCATGGCCTGTATCGTCCAGCGTTGTGAGGCGGGCGTCTTTTAGGCGCTTCATTGCTTTTTGCGAGGCGGTCAGTGGCACGATATTGTCGTCTTTGCCGTGATAAATATGCACCGGCATCGTAAGCTCGTCTAGGTTCGCGTAAGGATCCATGTCGTAGATGTCCGTGATGTATTTCTTGCCGATTTTCGTTCCGAGTAAGTTAAAGGTCTCGGGTACTTCGTCTAGTTTCGGGAAGCTACTTCTAATATCGTCCGGCAGTGAAAATGCAGGATAGAACAAGAAGAGGCCTGCGATATTGGCAAGTTCTTCTGCCGTCAGTGCCGTGACGAGCCCACCCTGGCTACTTCCCATCAGATAAATTCTCTGCGGATCGGTATATTCCATCCCGCTTGCGATACGAATCGCGTCCTTCAAGTTTTGCACTTCGGTTAAAACAGACATGTCAGTCGTTCGTCCCTCACTCATCGGAGAAGCGGATGATGACCCTCCTGCGAACTCCAAGCTGAAGACCGCAATACCAGCCTTGGCCAATGTCTTCTGCACTTCTTCCTCGTGTTCAACGTTGGCGCCCAGTCCGTGGCTGAAAATCACGAGCGGCACGCGTCCTTCTACATCTGGCACAAAGGCACGCGCATAGAGATTCTTGCCATTACTTTCGAAGTCATATTCTTTTACGGTATACGTGCCGTCTGTCTTCACTTCGACATGTGGCGCTTGTGTGGTTTGCGGCGTCTGCGCGGTGGTCGCCTGGTTCGTTGTCGTCGTCCCACACGCTGCTAAGAGGAGCGCCACGCTGATTCCCATTAATACTTTTTTCATTAATGTCCAACTTTCATTTTTGGTTGGGCCTTTGCCCTTTTAAGTAGTCTACCCGCTAAGTAGTGGAACCTCAACTTTTTTGCATAAAAAATCGACCGCAAGTTCTCCCTGCAGTCGTATCATTGTTTACACTAGAAATTCCAATAATTCCGCGTAGCTTCTTACTTCCACGGTTGGCTTAATAGCGGTTCTGTTTTCTTTTGCCGCGAGGTTCATCCAAATCGTGTCGATGCCGGCATTAATCCCGCCTTGGATATCCGCTGTCAGCGAGTCGCCTATGATCACGGCTTTGTCCTTGTCGTAGTCTGGAATCGCATCAGCTACTCGTTCAAAGAAGACTTCACTCGGCTTTTGCGACCCGACTTCTTCCGAGATAAACACTTTCTTGAAGTATTTCGCAATCGGTGAGTTCGACAAGCGCCCCTTTTGAATCGTCGTGATGCCGTTTGTGGCAGCGTATAAGTCGTATCCTGCGTCCTGTAATGCTTGAAGCAATGCCTCTGCCCCTTCGTACGTTTGGCCTTGCGTTCCGAGGATGGCTTCGTAATCTGCCGCGAGTTCCTTCCCGTCTTTTTCAAAACCGAAGTGATCGAATAACTTGGCAAAGCGCGTTTCGACGAGTTCCTCACGCGTGATTTCGTCCTTTTCCAACGAACGCCACATGGCACGATTCATCGGCACGTAGACGTCAATATACGCCTCGACATCCTCCACGCCTTGCTGTTCCAAGAGCTTTGTCAGCGCGTAATTCTCGGCCGAATGGAAGTCCCAGAGCGTTGAATCCAGGTCGAATAATAGTGTTTTATAAATCATGTCCCTAACCTCTTTACATTGTTACCTTATTTTTTGTTCAAACTGATATTCCATTTCAAATGATTTTAGAAAGCCTTCTAGCCCTTTTACAAGGGTGCGATTTGTCTCGAGTGGTTTCTTTTTCCAGAGAGTAATCTCTTCCTTTGCTCGTTCCACTAAAGCATTGAATTCCTTCTTGAAGGAATAACGTCTCCAGAAAAAGACAGCTCCTAGAACGATAAAAGGAACACTCCACGTCCAGAAATAGTGGCTCGTGACGGTCACCACGAATTCGAACGTTTCCCAAACGCCAACCTCAGAAATAGTTGCAAATGCACCCCCTATAATCGAAAAAGCCTGCGCATTTTGTAAATAGACACCTGCGAAACAAAGAGCGAATACTGGCAAAAGTAACCGCGCTAATTGATGATCTTTCGGTAAAGGTGCTGCATCTCCTCTTTCTGAAGTCACCTTTTCCAATAATTCTCGGAGTCGATTGGCTGTTTCTTGTGTGACTTTCTTCTTCATTCTTACTCCTTTTTATTTCAAATCCCTTTATTTTTATAACCCGTAAGTTTTTGTATTTTTTTAACGAGGAGCTTCGCACGTTTGACGTAGTCGTTCTCGTTTTCCGCTAAGTGCCTCGAGTGCTTCCTCGGCAACCGGCAAGAGTGCGCGGATGTCTTTTTTTGGATGAAGAGCTGATTACGTACGTCTAACGCCTTTGCAAAAAAACAGCCCGAACATCCACACGATTACGAGCGGGAAGAACACGAGCATTTCTTCGTTACTGAGGGTAATCATAAAGTTCTCCGATTTTCCACCGTTGACATAGAAAATAAATGCCACGAGTCCAATCGTCAAAAGCACGAGAATGCCCACGAGGACGTAAAAATACTTCATGAGGTGCTGCACTCCCGGACTTTCATACGGCAGCTCGATGTCTAGACCGCTCTCTCCAACAAGACGCTCGGTCAATGCACGAAACTCTTGTGCTTCATTTTTTCTGTATCGAATTCTTTGTAAATCCATGGTTTCCTCTCCTTAAAGATAGATATGCGTTTAGAGGCCGTAGCGTCTGTATTTCTTCACTAATGTTTCCGCTCGTTTGATGTCTACGGCTAAGTCTTTCCGATTTTGCTCATGTAAAACAATCGTTGCTTCGTCAACAATATCCAACAACTCTTCCATTTCCGCCCAACGTTTATCTTGTTCACGACGGTATAAAAGGGCTACAAAAAGGACACCCACCAGCCAAACGATGAGCCCCACCAAACATGCGAAAAACATAATACCAAGGATGAGAAGCGGATCGTCAGTATTTCCTCCAATAACAAACCACAAATACCCCAATCCACCAAGCATCAAAGCCGAGAAAAGTCCTAATATCCAGATGAGTACTTTCAACAATGGAGAACGTTCCGTCACAAGGGGAAATTCTGCTTCAATCCCACTTTCGTCCACTAAGCGTTCTGCGACTGCTCGAAAGTCTTGTACCTCTTTTTCTTTTAATACTATTCTTCTGGGTGCTACAAAAATAAACATATTCTTCACTCCTTAAAATCGATAATTACGTTGTAAGTCCTCGACGTACTCTTCTAAATCGATGACTTCTTTTGAAACAATACCATTACCTTCTGCATATTGGCGTGCGATTTCCTCTTTCGCGTGTTCGAGTAATAAGAGCGTTTCTTTTACAAGCGAACGACGAGTCAGCCAGAGAATGAGGATGAAAATCGCAATCAACGCCACCCATAAAATCGGTAGCCACCAATACGGTACCATCCGATCTACGTAATTGGATGCTTTTCCTTGAAACAGCATATATATCCCGCCCAGGATGACCGCAAGAAATCCTGTCGTCATTATCGTATAGAGCGTGATAATGCCAAAGAAGAGCATACAAAAGAGTCGAACCTGACGATTATCTCTTGGTAAAATGCGCGGTTGTTTGCTTCTACGGTTTACAATGCGAATCAGTTCACGGAGCCTTGTCGTTTGCCCCTGCCAAATTGTTTTCTTATAGTTCATAATGTCCTCCTAATAGTACTTATGTGCTTGTTTTAAATACTTCTTCAACGCTAACACTTCTTCTGGCACGACTGCGGTTTGCCCCCACGTCTCCATCTCACGGTCTGCCAGTGCTAGCAGTTCTTTCCATTCCTTAAAGGTTTCTCTGCGGTGCCATAACCACACTGCAACGAAGACGGCGATCAATAAGAACCAGATGGCAGTAAGTGGCCAAATGAGAAACAGATAGCCGAACGCGACACCTAGATGCAACGTCACAAGGCTAACGATGAATAATTGTAAATACGAAAAGAATCCAGATAATTGTCCGACAACGATGCCCGCAATAGCGACCGCAATAAGGACGTAGATGCGAAGCCAATACGAGCTTTTTGGAAGCTGTTCTCTTCGGCCACTTATCTCCAAGACAGGCTTCAATAACCTTCTTAAGGTGCGGACTCTTGAAGCTTCAACGCTTGTTAGTCGTCTCTTCGCTTCGTTTTCTTTGCTCACCTTTTCCATCGCAGAGCCGACACTGCTAGCAGTGGCTTCTACTTTGTCCCGCGCCTTAGACGGTTTGCCAAGCGTTCCATTTTCTTGTAAATACGCCTCTAGCGCTTCAACAGCTTCGCGGCTGACTTCTCTTGGTGCGGCTTTCCACGTCGCCACTTCGTCATTTCCACGAGCCACGAGCTTTTTCCATTCCCAATGAACGGATCTGTGGCAGCAGTAGAGAATGATGGCTAGGGCAGCAAACATGAGGCCAAAGTGAATCGCCAAGCCGAAGAGGACCTTGCCTACTTGTGCGGCTATCTCTGAATCTCCCGTCGAAAACACCACTTCGAGTGCTCGAAACAAGCCCGCCTCGACCACAGCCATTCTTCCAAACACCACCACTCCACACACCACTGCAGCAACACTAAGGATTGTAATGATAGCGCGCAACGGTAAAAAGGTCATCGGTAGTGTACCTTCTTCCCCATTTTGCTCGGCCACTGCTCCAATCAACTTGCGCAGTTGCCATACATGTCGTTCCTTCACTCTTCGTTTCGATTTCATTGTCATTCCTCCTTATACTTGAAGGTCAAATTCCTCCCTAAAACCCGAATCTCTTCTTATAATCCTCAATCAATAATTCTGCGTCTTCGATATCCTCTTCTAAGTCGTCACGTCCAGCTGCTTTAAGCTTCGCAATCGCACGTTCCGCTAGTGGTATCACTTCGCCAAGTTTACGTGTCAGTACTTTTTTAGACCAGATTCGGTACAGAAGTAAAAAGAATGCTAAAAACAAGTACAAAGAAACAAATGGTAAGAGTAGAGAAATCACATTCCCTTCTCCGGCAAACTTGTTTACCATAAACTCAAGCGGTCTCCATAAAATCCCCGTACGCATCACTAGGATGAATAAAAACATCCCCGCAATCATTTTCATGGTTGCCATTTTATCGACTAATTCCGGCAGTTCCTCATCCATTCCCGCCTCTTTCATTAAGTAGCTTGTCAACTCGCGGAAGTTCACTAACATTTTTTTCGTCGCAACGTCTTTCAATAGAAGTCTAAACATGATTTTCTCCTTCCAGGATAATTCCTTTTTGCGCTAAATTTTCAATACATTCTTTGTAATACGCATCATCGTGCTCTTTGTATAACGGACTCGTCCACGCACATTCATCCACTTCGGTATACGGCGGACAAATCTTTCCACGATACGAAGCCTCTTTCCACTGCCGCGTCACATTGTAGCCACGGCGCTCCATTTCATCCATAATCAACGTATGATACTGATACAGCACATACGGGCTATATGAAAACACATAGTCCACCGTCTCATGCTTCTTGCCCCAACCATTGCCCCTGAGCGCACAACATTCGCGGTGCTGCCCCAACAGTTGCGGACGCGGAAGATGCCCAATCAAGTCCTCATGCCATAATCTCATCCCAGGCCTCCTATAATCCGTATCGCTCGGTGTATTCGTCGATGACCACTTCTGCGTCAATCACGTCATCTAAATTATCATAGTCATATTCTTTTAAAACGGCCACCGCACGTTTGGCAATCGCCATTAACTCCTGTAAGTCCCGTTTTCTCTGCGGTTGTTTCCATAACTCATCTAGCCCATTTAAAATCGGAAGGTAAACAAAGAGAAACGCTAACGGCCATAGCGAAAGAAGCGGAAATTGATCAATTAGCGGTTTCGTCACACTTTTGAGCCAATCACTAGAAGAAAGCCATAATATGAAAATTAATCCTAGAATTGACGGAACCCAGGGCACACTTTCATCCTCTTCAGGCACCACTTCATCGGTCCCCGCCATCTTCACGACCGTCTTCGTCAACTCACGAAAACTATTCACTCGCTCTTTTGAAATAAAATTTCTAAACAGTTGATTCATTTATTACCTCTAAATAGTTACTTTATTCCCATATTATACCATTTCTTGCGCTTTCCGCCTATTCCCTCGCGAAATTACCCATTTTTTAAGTAGGCCCCTGTTTCATGCCCCTTCCGCGACGAACCTAATCAGCACCAACCCGTCCCAGCACACACCCCTTCCAAAGCACACACCCCGTAGTCGCAGTTCCAAGACCGGAAGGCAAGCACCGCCATGACTCGCCACACTCACAAGCCTCAGAGAGTAACGCCCTGCTCATCCCTAGCTCCGCACCCCATCGAAACGCACTCTCTCCCGTGCTGTTGAAGCAAAAAATAAAATCTATTGATTCAAAGTAGTTTCATTGGCTTAAAAAAGCCCTCGGGGACTCTATAGTGAGAATAGTAAAGCCAAAGCAACCAATGCGAAATAGAGCCACAAGAGAATTTATTCTCCTGTGGCTCTTTGAGGCTGGTAGGATTGAGACCTAGGCTCAATCCGATGCCTTTACTATCATCACTATGAAGATGTCCCCAGAGGGCGATTTAAGACAACGTCTTAACCATCATTTTCATTGAATCAATAGATTTTATTATAGTTCTCTTCGTCCTTCGATGGCACGGAAGAGAGTCATTTCGTCTGCGTATTCGATGTCGCTGCCGACCGCTAGCCCATGAGCCAGACGCGTTACTTTAATGCCCGCTGGCTTGATGAGACGTGACAAGTACATGGCAGTCGCTTCACCTTCCGCTGTCGCATTAGTGGCGATTATAACCTCCTGGACTTCCGGGTCCTGCAACCTCGTAATTAACGACGTAATATTAATATCATCCGGCCCCGTCCCCTTCCAGCGGAGACAGTACCCCGTGAAGCACATGATAGAGCCCTTTATATTCCTTCATCCGCTCCATACTCATCACATCTCGGGCGTCTTCCACCACAAGAATCTTCGTACGGTCACGCGTAGGGTCCGCACAAATTTCGCACGGATCTTCTTGCGTCACATTTCCACAAACGGAACACATATGCAGGTCACGTTTGCAGCTGATGAGCGAATTCGCAAAATTTAAGACGTCTTCTTCACGCATATCCATGCAGAAGAAGGCAAGTCGTCGACCGTCTTCGCACCAATTCCCGGCAGCTTCATAAAGCTATCCATCAATCGTGCAATCGGTTCTGGATAATGCATGCTCAAACCTCCAATCGATTAAAATCCTGGGATGTTTAATCCTTTCGTGAATTGACCCATTGTTTGGTCGTTGGCTTTTTCTGCTTGCGTTAACGCATCGTTTGTCGCCATTAACACTAAGTCTTGTAATAATTCTACATCGTCTGGATCCACCGCTTCTGGTTTGATTTCCACGTTTAAGACTTGGCGTTTCCCGTTCACAGTCACTTTTTACTAAATCACTTTGAGAAGTTCCTGTGTATTCTGTTTGGTTTAATTCTTCTTGAGCTTGCGCCATTTGTTTTTGCAATTTTTGCATTTGTTTCATCATGCCTTGCATATTTCCCATTCCACGCATATTTAATTCCTCCGTCTCTATTCTTCGATTTGCACGATGTCTTCCCCGAAGAGTTCAATCGTGTCGTTTACTTTTTGTTCAAATGCTTGTTCTTCTGGTGTGAGGGAATCCTCCACGGCCGGTTCTTCCGTCACGATGGAAACAGCTTCCTCTTCTTGGTTCTTCTTGCGTTCTTGTAAGAAATCCGCACGAATTTGTGGCCATTGATGTTGTGTCACTGCCACGAACGTCCCACTGTAGCCACCGAGGCGTTCCAGATGTTCTTGGATGACCTCACGGAATCCTGGTCTTGTTTCGGAAATGTCACACAAGTGGTCGTACGCAAATCCGAGAACGAATCCATTTGGCCCCGCCGCGTTCACCGTTGATTGGCTCAACAGCGCTTGTTCTTGTGGATTCAAGCAACTGAGTAAGTCGCCCCACAAGTCGCGTACCTTCAACAAGTCTTCGCGAGTCGCTTCCGTCAAGATTTTTTGAATCGCCGTCGTATTTGGCTTAAAGGCCGCACGCGTCGGTCTTGGTGCCTGCGTTTTTGGTGCTTGTTGTACTTGAGGAGCCCCCCCTTGCAACAACGCGTTCATTTGCTGTTGCATTTGCGCGATTTGCTGTTGCAACTGTTGCACTTCTTCGCTACTTGGCAACGCTGGTGCACCAGAACTTGTTCTTGGCGTCAACGTGTAAGGCTGCGCCATTTTAATCGTCAACACTTCCAGCGAAATCGTTGGTTTTGTCGTGAAGCGCATTTCTTGTTGGGTTTGATTTAACGCCTCTACAAAGCGGTATAAGAATTCCGGTTCCACTTCGTCTTTGAACTGAAGGAATCGCTCGCTACGACCGATTGCCTCGCCACTTTGTTTCGCGATGAGGAGGTCTCTAGCAAATTCCAACCATTCTTCTACTAAGCGGCTTGCTTCTTTCCCGATTTTGAAGAGCTGTTGTAATTTTTCAAGGGCTTCTTCAGCCTTTGTTTCTTGTAAGTCTTTCACGAAATCAATCATCAAGTCATCTGTCAGACTTCCCGACACTTGAATCGCTTCGTCTAGCGTCACCTTGCCGTCGCCAAATGAAATCATCTGGTCGAGTAAACTCAAGGCGTCACGCATACCACCGTTGGCACATCTTGCCACCACGCTTAAGCATCCGCTTCGTACTCGATTCCTTCTTGGCCAAGGATATACGCCAAGCGGTCGATAATTTCTTGCGACGTAATGCGTCTAAAGTCAAAGCGTTGCGTACGCGAGATAATCGTCGCTGGAATCTTATGCGGTTCCGTTGTTGCGAGAATGAAGATGACCTTTTGAGGCGGTTCTTCTAAGGTTTTTAACAGTGCGTTGAAGGCTCCTGTTGAGAGCATATGCACTTCGTCGATAATATAAATTTTGTATTCGGCTTGCGTTGGTGCATAACGCGCCTTGTCACGAATATCACGGATTTCTTCGACACCATTGTTGCTGGCAGCATCAATTTCGATGACATCGCCAATCGTTCCGTTCGTGATTCCTTTACAGATCTCACATTCGTTACACGGCTCACCGTTTGTTTGATTTGGACAGTTAATGGCCTTTGCAAACACCTTCGCGGCACTCGTTTTTCCTGTCCCACGAGGTCCTGTAAATAAGTAAGCATGACTCGTTTTGTGATTGCTAATCGCGTTCTTCAATGTATGCGTGACCGCACTTTGCCCGACCATATCATCGAACGTTTGAGGACGCCATTTTCGATATAATGCTTGATAAGCCATTTTACTTCCCTGCCTTTTTCAAAATTTTACAGTTCTATTCTAGTATAGATTCGCTAAAAATTCTACTGCCCGATTCGTTTCATTGGTGCTTTCGAATTCTTGATAAAGCGGCTCTCTTTGCCTGCTTGCGAGATGAGTGAGAGCTGGTGTTTTGCACGTGTACATGTTGTATACAGCATCATTTGTTCTTTCATCGTATGGTACGCTTCGTCCGTCGCATTCCAAATGATGACTTCGTCGAACTCCATCCCTTTAGCCACTTGAATCGTCGTTAACACAAAGCGGCTTCCCAGAGACTCACTGCTATCTTCTAGAAGTGCAATGTCATCTTGGTCGAGTTGTTGGTACAACGCTTTGGCTTCGTCCATCGTACGGCAAAGAATCGCTGTCGTATGGTAGCCTTTTGGACTTTCTTCCAGTAACGTGTTTAAGCGCGCCATTTCTTGGCCTTCTTGTTCTAAGTATACCGCTACTTCTGCCCCTGAACGTGGGAACACATTTTTATCAAGTGGCCAATTTAAGATGCCATTTGCAAAACGTGAAATTTGCGCCGTACAACGGTAACTAATCGCTAAGTTGCGGTACGTTAACGAACGGTTTGCAAAAATCAAGTCCACGAGTTCTGGGTGTCGTTTCCAATGTGAAAATCGTTGTAGCCGTTGAGAACGATTGGAAGGTATCTCCCACTACAGTGAATTTCGCACGGAAATAATAGTTGGATAAGGTTCCAAGCCATAAGAGTGACACGTCTTGCACTTCGTCGATGAAGAGGTGGCTGAAGCCTGTGTAGTCACGAACTGGCGTCACGCGTGTTGCGACATATTGCAACAGACGGATTCCTTCTGCAGTGACTTGCATGCGGCTGCCTTCAATCTTCTTCAATGGAAGTGGCGCGTTGTCGGTCTTACCAAGTTCTTGGCGACGAATTTTCGCTTCGGGCATCCATTTCACCACAAGAGCGGCAATATCCACGAATGCGAACATTTCCACTTGTTGCGTTACTTCTTGTACTTCCTTCTCGAACACTTTTTGTCCAAGCGCTTGGTAGTACTCTGTCTCGCTCTTTGTCTCCACGTCTTTCATCAACACTTCGATTTGCATCGCGTTCATTGATTCATAGACTGCTTTTGCCTTTTCAGACATAAAGAACTTCGTGAGACGGCGTTTCAACGTACGCTCAAGCACCGTTTGCATTTGTGTTAATTGTTGTTGCAACGGTAACGCTGTATTCACGCTTTCGACGAGTTTTTGATAGTCTTTCATCGTAAATACGGCTTGCCCTTTAATCCCGAGCGCGCGGTATGGTAAGTCTTTGGCTGTTAAACCTTTGATATTGCGGTGTACAAGCGCAATCCACTCGCTGTCCGTCAAGTACACTTTTCGCGTTGGCACTTGGCTAAGCGTTGTTGTTTTATGCAAATACATTTTGCGATATAGCTCGATGGTATGTTGCGACAAGGTTTGTTGGTATAACTCACTTCCCGTTAAACTTGGGATGACGTGTGAGATATATTTGGCAAACAATTGGTTACGCGACAACAGGAGCATATCGCTCATACGCTTGTCTTTGCTTGGTACATCAAGTACGCAATGCGTTGTAGTAAAATCGTCGTCTTCCCACTTCCGGCACATCCATTCACGATGAACCAGTCTTTTGGATTTAAACGAATAATTTCATTTTGTTCTTTTTGAATCGTCGCCGTGATTCCTTCTAGGTGTCCGTCACGGTTTGTTGGTGCGCTTAAGGCATCCATCAATAATGATTCTTCATTTTCAATGTCATAAACAGATTTTAATTCACCCTTACGGATGACGATATCGCGTTTTAAGAAGGCTTGAGCGTTCTCGAAGCCATTTGGTGTTTCGTATTGAAGCTCTCCCAATGTTCCTTCGTAAAATAGGCTTGCGATTGGAGCACGCCAGTCATACACTTGCACATTGTCGTCTTCGTCAAAGAAAGTTGCAGGTCCGATGTACATCTTCTCAACTCTCTCGTCTTTTTCAAATTGAACGTCAATTCTTCCAAAGTATGGGGATTCCAATTGGTTTTCTAATTGTTGGATTCCATACTGAATGGTATCTTGTCTAGCGATATCCAGGTCGCGTTCTTGCAATCGGTTTTTCTCGATCGCCACTTTTTGTTCCATTAAGTCTTGCACGATTTCTAAGTGCTGCACTTCTTCTTGGAAACTCTGATTTTTCATGCGACTATTCTCCCTCCACTGGATACTCTTTTCATAAAAACAGGCTGAACCGTTGGTCCAGCCTGATTCTTCTTCTATGTACATACAGCACATAGCGAACATTACTTATAGCTGCTTCCTTCCGGACCTGACTCGATTCATAAGTTCGCTATTGCCATACGGCCTAACGGCACGTATTATTATACAAAACTTCTCCTTGAAAAGCAAGCAGATTTTTCTTGAAAAAGAAATAAACGGAAACGCTCCACATAGAGAGTGCTGAAGGGGCTATCCCATGGGGGTTGGTGCCAGGAATTAGAGGGGTGCTCCATACATAGTTCTCTCTTCTGAAAAGCGTACCCTTGCGGGTGTTGATTTCTTCGAATGCTTGCGGATTACTTCATAGTAGCTGTAACGTTGCATCGGTTCGAGCCTCTTCGAGTCTCTCGCCTTTAAAGCCTCAAAGGATGTGTACGGAATGAATTCCTACACCTCCTAATTCGCATTTAATGCATAACACGTTACTGCTACTATAGAATCCGCAAGCTTCTCCGAAATCAACGTGAAGAGAGTATACGTCTACTCCCTACCGCCAACGATGGGGTTTCGTGCTTCTCTATATGGTGTTTCTTTTTCAAGTGAATCTGCTTTTTCCAAAATCAATACGTGCCGAGGGATGGCAAAAGAGACACTAAAAAAGATAGTCTCTCCAGAAGGAAAAACTATCTAAGATGTTCGCTTATGCTTACCGGTTGTCGGCTTTTTTATTTTTCTTAGCATCCTCTGCTAGGTACATAATTGGGAGAAGGATAAAGATAAAATGAGTTGTGAGTGCAAGGATCAATGAACGGCCTATAAAAATATTTAGAACTAGCTGCATGACAAGGGCTAATGCATTGACGACGAGCGCTATAACCATTAGATCTTTTGTAAGTTGGTTTGTGTCTTGTTTTTTGATGTTGATTTTCATGTGAATTGCTCCTTAACTGTTTTCCTTGTCTTTATTAAATCATTTTAAAGAGTCGCGCAACAGGCACTTTTGTCATTGATTGTCATTACTAAAGTCACGGTTCGCTTGATTCCGAAGAAATCAGCCATAAAAAAACAGCAAACCAGATCGATTTGCTGTTTGTTCTCTAAAATAAGTTTATGCTTTGGATGGTTTTGATAAAAAGAATAGGTAAAGTCCAAAGGCTAATTTAATAAAGGCATCGATATAGGCGATGGTCACGAGAGAGCTTTGAGGAGAGAGATATCCGACCCCTGCATTGATCACGCATGCCAACCCTAGGAAAATCATTGATTTCCCATGAACGAAATAGTACGGGAAGAAATGAATTCCTGTTGCTAGGAGCGCGCCTAACCAGATGAGTCTCCAGTTTTCTGTTTCGAAGAATGGGCCACCTAATAACACTAATAAGATAAATAAAAGAATTACTGAGTATAAGGACACTTTTCGTTGGAAAGGTGTTGAAGGGCCATCCGAAAACTTATGAAGGACTTTTTTATTTAGATTGATGGAAAAGAAGCTCACCATATAGCCGATACTGAAGACCTGCATATTAATGATTTGTTCTCCACCTACAGCTGTCGCGAGTGCAATCACGAATGCGACTGCGATGAGCCATAAGCCACACGCCTTTTTGTAGTTGAATTCTAATGTTTCTCCTTTGTTATAACCTAAAAATGACATACGTATTCCTCCAGTTCACTTTGAAACTTTTAACGACATCCTCTATTCTACTCCTGTAAAAATCGGATTTCAATCGTCGCACTTTTGTCGAAGGTGAGAGACTTCGGCTCGAACCGGTGCAACGTTACAGCTATTATGAAGACGTCCGCAAGTTCCGCAGAAATCAAAAAAAAACAAAAAAGCACAACCTCGTAATCGAAATTGTGCTAGTCATTATTATAATAATGCTGTTAAAGCAGATGCTAGACCGAAGAAGATTCCTGGTGCGTTTGCAGCTGCTAGCGGGATGTCTCGGTCTGGCTTGAAGAGTCCATAGTACACCCATAATGAGCAGTTCAATGCGGCAACGAGTGGTTGAATGAAGTCTCCTTTGTTTCCAGCTAAGTTATTCATAATTTGCGGAATATATGCTACATACATCGCCACAGACATACATGTTGCAATCCACCCTAAGACTTGTGTTTGTTTTTCTGATAATTTCATACTATCTGCTCCTTTGGTTTTTAAACTATGTAAAATAATATATAAAATGTAAACAATTTTTCAAGAGTAGATAACCGTTTACAAGTATAAGTTTTTTTGTTAATACCGTTAAAAAGCACAGCTCCTACTCGGAAAGCTGTGCTTGTTTTCGTTGTTTATTGCGTTCGCGGAGGCCTTTGAAGAAGGTTTGCAAAAGGGCTTTGCATTCGTCTTCCAAGATGCCTTGCTCGACTTCGACTTGATGGTTGAACCGCTCATCTTGAAGAAGGTTCATAAAGGTGCCGGCTGTCCCTGCTTTTGGGTCGAAGGCGCCGAATGTCACCTTTTTGAGCCGTGCGAGAATCATTGCTCCGCTACACATCGGGCAAGGTTCCAAGGTCACGAAGAGTTCGCAGTCTTCGAGTCGCCAGCTTCCAAGGTGCTGGTTGGCTTGGCGAATCGCTTTAATTTCGGCGTGAAGGGTGGCGTCTTGTTCCTTTTCGCGTAAGTTGTGGCCACGACCGATGATTTCACCATTCAAGACGACAACCGCCCCGATCGGTACTTCCGCTTGGTCATAGGCTTTCTGCGCTTCCTTCAACGCTTCCCTCATAAAGAATTCTTTTTCCTGAAGTTCCATGTTCTTACTGATAGACGCGCTTTGTCACGACTAGACTATGCGGTCTCTCAAACTCCTTATCTAAGTAGTCTTGGTACGTCCCTGGGGAAATAAATCCACGGACGCTTAAAATATCGGTTCCTCTGCTCCGACAATCGTATCGGCTAGCAGTACGCAGTTAGTACTCATGACAAAATACGTCTTGAATTTTGAAGAGGTAAATTTATACAAGCGGCCATCTGCTTCTTGTTTTAGCTTGTAGGCATACATCGGTTCTTCTTTGTCGATTCCAGGACGCTTAGGTTTCACGGTTTTTGGTGGATCCCAAGGCACTGTCAGCGACATCAGTTTGGCGATTTCCTTATCGACAGCTGCGAGTTGTTCCGGAGACAAGGCGAGACCATATCCCAGTAAGGTCTTATGGTTTTCGCGTTTACAAAATTCAATGTATTTTTCACGGTCGGCACTAAAAAGAACCCCATCCCCCATCGCTCCAAAGAGGCGTTCTGAATTCGTATCGTAGTTCCCAAATGAAATAATGCGTCCCTTATAACAAATATCGACATGCCCGATTGCCCCAAATCCGTCTTTTGTGACGTGAATAAACATCTCCAAGTTTGGTTCGGCATTTTCTTTAGAACGGTCGTAAATTTCTGAGGCTGTTTCGCCTTCTCCAAGTTCCAACGCATCATTGATTTTTTGCAAAGTCACACGAGGAATAATCGCAGCCAGTACCAACGGCATCCCTCGACGCAAGCGTCTACGAAGGACTTTCTTTCCAACTTCGGCCTCGAAGAACCAGCCGTCACGAATGTTACTAGTCCCAAGCCCGATGAAATAAAGCGCAAGGAAGAACATTTGTAAGTTGCCGTCGCCCCCAAGAGCCAGTAAAGTCGCTACCCCGACAACTGAGAGCCAAATGGTATCAATGAGCAAGCGCAGTCGCGGACGGATACCGTCTTTGACATAAATATAGTACGTTACGCCACTAGTGGCCGCTTTCATCACTTCGTTAAGCCCCATCAAGATACTGACAATCGCAATCGGAAGCGAGATAAAAAAATTGATTTCCTGCTAAAAAAATCCGTAAAGGAAAAAAATTTAGCAACATTCAGCCATAATGGATCTTTTGCCGCCGCCTTACTAAACCAACGGAACAAGAAATTCCATAGTTCACGAGCCCATAAGAATGTTAAAAACAGACGTAACATCAATTCTGGGAAGCTTGGTCCGTAGATTAGGAGCAACACCCCAGCAATAAGGAATGCAATCCCTTCAATTAGGAGCTTTTTTTCCCTGTAATCCCTAGTTCACTAATTTTTCTTCATCAATTATACCTCCTACAGCTACCACTGAAGCAGACTTGTTCATGTTTCTCCACCCATTCTTTCACGAAACAGTAAATCACGGCAAAAATTGGTATGAAGAAAATCATTCCTACTAAACCAAAGAGATTTCCACCGATTAACGCAGCAGCAAGGGTTAGAATCGTTGGCAAACCAACGGAACTGCCGACAACCTTCGGATAGACGACATTTCCTTCCACTATTTGAACGATCATAAAGACGACAAGTGAAATGAGTGCTTGAATTGGGCTTTCTGTAAAGGTGAAAAGCATTCCAATTCCGCACGCCATAAACGGCCCGATATACGGAATGAATGAGAGTACTCCGGACAGCACCCCAACAAGTCCTGCATATGGCAACCCTACAAGAGAGTATCCAGCAAAAATCATAACCCTCAACGATTCCCGCCTCGATGATTTGACTCATCAAGAAACGGTCATACGTATCCACGATGACTTCCCCAACATAAGTAATGTGCTCGATTTTTATCTTTTGGCAAGACCACATTAAGAATGCGAAGCGTTAAACGTGCGAGCATTTCCTTACTTGCGAGAATATTAATCATGAAGAAAAATCCCCATAATTACAGAGAACACATTTGAGAAGAGCCCTGAAATATTCGTTGTAAATCCGCCAAGGAATGTAATGACAGACGATACGATATTGCTTTTGACTTAGTGAGTCGGTAATCTGACTCACTTCACTGGATTGCATTAATTTTTGAATGTTGTACAAAAATCCGCAACCACGAATAGTAAGTGATTTACACTATCGCCCAGTTGTGACACGGTTTTAGCAATCATCGGCGCAATAATCCAAATCAACAGCGAAATAATCAGAAGCAGAATCACAATAATGCTCAGGATTGCGACACTTCTACGCAGCTTTTGCGGGAAGTTTATCTTCTCAACACTTGTTCAATTCGCTTCATTGGCACGTTTAAAACAAATGCCAAAATCATCCCTAAAATAAGCGGGAACATCATCCCAATAAATTCGGAAATCCATGTGAGGATGGCGCTAAAATTCAAGACGACAAGTAACGAAACAGCCGCCAGAGCAATCATCACTGCCCAATCTTTTTCTAATCTTATCCATACTATAATTCCTTTTTTTAATTGTTCTAAGAGCGCATTGCATCCCAATGTCACATCACGGTACGTCGCATCAAAGTCTCCTGTATACCACGGATCGGCAATATCGCGCGGCACTCCTGCCACTTCTAACAAGCGAGCCACCGTCGCATCCGATTTCCATCGACAAAAGCGTGAATATTACGCACATTCGACGCATCCATTCCAAGAATGTAGTCTGCGTCCAGGTCCGTCGCATCCAACGTCCGTGACACAAGCCCTTTTGCGGAAATGCCGTGCTCCTCGAGTTTCTTCCGAGTGCCGTGATGCACCGCATTCCCATGCTCCCACGTACTTGTCGCAGCGGAATCAATCGTAATTTTATCTTCCAATCCTTCTTCATGAACCATTTTTCTAAATACAGCTTCTGCCATCGGCGAACGACAAATATTCCCCAAGCAGACGAATACAACCTTCATGCCCGTCCATCCTTTCAACTCTTTGCTTTCATTATAACAGACGAGCCAACCCCTTCGCAAAAAAATGTCTGTGAAGTGCTCGAACGAAATAACACAGCTGAAACATCCTACGAAATACAAAGACAAGATTCCTGCAAATCCTTGCGGATTTCTTTATAATCGCTGTAATGGGGCACCGGCTTGAGCCTACGTCTCAAGCACTTTCGAGATTCAAACGGACTCTAAAAGAGTCCGTAATTCACTTCGAATGCTATCCCCTGTTACTGCGATTATAAAATCCGCATGATTTTCCGTAATCTTGTCTGCACTCTTTATCCAATTTTTGCTAGCAGAATTTCGTTCGAATAAGCTCACACATCTTTGAAGGATTGCTCGTCTGTTACACTGCGAGAAACACTTGAACGCATGTTACGCCCCTTCATCACCGCACCTCTGCAGCGACTATGTTTTCTGCACCTAACTTCTCTTTTCTTCTCTCCCTTTCTTTCGAATGAAGGCAAAATCCATTTGAAATAAGGCACAAACACAGGGATAAAAAATAAACGGAATACCCTTCGGATTCTATAGCGGCAATAATAGCGATTGTAATCGATGTGAATTACTGACTCTGGAAATTTATTTCCTAGAGTCAGTTTGAAGCTCGATAGGGAGCGAGACCCTAGGCTCGCCCCGGTACAGCTATTATCGCAGCTATGAAGATATCCGAAGCGGTATGAAGTTTATTTTTTAGCCCCTTGGGCTATATTCTCTCTTCTTTTCAAATGGATTTTGCATCCTTCGAAAACAAAAAATGGTGGACAGCCGTCCACCATTTTTTCTATTCTACTGTAACCGATTTGGCCAAGTTACGCGGTTTATCCACGTCTAAGCCTTTGCCTAGAGAAGTGTAGTACGCGATTAATTGCGTTACCACTACAGATACGATTGGTGCTAATAAAATTGGCACCGCTGGAACGACGATATCGTCACCTTCTTGCTCAACACCTTCCATCGCGATTGTTGTTACGACAGCGCCACGAGCTTTCACTTCTTGGATATTTCCGCGAGTGTGGCTTGCTACTACTGGTTCGCTTAATAATGCGATAACTGGAGTGCCTTCTTCGATAAGGGCGATTGTTCCGTGTTTTAATTCCCCTGCGGCAAAGCTTTCAGTTTGCACGTATGAGATTTCTTTTAATTTCAACGCTGCTTCCATCGCTACATAGTAGTCTAAGTGACGACCGATGTAGAAAGCATTGCGAGTTTCTAATAAGCGCTCTTTGACTAAGTCTTGAACGGCTTGTTTGTCTGATAATACGCTCTCGATTGAAGCGGCAACGACACTAAGTCGTGCTTCATGTCGAATGGAGCTTCTAAGCCTTTAGAAGCGCGTAATGCGTCTGCTAAAACAGCCATTACTGCGATTTGTGCAGTGTAAGCTTTTGTTGAAGCTACGGCAATTTCAGGACCTGCATGTAATAGTAAAGTATAGCTTGCTTCACGAGAAAGAGTTGACCCTTTCACGTTTGTGATTGTTAATGATGGGAAGTTTTGCTCGTTTACTTTTACTAATGCTTGACGGCTGTCCGCTGTTTCTCCACTTTGTGATAAGAAAATGAAGAATGGTTTTTGTGATAATAATGGTTGGTGGTATGCAAATTCGCTTGCTAAGTGAACTTCTACTGGGATTCCAGCAAGTTGTTCTAATAATGCTTTCCCAACCCATCCTGCATGGTAGCTTGTTCCGCAGGCAATCACGTAAATGCGGTCGCTTGCTAAAATGCTATCTTGGATTTCTTTATCCACTTGTAATTGACCATTTTCGTCTTGGTAGTTTTGGATGATTTTACGTAATACGGCTGGTTGCTCATCCATTTCTTTAAGCATGTAGTGAGCGTAAGCCCCTTTTTCTAAATCGTCTGCATCTAATTCTGCAACGAATGGTGCACGTTCTACTGGTTCACCTTCGATTGTTTCGATTTCTACAGAGTCCGCAGTTAAAGTGATTAACTCTTCGTCTTTGATTTCGATGTAACGGTCTGTTTCAGCGATTGTTGCCATTGCGTCTGAACAGATTACGTTGAAGCCTTCGCCAACCCCTACTAATAATGGGCTCTTATGTTTTGCTGCGTAAAGAACGCCTGGTTTTTCGCTGTCTAATAAACCGAATGCGAATGATCCGCGGATTTCTTTTAACGCGCGACGGAAAGCTTCTTTCCCTGATAAGTTTTCTTTATTTGCAAAGTATTCTACTAAGTTTACGGCAACTTCTGTATCTGTTTGAGATTTGAAATCAACGTCACTTAAGAATTCTTTTTTCAATTCGTCATAGTTTTCAATAACGCCGTTGTGCACTAATGTGAAACGACCTGATTGTGATTGGTGAGGGTGAGCGTTGTTTTCTGTCGCTGGTCCGTGTGTTGCCCAACGAGTGTGCCCAATCCCTGCAAATGCTGGAATTTCTTCATCCACTGCATCACGAAGATTTTGAATACGTCCAACACGTTTTACTAATTGTGTTGATCCATCTTCGTCCATAATAAATAATCCTGCTGAGTCATATCCACGATACTCAAGCTTTCTAATCCGTTTAACACTACAGTTTGAATTCTGTCGTGTCCAATACATCCTACGATTCCGCACATAATTTTTAACTCCTTTTATAAGAGGTCCTAATTGGCGCCTCTTCTTATTGTAATTTTTGATTATGTTTCTGGTGCCGTTTCAATTTTGTCATTCCCTTGCGAAAATGGTTTGTATGAAACTGTAGACTGCACTGCCTTGAGTCATCCGCCGAGTATTTCGATAAACTCATTCCTCGTCACCTGTTTTTCAACAGGCCTGGCGCTATCCTTGTCGCTTCCTTCCAAAGCTTTCATAAATTTTCAGAAACATTTACATCATACCCGATGACCACTCCAAAAACAACTAATTTTCCTTTTTCCTAACCTTTTCCATACCAAAACTTAACGCCACCCCTCCTCAAACCGCACTACCATCGCATTCCTAGGCACCAATCTCTTAAGAACCACTTTGCTAAACTTTCCTAATTCTTCAACAGTAAACTTCCGAAACTTTTGTGTTTTTATCTCCCTGCACAAATGAAATTGTCAGCCATGAAACGCACACACCCTGTCCTATCCCTCTCCCTCTCTCTCTCTCCCTCTCCCTCTCAAAAAGAATACCAGTTTGTCGTGAGTGGTGAAAGGCACACATGATGTTCATTTTCTTTTTAGCTCAACTATTCATTCAAAAATAGCTATTAACCGGGTTTTGGATTCTATAATAGCAATTATAGCGAGTGTACTCGAAACGAATTACTGCCTCTGGGGATTTTATTCCCTAGAGGCAGTTTGAGAGTCGAGAGGAACTGAGACCTTAGGCTCAGTCCGGTACAGCTATTATCGCTATTATGAAGATATCCAAAAACCTTCGGTTAATAGCTATATTTATGAAATTGAATAGTTTGGAGCTTCTTTAGTGATCTGAACATCATGCGGATGGCTTTCTCTTAGACCCGCACCACTCATACGCACAAACTGTGTATTCTCGCGAAGCTCTTCTAAATTATGCGCCCCCACATACCCCATACCAGAGCGCAACCCTCCAACCATTTGGAAGATAATATCCGCTGCAGAACCTTTGTAGGCTACACGCCCTTCGATTCCTTCTGGCACGCGTTTGTTGGCTTCGTTTCGCTTGGAAGTAACGGTCGCCTGAACCATTTTCCATCGCTGCTAGACTTCCCATTCCGCGGTATGTCTTGAAGCGACGTCCTTGGAAGATTTCGAATTCACCTGGAGATTCATCTGTTCCGGCAAGCATGCTTCCTAACATGACCACATGTCCACCTGCTGCGATAGCTTTGGCGATATCTCCTGAGTACTTAATCCCGCCGTCTGCGATGATCGCTTTGCCAAATTCTTTCGCAACCGTTGCGGCATCGTAAATCGCTGTGATTTGCGGAACCCCTACACCGGCAACGACACGTGTTGTACAGATAGAACCAGGTCCGATTCCGACTTTAACAACGTCCACACCTGTTTCAAATAAGGCACGTGTTCCTTCCCCTGTCGCTACGTTTCCGGCAATCAATGTTGCATCTGGGAATGTTTCGCGAATTTCTTTAATTTTGCGGATTACGCCGGCACTATGACCATGCGCAGTGTCGATCACGATGGCGTCCGCACCTGCGTCTAGCAATGCTTTAGCACGTTCGAATGTATCTGAAGTAATTCCAACCGCTGCGGCCACGAGTAAACGTCCGTGTTCGTCTTTAGCGGCATTCGGGAATTCAATCACTTTCTCGATGTCTTTAATCGTAATTAAACCAGCGAGGCAGCCGTTGTCGTCTACTAAAGGAAGTTTTTCAATTTTATGTTTTTGAAGAATCGCTTCGGCATCTTTAAGGGATGTGCCGACTGGAGCTGTTACGAGGTCTTCTTTTGTCATTACTTCGTCAATTAAAATGGAATAATCTGAGATAAAACGTAAGTCACGGTTTGTCAAAATCCCAACGAGATGACGTGTTTCTAGGTCGTCTACGATTGGAACACCGCTAATACGGTATTTTGCCATGAGGTCTTCGGCATCTTGTACTTTATGGGAAGGTGTTAAGAAAAATGGATTGATGATAACGCCACTTTCTGAACGTTTTACTTTATGAACTTCTTCTGCTTGTTCTGCGATTGACATGTTTTTATGAATGACGCCTAATCCACCTTGACGCGCAATCGCAATCGCCATTGTTGAATCAGTAACGGTATCCATACTTGCACTCATTAAAGGAATATTGAGACGAATATTTTTGGCTAATTGCACGCGTAAATCCACGTCATTTGGCAAGACATGACTCTCCGCTGGAATTAGTAAAACATCATCGAATGTGTACCCTTCTTTTTGAAATTTTGTTTCCCATTTTGACATAGCTCAAACCTCCAGTGATTGAATTTATTAACGAATAATATACCACTTTTTAAAAGAAAAAAAGCAAGCTTTTTCTATAGAAAAACCTGTTAATTCATGGAAGTTTCATCTTTCATTGTTCGTTTTTTTAAAATTAATAATAAAAAAATTTTTAAAAAGCCTGTTTTTCCTTGCCTGAATCGTGATAGACTTAAAAGGATAAAGGAAAGGTGATTAATTATGAAAAAAGAACTTATGACTACGCTAGTACTGAGCCTACTTCTCTTTGGTTGTTCTAACAAAACTACATCCTCCGAGACCACTTCTAAATCCTCTCAAGCTACTACACAAACTGTTACAACTCAAAGCACTACATCAACAACTGTCGCAACAACACAAAACAATCCTACTCCTAACGGAATGGCGGATACGTCTCTTGGTTTAGATATTGTCGTAAATAAAAAACATGCACTTCCAGCTGATTATGCACCTGGAGAGAATCCTACAGCAGTTGCACAACTCAAAAAACTCATTCACAAAATGCAAGAATTAGGATATCCTATTAACAACTCATATAGTGGATATCGTTCTTATGAGTATCAAACAAAGCTATATAATAACTACGTCGCTCAAGAAGGTAAAAAAGCCGCAGATACTTACTCAGCTCGCCCTGGGTATAGCGAGCACCAAACTGGGCTTGCCTTCGATATCCTCGATTCATCTGGTAATTTACTAGAAGGTGACCAGTATAAAGACGCTATCCATTGGCTTCATACGCACGCCCACGAATATGGTTTCATCGTTCGCTTCCAAGAAGGAAAAGAAGCTATTACTGGGTATATCCCTGAAGCATGGCACTTGCGTTATGTAGGAGACAGGGCAACGGATATTTATAACTCAGGCCTTTCTCTCGAAGAATACTTTGGAGTTCCTGGCGGGGATTATGAATAGGATACGAGGCAGAAAGACAGACGCAAAAAACGGATTCACAGTGTGAGTCCGTTTTGCTTCGTAGTCTTTCGCCCGCACAGTTTATTAGACTTTCTTGAATCACGAGTGCTGAAAAGAAAGTCAATAAACCACTGCGAAGAACGCTCAGGACTGAATCACTGGGCTGATATGCCGCAAGGGACTTTGAAAAAGTCGTGCGGACATATCAGGAAGTGGACGTCAGTCCTGTGAGCCCGAGTTCAACTACACGGAATAATCGCAAAAACAACAAAAGCTACCTTGTTTTTCTACAAGGTAGCTTCTTTTAATACACTTCATAATTTGTAATCAGCTGAAACAAAAATAAAAAGCAAGGTGAATTCACCTTGCTTTTTATTTTATTATTGAATATACGTCAAACTCTTACCAATAATGAACGTTGTGGTCACATTATGTAACACCGCTAATAGACTAGGAGAAACAATATCAATCAAACCTAATCCCATTAAGAACGAATTAATACCTACTGTATGTTTTAAATTGGCATCTAATTGGCGATTCAGTTGTTCGGTTATATTTTTCCAAAACCTCTAATCCCGTTAATTGTTCATTTAAGAATAAGATATCGCTGGCTTGACGAGCAATATCTGAAGCACCTGCCATAACAATACCAACATTTGCAAGAGAGAGTGCGACAGAATCATTAATTCCGTCTCCAATCATCAAAACATGATGACCTTCCTCTTGAAGCTGCTCAATTACTTGATGCTTTTGTTCTGGCTTCACTTGTGTATAAACTCTGTCAAATGGAATCAGCGAGCAAATTGTTTCTGTACGTTTTTGTGTATCCCCTGTAAGAAGTACAATCTGTTTTCCTTTTTCTTTTTAACTCTTTCAATAATACAATTGCTTCTCCTCTTAACGGAGTATCAATAAGGAAAATGGCAATTAATTTTTCCGTCATAACTTAAATAAAGTAAGTTATATTTTTTTGGCTATATTCTTCAATCACTGCTTTTTTTGCTCATTGGAAATAGTCGTCTTCTCATCTTCTAATAATTCCAAACTTCCGATGACGACTCTTTTTCCATCAATCGATGATACGATTCCTTTTTGAAGCTACGTGAGTTAATTTCCCATGCATTTCCTCATGTTCAATCCCCTCATCTTCTGCCTTCTTAACAACAGCCGTCGCAATCGGATGGTAAAAATGTTCCTCCAAACAAGCTGCAATTCGTAAAACTTCCGCATCATCATATCCTTCATACGCAATAATTCGTTGAATTTTTTTGGAACTCCAGTTGTCAATGTTCCTGTTTTATCAAAAACAAAAGTATCAACTTGTGCATATTCATCTAAAGAATTAGATCCTTTAATGACAATCCCCTGATTAGAAGCTGCTTTAATGGCTGTTAAATAAGTAGCTGGTGAAGATAATTTCAACGCACATGAATAATCCACTAATAGGAAAGTGAGTGCTTTAGAGACTGAGCGTGTGAATAAATAAGTCAGCGCCATCCCGATGAAATTATATTTCACTAATCCGTCAGCTTTTTCCATTAATTGCTTTTGCTGTTTCGATTGATGAAATTCACTCGATTTAATCAGCTGAACAATTTGCTGCAAGCGTAAGTTTTGTTGCTTATTCGTCACTTCTACTAATAGTTCGCCATGCTCTACAACTGTATTAGCGTAAACCATATCCCCATTCTTCTTAGCGACAGGGAAAGACTCACCTGTTAATGAACTTTCATTTAAGTAGCCTCTTCCATTGACAACTATTCCGTCAAAGTAAATTTCTTGACCTTCTGCGGCTACAAAAACATCTCCGACTTCAACCTGATCGCTCATTTTTTTGAAGCGCTCGCCTTCTTTTTTTCAATCCATATTTCATAAATATTATTTGTTAAGTTTTTTTCTCGAGCTCTTCAATCGATTTCTTTTGGGACCAGTCATCTAAATCGTCTCCTAAATTTAATAGGAACATAATCATATCAGCAGTTTTATGGTCTCCCATCGCTGCAGAAGTCGCTATAGCCACAAAATCGAGTAAACTCATAGAAAGTTTTTTCTCGCAAATTGATTGGAAAGCAGCCTTTCCAAACTTCACCATTTTCATAAGTATCCATCCCATACGAATAGGTGTTGGAAGAAGGACTTTTGAAAGCATTCTTCTATAGAGATGCGTTGAAATAATATCATATGGTGAAGAAGCTACTAGCCACTGGACTTCTTTTTGTTTTTCAATTACGTTCTCCATTTGAATCAAAGATAAAAACCTTTGAACTTGTTGAACTTTCCCTTGAGTAAAATAAACTCCTACATGTTTTAAATCTTTATAAAAGTGCAGTTTTTCAATACCTGGGACTGTGCAAGCTAGTTCCTCTAAATACATTTGGACTGGATGTGGACATGTAAAAGGGAGCTCTAAACGTACTCTAGAGTTTGATTGATGTTTAATAATAAACTTCATTATTTTTTTCACTAGTTTCTACTACTAATTGTGCATTTTTTTCTTCAGCATATAAGTCTTTTGCTTCTTCTAAGACATCATCTGCATGTTGTTTTACAGTAGAAACAGTTGCGTCAATACCATCTTTTTAATTTATAAGAAGTAGCGACCGCTTTGGCATATACATGCTTTGCGTCTTTGCTCGCTAATAGTTTTTAATCCTAACGATCCAAATAAAACTCCTCCCGCAAATACACTTGATTTTTTTAGCAAATTTTTCCTAAACTAATAAGTTCTTTAATCATTATGATTACCTCCATTTTTTTCTAATTAGAATTATTCAATTCTTATTATAGTATACAGATTTAAACTCCGACTTTCAATAATGAAAAAAACTTAAGATTCTCTTGCTCTCTTTTGCCTTTCTAACTAAAAAGCTACCTTGTTTTTTTCTACAAGGTAGCTTATTTTTCTCTAACCAAAAAGAATGCCTGTGGTAATTTTTTTCCTCAGCATTTCCAATAAAAACATTTTTCCATGTGCAAATAGAACATTGACAGGATTCCACGCTTTTTATTTGTTGATAACACTTTTGAGCTGTTTCCTTATTAAAAAAAGAATGTCATTCTTAAATCTCTTGGAGTATGCCCTTTTGGATATGTATTATCCCCGATTTTAAACAAGAAACGATGCAAACATGAACACTCTTCTCCAACTTCAATATTCTCAATTAAGTCCGTTAGAATTAACGTTTTACTCTTTTTTGTGGAAAAAAATACTGACTCTTCTATAACGGCACTTCCTTCAAACGGAAGATAATCAATTTCATCTAGCCAACTAATGTCGATTGTTTTATCTAATATTGTATAACTTTCAATGGATTGGAAGTTGTCAAAAATTTTCTCCAATCCTTTTGTCGCCCAAAGTTTCGCATCCGGATAGGCTTGACTCCACTCTTCCATATATACATAATGCAATTTATTTGGAGCAACTATATGCTTCACATGCCCCAGCTCATCAATTTCACTTCGCAACTGCGGTGTTAAATGAATAGGAGAATGAATCCATAAGTCATTATTTTCCAATCGCACCACTGTCATTCGAGTGCTAAATGGTACTTGAGTAATTTTAAAATTCATCTCAACAATTTCACCATCAACAATCCAGATATCCTCATCGATAGCCTTCAGCGTATACAATGGCTCGTATAATTTCACTGAACATTTCATATAAATTCACCAATTTTTATAGACTAATACACTTCATAATTTGTAATCAGCGGGGAGTTTTTCTTTAGGAGTTTTTGGAGACGTTTATGGTATTGCGCAGGGAAGACCATATTTTTGGCACGCAACGCTCTTTCACGCAACACTTTTGCCACGTGATCCGCGAAGCTAAGACAGTTTCTCGTCCAACCATTATACGTCATGAACTTCGAACGATTGAATTTATAGAACACGGTGTCCATCTGTTGCGCCATGAAATACACATACATCTCTTCAAAGCGGTCAAAGGTCGGATTATAGTACACCGCCTCGCTCGTTGGTTGCCACTGTGTTGTCGGCTCTAAAATCTTATTCAAGTACGCATGAATCTTATCCATCTGTTCATCCGTTACAGCAATCGTATAAATATGCAACGCTTTTTGGTAGTGGTTTTTACAAAAGAGCATATACTCCTCGCGCGGCGCTTTAATCAGAACGCCTTCTGCAATCCAGCCCCCAAGCTTCAAGTCGCGCTCATCGTAGTTCCCATAAGAGTAAACGTAGCCATCGATACATAAATCCACATGCCCAAGAGGTCCATTCCCACGCTCAGCCACATGCACAAAAATCTCAAAGCGACTCTTGGCGGTCGGCGGGTATGCAATTGGATAAGGGACAAACGGGTCCGGCATATTCACTTTCGGGAATGAGCGTAGTACTTTTCGTACAACCTTCTCCATTAATTTCTTCTCTGTCATCACAAACTCCTCAAACTTTCAATAGGATTATTGTAGCATAAATTCACACTGCATTCAGTTACTTTTTAGAAAAATTGCACCCTTCCTTTATTTCCATTATAATAACAACACAAAGAACATTGAGGATAGAACAGGCAGCTATCGCACCCTTGTGGTCTGAAAGAGATGTGGAAAGGTCACTCCACCAATGTTCACTTTGATAAAGCGGTCTTCGGACTGCTTTTTTTATTTTATACAACAAAAACCTCCCGTCAGAAACGGGAGGAAAAAAGGATAGAGTTTTATTTACTTGGGAGTAAATAATTCTTATTTGGGATACAATTACTATAACCAAGTTTTATGAAGAAATTGTGACGTTTAATCCCAATTTTCTAGAAATTTAATACCCTAAAGATGCATGCATACCGGCAACGTAACCCGTTACAAAGGCTGCGGTGATATTGTACCCACCTGTGTACCCGTGGATGTCTAACAGCTCTCCGCAGAAATACAATCCTTGGGTTAATTTTGACTCTAAGGTTTTCGGGTTCACTTCTTTCAAATGAACGCCTCCACCTGTCACAAACCCCTTCTCAATCGGCAATGAGCCATTGACCGTAAAGCGGAAATTCGTCAGAGCTTCTTTAATCTGTGCCCAGTTGGTTTCGCTCAGACGATTGACCGCTGTTTGGTCGCTAATCCCCACTCTTGCTAGTAAAAATTCTATATAACGTTCAGGAAGTAACCCTTTCAAATGATTTTTAATGGATTTTAGAGGTGCATCCTCCACAAATGAACGAAATTGCGCATCGAGTTCGCCATCGCTCATGTCCGGCAATGAGTTAAGACTCATCACGACTTCCTTCTTGCCTTCTTTCTCCTGCACTTGATGCACGAAGCTTGAACAACGTAAGACGGCTGGACCGCTCACTCCAAAATGCGTAAAAATCATATCCATCTGATGCGTCACAACAGGCTTCCCTTTGCCATTTAAGACACTAAGCGCCACATTGCGAAGCGACAACGCACGAAGTTCGCCCTTCTTGATGAACTCCTCGCCACTCGTTAGCGGAACTTCTGTTGCAAAGAGCGGTGTAATCGTATGACCCGCTACTTTCGCGATGCCATACCCGTCTCCTGTCGAACCCGTCTTTGGATAAGATTTCCCACCAGTCGCTAGAATCACCGCATCGGCTTCAAGCTGCTCGCCATTATCCAACTCCACCACTCGCACAGCTCCATCGCTCACACGAATCGTCTTTACTTTCACATTCGTACGCACCTGCACGCCTAATTTCTTAATCTCCTGAATAAACGTCTCCAGAATCGTCTTGGCCGAATCTGTCATAGGAAACATTCTTCCGTGATCTTCTTCCTTCAAGCGCACGCCGCGGCTCTCGAAGAACTGAATAATATCCTGATTATCAAATTGAGAAAAAGCACTATATAAGAAGCGTCCATTTCCCGGGATGTGCTTCACGATTTCTTCCGGGGTACGACGGTTCGTCACATTACAACGCGTTCCACCCGTATGCAATAATTTCTTTCCAAGGGTTGGATTCTTCTCAAGCAACACGACTTCAGCACCATGCATCGCCGCGCTAACCGATGCCATTAACCCGCTCGTTCCTCCACCAATAACAATAACTTTCATACTTGCCTCCAATTTTCTTTGTCCCAATCATTATAAAGCATGCAAAATAAAAAAGCCTAGAGAAACTCTCTAAGCTTAAGATTACCTATGATTCTTTAAAGTCTTTCAAGCAGACCGCATAGCCAATACCGCTCACAATCGATAGAATTCCACCGATCCATATTGCTGGAAGAATAATAATCAAGGGGTCTCCTCCAGAAAAAATTGAATCTACCAACCACAGGATTCCCTCACCAAGAAAAGGAATTCTAAGTAAAACGGCTATAAAGATTGGGATACAGCCGATAGCCCCTGCTACGACAAACGTATTTGCTACGAATGTAGAGACTCTGTCATCGCCTTTATAGTAAAGTTTACTCTTCAAAGCCACACAGAAAATCACCACATACGTACACAGTATTAGAATTGCTATGTAACCCATCGCCGAGCCATTTGCTCCAATCCCTGCTGCGATTAGCCCTAAGGGAGACACCATTAAAAACGCCCCTCCAATAATGCCCACAAAAGCACTCCATATTGCCCATTTTTTACTTTGCATGTTCTTGTCTCCTTTAAGTCTTCAGTTTTCAAATGTTCTTAGTAAAACCCACAAAATGAGCTTTTTCCCACCATTATTCATTAAAGTTCTTCAAGCAAGAAGCGTATCCGAGTCCACTAATAATGGACAGCACCCCAACGACTACGATAGGCGGAAAGAGAATCAGAAAAATATCCACTTCTTCCTCAACCAAATCAAAGAATTGAAGTATGACTTGATCTAAGAAGAGAACTTTACTGAGTATCACGATAAGAATTGGTGCACACCCTAAAATCCCTGCCAGTAAAAACAAGTTCGAGGCCCACTTCTTCACTCGTGAATCTCCTTTATAGTAAATAGCACTTTTAAGAGCAACTACGAAGATGGTCACATAAGTAGCCACAATCAATAAGGTTGCTACCGTAAATAAGAACCCATCTGCTCCAAGCCCTGCCGCAAATAATACAACAGTAGCTACTAGCAAAAGTGCTCCTCCCTTAATGCCGACATTAGCACATCGTACCGCCCATGTTACCTCTTCCATCTTACACCTCTTTCTTAGTCCTAATCTTTAAATTTCCTTAGACAAATCGCATAATAAATGCCCCAGACTACGGATAGAATCGCTGACACTATCATTAGCATGAGCGCACGTTGAAAGCCATCTTTTCCGTCGAATAACGCGTCCATTATCCAATCACCGAATCCGCTGATGATCGGAACATTTGCTAAACCTATCAGTAAGCTTATAACGAAACCTACCCCGCTTGAGGCTACAAATAGATTGGCAATCACCTGATTCACACGTTCATCCTTTTTATAATAGCGCGCACTTTTCAATGCTACGAAAAAGATAATGGCAAATGTCGCGACTAATAAAGCAAGGGATATCAGTGCCCCCGAACGACTAGCGCCAATCCCAGCCGCAATTAATGTAAGTAGGAAAAAGAGCGTTAAAGGCCCTCCTACAATCCCAACAAACGCACTGATTTTGGCCCATCTTTTCTGAGTCATATTCGCATCTCCTTTAACGATCGAAATTCGTTAACGCCCTCAAATAAAAAACACCGCTAACGATAAACAATACCCCTGCTAACCAGGGTAACAATAAATAACTGAGCGCATAAAAATCACTCGCCCACTCCCAGCTAAAAAGAAGTGTCTCTAACCATCTCCACTCCATGATCATTCGTGAGAAATAAAATAGTACGATGAGGCCTCCTGAAGCTAAAAAGAGTTTTGGCACCCATCTTTTAATCCGAGCATCTCCACTATAATAGTGGAATGCTTTTATTCCTAAAGCGATGACCAATAGATTGATGATTCCTAAAATAATCACTGCTTCGTAATGTTGAGGTTGCCGTGGACGTCTAAGGATGACGATGAGTACAGGCGCTAAAATCGCCACCGTACCCCAAACAATACCGACAACGCCACAAATTTTCGCTAATGTCTTATTCTTCATGGATCTTGCTCCTTTGAATTTCAAACAACGGTTAACGGTCAAATCGATTTAACGAAATTAAATATCCAGCTCCAGAAATCAAGCCCAATAGTCCAGAAACTCCACCTGTGATAATGAGAATGGAACCCATCCCACCGATTTGAAGCGTCACATCATTGATACCCGTTAACCCTGGAATATAGGACAGGAGAACCGGCAGCGTCGCAATAACTCCTAAACTTGCTGCCAGTAAAAAGATTTTCGTAATCCAGTACGGTACTTCGCCCGTCTTTTTATAATAGCGATGACTAATTCTAGCAACAATAAACATCACCCAAATAAACGCAACGAGATAAATAAACATTGTCTGCGTTTGGTGCAGAATCTGAAGTGTTTCTTCTGAAGGTGCGGTAAATGGAAAAACCATACTAAAAATGACAATCGAAAAAATATTCGGCAAGATATAAGACGGCGCCACAAATATGAGTCCACCCCATACAATTCCTAGTATTCCGCTTAACAGCGCCCATAGTTTTGATTTTTTTGGTTGTTCTACAGCCTGCACTCACAACGCCTCTTTTCTTCTTGTTTTCTTTATTTTATCACAACCGCTCGTCCCGTAGAAGAAAATCCCCAACAAAAAACACTTGCGCCACCGGACGCAAGTGCTCAATCCATTTATCCTTTTACAGCAATCGCTTGGATTTCCACAAGAGCATTCTTTGGTAAGGCTGCTGCTTGGAACGCCATACGCGCTGGATAAGGAGCCACAAAATACTCTCCATACACTTCATTCATGTTCGCAAAGTCGTTGATGTCTGCTAGGAGCACGGTTGTCGACACGACCGCATCCATTCCGACCCCTGCACTTTCTAAAATCGCACGGATATTTCAATGATTGATGGGTTTGGCTAGCGATATCACTTCCTGAAAACTCCCCTGTTTCAGGACCGATTGGCAACTGTCCAGACACGACAATCGTTTCTCCTGTGTAGGCTACTCCTTGTGAGTAAGGTCCGATTGCTTTTGGAGCCTGTTCTGTTTGAATTATTTTCTTTGTCATGGAAATCCTCCTAGTCTAATGGTGGCACAGTGTCCACGAATACATATTTTTTCATACGGACAAATGCTTCTACAAGACGTGCGTACGGCAACGCAAGATTGATACGGATACATCCTTCGCCGAAGAACATCTTGCCGTCTTGCCAAGCCACACCGACATCCCAGCCGCGTTTTTCGAGCTGTTCCAGCGTCAGATTGTGTTTTTTCAAGAACGGTGAACAATCGATAAAGAGCATATACGTGCCTTCAGGTTTGGTGACTTCCACGCCGTCAAATTCACGGTGAATAAAGTTGCATGCATAGTCCGCATTCTTCTCGATTACCTCACGCAACTCTTCCAGCCACTCGTATCCTTCTTCTTGATACGCCCCGATTAACGCATGCATCGACATCACATTCATCGCGTTATAATGCGGCTTCATCCCTTTGGATTCCACGCGGTCTCTTAACGCATCATTGTATATCACATGATAACTACCCACGAGGCCCGCCAGGTTAAACGTCTTACTTGGCGCATACATGGCTACTGTGCGATTCTTCGCATCTTCTGAAATCGACTGCGTTGGGATATGCTTATGGCCTTTAAAAATAATATCCGACCAAATTTCATCCGACACGACAATCACATCGTACTTACGGTAAATCTCCATCGCGCGTTCGATTTCTTCTTTCTCCCATACACGACCACTCGGGTTATGCGGTGAACAGAAAATAGCCACATGAATCTTATGCGCTTTGATTTTTCGTTCCATATCCTCAAAGTCCATACGATAAACGCCCTGTTCATCTTTCACAAGCGGGCTATGCACGGCCTTCAATCCATTATCGTTTAATGACTGCGTAAACCCGACATAGGTTGGACTATGCACTAAAACCGCATCCCCTGGCGCAGCGTATGATGTTAAAGTCGATACGACTCCCCCAAGCACACCATTTTCATGACCGATATGCTTGCGCGTTAAACCAGTCACTTGATGGTGGCGCGCATGCCACTGAATAATGTTCTCGTAGTACTCTTTAGAAGGCATGAAGTACCCGAAAATCGGATGTCCCAATCGTTTTTGCATTGCCGAAATCACCGTCGGCACCGTTGGAAAACTCATGTCCGCGATCCACATCGGAATCACATCGAAGCCTTTCTTCGGTCTATCTGGCGACTTCCCTGGAATCAACCCCAGCCCATCCACAGCCAGTGCGTCCATTCCACGTCTGTCATATTCCGTTGTAAAATCAAATTTCATCCGCAAAACCTCCTTGAATCTCCCCACCATTATACACCGTCCCCCGCCTCCACTCAACGCCCGCCGCGAACTCAGCCTGGTTCCTGCACCCCACAAAATCATGATTCTCGATGAAAAAGTCATCCTAGGTTAGCGTTGCAAAAAAATCCTTGAACTCTATAGTCATAGAAATGGGAGCAAGACAGAAAAAACTAGTTTCTTCGTTGTCTTGCCCCCGCAAAGACAAATAGGATTGACCTAGCCTAAAAAGGCGAAGGTCAATCCATTTGTCTACTGCGTCTAACTCTATGCAGTTGTTTCATAATGTTCACCAGGCCGGTGCAGTTGTTTCTATCACTTATTAAATACTAGTCCCGATTCTTGCCAAAGATGAAGTGTGGACTCCGCAAAACGATATCACGTGATAACTGCGCATCACAAAATAGGTTAAAAAACGAAGCCTCCCTAGGACTCTATAGTATGAACAATAGAGAGATGCAACCGATGTGAATTACTGCCACTAGAAATTTATTTCTAAGTGGCAGTTTGAAGCTCGGTAGGAGCCAAGACGTAGGCTTGACCCGGTGCCTCTATTGTCAATACTATGAAGACGTCCTAGGGAGACGCAGTTTTAACCTATTTTCTCATCGCTGAAATCACACGATAGCCTTTTTGTGCGATAAAGTCCGCCACTTCATCGGGCTCAGTAGAGTCCACATGAAGCACCACTTGCACTTTCCCATCGCGGTGATACACAGAAATCGTCGAAACGTTCACGTTGTTTTCGCGTAACACATTTGAAATTTCTTCCAGAGGACCTGGTTTGTCCTCATTGATTTCAATGAATAAACGAGAACCCGGAGTGTTGTATCCAGAAATTTCGATAAAGGCATCGAAAATATCTTTGTCGGTAATAATCCCTTCCACGTGTCCACGTGCATCTACGACTGGCAGAACGCCGACTTTTTGTTGACGCATCAGAGACGCCGCTTCTTCTAATAATGTATGAGCCTTCACTGTTAAGACTTGCTTTTGCATAATTTCGCTTGCAGCCGTCTTGTTTAATAAGTAGTTCAACTCATGCATCGATAGGCTTGTCGCCATTGAAGGTGAGTGCCCTGCCACTAGTTCCTCTGTGAGTAAGCCGACTAATTTCCCATCTTCCACAACTGGCAAGCGGTGAATGTCGTGCTCCTTCATTAAATCTAGAGCTTTCATCACCGTTGTTTCAGGCGTTACTGTAATAACGTTGGTTGACATATAATCTTTAACTTCCATGATTACCCTCCTAGATATGCTTTCTGAATTTCATCACTTTCTAACAACTCTTGTCCTGTACCGCTAAGGACCACTGATCCAGTTTCTAGTACATACGCACGATTTGAAATCGACAATGCCATTTTCGCATTTTGCTCGATTAGTAAAACTGTTGTCCCTGTCTTTTGGATTTCTTGAATGATTTTGAAAATCTCGCGGATAAAGATTGGCGCTAATCCCATTGAAGGTTCATCCAACAATAATAGTTTTGGACGGCTCATTAACGCACGGCCCATCGCTAACATTTGTTGTTCCCCACCAGAGAGTGTTTGTGCATCTTGGTCTTTACGTTCTTTCAAGATTGGGAAACGCTCGAAGACGGCTTCCATATCTTTTTGAATTTCTTCTTTATCCTGGCGTAGAAATGCCCCTAGTTCAAGGTTTTCTTTTACCGTTAATCCTGGGAATACGTGACGACCTTCTGGCACTTGCACGAGCCCTTTCTCAACGATTTTCTTCGCAGATGTCGAAGCGATATTCTCACCTAAGTAGACGATTTCGCCTTCTGAAGGATGGATGAGACCTGATAAAGTCTTCAAGATGGTTGACTTTCCGGCACCGTTTGCCCCGATTAGAGACACGATTTCCCCTTCGTTCACTTTAAAATCCACATTACGTACGGCTTGAATCATTCCGTAATGAACTGATAAATTTTTAACTTCTAACATCTACTCACCTCCTAAGTACGCTTTAATTACCGCAGGGTTTTGTTTAATTTGTTCTGGAGTTCCTTCTGCAAGCAATCTTCCATATTCCAACACGTAAATGCGTTGGCAGATTTTCATGACAAGCGACATGTCGTGTTCGATTAACACAACGGTTAAATCGAACTCTCTTTGAATTTTGGCAATCAATTCGGTTAATTGAGCCGTTTCTTGAGGGTTCATCCCCGCTGCAGGCTCATCTAAGAATAAGACTTTTGGTTTTGTCGCTAAGGCACGAACGATTTCCAATTCACGTTGTTGCCCATAGGCTAGATTTTTCGCCTTTTCATCTTTGAGTGTATCTAACTCGAAAATCTTTAGCAATTCAACCGCTTCTTCACGCATTTTTTCTTCTGTATCATAGTATTTCTTCGTACGGAATAATGTTGAGAACAATGAATCGCTCGAGTGTGCGTGCATGGCAATCATTACATTTTCGAGTACCGTTAAATCTTTAAACAAGCGAATATTTTGGAAGGTACGTGCCATCCCTAGGCTTGTCCGCTTGTAAGGTGGAAGTCCGTTTAAGTTTTTCAACTGTCCGTCCACTTCTAAGCTAACTGTTCCTTCTGTTGGCTCATAAACTCCTGTTAACAAGTTGAAGAAAGTCGTTTTCCCAGCCCCGTTTGGCCCGATGAGTCCGATTAACTCGCCCTTGTTTACTTTCATCGAAACGTTAGAGACCGCAGAAAGTCCGCCAAAGTTTTTTGTTAGTCCATTAACTTCTAATAACATTACTTCCCACTCTCCTTTGTTTCTTTCTTCTTAGAAAACTTGAAGTCTCCTAGTTTGAATTCCCAAGTTCCAAGCAATCCACCTGGACGGAAAATCATAATTAAGATTAACGCTACCGCATAGATGATCATTCGTAATTGTCCAAATGGTTGTAGGACAAGGTTGATGATTCCAAGTAATACGGCCGCCACGAACGAACCTGTGAAGCTTCCGATACCACCGAATACCACGATGATTAACACTTCGATTGATTTCATGAACGTGAAGTCACTTGGTGTTACCGCTCCAAGCGTTGTAGCAGAAAGCGTTCCGCCGATACTTGCAGTAGCAGCTCCCAGTACGAAGGCCAAGATTTTATATTTTGTCACTTGAACCCCCATCGATTCCGCAGCGATTTCGTCTTGTAAGACCGCATAAGTGGCACGACCAGCACTACTGAATGTGTAGTTCAAGATTAAGATGGTTGTTACTACAAGAGCGATATACGTAATGGTCCATGTGTTTGTTAAAGGCACCCCGCTGATACCGGCAGCACCATTTGTGATTTTCATATTTGTCACGGCTACACGGATGATTTCCGCAACTCCAAGAGTCGCAATCGCTAGGTAGTCCCCTTTCAAACGAAGCGTTGGTAATCCAACAAGGAACGCGACGATAACAGAGATGACAACTCCGACTGCCATCCCAGCAAATAATCCAGGAAGCCCGTTCATCATTTTCCCAAGAATCGCACCGCTATAAGAACCAATCGCGATAAATCCGGCATGTCCTAGTGAGAACTGTCCGGCAACCCCAAGAATAAGGTTCAATCCAACCGCGTAGATGATATTGATCATGATATTAATGAAGGTACTTTCGTAGTAGAAGTTAATCACTCCTGTTTGTACAAGTATGAAAAGAAGAGCGTACATTCCTAATGCGAACAGCGTCCAACGAATATTCTTTTTATGAAATCTTTGCATCTTCTTCACCTACACTTTCTCTCTGACATTTTTACCAAACAATCCAGCTGGTAACACGATTAAAATAATGAATAATAGGAAGTAAACGACTCCGTCACGGTATGGTGAGTAACCGAAGAAGCTTACCATTGTTTCTAATAGACCGATGAGGTACCCACCGACCATAGCCCCAGGAATGCTACCGATACCACCAAGTACGGCCGCAACGAAGGCTTTCAGTCCGACTGTAATCCCCATTGTTGTTGAAATCGTATTGTAGTACACCCCAACAAGGACACCGGCAATCCCGGCAAGCGCTGAACCGAGCGCAAATGTAAATGAGATGACACCGTCTACGTCAATCCCCATGAGTTGAGCGGCTTGCTCATCCACGGCAACCGCACGCATAGCTTTCCCCATTTTTGTATAACGTACGATAAATTGTAATAACGCCATTAAGACAACGGTCACTCCGAAAATCAAAATTTGCTTTCCGTTCACTGAAACGTCTCCAAATAATGTGATGGTTTCAGTTCCGAAGTCTGAAGGAAACGGACGAGATTCCGCTCCAAAGAAATAACTCATTGCATTTTCTAATAGGTATGACACCCCGATAGCCGTAATCAACGCGGCTACACGAGTCGAATTACGAAGCGGCTTGTACGCCACACGTTCAATGACAACCCCTAAGACCGCACAGGCAATCATCGCTACTAAGAGCGCTACGAATACATTCATCTTCAAGACCATTACGGCAAAATATCCAATGAACGCCCCCATCATGTACACATCTCCGTGTGCGAAGTTAATGAGCTTAATTGTCCCATAAACCATGGTATAACCAAGCGCAATCAACGCGTAAATACTTCCGACTGCAATCCCGTTTACCAATTGTTGCATTAACAACTCCATATATTTTCTCCTTTCAAATCTATCCTTATCTAGTGGAAAAGAGAGGCGGAAGTCCCCTTCGTGCCTCTCTTAAAAAATACTGTTAAAACTTAATTAGTCAGCTGAGTACTCTTGAGCACTTACTTCTTGTCCATTTTGGAACTCGATGACTACTGCTGATTTCACTGGTGTGTGGTCAGCACCCATTGAGAATGTACCAGTTACACCATCGAAGTCTTTTGTTGCTGCTAAAGCTTTTGTGATTGCTTGAGGATCAGTTGAGCCAGCAGTTTCGATAGCTTTCATTAACAATTGAGTTGCATCATAACTTAAAGCGGCGAAAGTATCTGGGTTTGTACCATATTTTTCTTTGTACGCTTTAACGAACGCTTGAACGTCTGCATCATCACTTAATGTTGAGAAGTGTGAAGTGTAGTAAACGTTAGAAAGGTTTGAGCTGTTACCTGCTAATGCTGCTAACTTGTCACTTGAAAGTCCGTCACCACCAACGATTGGTTGAGTGATACCCATTTCACGTGCTTGTTTGATGATTAGACCAACTTCTTCGTAGTAACCAGGAACATATAATACATCGAAGTCTTTAGATTTCAATGTTGTTAATACTGCTTGGAAGTCTGTGTCTTTTGATTGGTAGTATTCACGAGTGACAACTGTTCCACCGATTTTGCTGTCAGTGTAAGTTTTTTCAAAGGCATCTGCTAACCCTTTAGAGTAGTCATTACCTGTATCTTGTAAGATTGCTACTTTAGCTTTTCCGAATTTTTTGTTTACGAAGTTCGCTCCTACAACCCCTTGGTAGCTGTCAGAGAAACATACACGGTAGATGTATTCATATACTGAAGATGCATCTTCTGCGTTTTTCAATGTTACGCCGTCCCCTGTTGTTGCTGGGAAGACTGTTGGAATTTTTGCTTGTTCGTTAACTGGGATTGATACTGAAGCATCCCCTGTTGTTGCTGGTCCGACAACGCCGACCACTTTTTCAGAAGCTAATTTCTTCGCTACAGAAGCAACTTCTGTTTTGTCTGATTTGTTATCGTATGAAACGTATTTTAATTCCTTATCTAATAACTTCCCTTTTTGTTCTACGGCTAATTGAGCCCCGTTGTTCATAGAAGTACCGTAAGTCGCTACGTTCCCTGTTAACTCGAAGTTCCCTCCGATTTTGACTGTATTACTATCTGCTGCGTTTCCACAACCTGCTAAAATTGCTGCAACCACAGCGCCTAATGTGAATTTCTTTAATTTCATAAGATCCCTCTTTTCATGGATGAATTTTTCAACTTGAGAGTAGTATATAATATTCTGACAATTCATGCAATAGATAACTCCTATTTTTTTGAAAAAATAATTTGTTTACATTTTTATCGTTTTCATTTTCATTTTTCTTAGAATTATTTTCATTCTTTTCTAGTTAGAAAGAGGTATTATTTACACCTAAAATGTGGTATATTGTATTTTAGCAATTTAGCGTGTGACACAACTAACAAGAAAAGGGAGAAAGAAATGAGAGCCTTACTTTCAAAAAATCAAAACCGACAAATTGATATTGTCGACTATTTAGTCCAAGCAAACGGCTGGGTTCATATCGACGAACTCGCTAAGACTTTTAACGTTTCTACCCGAGCCATCAAAATCGATCTTGCGTTTTTACGCGATAAGATTGATGGTTTAGATATCCTCTTCTCGACGAACGGGGTGCGTATTGAATTACCACAAAACTTAAGTACTGAAGTGGTTTATCCTTATTATTATTCACATTCTATTTGCTACGAAATTCTGGAACAATTATTCTTACACGAAGAAACCACTGTTGCAGAAATGACACAAAAACTATTCATTACGACTTCAACATTGAATCGTTATATCCAAAAAATCAACAATAGCTTAAAGAAAAAAATTCGATTTCCAAATCTCGAAGAAAAACATGAAATTTATTGGAAATGAACAGGACATTCGCTTCTTCTTCATTCAATACTTTGCTGAAAAGACACCTTTTTTCGAATGGCCATTCGACTTTGTAGACGAAGCTTCTCTAGAAAAAATTCTAGTAGACCTTTTCAAGTCTTCGAACTTCCCACAAAGCTTTGAAGGATTCCGTGTCTTCAAGATGATTTTCACGGTGAACTTCTTCCGCGCTTATCAAGGGCATTTCGTACAAAACTTCGAAAGCAAAGATAAATTCTACGATTACTACAATCAATTAGATGGTTTAGATAAAATCGTTGAGCAATTCGTGAAAGAAACTGGAATCATGGTAACGCCTGAAATTCTGGAACAATCCTTCTCGATTTTCTTACAACCGCACTTCTTCCTAACTGTTGAAGAATTCTCAGCCGCTCGTCAGGAAAAAGTTCGTGACCGCCTATCATTTGATACATTAGTGACGAATATCCAAAGTCTTGAAAAACGCTACGGCTTGAAATGCGAAAACTATGATTTACTATTGTGGCACTTACATAACACGTCTCAACTAGAGCGTATCGAAGTGCACTCAGACTTCATCTTATTCGATAAGAAGAAACCATTGATGAACTTCTTCAAGTCGCTCTCGCCTGAATTCTACAACGATGTTGCAGCGCTTCTTGAGGAGTACCAACAAGAAATCAAGAACGTGAAGCGTCAACGAAACATTTCGCACTTGATTTATACGTTCTACACGCACTGGGAAGGTCTTGTTGCTCAGTTGCAAGCCAAACAAGAGAAAATCAAGGTGTTGATCTTAAACGACTTCGATGAGTACTATCCAAAATTCTTGGCATCGTATTTGGAACACAACGCGGCAAACCGCTTCGAGTATCATACGCATGACCAGCTTGAAATCTCCTTAGATATTTTAGAAAAATCTGATTATAAGATTATTTTGAGCAACTTTGCTCTTCCTGAAATCAAAGGGAAAACGGTGATCTGCTCGCATGATTTGAGTATGATTGATCTCGTAAACGAGTTGAATAAACAATAGAAAGATGCCCCTGCAATGCAGGGGCATCTTTCTGTTGCATAACGCTTCTTAATAAAAAAAACAAAACTTGCGTTTTTTCTTACAATCCCTTTTGAACTGTTGCGGTTCATTTTATAACTACTGCAATGGGGCAACGGATTGAGCCTATCGTCTCAATTCCTACCAAGCTTCAAACTGACTCTACGGGTTTCACCCTAGAGTCAGTAATTCACATTGGTTGTTATCCCCCATTGCTGTTGTTATAAAACCGCAACGTTCTTTGGGATTGTAAGAAAATGAGATTTTTTTGCAAAAAAGTGAAGTGCTAGAAAGCGCGCTGTTATGAGGTTTTGGTGAAAAACAGAGAAATTGGGTTGGTGCTAGAGATGAGTCATCATCCCTGAAAAACGCGATAAAGACGGCATTTTTGAAGAGACAAACGCTCCTGGCGTAACTTGCCCGAAATTCACTTATAAGTGAATTTTGGGCAACGAGGTCCCACCCAAAAAAAATTGCTTGGAGAATACTCTCCAAGCAATTTCTAATTCAATTATTTAACTTCTGTATAACCGATTGATTCTAATTTTTGAGTTGCTGTAGAAAAGTCCGCATACGTTGTTGAAATGACACGTGCGTCTTTAAGTTCCATCTTGCCCTCTTCATTCGTTATAAGATTTGTAAATCCAACCGCATACACGTTTTTGAATCCAAAGCTCGTTTCCACTTGAAGCGTCATTACTAAGTTCCCATTACCGCGAACAATCTCATCCCCATACGAATATGAATTATCAACATTATTCGCTAGACCACGATAATAAGTTTTATCAAATGTTACTTTATCATTTCCACTAAATTTCTTATTCACTTCTTCTTTTAGTTTTGCAATAATTTCGTCTTTGTTCTTAGCGTCATCAAGTTTTTTTCAGCAACTGTCTTCAATCCTTTAACAGGAAGTGTAAAGCTTCCGTCGCCTTCTAATACATAACCTCTGTCTTCTAATAAGTTAGCGAAATTACCGTCTAACACGATTTTGGCATCTTTTTCCATTTTCTAATTTGCCATTGTTTTTCAACTTTGAAACGTAAGAATGACAATTTAGAATCTGTCACATGAACTTCTGCACGGCCACCTTTGTTAAAGCCTTCCACTTCTAATGAAGTAATTTTCGCTAATTCTTCAGCCGTTAATTTTTTCGCTTCTTTTAAGCCGCTGACTTTCACTTTTGTTTCTTTTGGAAGATTAAAGTATTTTTCAGCATCTTTATCTGAAGCGAATGTGAAAGTAATTTCGTCGTCGTTTGATAATCCTTCTGTCTTGCTTGGTGTTACTTTCACTTTTGTTGCAGCTACACGAACTTCTGCTTCTGTTTTCGCATCTGCTTTAGGGTTTGCTACTAAGAACTCTTTTACTAACTCTTGAGTATCTACTTGATATACAAGTTCCCCTTTTGTATCTAACCCAGTAAAAGTGGTTTTGATAGATTCACCAGCGTCTACTTTTTTTACGCCACAAGCAGCAAGTACCACAGTCGCTACTAAACAGAATAATGTTAACAGTCTTTTTTTCATGATTCCCTCCTGAAAAGCTTTTCTATTTTTTGATTACTTTCACCATTATAAGTTCTATTACCGTATTTTTCAATACCATTTTAGAGTAACTTGCGCTTCTATTTCGTTCGTGCTAAGGTGAATCTAACGAACTTTTTACACATCGGAGGCTTTATGAATCAAAAAATCCCCGTATGGAAAACCATCCGCTTTACATTAGGCAATCTAACGCAAAACAGCTGGATGTATTTACGCAATTCCATTTTCTTACAATTTTTTATATCCGTATTCGGATTTGGCTTTTTAACACTTATTTTTCGCGGAATGCTCTTTATTACTGGGCAATCCAACTTGAACTTCGCCAATTTCAAGACGGTACTACTGAGTCCGGGATCCATCCCGCTCCTGATTCTCTATTTATTGGCGTTCGCGTTTCTTATCTTCATGGAGTTCTCAATTCTCATCTTCATGATTTACGGAACAATTCGCGACATTCATTTTTCATGGCGCAGTAGTATTCAAAATGCATTTAGTGAACTCAAGCAATTGCTAAATGGCCACTTTATTACATTTTGGCTGTACTTTTTAACACTCTTGCCCATCGTCAATATCGGTGAGCTGACGTTTATTTCTAAAAAGATTACGATACCGGAATTTATCACGGGTGAAATCACTAAGACGAGTGCCGGTACTCTCTTCTACTTAGGACTGGTCGTCGTGTTGCTCTACCTTCACGCACGAAGCTCGCTTGCGATTCCGCTTCAGATTCTTACCGACCAGCCATTTACAAAAATATCATCACGAGCTGGAAGCTGACGAAGAAAAACGTTTGGCGCCTGCTCCTGATTTCGGCAGTCGTCGAAGGGGTGCTAGCCATTCTTGTTATTTTCATCTCGATTGGTAGTGTCGCGCTCGTTGAATTTTTAGACCCGAACGGCTCGAATACGCTTCTGTTAAGTAGTGTTCTCGCCGTCGCAAAACTGCTTCAAGGATTCATCATCCTCTATACGAAGATTGCCACTTTTATCGTGATGACAAAAATCATTCACGAGCATAAATTGGCGTCGCTTGAAGTGTATCATCACCACGAGGAAATTAAACATAAACGTAAAATCGTAACGGTCTTTGCCCTTCTCTTCGTAACGGGAAGCGGGGTTCTCACAACGCTCACCACTTACCGGACGGAGTCTGCAAACGACCCTATCATCATCGGTCACCGTGGCTATGTCGATGAAGCCGTTGAGAATTCAATCGAAGGCATCAAAGCGGCTAAAGAAGCTGGCGCCAACATGGTGGAGATGGATATTCTTCTGACGAAAGACAATCAATTCGTCGTTATGCACGACTATAACTTAAAACGATTAGCGGGTCTGAATAAACGCGTTCAAGATATGACCCTAGACGAAGTTCGTGGACTTCCAATCGAACAAGACGATTTCAAGAGCCATATTCCTACCTTTGAGGAGTTTTTCAAAGCGGCCAAAGAAATCGGCATGCCACTTGTCATCGAGCTTAAGCCACATGGCGGTGAGCCTGCAAACTACGTGGATCTTTTCATCGCAAAATACAAAGAACTCGCCATCGACAATTCAAACAAAGTCATGTCCCTTGATTTAAAACTCATGGAAGAACTCGAAGCAAAAGCACCTGAAATCACGACTGGTTTCGTCATCCCCATCCAATTTGGCGGATTCGGAGACGCAAAGGTGGATTTCTATGTGGTGGAAGACTTTTCTTACCAAGAACTGGCAGTACTGCATGCGCAGGAGACAGGACATGAGGTGTTTGTCTGGACCATTAATACGGATGAGGCCCTCGAGAAATACGTAGACAGCCCGGTAAACGGAATCATCACAGACAAAGTCGCGCTCGCCAAAGCCATTCAGGAGGAGCACAAAACCAACAACAGTTTAATGGACCGCTTCTTACGCACGTTGAATGTTACAATTACTAAATAAAGTAAAAACACTACTAGCTCCTTCGGAGGCCTACATAGTAGTGAGAACAGCTGCACCGGATTGAGCCGAAGCCTCAATTCCTACCGAATTTCAAACGGACTCTAGAAAATGAATTTCCAGAGTCCGTAATTCTCTTCGGTTACACTCGCTATTCTCACTACTATAGTCTCCGAGGAGCTTTTGTGTTTTTATTAGAGCACATTCACACGGCGTAAAACCAGTCTATTAAACCTTGTTGGGTGGGTTCTGAATGGATTGGTGAGCGCGGTCTGTGTGAAGCGTATTTCTGGAGGGCGGGGAAAAGGAACGGAGGCAGAGAGTGCTCGGCACTTTTTTCTCCATCCTAGCCTTTCCTAGCGGACAAACTTTGAAGTACTTGTCCGTATGAGGGATATAAAAAAAGATTTGTTCCAATAAAAAGATGAGCACGAGTAGAATAAAAAAAGCGGAGGACTTCCCAGACTCTATAGTAAAAGCTATAAGGATTTGCAGCCGAACTTCAAAGAGGGGCACTGCGGTTTATCCGCAATGCCCCTCTTTGAAGTTCGGCAGGAGTTGAGACTTCGGCTCAACCCGGTGCCCTTATAGCCTTTACTATGAAGATGTCTAGGAAAGTCCGAAGCTTATGACTGCTCCACCCTATTTCATCTTTTTATTGGAACAAAGTTCCTACTATCCAATTTTTGTAACGCCACCCATGTATGGTACAAGTACTTCAGGGATTGTCACGCTACCGTCTTCGTTTTGATAGTTCTCTAGAATAGCTGCAACAGTACGTCCTACTGCCAACCCTGAACCATTTAATGTGTGCACCAATTCAATCTTACCGCTATCTTCACGACGGAAACGAATTTTCGCACGACGCGCTTGGAAGTCCACGCAGTTTGAGCAAGAACTGATTTCGCGGTAAGTATCTTGCGCTGGGATCCACACTTCAACGTCATATGTTTTAGCTGCTGAGAATCCCATATCCCCAGTACATAACACGATTGTACGGAATGGTAAGCCTAATCCGCGTAATACATCTTCCGCGTTGTCTGTCATTTTTTCTAATTCATCGAATGAATCTTCTGGTTTTGCGAATTTCACCATTTCTACTTTGTTAAATTGGTGAAGACGGATTAATCCACGAGTATCGCGGCCCGCACTACCAGCTTCAGAACGGAATGATGGGCTAAGCGCTGTGAAGTAGATTGGTAATTGCGCTTCGTCTAAGATTTCGTTTGCGTAGTAGTTTGTTAATGGTACTTCCGCTGTTGGGATTAATGTTAAGTTGCGTTCGTCTGTCAATTGGAACACATCTTCTTTGAATTTAGGGAATTGACCAGTACCGTACATTGATTGTTCGTTTACCATGTAAGGCGTGATCATTTCTGTGTATCCATGCTTTTCAACGTGTAAATCAAGCATGTAGTTGTAGATGGCACGTTCTAGGCGAGCTCCAAGGCCTTTGTAGTATAAGAAACGGCTTCCTGATACTTTAGCTCCGCGTTCGAAGTCTAAGATGCCTAATCCTTCACCAATTTCCCAGTGAGGTTTTGGCTCAAAATCGAATACGCGAGGAGTTCCTTCACGACGAATTTCTACGTTTTCTGTTTCGTCTGCCCCTACTGGCACGCCTTCTGCCGCTGTGTTTGGTAAGCGAGATGCGATGTATTCTACTTTTTCTTCCACTTCTGCTAAATGAGCGTCTGTTGCTTTGATGTCTTCGCCGACTTGTTTCATTTCAGCGATTTTCTCTGTTGCATCTTCCTTGTTGCGTTTTAGAAGAGAGATTTCTTCTGTTACCGTATTACGGTATTGTTTTAATTGTTCTGTTTTAGTGATGAGTGCGCGACGTTCTTCATCTAAATCACGTAACTCTTCCACTGTTGCGCGGTCAACTCCACGGTTTCCTAGAGCTGTAGCCACTTCTTCAAAATTTTCACGAATGCGTTTGATATCTAGCATAGTTTTCCCTCCATTTTGTGTTTTCAGTATAAAAAAATACTCCGTCCCAGACAATTGTCTAAGGGACGAAGTAGAGTAATTTTCTTCGCGGTACCACCCGGTTTCAATGTTTCCATTGCGCTCATTTGTGGGATAACGGTTTTCTCCGGATAGCTTAATCAATGTTTTCGCTCTCGCACCGTATGTGGATTCGCTGGTCTCTCTTTACTAGTTTTCACCAACCACTAGCTCTCTACAAAAGGATCGCAGTTACTATTCATACTGTATCATTTGTCTAAAATTGTACACGTCTCTAGTGAAAAGTGCAAGCCTTTTAGCAAAAATTCCTAGTTCGAAGCTTCAGGTGAGAAGACACTTTGGATTTGACTCCAAATTCCACCAAAGAAGTCTTGAACTTTTTGAACCATTTGGCCGATAAATCCTTTCGCTCCGCGCATGCTTTCTGTCACAACGTTAGAGCTATCTACATCAAATGCGGCTAAGGCTTCCACCGTGCCGTGGTCTTTTCCATCGACGTAGCCAAGGTTTTCTCCTGGCATCTCAAAATTCAATGTTCCAACCGTCTGTCCTGCCGTCACAGGAGCTTTCACTTTGCCATCTTCTGTCTTCACATTATCTGCTGGTGTGAATGAAATCTTAATCTGGCTCAGTGCCGTTCCTTTTGGTACGGCCGCAATAAAGGTTTTCCCGTAATCCACGCCAAGCGTTTCTTCCGTTCCACCTTCTAATTGGATAGGAGCCAAGTTTTGCACGGATTTTCCAGGCGCGCCGACAAGAAGGCCTTCATATTTCTTGAACACTTCATCTAATAGATGTCTTGTTACTTTGAACCGATTAAGTGGTTCTTTAGACCCCATCGATACGACAATCACCGAGAATCCGTTGCGAGTGGCAGTCGTTGTAATCGACGCACCGCTGGTATCACTCGTTCCTGTCTTCAACCCTGTTACCCCTTCATATTCGAAGAGCAGTCCTGGAAGAAGGTAGTTAAAGTTATCCATCTTCGTTGTTCCTGAACTATTTGGTCGGAATGTTTGTGTGGAAATCGATGATACTTTTAAAATCTCAGGAAAATCATTCACCAAGTTCTTCGCGATAATCGCCACCGAACGGGCTGACATGCTATTTTCATCTTCATCACCGTATGACGGATTTTTATCAGCGCCACCGTATTTATTTGGTAGACCCGTTACGTTGATAATCGTTGCATCTTTAATGCCCCACTCATCGAGTTTTGCTTTCATTCGTTCAATCCAGTTGGCTTCAGAACCTCCGATATACTCGGCCACTGCTAATGTTGCGGCGTTGGCTGAATAGATGGAGATCGCGTCGAATAATTCTTTAATCGTGTATTTTTCACTTGGTAAAAGCGGTACGTTTGATAAGCTATAGTTCGCACTCAATTGGTGAACGCGGTCGCTTACTGGGATTTGTGTTTCCCAAGTCACTTCTCCATTTTTAATCGCTTCTAAAATTAAATATTGTGAAATCATTTTACTCATGGAAGCAATCCCGCGAACTTCATCTTGATTGTTTTGCATCAAAATTTTTCCGCTCGTTTGCTCGATTGCAATGTAGCTTTGTACATCTTGAATCGCAGCTGCTTCCTCTTTTGCTTTTGCGTCATCTTGCGCATAAATTGCTGGTGTCACCGCCGTTGCTCCTACAGCGAAAATGCTGAGCGCACAGACGATTTTCTTCACCCATGTACGAGGACTTTTCATTATGTATATCTCCTAATTTCTCTCAAATCTGCTTATTAATGTTACCGAAAATCGAGGGGAAAAAAACAATGGTAAACTGATTAATCTTTTATTACAAAATAGGAAGGATTTTTTTAATCTCATATTCGGTTTTTGTTCGAGCGTTTTTACACATTCCCACCCCTATGCGATTCGTCATTTTTTTGTGTATTACAGCGTTGTAATATTCGAAAAAATCACCTTGAAATTTCCTTCCAAACAGAATGAGACTGACAGTATTCCGTTTTACTTTTTTCAACTTCATATTTTTTCCTATTTTTCGCAACACTTTTGGTTGTAAGCGCTTGATGTAATGATTTTACAACAATAAGGAGGGATGAAAATGAAAGTAGTCGTTGCGATCGATTCACTAAAAGGGAGCTTGTCTTCACTGGAAGCGGGTCAGGCCATCAAAGAAGGTATTCAGGTCGTATACCCTGAAGCCGATGTGGTTGTTCGCCCACTCGCAGATGGTGGTGAAGGAACAGTCGAAGCATTAGCCATCGGGATGGGAGGTGAACTCGTTCATGTGAGCGTCACTGGACCATTAGGAGATGCGGTAACTGCCGAATACGGAATCTTAAAAGCGGACGGAGCGCGTCCAAAAACAGCAATTATTGAAATGTCTGCAGCCGCTGGGATTACGCTAGTTCCTGATGAAAAACGCAATCCAATGCATACTACAACATTCGGTGTCGGTGAATTAATTAAAGAAGCCATCGATAATGGTTGTCGTCATTTTATCGTGGGAATCGGAGGAAGTGCCACAAACGATGGTGGTATTGGAATGTTACAAGCGCTTGGATATGATTTCCTTGATAAAGACGGGAATCCGGTCAGATACGGAGGCACGGGTCTTCAATCGATTGCTCGCATCCAGGCTGAAAATGTCTTGCCAGAATTAAAAGAGTGCACTTTCCGCGTGGCATGTGACGTAACAAATCCGCTCTGTGGTCCAATGGGTTCGAGTGCCATTTATGGTCCACAAAAAGGAGCAACACCAGAAATGGTGAAGGAACTCGACGAGGCTCTTCTCCACTACGCCGAATTATCGAAAGAAACCTTTGACCATGCCGACCGCCTCTACCCAGGTACGGGTGCAGCCGGAGGAATGGGATTTGCGTTTCTAACATATACAAATGCAGTTCTTGAGAGCGGCATTAAGATTGTCCTTGAAGAGACAGGACTCGAAGACGAAATGAAGGATGCCGACTTTGTCATCACTGGCGAAGGTCGCTTAGATAGTCAAACAGCCCTTGGAAAAGCTCCAATCGGCGTGGCTCATCTTGCGAAAAAACACAATAAGAAAGTTCTCGCATTTGCAGGATGCCTCACACCAGACGCAGGGGTATGTAACGAAAACGGCATCGATGCCTTCTTCCCAATTTTGCGAAGAGTCATCACCGTTCAAGAAGCAATGGAAAAAGAAACTGCGCGCGAAAATATGATTCGCAGCGTGGAACAAGTATTTCGTTTAATCAAGCAGTTCAATAGGAGGAAACTACAATGACACCAACCTTTTCAACATTAGGGGCCTTAGTCGGTCTCGTACTTGCTATTATTTTGATTGTTAAGAAAGTTCATCCAGCCTACAGTTTAATCTTCGGGGCTCTGATTGGGGGAATTATCGGAGGTGGCGGTCTTGCCGAAACGGTAAAAGCCATGGTCGGCGGAGCTCAAAGCATGATGTCTCCAGTTCTTCGTATCATGACAAGTGGGATTTTAGCCGGCGCGTTAATTAAGACAGGCTCAGCTGAAACAATTGCCGATACGATTGTAAAGAAACTCGGCCAAAAACGTGCGATTGCCGCGATTGCGATTGCCACAATGATTATTTGTGCCGTTGGGGTCTTCATCGATATCGCCGTGATTACAGTAGCTCCAATTGCCATCGCTATTGCGAAAAAAGCAAACCTTTCTAAAGCTGGTATTTTACTTGCGATGATTGGTGGTGGTAAAGCCGGAAACATCATTTCACCAAACCCAAACACGATTGCGGCATCCGAAGCATTCGGAATCGACCTTACAGCGTTAATGGTGAAAAACTTAATCCCTGCCTTTGTAGCGCTATTCGTGGCCATTATCCTTTCTGGATTACTCGCTAAAAAAAGGCGGCGCACATGAATTTGACGGTATAGACGAGTCTGGAACAAGCGGCGTATCGCTCTCCTTCTTCAAAGCCATGCTTGGACCAATCGTTGTAATCGCCCTTCTTGCCCTTCGCTCAATTGCTGGAATCAGCGTGGACCCATTAATCGCACTTCCTCTAGGTGGTTTAGTGACGATTGTTGTAACGGGTAATGCGAAAAACACGGTTGAATTCACTGAATTCGGTCTTAGCAAAGTTATCGGCGTATCAATTCTGTTAATCGGTACGGGTACCATCGCCGGAATCATCAAGGCTTCCGCATTGCAAGTCGATATGATTGCTCTTCTTGAAGCGATGAACATGCCAGCCTTCGTCTTAGCTCCTCTTTCTGGTATTTTAATGGGGGCTGCGACAGCTTCAACAACTGCCGGTTCAACGATTGCGTCTCAAACCTTCTCTGGTCCATTGACAGCAGCTGGCGTTCCAGCCGTATCTGCAGCAGCGATGATTCACGCAGGGGCAACTGTGCTCGACTCACTTCCACATGGTTCATTCTTCCATGCGACAGGCGGTTCTGTCTTCATGGCGATTGAAGATCGTATGAAATTAATCCCTTATGAAGCCATCGTTGGTTTATCAAGCACAATCGTCGCAACGATCCTTTACTTAATCGGCTTCTAAAAAAGAGTAGATTCCGTTGAAATGATTCCTACGAAATTTCACGGATTTCTTCATAGTAGCTGTAACGTTGTACCGGTTCGAGCCGAAGTCTCTCACCTTTAAAGCCTCAAAGAGGGCGTACGGATTATAAATCCTACGCCCTCTTAGCACAGTGGTTGAATGGAATGAGTTTCGCTGTAAACAGCTATCTCATTCCTATTCAACTTTGTGGGGGAAAGAAAACGAAATGCCATAGATACAAATGTATCTATGGCATTTCTGTCTTTCTCCCTCGTTTTAATACGTATTCACGTTACTGCTACTATAGAATCCGTGAATTCTTCGGAATCATTTCAACCTGCTACTCTTCTTGTTACGATTAGCCATAACACGTCGCAGATTCGCGCAACAAAAAAAGAGCCGCATGGACTCTTTGGGTTAAAATCCTGGATGTTCTTGTAGGAAGGCTTCTTCTTCGGGAGTTGAAGTTCTGCCAAGCACACGATTTCTGTGTGGGTATCGTCCGAAGCGCTCAATGATTTCACGGTGCTGGAGTTCGTATTTCTTACGACGCTCAAGCCCTGGTTCGTCAAACCATTTTGCCGCCCAATCATGTACGGCTAATGATTCCGAATGCATGAACGGCATCACAACAAAGCTACGTTCTTGAACGGTGAACGCGTCCCAATCAGACAATGCCTCTTTGGCTAGTTCCACAGCTAAAGCATCTGAAGCAAACGCCTTTGCATCATCCCTAAACATATTTCTAGAAAATTGGTCTAGCACGATGATTTCTGCTAGGCGGCCTTTGCACTACTACGCCATTCAGCAGTTTCCCCTGCAACAATCGCTTCGTAAGTATCTAGAAAACGCGAGCGAATTTCAGCATCGAATTCCTCTGATTTCTTAAACCAATCGGCAGGCTCACATTCCACAAACCAGAAATCGAGAACCTCTTGCGGAGTTGCCATCATTATTCTACCGCTGCTTTCTTTGTTTTCTCGTCGAGTTGGTCATTCATACGGCCATATTTATATCCTTGAAGGTCGACCGTTACAAATAAGAACCCTAAGTCTTGCATCATCTTGTTAATTTCTTCATGATTCTTCACGAGTTTTTCGATTTGGTCTGCGCCGACTTCGATACGCGCTAAGTCTTGATGCACGCGTACACGTACTGGTTCAAACCCACGCTTCGTAAAGTACTCTTCCGCCTTGAAGACTGCCTCTACTTTTTCAGGAGTGATGCGTGTTCCGTATGGGAAACGAGACGCTAAACTGCATGAAGGAGTTTTGTTCCAGTTAGTAACGCCTGCACGTTTGGCTAACTCACGAATTTCTGATTTATATAAACCTGCTTCTTGTAAGAGACTACGTACGCCTTCTTCATTACGCGCCTTCACACCTGGACGATAATCATTGATATCATCCATAATCAACCCATCTGAAAGCACAGTAAATCCTTCGCCCTCCACATTCTTTTTAATGGTTTGATAGAGCATTTTCTTACTATAGTACCAGCTGTTTGGCGTATTTGAGGCGATATGTGGATCAGAGAGTTCTTCCATTTCAAGCCCTATCACACGCGCGCCCATTTCTGTTCCAAGGTCAATCGCTTCACTAAATTCACGGTCTGAGAACAACTCAGAGTTCACTACTGCCGCGATAACATTATCACGTCCAAGTGTATCCACAGCGATTTTTAATAGGTAACTACTATCAATCCCGCCTGAATATGGGACAACGATTTTCCCAACTTCCTTCAGCAATTCGCGTAATCGTGCTTCTTTTTCATCCATTCTCGTTTCCTTCTTTCTTTATTAAAAGCTTTCGCGTCCTGTAAATTCTTCTAAATAAGCTTTATCTAATACCACTAGTTTTTGGTTGTGAATTTTAACAACGCCTTCTTCTTTAAGGTCATGAATAATGCGGTTAACACTATTACGAGTAGAGATTCCGCAAAATCCTGCGATATCCTCATTCGTAACACTGAAATCAATGAGGATTCCACCTTCAGTTTCTACCCCAAATTGATTCATTAATTTATATAGGAAGGAACACACTGCTCCTTTTTTCCCATTCATCGTCATATATTGCAACGACTCGATGGTTTCAGATAATTTATCACGGTAATATTCACGCACATAATCTTGCAACTGTTGATCGTTTTTCACATATTCCCAAAACTTAATACGTGGAATACGGTAGAACGTTGCTTCATCACTTTCGATACGGACATTAAATGGTGCTGAGGTATAGTTAGATACTTCGTCACGCACTAATGAAACGATATCGACCGGTGTCACATACTCTAAATTAAACTCGCGACCATCCTTCATAATGATACTTGTCTTTACAACCCCATCGATTAACACATACGTATACGCTTGTTCTAACCCACGATAAGCAAGATACATATGTTTCTTCTTCTTTATAATAGGGGTATTTTCTTTTTCTAAAAATTGAATTAAATATTCTTCGCTGTTCAAACTGAACACTCCCTTAAGCAAATTCCTATACACACTATTATCATCTTATCACAGAAAATGACGTTAACAAATGTTACTAACGTTTGGGATTTACAAGTGCACTTTTTTATGTATACTTATAATCGTATTAAAAATTTAAGGAGATGTTATCATGGTTGAAATTAAACTACCTTATGACAAAAATCTATTACTGCTGTAATTCCTGACAAAAACTTTGCTGGATTACTTGAATCAAAAGCTGAAAACTATCACAACCCACTTTCTGAACAAGAAACAGTGGAAAAATCAATGGATAATCCAATTGGTAGCCAAACATTAGAAGAATTAGCAAAAGGTAAAAAAGATATCGTGTTAATCAGTTCTGACCATACACGTCCAGTTCCTTCACATATCATCACACCAATCATTTTACGTCGTATCCGTAGCGTAAACCCAGACGCTCGTATCCGTATTTTAGTTGCGACTGGTTTCCACCGTCCTTCAACTCGCGAAGAGTTAATTAACAAATACGGTCAAGAAATCGTGGACAACGAAGAAATCGTAATGCACATTTCAACAAACGACGAAGACATGGTTAAAATCGGTCAATTACCTTCAGGTGGTGACTGCATCATCAACCGTATCGCTGCTGAAGCAGACTTACTAATCGCTGAAGGATTTATCGAAAGCCACTTCTTCGCTGGATTCTCTGGCGGACGTAAATCAGTTCTTCCTGGGGTTGCTTCATATAAAACAATCATGGCAAACCACAGTGGTGACTTTATCGACTCAGACAAATCACGTACTGGTAACTTAGACCACAACCCAATCCACGAAGATATGTTATATGCAGCACGTACTGCAAACTTAGCCTTCATCGTAAACGTAGTATTAGATGGTGAAAAACATATCATCGGTTCATTTGCCGGAGACATGGTTGAAGCCCATAAAGTAGGTTGCGAATTCGTTCGTGAATTAGCTCATGTAACTAAAATCCCTTGCGACATCGCCGTTTCAACAAATGGTGGTTTCCCATTAGATCAAAACATCTACCAAGCTGTTAAAGGTATGACTGCTGCTGAAGCGACAAACAAAGAAGGCGGCGTAATCATCATGGTTGCTGGATGTCAAGATGGACACGGTGGTGAAGGTTTCTACCGTAACTTAGCAGACGTTAAAGATCCTAAAGACTTCTTAGACCAAGCGATTAACACTCCAAGACTTGAAACAGTTCCAGACCAATGGACTTCACAAATCTTAGCGCGTATCTTAGTACACCACCATGTAATTTTTGTATCTGACTTAGTTGAACCAAGTCTTATCACAAACATGCATATGGAATTAGCGAAAACATTTGACGAAGCTCTTGCACGTGCCTTCGAACTTCAAGGAGCAGACGCAAAAGTAACAGTTATCCGCGATGGATTATCTGTTATCGTTGAAGATAAATAATATGAAGCAAGAAGAAATTCTACAACAAGTGAAAGATGGACGCCTCTCGATTGAAGAAGCGTCCACCCTTCTGAAGGAATTGAAGACATTGGTTACGCGGCCATCGATCTTTCTCGCCAAAAGCGCAATGGATTTCCAGAAATCATCTATGGTGAAGGAAAAAATATTGAGCAATTAATTGGCATCATCACGGCAATGAATGAGCATAAAACAGCTATTCTTGCAACACGCGTGAACGCTGAAAAAGGTGAAGCTCTCTCCCTTGCTTTCCCTGAAGGCGTCTATGAACCTCTCGGACGTACCTTCGTCCTTAACCCAATCGCACCAACACACGAACACTACATCGCAGTCGTTACAGCTGGTACAAGCGACATTCCCGTTGCCGAAGAAGCGGCTGTCACTGCTGAAACATTCGGAAATCACGTCAAACGTATTTACGACGTTGGAGTTGCGGGAATTCACCGCCTCTTCAATCGCCTCGAAGACATCCAAGGCGCTAGCGTCGTGATTGTCATTGCCGGTATGGAAGGTGCTCTTGTCAGTGTCGTTGGCGGTTTAGTTGACGTTCCTGTGATTGCCGTTCCAACCAGCATCGGATATGGAACGAATCTTCAAGGCGTGACGACTTTACTCAGCATGCTGACTTCTTGCGCAAGCGGTGTTACTGTCGTCAATATCGACAACGGCTTTGGCGCAGCGTACTCTGCTAGCATGATTAACAACATTCGAGGAGGACTCGCATGAGCACATTATTTTTAGAACCATTTTCTGGGCTGAGCGGTGATATGTTAAATGCTCTTCTACTCGATTTAGGAGCCGACCGCAAGCATCTTGAAGAAGCCCTTAAGACGATTTCGCTCGACGGTTATCATCTTCATGTAGACCGTATCGCGAAAAGCAGTATTTGGGGAACGGACTTCGATGTGCATATGGAACACGGTGAAAAAGACCATGGCATCGCTGGTGACTTTGATCATCACCATCACGAACATGACCATGACCACCATGAGCACGAACATACACATGAACATGCTCATTCACATACGCACGAAGAACACACACATTCGCATGAACACACGCATGAACATTCACACTCACATGATCATCATCATGAGCATGAACATACTCACGACGGTCATTCTCATGAACATACACATAGTCATCATCACCATCACGGAGAAGTTCGTGGGTTGAAAGAAATCGAAACGATTATTCTTTCAAGTGGTGTCAGTGACTTTGTAAAAGAAAAAAGTTTGGAAGTATTCCGTGACATCGCACAAGCGGAAGCGAACGTACACCAAATGCCAGTGGAAGAAATTCATTTCCACGAGGTCGGCGCAACAGACTCTATCATCGACATCATGAGCTTCTTCATTTTGTGGGAAACACTCGACATCGATGCGGTATACAGCACTGCTGTCACTGAAGGTAGCGGTACAATTACCGTTGCACATGGAGTTATGCCTGTACCGGTTCCTGCCGTAATGCAATTAAGACTCGGAACAAGCATTCCATTCTCACAAGACTTTGACATTCATACAGAGCTTGTGACACCAACCGGTCTTGCTCTCTTTAAGGCCATTCACCCAGTATTTGCACAACCTTCAAACCTAACCGCTACTAAAGTGGGTTACGGTTTTGGAAAACGTGACACTGGTAAATTCAATGCGTTACGCGGAACACTCTTAGAGAAAACGACTCATTCTCATCAAGTCGTGATTTCCAATAACGATGAAATTATTCAAATCGATACAACTATCGATGACCTAAGCGGTGAAGAGCTTGGCTACATCATGAGCCTTTATTAGAAGAAGGCGCGCTTGATGTCCATTACACTCCCGTTTACACAAAGAAAAACCGTCCAGCAACCCATCTCACACTTCTGATTCAAGAAGGAGATCTCGAACGGTTTACAGCCATTTTATTCGAACAAACGTCAACCATTGGCTTTCGTTATCAAAACGTCCAACGTAAAGTCATGACGCGCACTTTCGAGACGAAACAAACGAGCCTTGGAGCCGTGAAAGTAAAGAAAAACCAATATGGAACTGTTACAAAATCAACATTAGAATATGAAGACTGCGCCAGAATTGCCAAGGAAACAGGATTATCGATTCAAGCCGTCTATCAACAATTAACAAAAGAATTACATTAAGGAGAATCAACCAATGGATCAAACATTTATGCATTTATTATTGTCAGAATTTATGGGAACAGCCCTCATGATTATCTTCGGGGTTGGCGTACACTGTGATGACGTCTTGAAGAAAACTAAATACGCTGGAACAGGTCACTTATTCGCCATCACAACATGGGCATTCGGTATCACTGTTACTTTATTCATCTTCGGTGGTGTAAGTATCAACCCTGCTATGGCGCTTGCTAAAGTAGTTTTAGGAGTACTTCCTGCAGAACAATTCATCCCTGTTGCAATCGCTGAATTCTTTGGCGCATTCGCTGGTGCGGTGATCGTATGGTTTATGTATGCAGACCACTTCACAGCTTCTGAAGGCCAAGTAGACGGAATCGCAATCCGTAACATCTTCTCAACAAACCCTAACTTACGTAACTTACCACGTAACTACTTCGTCGAAGCATTCGCAACTTTCATTTTCTTAACAGCTATCTTAGCAACTGAAAATGTAAACAAAGAATTATTACCAATCGTGGTTGGATTAATCGTATGGGCTGTCGGTATGGGTCTTGGAGGTACAACTGGATTCGCAATGAACCAAGCTCGTGACTTAGGACCTCGTCTTGCTTACCAATTATTACCAATCAAAAACAAAGTGAATAACGACTGGCAATATGGATTATTAGTACCTGGTACTGCTCCATTCATCGGCGCTGTATGTGCTGCATTCTTCGTTCGTTACTACTTAGGTTACTTTATCTAAAATTACTTTCAATAAAACAGAAAAGGTACAAGAGAAAATCTCTTGTACCTTTTCCTTTTAATCCTTTGAAACAAGACACAGCCGACTATTTCTAGTCAGCTGTGTCGTTTTTACTGGCATCAATAATTTTCTTACGGTAATCCTTGTTCCGTCTCAGCGTAAAATAGTCTGGAACCGGATCTTGGCCACCGCGAATAAATGGATGGCATCGGCAAATGCGTCCGCACCCCATCAATACGCCTTTTAGCGCGCCATGCTTTTCAACTGCCTGAATCATATAGCTCGAGCAGGTTGGTCTATAGATACACGAAGGCGGGAATAAGGGAGAAATCCACTTTTGATATCCACGCACGAGTGCAATCATGATTTTTTTCATCTCTATACTGCTTTCTTAATTAAATAATCTGAAGAAGGCTTGCGTTCCTTCTGCTGCAATCACTGTATAAACGTATAATGTGACTGGTTTTGCGATTAAACAAATGGCCACGAATTTCTTAAAGGTCATATGACTGAGCCCTGCCACCATACATAGGAAATCATCTGGGAATCCAGGAAGAACCAGTGCGCCAAAGAAGAAGCGCTCGAAGTGTTTTCCTTTGTCCAAATAACCGATGTATTTATTGTACGTATCATCATCCACGAACGCTTTCGCCAACGTCTCACCATAGCGACGAGCTAACCAGAAGTTGATACAAGAACCAATCATGATTCCCACAAAATTATAAATCCAGCCATGAAGAGGCCCGAATACGATATGCCCGATGACACAAGTTAAGCCTCCCGGAATAATCGGGTAAACCACTTGGGTAATTTGAATCAGGATAAAAATCAAAATTCCTACCCAACCTGAGTGGGCGATGCTTTCACGGAACGGTCCGTCTAGCGCGAAATAATCATTCTTGGCCACGAGCCATCCTAAAATAATCGTTAAAATAATCCCGATAATCGTTACGATACGAATGATTTTACGATTGAGTTCTATTGCTTTTTGAGTTTCCACAGTTTACTCCTTTTATTCTTGTTACATGCATTATAACAGAGATTGCTAAAAGTTTCTTAGCAACTTTCTTAGATTTTATTTAAGATTCACTCTCTTCCAAATTCCAAGGTTTCACAACTGTGATATGTTCCATCAATGCTTCTTGTCGTCCAAGTTGCTCCAAGCGGGCCTTACGACGTTCTTCGTAGCCGCTGCAGATGAATTTCTCTTCGTCGGTTTCTGGAACGATGGCATCCACTGTAAAATCCGTTTCACCGTCACGAGGAAGAGCCACAAATGTCCAAAAGCTTGTCGCTGCTAAATAGCGTTCGCCGTTCAAGACATCTTCTCCGACCACTTTACAGAAAACTTCCATACTCTTCTTCCCTGTCCCTGAGATATACGTCTCTACGCAGACAGAATGCCCTAATGGAAGTGGTTTCAAATAGTTCATTGCGTCCACCGATGCCGTTACCGCAAGACGGCGACAATGACGAGATACGGTAATCGACGCGCAATCATCAATAATTCGTGTTAAATTCCCTCCGAATAGCGTGTTATGCATATTCACATCGAATGGAAAAATTCTACGCGCTTGAATCGCACGTGTTTGGCTACATGTTTTTGTACTCATTTGATTAGCTCCTTGGATAGTTTACTGTTCTATTCTAACATGAAACCAAAATGCGTTCAAAGACACTAGATTAACTGTGATTTCTACGAATTCTTCGGATTTTATAAGTGTTCTTCTCTCTTCCACACTAAAAGCAATATCCACATCCGTTATTTTTTCTTTGCGCGTTTGGCTTCGTGGATCAGCTTCAACGCTCTCTTTCTTGTTTTGATGTTTGGGCTTTTCATTTGACGATAAGCCGTTGCTAAATCTTGTTTCATTGACAGTACCTCCTCTTCTACCAACTTGCTTTTTGTACACCTGGAATCAATCCTTGATGCGCTAATTCTCTAAACTTAATACGAGACATTCCAAATTTACGCATCACTCCTCTTGGGCGACCATCGATTTCGTCTCTAAGGTTGAGACGGTTCGGGTTTGCATCTTTAGGGAGTTTTCTTAGCCCTTCAATATCTCCAGCTTGCTTTAATTCGTATCGTTTTTCAGCGTAACGTTCGATGAGCGCTTGCTGTTTTTGATATTTTGCAATTTTAGATTTCTTTGCCATTTTCTTCTCTTCTTTCTAAATCGAAATAATTACGTTTTACATTGTATCAATTGTTCTTTTTAAAATCAAGTGGTTTACCTTAACAAAAAAAGAGAGCTTTTTTCAAAGCTCTCTTATTTTATATTTGGATTCTAAAAATTAGTCGATTCCAACTTCTTTGCGAACAACGTCAGCGATACGTGTTACGTAGTCGTGAACGAGTTCATCTGTTGGGGCTTCCACCATGACACGAACAAGCGGTTCTGTACCACTTGGACGTACAAGAACGCGTCCGTTTCCTGCCATTTCTGCTTCAACAGCATCGATGACTTCTTTAATCGCTGGAACTTCCATCACGCCGTTTTTATCGCTCACACGGATGTTCACTAATTCTTGTGGGTATGTTGGTACTTCACTTGCTAATTCGCTTAATTTCTTACCAGTTTGTTTCATTACATTCATTAATTGAATTCCTGAAAGTAAGCCGTCCCCTGTTGTGTTTAAATCTAGGATAACGATATGCCCTGATTGTTCTCCACCGAAGTTGTAGTTGTTTTTACGCATTTCTTCAACAACATAACGGTCACCTACAGCTGTTTGAAGGGCAACCATGCCTTCCGCTTCTACTGCTTTATGGAATCCTAAGTTACTCATAACAGTTGATACGATTGTATCTTTGCTTAGCGTTCCTTGGTTCTTGAAGTGTTTACCAAGGATGAACATGATTTTATCGCCATCAACGATTTCGCCATTTTCATCCACAGCGATACAGCGGTCGCCGTCTCCATCGAAGCTTAATCCAAGGTCTGCGCCTGTTTCTTTCACGAACGCCACTAACGCTTCTGGATGTGTGGATCCAACGCCATCGTTAATGTTCACGCCGTTTGGTTTGTCACCCATTGTGTGGAAGTCTGTGTCTAAGTCAGCGAATAGACGCGTTAACATTGAAGCTGTTGCTCCGTTTGCGCCGTCTAAAGCGACTTTCATGCCTGATAATGAATCCACTGTATTTTGTAGGAATTGGCTGTATTTCAATCTTCCTTCTAAATACTCATCCACTGTTCCTAATGCATCTGTAGAAGGACGTGGTAATGTGTCTTCCTCAGCATCTAGTAATGCTTCGATTTGTGCTTCAGTTTCGTCGGTTAATTTGAACCCGTCTGAACCAAAGAATTTAATTCCGTTATCTTGTGCTGGGTTGTGTGACGCTGAAATCATAACCCCAGCTACAGCCCCTTGCATACGTGTTAAGTACGCAACACCTGGAGTTGGAATGACTCCCAAGTTGCATCACTTCAATCCCTACAGAAAGTAATCCTGCGATTAAAGCATGCTCTAATAATTGACCTGAAATACGAGTATCACGACCCACTAATACACGTGGATGTGCATTTCCTTCTGCTTGTTGCAATAAAACGTAACCGCCGTAGCGACCTAGTTTAAATGCTAATTCAGGTGTTAATTCTGCATTCGCTACTCCGCGAACGCCATCTGTTCCAAAATATTTCCCCATTGTGTTGTTCTCCTTCACCCGTTATTGGGCTTGTGTTGTTTGTTCTTTTGTGGTTTCTGCCGGTTCTTCTGTTGTCACAGTTTGTGTAGTCGACGCTTCTGTCGCCGTTAAACTGTTATTTGTCACCGTAATTGTAACCTCGATAGTTTCAGGTGAAATGCTATGCACCCCTGAAGGCAGCGTCAACGTAATTGTTTTCGTTGTCGACTGCGTAATCTTGCTCACGTCCACTACTACAGGTATAGCCGTGATTTGGTCTAAGCTCGATTGAGCTCCTAAAATTGTAACTTGCTTAGTAGTAGAATTCAATAAATATGAATAGCCTGGTGACTTCCCTGTCGTTGTTAAGATTAACGGAACCGTCTTTTGACTCGATGAAATTGGCACGCGAACTTGCACGCGTTCTGGATCAATTTTCACCGCTACAGGTTTCCCTGTTGCGTCGAGCGCTTGTAATTGAGCCGTAGTCGTATAGTCTGTTTTCGTTCCTTCAGGAATCGCCACATTTGCGACTACTTTATCCACTTGGTTCACGATGGATGTTGCTGCTTTCACCGTTACAGTGGCTGGTGAAGCGACTCCTTCGCCGACTTGATAGCCATTTCCAATACTTGAAGCATCGGCCTTCACGACAACCGGAACTTCCTTCGTTGTAATTTTTCGATGTTAATTTCTACTGTTTCTGGAGACACAATTCCATGAACTCCTGTAGGTAATCCTGTCACCTCAAGTGTGATGGTGTGTTTTCCTTCGCCTAATTCTGTTAAATTAGGTGTTTTTACACGATAAGTTCCATTTCCTGTTGTGCTTAAAAGCAAGCTACTAGAACCTTCGAGTCGTAATGCAACAGAATCTGGTAATCCTGTTACAGCATATTCATCACTGTTGATATCCACGTAAATCGGTACATTCGAAATCGTATTCGAACTTGATTGTGGATTTAATGATGATGAACGCAAGCCCCCATTTGCATCGGTTGCTAGCGCGAAGAGGAAGATGGTTAAAATAAACGACATCACTAGTAAGAATGATTTACGATTCATCCATTCAGCCATTTGAACGACCTCCTTTGAAGAAGTCACGTACCCAACGAACAATCGTTGGCTCTGCATCTCCTTGGTCTTCAACCACTAGTTGTTCAGATAGAACCTCTACTAATTCGCTTGAACTTAACTCACGGTGTAATTTCTCACGAATCGCAACACTGACTTTCCCTGTTTCTTCAGAAATGATAATCGTAATCGCATCGCTCACTTCACTCAGTCCGATAGCGGCACGGTGACGCGTTCCTAATTCTTTCGGAATCATCTTATTTTCAGAAAGTGGCAAGTAGCACGCTGCTGCGGCAATCTTGTAGTCACGAATAATTACTGCCCCATCGTGAAGCGGTGTGTTTGGAATGAAAATATTCGTGATCAACTGATTCGAGATATCTGAATGAATCGGAATCCCTGTATTAATAAACTCTTCCAATGAGTTGCCTTGTTCAATCGAAATCAACGCCCCGATACGACGTTTCGCCATATACTGAATCGCTGTATTCAATTCGGAAATCATGACTTCTGCTTCGTTAGCACTTTCGTATTTACGAGAGAAGAAGTTCGAACGACCGATGTGCTCCAACCCGCGACGAATTTCCGGTTGGAAAACAATCAGCGCCGCTACAACTCCCCATTGAATCACGAAGTTCATAATCCAGTCCAAGGTGTTTAAGCCTAGGAAGAAACTAATAAACTTAATGGCTGCGATCACCGCAATTCCCTTCATTAGGTTAATCGCACGAGTTCCTTTAATAATGACTAAAATATTATAGAGTATATACCACACAATCAGAATATCAATCAGATTGCGAAAACTCCCCCATGAAAATAAACTGTTCCAATTTATTTGCATAAAGTTAACCTCTCTTCCACCAATATGTACCCTTCTATTATAGCACAGATAGCCCCTAAACTAAAAAAAGTGCACGATTATTCATATAACAATAAAAAAATCAAGTGAGTTAAAACGCAAATGTTCTCACAGATTTCGGAAAATTAACCATTTACAAAAACAGCTTACATATGTTAATCTGAGCTTGAAATACCACTACAAAATAACATCCATTCAAAAGGAGGATCTATGATGAAAGACGATCGTAAGGGATATATTATTGCTGGAGTTTTAGGTTTCTCACTTATTTTGTAGGAAGCACCATTTACTATTTTTTAACTCATTAATCACAGACACTCTCTACATTGATATGTATAGAAATTACCTAAGACCGTAACTGGAGATCTAGAATAAAATAAATAAGCGTTCATCCTTTTTAAGATGAACGCTTATTTTCTTTTATGCTTCCTCAATATTTGCAATGTAGTAAGAATAACCACCCGTCACTGCGATTAAGATAATCATAATCATCGTTGCGACAAGGATGGCAACATTATTTCCCATGAAGATTCCTGTAAGCATCATAAGGATACCTGCCACTACAGAGGCAATCCCGAAGAAACGTTGCGTTTTACGGAAGGCTACGTCATTGTTTTTCAACCATGAAGCACGGAATCCAAAGTGTTTTGAATTCTCTTTAATTTTTGGCGCTAGATTTCCAATAAGGATAAAGAATACCCCTAGAATAAATGTTAGGAAACGGCTCATTTGCGCGCCGACTGTCATCCCGCCTAAGTATAACCAGAATTGGAAGTACGCGATGACGTTCAATAATAGTAAAAGAATCCAGCTAATCGAGCGAGCTGTTCTCACATTTCCCCCTGTTAGTTTTGGAGATGAGCTCGCAATACGAATCCCAAACCCAAGAATCGCTACAAGAATTGGAAAAAGAAATATTGAGAATCTGCTTGCTGTTGCCGTCACATTTCCCGCTATGTCCATACGCGATACAATCGTTTCAGGTAAGAACCATACCACAAAGAGTGATACAACGAGTGGTGCGAACATCAATGCGAGATAGGCATATTTTTTAAATTGTTTTACTTGTTCCATGTTATTTTCCCCCAATAATTTGATTGATCCATACAATCGCTTCGTCCAGTACGGTCAAATTCAATTCATAATAAATAAAGTTTTTATAGCGTGTTTCGTAGATTAAATCAGCATTTTTTAGCTTTCTAAGGTGATAGGATAAGGCTTGCGGCGTCATCCCAATCATCGTGGCAAGGTCACCGGTGTTGGTCTTCCCTTTTCGCAGGATTTCCAAAATCTGACGACGCGTTTCATCAGAAAGAGCGGCCATTACTTCGTTCACTGCCATGATTTCATCTTCTTTCTATTTAAATTTATCTTTAATTAGAGTATACTCTTGCGATTCGTAAAAAGCAATAGTTATTTAAAAATATTTTTTAATAACTTTAGAATCAAAAGATGATACCTTCGGTTTCTTACGGATTTTTTCATCATCGCGGTAATGTTGTACCGGTTCAAGCCTTCATCTTTCACCTTCGAAGCTTCAAACGCGGAGTAAGGGACAATCCCTACTCCGCGTAATTCACATTCGATACCCTTTCACATTACTGCGATGATAGAATCCGTAAGTTCCTTCGGTATCATCTTTTACATTCGTTCTTCTTCTGAGTGTATTTTACTACCATTAAAGTGCGTCGCTTAAGCGGGCGAACTCTTCAATTGTCAGTGTTTCTGCACGTCTAGACGGGTCAATGCCTGCAGCTTCTAATGCAGTGGCTAAACTTTCTTTTGTATGGCTATTTCCAACGTAGGCTTTAGCTAAATTATTCCATAGCGTTTTACGACGTTGCACGAAGCTGTTTTTCACGAGCGCGAAGAATTTCGCTTCGTCTTTTACTTCCACGAGTGGTTTTTCGCGACGTTTCAATACTAAAATCGCAGAATCCACATTCGGAGCAGGATTGAAGACCGTCTTCGGCACGATAAATCCAATGCTTGCCTCGCAGAAATATTGAATCGCAATCGTCAGTGATCCATACGCCTTCGAATTTGGCTCAGCCGTCATACGTTGCGCCACTTCTTTTTGCATCATCATCGCAAAACCATCGATTGGTAATTTCGATTCCAATAAATTCATAATAATTGGCGTTGTAATATAGTACGGCAAGTTGGCCACGACTAATAATGGCTCGTTAATGTCGAAATGCTCTCCTATGACTTGCTCTAAGTCGACGTCCAAGATGTCGCTATGAACCACTGTTACATTATCGTATGGGGCCAATGTTTCATCGAGCACTGGTAACAAACGGCCATCGATTTCAAACGCCAGCACTTGTTTAGCTTCTCTTGCTAGACGTTCGGTCAGCGCACCAATCCCTGGTCCGATTTCAATAACGTTTGTCGTTTTGTCGACTCCCGCCACTTCTAGCATACGCGTTAAATATTCGGTTCAATTAGGAAGTTTTGCCCTAGACTCTTTTTTACCGTTAGTCCATGACGTTCCATAATCTCGCGCGTTCTTTTCGGCGTCGCGATATCCTTTATTTCATTCATGTTTGTCCTCATTTTCTAAGACAGCCTCGAGTGCCGCCCTTAATTGTTCTTCTGTAATACCAAATAATTGTAATCTTTTCGCGAACTGTTTTCCATTCGTATGGCCAATTTTTAGAAAATCCGCCACCTTTTGACGTCTCGTTGCTGAATCCGGTCGTCCGATAAACCCAAGCGCCATCAGTGTTGCTTGTGAAATCACTGGCTCTCCTGCTTCTGTTGAAATCTCATGCACCGATTCGAGTGCTCGCTGGATGGCTTCGGTACTCGCGTGTTCCACCCCAAGGCTCTTATGATTGTCTTTTCTGACGGCTTCTGCGCGTTCGATAAAGGCATGTTTCACGCCTGGTACGCGCTCTTGAATGATGTTGCGAATACGAGTTCCAGGATAATCAGGGTCCGTAAACACAATCACTTCACGCGTTTGCAACGCCTTTTGAATGAGCGCAATCGTTTCTTCGTCAATCGCAGAACCGTTTGTTTCAATCGTCTCGATATCCGGATAGATTTCTCTCAAGCGTCTTGTATCGTCTCGCCCTTCTACGACAATGACTGGATTCATAACAAGCCTCTTTCTTCCATACGGAATAGCTTGATGGCATTTTGTGTCGTTTGGGCCGCCACTTCTTCCCAAGCAAGGCCGCGTTCTTTGGCAATTGTTTCAACCACATAGCGCGTATAGCCGGGTTCGTTTCTCTTTCCACGGTATGGCACAGGGGCTAAATACGGCGCATCAGTTTCCACTAACATACGGTCGAATGGAACTAATTTTGCACATTCACGAACTTGCGGTGCGTTTTTAAACGTCGTCACACCGCTAAAGGAAATATGCATGCCTAAGTCTAAAGAAACGCTTCATAAATTCCACGTCTCCATTATAACTATGCATAATTCCCCCGATGTCTTGAATGCCTTCTTCTTTTAGAATCTTGTAGCAATCCTCAGTCGCATCGCGGTTATGAATCACAATCGGCAATTTCATTTCTTTGGCAATCGCGATTTGGCAACGGAACACCTTGTCTTGTTCCTCGGGCGTTGAATCTTTCCAATAATAATCTAGACCCATTTCCCCCATCGCAACCACTTGCGGATGCGTCAAGCGTTCCTGTAGCCATTCTTCGATTTCAATATTGTATCGATAGGCTTCGGTTGGATGCCATCCGATAATCGAAACCACTTCTTTGAACTCCTCGCTAAGCTCCAGGCTACGCGTAATCGTGTCCGTATCGAATCCCACCACCGCAAAGCGCGTCACGGCTAATTCCTTTGCACGCGCGATGACTTCTTTTTCTTCACCTTCAAACGCAGATACATTTAAATGCGTATGCGTATCAAAAATCATAATTTCGCCTCTTATCTTGTTGCGCCATTTAAGAATGGGTTTGTCGCAATTTCATCTTTTAGCGTTGTTGGTTCCCCGTGTCCTGGGAAAATCACAGTTTCAGCAGGTAATGGCAATAAATATTTATGGATGCCTTCCATTAACTCTTTATGGCTTCCGTATGGGAAATCACTACGTCCAACACTACCTTTAAACATCACGTCTCCACCGATGACGAATCCATTTTCTCTAAAAATAAAGATCGTTCCACCAGGTGAGTGCCCTGGAATGTGTGCTAATTCTGGTTCAAAGCTTCCGATTTTCCATTTACCCATTTCTTTAGGGAAATAACCATCCGCTGGCTTCACGGTAATATTTTCGCCAGAGTAGTATGAACGGTTCAATTCTGGATCGTCTAAGAACACTTTCTCCAACTCGTTCATATACATTGGAATATTGTACTCTTCACGAAGCGCGTCCACGGCTCCGATATGGTCTCCGTGTGCATGCGTTAAAACAATCGCAACTGGCTTCAATCCTTCTTCTTTAATCAGCTCTTTGATGTCCTCGGCTTGTGCACCTGGGTCAAAAATCACTGTTTCTTTATTATCATCAATTAAAAAGTAGACATTTTCTTCCAAACGTCCTACTGGAATGCTTAATAACTCCATTTGTATTCCTCCTTTAGGTCTCCTCTTAACTCTACATAAAATAGTGAGTTCTTGCAATCAAAAAACGCCCAAGCATCATGCCCGGACGTCTGTTGATTAATCATTGATTAATTTTTTCAAATCGATGGCTTTGTTTAATGCCGTCATCAACGGAACACCCGCTAATAATACGACGATTTCACCAAAGAATGTTTCGCCATAGCTTAACCAGAATGGTAATTCTAGCGCTAAGTTCAATTCAATCGCTACTAAGAAGATCATCACACTGAAGACACCTGCTAAAACAAACATACGTGTTTTAACGTCTTTCACTGATTTAAAGATCAATGCGCTGATAGCGAATGAAACAATAGAATGTCCTAATCCGAATACTAAGTCATACCAACCTAGACCAGACGCTGACATAAATACTGAGTTGACAAGTAATACACCGGCAACCACACCGATTCCGTATTTTTTGTCAAAAGCGAATAAGTGGTTCAACATTTCCGCAATACGGAATTGAATATTTCCAAATGACATAAATGCTGTTAATGATGTAACGACCACATAAAGCGCTGCGACGATTGCGTTAATCACAATCAATTTTGTTTTTTTATTTTGCATGTTACTGCCTCCTAGTTTTTTATTGAGGGATGGTTTCGAACCTCATCGGCAAAAAAATCGCCACGAGCTATTGTACTACAAACCGTTTCAGATTGGTAGTCATAGCATTAAAAAATAGAGCAACAGAATGATTTTCCAGTTGCTCCATGCTTTCTTACCATTTTTCTCTTCCTACAGGTTCAAATAATGTTACCTTTTCGGCTGTAGGTTCTCCCTCATACTCTGCAAACAAGTCTTGAATGGTTACTTCTTCATCCTTAAAGTCATTCATTTCGTTCTTTTTTAAATCATCCATTACTCAAACCTCCTTTTTCGCCTTTATCTTACCATAAAAGCTGTCACCCTTCTCCAATATAGTCTTTGAATTTCTTCTTGCACCGCTTGTGAGCTCCCTTGATGGACGTGACCGATTTATCGAAATGGTCCGCCATCTCCTCAAAGGTCGCACCGTCCAATACTCCTAAAAATACATCTCTTTCAAAGCGGGAAAGGTGGTGGAAATATTCCTCCGCCTCTTCATGCAAAAGCACTTGCCGTTCGCATGAATCCACCGATGCCGAGAGCAATGCGAGTTCCGCCTTTTCCCCGCGAACGACTAACTCGTGTGGAATAAGCCGCTGCCGGTGTTCCCTACGCAGGCACTCCACCGCTAGATTTTTTAAGCAGCGCTGATAATAGCCAGCAAATGAGACGGCATGGTTCTCATCGTACTTATGCACTGCCCGAAGCATCATGATACGAGCCTCTTGCGCAAAATCGTCTTGATCCATTTCATGAAAAAAATAATGGTGATGAATGCTCATAATCAATGGGTCAAAACGCCGCAATAATTCGGTGATTGCTTCCTCTTCATCCTCCTTTGCTAAATGTACAACCTCTGCTAACCCTTTTCCTTCCATAATTTATCCTCCTAATTTAATGTCAGCTCTAGTATATCCGCCTAAATACACAAAAAACCTTGTCTTTCTCATAGAAAAACAAGGTTAAAGATGAATTGTTTGAATCGTTTGTTTTGAAAAGCCCACGCCGGATAAATTCCTGCCCCGTATTCAAAGAGCTATAAGACCTATTCCTTTTCTCCGACCTTCTTGAAATAATGAACACCATACGTTTGGAAGAAATCGACTTTCAATTGTACAAATCGTTTCAAATCGCGTAATAACTGATACAATTGCGCACGTTTTTCGAACTCACGACGTGTTTGTGGTAGTGGCCGTTCGCGAAATTGTTCCAACAAGTCTTCAATGTCATCGATTAATTGACTCGCCGTATTTTGTTCTGCTAACTGCTGTGCGGTCTGTTTAAACATCCCCGACAGAATCGCCATCTCTTCTCCGTCCCAGCGGAACTCGTTTAAGTTAGCAGCCATGATTTCCAAGAGCTTGCTTTGATCGCGGCGCATTTCGAAATATTGATAATCGTAAGTCACTTCTTTGGTTAAATGATTCTCCGCTTCAAGGCGCACATATTCGCGTGCCTCGCTCAACTTTTCCTTCAACAACTGAAGCACTTCGCCATCATTTTTTCCATTTCCAATCGTCAGGAATCCCGACATCTTCAAGAGAACTTCACGCATTTTATCCTCGATTTCCTCTCGGACACGTTCGATTTCTTGGCGATACGACGGCATATACCAGTTCAGTAAAATCGCCACGCCGGCCCCAATGGTGACCAGCAAGAGTTCATTGACAAAAAGTTCGAAAGTGAGTTGTTGCTGCGTCCAAAGATGAATCACAAGGACGGTACTCGGCGCCACGCCGATGTCCACTTTTAAAAGATACGCTAAAGGAATGTAGCAAAGAAGATACAAACCAAAACTCGTCACGTCGAATCCAAAAACAGCGAATATCCCCATTCCGATCACAAGCGCTAAAACGGCTGCCGCAAGCCTTTGACCGGTTGCCGCAAGCGAAACTTTCTTCGTGTCCATGACACTAAGAATCGCAATAATAGCTGCTGCGGATGGTGTCGATAACTGAAGGGCCTGTGCCACAAGTAGCGCCACAAATGCCGATACAATGACCTTAGCAATTTTAAGCTTCATGCCTTTCTCCTTTCATGACTCTATCTTTTACTACGCAATGTCCTTCAAGCGTTAGGAGCGCGCGTTTTCGCTCCACGCCTCCTGCATAGCCTGTTAATGCTCCTGTTGTGGCTACGACGCGGTGGCACGGTACAAAAAGACTGACGGGGTTTCTTCCGATGGCTGTCCCCACCGCACGCGAGGGAAGTCTTTCGTCCTAGCTTTTCACCGACACGTTCGGCCACGTCTTTATACGTCCACACGGTTTGATAGGGGATTTCTGTTAAAACGTCCCACACCGCTTTTTGGAAGGCTGTCCCTCCTACAAATGCAATAGGCACTGATAAAGTTACATCGCCCACTCCTTGGAAATAGTCCTCCAGCGCCTGTTTCACATTCTTCCACAACGGCAACGAATCGTCCCATACTGGGCCTTCCACAAAGGCGCACTCGTATTTTTGCCCTGCAAACCAGAATCCCGTCAACGACTGACCGTCACTGGATGCAATTACGGTTCCTAATGGTGTTTCTATCTTCGTTAAAACCGCCATGGCGCACTCCCCTCGTTTTTCATTACAAATCTATTTTTCTATTATATAATATTTTCTATCGAATGAAATAGGAAAGGAACACATTCATGCTCATTAACGAAGCCGTTTTACATATTTTAGATAAAAATTCAGGAAACTTACTCTTATCACAAGCCCCACTGCAACTGGGCGATCCATTTCTCATTGAATACATCACAAAACTCGTGGATAAAATCAAAAAAGGCGACCCGCATATCGGTCAATTGGCTGCAGACGAACCGCTTCTTGGGTATTTGGCAGACGAAGGCATTTCTTTCTTAGAAAAGACGCAACAGTTAGCCGATAAGCTCTTTGCTCTGATTGCTCCAGCAGAAGAAATCGGACCAGCAGACTACTTATTCTTTACAGGAACAAGCGATACAGGCGGCACCCTCTTTGGAATGATTCGCCTCGATTACAGTTCAAAAGTCACTCACTTTGTCGATTACGAAGGCGAAGCCGTTAGCAATACGATTTTACAAAATCACGCTATTTTGCCAAACGCGACGCAAAAACCTTCGGAAGCTTTCATCGTGGATTTATCAAACGGAAACTACCACTTAATCGAGAAAAAAGTAGTGATTGAAGGCCAAAAGACTGCCTATTTCTCTGAAAAATTCTTAGAAATCACGGTGCCAGTCACAACGAAAGAGCAAATCAAGGAAATCAAAAAAACGGTCACTCATATCGCGAAAAAACACGATGAGGAACCGTACAAAGCGCTGGCAACGACGCAACAAGCCATCTTCCACCAGCTCGAAGAACAGGACGAAATCGACGCCGCAGCCATCTTCGACAAGGTGTTCGAGGAAAAACCGCTCGCACGTGAAGCCGCACAGTTGGCCATCACCGAAGAACGCGTTCCAGAAAAAATCGCCGTAACGAACGTGCCAAAATACGAACGCAAATATAGCAAGCAAAAATTCAAACTCGACAACGGAATCGAGATTACCATTCCAAGTGAAATCTACGAAAACAAGGAGATGGTCGAATTCATCAACAATCCAGACGGCTCTGTTTCGGTACTCATCAAAAATATCGAAAGTATCTTAAATAAATTTAACGCGTAGTGCGCCCATTCTATTATTATTTCTAATAAAAAAGCTTTCTACCTCAACTAATCTGAGGCAGAAAGCTTTTTGTCGTATGTCTATTTAAAAACCAAAAAAATTCCGAAATACTCCGTATAAAAAATACATTCTAGTAACTGGTTTATTCGAATATAATTTAGCAAGTTTAACTAAAGCAAATGTTACTATCCAATATTGCGCTTGCATATCCTTTAGAAAAAAAACTCCTGAAAAGAATAGTCCCATTTCTAAACAGAATTGTATCATTAAAGGTTGCCAAACTGTTCTAGATGGTAAATCCTCCCAGAGATATCGCCATAGTTTTTTTAGGAACATATTCTTTCATCTCCCATCAAGTACACCATTCACAAAACTATCTTCATTTCCTCAAGTTAATTTTATCACAAACTTATTTTTAAATCAAGATGCTGAGATGTTATTTCACTTTTTATGGAATAAAAAAAACTGCTAACCTCCTGTGTTAGCAGTTCCTTGATTAATTAAACTCTTTCCAATCCATCTTTGTTAAATCGATGGTATCTTCTTGCTTCAATCCTAGGTCTTCTAGTTTGAATTGCATTTTTTCGAATTTCAAAGCATTTACTAGCGTCAACCCTGCTCCTTTTGGTTCCAGTTTGAACACTTTAGCATCTCCATTTCCTGTTCCAGACAAGAATTCAACTGTGTAGAGCAATCCGCCTTTGAAGAAACTAAAGGCACTTCTAGCTCCACCCGCTTCGGCAACGTAACTTTGATGCAAGATTTTTGGAGTCTTGCCATCTAAGTAGTACGCCACGACCGTGAATGGTTTGCCGTTTGCAGTATGTCCGATAAACAATTCATCCACTCCATCGTCGTTGATGTCATAGAATAAATATTGCAGCGACTCTTTTTGTTTATTCAAGCTGTTTGCTGCCCAATATTCTAGCGGTACATTGAGTTTTCCTGCCACATCAGCACCCAGTTCTTTTACAGTGCGGATATCTTCGAAGACTTTCGCGTACAATTCCTTATTATCTGGTTTAGGAGCAACGGTTGTCGTAGTCTCAGTCGTTGGGGCTGCCGTTGTAGCAGCTTGCGTCACTTGTGACTTCTCGGCTCCTGAGTCCTTCGTCTGTCCATTTCCACAAGCACCTAATACAAGTGCTAGTAACGTCATCATTCCTAAGTTGGCTCTTTTCATCGTTCTTCCTCCTTTGGCTATAACGGCTTCTTCAATGGAAGACCTGGTTTTCTTGGATACTTATTCGGTGTTTCCTTCGTCTTTAAAATCGTGACAACGTGACGGTTTCCGCCTTCATATGGCAAGTCGAAAGAGACATCCCCTTCTACTTTTCCGCCAAGAATCGCGATTGCTTTTTTCGCTTCTTCCAGCTCTACTTCTGTATGCGCCGCTTTTAACGCGAGGAAATAGCCCTGTTTTTTCACGAGCGGCATACAAAATTCACTCAATACACTAAGTTTAGCAACGGCACGAGCAGTCACCACATCAAACGACGCACGGAAATCCTTGTTTTGCCCAAAGGTTTCAGCGCGGTCATGGAAACACTGCACATCCTTTAACCCAAGTGTCTCCACTAATGTATTCAAGAAGGTAATACGTTTATTCAACGAATCCACAATCGTCACCTTCAAGTCTGGGAAGACGATTTTTAACGGAATACTTGGAAATCCTGCACCCGCACCCACATCGCAAAGTGTTTGGTCCGTCAATTCGTGGTGGAATCCAAGCGCCAATGAATCATAGAAATGCTTCAAATACACGCCTTCTTCATCCGTAATCGCTGTCAAGTTCATCTTCTCATTCCATTCCACTAATAGATGGAAATATTGGTCGAACTGCTTCTTTTGTACATCTGATAATGGAATCCCATGCACTTCTTGGAGTCTTTGATAAAATTCTTCTGGTTTCATACGCGCCTCCTTATTCTTGCACTTTCGCGATCTTTCCTTGTTCGATATAGACCATCAAGATCGATACGTCGGCTGGGTTCACCCCACTAATACGGCTCGCTTGCGCAATTGTTTCTGGTTGGATTAATTTCAAACGTTGACGCGCTTCGGTCGCAAGTCCATTAATCGCATCATAGTCGATATTGGCTGGAATACGTTTGGCTTCCATACGTTTTAATTTCTCCACTTTTTCAATCGCTTTGGCAATATAGCCTTCGTATTTAATCGAGATTTCTACTTGTTCTTTCACTTCACGAGAGACTTCCACCGTTTCGCCGGCAAAGCCTACTAATTCGTCATAGCTTAATTCTGGACGTTTCAACAAGTCGCTTAAAAGGATGCCGTCTTTCAATTCCGCAGATCCTTTTTCCGCCAAGAACGCTTGTAATTCAGCGGTCGGTTTCAAGCGAATCGATTGCATGCGTTTGATTTCGGCTTCAATCGCTTCTTGTTTTGCTTGGAAGGCGGCATAACGTTCGTCGTCAATCAATCCAAGCTCGCGTCCTTTTTCCGTTAAACGTAAATCGGCATTGTCATGACGAAGTAAGAGACGATATTCCGCACGAGAAGTCAATAGACGGTAAGGTTCTGTCGTTCCTTTTGTAACCAAATCGTCCACCAATACGCCAATATACGCATCGCTTCGGCCAAGAATAAATGGCTCTTCTCCGCGAATCTTACGCACGGCATTAATCCCAGCATAGAGCCCTTGCCCCGCTGCTTCTTCGTATCCACTCGTTCCGTTCATTTGTCCGGCAGTGAATAAGTTTTGGACGAGTTTTGTTTCAAAGGTATTTTTCAATTGGTGCGGCACGACCACATCGTACTCGATGGCGTAACCCGTACGCATCATCTCCGCATTTTCCAACCCTTCCACGCTACGAATCATCTTGATTTGCACGTCTTCTGGAAGAGAAGTTGACAACCCTTGAATATACACTTCTTCCGTATTTTCCCCTTCTGGTTCTAGGAAAATTTGGTGACGAGGCTTGTCGCTGAAACGAACGATTTTATCTTCAATCGATGGACAGTAACGCGCGCCGACTCCTTCGACAATCCCTGTAAACATCGGTGCACGGTGTAAGTTTTCACGAATCGTTTCATGCGTTTGTTCGTTCGTATACGTTAACCAGCAAGGAATTTGGTCGTAGCGGTAGTCTTCGTCTTTTGATGTGAAACTAAATAAGTTTGGCGTATCGTCCCCTGGTTGAATTTCTGTTTTACTGTAATCAATCGATGAGCCTTTGATACGTGGCGGAGTTCCTGTTTTGAAACGCGCCAATTCGAAGCCTAATTCGAGTAAGTTCTCTGATAATTTAATCGATGGTTGAGAGTTATTGGCACCGGATGAATATTTCAATTCCCCGATAATAATTTGACCACGAGAAGACGTTCCGGCCGTTAAAACCACCGCTTTTGAACGGTAGATGGCACCTGTATTCGTGATAACCCCTTTACATACGCCGTCTTCCACAATCAACTCTTCCGCAATCCCTTGGCGTAAATCCAAGTTTTCTTGCTTCTCGATTGTCTTCTTCATTTCTTGCGCGTATAAATGCTTATCCGCTTGCGCACGTAAGGCACGTACAGCAGGACCTTTCCCGGTGTTGAGCATACGCATTTGAATATACGTTTTGTCGATGTTGCGACCCATTTCGCCCCCAAGAGCGTCGATTTCACGCACGACAACCCCTTTGGCAGGTCCGCCTACAGATGGGTTACATGGCATGAAGGCCACCATTTCTAAGTTCATTGTGAGTAATAATGTTTTTGCGCCCATACGTGCACTCGCTAGCGCCGCTTCACTGCCGGCATGTCCTGCACCGACGACAACTACATCATAATTTCCAGCTTCGTAAGTTGTTACCATAGTCTCTCCTTTACTTTCTTTCTCCATAAAATTCTACTTTGTGACTAACATATTCGCCTGCTTCATAATTAAACTTCGCAGAAAAGAACGGTTCCTCTCCTAAAATCCACTCTAGGAAAATGCGGTCTCCTTCCCAAGACGGTTTTTGGAGGATTTCATCGTAAGGAACCCATTCCAGCGTCCCTTCTGGCGAATCAATCAGCTCTCCTGAAAACTCCGTCACCCGAAAAACATACGTATACCAATCGTGCCCTGGTGTAAATTCTGGGAAAGTGATGATTCCTTTCATCTCCATCTTTGTTGCCGTCAGTCCTGTTTCTTCAAAAATCTCACGCACGGCACATTCTTCCGGAGTCTCTGCTGCTTCGAGCTTTCCACCAACGCCAATATACTTGCCCTCATGGACATCGTTTGGCTTCTTGTTGCGTAATAACAGTAAAAATTCTTTGCCATTGTCCAAATAACAAATGGTCGCTAGCTTCGTCATCAGCTTTCCTCCTTGTGCCTTTTGTTGAAAGAGTTATAACTTCAATTCTTTACAGATGCGCCCGAACCTTAGGGAACATCACAGCGCTCGAATAACGAGCGTTCACTCGTTCTATTGTTCTGTCTTAGCAAAGAGATAAAACGGAAATTCTTTTGGATTCTATAGTAGCAGTAATGGGGAATAGCAACCAATGTGAATTACTGACTCTAGGGTGTACCCCGTAGAGTCAGTTTGAAGCTTGGTAGGAATTGAGACGTAAGGCTCAATCCGATGCCCCATTACCGCTACTATGAAGATATCCGTAAAGAATTGAAGTTTTAGCTCTATTTACCCAAGCAGAACTGGCTGAACAATTGTGTTAACAGCTCGTCTTGAACAGTGTCGCCTGTGATTTCGCCTAAGAGATCCCAAGCGCGGGTAAATCGATCTGGATTAAATCCACGGGCATGCCCATGTCGACCCCATTCGCCACCTCTTGCAACGCTTGTTCTGCCTTTTCAAGAAGCGCAATATGACGCGTGTTCGATAAGTACGTTGCGTCGCGCTCGTTCATTTGTCCTTGGAAGAAGTAATCGGCAATCTTTTCTTCCAATTGGTCGATGCCCTCTTTCTTCAGCATTGACGTTGTGACGATTTCGCTGTCTGTCGCGAATTCTTTGACCTTGTCCATATCGATTTTCGTTGGTAGGTCTGTCTTGTTTAATAAAATAATGCGTTTAAAGTCTTTTGTTTGTTCTAATAAGCGAAGGTCTTCGTCCATCAACTCTTCGCTTTGGTTTAAAATCAAGAGTACGAAATCCGCTTCGTTTAACGCTTTACGGCTTCGTTCCACCCCGATACGTTCAACGACGTCATCTGTTTCACGAATTCCGGCCGTATCAATCAGTTGGAGCGGCACGCCACGAACATTCACGTACTCTTCGATGGTGTCACGAGTCGTTCCAGCGATATCCGTTACGATGGCTTTTTCTTCTCGTAATAACACGTTCAATAGACTCGATTTTCCTACGTTTGGACGTCCAACAATCGCTGTCTTCAAGCCGTCACGCAAGATTTTCCCTTGGCTTGCCGTGTTTAGCAATGCGCGAATGCCTTGTGAGACTTGCTGCGTCTTCTCGCGCAACAGTTGCAAGGTCATTTCTTCCACGTCGTCATATTCCGGATAGTCGATATTCACTTCCACTTGCGCTAAGGTGTTTAAGATTTCTTGTCGTAAATTCTGAATTAACTTCGAGAGCTCTCCGTCGAGTTGGCGCATCGCCATTTGCATCGATTTATCTGTTTTGGCACGAATCAAATCCATCACGGCTTCCGCTTGCGATAAGTCGATACGGCCATTCAAGAAGGCTCGTTTGGTAAATTCACCAGGCTCGGCCAGGCGTGCTCCCATACGAAGAACGAGTTGCAAGATGCGGTTAATCGCCACAATCCCACCGTGACAGTTGATTTCCACAACGTCCTCACGCGTAAAAGTCTTTGGCGCGCGAAGCACCGTCACCATCACTTCATCAATGACTTCATCGTTCTTTGGATCGCGATATGCCCATAGTGAATCGTATGACTTGGCTGTTCTTTTTAATCGTTTGTCTTTCAATCGATACACTTCGTCGGCAATGCGAATCGCATCATCCCCACTAATACGGACAATCCCGATAGCCCCTTCGCCAGGCGCCGTTGAAATCGCCGCAATTGTATCAAATTCTGTCTGCATACTATCCCTCACTTCCGTTTCATTGCACAAAAAAAGTGCACCTCCACCCCTTCCTTTTCTAGGGGTGGCTCGCACTTTGACTGCTAACCGATATTCTCAAAGAGATTATACACTATTTTTCCTTAGAATTCATAGGCAGAAAGGCAGATTGGATAAATTCCTAGCGTTTTTTTATTTTTCTTTTTTTAAAAATCTACACTTCTCGTTGCACTCTTTCTCAAAACAAGATACAATTTTTCCTATGAATATAAAGGAGGATTCCTATGACAGTAGAACATCCATTTAACAAAATCGTAGAAGGCATTGCAGTTTCTGATATTCGTCAATTCGACGCAGAAGTTTCTACAATTCCTGGCATTATCAAATTAACTCTTGGAGAACCAAATTTTGACACACCTGAGCATATTAAAGAGGCGGCTATCCAAGCGATTAAAGACAATCACTCACACTACACACCAAACTCAGGGATTCCTGAATTACGACAAGCTGCGGCTGAGTATTACAACAAGAAATTTAATTTCAATTACACGGCAGACCAAGTCATCACAACAATCGGGGCAACGGAAGGGATTAACGCTAGCTTACAAGCCATCTTAAACCCTGGCGACACAGTGATCGTGCCAACACCAGTCTTCCCGCTATACTTGCCAATCACATTGGTGAACCAAGGGAACTTCATTACGGTGGATACAAGTAACGACGGATTCGTTTTAACAGCGGACAAATTACGCGAAACCATCGAAGCAAACCCAGATAAAAACTTCAAAGCGGTCGTTCTTGTATACCCAAGTAACCCAACAGGTGTGACTTACTCAAAAGAACAATTAGAAGACTTAGCCGAAGTAATCAAAGAGTACCAACTATGGGCACTTTGCGATGAAGTCTACGCAGAATTAACATACGACAAGACTCACTACTCTCTTGCGAATATTTTACCGGACCATACGATTGTCATCACTGGTTTGTCAAAATCACATGCAATGACAGGATGGCGTATCGGATTCATCTTAGGGCCAACACACTTCATGAACGAAGTTGTAAAAACTCACCAATACATGGTGACAGCTCCAACAAGCTTTGCGCAATACGGAGCGCTTGCGGCGATGTTACACGGCCAAGATGACTGCGCGAAAATGATGGTGGAATATAGCGAGCGTCGTGACTATCTTGCGGCTGAGTTGAAGAAACTTGGCTTCGAAGTGGCAAGTCCTGACGGCGCGTTCTACTTATTCGCGAAAATTCCTGCAAAATGCGGCACTGACTCATGGGCATTCGTTCGTGATCTTGCGCCAAAAGCAAAAGTAGCGCTAATCCCAGGGGTATCTTTCGGACCTGGTGGCGAAAGCTATGTTCGTTTCAGTTACGCAGCTTCAATGGAAAACTTAAAAGAAGTTGTCGCTCGTTTAACAACTTACTTAGCAAATATCTAACATTTAGAAGGCAAAAAAGACCATATATGGTCTTTTTTGCTTTATAGATTATATACTATATCATTTTTATTTTAAAAAAATGTAGAGGCGGAACATGTAATTACCATATTTGGTAATTTCATGTTCGTTTTCATTCTGAAACTTTTTTTCAAATTTTTATATTGTAACAGGGTAGCCGATTGATAAAAAAACAGTATTTACGGTGAATATACTGAAGTTGAATAACAAATAAAAGAGCTAAAATTATCATATATGATAATTTTAGCTCTTTTACTATTTCAAATACTTTCGATAAAACGTGTCGCGACCTGAAAGTCCGCGGTAACGTTTATAGTGTTCTGGATCCTTCTTGTAGAAATCTTGGTGATATTCTTCTGCAGGATAGAACGTGCTTGCAGGCTCGATTTTTGTCACGATATCTTTTTTGAATCGTCCGCTGGCTTGCAAGGCTACTTTTGAAGCTTCCGCAATCTTTCTTTGCTCTTCTGAATGATAGAAGATAACTGGTCGGTATGAATCTCCACGGTCCACGAATTGTCCCATTGCATCCGTTGGGTCCGTTTGTTGCCAGTAGACTTCTACGAGTTTTTCATAAGGGAATACTTCTGGGTCGAACGTGATTTGCACGGCCTCTGTATGTCCTGTTGTTCCGCTACATACTTCCTTGTATGTCGGATTTTCTTTGTGGCCGCCTGCGTATCCTGAGATCACAGACTCGATTCCTGGTTGGCTATCAAATGGCTTCACCATACACCAGAAACAGCCTCCTGCAAATGTAGCAATTTCTTTTGCCATGTGTATTCCTCCTACTCTTGTTCCGGGTTCAACGAAACATCTTCCCCGAAAATGCGCATCTTAATCGCGACACCTGTTCTTGTGCCTGCCAATCCACCGAGTCCCGTTTCACGGAGTTCTCGTGGCATTCTCACCCCGATACTGCGCATCGCTTCGATGGTTTCATCGGCTGGAATCACGTTTGTAATTCCTGCAAGTGCCATATCTGCGGCGATCAATGCATTCCCCGCGCCAATCGCATTCCGCTTCACGCACGGCACTTCTACAAGACCGGCTACAGGGTCACAAACGAGTCCTAGTAAGTTCCCGAGTGCTGTCGCAAATGCTTCTGAACTCTCTTGCGGCGTTCCACCGGCCGCTTCAACGGCTGCGGCTGCGGCCATCGCGCTGGCACTTCCGACTTCGGCTTGGCATCCACCTGTCGCCCCGGCAATCATCGCGTTATTGGCTACGACCATCCCAAAGGCTGCCGAAGTGAAGAGAAAACGTACTTGTTGTTCATGGTTCAAGTTCATCGTATCGGCAATCGAGAACACAACTCCTGGCAGTGTTCCACTCGCTCCTGCTGTCGGCGTTGCACACACAAGCCCCATCGCAGCATTCACTTCGTTTGTTCCAAGCGCGTATTGTACCCCCGCTAGAATACTATCTCCCGACAATGTTTTTCCACGTTCACGATACTTCTTCATCTTCAACGCGTCGCCACCCGTTAAACCTGTTGGAGAGAACACGCCCTCTCCTTCCACGCTTCGTTCAACGGCATTCTTCATCGTTTGTAAGTTTTTTTCCATTTTCTCCCAGATGTACTCACGACTTTGCTGGGTCATTTCCATTTCTTGTTCAATCATGATTTCCGAAATGGGCTTCTTTTGTTCTGTTGCTAATGCTACCAATTCTTTAATGGTCGAAAACATTGCAAACTTCCTTCCTTATCATCACGCAAACATATAGATGTCATGCGTTTTTCTTAATGTTTGTATTTGTTCTTTTAATTCTGGGGATAATAAATCAACAAGCTCATATCCCATCATTTGGCTATCTTCTGTCATTTCCACTCGTTGTTTTGAAATGGTCACGCCATGTTCTTGCAACAAGCTGTATAAAACTGGCATTTTTCCAAGAGGAACCACTTCAAGCAAAATCGGAAGAGGACCTGATAGCTCCATCTTAAAGCCATCGACTTCGATGACCTTCACTTCCACCGCTCCGCCACCAACAGAGGTCCCGATAAGGCGAATCGTACGCTTCTCGTCGCTCAAGGTCAAATCCGCAGTATTGGCGTGATTCACAGGGCTTGGTTCTTTTCGCTCGACAAATTCAATATGCATCCCTTGGGATACAGCAATCTCAACGGCACGCGGCACGCGCTCATCATCTGTCGCAAAACCTAAGATTCCACTAATAATCGCAAAATCCGTCCCGTGTCCCTTATGCGTTTCGGAGAATGACTCATAATAATCGCATCGCACATTCTTTGGTGTTCCTCCGAACAATTGTCTTGCAAGAGCACCGATTGCAATCGCTCCAGCAGTATGTGAAGAAGAAGGGCCCACCATAATCGGACCAATAATATCAAAACAACTCTTATAATTTTGTACCTTATTTTCTTCCATGTCGGCCATCCTTTCTTTGCTTTACTATCGTATCAGTATCCGCCTTCAATGTAAATTATTTTTGGCCGGCAACCCGTATAGCGTATGCATCGAGTAAGATTCTACTGATGACTTGCAATGGTAATCGCGAACGAACTTCATAATCTGGGAAATACGAACTCTCAGATTTATAGCCAACAAACGTGATATCACTGAGTTTTGCTAGAGGACTCGCTCCGTTTGCGGTCAGTAAAATAATCGGCACTTCATTTTGTTGGCAAACACGCGCCGCTTCCACCAATTCTTCGGTATGCCCATTTAACGAGATAATAATCGCCACATCTTGGGTATTTAAACGGTGGCTGATGGTTCGGATAATATTTGGATCCACATACTGTTCACAGGTACGCTCCAATAGATGGAGTTTAATTTCCATCTCGGTCGCAATCATTTCACTGAGTCCTCGAGAAAATAAATACACTCGTTGTGCCCCAAAAATCGCCTGTACAGCATCCTCAATCGTCTTACTATCTAGTTGCTCAATGGTTCGGCGAACTTCTTGTTCATTTTTCACGACAACCGCTTGAATTTTTTTGTCAACAGCTTCCAAACTGTTGAAGGTAGATAACTCTTCATTTGTAAAACGGTATTGTTTCTTTAAATCATGTTTAAAACTCGTAAAACCGTCATATCCTAGCTTCTTCATGGTTCGCACAATAGACGCAGTAGAAACATTTGCATCCTGACTCAACTTCACGATGGAAATAGAAGGGATCTCTTCTAGATGTTCCTCGATATAAGCGAGTAGATATTTCCGTATTCGTTAAACCTTGCGTGTTGAACATGCGAACTCCTCCATTTTGTAAAGATTTACAAATGTTAACCTCATTTTAGAAAACATTTACAACTTGACGTATGTAATAATAAGTATAGCAAAAAAAGCTTGGAGGTGAAATGATGATTTATACGTGTACGATGAATTTAGCCATCGATTTGTTCATTAAAACCGCGCAAATGCTACCGTCTGAAGTGAACCGAACCGACGAGGCCGTTTACATGCCAAATGGAAAAGGCGTAAACGTCAGCTTCATCTTAAAAGAACTCGGAATTGATAGCACCGCCACTGGTTTTAAAGCAGGTTTTACTGGCCAATTTATCGAGGAAGAACTGCAAAAGGCAGGCATCCAAACACAATTCGTTACGGTGGACGGAATTACTCGTATCAATGTGTTCACGCAAGTTGTGGCCACAAACGAAGAATTCAAACTCGTTAACCAAGGCCCAAGTGTAACACCCCAACAAGAAGCGTCCCTTCTTGCTATTGTGGAAACCATGAACGCCGACGATATTTTGTTTGTTTCTGGAAGTCATCCTGAAGGCATCACGCGTGCCACTTACGAGAAAATCGCAAAAGCGTCCCAGCAACGTGGCTTTAAGTTTATTCTCGACACTTCCGCTCATTTTGTACCGGAACTATTGGGTTACAAACCATATCTCATCAAACCAAACGACGAAGAATTAGCCGGATGGTTTGGATTGAAAGACATTAGCCTTGAGGAAATTAAGGACTGCGGTCGTAAACTCCTCGAACAAGGTGCTCAAAACGTCATCGTTTCTTTAGGAGACAAGGGAGCCATTCTCTTTACACCAGACAAAACGATTCATGTCACTGCACCGGATGGCGAAGTAGTCAATACTGCCTGTGCAGGAGATACACTACTTGCGACCTTCGTTGGAAGCAAGTTGCAAGGTTTATCCGATGAAGAAGCACTGATCAAAGCCGTCGCAGCGGGAAGCTCAACCGCGTTTAGACCTGGTTTGACAGACTTCAAGGATGTCCCTACATTAATGCAACAAATCAAACGAGTATCCTAACTCGGAAACAATAAAGGAGGAAATACAATGACAAAATATGATATTATCGCTGCCACTGGGTGTCCGACAGGGATTGCGCACACTTACATGGCTCAAGAAGCGCTCGAGCAAGCCGCTAAAAAAGCAGGAGTAACAATTAAAGTCGAAACACATGGACAAATCGGTATCGAAAACGAACTGACTCCAGAAGAAATCGCAAACGCAAAAGCAGTCATCATCGCTGCTGACAAGGATGTTCAGCCACAACGTTTCGTAAACAAAAAGATTATCGACGTTTCAGTTGGACAAAGGAATTAAAAAAATGCCGACGAATTAGTCGCACAAGCTCTTCGCGGAGAAGGCGTTGTGAAATACCACTCTGACGATGCAGCTGTTGAATCTTCACAAGCTCCACAATCTTCTAACGTTGGCAAAAGTTCTATCGGTCGTGAAATTTACAAACACTTGATGAACGGGGTATCTCACATGCTTCCATTCGTTGTTGGTGGTGGGGTTCTAATCGCGATTTCATTTGCCGTATTCGGAATTTACTCATTCGATCCAAATCACGAAACATACAATGCCTTTTCTGCTCAATTAAAAGAAATTGGTGGTTTGGCAATGGGCTTAATGACTCCAGTTCTAGCAGCCTACATTGCACAAAGTATTGGGAACCGTCCAGCATTAGTGAGCGGTTTTGTTGCAGGTTTAATGGCAAGTAATGGTGGCGCAGGATTCCTTGGCGGTATCGTCGGTGGTTTCTTCGCAGGTTACTTAGTGGTTCTTTTAGAAAAATTATTCAAAGGACTACCAAAAACATTAGATGGTCTTAAAGCTATTTTCTTATATCCTTTATTAGGCGTATTCATTACTGGTTTATTTATGAGTGTCATTGTTAGTCCAATGGCTGGTATCAACCAATCATTAATGGACTTCTTAAAAAGGATTCCAAGATTCAAACCCAGTTCTTTTTAGGTCTTGTAATCGGATGTATGTGTGCCTTTGATATGGGTGGCCCAGTAAACAAAGCCGCATACGTTACAGGTACAGTTCTTCTTGGTGAAGGAAATACAGCATTCATGGCTGGGGTTTCTGCAGCATGTATCGCTCCTCCACTTATCACAACTGTTGCCGTATTATTATTCAAAAAAACCGTTTCGATACAAACGAACGTAATGCTGGTTTAGTTAACTTCATCTTAGGCTCAACTCACATTACTGAAGGGGCTATTCCTTTCGTGGCCAAAAGATCACTTCGCGCAATGCCTTCAATGATGTTAGGTTCTTCAATCGCTGCAATCTTAACTTACTTATTCGGCGTACAAGTACCTGCTCCTCACGGTGGTTTCTTAGTATTACCAGTTGTAACACATCCATTCTTATGGATATTAGCCATTGCAATTGGTTCTGTTGTCGGCGGTCTTGTTCTTGGAGCAACTCGTAAACCACTTTCTGAATAATCAACAATCGTTTAGAAAGAACTTTGGAGGTTGAAAATGTTAATTAGTAAAGAATCTATTTTCTTAAATGAAAACCTTACTTCTCAAGAAGAAGTGTTTCGTTTCATCGCACAAAAAGCTGTAGCACTAGGCGTTTCAGCAGACGAAAACGCCGTGTACAACGGACTTGTAGAGCGTGAACAACAAGGAACAACAGGAATGATGGACGGATTTGCAATTCCACATGCGAAATCAAGCGCCATCACGACTCCAAAAATCGTCATTGTTCGCCTTAATGATGGAATTGACTGGAACAGCATGGATGGAAAACCAACTTCATTCATCTTCAGCTTATTAATTCCAGATGGCGAAGCAGGAACGACTCACCTTAAATTATTAGCAACCGTAGCTCGAATGCTCATGAAAGCTGATGTCAAAGAAGCTTTATTAGGTGCTACAACTGCTGAACAGCTTGAAGAAGTATTAAATAGTCATTTAGCAGGCTAACCCACTCTCCAGGAGAGAAAGCACAAAACAGCTCTCTCCTGGTATTTTTATTTCATTCCCCGAAATTCAGTTGAAACTCCGCATAATCCCTTTATTTTTCGCCAAACGCTATTGACGAATGCACTAAAAAATCTTACAATGGTATTAACTGGTAGTGACCAGTTGTAGAAGAGTTTTTTACGAAAGGAGGAACCGATATGGTAGCCAAACCTTCTCCACTCTACTCAACACTGAGTCTAGCGTTGATTGACTTCATTAAGACCAAGGGAAAAGCACACGAAAAAATGCTTTCGGAGCGCGAAATTACAAAGGTCTATAATGTCAGTCGTACCACCGTTCGAACAGCGTTGAAGGAATTGGAGACGCTTGGATATATTTATAAGCGTCATGGAAAAGGCACGTTCATTTCAACGCAATGGAAAGAACGCCAAAACTTGCTGGAAGGCTACAGTTTCACGGAACAGATGAAGGAACTCGGCAAGGTCCCTTCCACGAAAATTACTTCGCTGGATTGTTACGAAGCCGATGAATTTATCGCTCCACTCGTTGGAATCGAAGCTGGCGACAAGCTCTTTCGTCTGAAACGCATTCGGTATGCAGATGGCATTCCACTCATGAAAGAAACAACTTTCTTACCATACGACGTCTTCAAAACCTTAACGAAGACCCAGTTAGAAGGCCAATCTTTATATGAAGTGTTTGCGAATGATTTTCATCAGCAAATCCACTACGCCGACGAAGAATTCTCAGCGAGCATTCTCACGCCGGAAGAAGCGGAAGTATTGGATGTGGATCCGCACAGCGCTTGTTTACGGTTTATGCGAACCACATTAAATCCTGAAAATCGCATCATCGAGTATACGATCAGTGTTGCCAGAAGCGACCAATTCTTCTACAAAGTAAGACACTATCGCACAAACAACTAAAAAAATATTTGGAGGGTATTATGTTTCAATTTTCAACTAGTCAATTAGAAGCTTTATCTGCAGAGATTACAACGCGCGAAATTCGTCAACAACCAGAATTGTGGAAAGAAGCTTTTGATTACTACAAAGCAAACTTAGAACGCATTACTGCTTTCTTAAACAACTTACCTGAAGGTCGCCTTCGCGTGATTTTCGCAGGTGCGGGTACATCACAATATGTGGGAGATACGATTCTTCCTTACTTAAAACGTACAGGAAATGAAGACCGTTTTGATTTCCAATCAGTCGGAACAACAAACCTTGTAAGTAATCCACATGACTACTTCAAAGCAGAAATTCCTACAGTGCTTGTTTCATTTGCACGTAGCGGTAACTCGCCAGAAAGTCTTGCAAGTGTGCAACTTGGCCAACAAATCGTGCGCGACTTCTATCAAATCACGATTACTTGTGCGCCAGAAGGAAAATTAGCCGTTGCTGCTAAAGACGACACAGACAACTTACTCTTAATGATGCCAGACCGCTCTAACGACGCTGGTTTTGCGATGACAGGAAGCTTCACATGTATGACTCTTACAGCACTTCTTGTATTCGACGAAGCACACTCACTTGAAGAAAAAGAAGGCTTCGTGAAAGCCATCCGTCAAATGGGTACAAGCGTCCTCGAACGTGAAGACGTGATTCAACATTACGTGAACTTAGACTACAACCGTGTGATTTACTTAGGTTCTGGTTCTCTCAGCGGCCTTGCTCGTGAAGTTCAATTGAAGATTCTTGAATTGACTGCTGGACAAATCGCAACAGCGTTCGATTCTTCAATGGGATTCCGTCACGGTCCTAAATCATTCGTAAACGGCTCTTCTCTAGCCTTCGTATTCGTATCGAACGACGACTATACACGTCAATACGATATCGACATCTTAAACGAATTACACGGCGACCAAATTGCACGCCTTGTTCTTGCGGTTGGAGTGGATGCAGAAAGTGACTTTGAAGGCCTATCTTTCAGCTTCGATAAAGAATATCGTTTCGTTCCAGATGCTTACCTTGCACTTCCATATGCAGTATTTGGACAAACCGTTTCTCTACTTTCTTCTATCAAAGTTGGGAAACAAACCAGACACTCCTTCACCAACAGGGACTGTAAACCGTGTCGTTAAAGGAGTAACGATTCACCCATTAGAAGCATAAATAACTTAATTGAAAAGAGATGATCCTATGACAACTTATATTTATGCCAAAGCATTTTATTTTGAAGACGAAGTGAAAGGTCCAGGATACTTACCGATCTTGGATAACGGAACTTTCGGAGCCTTCCAAACCGAAAAACCAGAAAGTGGCGCTACGATTATCGACTACGGCAACTATCAAATTGCCCCAGGTCTTGTAGATACACATATCCACGGATTCAAAGGCGCTGACGTCATGGATAACGACGTCGAAGCACTTCGTACGATTTCAGAAGGACTTCCTTCCTGCGGAGTTACTTCTTACTTACCAACAACCTTAACCGCATCTCGCGAATTATTAGCGAATGTCTGCCAAACTGTCGGCGATAATGCCACAACACTTGGCGGCGCTAAAATCAGAGGGATTTTCCTAGAAGGTCCATTCTTCTGTGAAAAATACAAAGGCGCGCAAAACCCTAAATACATGGGCGACCCTAAATCTGAAATCTTGGATGAATGGCAAGAACGCGCTGGCGGTTGGGTGAAGAAAATCGCGATTGCGCCTGAACGTGAAGGTGCTGTTGATTTCATCAAACACGCGAAAACAAAAGACATCTATGTCGCTCTTGCACATACAGATGCCACTTACGAAGATTGCAAAAACGCCGTTGAAGCCGGTGCGAATATCTTCGTTCACACTTACAACGGAATGCGTGGCTTACATCACCGCGAACCAGGTGTTGTCGGCGCGGCACTCACATTGCCAAACGTATTCGACGAACTCATCTGTGACGGTCACCACGTCCACCCAGTGAGCGCAAGTATCGTCATGAAATGTTGCGGTCACGACCATGTAGCTCTGATTACAGACTGCATGCGTGCTGGCGGTATGGGCGAATGCGAATCGATGCTTGGAGAATTCCCTGTTATAGTAAAAGACGGTACGGCTCGCTTGAAAGACGGCGGTAGCCTTGCCGGAAGTATCCTAGAACTCATTCAAGGGGTTCAAAACGTTGTAAAATGGGGCATTGCGACTCCACACGAAGCTATTACAATGGCTAGCCTTGTTCCTGCAAAATCTGTCGGTATCGACGACGTTTGCGGACGCATCGACCCAGGGTATGCAGCGGACTTCATCGTATTAGACGATGAGTTACAACTCAAAGCGACTTACTTAGACGGTAAGCCTTATTTCGAAGCTTAATAAAATAAAACAACTAAAGGAGTGTTATTATGTCAAAATTAGTATTAACAAAAAGGAAAAATATAATCACTTAGTCAAACTTTTCAAATAAAAAAACCATGTCATCGGTGCTTTTAGCGATTGACCAACGTGGTTCATTGAAAAAAAAATGATTGCTGCAGGAAACCCAAACGTTAAAAGGTGACGAAGGCATCATCCGCTTCAAAGAATTAATTTCTGAAGAATTAACAAAATTCTCTTCTTCAATCCTTTTTAGACCCTGAATACGGTCTTCCAGCTGCAAAAATTACGCCACGAAGACTGCGGACTTTTTAATCTCTTACGAAAAAAACTGGTTACGATGCAACAGAAATCGGCCGCTTACCAGACTTACTTCCAATCTGGTCTGCAAAACGTATTAAAGAATTAGGCGCTGACGCTGTAAAAGTTCTTTTTATACTATGATATTGACGAAGATCCAGCAATCAACGACATCAAACATGCATGGGTAGAACGCGTTGGTAGCGAATGTGTGGCAGAAGATATTCCATTCTTCTTAGAAATCGTTTCTTACGAAGCAAGTGACGACGATGTGAAATCAGCGGCATACGCAAAAGTAAAACCTCATAAAGTAAACGACGCAATGAAAGTCTTCTCTGACCCACGTTACAATGTTGATGTATTAAAAGTAGAAGTTCCAGTAAACATGAACTTCGTAGAAGGCTTCACTAAAGAAGGCGTTGAATCTGTTTATACTCGCGAAGAAGCATTACGTTTATTCAAAGAACAATCTGAAATTACTGACCTACCATTCATCTTCTTAAGTGCTGGTGTTTCTGCTGAATTATTCCAAGAAACACTACGCTTTGCGAAGAAGCTGGTTCTACTTTCAATGGTGTGTTATGTGGTCGTGCAACATGGAAAGATGCTGTATCTGTGTTTGCGACTGAAGGGGAAGAAGCTGGTCGTGCGTGGTTGGCAAACCAAGGACGTAAGAACATTGAGGACCTTAATGTTGTTTTAGGTGAAACTGCAACACCATGGTTAGAACGTGTTGAAGTAAAATAATAAACAATAAATAGTTAAGAGCGTTGCTCTTGAAACACCTGATAACCGCTGTGGTTTCTTCAAATCCTTGCGGATATCTTCATAGTAATAGTGATGAGGCACCGGCTCGAGTCTAAGGTCTCTCGCCTTTAAAGCCTCAAAGGGGACGTACGGAATTTTATTCCTACGTCCCCTAATTCATTTTAATGCAAACTCCCATCACTATTACTATAGAATCCGCAAGATTCTTTGAAACCACAATTGGTGTTGTTCGCAACGCTCTACTTTTTTTACTTCTTCTAACCATGAAAGGCAGGAAAAAGAGAGGACAAAGTGGAAAATGCTAAAAAAATCCTAGGTGTTTTTTTCGCAACGCTCTACTTCTTTTACTTTTTCTAACCATGGATTGCAGAGGAAGGGTGAGAGAGGACATAAAAAGGGCCGGGCGAAAATGAAGTGCACCCCAAAAGTTAGACACAAAATCTAACTTTTTGGGGTGTTTTTATTATGAAATTAACTTATGAAGATAAAGTTCAGATTTATGAACTCAGAAAACAAGGATTTAGCTACTCACGACTTGCAGATATGTTCGGTATAGATGCGAGAAATCTTTCCTACATGATTAAATTGATTGAACGTTATGGGTTAGAGATAGTTAAAAAAGGGAGAAATAATTATTATTCTCCAGAAATAAAACAAGAAATGATTGATAAAGTCTTACTCGAAGGTTGGAGTAAAGAAAGAGTTTCTCTCGAATACGGCCTCCCTGCGCGTGCCACTCTTCCCAACTGGCTCGCACAATACAAGAAAAATAAGTATACTATTGTTGAGAAAACAAGAGGGAGAGTACCTGAAATGGGACGTAAGCCAAAGAAAAAACCAGAAGAGATGACAGAACTAGAACGCCTTCAGGCTGAAAATGAGTATTTAAGAGCGGAGAATGCCATTCTAAAAAAGTTGAGAGAACTCCGCTTGAAGGAGGAAAAAGAGAAAGAAGAAAGACGCAGATTGTCAGAGAGTTAGTGTCAGAGTTTCCTTTAGATATTCTTCTAAAGATTATTAAACTTGCTCGTTCAACTTACTACTATCACTTAAAAGCGACTAAACCTAGAAGATAAGAATCAGGCCGTAAAAACGAAATAGAAACCATTTATAACGAGCATAAAAGGTAATTATGGATATCGCCGTATCACTCTTGAACTTAGAAACCGTGGGTTCATCGTAAACCATAAGAAGGTACAACGCTTGATGAAACTGTTGGGGCTAACTGCTCGTATTCGTAGAAAACGTAAGTATTCTTCTTATCATGGAGAAGTTGGTAAGAAAGCTGAGAATATTATTCAACGTCAATTTACAGCTGAAAAACCGATGGAAAAGTGCTATACAGACATTACAGAGTTTTCTATTCCAACAAGTAATCAAAAACTATATTTATCACCAATTTTAGATGGTTATAACAGCGAGATTATAGCGTATACTCTATCGTCTTCGCCAAATTTAAAACAAGTAAAGGATATGTTAGAACAAGCTTTTAGAGAAGAAGAATACAAGAATACTATTCTCCACAGTGATCAGGGGTGGCAATACCAGCATGAGTTTTATCATAGTTTTTTAGAAGATAAGGGCATTCAGCCATCTATGTCTCGCAAGGGTAATAGTACTGACAATGGCATGATGGAATCTTTCTTTGGCATTCTTAAATCAGAAATGTTTTATGGCTATGAGCAGACATTTAAGTCTATAAAGGAACTTGAGGGGGCAATCGTCGACTATATTGATTATTACAACAACAAACGAATCAAAGTAAAATTAAAAGGACTTAGTCCTGTACAATACAGAACTAAATCCTTTGCTTAAATTAATTGTCTAACTTTTTGGGGTCAGTACAAAATCGCTCGGCCTTTTTGAGGTTGATTATTTTTTTGATGCTGTATTTTGTGCCTTCAAGGGATGCTTGTAATGCGTCGACGCTTGCGTCGCCTTCGACTGTGGCTACTTTGTTTTCTAAGCTAACTTCAACGTTTGTTACGCCTGGGACGTTTGAGAAGCGTTCTTTCACTGTGTTGGCACATCCTGCGCATTTGATTCCTTCTAAATTGTATTCTTTTTTCATAATAGATCTCTCCTTTATAGTTATGCTTTCCAGCGTTTTAATCTTAGGGCGTTGAGGACAACGGATACGGAACTAAAGCTCATTGCGGCTCCGGCAATCATTGGGTTGAGGAGTGGTCCGCCAAAGAGGTGAAGAACTCCCATCGCAAATGGAATTCCGATAACGTTGTAGGCAAATGCCCAAAATAGATTTTCTTTAATATTACGGATGGTTGCACGGCTAAGTTTTAACATCGCTGGTACATCCATCAAGTCACTCTTCATTAAGACGGCGTCTGCAGATTCGATGGCTACGTCTGTTCCGGTACCGATTGCGATACCTACTTGTGCTTGTGCAAGAGCTGGGGCATCATTGATACCATCCCCCACCATCGCCACAATATAGCCTTCTTCTTGTAATTTTGAGACATAATTCGCCTTATCTTGCGGTAAAACTTCACTAAATACGCGGTCAATCCCCACTTCAGCGGCAATTGCTTGTGCAGTTCGTTCGTGGTCCCCTGTCATCATGGCTACTTGAATGCCCATTTCATGTAAGGTTTGAATAGCACGCGCGCTGCTCTCTTTAACGGTATCCGCTACAACAATCAAACCTTGTACGGCATCGTTATAGCCGATATAGAGCGGTGTTTTCCCTTGTTCGGCAAAATGATTGGCTTTGTCGTTCATCTCAACATTGGCAAGACCATTTTCACGCATCCATTTTTCATTACCAAGGAAGACGAGTGTTTCACCAACGTGGCCTTTAATCCCAAAACCAGGAATGGCTTCGAAGTTTGTCACTTCATCAAATGCAGCCCCTTGTTCTTTGGCTTTGGCAACAATCGCTTCGCCAAGAGGGTGTTCGGATGCTACTTCAAGGCTAGCAGCTAGGCGAATGAGGGCATCTGCATCGGTAGAATCGGCAGTGACCACATCTGTGACAACAGGAGTCCCGTTTGTAATCGTACCTGTTTTGTCGAAAACAACCATATTCACGTGGTTGGCTTCTTCCAACGCTTCCCCACTCTTAAGAAGGATTCCATTTTCGGCACCTTTACCAGTCCCAACCATGATAGCAGTTGGTGTCGCAAGCCCTAACGCACATGGGCAGGCGATAACGAGCACTGAGATGGTAATCGTGAGGGCAAATACCCATGATTCTTGTCCAAGGAAATACCAAGCAAGGCCAGAAACAAGAGCCCAGACGATTACGATTGGAACGAATACTCCAGAAACCTTATCGGCCAGTTTGGCAATCGGTGCTTTTGATCCTTGTGCTTGTTCGACTAACTGAATAATTTGAGAAAGAGCTGTGTCTTTCCCGATTTTTGTTGCTTTGAGAATGAAAGAACCTGTTTTATTTAAACTTGCCCCAATCACTTCATCGCCAACTGCTTTCGATACTGGAATACTTTCCCCTGTTAACATCGATTCGTCAACGGTTGAGTTGCCTTCTGTCACGACGCCATCGACTGGAACTTTTTCACCCGGTTTTACACGAATGAGGTCGCCTACTTGCACTTCTTCTACAGGAACTTCTACTTCTTGTCCGTCTCGTAAAACCGTCGCCATTTTAGGTGCGAGTCCTACGAGCGTTTGAATCGCCAAGGATGTTTTTCCTTTTGACACGGCTTCGAAGTATTTTCCAAGTGTGATTAAGGTTAAAATAACGCCGGCTGATTCGTAGTAAAGGTTCATCGCAAAATGCGCGTGGCCTTCTAATACATGGTACGTTCCGTAAAGGCTATATAGGAACGCAGCACTTGTGCCAAGGGCGACTAGGCTGTCCATGTTTGGATGTCCTTTAGATAAGGCTTTAAATCCATCCACGAAGAAATGACGTCCAAGCCAGAGAATTGGGAGAACGAGCGCCAATTGAATCAACGCGTAGCTCACAGGGCTTTGCATTGGGCTTAGAAACGCTGGCATTGGAATTCCAACCATATCGGCCATTGCGATAAAGAGAAGTGGCACGGCAAATCGCTGAAACGGTTAGGTTTCGCTTCATTTCTCTTAAATGTGCTTCTTTCTTTTCGTTCTTTTCTTCGAGTTCTTCTTCCACTGATTTTCCACGAGGACGAGCGCCATATCCCACACCATCGACCACTTTGGCGATGTCTTCAGGGGTCACGCTATCGTTTGCTTCAACGGTCATGATCTCGGTTGCCAAATTGACGCTAGCTTTATCAACGCCAGGCATTTTGCTAACGGCATTCTCTACCGTCATGGCACATGAAGCACAGCTCATTCCTTCGATAATGTACTCTTTTTGTTTGCTCATTACTTTCACCACTTTCGTTTACATCTGTCATTTACATTGTTAGTTTACAACTGTAATTTACAAATGTCAACAAGGAAGCTCAAAAAAATTTAAAAATAAAAAAATTAGGCACTTACTGCACCTAATTCCTTTAGTTATTATTCGCATATACTAGTCTATATTATCATCTGATTCTAACAATTCGATTTGCTTCAAATATGCTTTCTTATCCTCTAACATTTGGTGATCTATCTCTTCTATCTGTTTTTGATAGGTTTTATGCATCTGCTCTTCGTTCTGTTCTAATTCAGATAAAAAAGGTTTCGCATGAATAAGGTCAACATCTCGATATATCGTTAGAATGTAGTCCACGAGGTTTTCTGTTTTACGCTTAGAAATGCGACGATAATCTTCCAATTTTTCTTTTACTTGTTGGTATTCTTTACGCTTATCTAAATATTCTTTTTCTACTTGTTCAATCTTTTTACGATCCATACATTCTATCCCTCAGTTTATTTAATCGGATTTTGCAAGTTCAACTTAGGGATACTCTTAAGATATTGTTCTGCAGAATCTGCCGTTTTCCCTTCAAAAGCCCCTTTTAATTGTGCAACAAGATTCTCAGAGTGGTAAGAAAATACTTCTTTGGAGTAATTAGATAATTTTGATCCTAACTCATTTTTGAAGCCTTTGAATTGTCATCTCATGTTTTGCTAAAATTGCTCTAATAGCAATTCTCTCTTGATTTTTTTCATATACTGAATATAAGCTTCTTTATAGTAATCCTCATCAATATAATCTTTTGCATTCCCAGTAAAGACCATCCCAAAAAAACTATCCCCTTTCTATTTTTATAACTATTTAAACTAAACGAACTATTCGACACCACTTTAAATATCTCGCTTTGTTTTTCTATCAACATCTTCCAATGTTTCAACAGCAGTAAATAATTTATCTGAAAAACGAACTATTTTTATCCATATATCGATTTAACTCATCAACATTATGGCTGAACATTCCCTCATCCCAAACAGTTGGAAATTGAAAATTAGAAACTAGTTGAGACACTTCATTTCTTCCTAGAGTAATCCCAGCATGATAGGCTTCGCGATTTGCCTTTTCTACAACTTCTTTTACTTGTTGGCGGTAACTTTCCAACTCATCTTTCATTAGTTTTACTTTATCTTCTGATTCTATTCTTGACAAATGAGAAATACATAGTAACAATCTACTTCTTAACTCTATTTTCTTTGCGCCAGTAGTTCCTTGAATAGCGGTCTGAAGAATTGGGATATTCTTATTCCCCCAGGCGATTACTGCTTGTTTTGTCTCATCAATAATGGCTTTGTATTCTTTCATAAATTCTGAATAGAGATACTTAATGTCAGTAGGTATAGCTAGTGAACTTAAGAACTCTTTAGCAAGAATTTTTCCCTACTTCCATTAACAATGAAGTAGCACCGCCCTTTTGTGCTTTAATAATATCAATATACTTATTAATTAACTCACTTAGCTTTTGGCCCGCTCTCAAATAATCCGGGAAGAAATCTTCAGTCGCTTCCAATATCGTTCCATCTGAGTGAATTCTATACTCTCCAAAGTCATGGGAATTAGGGCTATCAAACGTGGTTGCAAAATTAAACGGTACTATTACTTTCACTTTTCCTAATTGCTCATCTGTATTTCGATTTAACATTGAAACAATATCAAAAGGATTTACATAATACGTCACTTTTTCATTAAGGATTTGAATTACTTCTTCAGAAACACCGGAATTTCTTAAACTCTTCAACGTATCTGGTCCATTTAAAACAACAATTTCACCAATTTGTTCTAATTCTTCTACACTAAGATGAGCTGCTCCTTGTACAGAAGCAATCGAACCTAGAGAATGTCCTGTCATATTTAATTTTGCATTGGGTGCTTTTTCTCGCAATTCTGCTAATTTTACATGCAGAGCCTCTTCAACTAATTTTCCCTGCTGTATATATTCATCGTGCATCACGAAACGGTAGTTATTTCCCAGCCAATCATTTACTAAAGGCCATACATTATTTAAACTTGGAACATCACTTCCTTTTACAGCTAGATAGGCGTTCTTTGTATCTTTGCTCAACTCAGGAGTATCTGTTAAAAAATACGAATTGAAGCCCTCTTCTATATCAGATAATAATGGTGTCTTAATAAAAACTGTTCCATTCGGCGTATCCTTTGGAACTAACCTTGTATTTTTATCTTTATGTACATATAGGATTCCATCGTTGGGAAGATGCTTCCCTCCACCTATATTGACCCCCTCTTCTTGATAGTCTTTTAGAAAAATCTCGAAGCGCAAATTCTTCATCCTCAATTAACACTTTATCCTTTAATGCCTTAAAAAAGCTAAGTGGTCGATCTTCATAAGCAGATTGAGATAGATTCAAATAAATATTATTAAAATTATTTAAATTACTCATAATTATAGATGCCCTTCCCTCTTCTAATCATCGGAGGTTGATTCATTCTAATTCGAGATAAACTTGGAATGTCATCATTCTTTTCCATCAGAAAATCCACAATAATTACAGTTTTGGGATTATCATTAAAAACTCCGTAGACTGATAAATTGTACCCAATATTGGCCACTCCATTACTTACTGGTCCCACTTCTAAAGAATTCCAATCAAATTGAATAGTTTCAACTTTTGGGTATCTTGAATGAACCCACTTTACAATCTCTTTCTCATGTTCTTTCAACCATGCTAACTGCTTATCTCTGGCCGTCGCAAAAATTGTATTTGTACGCCAATCTGGATTATTTAAATTGAACACTGTAAAACCTCCTACACCTAATAATGTGATTGTTCCTATAATGGCTAATTTCTTCTTCATGTTCCACCCTCCAACCTTATATACTTACCTCTTATCATTTAATTGTCTAAAGACACTACTCTTACAAGTATTATAAGATATTTCATTAATTTTTTTCATATAGTTTTATTAATTAAAATTGACTTATTCTATAAAGCACTATGTTTTTTTAACGAAATACTCGTATTAAGTAGAACACTTGGTTTTTGAATCATTGAGATACTATCCCCAATATGCGTTATTAAAACATATCACGAAGAGAATTTTTTTGAGATGTATCAAAAATGATACATTTCGCATTTTTTTGGTTAATTCCAAAACCAATAAAGAGCTATCGTTTATGGTATAAACACAATAATCTAATCAGCGCTTGATAAGTTATAAAAAAGAAGGAATTAAACATATCGCTTAATTCCTTCCTTGATTTCTTGCTAATTTAAAGTAAAAGTAGCTTCGGTATTTGGACCTGAGCTCGAGGCTACATAGTCACTAAATTCATTATCACCGAAACAGTCATTTACAAATTGAACGTAGTAACTAATCAGTTGATGTGTTTGGGAAAGTTTCGCTTTCAACGTAGAAATCGCACTAGCTTGCATTCCCTCTGCCTCCATCACTTGAATCACGTGATTCAACTCTTGCCCAAGTCGATTCGCGATAGCAGCCACCAGATTCTGACCCTTCACAATCTCATCCAAATCAAAGGCACGGTAAACACCCTCTTCAATAATGGGTTTTAATTTAGGTGCAAGAAGAGCCAACGAATTATTAACATCTCGAATCTGCCAGATAACATGTTCAATACGCTCCATCGCAGGAATAATATGTGATTTCAATCCTCGAACACTCTCTTTTGCTCTATCTGGATACAATTGTTCTAATTTCCCCCAGTAAATCTCAGGAGAAACACTTGGTTTTACGGTCAAATCGCCTAACAGATTGTAATTATCTTTAATTTCTCGAACAAATACACTCTCATTAAAATCAGAACTAATCTTAGTCACTAATTCCTTCAATCTACTCTTTTCTGACATAATCGCTTGAAGTCCACTTATGAGTTTGTTCAGTGAATTACTATAGGCATTTTCAACTTTCTTCGCATATTCTGAACTGCGCTTTTCTACTTGTTTATCAAAAGCTTGGAGCACATCTTTTACATCATCAAAAATTCCATGTCGCTCAAGGTATGCCTTATAGTTAGCCGGAACTGTGCCTATTCCTAATCTAGGAGAAACAGTTCCCTCTTCTAGATGTTGACCTAACCACGCATCAATTTGTTCAAAATTCTCTGCTACACCATTGACAAAATCAATTATATTCATAATTTCTAATGTGATTTCAGTAGTATTCTTAGCAATGACTTCTAACACAACTGTTAATGATTCCCTGATTCCATCGAGTTTCCCTTCGCGAAGGCCTTCCCCTTCAAAGATCGTTACACTATCTTTAAGTAATTTTTGAGTTTCTTCTTCTATGACTTCCCAGGATTTCATCAAAGTTGGCGTGCTATCACCTGCGATAGAGGAAACTCCCTCAATTCTCTCATGATGAATTTTCTTCGCCAACTCCCCACAAGATAACTTCAACCTGTACAAATCTGTATTGTATCGTCCATACTGAATTGGCAAGCCGTTTACAAGAGCTTCTTGAGTAGAATAAAACCTCGTGTTATCAAGTTTTGCTGTGTACGTAGCATCGTTCAAAATTTGACGATTTTTCATGATAACTCCAACTGTATCATGAAGTTTAAACAATACATATGGAAGCCCAGCTTCTTTAAAAACTGATTTAATAGATTCGGAAATTTGTTCTTTTCGTTCGTTAAAATTTTCTCCTATTTTATCGTTCTTATTTCTACTTGCCTCTAAAATCCTCACAATATAAGCCATATCTTCTAGTCGATTGGTTATATTTGATTTGAGAATACGTAATAATTCTGGATTTACTTGAATCTTATCTCCACTACTAATCCAGTTTTGATCTGCACTTAATAAATCCCTGGGTTTAGGGTCAATTCCTTTAACATGAAAATCAACCGTTCCGTCTCCATCAATGTCAATATCCTTCTTTGCAGTCTCCCAGACAACATCTCCATTACCATGGATAATCTGCTGCAGTTGATTGAATTGCAAATACGTTAAATTATGTGTATACACACCAAATCCATAATCCAGATGTATCCCGGTAACCGTTGCATTTCCCGTAACCCCACCGATATAATCATAGTTCCCTCGATAGTTCTTAAATTGTTCAGGGTGTGCTCTCATATATGCGAGCTCTTCAGGACTTATCATATTATGAATATCAGGACCATGAGACCCCATGTTGTCCCATCCATTTTTTAATGCAACAAACATTGCAAGAGATTCTCCCAATGAATGCCCTGTTGTTGTAATTTGTGCATTACGGTATTGCTTACGAACCTCTTCTGCAAAACGAAGAGCAGAGACCGCTTGCGATTCAACTACTTTTCCTCTATTATTTGAATCTACATACGCCATTCTGTCTGTATTACCATAGCCTATCATCTGTACATCAGTTGTTGTATCTTTTCGATCAGCCGCATTAGTCCCTGCATACGTAATAATAATTTGAGAGTAATCTGGTTGTCCATCAGCCCCAATGGGAGCAACCGCCATCGCTTGCATCCCATTTTCTTGGTTATCTTCGACTTTTAGTATCTTATATTCACCTAATTTGGATTCTCCCTCATTAAATTTCAGTGTTGGATATTCTTTAAGACTACTTTCATAATCCTTCTTGGAAGAATCTAAACGATATACCTTATTAGAAATAATTTGATTTTGTCGTTCTGTTAACATTATTTTTTTCACCAATATATTTAATCTTAATTTTTTTGATAATGGAATATCCTCTGTAATCATATTTGCCCGTTGTAAATCATCGAATTTACCAACTGGATTCAAATACAATTCTCCGTCTTTCTTATCCAAAAAAATTAGTGTCCAAAATGTCAATACTAGTTTCTTTGTTTTCATCATTGTTAATTCTTAGTTTTAGAATATAACTTCCTGTACTTTCATTTTTTCGTAAACCATAAAAATTCAACTTCTTGTATATCGTAGTTTCTGTAAATTCGAATAGCGATATTGTCTTGTTGTTCTTTCGTAATCTTAGGTTTTGAACACCCAACAATTAGAAATATACTAAACTAAAATAGCAACTAACTTTAATATCTTCTTCATCCTTCCGCCTCCTCTATTCTTCTATACTCATTAATTGTACAAATTCATAACCTTCTGCATCAACAATATAGCCTTCGTTTGGACGTGGAGATTTTTCGTTTGAGATATACGGGAAGCGAACATATTCTTGGTCGCTGATACGCATTCCCATGAACACCTGTGTTGCCAATTGTCTGTGCAAGGTTACAAGTGTAGAGTAATTCGTCATTAAGTCTTTATAATTCCCTATAAATACCGGTGTAATACCGTACTTAGGCCCTTCTAACAGAAGCTCTTTGAACTGATTTTCTGTAATATTGAGACTTTGACCAAGGATTTGGATGTCTGGAATGATAATGAGTGATTGAGTATACTCTCCAGGTTGCATCATACGTTCCTTCAAGTTGTCTAAGATGATATTCATTCCGTCTTTAGCACTCAGTGTATCGCTGAAACGATGCGCTTCCTTAAATTGATCTAATGGCACTAATCCTAGTGGGTCCACGATTACCACTTGAACAGGATTCGTATATTGTTGCAACTGGTAAGCTAGCACTTTGTAGAACTGAGTAACACTTCGAACATTATCACTAACTAAAGAGATGGCTTTATCTAATGTAAATGCAGCCACTTCGACCATTTCTCTCGTTAATCCGAGTAACACTTGATGGTTTCGTTCTGAACGGTCTACTTGAGCTTCCACCATTTCTGGGGTCACCACTTCCGGCAACATTGGAATTGGTTGTGGTAATGCACCTGTCCAATAATGAGACATTTCTTGCGCTTCTGCTTTTACTTGCTGAATCATCAATGAATTCTCTTCAGAAGTATACGGCACACACACTTGGAACGAAACGACTGTGTCTTGCTTCATTAATCCGCGCCCACGGATATCTATAAGCACTTGGCTTGTACGACCAACAATACTTGTAACATCACTTTGTTCGAATAAGTAGAGCGCAATTTTTGTTTTAAAGTTCGCTTGTAATTGTACACGCATGGCATTGAAACGAGACATCGTTGTAATGAGATAGATTCCTAGAGAGGCACCCTCACGCGCTAGAATATTAACGGTTTCGTTAAACGCTTCACTGAAAGTAGCATCACTCACTCCATCAAAACTATCGATTGCAATAAATAGTGAAGGGAATGGTGTTACGGCATCTCTGTTGTATTGTTGCATATTACTTGAACGTGCTTCACTAAGAGCTGCTCTTCGAACCTTCACTTCTTTTTGAAGGCGTCGTAATGACTTCATCACTTTCTCATTATCATCTGCGGTAAAGTAGTCTGCCACATGTGGAAAGTCCACTAAAGAAATTAATCCACTCGTTCCAAAGTCATATAAATAGATATGCGATTGCTCTGGCGTTGTTTTACGCATTACATCAATCAATGCATTTTGAATAAAGGTAGACTTCCCATACCCTGGGCTTCCAACAACCAAGATATGACCACAATCGTTGAAATCAACTGTCAGTGGTAATTGCGCTTGTTGTTCCGGAATATCTTGATATCCCAATAAAAACTCAGGGTGTTTATCGGCTCCCCAATAATGTTTAAATTGAATATCTTGGATATCTTCTGCTGCGATTCTCTCTTTTAACGGTGGAAGCCACGGACTTGCGACTTTCGGAAGGTGGAGCGATTCGAATACACGCTTCGCTTCTTGAACGACCGCATCCAATTGCGTTGGCAATCGTTTCTGGTTGCCACTATCATCTAATCCACTTAAGTCTTTATTGATTGCTTCATACTGTCCATTATCTTTAATGGCAAACACTGTCGTATCTCGGTGTGTAGAACGTACCGCTTCTGGTTCATAATCGGCTCCACTCCAAGCACTTTGGAATAATTCATAGATTTCATTATTCCCAACTTGTAAGTATCCTCGACCTGTCTGTGTAATTTCTGCAGCATCTGGCGTTTTAATAATTTCACGCGAATCAGCCACATCTTGTACTTTCAATGCAATCTTAAACTTCGAGTTAGACCAGATTTGATCATCCACTACGCCGCTTGGCTTTTGAGTCGCTAAGATTAAGTGAATTCCGAGCGAACGTCCGATACGTGCTGCAGATACTAATTCTTTCATGAAGTCCGGTTGGTTCGTTTTCAATTCTGCAAACTCATCCGAAATCAAGAATAAATGAGGCATTGGCTCAGTGGCTACACCCTCTTTAAATAATTTCATGTACTGATTAATATGGTTTACATCATATTCTGCAAATAATCGTTGACGTTTCTTCAATTCTGCTTGAATAGATACTAAGGCACGATTGGCTTGTGCGACATCTAAGTTCGTAATCGCTCCAACTAAGTGCGGTAGGTCTGCAAATAGGTTCGCCATCCCCCCACCTTTGTAGTCAATCAAGAGAAACGCGACTTCATATGGATGGAAATTCACTGCTAATGAGGCAATATACGACTGTAAGGTTTCAGATTTCCCAGAACCTGTTGTCCCTGCCATTAGTCCGTGAGGTCCATGCGCTTTTTCATGTAAATTCAACATTAATAATTCATCACGGCCACGTAGCCCTAACGGTACTGCCATTGTTTGATACGTATCATTCGTTGCCCAACGATGGTTCATATCTAACGCTTCTACAGAATCTACACCATACATCTCTAGGAATGTGACACTATCTGGAATCGCGTTTCGTAATGTTTGAACATGCGTCACTTGAGCCAAGTCTCTTGCGAATTGTTCTTTGGCTTCAGTGGATAACTTCTCAAATGTCACAAACGGTTTATCCATATATTCGCCATTATGGAGGCGTAATGTTCCTTGACGATTCCCTTTGAAGTCCACAACAGTGTTTACATGTTCTGGTAAGCTTTCAATCACATCTTCTACAAATAGATAGCTAATTCCAAGGTGTGATAAATCTTCATTGATAAACTCCATAATATTATGGTCTAGCATCAGAGATAAATCCGTAATCACAAATACATAATGAGGAGTGAAAGTTAGTTGCTTATTAGTTCCTGCTTGTTCAGCCGCTTGTTTGCGTTCTTTGATCATTTGATAGAGAGACGTTAACAATTGATCGCGACTACGTTGATGATATACAAAACTACGGCAATTGAACTGCTGAAGTTTCATATGCGGTAACCAACGACTCCATTCCCACAATGGGAGTTCCTCTTCACGAAACACTGGAACAAATTGCACATCATGGTAACTATGGAAAGTAGCCAACTGGATAATCGCTTGTTGAACTTGCTCAATGACTGTTCGACGAGAGCCGATATATCCTGTTGGGGCTGATAACAAATCATTCGTAATAGGTAAATTCTCCAAGTATTGGTAATGAGCCACTAATTCCGTTACTTGTTCACTGATGGCTTCATTATATTCTGTTAACTCAGATTTTTTATAATCGACTTTAAAACTTGGAAGGATTTTTCCTGTCCCTAGACGGTACGTTAAAAAGTCAAAGTGATGAGGAGTCTTTTCATAGAGACGTCTATCCGTCACCTTCGCCATTTCCATTACAGCGTCAACTGATGGATAGTGATAATTTAACGCTTCTTCCTGCTCTTTAGATAAGTCATAAAGCTCTTTGTATTTCTCATTCAGATACGCTTTATAGTTCTCCATCTTTTTCGCTTTCAGACGTTTATTTTGTTTTTGTCTGAGAAGAAACTGTGAACTGAGGTGATTAAAGTAATCACCGACATCCCCATCATCATAATCATCATTCCGCCATTTCCTGTAAGAAAATGCGTCGCTACCGTAAGCCCAATCATCGCAAGCGGCATGATAATTAATTTTAATAGCGATTGCTTCTGCATATTATCTTCAGTTGGCGGCGCTAAGATGCTCACCACATCATCTGGCTCACGTAAAATGAATCGAGGTGAACGGTGAAAATCACTAGTCTTATCCTCTGGTGTATCTTCAAAATCTAACTGCACCAGAGTTGTTTCAATTGGTTCGATACTAGCGATAAAAACTTTTTGCCCTTGAATTCTAATAAAATAGCCACTCGTAGAGAATAAGTAATCTCCCTCACTCATCTGTGCAGGTGTTGTGACCAACTGCCCATTCAAGAACCCTTCTTTCTCGGATACAATTTCATATCCTGTAGCGTTTGCTTGAATCAATAATTCTTGGCTTTGAGGAATGCTTACCGCATGCAGTTCATCCGGACCAATGGTTAAAGGCTCTTTTGTTAGTAACGTTTGTAAGCTATATTGAAAAACAAATAATTCTGCAACAATCTCATTACTGAATGGAAGGCTATGTTTTCCGTTCGTGTAAATACGGTCCGCAAACGACACTTGTCCATTTTTCACGATTAATTTATCTGCAAATGCATTTTCCACAACAAAATCATCGCTTAGATGAGTTCCCACACGGTAAGCTCTCTCTTTTGAAATGTCGTAGATGGTATTATCTATCTTAATTAAACAAATCATTTACTGCCTCCGTATTAATTTTCTTTCGTTTTTTGTTGTGCTGGTAAATATTGTTTCTTTAACTCTTCCAATTTACCTTTATAACGGTTAATTTCCTCTGTACGTTTTTCAGATGTTAAATTTGGATCACGTTGAACGTCATCAATTTTCTTCGTCAAACTGTACATTAATAATTGTGGATCATCTAAATAACTCGCAATATCCATTGCTTCATCTACTTTATTTTGACCGATCAGTACCCAATATCTTAGGTAATCTTCGTTTGTTTGAGCTGTAATTTTTCCAAGCACTGCTTTTTGTTCATTCGTTAGTGATTCTGTCATAATCACTGAATACGCAACAATATACTTATCTTCGGCAGAAAGAGATTTACTATCGATTGATTTTACATTCGTTACCACTTGTGAATAATCTTTTTCAATAAACGATAAACGAAGGTTTGCGATTTGCGTTTGCTTTGGTTGTACCACAAACAAATTGAAAGCCAGAACGGCTGCTAACACCACTGCAATGACACCTGATAAAATCCCCACCAATTTCCATACAAAAAGTTTTCGTTGAGGTACGCGCACCATTTCTTTGGCTACACGTTCTCTTTCATAGTCTAGATGTTCTTGCATTTTTTCTAGCACTTCTGAAATCGATTGAGCTGCAATAATCTCTTCACAGAATTTATGTCCTTTGTAGAATTCTAATTTTCCTTGAGATAATTCTGTAAACTTAGATTTCAAATCTAGTGTTGCTACAATCATTGATTTGTACTGCTTCAAAAATTCTTCTTCCGATAATCCTTCATAAGGAGGTACTTGTCCTTTAATTCCGCGAAAAACAATTTTTGCAATTCCATCTTGTGTAAACACTACATTTTCTGGCGAAAGCGAGTATGTATATACACTTGTCTCTAAAGATGTAAATAATTTTCCTACATTAATTAAGTAACGAAGACGTTCTTCTAATGGTAATGGATAGATTTTTTCGAATTCTTGAGTATTTGCTGTATCCGCATGAATCATATAAGAACTTTCAACTTCTTCAATCGTCAATGGAACAGCTTCTGGAATGGCCACTTGCAACAGCGTTAACGCCATAGCTACATTCCCTTTGAATTCTTCCTTTGTAACTTCAACACTTCTCACGTTCATTCTCTCTCTTTCTATAAAGTTTCAACGATGAATTGGACTCCATCACGTAAGTTCCAACATCTTCGATTCGTTGCAACGCTGTTAGGACTACTCCTTTATCATGTACACGGATACTAGGACTAACAACATTCAATTCTAATTGATAAGCTTGTGCAACAATATGTAATAATTCCTTCATACTAATACCTACTGGAACTCGTAAATCATATTGTCCATATGCAAACTTTCTTAAATCTAACGTTAAATTAATATACATATTATGCATGATGTGTTTTCCTTTTCTTCAAAAATTGATAAATCGATATCCCGCTCATTAATAATCCTAATGCAATGAATCCAACCATTGTTAATGGCGACGTCTTTTCTTCTGGTCTTAACTTCACTCCCTTATTAGGAGTCGTTGCTGACTGCGTTAAGAAGAATTGATCTGTTTCAATCGGATTTAATTTTTGAGAGTCTGTCGATAAAAAAAGAAGAGCCTTATCTTGCGTTTCAGATAATGACTCTTCTGCCTGTTGTTTTGAAATCATTTGAGACAAAGAGGCATCAAACAGTTGTTTCAGTGTTATGTCTTGTTCGAAATAAGTGTGCTCATTTACATTCGTTTGGACAGGAACATCCACATTGATTTTTAACGAACCGTCTTGAGCCCATACTTTGCCCGTGAGGACAACCATCATGCCAAGTACAATCATTATGACTTGACTGATTTTTTTCATTGTCTACTCCTTATTATGTTGTTGATAATGTAGCATGCTTCCAACAAATCCAATGACTCCAATAACAGAAATTGCTGCTGTTGAAATCCATGCTGTTGGTTGCTGATTAATTACTGCATGTAACATATTTTCTGCAGGAACGAATGGTGTTAAATACGCTAATACTGGTGACACATTTCCATAATACGTATCAAACAATTGTCCCAATGCAATAACGTAAATGACGATAAATCCTAAACTAATTAATAATCCATAGGCTTTTAGCCATGACATTAACGCATGGTGCATGAAAATAGCACTTACAGCAATTAGAATTGCCATTCCGATGAGTGCAAATAATTGCTCTGCTGGTAAACTCAATTTCACACCTACCACAATACTTACTAAGGCGCCAATACCTGCTCCAACACCTGCTAGTAAAACTAAAGGTAAGAGATGTGCTTTTGATTCATTAGATAGATAACGATTTGTGTCCAGTAATTGCCAATTACCGTGTTGTAACATGTATACAAATGCAAGAGTCATCATTGCAATAATCAATACCATTAAAACTCCGGTACGATTATCCGTATGTTGACGTGAAGTGTCTGCTCCGCGTCCGTCTGCTAATGTTCCATCAATTGGATGAGATAGGTAATCATAGACTAATGTATTTGTATTGTTTCCAGACTCCGTATTGGACATTACTTTCGTAAATTCGTTCAAGAATGCCGTGTTCGATTCGAATTCTTTGTTCATAACATTGTCCATTGATTCGACAGCGTTCTTGTACTCAGTCCCTTTTGTTTCAAGAGTTTTCACCTCATCGTTTAATCGGCTATATTCTTTTCGAATAGTTTCAGCCACTTGTTGATGAGACTTTGTGTTATCCATCAATGTACGACTTGCTAACATAAGCGTTGATAAGTCTTTGTTCATTGATAGGCTCACACCTGTTAAATCAGTGTTGTCACGTTTTCTGAATCTACAAAAATCGGTTTACTTTCAAGAGTTTCTTTAACTTTTTGAGTTTCCGTCACAATTCTTGTAATTTCAGCATTCACATCCTGCATTAACTTTTGATAAGCATCCATATTTTTCTTTAAAGTGGCTACATCCGTTGAAAGTGTCGCAATTCGTGTATTTAATTCTTCTGGAATTACAAGTTTTTCTTTAATATCACTAGTTAATGTATTCGTTACTAGATCGACTAGAATTTCGTCTAGATTTTCAAATGCCAACTGCGCATATAATGAATCTCCCGCTGGCTGTTTAGGATTTGCTCCATTATTAGAATATAAGTCTAATCCATAAACTGCCTTCACTTGACCTGCAAAATCAAGATATGCTTTTACATCATTAAACACAGCTGTAGAAATTTCTCCTAAGAACGCTTTAGAATCTGTGAAAACAGTACGTGCATCACTACCGCTATACGTTCTTTGGATTGCTTGAGAGCTAGTATTCACCGTTAGAGTTGCTCCATCTAGCGGAGTTAATGTATCGAATTTTTTAGGAGTCGCATTCCCTGAAGCTTGATAATTATTAAAAGCTTCAATCACTTTATTAGATTGTTGAATACTACTATTTAATGAAGCAATATTATTTAATAATGCTTGTTTTTGTTCATCGCTAAGATGAGCAATTGATTCTTCAGTCACAACATTAATTTTCGATAAGATTGGCGCAAACCAACTATCGCTTGCGACCGATCCACCATTGTATTTCAATTCATAATCTACACGTAATTGCTTGGCAGAAGCATTAAACCCTGAAGTCACTTCCACAGAACTACCATTTTGTGAGAATGAGGCTCCTTGACCATTAATACGTAAACTTTGAACACTGTAACGACTATCAACAGCTAAAGTGATTTTCTTAATGTTACCAGCAATGTCATTCACAGCAATCTGCCCAGAAATCACTTTGTTTTTAATGTCATTTTCTTTATTGCTAACAAAAGTATCTTGGTTACTTGTTTGTGTGGTTGCTGATGGATTTAGTTTTTGAATAAAATGAACCGTATTTTTTAGAAACTGTTTATCTGCAGCTGATAATGCCATACGATCAATCGTAGCATCATCATAAAGCGTCATCTGTTGAGCGCTTGAAATAAACTTCTTATCAATATTATTACGCAACTCCGAAACCATTAACCCTAGTGTTTTCTTCGTTTGGTTACTATTATCAGCAAACGACTCTGCTACTGCTTGCTTGATTTTTGCTTTATAGGTTGTATTTAAATAAGTACTAATTTCTTCGTTTCTCTTCTTAATATCCTCAACGAATTCATTCAGACGTTTGTTTAACTCATTTGAGTTTGCTAAGACTTGATTCAAATCTTGTCCGTTGCTTAATTCTGGAAGCTTTGTCCATTTACTTCTTGCATAATTTTCAACGGATCCGTCACCGTCATGCTAGAAATGCCTTTATCATAAACTGCCAATTCACTTTCTCGTTTAGCAATCGATTGAGCCCATGCGTCTTGCAACTCTTTAATTTTAGCAATTTCATTTTCATATGTCTTATCTACAGAAATAATTTGTGTGAACGATGCATTTGAATTCTGAATGATTGTATTAAATCCATTCATCACTTCTGCTGCATTATTCGATGAACTAGAAATCCCTTTAAATTCTTGAGAATATTGCATCAACGGTTCTAAAAGCCCAGTTTGGAATTGGTCAACCGTATCTCCTTGATTTTTTACAACTCCAGAAACTTGTTTCTGAGCATTTTTCAAGTTGGCGATTACGCTACTAAAATAAATGCGAATAAGATCTTGGTTAAATGCTTGTTTTAATGACGATACTGCCTCTTCTGCTTGTTTCACTAAAACTTGTTTGTCGGCATTTACTTTATATTGGAACAATGCACGTTTTGGCGCTGTTGCTTCTAACGAAAGGGCATCTTGTGAAAAATGACTTGGTAAAATCACCATCACTTGATAGTTCCCATTTTCTAACCCTTTTTCAGCTGTCGAACGAGACACCGTTTCAACTTTGTACGGAGTTGTCTTTGCAAATGATTCAATTAAGATATTTGCAACTGTTACTTTGTCTCCATTATAGTTTGTCCCACTATCTTCATTCACAACAGCAATAGTGACATCACTTTTAGCTGTTTGCGAGTCTTGAACTGACGTCGAACGATTTGTATTTTGTGGTTTCACCACTCCGAATAATGATAATAATAATACCGCTATTAAAAGCACTCCTGAAAACAGGAAGACTTTCTTATGTTTCATTTTCTTCTCCCTTCAAATTTTTTAAAAGAAAAAGGCGGGATGCGCTCCCACCTTCTTAGGATAGATGGTCTATCCATTATCCATTAGTTTAATCCGAATTTTTGAGATAAAGCTTGGTCATGCTCTTCCATTGCACGAGCAGCTCCAACTAACTGAACGTTGATTTGTTCTAATAATTCAGCAAATTCTTTTACTTTTGGTTTTAATTCGTTAAATTGTCTATCAAAACCTTGGAAAGCTTGTCCTTCCCATTCAGCTGCTAATGTTTGTTGTAAAGCTGATAGGTTAGATAAAATTCCATTTACTTCGTTTGAAGCTTTGCTATATTCACGAGCACGTGTTTGTAACGTCTCTGGAGAAACTTTAATTTGTCCCATTTTAATGAACTCCTTCAGTTATAATATTGATTTTTGTTACATTTCGATAGTATCACATTCACAAATAATTAGCAATATAAAAATAAAAACTTCACGGTGAGTATCATCGTTATTTTCACTTTTCTATTAATGTGTTTTCCCTATTTTTAAATTCGCTTTGTTTTCTTCGAACCATTTTTTATATAATTCGACAAAACGTTCTTCATCTACATCTGTATATCCATGAAATACTACTTTATCAATGTCTTCTTGATTAAAGTAAAAGATCTGTTCCGGATTTAATCCAATAGGATATGCAGCTCCTGAATATCCAAAAAATACAAGTTCGTTATCTTGTTGTAATTGGCAACCTCTACTTAAAATCATCACTTTTTGCTGACCTTCTTTTAAATAGATAATAGATCCAATTGGTAATACTTCATTCATTATTTAACCTCCTCGATTGATTCAAGTATAAAAATTTTATTATTGTACATGTTATCAACAGGGACTTCCACTAGCCAAGCAAAAAATAGCAAAAAAGCGAACATCGTATTTAACAGCAATAACATTTCTCCCCCAGAAGTTGCTCGTGCGTAAAAGAAAAGGAGCACTGCATTAATGGCCAGAGGAATATAAAAACTCGCATCGCTTTTATCTTCTGTTCTAAATGTAGCGATATACTTTTTAGGATTTGAAGGAAGTTTTTTAGATACCCTGGATCTAGAAACTCCTATTATTACTAGTGCTATTAAGAATGCCAAAATGAAAGTCCCTAGAAAAATTCCGTACTTTAGAAAAGGCTGTTGGTGAATATGATGGTTATCCAGTATCCCATTCAGTAGTTTCGTTACCAACTTTGATAGGAGAGGTGTACTTGCGAACGCCCCTACACCTGCCACTACCGCTCCATTAACTTTTGTTTTCTTATCAAAAAGTCGACTTTTTTTATCAATCTCAACCATTTCAACATGCACTCTTTTGGGTAAAAATCCAAAACCATACACTTTAGGTCTGGTGGTACTCGTATCCATAAGATATTTTTTCCCCTTCGAGTCTGTCACAATTTTGTGACAACCTGATATTGAATTCTTAAACGTTAAATTCATTATTTATTCACCATCCAAAACTAAATTTTAAGTGATTTAAAGTGCTACTGATAGTTTGGCCAACATTGTCAATTGAATTAGTAATGTATTCACCGATATTATTTATTGTATCTTTCACACCATAACGGTTTTCTCGATACGCTTCATCCAGATAATGACCTATACCCAGACCAACAACTATTGGAGTTAATATCGGATGAGTAAGGAATGGATTCGCAAAAAAGGATGTCGAGAGAGTAGTAAGCATTGTATCCACTATGTTAATACCCACATTTATTAAATATGCTGAAGTAAGAGAATGAACTACAGCTGTTCCTATTTTTTCCTCTAAGGAATTTAGATATACGTCAACCCCTATAAATACAGATTTGAGCCACGAGATACTAAACGTAAAAACTCTTCCTACATTGTCCCCAACATAATATCCTAAACTTTTTGCCACATTTGCAATAGAAATATCTACTTCGTGAACAAATCCCTTTCCTATGTTTTTCAACATAGATTTTCCAGCATCTAAAGTAAATTTACTAGCGTCAAAAGAAAGTCCAATATTCTTATATATATGGCTATCCACAGAAAAAGTAAAATACTTCGACAATTGGAGCATTTCAGTAGGTAATTGTTTTAACAAAAAATTGCTTACTTCTTCTACTGTATTCCGCACAAGATTATTAGCTTGATCTTTACCCCACTTGACTATTTGATATAGTTGTATCCACTTGATACCTTCATTATAAAATGCGACTTTAGGATGGCTGTCCAAATAGTTTTTTAACCTTTCAACCTCGGCCTCAGACATATTTAACCCTTTTTTCATAATTTCAGCCATTTGAGCCATATAATATGAAGAGTTTATCCAATGTTGATCAATTGATTCCATCCAAGTTTCTATGGCTTTTTCATTTAATAGATAACTACGACCAACTTCACTCCATGAATGAGTTGCTTCATTAATTCCCTTTTGAACCAATTGATAAAGTTCATCTGCTTTAGCAAATACTGCCCTTGAGTTGCTATTAAAAGCTCTTAATTTCACTAGTTTTTCCTCAAGCAATCGTTTGGTCTCTAGATGATTGTCTTCAATACGTTGTAAGTTCCTTAAATAAGTTGCATTAGGATGCTCATTTCGAAACTCTAATGACATCAGTTCTCTAGATTGATTCACAAAAGTTTCGGCACGATTAATTTTATCCAGAAGTTCCGATTCTTGTAGGTCAACAGTGTCTACTTCTTCTCGATATTTTTTAGTAAATGCTTCACAGCTCTCTTTAACAGCTTCATCTAACAACATACCTGCTTGAATAAGCGGTATTAAAATTTTTTGGGAATAGATTTTCGCAGAGTCGTAAGTAACTCCTGATAAAAAAGGAGAAGAATAACCGAACTGGACTAAGGTCCCTTGTAAGTTATTATAATGGTTGCTTCTTGATTTTATAATTGAGCTAACACTCTGATTTTGCCTATCAGAATCTCCAAGATACATATCAATGCTCATTCAAATCCTCCTTTTTATGATGTAATCGATCTAATTCTTCTTTTTCTAGTAGAAGCTTTTTTCGTTTAAATTCTAGTTCATTTTCAATGTCCGCTAATTGCTTTTTTACCGTTTTGGTAAGCTGCTTTTGTTCTTCCATTAAGTTCTCTACTCGTTTGCTATCTCTAGACTCTTTCAAATATACCGTCATTTCTTCTAAAAACAACTGAGATTGTTTTGAGAATTCGAAAAACTCATCTTTTCGAACAGCATTCTCTTTTGCTTCTATTTTAATCTGCTTCATTTCGGATGATAATTTTTCTTTTCTTTGACGCATTTCATCCATTTAATGTAAACTCCGTCTTTATAAATTCATTTCCTATTTTATCATCTACAGCCTTGAATTCTTTTGTTACGCTATTAAGATTTTTCGACATATCCGCAATAATCTTTGCAATTGTATCAGAGGCCATTTTTGATTGATCAATCACACGACTAGCTTCATTATTGCCCGCCACAGTTGTACGATTATCTTTCACAATGTTTGAGACACTTCTTAAATGATTCACTCCTACAGATAATCCTGTAGAAATTTTGTTAGCGCCTGATAAGTCAACTTTTATTTCAACCATAATTATGCTCCCTATATAATTCTCATTCCATTTTTTATTATTTCATTAAACAATGACTACAGTATACTATATTTTACTGAAATTTACCTATATATTTCACATTTCAGCTTTTTCCACACTATTCAGCAGTTTTCCTAACAAAAACAGCTCAAAAGTGTTCTAACTTTTGAGCTGCCTGTATTTTTTCTAAATGCAGTTGATTAGCCTCTTAATTTGCCGTTTTGGCCAAGGTTTTCTGCTTTAATTTCTTGAATAATGATATGAATGTGTTCTGTTGGAGCACCTGTGTGTTTAGAAACCACTTCTGTCACTTCTTTGACAAGGGCTTCTTTTTGTTCACGGCTTCTTCCTTCGATCATTTCAACATGAATAAATGGCATGGTTTTGCCTCCCTTCGCTTTGAACTAATTAATCTAGTTGCTCTTTGGTTTTATTTTACTCCTAAATGGGAGCGAATGCTAGGTGTGGTGCTGGAAAGGCCTCACACCCTGTGTAGTTGAACTCGCATAAGTCACTTGCGCTCGGGTGCATCACCATATTTATACGCAACCGCTTCGACGCAGTGGTTTATTGACATTCTTTTCATCACTCGTGATTCAAGAATGTCTAATAAACTTTGCGGGCGAAAGACTACGAAGCAGAATGACTTCACACTGTGAAATCATTCTTGGCTTCTGTCTTTCTGCCTCACACCCTATATTTCTCTATTAAAATTTTCATGGTTTTGTTTGAAAAGAGCACGGTGAGGATGGCGGTATTCAATGGGAGTGTGATCATATTTTTCAGGATTCGCATTGGCATGAAGACAGCAAAAGCTTTTCCTGACGTCATATACACCCAGATTGAATTCAATCCGATGTTACAGAAGATGGTGACGAGCAATACTGTCATAAAGATTTGTTCCCATCTGAGTGGTCTCTTATATAAGAAGTATCCGTAGATGAGTCCTCCGACAAGGGCTGTGAATGTGTATCCGATGAAGAATTGTCCAGTCTCCCCGTGGAAGAAGTTTCCGAGGATATCGACTAGGATTCCCACAAGTGCTGCACGCCACAGTCCAAGCATCACCCCTGCGATGGCTGCTCCGATAAACCCGAATCCGATTTGTACGTAGAGGCCGAATTTAATTGCCGGCAACATTTCCATCACAAGACGAATAGCTACGACCATCGCCATCACTGTAATATCCAGTGTTCTTTTTCGATTGTATTTCTTTGTATTTTCCATATTAGCATCTCCTTTACTTGTAAAGAGTTGCTCCATTTAACTTCTTCTATTTCTAGTGTTGTTTAAATGCAGCGAATGCGACTAAATTACCGCAATGTTTCCATTTTCGTCCCAGTGGCAACATTCCATCCGCCGGGCACTTAACGCAATAAAGTCTACTCTGATTTTAGGTTCTAGAAAATTTAGTTCCTACTTTCCATGAATCTCCTTTCTTACTCTTGGTTAGAATACCTGTCCTTTCTTGTTGCGTCAAGCAAACATGATTTTTTTCTTCGTTTAAACCGTCCAAACCTGAATGAAAAACTTGCTTCCAATATTTTTCATAACTTTTATTAAATATTTCACTTAAAATTTATATAATGTTTAAGATTGATACCGTTTTTCGCTAACGTGTATAATATTATTAACTCTCTTTACAAATAGAAAGGTTAGACAATGAGCAATGAACGTTATTTAATGATGGAATCCGATATTAAGAGCTTATCGTTTCAATTGGAATCTATCACAAAATCTAAATATGACAGCGACTGGCATAGTACGCTCCATACGCACCCTTTTACGGAATTATTTTACGTTGTAGACGGAAAAGGCGAGTTTAATATTCAAGGCCAACGTTTTCCTGTAAAAGCAAACGACTTTGTCATTATCAATCCGCAAGTAGAACATACAGAATTATCTTCTCCTGATGAACCGTTGGAATATATCGTGTTAGGAATTAATGGGCTCTCCTTCTCAAACTTAACGCCCGTCTCAGAAGGGGGACATCCATTTTCATTCTTCAACTTGCGAGATGAGCAAAAAGACATCTTGCGTTATTTGAATGCGATGGTACAAGAGGCCACTTCCCAATCGATGAGCTACGAATTAGTGTGCCACAACTTATTAGAAATCTTATTAATTAAAATCTTGCGTCACCAACACTTCGACCTTGAAGTCGGCAAACAAAGCAAGGCCACAAAGGATATTTCGTTTATCAAACACTACTTAGAAACGTACTATCATGAAAGTATCCAACTAGAAGACCTCGCTTCGATGACGCACTTGAGCCGTTTTTATATTTCACACAGCTTTAAGAAAGAAATCGGCATGTCTCCGATGGAATATCTCATTGACATTCGTATTAAAGAGAGTAAAATCTTACTACGAACAACCAATTACTCGATTTCACAGGTGGCGGATATTGTTGGGTTCACGACTCCAACGTATTTCTCAAAACAATTCCGTAAGAGTACAGGGATTTCGCCAACGGATTATCGGGAACAGTATCAAGGAGTTCAGAAATGATTCGACAACCTAAGCGCGATGAACGACGACAAATCATTCCTCTGATCGAACTGATTATGCAAGACATGGAACTGCCGATTCTGGAACACACGAGCCCGGAAATGCTCTACGCGATGCTAGAAGAAGCCATGCTCGACGATCAGTTCCGCTACGGACTGAAGAACACGCTTGTGTATATTCATGAAGGCAAAGTCGCTGGGGCCATCTTTGGCTATCACGGACACTTAGAAGATGCGATTGACGACCCGTTTCACCGATTGTACGAGGATTACAAGATAAAGCATCAAATTCCGCTCTACGAGGATAAGGAGACGATGCCCGGTGAATGGTACATCGATATTTTAGCGGTCTATCCCAAATATCGTCGTCATGGAATCGGTCGTAAATTATTGGTCGAAGTAGAAAACTTAGCGCGCCAGCAAGAGGCCACTAAAATCGCCCTCAACTGCGAGAAGGACAATACGAAGGCCTACAAATTATACGAAAAACTAGGCTACACGCCTGACAGTGAACGCGTCTTAAGTGGTCATCCGTATTACCATATGACGAAAGCTTTATAAAAAAACTCTTTGGACAAAATCGTTCAAAGAGAGAATTATTAAAATGTAACTTATATGTTACATTTTGCTTTTTTATAAAACGAAAAAGAGACTCGAAATTTCGAGTCTCTTATTTTTGCTTCTATGATTATTTTTACAGAGGCTTGACGGAGGTTGATGGTACGTCCGAATGGAAGTACTTCGAATCCGTCTACGTTTTCAGCAAGTAAGTAGCTTTGGCTTGCTTGGTAGATTGGAGCGACAACCACATCATCCATCACGATTTTTTTCAGCCGCAATCATTTGTTTGTAACGTTCTGCTGGCTTCGTTGCGTATGTTGTTTTCACTTCAGCAACGGCTTTATCGTAGGCTTCGCTTGAGTAGTTCCCGAAGTTGATTCCTCCACCTGTTACGTATTGTTCTAAGAAGTTTACTGGATCTTGATAGTCAGGTGCCCATGTTCCGAAGAAGAAGTCGAAATCATCTGCACGTTGTAATTCAAGACGGTTTTTTTCAATGGCACTGATTTAATGTTCAATGTCACGCCTGGTAAGTTCTTTTTGGATTTGCGCTTGTAAATATTCGCCAACCACTTTCGCACTACCTGCATCTGACGTTAATAAGGTCACTTCGATTGTGTCCATCCCTAATTCTTGTTTAGCAAGTGCTAATTCTTTTTGCGCTTCTTCGACATTGTAGGTGAGTAAGTCGCCACGGTCTTCCACATAATCTTTCCCCTGTTTCTGGGTTTTCAGCAAATCCCTTTGGAACAAGACCATTTGAAACGATTGAGCCGTCTTTTAACACGTTGTTTACAAGAGCCGCTTTATCGTAAGCCATCGCAATCGCACGACGGAAGTGTTTGTTTCCTGTGATTTTTGCGTTCTACGTTGAAATTCATGTACCCCATTGTTGCTTTTTGGAATAGCGTGATACGTTGGTTGCGTTTTTATATTGATCGACGAATTGTTCGCTGATTGTTGTGTATTGGACTTGTTTTCCGTCAAATAATTGAACAGAAGTCGCTACTTCTTTTCGATACATTCACAGTAACGTTTTTGTAATTGAACGTTTGCTGCATCCCAGTAACCGTCGTTCTTCACAAGTTTCCAAGAAAGTTCAGAACCTGTCCATCCTTCTAATTTGAACGGTCCGTTTGTCACGATTGAATCTGCTGAAGAACCGTATCCTTCGCCTTTTTCTTTTCGCCACTTTTTTTCAGATTGTGGTAAGAAACGTGACCCTGTTAATAATTTTTGGTAAATATGGAGCAGGATTTTCAAGCGTGATTTCTAATGTTTTTATCATCAATCGCTTTTAACCCCTAATTCTTCTGTCGATAATTCGCCTGAACGAATTTTTCTTCGCGTTTTTGAACACATCAGCCGATTGCGCCACGTGTCCTTCTTTAGGGTCTACTAATTTACGGTAAGTGTACACGAAGTCGCCTGCTGTTACAGGAGTTCCGTCAGACCATTTTGCATCACGTAATTTAAACGTATATACAAGGCCGTCCGCACTTACAGTTGGCTCTTCTGCTGCCATTCCTAATTCAACTTTATTGTCTTTAGCGACACGATATAATCCTTCGAAAATTTGCCCTAACATATCTGAGCTCGGAACATCATCGTAGTCCGCGCTATCTAATGTTGCTAACTCTCCGAATGTTGTAATTGTTAAACTTTGTTGATTACCTGATGTCGATGTCGATGTTGAATTGCCACCACATGCAGCCAAACCTAACGAAACAAGTAGTGTCGTCATTAATAATTTGGTTGATTTTTTCATAACAATTCTCCTTTACTGGTATAATCCATCGCCTATGCGATAGATACATCATAGCATGGAAAAATCAAAGCAAAAAATTTAATGCCTACAACAGGATGTGAGGCTTCGCGGTCAGAAATCGACCACTGGACCAAACCAACGTAAGCATCGTTAAAAACGATGTGCGTATGGTTTGGGAAGTGGACGACTGCGAGACTCAACTACTGGATACGAGCGAACGTCAGGGACTCTGAAACAAACACGAGGGACTGACGTGCGGATGCTGAAATGACGTCGGCCCTGTGAGCCCGAGTTCAACTCCAAGGATGTGAGACATCGCGCCCAGAAATGGAACGTTGGAAAATCCTTCACAGTGCGAAGGATTTGAAACAAAAGAAAAGGAACGTGAAACGTTCTGCAGACGTTTCGGGAAACGCACGCCATTTCTGCGATGGCGAGCTCAACTACATGATACGAGAAAGAGCGTTCAGAAACGAACCACACCAACTCCCCCCTTGCCTTTCTCTTCCATCTCCATTACCATAGAACTAACAAGAAAAAGGAGTTTTTCATATGCACAAGAATCGTGTTCGTGGTTATAATAAACGTTTTTATCCCGGGGTGGCCTTAATCGTGGCGGCTATGCTTTGCCTTGTTTTCGCATTAACAAGACTGAACGTTCCATTATTACAACTACAAAATAAATATTTTAACCTCAAGGACATCACTAAAAATGAAGATTCTATCTTAAAGGTCACTGGTATCGACAAGCACTCCGTCCAAAACTCGGACTTTGGAAAATGGTCGCTTTATATCGTCTCTTATTTAGAAAAAGATTCTCATGGAAACGAAACGACACAATACATCGGGTTAGAATTAGATGAAGAGACCGCCAAACAATTAATCGATAAGAAAAAAATACCTTAGAGATCATCCTGAAAAAAAGTTGCGGGTACCTTTTGTTGAGCCAGAATTTCACGATAAGAAAGTGATGGATTATAGCTATCGTACCCAAGATGCGATGGAAAAAAATACATCAAGTTCCCCACTTTCACGTCGTTATCAGAACTATGTATCGATTAAACCAGGAAAGGAAACACAAAAACTCTTCCTAATCATCTCTCCTTGTCCTCTTCATTCCCAGGGACTAGCACTCGTGTATTTAGCGGAAAAAAACATCATCAATTTGCGTCATACTACAACAGTTTATTTGCAGGATATAAGAACACAGAAGCGTTAGTGGAAAGTCATCCAGAGTTGAAAGGCAAACGTTTATCCACATTATTGAATAAATCCGATTATATCGATGATACCTTAGGAGTGTATATCTATAAAAACTTTTTCTGCTCCACTGTAAAAGGCTTAGAGATTTATGATTTAAACAAAACGAAGAGCGTACACCATTTCGAGAAAACATTTTACCCTGAAGAAGGTGGCAGCTTTATGAAGTCGTACCTTGTGTTCGCAACAAGTGATCCAGACGCCGTGGTTCGCAGTACGAAAGTTCAAATTAAAAATATCGGCGAAGAGACCGATTCACATCTACAGCCATTCTTTGACAAATTACGTCAAGATTTCCCAACGATTGAGATTGAGGCTAAAAAAGAAAGTAAGAGATAAGGAGTCCATTAGGATTCCTTATTTTTTTCAACACGACATTATCATATATGATAATTACCATATATGATAATTTCAGTATTCGAATAAAGTCACTTGCAAAATGCTATTTTCTAGAGTATTATAGCTGTATTATATATATATTATCGAAAAAGAGGTTTATATCATATGACAGAAAAATCGTAATCACGGCTTTAGAATTCGTTTTTTACTTCGGACTTATTTTAATTATTGCCGCTTGCGTCATCGGATTTTTTTCAACTTTCCAAAAACCAGACGCTAAAAAAATCTATGAAGATGGAAAAAGCTCTTCCCTTCAGTTCAAGCAATGACGATAAAGAATCAGCTCTAAAAAAATTACTGATATCTCAAAAAGAACCCTGTCATCGAAGTAGATAAAGGAAAAACCTATATCTACATTGTTGAATATGAAAAAGCAGGTACTTCAAAAGGCAAAGAACCTGGTTATATCGGTCTTGAATTAACAAAAGAAGATGCTGCAAAATTAGTCGCAAAAGCTGATACAATGCAAGACAATCCAGAATATGTTTACGGTACAATCATTTATTCATACCGTAATAAACATGCGATTCAAAACTACAGCGACTTAATTACTCAAGCGTTCAAAAACTATAACCTTCTACAAGCTGGTGCAGATACACAATTCTACTTCTCTCAAACAGAAGCTAGCTCTGCAAAAAAAGGTGGATTAATGGTTGCGGCAGGTCTTACACTCGCAGGGCTTGTATTTATCGGTTTAGCATTCTTGAAACGTAAAAAAGTTGGTGCGGCTTACGACGAAATGTACGCTGCTTACCCAGAATTACGTGGCAACTTAGATTTACTACGTACAAACGCTACTTATGCGGATGACGAAACATATGTATACATCTACAAAAACCACTTCTTCACTACTTGGAGCGGATTAGAAGTATACGACTTAACAAAAGCAAAACGCGTTTACCACTATCAGTTATCACACAAGAGATATGGAATCACAACGAACATTGAATCATTCCTAATCTTCTTATCAGACGACAGATCATACAAAGGTAAGAAGAAGAAAATTGAAATTAAGAACATCGGTGAAGAAACAGATGACTTCTTACAACCATTCTTCCGTGCAGTTGCCCAAGAATTCCCTAACACTGCCGTAGGATATGAAAACAATAGACCATTCTAATTAAGGATGCGAGACATCGCGCTCAGAAATGGAACGTTGGACCGGAACGCCGGAAGGGACTCGGAACGAGTCGTGCGGACGTTTCGGGAAACGCACGCCATTTCTGCGATGGCGAGCTCAACTACTGAAGGATGTGAGTAAGAACTCAACTTCATAGGCTGCGAGACATCGCTCACCTAAACAAAATAACAGAAACTAGAAACGGACTCGCACTGCGAGTCCTTTTTTAGTTCATTTTCATTAAGAATCAGCTTGCAAAAAATCATTATCTAGAGTACTGTTAATTTAATCAATATTATTGAAAAGGAGTTTTTATTTTATGACAGAAAATCGTAACCACGGTTTTAATATCCGTTTTTATTTCGGAGTAATTTTATTAATTGTAGCTGCTGTCCTTGCTTTCTTCGCTCTCAAGAAAGTAGACGTTGACACATTGGTAAAGGACAATAAATTCTTTACCCACTATTCTGCAAAGGATGGCGATCAACTAGCTGTCAAAATCACACAGATTACAGCCAACCCTGTAATTACCGTGGATAATGGAAATTCATACGTATACATTATTGAGTATGAAGATGAAGGTAAAGAGGCAAACGGCCAAAAAAAATACGCTTATGTAGGTCTTGAACTCGATAAAGAGACTGCTCAAAAATTAGTCGCAAAGAATAGTACTTTACCAGATAACCCTGAGATAATGGCTGTTACCCTTGTGGACTCTTCTAGAAACAAAGGAGCTATTAAAAACTACGACGACCTTATGCTCAATGGTTTCAAGAGCTATAATTTAGTTGGACAAGAGATTGAATATAGAGACTACTTATCTATCTCTGACAAATCATCTACTCAAAAAACTCAATTAATCATCGCAGCGGGTCTTACACTGGAGGACTTGTATTTGTTGGTTTAGCCTTCTGGAAACGTAGAAAAGTTAGTGCGGCTTACGATGAAATTTACGCTGCTTACCCAGAATTACGTGACAACTTGGATTTATTAAAAACAAATGCGACTTATGCTGACGACGAAACGTTTGTATACATCTACAAGAACCACTTCTTCACTACTTGGAGCGGCTTAGAAGTATACGACATTACAAAAGCAAATCGCGTTTACCACTATCAAGTAACGCATAAGAAATATGGAGTGACAACAAACATTGATTCATTCCTTATCTTCTTATCAGACGACAGATCTTACAAAGGTAAGAAAACAAAGATTGCTATCCATAATATTGGGGAAGAAACCGATGACTTCTTACAACCATTCTTCCAAACTATGGCCCAAGAATTCCCTAACGTCGCAGTAGGGTATGAAAATAATAGACCATTCTAAAATCAGGATGTGAGAAAAAGCGTTCAGAGGCGATGACGGTTCGCAGTTTAGCCGTAAGCGGTCTGAAAGACCGTGCGGACTAAACTCGAAAGGCTTGAGCCTCTGCTTTTTCGAACTCAACTACACTAGGATGTGAGCCCGAGCTCGACTAGGCAGAAAGACAGAAACTAACCCCACCCTCCGACTCAGGGATATAAGGCAGAAACTCGAAACTCACAAACTCAGACTGCGCAATGCGGGTCGGTTTTTTATGCACACCCAAATCAAATTCTGTCCACTAAATGGAAAAAAATTTAACTTTTGCAGTTCAAAAGATATTTGTGGTATATTATATCTATCATACAACCCTATATTTAAAGGAGAATAATCATGACTGAAAAAAACGTAATACTAAAAGCCTTTGTCGGCCTCATTATTGCTGGAGCTCTTTCACTCATCGTATCTCTTGGAGCGTTATGCTTCTTCCGCTTCTATGAAACAGCTGATAACATGTACAAAAAAGGGAAATGTTTTTGGCGAAGTTAGAATGGAAGATGCCGCGAATACTGCTGTTAAAATCACTGGTTATTCAAAAAAAATCCCAATTGCACAAATCGATGGTGGAACTGAATTGTATTTTAATCGAGTTTTCTAAAACCGATAAAGATGACTATGGTTATGCAAGTATCGAAGTTAAAAAGGTGATCCATTAATCCAAAAATTAGCATCTGTCGACGACCTTTTAGAAAACCCTGTTATCGTTGCTGCAACAATTCGTAAATCTGGTGCGAGTGGCGCCGTCCGTAACTACACTTCTGAATTTAAAGATACTATTAGCGAAAACGAAACTATTTCAAAACTAGCTGAAACTGAATACTACGCATCTGTATACGAATTTCCAAAAAAATGAATTAGTTGCAAATATCATCGCTGGTGTAGCAGGTGTTATTGCTCTTGTATTCTTCTACAGTGCTTTCGCAACACGTAAAGGGGAAGACAAAGCGTATAACGAATTATACAGTGCTTATCCAGAATTAAACTATTCAATGGATACAGTATTAGATAATGCAACTTATGTCGATAATCAATTAGGAATCGTTTTATACAAACACCACCTACTTGCGACATACAAGAATTTCCAAGTATATGACTTAACAAAAGCTGAACGAATTTACCACTACATTTACACTCAAAAATCTTACGGAATGACAGTTAGCCGTACTTCTCAATTAATCCTTCTAACGAACGACAAATCATACCGTAGAAAGAAAACTTCTCTACTCATTAAGAACGTTGGGGACGAAACAGATGACTTACTACAACCATTCTTCTATGCAGTAAGCCAAGAATTCCCAGACATCCTATTAGGATACGAAAACAAAAGCAAGAGACCGTTCTAGGATGTGAGACATCGCGCCCAGAAATGGAACGTTGGACTCGAACGCCGGAAGGAACGTGAAACGTTCTGCGGACGTTTGAGGAAACGCACGCCATTTCTGCGATGGCGAACTCAACTTCACGCCCGAGTTCAACTACAGGATACGAGAAAAGACGCTTAGAAACGAATCACTGGAGACAAATAACGCAAGGGACTGCTTGCAGTCGTGCGGATATTTGTCGAAGTGGACGTCGTTTCTGCCTTTTCGAGTTCAACTCCGGATGTGAGGCAGAAAGATAGAAGCCAAGAATGATTTCACAGTGTGAAGTCATTCTGCTTCGTAGTCTTTCGCCCGCAAAGTTTATTAGACATTCTTGAATCACGAGTGATGAAAAGAATGTCAATAAACCACTGCGTTGAAGTGTTTAGCTCAACTCCCCGTCTTCAAAACTAAATACACCCAAAAAAGAACCGCCATTTTCTCTATGGCGGTTCTTTTCCTTTACAATATTCATTTTTGATTAATCAACATATGAAGTTTTTGTACGGTTTAAGAATGCATAAGCTAACCCGATTAAGATTCCTCCACCAATCCAGTTCCCAACAAATGATACTGACCAATGACGAATAATATTTAGCCAATTCAAGGCATCGATTGAGTTTCCAACGGGTGAGAATTTCACGATAGAGAACGATGCAAAATTCGCCACTACGTGTTCATTTACTAGGTAAACGAACATAAAAATTGCAGAAATAACAATCCATAATTTAGCTTCTTCACTCTTGATTAAAAATAAACGAAAGAATTGCTACGTTAACAAAGACATTTGCTAAAATACCTTCTAATAAAATTAGTTCGTTTGAACGAGACAATTTCAATTCAGCAACTTTTGCTATGAATTCATTTGCATTGATTCCGTTAAATGCTGAACTATTTGCGAATAACGCTCCTATAAACATGGCCCCAACTAAATTAAATAGAGTACAATAGAATAAAATAGCAATTGCTTTAGACCATTTAATATGCTTTTGATAAGCTCCCGCTGTTAAGAACATCATATTTGAAGTAGCTAACTCGCCATTTAAAAATACAACATAAACTAATCCCCAAGTGAAGATAAATGCAAAAGTAAATCTACTTAGCGCAGGGTTTAATCCAGCAATAATTTGTGCTGCATGAGCTCCTGCGGCTGTACTCATCGTTAAAAAAATGCTCCTGCAAACATTGAACGCAGTGCATAACGCATTTTACTCTCGTCAAAAAGCGCCTCCTTTTTTTGACATGCTTTTTCAAGTTTTGTATTGAACTCACTCGTGTGTTCCATAACATTCCTCCTAAAAATTAATTACACTTTAGTATACCATTTTTTTATCACAAATGCAAAGTCTTTTTCTATCTTTTTTTGTCAAAAAAATTACTTTACAAGTTTTTCTGAAGATTGTTAGAATGAGGGCTGATTAAAAACAGCCTAAAGGAGATTCTCATGAAGAAAAATTTTTTTGGAATTTTTAACAGCAGCTATATTCTTAACCGCATGTGGACAAACACCTGCAAATACGAACTCAACGACGACAAGTGTTGAAACGACTACTGCTGCCCAAACCACTAGTGTTACTCTAAATGTTACAAAAGACGGTCAAGCCATCGAAGGGAGTCCCTTCACCCTTACATTCAAAGAAGGCGACAATCTTCTAGACGTGATGAAGGCACAACTGAAAATCGTTGAGAAAGACGGCTTTATCTCTTCTATTAACGGTGTGGAACAAGTCCCAGCCGAAAACAAATACTGGTTATTCGACGTGAACGGTACGATGAGCCCTGTCGGTGCAAAAGAAGTCATCTTAAAAGCAGGCGACGTCATCGACTGGAAACTCAACAAACTTCAATAGTCCGATGGTCAATTCCACTAAAAAAATTACCCTTATCGCCCTACTATCAGCCTTTTGCGTGATTGGAAGACTTGGACTTCTCTCCCTTCCAAATGTTCAACCGATTACCGTTGTGGTCATTTGGATTACGCTAGAACTTGGACTTTTGTACGGCGTTGCTATCGGTAGCATCTCCATCTTAATTTCCAACCTTTTAGTAAGCATGGGGCCGTGGACGCTCTATCAGATGATTAGTTTTGCCCTCGTCTGTACTTGTGCATTGCTTCTTCGTCCATTGTGGAGAAAAAGAAAACAATTCCCGCGCCTAGCTTGGATTCTTTTTCCAATCTTTGCAGGACTGATGGGCTACTTATACGGCTTTATCATCTCGATTTTCTGGGTATTCAGCATGCCTGGTCTGAATTTCTGGATTTACTACTTAAACGGCGTTCTATTCGATACGTACCACGCCATCGGAAATGTCGTCTTCTGGATCTTATTGATTCCACTCTTCGAGAAGTTAAATCCATTCAAAATGCTACAAAAATAAAAACAGACTTAAAATCACTCGTGCAAAAGAATGGTTTTAAGTCTGTTTTGGTTTAGAATGATTCCTTCAAACCTTTATAGTAGCGATAATGGGGCATCGGATTGAGCCTTACGTCATCATTCAGTTAAATAAAATATCTAATCTTATTTCAGCAAGTAATTTAATATATCTTTCTCCAATTTTCGGACGGGGTACTGCGCCTTCAACTTTATTTTTTGATTGTTACATCCAGCGTAGCCTTGCACGACATCCACTTGCGGAATGACCACCCAATCTCCCAGAACTTCTTGCGCGACTTCTGTGTTTTCATCCAAAATGCACACGATACGGTATTCTCTCTCGTGTTGCCACTCTTTGAATTTTGCAAAGGTCGCCTTAATATAGAAATTCAGATTCGAATACGAGAATTGATTGCTATTGCTTCTCGTGTTCGGACGTTTATCAATATATTCCACCGGGCCGTATACACAGAGTCCGTCTATCTTCAAGGAATGGATTTTATCCAAAAGACTCGCATACGAATACTCGAGCGCATACCCTGCGTGGCTATTGGCGTAATAAGACCACATTAAAATATTATCTGCGGCGTGCGTAAAGCAAAACACACGAAAGAAATCCATCATCGAATGACCGTCCGCGTAGTAGCAATTACAGTCAAACGGGTCATTGAAATGCTTCGGATGGCTAAACGACACATTCCCTTCCACCACCTGATACGGATTCTTCTCAATCGTTTCCTTGGCATAGTACTTCACAAAAACTTGGCGCTCTTCTTGAATCGTTGCTTCTGCCTTTTTAAAATATGTCTCAACGTCTTCTTTAAATACCCCTTGAAACTGCTCGACTAACTGATCTGGTGCTAGAAATCCCAGTCGGATATTCTTGGCGAGTTGGTCATTGAACTCTTTATCCGCCCTTTCTACGTCAAACCCTTCCGGAATCTTCGTATTCGCATTTTGAATATACACAACCTTTTTATACTCTAAGTCAGTCGGTTCTTTCGTCGGTTGTTTAAACAGTGAGACAAACACTTTCTCTTTTGTTTTGCGGTTGGCTACTAAAAAACAATTACTATCTAAGAAGGATTCCACCAAGCGGTACTCTTTATGCGTTTGTAAAAATGTCGCCTTAGCAATCAAATAACGATACAGCTCGATGTCCTCTTTTAAAATGATTTTCAACAACCCCACCTCCTCACTGAAAGTATATCATTTCTTTCTATCTGTTTAAATAATGACCAAAATAAAAAGAGCAATCCTCTCGATTGCTCTTTCATTGATTTACACTAATTATTTTTTAGATGCTTTTAATAAATTCCCAAATTTTAGATATATCTTCTACACTCTTAGTGACTTTTGTATTAGTTTCTACTTTTCCTGTCTCTTTATAACAATCGTTGACTCCGTATAATACAATTTCACCATTTGTATTTTTCGTAAACCATTTTAAGAATTTTTAATACTTTCTTTTTTTGGGATCACTCGAAATATCGTGGTAAAGTACCTCTTTTATATCCTTAGGATAGTAACCGTATAGTGTATCTATTTCTTTATCGGCCTTAAGTGGTTTTCCGTTCCAATTCAATCGTGCAATTGTTTGATTTTCAACAAATACTGCCGATCTTGGGTCTACATACTTACTAAGTTTAAGTCCTTGTCCAATTTTTTCTGGTTGTTCACCTGAATAGTACATAACATCATCTTTTGTAATAATATAATTTCCTTGGATGTCTTTAACATTATCCATCACTTTTTTAAAGTCTTCATCAGCTGCTTTGCTATAAGCTGTACCATCTTTGGTTAGAGCCAAAAAGAATCGATTTTTGTGGTCTGATGTTACTTTTACAACATCCTTGATGCTATCAATCTTAGTCAACTCTGCATAGTCCTTGTCAAACCCATTGTATTTGGCTTGACCATAGGAATATAGATTTCCATCCTTGTCTACCGCAACTATCCCCAAAAGGTATGGAGTTGAGACAACAATATTACCACCTAATTTTTTAGGCGCATCAACTGCTCCGCCTTTAATAGGGTCGATCCCATTAATGTATAAATCACCGTTTTTATCAATCCAAGTACTTCCGTTACCAGGAATAAAGCTAATGTTTTCTAAAAACTTCGTCGGAGTTTCAACAGCAACATCATCCTTATGAAAGTTTAGACCTCCACCGATATAATAGACGTTTCCTTTATTAGTAAGAACATTTATTCTACTCCCATCCATAACGATATACTTTTCGATGGTTTCTGCCCCAGAATTTGAATTTTGCGCCGCAGTTTCTCCAGAGCTTGAAGAAGCTGGATTTGCTGCATCAGAGCCACCACCTGATTTTCCGCATCCTGAAGCTACGAATATACACATTAGCGCTGCCGCAGCGGCCAACATACCCTTAGTCTTTCTTTTCATATGAATATTTCTCCTTTGAATTTATTTTTGTATTTAGATTTTTAAAACTAGCTTATGTTATTCATAAAAAAACAACATAAAATACCTCAAAAATCCATTAAAAATTCTCAAATTCATTATATCACAAATATTTTTTTGTTAGAAAATACTACTTATAATGTATAAAAATGAAATTCAATCCTAATAATAGCGTCATAACAAGGTTTTAGAAAGTTTAATTTTTTGTTTCTTTTTTAACAAACTGCTAAAAATTTCACAATACAAGCACCTTTCCCTTCACAGAAAGAAGACCCATTTTTATAAACATACAAAAAAGGCACCCTTCTTTTTTGTATGCTCATAAAAATGGTCTATCTGAAAGATCCCCGGATTCTATAATAGTCGTATTGGGGAAGTGCAACCAATGTGAATTACTGACTCTAGGGTATAACTCGTAGAGTCAGTTTGAAGCTTGGTAGGAATTGAGACGTAAGGCTCAATCCGATGCCCCATTATGACTATTATGATGATATCCGTGGAATCTGAAAGATAGACGCAAGTCTATTCATTTTTTAGCACTTATGAGATAACCCTTGAAGATTCATAAAAGCGGCAGTACCCCTCTTTTTTGTACGCTCATAAAAAATGGTCTATCTGAAAGATTCCCGGATTCTATAATAGTCATAGTGGGGAAGTGCAACCAATGTGAATTACTGACTCTGGAAATTCATTTCCTAGAGGCAGTTTGAAGCTTGGTAGGATTGGAGACCTTGGCTCAATCCGGTGCCCCATTATGACTATTATGAAGACATCCGAGGAATCTGAAAGATAGACGCAAGTCTACTTTTATTATTTTTAGCACTTTCAGCACACAAAAAAAGGAGGGGTTGCCCCCTCCTTTGATTAGTCATTATCTTCATAGGTTTCGTCTGTTTCGCCTTCTTCAGCACGAATCTGCTCGAGTTCTTCCTCAGAAAGTTTTATGACATGGATCTTACGAATACGATCATTCTCGGTTTCTGTCGGTTGTAACAGATACCCTTCGAATCTCACTTTCACTACCTCATCATCATCTGGGAAGTAGCCAAGCTTCTCGATAATTGCACCCGCCATTGTGTCCACTTCATCAGACTCTAATGACGTTTGATAAATTTGATTGAATCGGTCGAGCGACATTCCGGCATCAATCACCGAATTGTTTTCGTCGATTTCTACGACTTCTTTTTCTTCTTCGTCGTATTCGTCTTCGATATCTCCGACGATTTCTTCAATCAAGTCTTCTAATGTAACAATCCCTTCAACCCCGCCGTATTCATCTTTTTAATACCGCTAAGTGTTGACGAGTTTTTCTAAATTCTACTAATAAATCATCCACGAAAATCGTTGATGGAACGAATACTGGCTCATGCGCTAAGGCACGTAAGTCAATATTGTCGAATCCTTGCTCTTTTGCTGCGCGGAAAACATCTTTTACGTGAATTACTCCGATTACTTTATCCTTATCTTCTTCGTAAAGAGGAAGACGAGAATAAGAACAGTTCAAGATGGTCTCTAGGTTCTCTGAAATATCGTCATCCACGTCGAGCATTAATGTATCTGTACGTGGAACCATCACTTCACGTGCTAGTTTTGTATCCAGAGAAAGCACCCCTTGCATCATCGCAAACTCGGAAATATCAATCGCTCCGTCGTTACGACTGTTGGCAAGTAAAGACTTCATCTCGCTTCGTGTTAATTTTTCTTCTACTCGTGTAAATTCAATCGGTGTAATTCGTTTTAATAACCCTGTTGAGAACGTCAAAATCCATACGAATGGTTTTGCAATCTTTTTGACAAACAAAATAATTCCTGCAGTATTTAATGCAATCGGTTCTGCCACTTGCAACGCCACTTGTTTTGGATATAATTCCCCGAAAACTAAAGTGAGGTATGCTAGAACGACTGTCACAATCACAAGTGATAATGTTTCAGCTCCAGGAATGTTTCCTAATAATGGTTGAATTCGTGAAGAGAAACTTGTGGCGGCAGACGCACTCGAGAAGAATCCTGCAAACGTAATCGCTACTTGAATTGTTGCGAGAAATTCATCTGAATTCTCTAACAAGCGCATTACTTTAATTGCTTTTTTTATCTCCTTCTTGCGCTCTTTTGTGCCATTTTTCCCTTGGTTGATAGACACAAACGCAATCTCCGCTGCAGAGAAAAATGCATTTAATGCAGTTAGTAATACAATGATTAAGATCTGGACTCCCAGCGAACTCCCATCTGAATCAGCTGTCATAATTTTGTTAACCCCTTTTAACTATAGATTTTTCCATTTTATGAAATGGTATAGAGATATCATATCAGTTTTTTTGAAAAATCAAGATTTTAGTACTGTTTTGTAATGGTTCTTTAATGTTTAAAAACCCTTTCTAATGCAATTTTTTTAGATTGAGTCTTTCCATTTTCTCATCATTTCCTAACTTTTCTAGTTACAATTTGCCTAAAAAGTGGTACTATTGTAGTGAAACCAATCTCAAGGAGGAATGAGTATGTTATTAAAATCTCTTGTAGTTCCAAAAAAGAGTCTAACGGTTGTTAAAGAATCTTGTACGTTAGAAGAAGCGATTGCAATCTTAGAAGAATCAGGATACCGCTGTGTTCCTGTATTAGATGAAACGGAAACGTTCTTTAGAGGAAACATTTATAAAATGCATATCTATCGCCACAAAGCAAACGGTGGAGATATGAGTCTTCCAGTTACTCATTTAATTAAAAAAACTCAACTAAATTCATCAGTGTGGATAGCTCTTTCTTCAAAGTGTTCTTCACGATTAAAGAATTACCTTACATTGCCGTATTAGATAAACAACAACGTTTCTACGGAATTTTAACGCACAACAGTTTATTGTCAATGTTACAAGAATCTTGGAATGTGAAGAGTGGATCTTATGTTTTAACCATTATTTCTGGTGGTGAAAAAGGCGCCCTTGCGAATATCTCTAAAGTAATCAACAAGTACGCTTCTATCGCCAACGTAATGACCATCGATACCCAACAAGATAAAAGCTTACGCCGTATCTTGGTGACATTGCCAGCAGGCGTGTCAAAAGATACTTTACACCAAATCGTCGACAGCCTTGAAAAGAAAGACTACTCAGTCGCTGAGGTGGAAGATTTGCAAAACAATTAGGATACGAGACCGAGCGCTCAGAAATGGAACGTTGGACCGGAACACCGGAAGGAACGTGCAACGTTCTGCGAATGTTTCGGGAAACGCACGCCATTTCTGCGAGGTCGAGTTCAACTTCTAGGATGTGAGTCTCTGCTTTTGCGAACTCAACTACTAGGATACGAGACCGAACTCAACTTCACAGGCAGAAAGACAAAACAAAACAACAGCACACCAGCCTTCAGCTAGTGTGCTGTTCTTTTTTTCTTTCTTATCGAACCACTGAACGTGCCATACGAGCTACTGTATGACGAATTCCTCGAATCGCAACTGACAATGCGTAAATATTTTCCACTGTCGCTAAACCGCCGTATCCTGCGTCCCCGATATGTTGAATATCCACACCGGCAACTTTATTACGGATAGCAATTTGTTCGATGACTTCTCTTGAAGAACCTTCTTGGCTTGTTCCAATCGCAGAAAGCACAAGTGCATCATTGGCATGCGCCTCTTTCACAATTTCCACCAATTCTGCGTCTGTAAACCCTGGCACCGTTCCAACTGCTGGAACCAGAATTACATCAGCCCCCGCTTTAATAAGCGTTTCGCAATTTCCACGTTCATTACAGGTTCCTTCGAGCCTGCTCCGTGCATCTTCCCAGCAATCACAAGCCCTGAATAGTGTTGTTTCACCATGGCGAGTGACGCTTCAATCGTTTCATTCGTTACCCCTGTCCCTGGATTTCCCGTTAAGCAGATAAAATCAAGGCCAAGTTCTTCCGCACGTTTCACCGTTTCCACCGTACATTGACGCCCTGGTGAGATTTCGATGCGTGTTTCTAGCATTTCTGCATTCATATCCACTGGCTCCAAGTTCGCTCCAATTGGCAAACCGCTAAGTTCTTTCGCACGTTGCACTGGATTTTCACTTTCTTCAGCACCGTAGATGAGTGGATCAATACAGTCAAACCCATTTAAGAGCACCATGTCACCACCGAACGCCTTTGCGATTTCTGCGTTAGATAATTCATACAGAAACGTTGGTCGTGAGCATCCCGTTTCACAGCACACCGTTCTTCCTTCTGCGGCTTCAATCGCCTTTTTCAATTCTTTTCCTGTCATTTTTCTGAAATCACTGGCCGCACAATTTAACAATCGTTTACTCATTTCGTTTCCTCCTGTCCACGAACAAGCGCCACTACTTCTTTCAACAACGCTTCATCCGTCTGTTCGTAATCTCCATTTTCATGATAGGCATAGCTCAGCCCATCTCCTGCAGTCGTCGGATCCGTCATCCACGTCTTAAACGTTCCATGGATTTGCGAAATCCCCGTCTCCTGCATTAAGTGTTGCACATTATCTTTGGTTACACCTCCGCCACAAAGCAGTTCAATCTGACTTCCGTAGCGAGCTTGCAAGTCTTTTAAGAGCGGAATTCCTTTCTCAATGTGCGCCTGCTGTCCCCCTGTTAAAATGCGCGTGCATCCAAGTTTGATCAAGCCCTCGATGGCACTCTCCACATCCGGCACAAGGTCAAACGCCTTATGGAACACACTCTCGGCATGATATTTCTGACACAACTCGATCATCTGCTTCGTACGATTCCAGTCAATCGTCCGGTCTTCTAATAGAAATCCAAACGCTAACCCTTTCGCACCTGCTTCTAATAAGAGTTTTGCATCGATGAGCATGCTCTCAAATTCTTCCTTCGTGTAACAAAATCCTGCCCCGCGAGGACGAACCATGCAGACAATAGGAAGCGATACTCCGGATGCGAGCACTTTTTGCAAGGTACCGATACTTGGCGTTAATCCTCTAAGAAAAGCGCGCTATTCAATTCAATGCGGTCAGCACCAGAGCGCTCTGCAATGAGGCAGTCTGCGATGCTTCCAGCACATACTTCTACTGTCATAACGTCCCTTCTTTCATGCGCGACAATGCGAGTAGCGCTAATCCGTAAATAATCGTATCTGTTTCTAAGTCTTTAATGCCAATCCATTCGTTTGGCAAATGCGCAATATCTCTTTGCCCTGGGAAACTTGGCCCATACGCAATGATATTTGGAATGATTTTGGCATAGGTTCCACCCGTTGTCGTCACTGGAACGCTATCGCTCTGCGTGATATCCGTATACACCTTCTGCAAGGCTTGCACATAGGCGGAATCCTTGTCATAGAGCACTGGGGCCCAATGCGAAATCACGTCTAGCACGCCACCTTCTGGCACATGCGCATTGATTTCTCAACCAACTCGTCTTTTGTGCAACTTGCTGGATAGCACATCGTCCATTCGACATAATGACGACCGTCTTCGAGTCCAAACGTTTCACCGCGCAATTGCATCATCCCGAAGTCACTATCTTCATAAGCGATGCCCAATTCTTCCCCGCGATGGTTTGTATGGAGAAGTTTTTCGTTGGCAAATGTATACAATCCGGCCACTTTATCCGAAGGGAGAGACAATCTTACTCTGAGACGACCACGTTCTCCGTAGACGACCGGCCATTTACAGTCTGGCGTCCATCCGAATGTTGGTGGCACTTCTTTGGTTAAATAGTGCTTCACGCATCCAAATCCTGTCTCCTCATTCGTCCCAAAGACAATCCGAACAGGTCGATCAAAGGTCACACCTTTTTCCTTCAACACATATAGCGCGTAAAGGTTCGATAGAATTGGCCCTTTGTTATCCAATGTCCCGCGTCCGTATAGTCTTCCGTCACGAACCGTAAGTACAAGTGCTGGAGAAATCCATCCCTCTCCAAGCGGCATCACATCCACGTGACCAAAGATGCCATAGTACGCGCCATCTGGTCGGTCTTCTCCGTACTGCGCGTATCCAATCTTGTTATCGATATTCTTCGTTTGAAATCCAAGTTCACTGGCAATCGCAAGCACTTCATCAAGGGCTTGTCTAGGTCCTTTCCCGAACGGAGCGCCTTCTTCTGCTTCTCCTCGAATACTTGGGATAGCGACCATTCGTCTCAGTCCTTCAAATAGTGCGGGCTGAATTTCTTTTAGTTCCGTAATCCATTCTTCTTGATTCATTCTTTGACCTCCAATGGCTTCATGCGCTCTTCTAAATACGCTTCAAGCCATTCCTTTGTCGCTAATTCATGACGCATCGTGCCATCACTTTGCGGATGTACACGGAATACTGTTGGTTCTAGCGTACTTGTGGCAACGACAAATGAGAAGTTCTCGATATTGGAAGCTGCCCCAAAGTCTCCTTTGGCATTCATGGCCACTACAGAAATATCGCCTGCCTCACCACGCGTTCTCTTCAACCGTTCTGCAAGGTCACTTACGGCTTTCTCACACGCCTTTTGTGGACTGAGGCCTTCTTTCATCAGACGAACGATTTCATACGAAATCACGCCCTTCATCAAGTCCTCGCCTAGGCCTGTTGCTGTGGCGCCACCAATCGTGCTATCGACATATAATCCAGAACCGATAAATGGAGAGTCCCCGACACGGCCTGGTTTCTTCATAAATAGTCCACTCGTTGATGTTCCTGCGACCATATCTCCAGCCGCGTCCAATCCCACCATACCAACCGTATCGTGTCCGGCATACGGTGTGAGCTGTTCGCGTTCGATGTCTTTTAATCGGTTATGGAAATGAATCTTCGCACGGTCCGTGAGCATGTCTTTTTCTTCGAAATGATGAGCCTTCGCAAAAGCTGCTGCACCTTCTCCGACCAACACATTATTCACCTTATACGCGCTCAAGGCCCGCGCCACCGAAATTGGATTGGCGAACTGTTTTAAGGCGCAGACCGCACCGAAATCAAACGTCGATCCATCTAAATAAGCGGCATCCAACTCCACTTCCATCTCTTCATTTGGAAGTCCGCCATATCCAACAGATTTAAAGTAAGGGAAGTCCTCCACTTCTTTAATCGCGCCTTCAATGGCGTCTCCTGCAGTCCCGCCCGCTTCTAAATTCGGGGTCACCTTCTGGATTCCTTCGAGCGCCATTCTCCATGTCGCAATCATACCCCACATTCTCTGTCACCTCTTTTACTGAAATCGTTGTTCACTTTCGTCTTTTTTTCCGCTAATAATTGCTACGGCTCCGCCTAATGCTTCGCGTAAGCCCACGCCGCCTTTTTTCGGCATTTCTAGCATGACGACTTTATCTTTATAGGCTGCAATCGTTTCTTCATTCTCTTTCGAACAAATGACATAAGGCTTGCAGTCGGTTTGCTCTTGAATGGCTAACGCGATTTCTGCCGCCATTTGCGCATAAGTTCCATAGTTAAAACATGGCCCTGCAAAGAGCACTTCCGCTTTCGTCTTCAAAATCAGATTTTTGATTTTATGAATCACTTCTTCTTTATGCGCTTGGAAATAATCCGGCCCACAATAAATCGTCGCAAGCGCTGTTAATCCTGCTTTTTCGAAATCTTCTTTGAACATTAAATAAGAACCAACCCCACCTTTTTCAAGGCCTAATTCTGTATCGCCACGTTCCTTTCCGCCGTATCCTGCTTGAACTTGGTCAAATAATAATAGTGTTCTCATCTGTTCACCCCTTTCTATGTAAAAAGGTGGCATCCGTTTTCGCATGCCACCCGAAGTTTTGACACTTGTGACTTATGCTTTTGTAATTTTATAAATCATCAAATGATAAGTCGTTTAAGTCAACATCGTCTAATTCATCACCTGTTAACATGCTAGAGCCTGCTTCTTCTTTCAAGTATTGGTTATCCAACGCTTTGAAGAATGGGAAGTAGATCAAGCAGCCTAAGATAATCAAGAAGATTTGGAAGAATCCGGCTACGATACTACCTGTTGATAACCATCCAGAGAAGAAGAATGGCGTTGTCCATGGGAGAGATGCCCCTGTTGTATAAGGGATAATTCCGACCATTGTAGCGATTGTTGCTAAGATTGTATTTACAAGTGGTGTTAATAAGAATGGAATCGCGATAATTGGGTTTAATACTACTGGTAACCCGAATGTAACCATTTCGTTGATACCGAAAATACCAGGGATTAAAGCCAATCGACCGAGTTTCTTCATTCGTTCTGATTTTGCAAGGAAGACCATTAAGAATACAAGAGATAATGTACTACCTCCACCACCAAAGTTACCGAAGAAGTCTCCGAAAGGTCCAGTGAAGATGTTTGGTAATGGTTGACCTGCTTTAAATGCTTCTAAGTTTTGGTTTGTTAATACTAGGTGAATTGGGTTAAATACTGTATTTGTTACAGCTGGACCATTAATTCCGAAGAACCAGAATAGAGTTGATAGGAATTGATAGATTGGTTCGAAGAAGACGCTTTGACCGAATCCTTCTAACGGAGCTTGTAACACTTTATAAATAAATGTTTGTGCGTATTGATATTCTGTTAATGAGAAGATGAGATAGATTGCAAAAGCAAAGAACATCGCAAACGCACTAGGAATTAAGGCTGCAAATGAATGGTAAACTGCTGGTGGCACTGCATCAGGAAGTTTGATAACCCATCCTTTTTCTGAATCGTTACGAAGATTTTTACTGACACAATCGCAGTAATCATCGCTAAGAACACCCCTGCAGAACCAAGGTTTGAGAATGCAAAACCAGTAAATTTCTTACCAGCTTCGTTCACAAATGCTGGGTGAACTTTTGGAGTCATGATAAGGTAGCAGACAAGTGATAAAGCTCCACCTGCAATGGCATCACTTTCTAATTGTTTAGCATAAGAATAACCGATACCAACTGCCCCTAAAACTGCTAAAATACTAAACGTTGAATCAATCACGGCATCCATCGAGTTTTCCCAACCCTTACCGAAGAATTGCGCCATAAAGTCGCTATACCCTGGCACCGGGAAGTTGGCAATTACAAGGAAAATGGATGCTACGATAATTAATGGTGTACCGACTAAGAACCCGTCACGAATCGCAACTAGCACCTTGTTCGTGCTAAGACGTTCTGCCACGCGCCCCATCGTACTTTCTAAACCTGCAAACATTGTACTAACCTCCTATTGTTCTTTTTTAGATTTTAATAATTGAATGGCACGTTTCAAGATACGTTCGCCATCTGCATTTCCGTAATCTTCAAGATTGATGACATCGACAGGAACTCCCATCGGATCGTATTTTGCATGAACCGCATTGAATTTGAATTTCACTTGAGGTCCTAACAAGATTACGTCTGGATGGTATTGCTCGTAAATCGTATCGATATTGCGGTCTGGAAACGCTTTAATTTCTAGCGGCAAATTATGCTTATCTGCCACGTCTTGCATTCTGCTAGCCACTAGACTGGTTGACATCCCCGCACTACAAAATAGATAAATTCTTTTCATTTTCTTTTCCTCCTTCCGTTTCTATTTAATACTTTCAATCCGTTCATAAAGGGCGATAATTTCTTCTGCTGTGATTTTAAGAAATTCCGCATTCATCAATTGGTCTTCCGCATGCACGAGTAAGAGCGATAATTGCACTGGCTCACCGGATGTTTCTTGTTGTAATAACCCGAAGTGCGCTTCATGCCCTTCTGCATGGTATTTGTCCCCTTCTTCAATGCAGCGACGCGCTTCTTCAAAGTGACCTAGCCGCGCTTCTTGCACCGCCTCCATAAAACTGGATTTTGCTGCCCCTAGTGCGCTAATCATCTTAAAACACACTAGCTCAATGCCTTCCATACTATTTCCTCCTTCCTTATCGAATCGCCTGAATAAACGACTCTACATTTTTTGCTTCTAATAAACACATCATTTTGTCCGGGGAGTCAAGTTGCTTCCCGAGCCATCGTAAGAAGAGTTGCATGAATTCCATATCCTCTTCCTTCAACGCGAGTAAGATGACCAGTTTCACTGGGAAATGATTCCACCGAATCGGCTCACTTAATACTGCGATTGAAATCATTGAGCGGTTGCTAGATGGATGCAACGGATGCGGAATCGCAATCGAATAATCGAAGTCCGTCGAAGAGAGACTTTCGCGTTTCATGACAGATGGTAGAAAGTCTTCATTCACGATGCCTGCTTCTTCTAAGCGCGAACCCATTTGTATTAGAATTTCTTCTCGGCTAGTAGCCTCCACGTCCGCATAGAAGAAAGCTTCATCCATTAACTGTCCAATTTGCGTACGAATCGTTTCACTCATCTTCTGCGTTTCTAACGTATTCATCACTCGAATCAGTTGAATCTCATCTTGTGTATTGAAAAATAGTCCTAATCGAACGACCGGAATCGTAACTGGTGGTTCCATTTGCTCAAAGGTGATGAGTAAATCAGCCTCGTAAAACTCCGTCACACCTGTAGTGAACGTCGCTTCCTCTGCCACAAAATCCAAGCGATGTTGGAACTGCTCCTTCAATCGTTCTACGCTTCCAGCAATCAACGGATATTGCGTATTGGCGATAAGGACCGCGCGAAGTTTCGCGTTTGTCGCGCCTTGCATATACGCTGCTCCGATATGCAGTGCAAGGAATCCAATTTCCTCTTCGGTAATTTGGCATTGCAGCTCGTTCATTAAATACTGGCTCACGGAAACGGCCGTATCAAACACCAGCGGATATTGTCGTTTAAAGGTTTGCACATAATGATTAGGTAGGCTTAAGTTCATCTGCACCCGTTCGAGTAATCCTTGCAAGTGCAACTGGAATCGCACCTTGAATTCCTTTTGATCCACAAACGAGATGCCCATCCACTGGAAGAGTCGTTCATCAATCGCGTTGGTGAGTTCTTCTAGTCGAATCGTTTTTCCTTTGAAATGAACTTCTGATTGAAAGGCATTTGAATTATGATATGCCTTTAAGAGTTTTGCATAGGAAAGAATTTCTCCTTCCGGAATCTCTTTATCGCCTAGAATTCCTTTAAAAATCGAACGAACAATCGTAGCTTCAACCTCTAAATCAAGGCTTTCTGCACTACCTTCTTGTACCGTCTGTCCTAGTCTTACTCGTTGCAACACCAGGCCTAAATGTAACAATAGAAACGGCATGAGCGTTTTGCGAATCGAATAGCGATACTCTTTTAATTTCGCCCAAATAATCGCCTCTAATTGCTCCATATCCAACTCCGGATACACATTCATGAGCTCTGAGCTATTCAAGAAGTCTTCGTTTAATTCTTTTTTCAGTAGTTCCCTGTATAATTTTCGCTTGCTGGCTTCTGGCCCTTCTAACACAAGCGCCCCATTCTTCGTCACAAGTTCCAGACCGTCGTATTCTTCCAGTTGTTGTTGGACACGAATGCGGTCTATATCAAACGTTTTAGCGCTTACAAAACATTGTTCGCAAAAAGCTTCGATGGAAACGCCCTCCCCATTGAACAGGAGTTGCTTCAGCAAGTTGGCGCTTCTTTCTGCACTATCTTGTGGCGCTCTTAGTAATCCTTCTGGGTCTGCATATCGATTTTGTTGGAAAGCTACGAGGTGATATCCTTTTTGGCGATCCGCTTGAATGATATGCGGCATTTCTCGGTTGATTTGTTCGATATCGGAACGCACTGTTCTTGCGCTGACGCCGAGGCAGGAAGCTAATTCGCGTCCTTTGATCCATTCTTGGCGTGCAAGTAAGTGCAACAGTTGTTGGTGTCGTTGCTTCATAAAACATCCCTCCACCCTAATTTGACTATAGCAGATTCTTTGATTCCATTATACCTAAAATCTTTTCCTATTGTTAGGCAATTTTTAGTACCTTTTTGAAACATTTCGTAATTTTTCTTACTTTTTGACCGATTTTGGATGATTGGTGTACTAAGAAAGAAAAAGATGTCTCTTCGATTGAAAAGTTTCTAATAGTAGCTGTAATAGGGCACCGGCTTGAGCCGAAGTCTCAAGCCCTTTCAAGATTCAAACGACCTCTAGAAAATCAATTTTCAAGAGGTCGTATTTCACTTTGAATGCTATCCCCTATTACTGCTACTATGGAACTTTCCAACTCTTTCGAGACATCTTTTTCAACTGCTCTATCCAAAACCATTCAACAAGAAAATTACGAATAGTTTCAGCGGTGAGACCGGAACAACATGGTTCGGTGCTGCGACGGGTGGAATTAGGGTTGGCAGAAAAATAGGCAACAAAAAAGGCACCGGAATCGGTGCCTGTAGGACTGGGGTAGCTGGATTCGAACCAACGAATGACGGAGTCAAAGTCCGTTGCCTTACCGCTTGGCTATACCCCAATGGTGGAGGGGGGCAGATTCGAACTGCCGAACCCGAAGGAGCGGATTTACAGTCCGCCGCGTTTAGCCACTTCGCTACCCCTCCAGCAAATATTAAAATTTCGTACTCAGATATCTTACAATAGTTTGAAATAGAATGCAAGGATTTTACCGCAAAAACATAAAGAATCTAGTCAGGTTAGTGGCTAGATTCTTTATCTCTATTTTAGTTTAGATGTCACTTTCTTCTTCGAGAAGGTGCGCTCTTGTTTATTTCCTAAAGCGTTCAGACGGGCATCTAGGAGAATATGGCGTCCTTCTACGCTTCGGGTGTAGATAATTTCGTATGAGCCGATGTATTTTTCGATATTTGCGACAAAGACGATGACGTCTTCTTTTCGCTTATCGAACATGCTTGGGACGGCAAAATATTTCGTTTGGTCATTGACCCAAGTCGTAGCTCTTAAAATATAGCGCTGGTTCTCGATTGGAGCAAAGAATTCCGATAACGCCTGTGCAAAAATTTCTTTTTCGCGCAAGGTGCCACCCTTTAGATAAGTGGCTGTTTGAATCGAATTCTTATCCCCACGAACGACTCTGGCCTTGCAGTTTTGCGTCTGCAGATGTCCGGATGCCAGCAAGGCTTTTCGGACGGCTTCGGCAAAGAGTTCGAGGCGTTTATACGGGCTCTTGTATAGGAAATATCTCAACCAGACGATATTTAATGCGATCAGCGACAGGATAAACACTGGATATAAGAGTTGGGATGGTCCGTTCGCAAAATCGAGAATGATATAGACGATTAGTTCCGTCAGTGCGATTGCTTGCGCATAGGTTAGAATTTTCCGCGCATCTGTCAGAAGAACGGTTGGTAAGAATGTCTTGTCCACTGCCACCTCATTAGAGACTTCCATTTCTTCTAGAAGCGGAAGGGATTCATTCCAGCGCTCCCTCAAAGCTTCGCGGTCACGCGAGCGCTCGATAGTTTCTTGGTTCAGTTTTGTTAAATCCTTCTTCGTAAACTTGATTGTTCCAAGGTCTAGTCGATCTACGCCTGATTCAATCGTGTTTTCATTATAGTGTAGTCCTAAGAACTGCTTCATGCGGCGCTGTAATAATTCCATATCCGGACTATCGATTCCCACAGCAACCTCTTCGTCTTCTTTCTTCTTGAAGAGTTTTTTCTCCGCCAGATTAATGGACACAAGATGCCAAACGCTACTTGTCTTATCCGGATTTTCCGGCCAAATGCGAATCGCGCGACCTCGCATCTGATTGCTGAGCATGAAACTTCCGACAAAGCTAGCGAGAATCAATGAATTCACGCATGGCGCATCCCAACCTTCCCCGAGGAGAGATTTTGTCCCAATCACGACATGAATGTGCCCTTCTTGGAAGAGCTGCGTCACGGCGCTCACTAAATCATGTTGCGAGCCTACTAAACGCACCTTCACATAGTCGTTTTCATCGAGTTGGCCTACTGGTTGGAAGGTAATCTTATCGGAGCCGAAAATAGCCTCTAGACGCGGTTTCACTGCTGTTGGGATAATTACGAGACTTCCTGTTAAAACCGCCACAGGAACGTCTAATTGCTGCTCTACAAGCTCTCTACGAAGCACTTCGAAGTACGGTAATACGCCCAGTTGGCTATATTGAACTTCTGGATTTCCTAAATGCGTCTCAAAGTCCTTTCGAATGAAGTCGGTTAGAATCAACTGTCTCAATTCGCTGCCTAATGTTTCGTATTCCGCCTTGAAAATGTCTCGGACCGCGTTTAATTTTCCAAGAGATTGATTTAATAGCTGGTCGAGTTGTTTATTGCGAAGTAACTGCACTTGTTTACGGTCAATTAACCCGAGCGATTTCAACTCATGCTTCAATTCCTTACAGTCTTCTTCGGATAAATCATACCAATGCGGCACGTCGAATAACATTCCCTGTAAGAGGATTTCAAACCACGCCAAGTCAAACGCTGGAAGCAGGCTTGCCCCGAGTAATTGTTGGAAATGTTTTGGGAACTCGATGCCTTTATGACGTAGGAAAATCAGTGTTGCCGAGAGATACTTCGGCTCATTTAAGAGTTCATCTTCCGAGATGGTGCCATCGAGCGCACGGCTAGTTCTCACTGCCTCGCAAAACATCGAATCCGACGATAGATTTTTCAAGAAGGCTCTCTTTTGCGTAGAAAACTGATCGAGTTGTTTCTCCTCTTCTTTTGTTGGGAAAGAGAAATACACATAGTCTTGGTGCGGACATAAACTACCCTCTTTAACGAGCTCTGGAACAGTAATTTCTTCATCAATTTCCCCACACATGGCCACATAACGCTCCCAAAGTGCAGGCTCTCCTTCATACGGAGGTGTTGCCGTTAGCGAAATCACACTGATGTCCGCAAAGGATTTACGGAAGGTTTCTAGACTCTTCCACCATTCATTTCGCAAGTGATGACACTCATCGAGGCACAATGTTCCAAGATTTGCTTCCTTAAAGAGCTTAATAATATCCACGTCTTTAAAATCAAAGTGCTCATTCTCGACCACATCGTCCGTATCCTCGACTTCCGCGTCGCCTTCCAGACGATTGATGGCACTGTGCAAGGCTTGATACGTCGCAACGGTGATGGTCTTTGGCTGCTTCAGATTTTGCGAAATCATTTCATCGGCTAGACTCGCATCATCTAGAAACGCCTCACGAATACGGTCCACCCACTGCTGGCGAATCGTCACGGTCGGCACTAAATAAGCGCTGGATTACCATTACGACGGATAAATTCAATTCCTAGCGTCGTTTTTCCAGAACCTGGAGCCGCCACCAAATGAATATGGCCATCCGCCATAATCGTATCGCTCTTTTCTAAAATGCGCTTTTGGTACGCTCGCCACTCGCCTTTAAAAGATAAGTGTTCGAACATGTAACCCCTCCTTTGCTCATTCATTATACCATCAGATTTCTTCTTTTAATTCGATTTTGATAACACTGTCCACCTCATCTGGCAATGGATAGGTGTAAGCCCCAATTTCTCCATATTGTGCAAAACAAATGTCTTGAAAAGCTAAAGTAGTCCAACTGTTAGAAATTCTTACTTCGCTACCATCATGGACAAAACTCAACCGTTCAATCTGCTCTTTATCGATCCCTGTTAACGCAATCGGACCAATAGGTTGTTCAAACACATGAGCATACAAAATTTTTCCATTCTTTGTATAATAACCCCATTCCGGTTTTGGCAGATTCACTAATTCTCCTTCGTAGATAGATTCTCCATTGCTCTTCATCCAGCATCCTATTTCACGCAAAATATCGATACTCTCTTGAGGAAAGCTTCCCTTTGCATTTGGTCCCACATTTAAAATCATGTTTCCACCCTTACTGACACATTCGACCAATTTTCGAATAAGAACTTTAGAACTTTTAAACTGTTTGTCAGAAGGATTATACGCCCAGTGATTATTCATCGTAAGACACAATTCCCAAGGTAATAACTCTCCCCTTATAATTCCGAATCCCTTCATGGGGTAAAATTTGTTCTGGACTAACAAAGTCTCCAGAATAAGAATGAATCTCTTCTGTTGCAATACTTCCAAACCCTTCCCCGGAAGTCTCTAATCGGTTGTCAACAACCACATCAGGTTGATGTTTTCTTACAAGTTCTATTAAGTCACTTGCCTTCCATTTCTCACCAAACATTTCTCCATAGGAAAAATCAAACCAGAGAATATCGAGTTTCCCATACTTTGTTACAATTTCCTCTACTTGGTGATGCATAAATTCCAAATAGCGGTCAAAATCGATTTGTTCATCCTTATAAGCGATATTTCCTCTCATAGGATGATGTCGATCTGAGTACTTCGGATAATCTGGATGATACCAGTCCAGCAGACTAAAATATAATCCAACTCGAAGCCCTTCAGCCCTTACTGCCTCTACAAATTCCCGAACCAAATCTCTTCCAAAGGGTGTATTGGTAATTTTATAATCTGTATACTCGGAATCAAATAAACAAAATCCGTCGTGATGTTTAGCCGTCAATACCACATACTTCATTCCCGCTTCTTTAGCAGCCTTTGCCCATACTTTGGCATCGAATTCACTTGGATTAAATGCGTCAAAATAAGGTTGATAGTCTTCAATTGTCATCTTTTCATTACTGCGAATCCATTCTCCCCTTCCAGGAATCGCATAAAGACCAAAATGAATAAACATCCCAAATCGAGCTTGTCTAAACCATTCCGTCCTTTGTAAAATGATTTCTAAGGAATTCTCCATTCCCCTCCACTCCTTTACATCAATACATTCAACTAATGTTATTCTAGCACTCTTCTCTTTTCAATTACACCTTTTTCTTGAAAGAACAGGATTGCCTTTGAATATAATCACAATACAAAAAATCTCTTAGATAGGATTACCTTCTCGCAAGGATTTACAGTAATCCAGAGACATCTAAGAGATTTGTTCTATTAATGATTCATTCTTTTTTTCTGATAGTCCTTTGAAACTTTCATCAAAGTCTCGTACGCTTCTGCCAACTCTTCTTTTAAAGCGGCATCTTTCAAGTATGACTGCACCTTGGCAATCACTTCTTTCTCGCGACTCGCATCTAAAATCGCGATGCCATTTTCTTTTTTAATACGAGCGACATCGACAACGACTTGCATGCGGCGTTCAAAGAGCGCTACAATCTCGCGGTCGATGGCATCAATTTCTGCGCGTTGTTTTTCTAACACTCGATTTCCTCCTACTGTTAAATTCCAAAGAAGACGCCTAATGGGTAACCTACAATAATCGCACTAGCAGCGCTGAGTAGGAATAGGCCTCCTCCGTATACAAAGGCATCTTTTGCATTTGTCCAACCCGAACCGACCGAAATCGCTACATACGGCATGCTTGGCGGTGTCATAAAGGCGAGACTCGCCATGAATCCAATCAAGCAGGCAATGGTTCCCGCTTGTACGTCGACTGACCCTGTTGCATAGACGGTCGTTAATACGGTTGTGACTACCGATACGGTTACTAAGTTTGAAGAGACATTCGTTTGTAATCCTGCCCAGAGGACGAAGATGATTACGACAAGAATTGGAGCGAGTGTCGCAAACACCGGTACGAGTGAACTTTCAAGAAGTCCGATCACTCCTAATTCCGGTTTTGTGACAAGAGTTCCCATGCTTAAGTGGCTCCAACCAAGAACATACTTGGCCAGTACACACCTTTTTGAAGTCCTTCTTGAATCGATAAGAGTGGTTTCCCGTCAAAGGACAGAATCGCCATCACGATGACCCCAATCATCGGTGGGAATGCCATTCCTGCTGTTTTTAGGAAGGCTGCAATATCTGGTAAGAATCCTCCTACGAGTTCTGGTAACACCCATAATAAGACGACGCCCATGAAGATGAATACTGTCGCGGTTTCGCGTTTTGATTTGGCAGGAAGAGCTTCAAGCGATTCGAGTGGTTTCATTTCTGCGTTTGATAAATCCACTCTCCAAACGGTTCTAAGAACAGCCCACATCGCGATAAAGAGCACGAGTCCGGCTGGAATGCCAATCATCATATATTGCGCGTTGGAAATCGCGATTCCTGTCGCATTCTTGTAAAGCGCCATGGCAGTCACAGAGAAGACGTGGTTGATTGGCGTCATCGCAGTACCGATTGCCACCGTGGCAAAAAGTGCAATCAGGAGCACCGAAGCCTCTCTGTCCCCTTTTTTCAACCCGAGAACGACCATGATTTCCTCGTAAATCGGGAAGACGATCATAAAGAGAATCGTCGGCGAAATAAAGAGGCTAATGGCAAGAACGCTGGCGTAAAAAGCCCCGATAAAATGCCATGGAGACTTTCCTGCAAAGGAGCTGCCGAGTGCACGCGCGACGAAACGTCTAAGTGCAGGCGTTTGTTCCAAAGCGTAAGTCATTAAGAATGTAAATAATAGGAAGACAAAGGTTGTATTCCCAAACGACAGGCTAAAAATCTGTCCATAGTTGACGCCTGGAAGCATCCCGATTCCTAACATCACATAGCAGAGAACGCTTGGCCAGTCCGTTGCGACAAAGAGCCAAAGTAATAGACTGCTAAAGAAGATGGATAGGATGGAAATTGTTGGTGCTTCAAGCCCAAATAATGATTGTTGTGTAATGGTTAAAAATCCGCTCGTTCCCATGAGAACAGAGCTGAGTGCAACGATGGATAGTTGCAACTTGGTCCATGTTTTTCCTTTCATTGGTTCACCTCATTCTTATCTATCCTACCTCATTTTTTAGCAGATTGCTATTGGAAATAAAGAGTTTCTGCAAATTTATAAGCAGTTTTCTACTATTATATAGAAGAAATTTTCCTCAAAACAAAAAGCCGGGCACGAAGCCCGACTCTGGATTAATGTTCTAATTTTAAGGTTTGCGCTAAACGTTTGTACATTAACATCGCAAGTACGCTATTTAGGCCGAACTTCACGATATTAAATGGAAGTAATGCGAATGCCATTAATGATCCTAAGTCTGTTACCAATGGGTTTAATGCATGTGCTGCGGCAACGATTTTTTCCATTGGGAAGTTCATCGCTGTTGCATAAAGTGGGAACATCACGAAGTAGTTCGCTGTCAGTAACACCACTGTCGCTGAAATCGTACCGATGACTAAGCTGATTACCGCTGATTTGAAATTACGGCGACGTTGATAGTAAAGCACTGCTGGTAACATAAAGCTTAAGCTACCGATTAAGTTTACTGTTTCTCCGATTCCAAAAGTCATTGACCCGTTATAGAAGAAGTTTAACAACACTTTGATGAGCGCAATCAAGCTTCCGTGCAATGGTCCAAGAAGATATCCACCCAGTAATACTGGTAAATCCGAGAAGTCGAGCTTCACGAATGTTGGGATAAACGGTACGTTGAACGATAATAGCATTAATACGGTACTAATCGCACCAAAGACTCCTACTAGAACAATTTTTTTAGCCGATGTTCTGTTCGACTTTTTTACATTTGTACTCATGGTACGTCCTCCTTCATAGGGCGAAGGAAATTGCACTGTTTCTCAGTTTCAAAGAAAAAAGCAGCATTGAAATGGACCTTTCAATACTGCTCATCAAATAGACTTGTTGAAATAGTGCCATTTTCTCACATCTAGACTATACTATCGGTTCTGGAATTGCACCAGATCATGCCAATCGGCTCGTGGACTATACCACCGGTCAGGAATTTCACCTTGCCCCGAAAATGTTATTTATGTTTGTATTGTAGCACCTCGCCGCCACTTAGGCAATCTCTCTGCCTCAAAAAAAGCTGTTTTTTTATGCTGTTTCTCCAATAAAAAAAACTTGGATGACGTTTATCATCATCCAAGTCCTGCTATTTGATTGATAAAATTATTTCTTTTCTTCTTTTTGCTCAACAAATCCAAGGCGTTCAATGTTTTCTTTAGATGCTGAAAAACTTACTTTGCCATCTTTCTTAATCAGTGCAACATCCATTGTTTCATATAAACTTGGCGCTTTTGCACGACTTTCTGAGTCATCCAATTTGAACTTCTTCATGTCTATTTCAACAGTGAATGCTATTTCTTTTTCACTATCTACAGAAGTAACTTTTACGCCCTCTGTAGCTTTCATTTGATTCACGATTTCATCTCTTCTTTGACGTGCTGCTGTTGCATATTCCGGAACACTTGATAAACGTACTACGATATCGGTTGTTAGAGATAAAACTGTGTCATTCTCTTTGTCATATACATATGTATAAGTGACCTTCGAATTTTCTGTTTGCAAAACAAATGATGCTTTACTTTCTGAACGGCATCCTAGTAATACAAACAATGTCCCTAGTAGTACAATGGATAATTTCAAGATTTTCTTCATTAGAATACTCCCTTTAATCTGACTTGCTTTTATCATAGAAAATGAACTATCGTTTGTCAAATTCTGTTGAAGTCCACACTCATCATTTATAAAAAAACTTGGATTACGTTTGCCATAATCCAAGTTCTTCTATATTTATTTTTCTTCTTTTTGCTCAACAAATCCTTTGCTTTCAAGGCTTTCTTTGGATGCTGAAAAACTTATTTTATCGTCTTTTTTTATAAGCGCCACATCCATTGTTCTATATAACTCTGGTGCTTTTGCACGACTTTCTGAGTCATCCAATTTGAACTTTTTCATGTCCACTTCAATCGTGAAATTTAATTCTTTTTCACTGTCTGATGTAGTGACTTTGATGCCTTCGATATCTTTCATTTCATTCACGAGTTCATCTCGAATTCTACGTGTTATTGTATCGTATTCTGGAATATTGGCTAGTTTCATTACTGACTTCGTTGTTAGAGATAAAACTGTGTCATTTCCTTTGTCATATACATATGTAAAAGTGACCTCCGCATTTGCCGTTTGAAAAACAAATGATGCTTTACTTTCTGAACGGCATCCTAGTAATACAAATAATGCTCCTAATAGTACAATCGATAACTTCAATATTTTCTTCATGACAGCACTCCCTTTATTTCACTTCTTTAAACTCGTATTCTAAAATAGCCTCTTTAGATAATTGGTAGCTAACCATATTATCCTTTCTTTTCAATACTGCATTAACGGTATCATAGAGCGTTAGGGCTTTTTTTCGACTTGCCGCATCATCGAACTTAAATTTATTAACGTCGACTTCAATCGTTAGCGTAATGTAGTTATTATCGTCCTTTTTAGTATATGTAACGCCTTCGATACCTTCCATCTCTGAAACAAGCCCATCTCGCTGACTACGCACGACTTCTGTGTATTGTTCATCTTTTGTGATATCGTAAATAATATTCATCGTTAGTTTGGAAACCGAATCTTTCTCTTTATCGTATACATAAGATAATATCGTCTTACTAGCAGTCTTTTGTAAAACAAATTCACTTTTTGTTTCTTGGCTACATCCTAGTAAAACAAATAACGTCCCCAATAATAGAATGGATAGTTTCAAGATTTTCTTCATTCAAATACTCCTTAAATCTGACTTGTTTTTATCATAGAAAATGAACTATGGTTTGTCAAATTCTGTTGAAGTCCACATTCAACATTTATATAAAAAAACTTGGATTACATTTACTGCAATCCAAGTTCATATCGATTATTTCACTTCTTTAAATCCTTCTTTTAAAATACTCTTTTTAGATTCTTCAAAGCTGTAAATATCATTTTTCTTTATTACCGCTGTATGAACGCTACTATATAGAGCTGGCGCTTTAGCACCTGCCTTTCCATCCTCATAGTTAAACTTCTTAAGATCCACTTCAATTGTTATCTTTAGTTCTTTTGCGCTATCAGATTGAGTGACTTTAACCCCTTCAACGCCATTCGCGTCGTCTACTATTAGTTTTTGGGTACTACGTGCTTTCTCTTCGATTTCTTTACTTTTTGAAATATCGTAGATGAGATTAAATGTTACAGATGAAACTGAATCTTTTTCTTTATCGTATACATAGGTTATTTTTTGTTTTATATCACTAAGATCAAAAACAAATTCACTTTTAGTTTCTGAGCTACAACCGACTAAAACAAATAACGCTCCTAACAACACCATTGTTAATTTCAAAATTTTCTTCATTAGAATACTCCTTTAAATTTGACTTGTCTTTATCATAGAAAATATAGTACCCGATGTCAAATCTGCTTGTATAAGATCACTACGATAAAAAAGGGCAAACAAAAACCGCCTCCTTTTCAGGAGACGGTCATTTCATTTCATATTAGAAACGGATGTATGTTGCTTGAGCTGCAACGCTTGCTGAGATTGTACGGTAAGAGATTACGTTTAATCCACGTACGTTCATTTCAGAGATGTATAATGAACCATCTGCGTTAACTGCTTCTACGAAAGCTACGTGTCCGTAAGTTGGGTCAGCACCTGCTAAACCTTGTTGGAATACGATTGCTGAACCAGCTGATGGTGAGTGAGATACTGAGTATCCATAGCTACGAGCGTATGATGGCCATTCAGCCGCGTTACCCATCATGGTGTGACCGATTGGTGTACCAACTTGTGCCATACGGTTAAATACGTAGTAAGTACATTGTCCGAAGTATCCACCGTTAAGTGAAGCACGGAAACTTGGGTCAACTGCTGGGAAACCTCCGCCAGCTGTGTAAGTGTAGCTTGATGTTTGTGCTGGAGCTGCTGGTGTTGAAGTAGAGCTTGAAGTTGAAGCTGTACTTGTTGAAGCTGTGCTAGCTGCTGCAGGTGCAGGAGCTTCATATGAAGTTTGTGTAGCAGTTGTTTGTGATTGTGAAGCTTGTGCTGCTAATGCTTGACGAGATGCTTCAGCAATACGAGCTGCTTCTGCTTCAGCTTTTGCTTTCTTCAGCTAAACGTTTTTGGAAAGCTTCTTTTTCAGCAACTAATCCATCACGTTTTGCGATTTCAGCTACTTCTTCTTGTGAAAGGTTCGCTAATAATACTTTGTTTTTAGAGAAAGTATCGTTTAATTCTGTTTGTAATGAAGCTAATTCTTTTTCAGCTGCTTCTTGTTCAGCTAATTTTTCTTGTTGAGCTTCTTCTTTAGATTCTACTTGTTTTTTGTCTTCAGCTTGTTGTTGCATTAATTCGCGGTTTGCGCTCATTAAGTCCATTACAACACCGATACGGCTAACCGCATCTGATAAGCTTTCAGCGTTTAATAAGAAATCTAAGTATGAACGAGCGCCGTTTGTTTGTACTGAACGAGCTTGTTCTTCTAAACGTGAGTTACGTTCTGCGATAACTTTTTCTAATTTAGCAATTTCAGCTTTTAATGTTTCGATTTGTTCTTGAACTTCAGCTTTTTTAGCTTGAGTTGCATCGATTTTAGTTTGTACATCAGATAATTCTTTCGCTAATGTATCGATTGTAGAATTAACTGCTGATTTTTTCTCATTAATGTTAGCGATTGATGAGTTAACTGTTTCGATTTGTGAATCGAAATCTTGCGCGTTAACTGATGGCGCTAAAGCTCCTAGTGATAATACTGTTCCTGTTACTAATACTGTTAATAAACGTTTCTTCAAGTGATTTTCCTCCAATGTTTCTCACTAATATATATTCGAAGTAGCCGGTCACGGCTTTTAATAAAACTTAACTTGGTACTATAATACCATAGGACTTTAGGCGGATGTTGATTTTCTTTGAATTGATAATACCTTGTAATAAAGCTGTAACATAACCCGAACGACTGACCTTTTTGATACATAAATGGTTATTTTTTGTGAAAAATTACAGGGTAAAATGTGAATTTTTGGAGATTTTCAACGTAAAAAAGTATAAATTGATTCCAAAGAATCCTTGCGGATTTATTGATAATAACTGTAATGGGGGAACGGTTCGAGCCGAAGTCTCTCACCTTTAAAGCCTCAAAGCGGCCGTACAGAAAAATTTCTGACGGCCGCTATTTCGCATTTAATCCTATCCCCCATTACGGTTATTATAAAATCCGCCTATTCTTTGGAATTTTATTTTTTCTCCGCTTGAAATAGCTCTGCACATTCTGCGTTAACACAGCCAGAGCTTCTATGGTTTGAGCGGGTGCAGGTTTAAATGGGAAATTTCTGGCTTTTGCATTCGAAATGCGCTCACTAAATCTTGAGTTTTGGAGTCAACAAATTCGGGCTTTTGAGCAAAAAGTTATTTTGCAATATAACGTATATGTCATATTGTGTTTTTTACAGTTGCTTTTAAAACATGATTGTGTAGGCGTTTATAGAGGTTTTGAAAATCTATTTAAAACATTTTTTGTCTCGAACTTTGTGAACTGCTCGTTATCGTCAGTTCTTCAAGCAAAAAATTCTTAGTCGTTTTGGATGCAATGCACCCGGAGGATGATTCTGGAGAATACTGCGGATTTTATCATCACAGTAACGTGGTAGAGCATAAAAACGAGGGAGAAAGACAGAAATGTCATGGATACATTTGTATCTATGGCATTTCGTTTTCTTTCCCCCACAAAGTTGAATAGGAATGAGATAGCTGTTTACAGCTAGACTCATTCCATTCAACCACTGTGCTAAGAGGACGTAGGATTGTTAATCCGTACTTAAAATACTTTATAAAGTTAGACGCAGTAGCTGATTGAATTAAGCTTCATCACTCGTGATTCGCTTAATCCTAATCAGCCTTGCGGAAATCCTTCACAGTGCGAAGGATTTGAAACCACTAAAAGAAACAGGACTCACACTGTGAGTCCTGTTTTGTCTTTGGTCTTACTCCCTCTTTGAGGCTTTTAAGGCGCAAGACCAAGGCTTGCGCCGGTGCAACGTTACAGTGATGATAATTAAATCTGCAAGGATTCAAAAGAATCATCCATAAGTCTTTTATTTCAACACCACTAAGAAGTATTTTTTCTTACCGCGGCGGACGATGACGAAGCGTTCTTCAAAGGATTGTTCTTTCGTCCATTCGAATTCTAAGTCCGTTACTTTTTCACCGTTGATAGAAATCGCGCCGTTTTGAATGTCTTCGCGTGATTGTCTTCTTGATGGTTCGATGCCAAGGTCCACAAGCCATGTTGCTAGGTTTTGGCTTTCTTTTGAACTTTCGAAGGTTGGCATGTTTTTGAAGCCTTGTTCGATTTCGTCGGCTGTTAATTGTTGTACGTTCCCTGTGAAGAGCGCGTTTGTAATTTTCTTCGCATCTTCTAAGGCTTTTTCGCCGTGAACGAAGCGAGTCACTTCTTCCGCAAGGCGGATTTGCGCTTCACGTTTATGTGGTTCTGTCGCCACTTTTTCTTCGAGCGCTTCGATTTCTTCGCGTTCTAGGAATGTGAAGTACTTGATGTATTTAATCACGTCGCGGTCATCTTGGTTTAACCAGAATTGGTAGAATTCGTATGGAGTTGTCTTTTCAGGGTCAAGCCATACAGCACCACCAGCTGATTTTCCGAATTTTGTACCGTCTGATTTTAACATTAATGGAATTGTTAAACCGTACGCACGAGACTCTGCGCCTTCTACTTTACGGATTAACTCAAGCCCTGAAGTGATGTTTCCCCATTGGTCCGCACCACCGATTTGGACTTGCACGTCTTCTGTCTTGAATAAATGCAAGAAGTCCATTGATTGTAGGATTTGGTATGAGAATTCTGTAAATGAAATTCCCACTTCTAGACGGCTTGCAACCACATCTTTGGCAAGCATTGTGTTTAAGTTGAAATGTTTCCCGTAGTCACGCAAGAAGTCTAATAATGATAAATCTTTTGTCCAATCGTAGTTGTTTACAAGGCGTAATGTCGCTTGGTCTTCATCTGTTGTAAAGAATAATTTCTTCATTTGCGCTGTTAATTTTTCAACATTATGTTGAACTTGTTCCATTGATTGAAGTACACGTTCGCTTGTACGACCACTTGGATCTCCGATAGAACCTGTCGCTCCACCAATTAAGATGACTGGTTTATGTCCTGCTAATTGGAAACGACGAAGAATCATAAATGGAATTAAGTGTCCAATGTGCATGCTGTCTCCAGTTGGGTCTACTCCACAGTAGAGTGATACAGCCTTTTCGCTTGTTAAGGCACGTAAGCCTTCTTCATCTGTCATTTGGTTGATGGCGCCGCGCCATTCTAAATCATCGATAATGTTCATCTTGTTTCTTCCCTTCTTTCTTGTAAATAAAAAATCCCTAATAGCCAAAAAGACTATTAGGGACGATTTTCACCGTGTTACCACCCTTGTTGACGATGCCAGGCATCATCCACTCGAGCATCCTTATCGCGGATGAGACGTCCTGACGGATTGCTCCCAAGTGTACTTCGCGGATGTGGGGGATTGTCTTGCACCAACCGACAATTCTCTTCTTTCTCCCGTGGACAACCACTACTGCGCTTGTTCATTGCTTATATATGTGCATTTAGTATACGGCTTATCCTACTTGATGTCAATGACTACATTTCATCAGGAGCAGCTACGCCAAGAAGCGCTAAGCCTTGTTTTAGGATGCTTGCTGTTGTTTGTACTAAAGCGATACGGCTGTTGAAGGCTTCATCTTCAACGAGTACTTTTGTATGTGCGTAATATTTATTGAACGCTTGTGCTAAGTTGATAACGAATTTTGCAATCGCAGATGGTTCGCATTTTTTTCTTCGGCAAAGCGGACAACGTTTGGATAGTTTTTCGATGAGTTTCAATACTTCCCACGCATCATCGTCTGTTAATGAGAACGCCTCTTTTGTATCGACAGTATGGTTGGCTTTTACGTAAAATACTCATCGCACGAGCATGTGTATATTGTACGTATGGCCCTGTTTCTCCTTCGAATTGCACGACTTCTTCCAGCGCAAAGTCGAAGTTGTTTGTACGGTCGTTCTTCAAGTCGTGGAAAATTACCGCACCCACCCCAACAGCGTGAGCTACTGCTTCTTTGTTTTCAAGCGCTGGATTTTTTGCTTCGATTTGTTTCAAAGCAAGTTCTGTCGCTTCTTTTAACACGCCTTCAAGAAGGATGATTTTTCCTTTACGTGTCGATAATTTCTTACCGTTCAATGTGATTAGCCCGAATGGAATATGCACGATATTTTCAGACCAAGGTAAGTTTAATTCGTTTAAGACTGCTTTTAATTGTTTGAAGTGGTTTGATTGTTCCATCCCTACCACGTAAATACATTTAGCAAAATCATAAGTATTCTTACGGTAGTTTGCGGCTGCTAAGTCACGTGTCATATATAATGTTGCGCCGTCAGACTTTTTAATTAACGCTGGTGGTAAATCATATTTTTCAAGGTCTACGATTGTCGCACCATTATCCACTTTTAGTAAGTTTGCGTCTTCAAGCATGTCGACCGCAACGTCCATCTTGTCGTTATAGAACGCTTCTCCATTGTATGAATCAAAAGTCACACCGAGTAAGTCATACACGCGGTTGAATTCTTTCAATGATTCGCTTCTGAACCATTCCCATAAACGAACGGCTTCTGGGTCTCCATCTTCTAGTTTCTTGAACCATGCACGACCTTTGTCATCGAGCGTTGGATCTAGTTCTGCTTCTTCGTGGAAACGAACGTATAATTTAATCAGTTCTGCGATTGGATCTGCTTTTACAAGCTCTTCGCTTCCCCATAATTTATATGCTTCAATCAGTTTCCCGAATTGTGTTCCCCAGTCTCCTAAGTGGTTGATACGAATTGGCTCATAGCCCACTTTTTTCTCAAGGTTTGCAATCGCGTTCCCGATTACTGTTGAACGTAAATGACCCATTGACATTGGTTTCGCGATGTTTGGTGAAGACATATCGATCACGACTTTACGTCCTTGACCGTAATCCCAGTCACCGTAATGCGCGCCAAGTTCTATGACTTCTTTTAATACTTCATCGGCAAAAGCGCTACGTTCTAAGAAGAAGTTCGCGTATGGTCCCATTGCTTCTGCGCGTTCGATATGTTTATCGCTAACGGCTTCCACGATTTCTGTCGCGATAGCTTGTGGCGCTTTACGTAATACTTTTGCAAGTGTAAATGCAGGGAAAGCTAAGTCCCCTTGGTTTGCATATTTAGGCACTTCAATCATTGATACGATTTCATCAACGCTTAAATGCTCGCCGACTGTTTTTGCGATTTGTTCTGCAACAATTTTCTTATAATTCATCTTTGTTCTCCTTTTCTTTGGTTTTTACTCGGATATCCATTTGCACAAAAAAATCCCTATACGACGACAGTCATATAGAGACGAGAATTCCCGTGGTACCACTCTGCTTGCTCAAATTGAGCCACTTTACTCGGTAACGGCGAATCCGGATTATCCTACATTTCAAATAATCATTTCAAAAGTGCGGTTCATTTTTAATGAATGGTTGGCTTTCACCCTTCCAACTCGCTAATACATTCGGTTAAAAACTACTCTCTTTTTCATCAATTTTGCTATTTAACTGTCATCCACTGTATCATAACTAGCGCGATTTTGCAATTTTACTTCTCTTTGAAATAACGAATCCCATTGACCACTGACGAAACGGCAAACAATGCCGCGCAGATGCCATAGAGGGGCTTCGAAGTGACCGCTAAAATCACAAATGCAATCGCACAAATGGCGTACACAATACATTGATATAATTTTCGATCCATCTCGGTCACCTACTTCAATTTATCATGGTCATACGTGTGTACGAGTTCAAGCCCTGCAAAACGTTGTTGGCGAAGCGCTTCGTACACGACAATCGCTGCCGTATTCGATAAATTCAATGAACGCACATGCGTATCGTTCATCGGAAGACGCAAGCATTTCTCTTCGTTTTCGCGCATAAACTCTTCAGGAAGACCGGTTGTTTCTTTCCCGAACATGAAGAATTGCTCCTCATCACGAGCTAAATCCACCTCATCATACGTATGGTTGGCGAATTTTGTAATTAAATATAATGGTCGTTCTCCTAAATATTCCAAGAACGCTTCAAGGGATTTGTGATACGTAATATCGACATCATGCCAATAATCAAGCCCCGCGCGTTTTAAGTGCTTATCATCTGTCGAGAATCCAAGCGGTTCAATCAGGTGCAGTGGCGAATTCGTCGCCGCACAGGTTCTTGCGATATTCCCAGTATTTGCTGGGATTTGTGGTTCAAATAATACGATATGATTCACCGTCATTTGGTTGCCTCTTCTCTATATTTTCTTCTAAGACTACAATTGCTTTGTCTAATTCTTCAACTAACTCGATATCTTCCTTCGACGGATTTTCGAGCGATTCGAGTTTCTTCATCGCTGCTGCTTTTTGCTCGTTAAAATAATCAATCATCTCTTGGTTGGATTCATTCACGATTTCTGCAACAGCCCATGCTGCGGTTCCCTTCATCACGGGACGCATATCTTCTTTCATAACACGAAGCAGCAGTGGCACCGCCGTTTTATCGCGATAGTTGGCCAGGGCGATAATCGCATTTCGCTGCAACGGCTTCTTCCCACGCCACGATCCGGCCATTTTGCCAAAACGCTCCTTGAATTCCTTGTTTGAAATCGTCACGAGCGGCTTCAATAGCGGATGCGTCTCCTCAACGGATGGCTCCATTTCAGGATGTAAGTGGAAATCTTTCCCCTTATTATATGGACACACCTGCTGGCAAATGTCACAGCCATAAATCACATGCCCGATTTTTTTACGAAACTCTTGCGGCATAAAGCCTTTCGTCTGCGTCTGATACGACAAGCAGCGCATGGCATTCATACGCCCGTCGCCAAGGAGCGCACCTGTCGGACAGAAATCCACACAGCGCGTACAATCGCCGCACCCGTAGTCCACCATTTCATCGGTTGGAAACTCGATATTCGTAATCAGCTCGCCTAAGTAGACATACGAGCCAAATTCCTTCGTAATCAGAAGGCCATTTTTGCCGACAAAGCCAATCCCCGCACGCTCAGCCACGCGAACATCGATTAATTCGCCCGTGTCGACCATCGGCTTAAAGCGGGAATCTTCGTCTTGAACTTCTTCTTTGATGTAGTTAATCAGTGCTTCCATGCGTCTTGAGAGAATAAAGTGATAATCCTCCCCCCACGAAGCCCGTGCAAAGGCCCCGCGACGCTCTCCCTTTACACGTTCCGGCTTATTCTTCGGAAGTGTCGGATACGCCAGCGCGATGGAAATAATCGTTTTTGGAGTGTCGAAGATTTTCTCAGGATAAATACGCTCTTCTAGCACTGGATGCTCAAACCCTGTCGTATGACCAAGTTCTTTTGAGCGACGCATACTCTCTTCTAAGTGAGTAAACGGCTCGGCAGAAGCAAAACCAATCTTATCAATGCCAAGCTCTTTACTTTTTTCGATAATTTTCTGTTTTAAGACTGCTGTATCCATCAAAAACCTCCTCTCTTTGTTCCTATCTATTGTACTATACTTCTCTTTTATCACAAAGTGTCTAAATTTTGCGCAAAAAAAGAACGCTAGCCTTCGGTGTAAACACTGCGAAAGTTAACGTTAGTCGAACATCAATTGCCGTGCAAAATCAATTACAGAGCAAAAGATTATTTGTATAATAGCGCTTTTCTCAGAAAAAATCAACTGAAAAGTTAAGAAATTCTAACGTTTTTGATAAATTTTTTATCGTTCCCCAAGTTATCTTGAATTTTCATCAAAAAATCCTTCTGTTATGCACTTTAAGAACATTATAAACAAAGAAAAAGCAACTCCTCGAGTTGCTTTTCTTATACTGTTTTCTTCTTCACTTCATTATACAATTCTTCCGTAATCGTAGCAGCTGCCATCGGATGGTCTCCCGGATTAATAACGACATCATAATACTCTAATTGTTCATCAAGCGTCACAATTAATGCTTTACAATCTTCTCCATAGTGCTTACGAAGTCTTTTCCAGTCCGTATACACTTTGAGTGTCCACTCTTTCGTTTTTCCGGTTTGCATTGCTAAATCAAAAGGAATGTTAGGTTCTATTTCAGTTTGCGGGTTGTCTTCCAAAAGTTGGTCATATCCATGAAGTCGCATTGGGGCAATAAATTTTGCTGTTTTTAAAGCTTCATAAAACTGATATAAATAGACCTGGCTAAGTGTTTTCTTATCTTTAGTATTCAGCTTGCCCAATTGACGTGCCAAATATAACCACTTGATTACATTCGGATTCGTTACAGGTATTTCTTTTTCATCCATCCCTTTATACCGCGGAAGATCCACTAGTTGTTCCGCAAGAATCGTTGTTTTTTCACCACAATATTGAATTCCACGTATTCCATCATAGATAAATAAGTCTCTTATGAAATTACGAATCCCTTCTTTATCAGGCCCATTCTCAATTCGTTTAAAATCAAATATCTCATCTTTCTTATAAGTCTCTTTATGGTAATGCATGTATGAGCTTGGAATCAATTGAGCCATTGGCATTGTAACAGAGAGTGAACCCTTCTCATCTTCTGATGCATGAGAAAACAGATAAGGCTCATCTGTTTCTACTGAATACACTACATAAACATCATCTAATAAAAATAGTTTTTCTCGAATCAGTTTATACAATTCTCGTCTTTTATAATTTAATAGTACCTGTTTGGCTTCAAATCGTTTAGCCTCTTCAGCATGCACTTTATAATATAATTGCCAAATCTCCGAAATATCTGATGCCGCTAATTTTTCACAATCCTCTTTAGTAAGTTTGCCCTCTTGTTCATTCACAAAAGCGATTCCCAGCGCAGTAATATAAGCATTATATCGTTGTGCATCCGGAGCATTTTCCGAATGCAACACCGTTCCCTTATAAATATCAAGTTTAGCCCCATCTTGGACTCTTGCCATCACCATTGTGTCTGAAGCTTCTTGTACCTCGCCTTCTGGAACCTCGAGTGATAATACATTTGTTTTCACAGGCGTTTCCGTCACACAACTCATCTTTGTTACAACAATTTCGTCCCCAACTTTTATAGTCCCTTTCACGAAACCCACAATCATTAAGTCTGAAGGATTGTCATCCCCCTTAAAAAAATTAACAACACCAAGAGTAAAACTCGGATCCTGTTTCTTCTTTCCAAATAAAAAATCGAATAATCCCATTTTGTTTCTCCTACTCCTAATCATTCACTATCTTTGGTTTCATTACCCGTTTCGAAATATAGCGTTCCGTTAATAAGGACAGGATGCGGAATTAATGGACCTCCCAACGGTTGGAGGAGACCTCTCCACCCATCCCCGTACTCTTCATTGAATCTCTTCCAATCTGTAAAAATTGGAACAGCCTTCTTATTGTCTTTTAGCTCTTTCATTGCTAACTCATACTTCACATCTTCTGCAAAAGAAGTTTCCCCATTTTCGTTGGGTTTTGGTAATTCTCCTTCTACTTTGATAGGTACAATAAAACGTGCTGTTTTTAAGGCTTCCGTCAAACGGTTAAATACAATTTGGATAAGAAATCTCGGTCTCTCTTCCCTAATGTAGTAGTATCTCCTATTTGGCCTAGCATTAGCAAGCAACGAACCACATCCGGATTCATGATAGGTTTATCGACCTCTCTCATCCCTTCAACATCCGGGGATTTTATTAGCGCTTTTGCATTAATTGACGTTTCATCTGAAATAAACTCAATTCCTTCAGCTCCATTTAAGAAAATAACTTCGTTTAAGAAATTCTGGATTCCATCTTTATCCGGTCCGTTTTCAATGCAACGGAGTTCAAACTCATCAGGATATGTAAATCTCTCTTTATATGCCGCAGGAATTAAACGTACCATTGTTCCAGCTGGCTCGAGGCTACCATCTTTATGTCTTGTCATATTTATGAACAAAGCTGGTTCTCCAGTCTTTACAGAATAAACTGCATATATTTCATCGAGTGTTAATAATTTAGCGCGAACCTGCTCCATTAAAAGAAGTTTTTTTTCAAGATAGTATGCATGTTTTCCATGTGAATGTTGTGCAGCACTAGCATCACAAAAACGGATAGATTGGCTCCATATTTCTATTAAGTCCGAAATCGAAAAGCGACTACGATCCTCATCCATTAATACTCCATTTTGCCAGAAGAAAAATGCATTAAGAATAGCGTAAAGATAAGAAGCTCTTAACTTATCTTCGCTTACCCCTTTGGAATGCAAGACTGTACCTTTATACACGTTGTGTTTTTACCATCTTTAATCGTTACTACAACATTGTCGCCGGATGCCTTCTTCACTTGACCTTTATTCGCGTCTTCAAGTGCGGAAATGACAGCTTTTGCAGGTTTATCATTATCACTTCCTAAATTTGTAATAATGACTTCATCTCCAACGTGAATCATTCCTCTTACGAGTCCTATAACGACTAAGTCTTCTGAGTCATTTGAATTAGGGAGTATCTCTTCTACCCCAAAAACAACAGTTGTATTTTCTTTCTTCTTTCCAAATAAAAAATCGAATAATCCCATTTCTTTCCCTCCCGTTTGCTAATCGCTGATAAATTCATTATAACATAGCTCTTTTCGCGAATATAGAGACAAAAAAAGGACCCACACTGTGAGTCCTTATGCGTTATGCGTCTTTTTTGTGGGCTTCTTTAATTTTGTTAAAGATGCTTTCTGTAATATAGGCACCCGCTTCTGGGTTTCCTGTTCCGTTGATGATTACATCATGGAGTCCTAGGTTGCCATCGATTGGTTGCATGAGCCCTTGCCACTCTTCGCCGAATTTTTGGCGGAATCGTAGCCAGTCTGTGAAGAACATCAAGGCTTGTTCCTTCTCTCTTCCGTCGACCATCGCTAAATCAAATGTCATGCCTTCTTTGAAACTTGTTACACCATTTTCGTTGGCTTCTGGAATCTCACCATGAGTACGCATTGGAATGATGAAAGTAGACTTCAATAATTCTTGTCCGAAGAAATAGAAGTACATTTCATGTAGAAATTCTTTTTCAGGAGTATCTGGTTTTCCTAATTGACCTAGAAGAAGCATCCAGCGAACCAATCCTGGATTTTCTACAGGAATGTCTACATCACGCATGCCTTCGTAGTTTGGAAACTCAATCAATCCTTCTGCCGCAATCGCAGTATATTCAGAAAGGATACGAACGCCTTGCGCGCCGTCGAGTAACACAACTTCTCTAATGAAGTTTCGAATTCCTTGTTTGTCTTCTCCATTGTCGATATAGCGAAGTTCTAAGTCTTCGGTATCTTCATTTTGTTCTTTCAAGTTTTCTTTAAACGCCTTCGTTACGAAATGAACCATTGGCGGTGAAGTGATGTAGTTATCATTATCTGTTGTCGTTGTTTTTGTAAATAAGTATGGCTCGCCAGTTTTCTTAGAATAAACCGCGTAAATACCATCTAAAAGGAATAATTTATCGCGAACAATCGTTACCAGCGTGCGAATCTTGTTGAAGTTTTCTTCACGTGTTTCTTCCGTATCGTTTTCCGCATTTGCGTTGCAATACCATAAAAGAAGTCGCCAGATTTCAGCTACGTCTGATACTGTTAAATGCGCACGGTCCATATCTGTAAGAACGCCACCTTCAACGCCGATAAAGCGTTCGCCTAATGCGTTAATGTATGCAGAGTATAATTGTTTTTCAGTAACTCCTTCAGAGTGAAGCACTGTCCCAACATATGGGAAGAATTTTGTCGCATCTTCCACCCATAGAACGGCTTTTTGATTCGTCGCTTCCATCACGCGATCTTCGCCGACTTGAATCCCGTAAACCGCAGTTCTAAACGGTTCATCGTCGTCGCTTCCAAGTTTCGTAAGGAGTACTTCATCCCCGACTTTCACTGTTCCGTTGACTTGTCCGGCAACGACCATATCTGGTGAGTCTTTTGAAACAGAGTATACATATTCAATCCCCACAGTGAATACACGTGGTTCTTCAGTTTCTTTCGTTTCTCTTACTTCTTTTGGAGCAGGCTCAACTGCCTGTTTTTTTCTTCCTTTTTTCTCTTCTTTTACTTCTTCTGGTTGAACCGGTTTTTTTCTTCTACTTTCGGTTCTTCTTTTTTTACGAGAAAATAAATCTTTGAATCCCATTATTAGGCCTCCTGCTTGTTAATAAGTTTATTATACCATACTTTTTCCTATTTGTTTTCGGCTTTTTCACGATGGCCACAACATAGTGCACCGTTACTTGCGAGAGCGGATGCGCGTTGCTATAGGCCTTATCTTCGTCGCTTGCTCCCCAGTATAAAGGCGTCATTTCGAGTAAATGACGATAGGTTTCTTCGGTTAAATCCACCGTGTAGCGTACCTCTTCAAATATCACTTGAGGGCATTCGGTCTTTACGCGTTCTAGAATATCCGCATTCGAATACGTTTGTTTTTCTGGATTTGAACGGTAAAGTTGCTTACGAAGCTCCGATAAATAATCATTGCCAGGGATGACTTTAACGAGCGTCCCTCCTGGAGCCAATACGCGCATAAATTCTTGATAATTCGACGGCGTTAAAATATTTAACAGCGTTCCACAAGATTCATCCGCAAATGGCAAGTTCGCCAAGTCTCCTAAGAAGAATAGCGCTTCGTTTCCAAAATGAACCGAAGCTTGATGAATGCCTTCTTTAGCGATATCCATTCCGCATAAAGGTGCCTTCACGCGCTTAGAGAGCCACGATAAATGACTGCCTTCCCCACATCCGATATCGACAATAAATTTCTCTTCCTTTCCCGAAAGATGGGGCAAGATTGCCTCTAATAAAGGTTCAAAGAATCCACTCTGTGACAGTTCATAGCGATGATGGAAAAGTGTTGCATCATAATCCGTATTCGCATTTTGCTTCATGAGATGCAAGGTGCCTTTTTTCGAGATATTAAACCTATGCCCCTTTTCGCAAACCACGCTATGATTCTCGGAAGAAACCATCGCTTCGTGGCAATACGGGCAACGAAAGGCATGTAAGTGTTGGTTGATAAATTGCTCGGCCCAATCGATTTTCTTAATGGCCGCGTTTGGTGTTTCCTGTTTTGTCATTCGATACACTCTTTCTAGTTTTCTCTGTTTCAGTATAGCACATTCGCAACCAAATGCTGGAAACAGTCTATTTTGAGATTTTTTAAGAGAGTGCTACAATGAATTTACTTGAAGAAAATGGAAAAGGTGAAGGAGAAGAATTATGTCACAAAAAATTCCAGTTACAATCGTCAGCGGCTTCCTTGGCGCTGGGAAAACAACTTTAATCAACAAAGTTTTAAAAGAAAAACACGGCGAACATATCGCTGTTGTCATTAACGAATTCGGCGAAATCGGTGTAGACCATCAATTCGTGCTTGACGTTGAAGAAGAAATCTATCAAATGGATAACGGTTGCCTCTGCTGTACACTTCGTACGGACATTGCCGATATGTTGAAATCCATTTTAATGGTCAAAGAACAAAACGGCATTCGCGTGGACCGCGTGTTATTTGAAACAACAGGTCTTGCTGATCCAGCTCCAATCGCACAAACATTTATTAACGTGCCATTCTTAAACGAGCACTTTATCTTAGATGCAGTATTAACGGTAGTGGATTCTAAAAACTTCCTATACCAAACAGCGCATCAACCTGAGCCAGCAAAACAAGTTGGCTTCGCGGACAAGATTTTCATGTCAAAACATAGCTTAGTAGACGAAACGATTTACGCGAAAGTGATTAACGAAGTTCGTAGCATCAATGCCTTTGCGGAAATCCAAGACCTTGACGCACGTCCTGTTCATATGAGCGACATGTTCGGACTTGAATTGTTCTACGCATCTGAAAGAAAATCTTAGAAATGCAAGAACACGCCGAAGAAGAATATTGCGAAGAATGTGGCCATACACATGCGCACGGTGACCACGATCACGAGCATCACCATCATGACCATGATCACCACGATCACGACCATGAGCATGAACACGAACATGACCACCATGACCATGATCACGAACATCATCATCACCATAGTCATAGCCACCATAGCGGTATTAACTCATTCGTTATCGAGACTGACAAACCTTTAGTTCTCGCAAACATTAACGAATGGTTGAACGAACTTGTTTATATTTACGGACCAGAATTATACCGTTACAAAGGAATCTTAAACGTGGAAGGATTAGATTACCAAATCATCTTCCAAGGGGTTCAAATGAGCTTTGATATCTCAAGAGGTCGCGATTGGAATGATACAAAACGTAGCTCAACATTGGTCTTCATCGGAAAGAACCTTCCAGAAAACCAATTACGTGAAAGCTTTATTGCTTGTACTGAAAAATAAATCAAACGAAAAGGTCGTCCTATTAGGACGACCTTCTTCATTTACTGTTTTATTTTCCAAGTTCTTTTAATAGTTCTTGGTGTTTCTGGCGCCAATCTGCCTTCTCTTCTTCGGTAATTTCACGAAGAACGCGGCATGGATTTCCAACCGCAATCACATTACTTGGAATGTCTTTTGTCACCACAGAGCCAGACCCGATGACCGTATTATCGCCAATCGTTACTCCTGGATTCACCGTCACGTTGGCCCCGAGCCATACGCTATTGCCAATCGTAATCGGCTTGCCAAATTCTGGACCCGCATTGCGCGTTTCGGCATCGGTTGGATGTCCTGGCGTCACAAGCGATACGTGCGGACCGAACATGCAGTTGTCCCCAATCGTAATCGGCGCGACGTCTAGTAATGTACAGTCAAAATTCGCATAGAAGCCTTCGCCAATCGTTGTATGAACTCCGTAGTCCACATAGACAGGTTGCTCCATGTAAATCTTCTCGCCTGTTTTTCCGAATAACTGTTTTAATAACGCGCGTCTTCCTTCGAAATCATCAAAGTCTAAACGGTTGTATTGTTGCGCTAGTTTTTTCCCTTTAATCGATAAGTCTCTTAGCCCTTCTGTCAGAGACGGAATATATAAGTCTCCCGTGAGCATACGTTCTTTCATGGTTTTCATTCTGTTTCCTCCGTTTCCACATACGCCTTTGCTTGAACGATGCGCTTTTCGAGTTCCATTAGGTCGATAAAGCGAGCTTGGCGTGCGAATTCTTTGTCTCCAACCATCAAGAGAATGGCGGGCACGGTTAACACTTCATAGCGGCTAGCCACTTCTGGATGAAGAGTGGCGTCGATTTCTTCTACGGTAATACCGTAGTCTCCTGCGATTTCCATGACTTGCGGACGAATCACATGGCACACGCCGCATGTCGGAGTCGAAATATAGATGATTTTTACAATTTCCATTTTCTCACTCACTCCTATCATACCCGATAGCCCAAGAATTCTTGCAAACTTTGCTCATAGGCCCTTTTTTAGTAGAAAACACTTAACAAACCGCGTCTTGATTGTGTATAATGGAAGAGTTAAGTCCAGATGAAAATCAGAAAGTGAGTGAAACAATGGGACGTAAATGGGCAAATATTGTCGAAAAGAAAACAAAATTAGATGCTAACAATAGTAAAATCTACGCTAAATTCGGGATTGAAATCTATGTAGCTGCAAAACAAGGGGAACCAGATCCTCATTCAAACCAAAAATTAAAATTCGTTATTGACCGTGCTAAAACTTATAATGTACCACGTCATATCATCGAACGTGCGATTGAAAAAGCAAAAGGTGGCGGCGATGGCGACTACCAAGAACTCCGTTACGAAGGTTTCGGACCAAACGGCTCTATGATTATCGTAGATGCCTTAACAAATAACGTAAACCGTACAGCAGCTGACGTACGTGCCGCTTACAGCAAAAACGGCGGTAACATGGGTGCTCCAGGTTCTGTAACTTACTTATTTGACCACACAGCAATCTTCGGTATCGCAAACAAAGATGCTGACGAATTATTAGAACAATTAATGGAAGCTGACGTTGACGTTCGTGACGTTGTTCAAGAAGACGACCAAGCGATTGTTTACGCTGAACCAAACGACTTCCACACTGTTCGTAAAGCATTAGAAGATTTAGGAATCACTGAATTCACAGTGAGCGAAATCGAAATGATTCCTCAATCAGAAGTAACACTTGAAGGCGACGACTTACGTTTATTCGAACGCATGATTAACGCTCTAGAAGACAACGAAGACGTTCAAAAAGTGTACCACAACGTAAACTTAGAAGACTAAAAGTAGAAAAAGCAAAATGTAACATATAAGTTACATTTTGCTTTTTTTGTCCCCTTTCAACCTGAGAACGCACTTCCCACCAGCTTCTTATCTTGAGTGGCACCCCACTCAGGAAGCACCCCATTAACTGTTAAACAAAAAAGGACAAAACCACGAAGAACACTTTGGATGCAATAGTCATCATTGTAGGGAATCATAACCGATGTGAATTACTGCCGCTGGGAAATTCATTTCCTAGCGGCAGTTTGAAGCTCGGTAGCCAAGAGACTACAGGCTCTTGGCGGTATCCTTATAATGATAACTATTGAAACATCCAAAGATGTTCAAAGTAGGTTTTGTCCTATTTATTTTGCACATACTGCTCAAGTCGGTAGCTTCCTGCAGTGAGGTAGACCCCTGCCATCGCAAGGATAACCCAGACTGATGGGAAGAGCGTTTGAAGGTCAATCGACTTGTACAACCAGTAAATCGGGCTGATATACGCCACAAGTCTGAGCCAACTTCCTCCAAATCCCCAAACGCTGCTGGCATTCCAATCCCCGCCATCACCATTACAAACAGCACTCCAACCGTCGTCGCGTGTCCTGGTACTTTGAAAATTCTGAAGAAGAATAAGTTCAGGCAGAGACTGTAAATAATCGCTACGGCTAATAGTCCCGTAAACACTCCCCAGTTCATTTCTGGAACGAGGCCTGTCATGACCATCGCTGACATAAGGAGCATATTAACGATAAACATAAAGATAAAGTACGCCAATAAGAACGAAAGTGTAATTTCCAAATTAGAGCGTGGAGAGACGACTGAGCGTTTCAACACGTGACTCTTCTTGAAGTTAATCCAGTCCGAAGCAATCACCGATGCATTGGTGATGACATAAAGGAGAGAGATGAGCATGACTACTCCACTCGCAACACTCGTCTTCGTTTCATTGATAGTAACCACCATTTGATTGTCAGTCTCTGGCAAGGTCTCTTCTTTCGTCAATACGCCTGTTTGTTGCAGCTTCGCGTTTAGCATGACTTCTTTTAACACCTTCGTCAACTGTGCATCAAGTAGAAAGTCTCTTGTGCCGCGCTGCGTATTCCAGATGCGAATCGTTGGCACTTGGCCTTCTTTTGCCTTTTGTAAATAGTTCGCAGGCACTTCGTAAATAACGGTCATTTCTCCTTTTTTCAAGGCTTCTTTGGCGCTGTCTAAATCGAAGTACACATTCTCTTCTCTGATATACGGCGCAATCAATTCTTCGTACTCCTCATTTCCCTCGTTGAATACAAAGGCAACGGTTTTTGCGACCGTACTTGGCGCTTTCGTATCCACCGTTCCTTGCGAGGCAAGCATCATTCCGTTGATAAGGGCCGGCATTCCAATCATCGTAAAGAGAATTAGTGGCATTTTCAATAATCGTTTCAAATGAAAGATTGTCATTCTTATAAGATTCATTGACGCGCCTCCTTTCTCTTCAATGACCAGTTAAAGACTACCCCTAACACTAAAATAATCGGTGCAGCAACCATAGCCATCCCTTTCATCGACACGCCATTCATCACATCGACAAATGGGGTGTAAGTAAATTGGCGAAACGGATTCCCGCTGAGGAAACTAAAGGTTGAACTAACACGATCTAGCGGGATGAGACCCGAAAAGAGCATGTAACCCAAGTTGATTCCAGTAGAGAAGGCTTGTAGGTTCTTCTCCGTCACGAAATTGCCGAGTAAGTTTCCAAGAACATTGAAAACTAGACTATAGAAAACGATGAGGACAAAGATGCTGCCGATGTTTCCTCCAAAAGTTGTTGGATCGAGGATTTTCCATAGGCCGATATACACGAAGGACAATAGCGTCGTCGCAATCATATTCACGGCTAAATCGAGTCTGTCTCGTTCACAAATGCTAAATGGCAATACGTTCAAGCGTTTGCGAAGACCGCTGAGTTCTCGTTGTACCCAAAGCGCATCGCATTTTCAAGGAAGATGATGAATAAAAATCCAAGTCCCGTAATTGCGTAGTGTTGGTTCGCAGTCACTTGGGATTCAGCTTCTACTTGGTCTGTCTCAAAAGCTCCCGATGCAATTTCCTGTTGTAAGGATGCAAGCATCCCTGCTGCTTGTTCAGGTGTAATGGATGCATTTTTACTCTCTGCGACTTCATGCATCACCGAACTTGCTTCTAATAATTGCGAAGTCATTGTTTTCAAGAGCGATTCATACACCGCAAGTGACAGGCTCGATGTTCGCCCTGATTTTTCGATCGTAATCGGAGTTGCTTGCGAACGCGTTTGAATCGACTCTGTAAAATCAGATGGAATCGTCGCAATGATTTTGGCATCGTCTTTCACACTTGTCAGCGCAATTTGTTTTTCCTCCGTAAGCTTCTCAAACAATGCAACAACCTGTTCTCCAAAAGCCCCTTTGTCTTGATTATCGATATAAATCTTCGTTTCAATCGTTAAATCAGACGGATTGAAGGCACTCTTTGTGGTAAATGCCAAGAATAGCGTTAATAGAAATGGCATTAAGACCATGAGTAATAGCGCCGGAAAAGACTTCAGAGAGGATATTAAATTGGCTTTAATATAACGAATATATCTCATAAGTCCTCCTTAATCACGAAGCGTCTTTCCTGTTAATTGTAAGAACGCCTCTTCTAATGTCGTTTCTTTTACGTTGACGGATTTAATCACGAGTTGTGCCTGTTCGACTTGCTCAATCAATTTCATCATCGAGAAAATCGTTTGGTCAATCGTAAGTTCCATGTCTTGGCCATTCACTGTTACAAATTGAATGCCGTTTTCGCTGTTTTTCAACACTTCGTCAAATCCAGCAGGCACGCGGTCCAATGTGAGTGCCACCGTTTGTGTATGCCCCACGAGTTTTTTCACTTCTTCTTTCGTGCCATACGCCACTTCTTCTCCTAAATCGAGAATGAAGACACGCTTACAGAGGGCTTCGATTTCCTCCATATAGTGCGATGTGTAAAGAATTGTCGTGCCTTGTTCGGCAAGAGATTGAATATAGTCGAAGATATGTTGACGCGACTGCGCATCAACCCCAACAGTTGGTTCATCTAAAATCAAAATCGAAGGGTTATGCAACATCGCAACGGCAATATTCAAGCGACGTTTCATCCCACCAGAGTAGTTTTTCACTTTCTCTTTCTTCTTGTCAGTTAGACCGGCCACTTCCAGCAACTTCTCAATTTGGCTCTTTAACTCAGCTCCTGCTAACCCGTAAAGTCCACCGAAGTATTCTAAGTTGTCGACCGCGTTCAATTCCTCAAGAAGCGCGATATCTTGTGGCACTAAGCCTAAGTGTTTTCGAATTTCTACTTTATCGGTTTTAATCGACTTTCCGTTAATAAAAATGTCACCGCTATCCATCGATTGAATCCCTGTCAGAATATCAATCAATGTACTTTTCCCAGCCCCGTTTGGACCAAGCAAGCCGAATAGTTCCCCCTCCATAATTTCAAAGGAAACATTTTGTAGGACTTTTTGTCGTCCGTAAGATTTGGTTACGTCTTTAATTTCAATCATATGTACACCTCTTTATCGAATAAATGAAAGGAACGCTATTAATAAACAAAGAACAATCGCGACGATTTTTTCCTGTTTTAAATCTTTAGGGGTCTTCTTGGATTCGTTCATTTGTTTATCCTCCTACTTGTTTGTACCCTTATCATAGCAAACACCCATCGGAGTCTATAGTCCAAAACGTCATCACATACCGTGACTAAAGTCATGTTTTCTATAAAAATACCCCGACTCTTTCAGATTCTATACTCCATGGTGGTTTGTCTGAAAGAATCGGAGCAGTCTTGATTATTGTTTGAGTTTGTTTTCGTACGCGAAAATCACAAGTTGCGTGCGGTCACGCAGTTCTAATTTCGATAAAATCGTACTAATATTATTTTTTACGGTTCCTTCTGAAAGGAAGAGCGTTTGCGCGATTTCTTTATTGCTTAAACCTTGCGCTACTTGTTGGATGAGTTCCACCTCACGTGGTGTGAGCCCCCATTTTTCCGCATCAAAGGTAGCAGGCTTCTCAACAGTTGTATTCGTCAGTAGCGCCTCTGAAATGACCGTATCCATCACGACTTTTCCAGACAAAGCGACTTTAATCCCGTCAAGAATCGCCTCCGGACTACTGTCTTTTAATAAATACCCCGAAGCACCATTTTGCACGGCTTCGACAATATATTCAGTATCTTGGAAGGTCGTCACAATCAGCACCTTCACCTCTGGAAAGGCCTCTTTAATCAGCTTCGTTCCTTCAATCCCGTTACTCTCTGGCATGCGAATATCCATCAAGACCACATCTGGTTGGTGCTCCTTGCAGGCTTCAAAGGCCGCACGTCCACTCTCTGCTAAAGCGAGGACTTCGACATTACCGCTCGCCTCAAGCATGATTTTTAAACCGGTACGGATGAGCATTTCATCGTCGGCAATAATAAGTTTGATTGGGTTTGTCATGGTTCTCCTCGTTTCTATTGTTTCTGTATTCGGTAGGATCATTTGCACGGTCACACCTGGATTTGACGCCTCAAGTGTCACCGACCCACCTTCTGCACGAAGTCGTTCTTGGAGGGATTTGAGTCCGCCTTTTGGAGCTAAATCGACCGCTCCCGTTCCGTTATCCTTAATCGTTACGACTAATTGCGATGGATTATACATCAGTAGCACGGTAATGCGTGTCGCTTGTCCGTGTCGCATCGCGTTTGTAATCGCCTCTTGGACCCCACGGAAGATGCTGAGCTCTGCCTCACTTGTGAGCGTGAAGGTTGGCTCATTTTTTCTAAATTGAATATCGATACCGCTGTTGACTTGCACCTCATGGAAAAATTCTTCCAGCGCAATATCCAGCTGCTTCTTATCCATTTGTTCCGGCTTCAAGTCATGAACAATCTTACGCACTTCTTGCAATCCTTCGACCGCAAAATCACGAAGCCCTTCGCTCATTTCTTGAATCGGTGAATTTTGTTGCTTCGCCAGTTGCGAAATCGCCCCTAGCTGAATAATAATCGTGGACAGACTGTGTCCCACAGAATCGTGAATCTCACGAGAAATTCGGTTTCGCTCTTGCAACGTGAAAATTTCCTTCATCGTACCCATTTTATATTGGGCTTGTTGCAAATCATATCGTTGCTCGCTGAGTTTTTGCTCGGCTTTTTCCAACTCTTCTTGCAGCGCTCTTCGCTCTTCCAAAATATGATTTCCATAAGAGAAGAATAAAAGGAAGAACAAGGTCATCACGACTTGAATGCTGTTCCCTTGTTGAACGGCTGGCACGATAACGACCGCTCCTAATATGAACTGTAAAATCAATGCATTTCTAAAGGAGAATCGGAGACTCACCTCGAAACAGAGAAGTAGAATCAGCCCTGTAAAAATGGTATGGAAATACAAACAGAGGAGGACGACCGCGATGCCTTCAATCAGAATATACCACTGATATTTCAATGAATAATAGCCAACTTGCACAAGCGTGATAAATCCAAAGAAGAAGGCGATGTCTCCTGCGTTCATATTCGGCAGTTGCGACCATTCAAAAAGCGCAAAAAGGATGAAACCATACCGAATAATGAATCGTACCCATTGATCGATTTTCATGATTTCACCCCTTTGTCATTACTGATTTAATAAAAATAAAAACGCGATAAGATTATTGAGAAAATGCATCGAGATAGATGCAAAAACATTGTCGTTATAATAACGATACATCCCAACAATCGGAATCGTTAATGGAACGTACATCAACGCCGCTGTCCAGTCAATCAAACCTGCAGCATCGTTTGAAAGTGCGTGAAGTAGTACGAATAGAAACGCTGAAATAAACGTTAATACGTGAACGTTGAGCGATTTCTTAAACGAACCAATGATGGCTTCACGAAACACCAATTCTTCCAAGATTGGCGCCACAACGCATACTAGAACAAACATGGTCACTGCATTGTTAGTGCTCATCATTTTCTCGATTTGTTCTTGGTTATCCGACGTCACATCTCCAATAAACTGAGCGACCGCAATTGCTAATCCGATACGAAGTGCGTATCCAATCGCCAAGTCTCGAATAAACGGACGCTTGATGAAGTTTTTGAACCCTTCCACAAGCTTCTCGCGGAACAATACGACCCCAATCACTGTTGAAACCAGTTGAAGGATCAGGTAGGCATTTGTATCAACACTTGGCCCCGAAGACGTATAACGAATAAAGAACACCGGGAAAACCATCAAGTTTAAAGTAAACAACCCATAATAGAACCGCATTTTTCTTCATAGAACACCTCTAGTCATCCGTAAAACGGACTGGTTTTGTATTTTTAATGCTATAGATTTTTTCGATTTTGCCATCATGCCATACGATACCGTGAAGCGCGCCGCCAAAAACAGCTCCGCCATCGATACCGATTTTGCCATCATGTTGCCATAATTTCATAAAGTCGCCATCTTCGTTTAAGCCACGTAATGGTGTGTGACCGAAGATAATCGTTTTGCCAGTGTTGTTAACCCCTTTATGGAACGGTTCGCGAATCCAATAGAAGTCTTTTGGCTCAGTATCATGCCAGTCGTCTAAGCGTAAATCCACCCCAGCATGCGCTAAGAGCAAGTCGCCTTCATCGATAAAGAGAGGACGCTCTCTTAGAAACGCGATGAGTTCTGGATATTGCGCTTTAATCGCTTCGGCATCTTCCACAGGATTGACCGGAGTACCTTGTGGGCGACCTAGTAAGTCGTTAATTGTCGTATCCCCATTGTTTCTGAAGTAGTGTGGAAAACGTCCTTCAGGATCGTCGATAAATGCCAGGAACATCACCTCATGATTTCCCATCAAATACCATGCATTTTTCTCTTTCGCATATTTCATCCCTGTTAGGACACTACGTTTATTGTCTGGTCCACGGTCAATCAAGTCTCCCATGAAGACAAGTTGCTGAGTTTCTTCGTCCCAGTTTTTGAAGCATTTCTTCCATCATGTCTGCTTCACCGTGAATATCACCAATAATAAAAATACGTTTTTTTCATTTTCTACACCTCAATTGCTCTGTTACTGTCTATTATAGCAAACTTTCGCATCAATATGAAAGAGGATTTGACTCATGAAAAAATTTGCAAAAAAAGAAGCCTTACTTTCGTAAGACTTCTTCGTCATTTAAGATTATTAGTTTTCTTTTTTACGAGTGAATAATAACGCTGCCGCTACAACCACAAGTACGCCACCAATGATAACAGTGAATCCTTTTGCTGTACCTGTATTTGGTAATTCAGGACGTTTTGGTTCTTCTGTTGTTGGAACTGCTGGAGTTTCTGTAGTTGAACCTTCAGTAGTAGTTCCTTCTGTTGTCGTTGAAGCTGTTGTAGTTGTTGCTTCTGTTGTTGTAGTACTTTCAGTTGTTGATTCAGTCGTTGTTGTACTTTCTGTAGTACTTTCTGTTGTTGTTGTACTTTCAGTCGTAGTTGTGCTCTCTGTAGTACTTTCTGTTGTGCTTTCAGTTGTAGTAGTTGTTGTCGTAGTAGTAGTTTCAGGCATTTCACCATCAGCTGTACCAGAACCAGATAATAATGTGTAAATTACATCTGTTGATTGTTCACTATCTAAACCTTCAGCAGTAATTGAGATTTTTGTTTTTGTGGGTTCTTTGTAGGATCCACTAAGTTTACGATATAGTCAATATAAATAATTTTATCTGTTGTATCGATTTTTACTTTAATACCAGTATCAGTAACTTCATAGTCACTTTCTGAAAGGAATCCAGCTGAAACCCAAGGATTTTCTGAATCCACTAACTCAACGCGTAATGAACCAGGTACGTAAGTTTGGTTTGAATCCCATACGTCTGTGATTTCAATATTGTTTAATGTTTTTTTAGATTGGTTTAAACGTGCCCACCAGTGAACTTGTTCTGCGTTCTCTGTTGGTTGAAGACCCCATTTAGTAACCATTTCTCCTGGAGTAGGTCCTTCAAGTGGATCGATTTTTTGTGATACGACAGTACCGTTAAAATCAAGTTCTTGAGTAGTATCTGCTAAACGATTGTCTGGTTCCCACTTAACATCAACTTTTTAATTCGATGTTTTTTTGTTTAACTTGTGGTCTTTGAAGTAAGGACCAAACGTTACTGTGACATTGCCATTTTCTGGTGACACTTCAGCATATGCTACTGTTTCTCCCGCTTTATTATAAATTGGGAAGCTGTAAGAAGATTGAATTTTCACAGGTGAATTCACTTTGAATGTCATTGTGTCATTCATGTTGATATCGATATTATCAGGAATATCTACTTTAAATGTAATTCCCCAACGAGCATATAAATCGGTTGCATCTCCCGAGATTTGAACAGTTGGATTCTTCACTTCAATCGCTGTTCCATTTTTTGTGACTTCTGCCGCACTTACTTGTTTTGGAGTAAAGAATACTGCTAAAGCAAATAGAGCGGATAGTAATAAGAATAATTTCTTTTTCATAAAAATCCTCCTAGTTTCTTGATTTAAATTCTATTCTTTCAAACTCAATCAATTTTTTTATCCTAAAATCAACACTGTTTTTTTCGAAAAAAAGCGATTACGTTTTTGAAAGAAATTTGAACATAAATCAACTAATAGTTATTCTAAACTACTATTGCTCTAACTGCAATTCAAAAAAACCCCTAAATCATGTGTTTTTTTAATGATTTTTTTCTTTTTAAAAATGAAAAATAAAAAAAGCTAGAAATATCGGAAATATTTCTAGCTTGCTCAATTATTATAAAATTCATTTAAAGCTACTTGCCGGGATTGAACCGGCGACCTCCACCTTACCAAGGTGACGCTCTACCGACTGAGCTAAAGCAGCGTTTTTTGGGTAAAAAAAAAGAACTCCGCCAGTAGGACTCGAACCTACGACATCATGATTAACAGTCATGCGCTACTACCAACTGAGCTATGGCGGAAAAATATTAAAGCGTGGCAACGTCCTACCCTCGCAGGGAGAAACCCCCAACTACTATCGGCGCTAAGAAGCTTAACTTCTGTGTTCGAGATGGGAACAGGTGTATCCTTCTTGCCATCGTCACCACACTTTATCTTTTGAAAAAACTTTCGTTCTTTCAAAACTGAATCTATATCCAACTCCATCAATCTACCAGCTATACAACTCGTGGTTAAGTCCTCGACCGATTAGTACTAGTCCGCTCCATGCCTCGCGGCACTTCCACTTCTAGCCTATCTACCTGATCGTCTCTCAGGGGTCTTACTCATTTAAAATGATGGGAAATCTCATCTCGAGGGGGGCTTCACGCTTAGATGCTTTCAGCGTTTATCCCGTCCACACATAGCTACCCAGCGATGCTCTTGGCAGAACAACTGGTACACCAGCGGTGTGTCCATCCCGGTCCTCTCGTACTAAGGACAGCTCCTCTCAAATTTCCAACGCCCGCGACGGATAGGGACCGAACTGTCTCACGACGTTCTGAACCCAGCTCGCGTACCGCTTTAATGGGCGAACAGCCCAACCCCTTGGGACCGACTTCAGCCCCAGGATGCGATGAGCCGACATCGAGGTGCCAAACCTCCCCGTCGATGTGAACTCTTGGGGGAGATAAGCCTGTTATCCCCAGGGTAGCTTTTATCCGTTGAGCGATGGCCCTTCCATACGGAACCACCGGATCACTAAGCCCGACTTTCGTCCCTGCTCGACTTGTAGGTCTCGCAGTCAAGCTCCCTTCTGCCTTTACACTCTACGAATGATTTCCAACCATTCTGAGGGAACCTTTGGGCGCCTCCGTTACACTTTAGGAGGCGACCGCCCCAGTCAAACTGCCCGTCTGACACTGTCTCCCACCCCGGTAAGGGGTGCGGGTTAGAGTGGTCATGTCACAAGGGTAGTATCCCACCGTTGCCTCCTCCGAAACTGGCGTCCCGGATTCTTCAGCTCCTACCTATCCTGTACATGTGACACAAACACTCAATATCAAACTACAGTAAAGCTCCATGGGGTCTTTCCGTCCTGTCGCGGGTAACCTGCATCTTCACAGGTACTATAATTTCACCGAGTCTCTCGTTGAGACAGTGCCCAGATCGTTACGCCTTTCGTGCGGGTCGGAACTTACCCGACAAGGAATTTCGCTACCTTAGGACCGTTATAGTTACGGCCGCCGTTTACTGGGGCTTCAATTCAAAGCTTCGCCTTGCGGCTAACCTCTCCTCTTAACCTTCCAGCACCGGGCAGGCGTCAGCCCCTATACGTCATCTTTCGATTTTGCAGAGACCTGTGTTTTTGATAAACAGTCGCCTGGGCCTATTCACTGCGGCTGGTATTGCTACCAGCACCCCTTCTCCCGAAGTTACGGGGTCATTTTGCCGAGTTCCTTAACGAGAGTTCGCTCGCTCACCTTAGGATTCTCTCCTCAACTACCTGTGTCGGTTTGCGGTACGGGTCCTATAAATCTTGCTAGAAGCTTTTCTCGGCAGTGTGACATCAGAAACTTCGGTACTAAACTTCCCTCCCCGTCACAGCTTGTCGCATCCGTGATAAGCATTTGACTCATCAGCCGACTCACTGCTTGGGCGTACACTTCCAGTCGTACGCTTTTCTTAGCCTCCTGCGTCCCTCCATTGCTCAAACGATTTATAGAAGTACAGGAATATCAACCTGTTGTCCATCGACTACGCCTATCGGCCTCGCCTTAGGTCCCGACTAACCCTGGGAGGACGAGCCTTCCCCAGGAAACCTTAGTTATTCGGTGGACGGGATTCTCACCCGTCTTTCGCTACTCATACCGGCATTCTCACTTCTAAGCGCTCCACATGTCCTTACGATCATGCTTCACCGCCCTTAGAACGCTCTCCTACCACTGGACCATAATGGTCCAATCCACAGCTTCGGTAATCTGTTTAGCCCCGTTACATTTTCGGCGCAGGGTCACTCGACTAGTGAGCTATTACGCACTCTTTGAATGATGGCTGCTTCTAAGCCAACATCCTAGTTGTCTGTGCAACCCCACATCCTTTTCCACTTAACAGATATTTTTGGGACCTTAGCTGGTGGTCTGGGCTGTTTCCCTTTCGACTACGGATCTTATCACTCGCAGTCTGACTCCCGGATATAAATACATGGCATTCGGAGTTTATCTGAATTCAGTAACCCTGAGATGGGCCCCTAGTCCAAACAGTGCTCTACCTCCACGATTCTTGATTCCGAGGCTAGCCCTAAAAGCTATTTCGGAGAGAACCAGCTATCTCCAAGTTCGATTGGAATTTCTCCGCTACCCACACCTCATCCAAGCACTTTTCAACGTGCCCTGGTTCGGTCCTCCAGTGCGTTTTACCGCACCTTCAACCTGGACATGGGTAGATCACTTGGTTTCGGGTCTACGTCCACATACTACATGCGCCCTATTCAGACTCGCTTTCGCTACGGCTCCGACTCTTCATCTTAACCTCGCATGTAAACGTAACTCGCCGGTTCATTCTACAAAAGGCACGCCATCACCCATTAACGGGCTCTGACTACTTGTAAGCACACGGTTTCAGGTACTCTTTCACTCCCCTCCCGGGGTTCTTTTCACCTTTCCCTCACGGTACTGGTTCACTATCGGTCACTAGGTAGTATTTAGCCTTGCCAGATGGTCCTGGCGGATTCCGACGGGATTCCTCGTGTCCCGCCGTACTCAGGATGCTAGTAGAGTTCATCAAAATGTCGCGTACAGGATTGTCACCTTCTTTGATGGGCCTTTCCAGACCACTTCTGCTATCTTGATTTCTTCTCACGTTCTAGTCCTACAACCCCAACAAGCAAGCTCGTTGGTTTGGGCTCCTCCCGTTTCGCTCGCCGCTACTCAGGGAATCGATTTTTCTTTCTCTTCCTGCAGGTAATGAGATGTTTCAGTTCCCTGCGTGTACCTCCTAATGAGCTATGTATTCACTCATTGGTAACACCCTATGAAAGGTGTTGGGTTCCCCCATTCGGAAATCTTTGGATCTTAGCTTACTTACAGCTCCCCAAAGCATATCGGTGTTAGTTCCGTCCTTCTTCGGCTCCTAGTACCAAGGCATCCACCGTGCGCCCTTATTCACTTAACCGTTGGTTAAATGTCGCATAGCGTTGCGTTTTGTTAAAAAACTCTTTTCGTTAGATGTTACTCTAACTCTCGGTAAATTAATTGGTTATTTGTTGTGATATAGTATTCAGTTTTCAAAGAACAAATTTGAGAGATAAACCTCTCAAAACTAAACAAAGAAGTAAACCCTGTAGGGTTCCGTATTACTAGAACGTCCTTAGACATTCTGGTTTATCCTTAGAAAGGAGGTGATCCAGCCGCACCTTCCGATACGGCTACCTTGTTACGACTTCACCCCAATCATCTATCCCACCTTAGGCGGCTGGCTCCAAAAGGTTACCTCACCGACTTTGGGTGTTACAAACTCTCGTGGTGTGACGGGCGGTGTGTACAAGACCCGGGAACGTATTCACCGCGGCGTGCTGATCCGCGATTACTAGCGATTCCGGCTTCATGTAGGCGAGTTGCAGCCTACAATCCGAACTGAGAATGGCTTTAAGAGATTCGCTTACCCTCGCGAGTTCGCTGCTCGTTGTACCATCCATTGTAGCACGTGTGTAGCCCAAGTCATAAGGGGCATGATGATTTGACGTCATCCCCACCTTCCTCCGGTTTGTCACCGGCAGTCTCACTAGAGTGCCCAACTCAATGCTGGCAACTAGTAATAAGGGTTGCGCTCGTTGCGGGACTTAACCCAACATCTCACGACACGAGCTGACGACAACCATGCACCACCTGTCACTTTGTCCCCGAAGGGAAAGCTCTATCTCTAGAGTGGTCAAAGGATGTCAAGACTTGGTAAGGTTCTTCGCGTTGCTTCGAATTAAACCACATGCTCCACCGCTTGTGCGGGTCCCCGTCAATTCCTTTGAGTTTCAACCTTGCGGTCGTACTCCCCAGGCGGAGTGCTTAATGCGTTAACTGCAGCACTGAAGGGCGGAAACCCTCCAACACTTAGCACTCATCGTTTACGGCGTGGACTACCAGGGTATCTAATCCTGTTTGCTACCCACGCTTTCGAGCCTCAGCGTCAGTTACAGACCAGAGAGTCGCCTTCGCCACTGGTGTTCCTCCATATATCTACGCATTTCACCGCTACACATGGAATTCCACTCTCCTCTTCTGCACTCAAGTTCCCCAGTTTCCAATGACCCTCCCCGGTTGAGCCGGGGGCTTTCACATCAGACTTAAGGAACCGCCTGCGCTCGCTTTACGCCCAATAAATCCGGACAACGCTTGCCACCTACGTATTACCGCGGCTGCTGGCACGTAGTTAGCCGTGGCTTTCTGGTTAGATACCGTCAAGGCGCTAACAGTTACTCTAGCACTTGTTCTTCTCTAACAACAGAGTTTTACGATCCGAAAACCTTCTTCACTCACGCGGCGTTGCTCCGTCAGACTTGCGTCCATTGCGGAAGATTCCCTACTGCTGCCTCCCGTAGGAGTTTGGGCCGTGTCTCAGTCCCAATGTGGCCGATCACCCTCTCAGGTCGGCTATGCATCACGGCCTTGGTGAGCCGTTACCTCACCAACTAGCTAATGCACCGCGGGTCCATCCATCAGCAGAAGCTTGCGCCTCTTTTCCTCTTCAAACCATGCGGTTCGAAGACCTATGCGGTTTTAGCATCCGTTTCCGAATGTTATCCCCCTCTGATGGGCAGGTTACCCACGTGTTACTCACCCGTTCGCCACTAGATTGACCAGTGCAAGCACCGGTCGCTCTCGTTCGACTTGCATGTATTAGGCACGCCGCCAGCGTTCGTCCTGAGCCAGGATCAAACTCTCATGAAAAATTTGAATTTTCATGAGCTTTGAAAAGCTCATTTTAATTACTGACTTATTGTATCTCTTTAAGAGATAAGAAATTGTTGTTTCTTCATCACTAAGATGAAGTCCCTACACATTTGGTTCGTCTTCTTTGTTCAGTTTTCAAAGGTCAATCGTTGTTTTGCAACAACTCCTATATATTAGCATAATATAGGCTCTGCGTCAAACGATTACGTCTGCTGTTTTCAAAACTTTTTTGAAAATGTTTTAAAAACGAACGTTCGCTTCACAGTGATATTAATTTATCATAACTGATAGGCAATTTCAACTAAAATGACGCTATTTTTACTAAGAATTTTTTATGAAAAAACTTCAAATTAAATGTTTACAGAAATGCTTTTTCAAACATAAAAGAAGACCTCGGCAAACTCACCAAAGTCTTCTTTTTGAATTTGTTTACTATATTATAGTAGAAACTAGTTTTCGAAATCCTCGAGCCACTCTTTTTTGATGTTCTTTTCAAGGTTTTGTTGACGTTTATCTTCTTCCATTTTTGGCATCATAATAAACGCATCTCCAAAACTATCTAAATCATACTCATCATTGACTAGTTCCTCTTTCAATGTTTCAGGAACTTCGAGTTTTTCTTTTTTAAGGAAATCTTCCTTTTTGAGACGAATAGACATATCTATTCTCCTTTCGCCAAACGGTCTTGAAATACTTTTATCTTTTCTAATAATACAGTATTTTTATTCAGTCTGGCAAATGCGGCAGCGTCTCTAATCAATTCTTTAACTTCTTCTTGGCCAAATTCATTTACATATGCATTTTCAGCTTGTAAATATTTAATACGAGCCAAATAGTAAGTAACATGATTTTCCCCACAAATCGTTACCCCTCGGCGTAATAACACATCACTTGTATCATATTCCTTAATCGTCGCATAAAATGTTGCTGCGTAATATAGGACTGTTAGGACACGACAAACATCTTCTACAGATTCGATGGTATAGGAATCAATTTGGTGAATAGCTTTTTCAAAGAAGTATTCTGCCTTATCATAATCGGCTTGATTCATATAAATAAGTCCAATTCCGGTATATGCTAAAAAGATATACTTATTATCTACGTCTGAATGATCCGCTAATAATTGATTAAAATAGAAGAAACTATCTGCATCATCTTTGTTCATTAAGGTTTGTGTGAAACCTTTTAAGTATAAATATCGCCACTCTTGTTGCGTTGTTAAGTGTGCGACATTAATACTCTTGATGAGCTCTTCTGCTTCTTCGTATTCCATACCCACAATATTGAATTCGATTTTATCAAGTTTTTTATTTAACACTGAGTCTTTAATCGCTACAGATGGAAATAACTCCCCTACGTCCATTTGCAACTTTTTGCAAAAGCAAGGTCAATATTTTCATTGAAGGAATTTGACCGTGATTTTCGAATCGACTCAATGTAGCTTGTGTACAAATACCCTCACTCAATTCAATTTGAGATAAACCTAATTCTTTTCTTCGATTTACAAAAATTTGAATATCCATAAATATCTCCTTTCTTTTAATTAATATATGTCCCCTATATCAAATTTATTATACCTTTATTTATCGATATATCCAAAGGAAAAAAACTTCATTTTGGTAGACTTTTGTGGGATTTTTTTCTCTTTTTCTGAATGAAAATGACGATTATATATTATTTTTATATAAGTGTTTTTTTATAATTTTTGAAAGTTATTTTTCATTACAAATAATTTCATAAAAAAATGCTTGATATAATAATCATTCTAAGCGTTATTCTTTAAAAGTCGATTTTAAAAGCACAAAAAAAGCTTATGACCGAAACGGTCATAAGCTGTCATTTTACTATTCTGCGATTTCAACTACAAGGTAACGATGTGGTTCTTTACCTTCTGAGTGAGTTGAAATGCGTTTGTTTTTACTTAACGCAGCGTGAATTTGTTTTCTTTCATACGCTGGAAGTGGTTCTAAGTAAACAGGTTGTTTTGTTTTTAATACTTTACGAGCTGTTCTTTCCGCAATTTGTTGTAGTGTTTCACTACGGCGTTGACGGTAGTCACCAACATCGACTTGAACTGAAATACGTCCTTTGATGAAGCGGTGTACAGATACTTGCGCAAGTACTTGTAAAGCATTCAAGATTTTACCGTGTTTCCGATTAAAAGACCTTGTTTGTCTGTGTCGAATACGAAAGTCATGCGATCACGACGTGCTTCAACCGTTACAGTTGCTTCAGCGCCGTATGTTTTAGCGATACCTTCTAAGTATTCTTTTGTCACACGAGCAGCTTCTTCTAATTGGTCTACTGTTTCTTCGTAGTCTGCTTCTCCTGCTTCGTCTTCGAAATCATCTTCATCGAAGTCTTCTTCAAGAACTTCTACTGTTTCTACAGTTGTTTCTTCCACTGTTTCCACAACAGGTTCCACAACTTCTTCTACTACTTCTTCGCTAACCATTGTAGCAACTGGTGTTAATTCCACTTCAGCATTTTTTTGACCAAAGCCAAATAATCCTTTTTTACCTTCAGAAATGATTTCCACAAACACTTGGTCTTGCGGTAATCCTAACTGACGTAATCCTTTTTGGATTGCTTTTTCTACTGAAACGTCACTTACTTTAATTGTATTTGTCATCGTAAACTCTCCTACTCTATAAAAATCATTGTTATTATCTCATGATTGAGACATTTCAACAAGAGCTCTATAAGAATTATTTTCCGTGTCTTTTCTTCGCTTTTTCGAGCGCTCTTGCACGACGTTTTTTCTCAGCGGCAATTGCTTTTTGCTCTTCTTGGAATTTAAATGGATTATTTAATAGTAATGTTTGGCCTACCATAAATACGTTTCCGACTACCCAGTAGAGTGATAACGCACTTGATAACCCAAGAGACATAAATAGGATCATTGCTGGCATGACATACATCATAACTTTACCAGCGCCACCAGTATCTTGCATTTTCATTGATAACCATGTTGTGATGTACGTAGTTAATGCTGCTAAGACTGGTAAGATGAAATATGGGTCTGGTTGGTCTAATTGGAACCATAAGAAATGACCTGTTTTCAATACGTCTGTACGGCTGATTGCTTGATACAATGCCATCATGACTGGCAATTGAATTAATAATGGTAAACATCCAGCATATTGGTTGATACCTTCACGCTCGTATAAAGCGTTCATTTCAGCTTGAAGCAATTCTTGTGTTGCACGGTCGCGTGCTGAATACTTCTCACGTAAAGCTTTAATTTCTGGTTGAAGAATCGCTTGTTTACGCGTGCTTTGGTATTGGAAGTGCATTAAAGGAACCATAATTAAACGAGTAATAATCGTAAAGACGATAATCCCTAAACCGTAACTTCCACCTAATAGGTTTGATAACCAGATGATAAATTGAGATAAATTATATAGAACAATTCGATCCCAAAACCCTGTACTAGACTCCGTAATTGGAGAAGTTCCACAGGCCGCTAAAAATAAAGTTAAAACTGCTAATGATAAAATCAATTGGCTTTTTTTCTTCACTGAAAAGTCCCACCTTTTAGAATATTTAATTTTCAACGATTCCTATTTATAGTAGGAATCTTAATTTTTAGGTATTAATGTAGCTAATTTTAAAACATGCATCATACTGCTTTTCATTTCTTGATAAGACATTTGTACGATGGGTTGACGAGCAATGACGATAAAATCTACATCTTGCGCCAATTGGTCGTCCAGTTCCATTAAAATATGACGGATTCTTCTTTTAAGACGATTACGCGTAACCGCATTTCCAAGTTTTTTGCTGACAGAGATTCCCACACGAAAATGGGATTGGCCTTCCTTATTATATTTATAAATAACGAATTGACGGTTCGCTGTCGATTTTCCCTTGTGGAATACCTTTTGAAATTCGCGGTCTTTCTTTACTCGAAACGATTTCTTCATCTACTTGAATCTCTCCAGTCACTCAAATGGTTTTTATAAAAAAAGACCACTGAGACGTTCAGTGATCTAAGCTGCTAAAACTTTTCTACCTTTACGGCGTCTGCTTGCTAATACTCTACGGCCATTTTTTTGTGCTCATACGTTTACGGAATCCGTGAACTTTTTTGACGTTTGCGTTTGCTTGGTTGATATGTTCTTTTCATTCGTGTGCACCTCCTACTGTAAATGAAATATCTAGTCTCCCTAGACAGTCTAGTACATTATAAATATAAAATCTTTACTTGTCAATATAAACTATCTAATCACTAAATTACTGAAGTATCATAACATATTCAGGCTAAAAAAATTTCTACAAATAACTGTTGATTTCGCTCTATTTTTTTAGTTATTCACATCGATGGTGGATAGTTTTTTTGCATAAAAGACGATTTCCACAGACTTATAAACAATTTATCCACAAAATAACATCCTGTTTACAAAAATTATGCACAATGGTGGATAACTCTATTAAATTCCTTTTATATCAACTTTTCTTGTTGTTTATAACTGTTCTTTTTTTGTGTATATCTCTGTGAATTTCCACTTTTTCATTCGACTTATCCACCGTTTTGTGGATAAAGTTATCCAAATCTCACTTTTTTTGTGATTTTCTCCAGCCGATTGTGGAAAACTTTTTTGAAAGATGGTACACTGTTAAATGGATTAGAATCTTGAAAACGATAGAAGGAGGTGCATTTATGAATTCCATCCAAGAATTTTGGAAACTATTATTAGAACACTTTGAAAAAACAAATTCCGAATTTACCTTTAACCACTGGATTAAACCAGCTGAACCGATTCGAATTGAACAAAATATTCTCTATATTAAAGTGCCTTCTAAACATTTGCGAGATATTGGCAAGATAACCTTATTAGAGACATTATGGAAATTGGATATGATTACTTTAGACAATCGTTTGAACCACGTTTTATCGATTCAGAAGATGAAGGTCCAGTAACAACTCCATTCCATCAAGGAGTCGAAGAAATTCAACCAAACATTCCCGAAGCTCCAACAATGGTTGCCATCGAAGAGGACTCGCATTTGAATCCTAAATATACATTTGAAACCTTTATTATTGGTAAAGGAAACCAAATGGCCACGGCTGCCGCGCATTACGTTGCAGATAACCCTGGTAATACCTACAACCCTCTTTTCTTCTATGGAGGTGTAGGTCTTGGAAAAACTCATTTAATGCAAGCCATTGGGAATAAATATAAGAAGAGCCATCCAAACGCACGTGTCAAATACGTGACGAGTGAAGAGTTTATGAATGAAATGATTGCTTCGATTGGATCAAAAACGCCACAAGAATTCCGCAATCGTTACCGTAATGTGGATATCTTACTGGTCGATGATATTCAATTCCTAGCGAAAAAAGAAGCGACTCAAGAAGAGTTCTTCCATACATTTAATGCGCTTTTCAATAACCAAAAACAAATCGTATTAACGAGTGACCGTCAACCAACGGAAATTAAAGAATTGCAAGAACGTCTCGTGTCTCGTTTCGTATCGGGGTTATCTGTTGATATCACTCCACCAGACTTAGAAACGCGTATTGCTATCTTACAAAATAAAGCACAATCACTTGGATTTAATATTCCTATTGAAGTGTTGAGTTATGTTGCAGGTCATATTCAATCAAACGTACGTGAATTAGAAGGAGCTCTGATGCGTCTTCAAGCGTACTCTGTCATGGTTGGTCAAGATATTTCAACAGACCTTGCTGCAGAAGCGTTGCAATCGTTCCTTCCTGGAGGCGATGAAAAATTACTTTCGATTCATGATATCCAAAGCGCCGTTGCGAAATATTACAATATTACGGTCGAAGATATTAAAGGAAAGAAAAGAACGAAGACAATGGTTCAACCGCGTCAAATCGCGATGTACCTCTCTCGTGAATTAACACGTGTTTCTCTTCAAAAGATTGGTGCTGATTTTGGTCGTGACCACTCAACGGTCATTCACGCCTATGAAAAAATTAGCCAAGAAGCCAAAGATGATCCAGAAACGATTCGCGTGATTAATGAAATCAAGCATTCGCTCGGTTATTAAGCTGTGGATAAATCCCATAAAACGGTGGAGTTTTCCACAATGGTTATCCACAACTAAAAATGGTCTCTGTTATAAGGAAAACAGACTTTTCCACAATATACACAGGCCCTACTACTATTACTATTTTATTAATAAATAAATTAAATATAAAAGCACACCCTAAAGGAGGCAGTTATGAAATTTTCAGTAAACAGACAAGGGTTCTTAAAAAATCTTGTAGATGTGCAACGTGCAATTCCATCAAAAACAACAATTCCAATTTTGACAGGGATTAAATTAGTTGCTAGTGAAGAAGGATTAACATTAACAGGTAGTGATTCAGAAGTTTCTATCGAAGTATTCTTACCAATCGAAGACGAAGAATTACAATTAACAGTCCAAGAACCAGGTAGCATCGTTCTTCCTGCTCGTTTCTTTGGAGAAATCGTTAAAAAATTACCTTTAAATGTATTCACACTTGAAACAAACGATCAATTACAAGCAACGATTACAGCAGGTAATGCATCATTTACATTAAATGGATTATCAGCAGTGGATTATCCACAATTACCAGAAATCGAAAAAAATCATGTGATTACAATTCCTGTTCCATTATTTAGACAAGTGATTGTACAAACAGCGGTTGCCGTTTCAACTGCAGAATCTCGTCCAATCTTAACAGGGATTCATATGGTGATTAAAGACAACCAATTAAAAGCAGTCGCAACTGACTCTCACCGTTTAAGCCAACGTATCATTCCGCTACAAATGCCAGCTGGAAGTGATGCATTGACATTTGAAATGACATTACCTGGTAAAACATTATTAGAATTATCTCGTATCATCGACGGATTAGAAACAATAGATTTCGCGATTACAGATAATCAAATCTTGTTCCAAACAGAAACATTATCATTCTACTCTCGTCTATTAGAAGGAATGTACCCAGATACAGACCGTTTAATTAACGACGGAGCGAACACTTCGATTACTGTTGTTGCTAGCGAACTTGTAGCAGCTGTAGAACGTGCTTCATTAATGTCACATACGGATAAAAACAATATCGCGACATTAACACTTTCTCCGGAACGTATTCTATTAACAGGTAAATCTCCTGAAGTGGGTACGGTTGAAGAAGAAATCGCTGTGGAAAAACTTCGAAGGAGCTCCACTTGAAATTTCATTCAACCCTGACTACTTAAAAAGAAGCATTGAAATTATTCGGTTCTTCAGAAGCTGTCATCAACTTCTTAGAAGCAAACCGTCCATTTACATTGAAACTAAAAGAAGACCACTCTGGTATTCCACATAGCTTCATTCAATTAGTGACACCTGTTCGTACATTCAACGGGTAATCGTAAAATATAAAATTTTCACTCGAGCTTTCGTTTTGAAGGCTCGAGTTTTTTTATTTTCAACTATATTTTTGCAATTTCCCGAAATTCACTTATAAGTGAATTTTGGGCAGCACGATTTTGGGGTGATTTTTGGCCTAAAACTTTCAATTTTTGAAAAAATCCTATTAAATTTTGTTTTTCGTTTTTTTAGGCTTTTTTGTTATTTTTGACCCAAAATTGAAATAACCCCCTAAATTTTGCAATTTCTTTGCGAAAAGCGTGTAAAAATTGTATAATATTGTAGAGTTATTCTACTTAAAAATATGTGAGCATGCATGAGTTTAATGGAGTTCTCACCAATATCCATTAGAAAAGAGGAAGTTCATGACAACTATCGTATCGATCTCTGATGAGTACATTACATTAGGGCAATTTTTAAAACATATTGACGTCATTACAACTGGCGGACAAGCAAAATGGTACCTGCAAGAATATACAGTTTTTGTAGATGGAGAGTTAGAAAATCGACGTGGTAGAAAATTATATCCGAATACACGTGTCGAAATACCTGATGAGGGTATTTTTATTGTGAAAGAAATGAAATCGGATGAAAATGATTTGAACACACATGACGCATGAAGCTGACTAATTTACAATTACAAAACTTTCGTAATTATGAATCTGTCCAATTAGAGTTTACAGACGGTGTGCATGTTTTTATTGGTGAAAATGCACAAGGGAAAACCAACCTGATGGAGTCGATTTATGCCTTGGCGATGACAAAGAGCCACCGCACGACAAACGACAAAGAACTGATTGGATGGAATAAAGAGTTTGCGACGATTAAAGGGACCGTTGAAAAAACAGCGACAAAGACGAATTTAGAATTGCAATTTTCTAAAAAAGGAAAAATCGCGAAAGTGAATTATTTGGAGCAAAAACGACTCAGTTCCTACCTTGGAAACTTGAATGTCATCCTCTTTGCCCCAGAGAACCTCACGCTTGTTAAAGGGTCTCCGCAAAACAGACGTAAATTCGTGGATATGGAACTTGGACAAATGAGTTCCCTCTACCTCTATGATTTAGTGGAATATAATCGCGTCTTAAAACAACGCAATACGTATTTGAAGCAGCTAGCGATTAAGAAAAAGCAGCCGGACGAATACTTAGATGTTTTAAGCGAGATGTTAAGCGAGTTAGCCAGTAAAATTGTCTTTCATCGTCTCGATTTATGAAGCAATTGGAGGCTTTAGCCATTCCGATTCATGACCAATTATCGCTTGGTCGTGAGAAGTTCTCGGTGTCGTATCAAGCAACGATTCCGTTGGAGGATGGTTTAACACCTGAGCAAATGAAAGAAATTTATATGAATCAATTCAAGAAGAATCAAACTCGTGAGGCGGATCAAGCCACAACGCTGATTGGACCGCACCGTGACGATTTGATTTTTTATTTGAATGAGGTTCCGGTTCAAACGTACGGTTCGCAAGGACAGCAACGTTCGACCGTTCTGAGTTTGAAGCTTGCGGAAATCGAATTGATGAAATTATCGACGGGCGAGTATCCTCTTCTACTATTAGATGACGTACTTTCCGAACTCGATGATGACAGACAAACCCATCTGATTAAGGCCATTGAAAATAAGGTGCAAACCTTTATTACGACAACGAGCCTGGATGGGATTAAGCAACAATTTATTAATGAACCAGTCGTAATACCGATTGAAAAAGGAACTATTTTAAAAACGGAGAGTGAGAATTAGCATATGACAGAAGAAAACAAAGCTGAATTAGCTGCGCAATATGATGCCAGTCAGATTCAAGTATTAGAAGGACTCGAAGCTGTTCGTAAACGTCCTGGGATGTATATTGGTTCAACAAGTAGTGCTGGGTTGCACCACCTTGTTTGGGAAATCGTGGATAACTCAATCGACGAAGCGTTGGCTGGGTTTGCGACACATATCGAAATCGAAATTACAAAAGAAAACCACATTCGCGTAACCGATGATGGACGTGGGATTCCGGTCGATATTCAAGAAAAAACAGGTCGTCCTGCCGTAGAAACTGTATTTACAGTGCTTCACGCCGGCGGTAAATTCGGCGGCGGAGGCTATAAAGTTTCTGGGGGTCTTCACGGGGTTGGGGCTTCTGTTGTTAATGCTCTTTCAACAGACTTAACAGTTCAAGTATTCAAAGATGGCAACATTTATGAGCAATCTTATAAACGCGGTGCCGTTTTAGAAGACCTAAAAATCATTGGGAAAACTGATAAACATGGTACGAGCGTCTACTTTGTACCAGACCCTGAAATTTTCCAAGAAACAACAGTCTTTGAATTTGATAAATTAGCCAACCGTGTGCGTGAATTAGCGTTCTTGAATAAAGGATTAAAATTAACAATCACAGATTTCCGCGAAGAAGAGCCAGTGAGAAAATCTTTCTGCTACGAAGGCGGAATTAAGAGCTATGTTGAACACTTAAATAAATCAAAACAAGTGTTGTTCGAAGAGCCAATTTACGTTGAAGGAGAACAAGATGGCATTCAAGTAGAAGTGGCAATGCAATACACTTCTGGATATCATACAAACCTTCTCAGCTTCACGAATAATATCCACACTTATGAAGGTGGTACTCACGAATCAGGGATGAAGACGGCCCTCACACGTGTGATTAACGATTACGCGCGTCGTCAAAAATTGATGAAAGAAAACGAAGAAAAACTAAGCGGTGAAGATGTCCGTGAAGGGTTAACAGCCGTTGTTTCTATCAAACACCCTGATCCACAGTTTGAAGGACAAACAAAAACGAAATTAGGAAACTCTGAAGCTCGTACGATTACAGACCGTCTGTTCTCAACACACTTCGATAAATTCTTAATGGAAAATCCTCAAGTCGCACGTAAGATTGTTGAAAAAGGGATTTTAGCTTCGAAAGCACGTCTTGCTGCAAAACGTGCGCGTGAAGTGACTCGTAAGAAATCTGGTTTAGAAATTTCAAACTTACCAGGTAAATTAGCAGACTGCTCAAGCAATGACCCAACGATTTCTGAATTATTCATCGTCGAAGGGGACTCTGCGGGTGGTTCAGCAAAACAAGGACGTTCACGTCATTTCCAAGCGATTTTACCAATCCGCGGGAAAATCTTGAACGTTGAAAAAGCAACACTCGATAAAATTTTAGCCAACGAAGAAATTCGTTCGCTCTTTACAGCGATGGGAACTGGTTTTGGTGGAGATTTTGATTTATCGAAAGCTCGTTACCAAAAATTAGTCATCATGACCGATGCCGATGTCGATGGAAGTCACATCCGTACATTGCTCATTACTCTTTTCTATCGTTATATGCGCCCTGCAGTGGAAGCTGGATATATTTATATCGCGCAACCACCTCTTTACAAGTTGAAACAAGGTAAGAACGAATACTACATTCAAAATGATAAAGAGCTTGAAGAAAAACTAAAAGAATTACCAGCACATCCAAAACCACAATTGTCACGATACAAAGGTCTTGGGGAAATGGATGCGGAACAATTATGGGAAACAACCATGAACCCTGAAAACCGTTCAATGTTACAAGTATCTGTGGAAGATGCTGCAGAAGCGGATCAAATTTTAGATATCTTGATGGGTGACCGTGTAGAACCACGTCGTGAATTCATCGAAAGCAATGCGAAATATGTCAATATGGAAGATTTAGATATCTAATTTAGTAAACGAATTTGAAGAGAAGAATAGAAAGGAGACGAATTATGTCTGAAGAAGTGAAACACTTTGAAGAAACTTTTGAATCAACTGATTTAGTGCATACCATGCGTAAATCATTTCTAGAGTATTCGATGAGTGTTATTGTATCGCGTGCCCTACCAGATGTACGCGATGGATTAAAACCAGTACACCGTCGTATTTTATATGGAATGAGTGAACTCGGAGTGACACCGGACAAACCGCATAAAAAATCTGCGCGTATTGTCGGGGACGTAATGGGTAAATATCACCCACACGGTGACTTTGCAATTTACGATGCCATGGTTCGTATGGCACAAGATTTCTCATACCGTTACCCATTAATCGATGGACACGGTAACTTTGGTTCTGTCGATGGAGACGGCGCCGCTGCGATGCGTTATACAGAGGCTCGTATGAGTAAAATTGCTCTTGAAATGCTTCGCGATATTAACAAAGATACGATTAATTTCCGTGATAACTACGATTCAACAGAACGTGAACCGGAAGTATTACCAGCACGTATTCCAAACTTATTAGTAAACGGTGCAACAGGGATTGCTGTTGGGATGGCAACAAATATTCCACCACATAACTTGGCGGAAGTCATCTCAGCTCTTCACTTATTAATGAAGAACCCTGATGTCACAACTACTGAATTGATGGAAGCTCTCCCTGGACCTGACTTCCCAACTGGAGGACTTGTCTTAGGTAAATCTGGAATTCGTCGTGCGTATGAAACGGGTCGCGGATCGATTACGGTTCGTGGACGCGTACAAATCGAAGAATTGAAAAACGGAAAAGAACGCATCATCATCACTGAATTACCATATATGGTAAATAAAGCGCGTTTAGTAGAACGTATCGCACAATTACACCACGAGAAGAAAATCGAAGGCATTACTTACTTAAACGATGAGTCTGACCGTGTCGGTATGCGTGTCGTGATTGAAGTGCGTCGAGATGTTTCAGCATCCGTTGTATTAAACAATTTATACAAATTAACACCATTACAATCCAACTTCGGCTTCAACATGCTTGCGATTGTAAACCAAGAGCCAAAAGTATTGAGCTTAAAAGAAATTTTACGCCACTACTTAGATCACCAAGAAGAAGTCGTTCGTCGTCGTAGCTTATTCGATAAGAAGAAGGCAGAAGACCGCGCTCATATTTTAGAAGGATTACAAATCGCTTTAGACCATATCGATGCGATTGTGGCCATCTTAAGAAGTTCAGCAAGTGGAGATATCGCGAAAGAACGCTTCATGAATGAATACGGCTTAAGCGATAAACAAGCACAAGCGATTCTTGATATGCGTATGGTTCGTTTAACAGGATTAGAACGCGAGAAAATCGATGCAGAATACAACGAATTACAAGCAACCATTCAATACTTAGAAAAAGTATTAGCGAGCGAAGAACTTCGTTACGAAATCATCGAACAAGAGCTTCTTGAAATCCAACAACGTTTCGACAATCCTCGTCGTACAGAATTATTAGTCGGAGAAGCATTAAGCCTTGAAGATGAAGATTTAATCGAACAAGAAGATGTCGTGATTACTTTAACGAAGAATGGGTATATCAAACGTCTTGCAAACACTGAATTCAAGGCACAACGCCGTGGAGGACGTGGGGTTCAAGGAATGAGCGTCCATGATGATGACTACGTGGAAAACATGATTTCATGTTCAACACACGATTCACTCCTCTTCTTTACAAATACAGGGAAAGTGTACCAAGCAAAAGGGTATGAAATTCCTGAATATAGCCGTACTGCAAAAGGATTACCAGTCATCAACTTATTAAACATTGATTCAGCTGAGAAAATCCAAGCGATTATCAGTGTTCCTGAATCAGATGAATCAGAACGTTACTTGTTCTTCACAACATTACGTGGAACAGTCAAACGTGTTCGTCTTTCAGAATTCAAGAATATCCGTACAAATGGTCTACGTGCCATCCAATTACGCGAAGATGATGAATTAATCCGTGTAGTAGTTACAAGCGGAAATGATGGCATCATTCTCGGAACATATCACGGTAATGCCGTAAGCTTCCATGAAGATAAAGTTCGTGCGATGGGTCGTACCGCTTCAGGTGTTCGTGGGGTTTCTCTACGTGAGGGCGATTATGTCATCGGAATGGATATTTTAACGCCAGACCGTGAAGTATTAGTAGTCAGCGAAAAAGGTTACGGAAAACGTACAGCTGCGAGCGAATACGCATTGAAAGGCCGTGGCGTAAAAGGGGTTCGTACACTTCGTATTACTGAGAAAAATGGACCACTTGTCTGCCTACGTACCGTAACTGGAGACGAAGACTTACTTATCATGACGAATAAAGGGGTTATCATCAGATTCCATGCCGAAGACGTGTCTCAAACAGGCCGTGGCGCACTTGGAGTTCGTATGATGCGTCTCGATCAAGATGCGATTGTAAGTTCATTAGCGATTGTGGACCGCGAAGACGAAACAGAAGAAGCTTCTGAAGCGACTGAATCAACAAATGAATCAGTAGCAACAGAAACACCAACTGCATCACTTTCAGAAGACCAAATCAAAGGCAACATGAAAGACTTTGCGCAACAATTAGTCGACGAAGAAAATGAATAATAAGTACACAAAAAGCCATCGGGACTGACCCCAAAAAGTGAGAATTTAATAAAAACACCCTAGGGCTACCGTCTCCGGTATTCAACCGGAGACAGGTAGTCCAATTTTTGTTGGATTCTATTTTCATTATAATATTTGATGTAATTTTCTACAATTTGAATTACAATAGAAGATGAAGTTATTACTTCATCTTTTATGTAGAAAGCTTCGCACTTTAGCGAAGAATGGAAGCTTTCGATGGGCGCATTATCTGCGGGTGTCCCCTTACGGGACATACTGCGGATAATGCCTTTTTCTTTACATAGATTGTAGTATTCAGCGGAAGTATAAACGCTGCCTTGATCACTATGTAGTAGAACATTCTTAGGTAAGTCAATTTGATTTAAAGTATCCAATACAAACTTAGTATCTTGTTTAGAACCAATTGTATAAGCTAGTATTTCTCCGTTGTATAAATCCATAATCGACGACAAATATAATCGTTTAGGGCCGAAAAGGTAAATATGTGATATCAGTAGTCAACTTTTGCATAGGTTTATCCGCTGAAAAAAATCTCTATTCAGAGTATTGCCAGTAATTGAGAAAAGGTTTACCTATTTTTGATAGCTTTTTTTCGGTTTCACGGCACAATTCCAACCATTTTTTTCTGCATAATCCGCTGCACAACCTTATGGTTAACAATCTGATTTAATTCCTTCTGAATCAAATGCTTAATCTTTCTGTACCCGTAAATAAATTTGTTTTTTTCTTACAAATTTTACCAATAGTTTCCTCGATAACGGTTGGAGAAAAGTCTTTCTTTTTCCATCGGTAGTAAGTAGATATGGGTACATTAAGGCAAAAAAACAGATTAAATGAACTGTATATTTACCTTTCAATTCTTCTACTAATTTTACAACTGCTTGAGGCGACACTTCCTTTTCCAATTCCTTGTATTTTTTTAATATTTCTAATTCAACTTCTTTTTCTTCGTAATTCTAATTTTAATTGATCGATTTCAGAAAGTTTAGCCATTCCTTTTTCATAAGAATATTGTTTACCCACCTGTTGGTGGAAACGATGTGTTTCTCCATTTTTATACCATCTAAACCATGTTTCTACTTGCGTTTTGTTTTTTTAATGTTTAACTCCTGCATTACTTGTTTTGTACTATATCCCTGTAATTTCATTTCTACGGCTTTATTTTTTTAATATCGGCTGAATAAGCAACACGATTTTTTTAACCATAAAAAGACACCTCCATGCGTATTTGATAATATTGTACCAAATCCAACTTGGAGGTGTTTTTATTTAATTCTCATTTACGGGGGTCAGTGCCATCAGAAATGATGGCTTTTTTGTTTTTGATTATTTTTTATCCTCTTTTAAAAATATTTTTCCGAGAATTAAAGCTAGTAGTAAGATGACAGAGATAACATGACGATACATTTTTTTATTCACCTACCTTTTTCTTATTTTTTTGCCAGTTATCCTACTTCTAAATTATAAAAGCGCTTTCTTATTAAGAATATTTTAGCATAAAACCTCTTTTTTTAAATATGATAATTTTAGGAAATTTATTACTTTGTATCGTGTAAAATAAACTGTTTAAAATTCTGAAATATAATTAAAAGCACTCATTAAGATTACGAAGAATCATACGGATTCTATAGTAGTAGTAATAGGGGATAGCATTAAATGCGAATTAGCTGGAGTTAGAAATTTATTTCTTACTTCAGCTTTGAGACTTTAAAGGTGAGAGACCTTAGGCTCGAACCGGTGCCCTATTACCACTATTATGAAGATATCCGTAAGGATTCGTAGTAATCGATTGAATAGAGTCATTTTAAAAGAAAGTTCAATCTGTATTTAAAAATAGATTTTTGTTTTGCACTCTTATAAAAAGAAATCAAGTTTCAAATTTACCTCTGTTTATAAATGCTAAGGAGAGGTTTTTAGCAAAAAAATACTCTTTTTACGCAAAAAAGTACTATTTTTTAGTATTATTAGCTGTATAATAAGGGTGAAATAATCCATAAGGAGGAATAAATATGATTGAATTTCGCAATTTAACAAAAGTATATGATCAAACTGTCGCTTTAGATGGACTTAACTTAACAATTGAAAGTGGAAAAATTATTGGATTAATCGGACATAACGGGGCTGGTAAATCAACTACCATCAAATCACTCGTGAGCGTTATCCATCCAACTAGCGGAGAAATTATTGTGGACGGACAAGAATTATCATCCAACCGACTAGCCATTAAAGAAAAAATTGGCTATGTGGCCGATAGCCCAGACCTATTCCTACGCTTAACCGCCAATGAATTTTGGGAATTAGTCGCTTCTTCTTATGGCATGACATTAGACGAAGTAGAAAGCCGTCTTGCTTATTTACTAGAATTATTTGATTTCGAAGGACATCGCTATGAAGTCATTGATTCGTTCTCACACGGGATGCGTCAAAAAGTATTCGTCATCGGGGCGCTTTTATCAGACCCTGAAATTTGGGTCCTCGATGAACCAATGACAGGTCTTGACCCACAAGCTTCTTATGACTTGAAGAAATTAATGCGCGAACATGCCGATAAAGGCAATACCGTTCTCTTCTCGACACACGTTTTAGAAGTGGCAGAACAACTCTGCGATAAGATTGCAATTTTGAAAAAAGGAAAACTACTCTTCTACGGTACGATTCAAGAGTTGAAAGGCCAACAACCAGATAGCACGCTTGAAGAAATCTACTTATCACTAGCCGGTAGACAAGAAGGAGTGGATTCACATGCGGTTTAATCGAATTCTTACGCTGGTGAAGACCAATTTAATTTTTGCGACGCAACCGGCACAATTACAAAATTATCGAAAGAAACAAGCGAAAAATCCATCGAAACCCGTGAATGTGGCGATGAAAACATTGACGCAACAATTGCTGTTTGCGGTGATGTTTGGAGCTTTATTTGGAATTCCTGGAGCGATGTTTGGACGTTCATACCCTCCACTTCAATTCGGAACGACGGTTTTCTTATTCTTGATGATTTTAGTTTCGCAAGCATTGCCAGCTATTTACAATGTCTTTTATGAAAGTAAAGACTTCGAATCGTATTTGCCTTATGCCTTTACGGAATTAGAAGTCGTTCTTGGAAAGAGCCTTTCGATTGTAGTGGCTACATTGCAAGGATTACTTCCAATCGTGATGCTATTTGGAATCCACGTGTATTTTTCAGGAGGCTTCATCCTTTTCACGATTCCAATTGCCTTATTAGGGGTGCTTTTATTTAGTTCGATTGTTTACTTATTGATGTTTCTTCTCTGCTTCTTTCTAGCGAAGATTCCACTGTTTAGAAAATATCAATCCGTGATTGCGAATATTTTAGTTTTCGTGATTTCCCTTGGGGCCGTCATTGGCTATCAACTGATGCTGACAGATTCGATGGTAAATACTGTATTAACAGGAAAAATGCCAGCTTTCATTCAACCAGTACTCGCCTTCTATAATGCAATTTTGGATCCATTCGACATGACTGTTTATCCGATGATTGGATTAGTGATTTTAGCATTCGTGGCAATTATACTACTCGTGAAGTTCATTGTATTGCCAAACTTCTACCAAGCCGTTTCGCAAACATCGTCTTCGAAAGTAAAAGTCGAACGTGTGAAACAAATGGAATTAGATGGTAGCAAGCTTTCAACGAAATTCGTGATTCGCTATACGCTTCGCCAATTAATGGAAGGTTCGGTATTAACGCAAACGATTATTAGTGCAGGAATATTACCATATCTCCTCTTAATTCCAGCAGTTTTAAGTTTTTCAGGTGGTCCGGTAGAAATTAGTTTTATGAAACTCCTAAACCTAAACACCTTCTTACCATTTGCGATGCTCATTACCTTCATTGCAGGATTCAATACAGGAGGAAACAACTTATTAGCGGTCGGAATTTCACTCGAGCGGGAAAACTATTATTATCTAAAAGTTCTTCCATTCGATATGCACCAATTTTTAGAACGTAAATTCTGGATTCTCTTTGCGATTCAATCTATCATTCCAGTCATTCTTATGACGGTTATTTGTACGGTGCTTCGCTTACCGATTTATATGACCTTGGGTATCATTCTCTCATGGGGAATCATCAGTCTAGGGCTTAGCCGTTGGGGATACGCCAGAGACTTGAAGCTCTTTACGCCAACGTGGACGAATGTCATTGAACTCTTAAACCGTATGCGTAGTGGATTTAAGTCGGTCATTTTTTTGTCGTGGTTCTCTTCGGATTTATCTTCGGAGCGGTTTATCTATTAATTCACTTACCAGAATGGAATCGTACTTTCGTTTGGTTCATTACAATTGCGTACGTTGTCGTGATTCTTGGTTTATCAATTTTTCGCAACATTCTACTATAAGAAAAAAATTACATGAATTAATCGATTCTGAATAATGATGTAAGACTTAGAGTTTGTCTCTAAGTCTTTTTTTATAACCTGTTTTATAGGGTTTTTACAGGTATATAACCAATAGTTATAACAATCGATAGAAAAACGGTATAAGAAAACCTATTGCTATGCGTTTTGTTCTCTGTTATCCTAAGAACATGTTAATCAGACATCACAAAGAACAGGTGAGTAGAAAATAAGATTTGCTAAGAGAGTCTCGGTTGGTGGGAAGAGATGAAATTGAATTTTTGAAGATGGCCTCGGAGTGATTTTACGTCGAATCATTAGATGTAAATGGGTAGCCCATTATAGCTGTAGAGTATAACACCTAGTGTGCGTACTCGGTAAGGTAGGATTCGTGAGGATTCTACAAAACAAGGTGGTAACACGAAAATTTCGTCCTTGCAGTAGCGATACTGTGAGGATTTTTTATTTATAGGAGGAATGACCAATGTCAAAATTACAAGCACCATTTAGAGTAGATCACGTAGGAAGTTTCTTACGTCCAAAAGAATTAGTAGAAGCAAAAGAAAAATTTGTAAAAGGTGAAATTACACGCGAGGAATTAACAGCCGTCGAAGATAAAGCCATCGAAAAGTTAGTCGAACAACAAAAGAAAGCTGGATTAAAAGGATTCACTGACGGCGAATTCCGTCGCCAATACTGGCATTTAGATTTCTTCTGGGGATTGAACGGAGTAGAACACACTCAAGCAAAAATTGGATACCAATTCCACGATGAAATTACAAAACCTGACTCAGCAGATGTCGTTGGAAAAATCACTGGTGAAAATCACCCATTCGTAGAACACTTCAAATTCTTAAAACAATTCGAAGACGAAGATTTCATCGTAAAACAAACAATCCCTGCTCCAGCGCAATTCTACTTCGAATTGATTCGTGACGCAGAGCATATTGAGCAAACTTTCTCAGTATACCCTTCAAAAGAAGAACTCTTTAAAGATATCATTGCTGCTTACAGACAAGTGATTAAAGAATTATACGATGCAGGCTGCCGTCTCTTACAAATCGATGACTGTACATGGGGTGTAATCGTAGATGATAACTTTCTTAAACATCATCTCAAAAGAAAGTCATTTAACACCTGAAGAATTAAGAAGAGAACACAAACGTGAATTCTTAGAATTAAACAACGGAATTCTAGAAGATTTACCAGAAGATTTAACAGTGAATACTCACGTGTGCCGTGGTAACTTCCACTCAACTTGGGCAAGTTCAGGTGGCTATGATTCAGTGAGCGACGCATTATTCGAAAAACAGAAAGTTCATGCGTACTACTTAGAATACGACACAGACCGTGCCGGCGACTTCAAGCCACTAGCAAAAGTATCTGACGGTAAGAAAGTCGTTCTAGGGCTTCTCACTTCTAAATCAGGAAAATTAGAAGACAAAGACGAAGTAATCGCTCGTATTAAAGAAGCAAGCCAGTACGTTCCACTAGAAGACTTATACTTAAGTACACAATGTGGATTTGCTTCAACAGAAGAAGGAAACATCCTTACTGAAGAAGATCAATGGAAGAAAATTGCCTTAATTAGCGAAATCGCTCGTGAGGTATGGGGAGAATAATTCCTACTTCATTAGAATTTGAAAGATTGATTGGAGAAATAAACTTATGACAACACATGCACCATTTAGAGTAGACCACGTAGGAAGTTTCTTACGACCAAAAGAATTAGTAGAAGCACGCGAAAAATTCGCAAACGGTGAAATCACACGCGAAGAATTAACAGCTGTAGAAAATAAAGAAATTCGCGAACTTGTTAAAAAACAAATTGCTGCTGGATTAAAAGGCGTTACAGACGGAGAATTCCGCCGCGCTTACTGGCATTTAGATTTCTTCTGGGGATTCAATGGTGTGGAACATACTGTTGGAGAACATGGTTATAAATTTAACGGTATTGAAACAAAAGCTGATACGGCAACATTAACAGCTCCAATCGATGGGCATAACCATCCATTCGTAGAACATTTCAAATTCTTGCGTGACTTAGTGAAAGACGAAGATGTTATTGTGAAATTCACAATCCCTTCTCCATCACAATTCTATTTCGAATTAATCCGTACTCCTGAACATATTGCAGCTTGGAAGGCAGTATATCCAACAGAAAAAGAGCTTTTCGAAGCAATTAAAAACGCCTATGTAGATGTGATTACAGACTTATACAACGAAGGCCTTCGTACGCTTCAATTTGACGACTGTACATGGGGCGCTTTAGCAGACGATGGTTTTTCTAAACGTTTCAACGATAGCCGCCCACTCGAAGAAGTTCGACGTGACTTTGCAGGTCGTGCATTACAATTGAACAACTCAGTTCTTGATGCACTACCCAAAGACTTAGTAGTGAACACACACGTTTGCCGCGGTAACTTCCACTCTACCTGGATTTCTCAAGGGGGATACGAAAAAGTAGAAGATGAGCTATTAGCAGGCGAACATGTAAATGCGTACTACTTAGAATACGATACAGACCGTGCCGGCGACTTCAAGCCACTAGCTAAAGTAAACAATGGTAAGAAAGTGGTTCTTGGTCTTTTAACTTCAAAATTTGCAGACTTAGAAGACAAAGATGAAGTCATCGCTCGTATTAAAGAAGCTAGTCAGTACGTTCCACTAGAAGACTTATACTTAAGTACACAATGTGGATTTGCTTCAACAGAAGAAGGAAATGTCATTAAAGAAGAAGATCAATGGAAGAAATTGCATTGATTTCAGAAATCGCACGTGAGGTTTGGGGAGAATAACCTCGCATTATAAAACGAACAAAAAGGCTGTGGGGAGAATAACTTTTGAACCGCAGCCTTCCCCTATTTAGAAAGGAAGTATCATTATGACAGCATTTCAACAACAATTAGCAAAAGCTTACGAAACATTAAAACAAGCAAAATGGGTAAACTTAAGCCATCAAATCGATGCGAATAGCCCTCACTTCCCTGCTCTACCAGCATTGGAACAAAAAGATTTATTTACATTAAAAGACGGATTCCACGTTCAACAACTATCAGTCGTGACACAATACGGTACGCATATTGACCCTCCTTGCCACTTCTATGAAGGCGGACGTTTCCTCGATGAAATCGAGTTGAAAGATTTATTATTACCACTCTACGTCATCGACCGTTCAAAAGAAGTAGCCGAAAATCCAAACTTCGAATTAACAAAAGCTGACATTTTAGCGTTTGAAGAAGAATACGGACAAATCGAACCAGGTGCCTTTGTTGCATTCCGTAGTGACTGGTCAAAACGTTGGCCAAACCAAGACGCAGTTCGTAATTTAGACGAAAATGACGTTCAACATACACCAGGTTGGTCAAAAGAGGCGCTTGAATTTTTAATTCACGAACGTCATGTGAAAGCTGTTGGTCACGAAACATTAGATACAGACTCAGGCGTTCACGCTGCAGCACATGGTTTAACAAACGAATACTACTTATTAAGCCAAGACATCTTCCAAGTGGAAGTATTAGCGAACCTTGATCAAGTTCCAGCAGTAGGTGCTGTGATTTCAATCTCATATCCTAACTGGAACCATACACCGGGCTCACCTGTTCGCGCCATTGCGTATTTACCAGAAGCTGAATAAACGAAAAGAGGAAAACATATGTCAAATCACGAAAACTGTAGCTGTTGTCAAAAAGCACCATTTAGACTCGATCACGTAGGAAGTTTCTTACGTCCAGAACGTCTAAAAGAAGCCCGTGCGAAATTTAATGATGGAGAAATCACTGCCGAAGAACTCGAACGCGTTGAAAACGAAGAAATCATCGCATTAATCGAGAAAGAAAAAGAACTCGGCCTCAAGTCTGTCACTGACGGTGAATTCCGTCGTGCATTCTGGCACTTAGATTTCTTAGAAAACTTAGATGGGGTTGAACTTGTCGAAGTAGACCACTTCTCTGTTCAATTCAAAGATAAAGATGTGAAGCCAAAAACATTACGTATCGTTGGGAAAGTGGATTTTTCTGAAAACCATCCATTCGTAAAACACTTCAAATTCTTAAAAGAGCACGCTGGCGACACACCGGTGAAACTAACGATTCCTTCACCAAGTATGTTGCATTTGATTACGCAAGTTCGTGAGAAAAACTATGTGCCAATTGAACGCTACAAAGACAATGAAGCCCTCTTCTTTGATGATGTGGTCGAAGCATACCGTAAGGCGTTGCAATGTTTCTACGACTTAGGATGCCGCAATATTCAATTAGACGATACTAGCTGGGGTGAGTTCTGTGCGTTAGACAAACGTGAAGCGTACGAAGCGCGTGGATTTGACCTCGAAAAAATCGCTCGTGACTATGTGGATGTACTTAACCGTGTGATTGAATGGAAACCTGAAGATTTAGTGGTGAATATGCATATTTGCCGCGGAAACTTCCGCTCAACATGGTTCTCTAGCGGTGGTTATGAGCCAGTGGCGAAGACGCTATTTGGTCATTGCCGTGTGGATGGATTCTTCTTGGAATATGATAGCGACCGTGCTGGAGACTTTACTCCTCTTCGCTATATTAAAGACCAAAAAGTCGTTCTTGGTTTAATTACATCTAAATCAGGAGACCTAGAAGATAAAGATGAAGTCATTGCTCGTATTAAAGAAGCGAGTCAGTACGTTCCGCTTGAACAATTATGCCTCAGCCCTCAATGTGGGTTCTCTTCTACGGAAGAAGGTAATATCTTAACGATTGAAGCCCAATGGGATAAATTAAAACTCATCGACGAAATCGTTCGTGAAGTTTGGGGATAAATTTTAAAAAATAATAGCTCCTACAGTTTTTGGCTGTAGGAGCTGTTTTTGTTGATTTCATCGTATTTATCGCTTCTTTTTCTTAAAACGAATGTCTAAATCATACCCATTTTTACTCGCAATTTTTTGAAGATGCGCGAGCGTCGGATTATAATTTGCTTTTTCGAGTCTAGAGAGATTTCCTTGCGTCATACCGGCGTTTCTAGCGAATTCCGTTTGTGTCAGTCCAGAGTCCCTCCGAAGTCTGATCATCGTTAAAGCATTTTTCTGCAAAAAATATTCTGCTTCAAAATCATCTCTAAAAGTCTCATATTTCGCGTCAAGACGGTCAAAAAGCCGCTTTAAATAATCCACCATTTTCTCTTTATCCCCCTAATTCCTTTATAAGCCAATTGTAACATATATGCTACATATCAGATATGATATATTGAAACTTTTTTTACTACTCACAAATTTTCCTGAGCACCTCTGCAGCGCGGATTTCTGTTGCATTCTATAGCTTTGTTTGCTATAATGATTGAACGTGAGTATTAGAAATGATACTCTCCTTGCTTACTGAAATTCAGTAGGCCAAAAGTCCATAAGGAGGTGACAGTCAATGAGTCAAACATCAAAATACGAGATTTTATATATCATCCGTCCAAACATCGATGAAGCTGCTAAAGCTGAATTGGTTGCAAGATTTGATGCTGTTTTAACAGACAACGGAGCAGTTGTTGTTGAATCAAAAGACTGGGCGAAACGTCGTTTTGCATACGAAATTAAAGATTTCCAAGAAGGTATCTATCACTTAGTGAACATCACTGCTGAAGATGCTGCTGCAATCGATGAATTCGACCGTTTAGCGAAAATCAACAATGACATCTTACGTCACATGATTGTTAAATTAGAAGCATAATTGTTTATTATAAGTAAACATTAATCTTGAAAGGAGTAAGAATTAAATGATTAATAATGTTGTATTAGTTGGACGCTTAACACGTGCCGTTGATTTACGTTATACTTCAAACGGAACTGCTTATGCGAGCTTCACTGTTGCAATTGATCGTCGTTACCAAAACCAAAACGGTGAACGTGAAACAGACTTTATCAATTGCGTAATGTGGCGTAAAGCTGCAGAAAACTTTGCGAATTTCACTCGTAAAGGCTCACTAGTAGGAATTGAAGGACGTATTCAAACACGTAGCTATGATAACCAACAAGGCCAAAAAGTTTATGTAACTGAAGTGCTAGCTGAGAACTTCTCATTGTTAGAATCACGTAATGTTACTGAACAACGCCCTGCTAACGATCAAAGCTCACAAGGCGGATTCCAACAAAACCAATCAAATAACTTTAATCAGTTTAATACTCCTACTTCATCATTCGGTGGTGGAATGTCTGACCCATTCTTAAGCAATGGAGAGACAATCAACATTTCAGATGATGATTTACCATTCTAAAGTTTAAAAGGAGGATACCATAATGGCTCAACAACGTAGAGGTGGCGGTCAACGCCGTCGTAAAAAAGTTTGCTACTTCTGTGCAAACCACATCGACTACATTGATTACAAAGATGTAGAATTATTAAAACGTTACATTTCTGAAAAAGGTAAAATCTTACCACGCCGTGTAACAGGTACTTGTGCTAAACACCAACGTACTTTAACTGTTGCAATCAAACGTGCTCGTATCATGGGATTATTACCATTCACAACAGTTGACTAATAATAAGTAAAAGGATTGAGAATTTCTCAATCCTTTTTTATTTTATTTAAATGCTATTTTTCATAACTGATTATCTATTTATAAAAATACTGATAATTGATTAAACAGATTGAGGTTTAGCTTTCAATCTAAACTTGAATACATAAATTAGAATGTTTCACGTGAAACATTCTATCGAAAAAATAAACCTTAAAAATGTTTCACGTGAAACATCCTTACCCTACCCTCTGTCTAAATTGTTTCACGTGAAACAATTTTAGAGAACTGACGAGGGACCAAAACTATGGTAAAATAAGGTATATAGAAAGAAGGTGCGAGAATGAAGAAAAGCCTAAAAGAACGTATTAAGGCTTTACCGACATTTCTTAAAAGTGAAACAATGAAGAAATACGGAATCTCATTTATAGCAATCATTCTCTGTATGCTGATTATTGCGTACGTGATGAATATATGGATGGGACTTATCCTTACTTTATTTGTTATTTTATTAGGAACACTCCTCTATTCGTTTGCAAACTACATTATTAAAGAAACGAATCATTATGTAACGAATTTATCGTACAAAATTAATAAAGGTTCACAAGATGCCTCTATTAAAATGCCGATTGGAATGCTTTTGTTAGATGATAATGGTGAAATTCAATGGATTAACCCTTATTTACAGAAGTATTTCGAACGTAAAGAACTATTAGGGTTTAAACTTGAAATTGTCGATCCAGATTTAGCGAATATCGTTAAAAATCTGGATGATGATAAAGATAATGTGGTCCATTGGAAAGATAAATACTTCCAAATAGTTTACCATAACGATATTGGAATGCTCTATATGATGGATATTACGGAATATGCGTTGATTAAAGAGACTTATCTAGACGAAAGACCTGTATTCGGGCAAATTTTCGTTGATAACTTTGCAGAAGTATCACAATCACTCAGTGACCGTAAGAAGTCTAACTTGAATAACTTCGTGACAAATCAACTTACTAGCTGGGCAAACCATAATAATATCTACTTAAAACGTGTGAGTTCAGACCGTTTTGTCGCATTTTTAGATAAATATCCTTTCAGAGCTTGAAAAAACGAAATTCGAGATTATCGACCGCGTTCGTGAGACAACTGCTCAACAAAATACCCCACTAACCGTAAGTATGGGGTTCTCATATGCGGATGATACTCAAGAAGAGATGGATTATGGTGCAATTGCTAAATTTGCGCAAGATAACCTTGATTTAGCCTTAGGACGAGGTGGTGACCAAGTCGTTGTCCGTTCTAAAAACGAAGAAACACGCTTCTACGGTGGTAAGAGCAACCCGTTAGAAAAACGTACAAGAGTGCGTTCTCGCATGGTTTCTCAAGCCTTAGAAAACCTGATTGCTGAAGCAGATCAAGTAATGGTGATGGGACATCAATATCCAGATATGGACTGTATTGGTGGATGTTTAGGTATTCGAAGAATCGCTAAAATGCACGGTAAAACCTCATGGATTGTGACAAATCCAGAGCAATATTCGCATGATATCAAGAAATTGATGGAAGTGATCAAAGATAATGAACGTCTCTACTCTGCTATCGTAAATCCGGAGATGGCAGAAGCGTTAATGACTGAAAATACACTCGTTATTATTGTCGATGTAAGCAAGCCTTCCCTATGCGCGGCTCCATCGATTGTTAAAAAGGCCAATAAACTAGTGATTATCGACCATCACCGCCGTGGAGAGGAATTCCCTGAAAATCCTGACTTGGTTTATATTGAACCGTATGCTTCATCTGTCGGTGAATTGATTACAGAATTGCTAGAATATCAATCAGAAGATGCTGAGAAACTTCAGCCAATCGAAGCAACAACCCTGCTTGCTGGTATCATTGTAGATACGCGTAATTTCACGCTTCGTACAGGGTCTCGTACCTTTGATACGGCTAGCTACCTTAAATCCGTTGGTGCGGATACAATTCTGATCCAACGCTTATTAAAAGAAAATGTAGATACGTACTTAATGCGTTCGCATCTACTGAACTCGCTCGAAATGCTTCCTAACAATGTCGGAATTGTTCACGGTGAAGAAAATACCGTATATCCGACAGTCGTGGCTGCACAAACGGCTGATATGATGTTGTCGATGGAAAACATCGATGCTTCATTTGTGGTTACAAAACGTAATGACGGTCGTGTTGGGATTAGTGCCCGTAGTTTAGGAAACAAAAACGTACAACGTGTGATGGAGAAAATGGGTGGTGGCGGACATTTATCAAATGCTGCAACTCAGTTATCCGATATCACGATTGAAGAAGCAATCCGCCAATTAATTCAAGTGATTGAAGAAATTGGTAGTGAAATTAACTTATAATTAGGAGGAAGAAACATGAAAGTAATTTTCTTGAAAGATGTAAAAGGTAAAGGTAAAAAAGGTGACGTTAAAAACGTTGCAGATGGATACGCACAAAACTTCCTAATCAAAAATGGTTTAGCTAAAGAAGCAAATGCCGCAAACTTAGCAACTTTATCAGGACAAAAGAAAGCTGAAGAAAAACACAACGCTGAATTATTAGCAAAAGCCAAAGAAATGAAAGAGTTCTTAGAACGCGAAGATACAGTTGTAACCATTAAAGCAAAAGCAGGGGAAGATGGCCGTCTATTCGGAGCAATCCCAGCGAAGCAAATCGCAGAAGAATTCAACAAGAAATTCAATGTTGAATTGGATCGTCGCAAATTCGAATTAGCAGCACCAATTCGTGCATTAGGATACACTCGTGTTCCTGTTAAATTACACCACGATGTAACAGCAATTATGACTGTGAATATCGTTGCTCAATAATAAGAAATACTAAGGATTTTTCCCGTTGTGGAGAATCCTTTTTCTTTTGATTTTAAACATGTGATACATTTCACAAAGTCATAAACAAACATTCCAGTTTCCATGCTAGAAAAGACTCAATCTTCTGTTTTATTACAGCGTTTTATGATACAATGAATCTGTATTTTTATGGTTATTTTTAGTAGAAAGGGTGTTTGAATGGAAGAACTATATCCAAATTTAGTTCCACCACAAAATATTGAGGCAGAAGAAGCCGTTCTTGGGTCTATTCTTCTTGCAAGTGACTCGATTATTTCGGTTATGGAATTTTTGACACCGGAAGATTTTTATCGTGTTTCTCATCAATTAATTTTTGCGGCAATGATTGAATTAAATCAAAACAATATCGATATTGACGCAATCACCGTTTCAGAGATTTTAAGACAAAAGAATCAAATGGAGAATATTGGTGGAGAAGTAACGTTAATCGAACTTCTTGATAAAGTGCCAACAGCAGCCAACGTAGAGTACTATACGCAAATCGTGTTAGAAAAATCTACGCGCCGTAAATTAATTAAAACTTCGACAAATATTGTAAAAACTGCTTACCAAGAGGATGAACCAATTGCTAACGTTTTGGATAATGCTGAAAAGGATATTCTTTCAGTATCGGAAGGACGTAATAAAGCAGGATTCATTCCAATTAGTACGGTTCTTCGTACCGCTTATGAAAGCTTAGAAGAGCGTGCGAAAAACAATGGTGAAGTGACAGGGATTGCAACAGGGTATATCGGCTTAGACAGAATGACGTCAGGGCTACATGCGGATGAGTTAATCATCTTAGCGGCTCGTCCATCTGTTGGTAAAACGGCCTTTGTATTGAATATTGCAAAGAATGTTGCCGTGAACCTGAACGAAACGGTAGCCATCTTCAGTCTTGAAATGGGTGCTGAGTCCCTAGTAGAGCGTATTATCTGCTCTCATGCCAGCATTAACGCAGGACATTTGAAGACAGGTAAATTAACGCCTGAAGAATATACACAATATTTCGTTGCAACCGGAGCATTATCTGAAGCACCAATTTTTATTGATGATACTCCAGGGATTCGTGTTGCTGAGATCCGTGCAAAATGTCGTCGCTTAAACAAGAGCGTAATAATCTTGGGCTAGTCGTCATCGACTACTTGCAGTTGATTGAAGGAAACGGAAAAGAGAGTCGTCAACAAGAGGTTTCTGAAATCTCTCGTAACTTGAAGAAGTTAGCGAAGGAATTAAAAGTTCCTGTTATCGCACTTTCGCAATTATCGCGTGGTGTGGAACAACGTCAAGATAAACGACCAATCATGTCAGATATTCGTGAATCTGGATCTATCGAGCAAGATGCTGATATTGTAGCGTTCTTATATCGTGATGATTACTATCGTCAAGAACCAGATGAGAATGGACATGTTCCAGAGGTGGAACCAAATAGTACCATTGAAGTGATTATCGAGAAAAACCGTAGCGGTCCTCGTGGAACGGTTGAATTGAACTTCATGAAAGAATTTAATAAATTTACAAATCTTGTGCCGGACGGAGTCGAGCAAAACGCTCCAATGGCCTAATCATAGACATTTAAATGAATAATACAAAGAAGAGGTGCGTCAAATGTCATCAGTAGTAGTAGTAGGAACACAATGGGGAGACGAAGGTAAAGGAAAAATTACAGACTTCCTCAGTGAGAACGCAGAAGTCATTGCCCGCTATCAAGGGGGAGACAATGCAGGACATACGATTCAATTCAATGGAGTGACTTATAAACTTCACTTAATTCCATCAGGAATTTTTTCACCAGAGAAAATCAGCGTGATTGGAAACGGGGTTGTATTAAATCCAAAATCTCTTATCACAGAACTAGCGTATTTACACGAAAGAAATGTGACTACTGATAACTTACGTATTTCAGACCGCGCGCATGTCATCTTGCCATACCACATTCGCTTAGACCAATTACAAGAAGAAGCTAAAGGCGACAACAAAATTGGGACAACGAATAAAGGGATTGGACCTTGCTACATGGATAAAGCAGCGCGTGTTGGGATTCGTGTGGCGGACTTACTAGACCGTGAAGTATTTGCGGAACGTCTAAGAATCAACTTAGCTGAAAAGAATCGTCTCTTTACTAAAATGTACGATGCAGAACCAATTGAGTTTGATGACATTTTCGAAGAGTACTACGAATATGGTCAACAAATGAAACAATACGTTTGCGACACTTCAGTGATTTTAAACGATGCATTAGACCAAGGGAAACGCGTATTATTCGAAGGGGCACAAGGAGTTATGTTGGATATCGACCAAGGTACTTATCCATTCGTAACATCTTCAAACCCAGTTGCTGGTGGGGTAACGATTGGTAGCGGTGTTGGACCTTCAAAAATTAATAAAGTCGTTGGTGTATGTAAAGCGTACACTTCTCGTGTAGGGGATGGACCTTTCCCAACAGAATTATTCGATGAAATCGGCTCACGTATTCGTGAAGTCGGACGTGAATACGGTACAACAACTGGACGCCCAAGACGTGTAGGTTGGTTCGATAGCGTTGTAATGCGTCACTCTAAACGTGTATCAGGCATTACAAACTTAAGCTTGAACAGTATTGATGTATTAACGGGTTTAGAAACAGTGAAAATCTGTGTGGCTTACCGTAAACCAAATGGAGAAGAAATTTCTCACTACCCAGCAAGCCTAGTAGAACTAGCACAATGCGAACCTGTGTATGAAGAATTACCAGGTTGGAGCGAAGATATTACAGGTTGCCGTTCACTCGAAGAGCTTCCTGAAAATGCACGCAACTATGTTCGTCGTATTTCAGAATTAGTCGGCGTACGAATTTCTACATTCAGTGTAGGACCAGATAGAGAACAAACCAACATTTTAGAAAGTGTTTGGGCATAAAAAAAGTAATAGAGTAAAGGAGGATTTATATGAAAAAAATCCTAGTTGTAGATGATGAGAAGCCAATTTCAGACATCGTCAAGTTTAGTCTTACAAAAGAGGGCTTTGAAGTAATCACAGCCTTTGACGGTGAAGAGGGTCTGGTGGCTTTCAACGAAAAAAATCCAGATTTAGTTATTTTAGACTTAATGTTACCGAAAATTGATGGCTTAGAAGTATGCCGTGAAATCCGTAAAACAAGCAATGTCCCAATTATCATGGTGACAGCCAAAGATTCTGAAATCGATAAAGTTTTAGGTCTTGAACTTGGAGCCGATGACTATGTGACAAAACCTTTCTCAAACCGTGAGTTAATCGCACGTGTGAAAGCAAACTTACGTCGTCAACAATTAGCTCCAGCGGAAGCAGAAGAAGAAAAAACAGCTAACGAAATCGTATTAGGCTCACTCATTATCCATGAAGATGCTTATGTGGTTTCAAAACGTGGCGAAGAAATCGAATTAACGCACCGTGAGTTCGAATTACTTCACTACTTAGCAAAACATATCGGGCAAGTAATCACACGTGAGCACCTATTGCAAACGGTGTGGGGATATGATTACTTCGGAGATGTGCGTACAGTGGACGTTACGGTACGTCGCTTACGTGAAAAAATCGAAGATACACCGAGTCACCCAACATGGATTATGACTCGTCGTGGGGTAGGTTACTATATTAAGACCCCAGATCAAGAAAAAGAAGCTTAAGATTGAAATGCGCTTTTCCTTGCCACCTGAACTACCGGCAAGAAAAGCGTATTTTTCTAAAAAGTAGAGGGGAAAATGACTCATGAAGAAAATGAAACGATTCTTTCGTTCCATTCAATTTAAGATTCCGATGCTGTTCATCTTGCTCTTAGTTATTTCGCTGCAACTCATTGTTGCGAACTTCTTAACACAATTAGAGTCGCAAATGGTGTCTAACTTCCAGGAACAAATCCAACTGCAAGTAGGGTTCTTGAAAAATAACGTGCAGCCGATTTTGGCAAAAGATGCGACCGATGAAGCAAAGATGGCTGAAATTTCGCAATTGCTACAAGATTATCCAACGGGAAATAGTATTGTGGAAATTCGCATCATGGACATGCAAGGATATATTTTGGGAACAACCAACCAAACGCAACAGTCTGTGGTTGGAACACGTTCAACAGAAGCGGACGTTCAACAAGTTGTTGTGTCGAATACCGTTCAAAGCTACAACTTCACGGAAGGCGAAACGCGTTATTGGAAATACGTTTCACCAATTGATCCAGTGAATAGTGCCTCAGGAAACCCGGTTGGGATTATTTCGGTAACATCGAATATCGAATCGCGTTACACACAAGTAAAAGATATCGGGGTTATCTTTATTAGTTCTTCTATCTTTGTTATTATCTTGGCCATCGTGATTACCGTAATGATTTCACAAGGGATTACTAGACCGATTGCAGAGATGAAGAGACAAACGGAGCAAATCGCCGAAGGAAACTATACAGGTGAAGTGATGATTTACGGAGACGATGAGCTTGGTCAACTTGGACAAGCGATTAACGACCTCTCTGTGAAGATTAAAGAAGCACAAGAAGGGACCGAAGCGGAACGACAAAGGTTGGATAGTGTCCTTCGTCATATGAGTGACGGGGTTATCGCCACCGACCGTCGTGGACGTATTGTGATTATCAATGCGGCAGCGTTAGATATTTTAAACTTACGTAGTGAACGTATTGTAGGAATGCCATTATTAGATGTATTGAGACTCGATCAAACTGTTACTTTTAGAGATTTATTAGAGTCTCAAGAAGAACGGTTGATTACGTTTGAAGAAGATGGCGAAGATACGATTGTTCAATGTGAGTTCTCAGTCATTCAACGTGAATCTGGATTTATTAGTGGTCTTGTCTGCGTGTTAACCGACGTTACCGAACAAGAGAAAATTGACCGCGAACGTCGTAATTTCGTATCGAACGTTTCCCACGAATTACGTACTCCACTAACAAGTATCAAGAGTTATACAGAAGCGTTAGTGGATGGGGCTTGGGAAAATAAAGAAATTGCGCCAGAATTCTTAAACGTTATCGAAACGGAAACAGACCGTATGATGCGTATGATTACGGACTTACTGAACTTATCACGTATGGACCAAAATCGTTTGGAACTTGATAAGGAATTCGTGAATATGAACGAGTTGGTGAAACATATTGCCAACCGTTTCGATATGGTGCTTTCAAGTGACCAATATCGTGAAAAGAACTACCGTATTTTAACGGATATTACACAACGAGACTTATGGGTAGAAATCGACCAAGATAAGATGACGCAAGTGCTGGATAATATTATCAATAATGCGATTAAATATTCTCCAGATGGGGGTCGTATTATCATTCGTCTGATGGAAACTCATACCGATTTAATCGTAAGTGTAAGCGACGAAGGGTTGGGAATTCCACGTAAGGATATTCCACACTTATTCGACCGTTTCTACCGTGTGGATAAGGCTCGTTCAAGAGCGATGGGTGGTAGTGGTCTTGGACTGGCTATTGCGAAAGAAGTTGTCCAATTACATGGTGGAAAAATTTGGGTGAACAGTATTGAAAACAAAGGGTCAACATTCTTTGTTTCTCTACCATATGTTCCATTTGAAGAGGACGGTGAATGGGATGAATTTAAACGTTATCGAGCAATGCTAACGGCGCTCTTTGTATTAATGGCCATTAGCTTTGTGTTTACGTATCTCATCGTAGTACGTCCGGTTGATTTCTTTACGAATCAAAAGCAAAATAATAATAAAGTTGCAACACAACAAGATACAGGTGTACAAGTTCGTGCAACCTATTCGATGGAGGATGTCTTCAGACCCACTCGTTTAGTGTTAACGAATAAAAATAAATACGAAATGACAAGTAGCGCTTCAATTATGAGAGAAGTGAACAGTCATTTAAATAAACGATTTACGAATTTAACGCGTCTGGAAACGATGGATGAGACTACTTATGAAAATCTTGTCTTGCGTGAAGCGCGCATTGAAATTCTATTTGATGGATTACATTCGTTTGGGATTTTGAGTCGCTACTTCGATGCAAATAATGAGGACTTAAGCAATGATCGTTTCTCACGCATTGTGATTCGTACGGACGATCCTCATACAGCGTACTTCATTAACGACGAGAATAAACAACTCTACAGTGCAAAAATTGATGAGAGTCTCAAAACAGAACTCGAAGCATTATATGCGGATAGTGACTTCTATGAAGTCGAATCTTATCGTGGAAAGACAAAACAATTCTTTGTCGAACAAGATAATTTGAATGTTGAACAATCGGCCTACTTAATCGAACAAATCCCGATGAGTTTCTACATTACTCAATTATTTACTAACCAATCAGAAATTCGTACGCGTGGAGACGGAAAGACAGTTGTGTACAATGATAACTTGTCGCAATTGAAATTGGACCGTACAACGAATGTAGTTACTTTCTTTGAGAACCGTTCAGGAGAAGAAACGCTACTCTATACGAATAACTTAACGCAAACTTTCAATCAGATGAAACGTCTTGGAGGTTGGCAATTAGGTGTGAGTCTATTCTCAGTGGATTTAAATAATAATATTGTTGATTTTGTCCGCTATGTCGATTCGTATCCAATTTTATCGAGCGGAAAAGAAGGATTTACGCAAATAAAAGCCAACACGAATGGCATCGAAAAAATGAGAACTTCATCGCTAATCGCACAAACACCTTTACCAACGAAAAGTAAGAAGGTAACGGTTGTTGGTGGGAAGACGATCGTCACTGAAATGTTGAACGAAGGCTTCGTCATGAATGAGATTGAAGATATTCGAATCGGCTATTCATGGACGATTAGTAGCGAGAGTGTTCAAATCGTTGAATTTACGCCAACGTGGTACATCAAAAAGAATGGAACCTGGAAGACGCTTGCTGAATTAAAAGCAGAGAAGCATCAGACAGAACCAGCGAACGGACCGCAAACAACGGGAGGTGACGCAGATGGATTTTAAGAGAAGTGCAGTCGTCCTCATCGTCTGCTTCTTTATCCTTGATTTATTCTTATTCGGATTAGTATGGCAAACGAACCGACACGAAAAATCCGTTGAATACAAGTATTAACGTCATCGACCAAATGAAGTTAGACGGAATTACATTACCAACGCTAAATGCGACGGTGGAGGCCGTTCCGATTATTCAAGTAACACCGGAATCTACAGATGGCAAATTGTCTAGCTTACCAAATCAAGTCGTAACGCTAGAAAAAAATATTATTAACGGGCAATTTGTGACACCAATCCAATTAGACTTAAGTGGCTCTGTATCTGCAGATAGTTTTGCCGATTTAACAAAAATCGTTGAAAATAATCAAGTGGCTTTTGGAGACCAATACACATGGTCATCCTATAATCCAACAACCCGCAAAGTGATTTATACACAAAAAGCAGATAAGTTAACGATTATGGACGGCTCGAGTCAAATTATCTTTACGATTAATGCCAATGACCAAGTCGTAAGCTATGAACAGACTTATGCGGGAAGTGTGCAAGTACTTGGGAAAGAACGTGAATTGATTTCAGCTCAAAGGGCGGTTGAGGTTCTATACTTAGCCGGACGAATTTCGTCGAAGGCAACCGTTCAATCGGTGAAATTATCTTACTATCAATCGCTAGTGCTGAAAGATTTTTCAATTTACTCACCTGCGTGGTATATTGAAATACGTCAAGCTGATGGACAATTAATCGCCCGTCGTGTGGATGCGATTCATGGAACGGTTCTAGCGAATGAAACGCTAGAAACAACCAATACGCAAACACAGCGTACAACCACAAATAACACAACAACAACGCAAAGTGTACAACAACAATAAGAAGGGAATAAACATGCAAGAACAAGGTTTGAAAGTGAGTTTACTCGCGAGTGGTAGCTCGGGAAATGCTACTTACATCGAAACGCCAAAACAAAAAATATTAGTGGACTGTGGACTCACTGGTAAAGCCATTACTGCGCAAATGGAGAAGATTGATCGCTCCATTTCGGATGTGGATGCCATTCTCGTCACCCATGAACATTCTGACCATATTAAAGGAATTGGGGTTCTGGCTCGTAAGTACGGGATTCCAATTTATGCCAATGAAAAAAACATGGCAAGCCATGGCTGGAAAGATTGGGAAAGTCGCTCTCGAACAACAGGAAATCTTCAATACCGGAGATACGCTAACGTTTGGAGACTTAGATGTCATGAGTTTTGCGGTTTCGCATGATGCGGCAGCTCCTCAATTTTATAGTTTCCAACGTGAAGGCAAGCAGTTCGTGATGCTGACAGACACGGGTTATGTGAGTGATAAACTAAGAGGTTTGTTGAAAAATGCAGATGCGTATCTCATCGAAAGTAATCATGATTTAGAAATGCTTCGAATGGGACCATACGCTTGGCATTTGAAACAACGGATTTTAAGCGATAAGGGGCACTTATCGAATGATGATGGCGCGCTTGCGATGTGTGAAATGATGGGTGACCGCACGAAACGAATTTATCTAGGACACTTAAGTCAAGATAATAATATGAAGGAAATTGCCTATCAAACAGCCGAAAGTATCTTCCAAACGCATGATAAAGGCGTTCATCAGGCGTTCGAGCTCTATCATACGGATCCGTATGAACCCACAAATTATTTACCGTTTAAAAATTTAGCAAGTTCGAAAGAGTTTTTTAAGTACTCTATAAGCTTTATTTCATATAAATTTCATATGAAAAAACTATTGTATATTTACAAATGAGAGGAGTGAGCAGATGTCACAAGAACAATTACAAAGAAAAAAATCATCGAAAGCTTTTAAAAATGGCTTTATCGGCGGATTATTGGGAGGAGCAGTCGCTGTTGCCGGAGGAGTTGGAATTATGGCCGTAACAAATCCAGCAAACCAAGCAACAACACCTGCTACACAACCCTCACAAACACAAGTAGACACAACTAAAACATCCACAGCCACAAAAGGTGGAACAGAAATCACTAAAGTGGTTGCTGAAGTGAAAAATGCCGTCGTTTCAGTTATTAACAAACAAGCAACTTCAAGGAATAACTTATACGGCACACAACAAACCGGAGGAGAATTAGCTACTGCGTCTGAAGGTAGTGGGGTCATTTATAAAAATGAGGGTGGATATGCCTATATCGTGACGAACTATCACGTTATTGCGAAATCACAAGAATTGGAAGTTCTTTTAGCAGACGGAACACGCGAAAAAGCTGAGCTTGTTGGTAGTGATCAATGGACAGACTTAGCCGTGATTCGTATTGCCAATACAAATGTTACAACTGTCGCAGAATTTGCAAACTCAGATGAGGTTGAAGTTGGACAAACAGCGATTGCGATTGGTTCCCCTCTTGGAAGTGAATTCGCAACAAGTGTAACGCAAGGAATCGTCTCAGCAACTAACCGTGCTGTTGCCACAGACGTTGATGGTGATGGACAAGAAGACTGGGTCGTAACGGCCATTCAAACAGATGCGGCGATTAACCCAGGAAACTCAGGGGGGAGCGTTAATTAATAGCGCTGGCCAAGTCATCGGAATTAACTCAATGAAGATTTCGAAATCTTCTGTTGAAGGAATGGGATTTGCGATTCCAAGTAACGAAGTTGTTTCGATTATTAAACAACTCGAAACGGACGGGAAAATTACACGTCCAGCTCTTGGAATTTCAATGGTAAACTTATCAAGTGTGAATGAACGAGTAATCGAGCAATTGAATTTACCACGAGATGTGAAGAACGGAGTCGTTATTGCAGAAGTCATGGCGAAAGGTAGTGCAAAAGCTGCGGGACTACAAGCTTACGATGTCATTGTTGAAATGGATGGACAAAAAATTCAAGGAATTCAAAACTTACGTAAAGTTCTTTACAGCCATAAAGTTGGCGATAAGCTTGAAGTAACATACTATAGAAATGGACAAAAACAAACAACAACGATTTCTTTAACAGAAACGAACAGTCCAAGTTTATAACAATAACGAATAAGGAGTCGGATAGCGAAGTGCTATTCGACTTTTTTTGTGTATTTCCACAAGGTTATCCACAAAAATGTGGATAAGTCTGTGGAAAACTGTGGGTTAACCCCGTTGTCAAGTCTGTGAAGTGGAAAATCGGTGTTGAAAATGGATAGGCTAAAAATGGCTTAATTATCGGATTTTATTGAAAAAAGTTATTCACATGATAAATTTTTATTGTGGATAACTTTGGTGATTAACTGTTTAAAACGTTGATATAACAGCATTTTGATATACACAAAAAGTGTGTGGATAACTGTGGATAACTCGCATCTTTCCACCTTTTAGAAATATAACAATTAGATAACAAATAAAAATTTTGAATCAATATCTAGTGTTTTTCATAAAAAAAGCCCAAAATTTAGGGGCGAACATGTGTACATGTGGATAACTTTGTGGATAACTGTGGATAAAGGGATAAAACAAGCATTTTTTTCCAAAAAAAGGTAAGATAATTTGTGAAATGAGGGGATCAAATGAATATCACAATTGTGAGTGTAGGAAAACTGAAAGAAAAATATTTAAAACAAGGAATCGACGAATACGCGAAACGCTTAGGTAGCTACTGCAAGTTCCAGGTTGTGGAAGTGCCAGATGAGAAAGCTCCTGAGAATTTAAGCGACAAAGAGATGGAACAAGTGCTCGAAAAAGAGGGCGAACGTATCCTTTCTAAATTAAAGAGGGTGATGTCGTTGTAGCGATGGCGATTGAAGGTGACTTAGTGAGTTCAGAACAACTCGCAAAAGAGATGGATACCTTCGCGCTTCATGGGAAGAGCTCAATGGTCTTTGTCATCGGCGGCTCTCTTGGGTTGAGTCCGGCCGTGAAAAAACGTGCCGACCGCAAGATCTCATTTGGCCGTATTACGTTGCCGCATCAATTGATGAGACTCGTTCTAACTGAGCAAATTTACCGTGCATTCCGTATTAATGCCGGACATGCATATCATAAATAAGTAAAGATTCTCATAGAAAAAGTGAAAAGAAAGTGCAAAATGAAAATTGTATTTTCATAGTATTTTCATAATGTGCCTCTATACTTTAGTTATTCCCAAAGAGAATATTTATCCTCCCAAATAAATATTTCTAATCCTTTTTTCCACCGGCCGTGAGTCGGTGGTTTTTTATTTTCTTTAAAAAAGGATTGATTGAAGAAAATCTCCGTACTATACTAGAATCATGGAGAAGTACCCAAGAGGCTGAAGGGGTCGCACTCGAAATGCGATAGGTCGTGAAAGCGGCGCGGGAGTTCAAATCTCCTCTTCTCCTTAAAAGTTGCTTATATATCAACGTTTTTAGAGGTTTTGTTCCGTATTTGTTCCGTGGACTAAAATCTCTTTTATTTTTTTTGCCTCAGAAATCTTCATCTCATCCAGAATGTGAGAGTAAGTTTTGAGAGTGATATTAGCATCAGAATGGCCAAGCCTTCTGCTGATAGTTAGGAGCTGCACACCTTGAGAGAGGAGTATGCTCGCATGAGTATGCCGTAGCGCGTGGAATGTAACCATCTTATCGATTTTAGCACGCTTCAGAGCGTGTGTAAGGCTGTGATTCACTCCGTTATTAGAAACACGTTCAAACACGCTGCTTGAGTCTCTAGGCAGCGTGTCTAATATGTCTAATAATTTACGAGGCACATCAATTATGCGATTAGCATTCTTTGTCTTTCCGTCTGTATATTTGTTTGTATGCAGATAATCAAATCCTTTTTCAATGTGTATCTGCTCATTTTCAAAGTCGATACAATCCCAGGTTAAACCTAAGCATTCTCCAAACCTTGCACCAGTGTACATGGATGTTAGTATGATGTATCGGCTTGTCATGCTTGTATCAATTCCATCAAGCACTGCTGCCTCTAATCTTCTAAATTCATCCATACTCAAGAACTTCATATTATCTTCTTTAGCATCCTTACCTTTTAGCACTACTCCAAGAGTTGGATCTATGAGGATAATTCGTGTCTGGATAGCATGCCTAATACATGCTTTAATGTATGAGTGATACTTCTTCACAGTTGCTTTAGTTCGAATAGATGAGAGATAGTTTAGAAATTGCTGATAGTTTTCATGATTAACATCCTTCATCATTGGATTGTACTGCTTCTTAAGTACTTTGATAATCGTTTCTATTTGCTTGGAACTTCCTACGGAAATTGTATCGTCTTTGTATAGCTTCTTCCAATAGAGCATATAGTCTGAGAGGCTCATTCTTTCCTTTGCAAAGTCCTTACCTTGCAACAGCTCGTTTTCACGTAGAATGGAAGCATCCTTCGCTTCTGCTTTTGTCTTGAATCCACTCTTAGATACAGCTTTCTGCTTTCCGTTATCTTGGTAATAGACTTTGTAAGCCCATGTTTTCCCTCTTCTGTATATACTAGCCATACATCTCACCTCATTTCCGCATTGATTATATATATTATTTCTTTAAGCCTTTATATTCGATAGTTATTTCTGCTCTATATTTGTTGTTGTAATAATACAATCTAAGACTAACTACTGGCTTTATCATCTTTCTAACAGTAGGAGCATCGTAAGCAGGAATATAACCAATTTTTAAATTGTACGCGTACACAGATACTGCATTGGGATCGTGTGGATTATTATTTTCAAATACAATTTTAACGATTTCTTTTTTTCGGAAATAATAGTATTGTTTTTTTCCCACCAGACTTTTTATAAGCATATTCTAATTCTAATTGTGAATAATCAAAACTTGCTAATTGTTCTATATACATTTCAGTTTTAGGTTTTAACCAATTAAACATAATACAGCCCCTTTTAATAATATTCTCTCATTTCTTCCTTAACCCCGTAAGCTGCAATTAACTTATCGAATGTATCTGGAATATCTTGATATTGTTCTTGATAGAGCAGCAGCATTAATTCTGTTGCAAATTTATTAGCTTCTAGCTCTAGTTTACCTTTGCCACCATAGCATGCAGAATAGTACCCAATTAAATCAGCATGATCTATAGCATGTTTCAATTCATGAGCCATAACTAAATATTTCTCATTCGAGTTTTTCAAAGAATTATTCAGTAATATAATAGGCTCTCCATCATTTGTAACGATAATTCTCCCTTTTAGTCTAGATGGAAAATCAACGTACAAATAATTAATATTTAAGTTATCAGCAATCACAAATGGATTAGCTGTTCGATGATTTTCTACTAAATTTTTAATGTCCAATAATTAACCTTCCTTTTTTTATCTTTTAATTTATCCCACAAAACGCTTCTAATAATCGCATCTACCTTTTCTTTTTCATCTTCTGTTAATTCAATACCATCATAAGATATAGCTGTTGTATTTAGTTTTAGTGCTTTTTCAATGTCAATAACATCTTCTTTTGTTGCCCATGTTGGAGCATCCGTTGAAAACGAGTTTTGAGCAAAACGAGGGTCTACAGCAGATTTTTCTACGTTAAAGAAATCTGCAATCTTTTGTACATTACCTGGATTCGGCATAGATGTACCCTTAACATATCCAGTTAGAGTACTTGTAGGTATTCCAGTATGTTTAGATAATTCAACTTGTTTAGTTCTAGTACGATTAAGTAATTCATTGATATTAACAGATATTCTCTTCATGATTTCTATATCATTAGGAGTGTATTTGCCTCTTCCTCGTGCCATTTCTAGCACCTCCTTATTTCCTATTGATATTATAGTACTGTTTTTAAATCGTATTTGTAAATAAAAAAAATATCAAAAAAAATCGAATTTTTTTATAATAAAAGTGTTGACATACGAATTAAATCGTATTATTATAGACTCATAAGTTAAAGAAAACTGAAAGGAGGAACGGATTTTGACACAAATTTCGTTAAAAGCTGCAAGAGTTAACGTTAATTTAACTCAGAAAGAAGTGGCGGAAAAACTAGGAGTTCATCAACAAACTATCGCAAAAATATGAGAAAGATAGTACTAAAATTCCTATGAATTTGCTACACCAATTAAGTGCTTTATACAAAGTTAAATTAGATCATATTTTTTTAGGTTAAAAATACGATTTAATTCGAACGTTAAGAAAGGAGTTTAAAACATGGAAAAAGCAACACTCGATTACTACGAGCCGATATTTCTAGAAGTAGTAAGAAGAAATCCAGAGAAATTTGTTGATTTAATAAAGCCATTTATTGATTCAAGAAGTAGACAAAGATGGATAACAACTGAAGAATTGTGTGCGGAAATCGGAACGAGTTCCAGCGCTTGGCTCAAAAGTGATGTGAGAAATCATCCTGTAGTCGTTGCTGCTAGAAGAGTTGATACAAGACCATATAAATATAAAGCTGATCATATTGAAGCCATACAGAAAGTGTGGGATGAACGGAAGGAAAGAAGAAGATGAGCAGAGTTGAAATATCAAGAACTAGAAAGCTTAAGAGAAAAGCTTTCTGGAAAGAGTTCAATAAGAACTTCATTAAGAAATACTTAAAATTCTTAGGACTTTCAGCATTAGCAATCGTTGGAATAATCGCATTTATGCACTTGTGGGTTGGAGCAGTTAACCAACACTCAGATAAAGTGGATGCAATTAGGCAAGGTGTGATTTTCGATGATTAGCTTTGAAATGAATATGTTCGAACCAAATGAATACGATGTAATGGTTGGAAGTGAACTAAGAGGGGAAATAAGATTTATCGATGGAAAGTATCGATTAGTTGTATTTCTTGGAAATTACAAAAGCAGCAGCACTCATTCGACATTAGAGGGTGCATACGATACTGCAAGAGAACTTTTGAATGTATAAAAAAATGACGACTTATAAAAGCCGTCATTCATTAATTAACTAACTAAATTATAGCATAAATTAGGGGAAAAGCAATGAGCAGACTATTAATAGATGAGCCACCTCTTCAAGTACTGCCATCACTTGCTAGAGAGCTTGGCTTAAACGAGGCCATCATGCTGCAACAAATGCACTACTGGTTGATTAAGAGCAGCCATGAATTTGAAGGAGTTAAATGGTTTTATAAGACATTAGAAGATTGGCAAACAGAATTCCCATTCTGGTCAGCAATGACTATCAGAAGGACTTTAACCAACTTAGAAAAACAGAAAGTCATTAGAATTGGGAACTTTAATAATAAAAAATTTGACAAAACAAAATGGTACACAATCGAGTACCAATGTGTGAACAGACGATGTGTTCAATATGAACAGACGATGTGTTCAAATAGAACAGATGGAGGTGTTCAATTTGAACAGACCTATACCAGAGAATACACAGAGACTACTACAGAGAATAATGGCTCCAAGGAGAAACCGCTCAAGGTTGTATGGACTGAGGAGACTAAATATATCATTGATTATCTGAATAAGCGAACTGGTAAGAAGTACTCTGTTAAGACTAAGAAGACTGCACAGCTAGTCCATAAGTTACTGGATAACGGCTTCACAGTTGAAGACTTTGAGAGAGTGATTGACATCAAGTGTAAGCAGTGGCTAAACAATGAAAAGATGAATCAATATCTCAGACCAAGAACGCTATTCAGTGAGAAATTCGAGGATTACTTAAACGAGGCGCCAGCTAGAACTAAGCAACAAGGAGCTTCTGGGCAATCTGTAGCAGATAAGATGAGAGAGCTGTATGGCTCAGAATGGCAGGCTTGATATGAATAACTTTGAATTAGAAAAATCAATCATAGCAGCACTGCTGCAAGACTTCGACAAAGCACAATCAACGTACCTGCAAGCTGAGTGGTTTACGGATATCAATTTCAAAACGATCTTTGAAATTTTGAATAATAATGGCAGCCGTCTAGATGGACTGATGGAGCTATTCGCTAAAGTGAGAGCTGAATTAAAAGATAAGACTATAGGATATGAGTATCTGATGGCCTTGCAGCAATCGAACGCGACTACAAGCGGATTGGACTATCTAGCTAACCAACTACATCATGAGTATTTAAGAGCTAAGTTGGAGAAAGTAAAAAGCAGAACACACAGAATTTCCAACTAAGCAGCTTGAAGTTGAGATGTTAGAACTATTGAATGCAATCTCTAAGCTCTCACGCAAAAAAAGAATGTTGGTGATTTAGCTGAAACATTCGAGCAATTCGAGTATGAGCTTGAGCATGATATTGAAGACGGCATTAAGACATTCAGCGGATTAGATGCAGCACTAGGCGGAGGCATAGGCCCTGGAATGTTGATTACTGTTGGAGCTCGTCCATCAGTCGGAAAGAGTGCCTGGACTATCAATCTGATTGATAGAGCTTTTAAGACGAAATGAAGGCTTAAGAGTAGACTTGTTTAGCTTGGAGATGAGCAAAAAGAAGTATTCTCCAGATTCGTGGCCAAAATGACGACACTTAACACATACTACTTACGCAAAATGAATAAAATGCTTAAAGATAGCGATAAGGAGCTAGTGAGAGCGACTATCGAATACTTTAAGAGAAAAGACTTAAAAGTATATGACACAGTATCTGAATTGAACCATATTCTAGGAATTATCAAAGAACGAGCTGCAGGGCAAGCTCCAGGAAAATACTTAGCTGTAATTGATTATGTAGGACTGATTAAAGTCAACAATAATCGCGACAGAAGGCTGCAGATTGAGCAGATTACACGAGAATTGAAGAATCTAGCCAACGAGCAGCAAGTTCCTATCGTTATCCTATCGCAGCTATCACGAGGAGTAGAGCAGCGCCAGGACAAGTCACCAGTACTAAGCGACTTGAGAGAGTCTGGCTCAATCGAACAAGACTCGAATGTAGTAGGATTTTTGAACAATGAAGAAACAGAAGCCAATCATGAAGGCTATCAGCGAGTTAAATTCTCAATCAAGAAGAACAGAGAAGGAGATTTGATGGATTCTACTTTCAAATTTTTCAAAGCAAGAATGGACTTTGTAGAGGAGTTTTAAGACGATGAACGCGATAGAATTCGAAAAGATTATGCAGTCTGAAGGGTTGAAGACTACAAGAGCTGTGATGGTTATGCTGCAGGAAGCTAAACAATGCCAGAAGAACATTAAGGCAATGAGCCTGTATAAACATAAGTATGCAGTAGCCTACATCGAGAAGAATAAGAAACAGAAAGACAAGGCTATTCAGCAAGCGATTGAAGTGGCTCGATTAGAGAAGCTGTACGGCTTCCGTCTGATTGAAGATAGAAATAGTGTAATAATAGCCACTTACAATGTGAAGAACCCACACAGCGAAACAATGAAAAAAATTAGAAAAGATATAGAAATAATGGCTGAATTGGAGCAAGCGTATGGTATTTGTAATTAAAAATAACAATATGTACTTTAAAAAAATTAATGATCACAGCAGCATGATGGGATATCTTAATAGACACCATCCAGTTTACACTTTTGAATTCAAAGCAAGTCAGAAAGAAGCGATGACATTCAAAAATTATGGAGCTGCACGAAAATTCATGAAAGAGCATGGAGTGACAGGCAATGTAGTTGAAGTTGCTGCAGCGCCTAAGCCTTTCAAAATTAACAAGATGGATAGCAACAATGGGCATAACAGATTGGATGCACTGTATGATTCAATCTTGTTGAAGACTAGAGATGATATCGAAGAGATGATTGCTGACTCTGAAAACAACTTCAAGCACATGGCTAGAGATATCCTACAAGTAAGAACAGTCACATTAAATGTGTTTTTAAGAAATCCGTATGAAATTGGCTGGCAAACCAGAAAGAAAATAATGGATAGATTGGAATCATACTTTGAAGGAGCTGGAATTAAATGAGTTTTGTAGATTTGAGTGAAAATGCAAAAATTAAAGAAGCGGTAAAACATCCGAAGCATTATCAAGGTATTTATGGATTAGAAGTGTTCACTGTGATGGAGAATTTCATTCCGAAATACGAGGATTCGTTTGATGGATACCTAGCAGGAAATATTTTGAAGTATGTGTTGCGAGCTCCTAGCAAAGGGAAAATGCTAGAGGATCTAAAAAAAGCAAAGGAACATTTGGACTTGTTAATCGAAAGGGCAGAGGATTAATCATGAAAACAAATCAATTATGGGTAATATTTTGGCAAATCATAGCATACACAATTTTAATGCTTAATGTGTTTGGAATTAGTAGAATTCATATCTTGTTCGCTATCGTTGCAGTGTTCAACGGAATGGTAGCTGGATACGAGAAAGAAAAGGAAATCAGAAGTCTAATCAAAATGGACGCTAAAGAATTCGAAAAGTACCTTAAAAATATTGAGGAGGACCAATCATGAAAGAGAAATCAGAGCTTGATAAATTAAAAGACGATGTGCATTACTTGATTGTGGCGCATTGCAAGTACAAGGATATTTCGATGTATGAACGAGCGTTGAAACAGTTCCAGAAAGATATTGGATACGGTCAATTAGAAGATATGAGCTACGATGAACGATTCGCTTTCTTGCTTGGATTCGAAATATCTCTCAATACTGTAGAGATTATCAAACAAAAAGAATTTGAAGAAAAGAAAAAAGAATATGTCAAAAAGTACGGAGATATCAAACCAAATTATTATTTTCGAACAATTGATGAGTGTTACTCAGAAAGGTGAATATTAATGGAAAATCTAATAGAACTTAAAAAGCAAAGAGCAGAATTGGATAAAAAGATTTATATGTTGGAATGTACGGAATGTCCATTGAAAGATGGAGATGAATTTTGGTATGTTGATCAATTTGGGAATATTGAACATCGTTATTTTGGAAATCATGCATGGATGAAGGAGGCTATGAGTCAAGGACACTTCTTCTATTCTGAAAAAGAAGCGAAGTTAGAAGCAGAAAGAAGAGACCTGCTGCATCGAATCAAAATGTTTAGAGATAAATGTAATAATAATTGGAAGCCAAATTGGAAAGATTTCAATGAAGAAAAACACTACATGTGTTTTGCCAAAGATTATCATTTGGGGTGCTACCGCGATAATGAAATAAATCGTTTTCCACTTTTTGGATATTTTCAAAAATGGGTAGATGTACTTGATGCAATCGAACTTTTCAAAAATGAAATCGAAGTTTTATTCATTAATTGCGAGGTGCAGTGATGGACTTGACTTACAGCGAACAATTCAAAAAATATATCAAAGAACAAAATGATTTAGGTTATCCACAAACCATTTACAAGTTTCCTAACGGGTACGGTGCAAGTGTAATTAAATTCAATTACGTGTACTTTGGAATTGAAATTGCAGTATTAAGTTTTGATGAAAATGGTAAGTGGTACATTAATTACAGCACACCAATTACAAATGATGTTATTGGCGGATTGGATGAAGAAAGCAGAGATTCAGTATTACAGCAGATTTTTGAGTTGAAGGAGATAAAACAATGGAATTAACTTTATTTTTTTAGAAAATGGAAAATTATTAATATTTGAAAACGTGACGAACTTGAAGAAAGAAGACCATTTCTATAATATTATTACTTTTAATTATGTAAGTGTGGAGGATGGTAAAAAGAAAAGAGCACTCTTTAGAACTAAAGAGTTAGCAGGCTTATCCGTTGATAAGGAGGACTTCAATGTTAACAGTTTATTCTAAACAAAATTGCATCCAATGTGAGATGACAAAGATGTGGCTAGATCAAAATAAAATTCAATTTGAGTCAGTGGATGTATCTGAGCATCCAGAGAAGCTAGAAGAAATTAAATTAAACGGCTTCCAGCAGCTTCCAGTAGTGACATTAGATAAATACTTCGAAAACGCCTGGTCTGGATTTAATGTAGACAGATTAGAAGAATTGAAGGAGAGCTGTTAATGGAACGAATGGGTGCAGAGGAAAGAATGGTATTGAGATTGATTCCAAACAGCGACACTAAAAGAATTAACAGAGTGGACATCTCAAACATCACTAAACTGTCAGAAAGACGAGTGAAGAAGATTATCGACACATTAGTCAATCGCTATGGGATTGTAATCATCGGAGACAGAAACGGAAGAACAGGATATTACATTCCAGAAACAGACGAGGCTAGAAGAGAAGGCATTAAGCCTATGAAGTCTCAAGCAATCAAAGAGTTTAATAGAGTGACTCGTATTCTTAAAGGCGATTTGAAAGCACACGAGAAATATTTATTGGAGGGAAAAGATAATGATTAATCATGTAGTAGAAGTGGGAAGACTAACAAAGAAGCCAGAACTTAAATTCACAGCAAATGGCACTAAATATACGCAGTTCAGTATCGCAGTGCAGCGCAACTTCAAAAATAAAGATGGAGAGTATGAAGCAGATTTCATTAATTTCTTAATGTGGCGAACGGCTGCAGAAAACTTCGTTAAATTCACAGACAAAGGCTCTCTAGTAGGGATTGAGGGAAGAATTCAAACACGCAGCTATGATAAGGATGGAAAGCCAGTCTACATTACAGAAGTATTAGCAGAAGGCTTCTCACTATTAGAGACTAAGAAAGTAGTTGAAGCAAGAAGCAATCAGCCAGTGTTCAATAGCAATGAAGCTGAACCAATCGAATTCGGCGAGGATGACTTACCGTTTTAATTAAGGGAGGAGTTAGATGAAGCTAGACACTAAGGCCACGATTGAAGGAATAACGGAAGTATTAGAACATTACAAGACTCTCAAGAAGATTGCTGGAGATAACTATGTAAGCAAGATTACAGCAACATTCTCATTCGAGCCTAGAAGCTATACAGGAACTGTTCGCAATCCGATTGAAGACCACATTGTCCGACAAGAAACAGCCAGAAGTTACATGGACAAGATAGAGCAAGCTATTAATAAAATACGTGATCCGTATTATCGGCAGGTACTAATTGAGAAGTATGTCAAGAGTAATGTGAGCGACATTGCTATCTACATGGACTTAGATTACTCTTCGACTGAATTCTACAGGTTGCTTGATAAAGCCAAGATAGAGTTTGCCCATTATTATGATGGCGGTTCTTTCTTGAAGTATGAAAAAGGAAAAAATGTCAAAGACTTGTTCGACTTCTTGGGAGAACTTTGAAAGTAATTTGAAAGTTTAAACAAAGATAAACAAGTTATAATGTTAATATAGAAAAAGTAGGGAAACAAAGATGAAGCTGCGGAAACAGCTACATCAAAGCCAGTCCTGGAAAAGGTGTATCCAAGTCAGCAGCATGGACGACTGCTGGCAAGTGCCGCATAGGAATTAGGAGAGTGGTTCGAGTCCACTCGCGGCAATTCCCCTAATATAAACCAATATAAAACTGTCAAAGAGCGTGCTGCAAGGTACGCTCTTTAGTTTTTGGAAAGGATAAGCAGCATGAACTATGTGGAACCGATTCGCGATCCAGACGATGTGCAAGCTATGAAAGATTATCTGAAGGAATGGAACGAGCGAAACTATATGCTGTTCATGTTCGGAATTAACCTAGGATTAAGAATAAGCGACATCATTAAACTTAAAGTGAAGGATGTGCAGGGCCAGTACGTAAACATTAGAGAGATGAAGACAGGCAAGATATTAAAACGCAAAATGAATCGCTCTTTCAAAAGAGAAGTGCAAGAGTACATCGGCAGCATGAATCCTCAAGATTATCTGTTCAAGAGTCGTAAAGGAAAGAACAAGCCAATTACAAGAGAAGCAGCTTACTACATTCTGAAAGCTGCAGCGGAAGATATCGGCATTGAGAATGTTGGAACACATACAATGAGAAAGACATTCGGCTATCACCACTATAAAAATAATAAAGATGTGGCCATGCTGATGGTGCTATTCAACCACGCAAGTCCAGACATTACACTTCGATACATCGGAATTCAACAAGATCAACAGGATAAATCGATGGACGATTTCTACTTATAACGATGTTCAATTTAACATAATGAGAAAATGTAAATTCAAAAAGAGAATGTTTCAAAAACATTATTAAATCAACGAGTTCGAGCGTTGCTCGAATTTAACACAATATAAGATATGATAAATTCAAAGAGACTCCAAAGAGTCCTAAAATAAGATGCCAAACTGCCACTAGCTATATGCACAGACACGCTCTGATAGTGGCTTTTTTTAATGTTTATCAAACAAAAAATACCCCCCCACCCCTCAAATGAAAGGAGGAGGCAGTTGAAATGGCCCGCCTAGATAGAATTGGCCCCCACCGTGTCGCATACGAAAAGAACAAGAAGATAATTCTTAAGACACAGAATATCTGTGGGATATGTGGTCAACCAGTTGATGTGAGGCTTGAATATCCACACCCTATGTCACCAGTGATAGATCATATCATCCCAATCAACAAAGGAGGACATCCAAGCGACATAGATAACCTCCAGCTCGCACACTGGACATGCAACAGAGAAAAATCAGACAAATTATTCAATCAAGCACGAGAATTTAAAAATACTGTAGGAAACCGAAATTTGCCACAAACTAAAGATTGGACAAATTACGTTCCAGACTGATAGGGGGGAGGGTACCTACCCTGCAGCTCTTGCGACCTTCACGCAGTCCCTGTACATATTTTCTCGCGCCAAAAAAACGAAAAGGAGAAAGAAATGGAACTAAAAGGCAAAGCATATCTGCAGAACAAGCTGAATCTATATCGCAGCAGAGTATTAATGCGATATGACTACTATTCAATGCAGAAACTTGATAATTCGGATGGAATTACGATTCCAGCACAGATTAGAGATAAATACAAGACAGTACTTGGCTGGACTACAAAAGCAGTAGATAGCCTGGCTGATAGATTAGTATTCAGAGAATTTGCAAACGACAATTTTAACGCTAATGAGATATTCCGATTTAACAATCCAGATATCTTCTTTGATTCAGCAATCCTATCCGCGTTGATTGGCTCATGCTGCTTCATCTATATTTCGAAGGATGAAGAAGGAATGCCACGCTTGCAAGTCATCGAGGCAAGCAATGCGACTGGTGTTCTTGATCCAATCACTAACCTATTAACGGAAGGCTATGCGGTGCTAAAACGAGGAGAAAACAATACTCCTACATTAGAAGCGTATTTCACTCCAGAGGAAACAATATTCTATCCAAAGAATGGAGAGCCTTACACGATTGAAAATCCTACTGGTATTCCATTGCTAGTACCAGTGATTCACAGACCAGACGCTTCCAGACCATTTGGCCGTTCACGTATCACTCGCTCTGGGATTGATTATCAGAAGACAGCGCAGCGCACTATTGAGCGCTCAGAGGTAACTGCTGAGTTCTATTCATTCCCTCAAAAATATGTGCTTGGAGTTAGCCAGGATGCGCAGCCAATGGAAAGCTGGAAAGCCACTATTTCAAGCTTCATCATGTTTACTAAAGACGATGACAGAGATAAGCCTACTGTAGGACAGTTCACTGCAGCAAGTATGACTCCATTTGTCGAGCAGCTCAAGATGGCTGCTGCTGGATTCGCTGGAGAGACTGGATTAACACTGGACGATTTAGGCTTCGTGTCAGATAACCCCTCAAGCGTTGAAGCTATCAAGGCCAGCCATGAGAACTTAAGACTTGCAGGAAAGGCTGCTCAGCGCTCTCTAGGCTCTGGACTTCTTAATGTAGCGTATGTATCTGTATGTCTACGCGATGAAGTGCGTTATTTGAGAAAAGAATTCTCTAATACAGTACTTAAGTGGGAACCGTTGTTTGAAGCGGATGTATCGGCACTATCTCTATTAGGTGATGCCGTTTCTAAATTTAATCAAGCAATGCCAAACTTCTTGACTCCAGATATTATCTACGATTTGAGCGGAATTAAAGGGAATATGGATGTTAAGCCTGTACAAGAGGTAATAGAGCAAAAAACGGCAGTTAGTGATAATGGAGCTGATAAACAGAAAAATAGAATTATCTCCACTTATGAGATAACTTCACTGCTCAGTAATTACCAAAAAGGTGTTCTTTCTAAGGAAAATGGAATAACGCTGCTTATGTCAACAGGAATGAGCGAGGCAGAAGCCACAGAAATGTTGAATAAAACTAAAATTGAAGATAAAGCTGCTGAATAATGATGTGTTAGCAATAAATGTGAAAGGAGCTGATATGAATGGATGATATTGTTCCAGAATTGCTTGAAAAAATTCAAAAAGATTTCTTTGAAGCTGCTGAGAATAATCCAGAACTAAAAAGGCTGCTGCTTCTATTAACAAATGGTAAGCTAACTTCATCGATGCACACGAATTCGCAGTATCTCTCGGTAGACTTATCTCAGAGGCTCTACAGCAGAACATTAGCAGTGCTGTGCTGCCAGACGGGAAAATGTATTACAACATAGCAGAGCGTATCTTAAACGATGTACTAGGAACTAACCACAGGATGGTTAGTTCTTATGCTATGAGAGTGCAAGAAACGCTTAACAAAGAAGCTGGAATTGGATTGAAGTCGATTCAAGCTCCTATCAATCAATTTAGAATAGACAGCTTAATCAATCGCATAGCTTATGAAAATACATTTGATGATGTTGCATGGATTCTAGGCGAACCAGTAGTGAATTTTAGCAAAAATGTTGTAGACAAGCATATCCAAGTAAATGCTGATTTTCATTATAACGCTGGATTGAAGCCGAAAATCATCAGAAGAACGGATGGCAACTGCTGCGAATGGTGCGACAGACTCGCTGGAGTGTATCAATATCCTGGTGTCAGTAGAGATGTGTTTAAACGACATGATAGATGTACATGTACTGTTGATTATCATCCAGGCGATGGCAAGAAGCAGAATGTCTGGAGTAAAAAGTGGAGTAATGAGGTTAATACGCGTGCTGCATTAAAAAAGCAGCGTGAGAGTGATGTGGCAGATAATCTGGCATCCGAAGACAGACGAGAATATCAAGCCATTGTGAAGAAACTTGGAAGAGCATCGATGAATAACATCTCATTACAAGAGTTTGTAAATCAGAAAAATCAAAAGAGCGCAGCATATCTTGAATTAAAAGACAAAGCTGCTGCTAAGAAGGCTGGAAAATAGAAAGGATGATTGAGTGGCTAGGAAGAAATATGGGAATCAAATTCCTACACAAGCTGTCCTCTTGCCATTTGTCAAAAAGCGTTCTCTAGCTAAAGAAGCCATTGAGATATACGAGAAGACAGGACTGTCATGCTATACATGGCAGAAAAAGCTTCTGGAGCCTGTTATGGCTTTGGATAAAAAAGGACTGTGGGTTCATCAAAAATTCGGATATTCAATCCCACGGCGGAATGGTAAGTCTGAGATTCTCTATATAGTTGAATTATGGGCGCTGCATAAAGGATTGAACATTCTACATACAGCACACAGAATCAGTACATCGCATTCATCTTTTGAAAAGATGAAAAAATACCTTGAAAAAATGGGTTATGTCGATGGAGAAGACTTCAACTCGATTAGAGCTAAAGGTCAAGAACGTATTGAGCTATATGCTACTGGAGGAGTAATCCAGTTCAGAACGAGAACATCAAACGGAGGGCTCGGTGAAGGATTCGATATCTTAGTTATCGATGAAGCGCAAGAGTACACCACAGAGCAAGAATCAGCTCTTAAATATACAGTAACAGATAGTGAAAATCCTATAACTATTCTATGTGGAACACCTCCAACGCCAGTCTCAAGCGGAACGGTATTCTCTAAATTTAGGGAAGCATGCCTGTTTGGTAGAGCTAAGTATTCTGGATGGGCGGAGTGGTCAGTTCCAGAAGAACGAGATATTAACGATGTAGAAGCCTGGTATCAATCAAATCCATCAATGGGATATCACTTAGACGAGCGGAAGATTGAGGCAGAGCTGGGTGATGATAAGCTCGATCATAACGTGCAGCGGCTTGGCTTTTTGGGCCTAAATATAATCAGAAATCAGCTATCTCAGAGACAGAATGGGAAGCATTGAGAATTGAAGAAATGCCTAAATTTAAAGGGCAGCTATTCGCTGGTATTAAATATGGCCAAGATGGTACGAACGTTGCATTAAGCATTGCAGTAAAAAAACTGACTACGGAGATATATTCGTTGAGGCAGTTGATTGCCAATCTGTTCGAAATGGTAATGACTGGATTGTGTCATTCCTTAAAAAAAGCAAACGTTGCTCAAATTGTTATTGATGGAGCTTCTGGTCAGAAGGTGCTAGATGACGAATTGAGAGAGTACAGGATTAAGAATGTCGTGCTGCCAACGGTTAAAGAGATAATCGTGGCAAATGCGTTATGGGAGCAAGGCATCTACCAGAAAACAATTTGCCACTCTGGACAGCCATCTCTGTCAAAAGTTGTAACAAACTGCGACAAGAGAAATATTGGCTCGAATGGTGGCTTTGGATATCGTTCACATTTTGATGATGTCGATATCAGCTTAATGGACAGTGCGCTATTAGCACACTGGGCATGCGCTACGGCTAAGCCTAAGCGCGTTCAAAAAATCAGTTATTAAACTAAAAGCGGCTATTTATATAGCGGCTTTTTTTAATAAAAAAAATCTACTGCACTCACAGGTTAAATGAGGGAAAGGAGACATTATATGTCTGAAAATACAACATTTACACAAGAAGAGCTTAACAAGATTGTTAGTGAGCGAGTGAAACGCGCACAAGCTAAGAATGAAGAGCTTGAAAATCGTGTGAAGGAATTGGAAGAAGAAAGAGCTGAACTGCTTTCAACAATCGAGGCAAATAATCAGCTACTCATCGAGAAAGATGGCCTTATTAGCGCTAAAGAGGCAGAATTCGAGGAGCTGCAGAAAGTCTCAGATGGATACAAGGCATCACAGCTTAAGACTCAAATTGCTGTTCGTAATGGATTACCTTACGACTTAGCCGAACGACTTCAAGGAAGCGATGAAGAGAGCTTGCAAGCCGATGCAGAACGATTATCTGCATTTGTTAAACAAAAACAAGTAATCGCTCCAATGAAATCAAATGAGCCAGAAGTTGATTCAAGTACAGCAGCAGCACGACAAGTGCTACGACAATTAAATCTATAAAACAAAAAGAAAAGAGGAAATAAATATGACAGATAAAACAACATTAGAAGCAGGCACATTATATCCGCCTCAATTAGTAAAAGAATTGTTCTCAAAAGTAAAAGGCAAATCAGTATTAGCTAAAGTTTCAAAACAAGATCCAGTGCCACAAGAAGGTAAAGAATATTTTGTATTTAACTTAGAAGGAAACGCTCAAATTGTAGGCGAAGGCGAAAAAGTAGCCCCTGGAAAAGCAACTATCGAGCCTAAAGTAGTGCGCCCTTACGAAATCACATATCAAGCGCGCGTATCAGATAAATTCTTAACAATGAGCGAAGAAAAACAAATTACCTTCTTAGCAGCATTTAACGAAGGGTTTGCTAAAAAGCTTGCAGAAGCGATTGATATCGCAGCAATCCATGGTTTAGAACCTAAATCTATGACGGACGGAACATTCAAGACTACTAACTCATTTGACGGCCAAATTACTACTAACGTTGTAACTTATGCAGAAGCAAATATTGAAGATAATATCGATTCTGCAGCAAATACAGTTACAGCAACTGGCGGAGTAGTTAACGGAATCATCTTCTCTCCTCAAGCTACACACGCAATGTCTAAAGTGAAAGAAAATGGAGTTACTCAATATCCAGAATTTAAATTTGGCCAATGCCCAGAAGTATTTGCTGGCATGACTGCTGATTCAACAAAGAACATGATTCCAACAGGTACTAACTCTGCTGAGAAAGACCATGTTATCGTTGGTGACTTCGAAAACAGCTTCAAATGGGGTTATGCTGACTCAATCTCATTAGAAGTAATTCAATATGGTGATCCAGACGGCGCTGGACGTGACTTAAAAGCTCATAACGAAGTGTGCTTGCGTACAAAAGCTAATGTTGGATGGGGCATCTTAGATGAAACAGCCTTCGCACGCGTTAAAGAAGCGTAGGGCAGCGATATGAAATATATCAATAAAGATAATGGTGTCATCATTGAGTCAGACAGCACTCTGTCTGGCTCATGGGAGCCATTCGAAGAGCCAAATAAAAAACCAACTAAAAAGAAAGAAGCAAAGGATGATGAGTAATGGCTTCATTTGCTACTTTAGACGATTTACAGAAGATGTGGAGAAATCTGCAGCCTACTGAGAGAGAACGAGCAGAAGCGCTTCTTGACACAGTATCAGACATGCTGCGTGAAGAGGCTTATCAATACGGCAGAGACTTAGACAATATGATTCTAGAGCGTGAAAGCTTTAGGAACGTTGTTAAGTCCGTGACTGTCGATGTTGTATCTCGTGCATTAATGACTTCTACGAATCAAGAACCGATGACACAGTTCGCACAGAGCGCAATGGGTTACTCGGTTAGTGGCTCGTATTTAATTCCAGGAGGCGGCATCTTCATTAAAGAGTCAGAAAAGAAACGATTGAAACTAACAACTCAAAGATTTGGAGTGATTGAGCCTTATGGAAATTAAAGGAATTACAGTCACTCTATATCAAACTGTAAAGACTGGCAGCGATGGATTCGGAGCTGACATCTTCGAAGAGCAGGCAGCTCAAGTAGAGGATGTCCTTGTTGCTCCTGCTAGTGCCGATGATGTTATTAACTCTGTGCAGCTCGAAGGAAAGAAAGAAGTCTATCTGCTGGGAATTCCTAAAGGAGACACTCACGAATGGGAAGATAAGACTATTGAGTTCTTTGGTAAGAAGTTCCGTTCATTTGGTCCTGTCCAGGAAGGGATTGAGGAGCTAGTTCCTACTCGTTGGCATAAGAAGGTGATGGTTGAAAGATATGAGTGATTTCAAGTTTAAACTGAACAGTAAAGGTGTTCGAGATATGCTTCGCTCAGAAGAGGTAAAGCAATGCTCAGAGAACGCGCTGAAGCGATAAAAGGGAGAGCTGGAGATGGATATGAAGTATCTACTTTCACAGGGAAAACTCGTGCCAATGCGAGTGTTAAAGCTACCACCGTAAAGGCAATCAAGGACACAAAAAAGAATAATACTCTATTAAAGGCGGTGAGATGATGATTCTTGAAGTAATTCGCAACTTCTTTAGTTACTAAACTTGACTGCAAAGTAGTCATGGAGCGTGCAGCTAAGATGCCAGATAGATTCGTATTAATCGAACAGACTGGCAGCGGAAAGAGAAAACATCTCAAGTCTTCAACTATTGTATTCCAGAGCTACGATTCAACGCTGTACAAGGCTGCACAGTTGAATGAAGCAGTTAAGGCTGCAGTTGAGATGTTAGTCGAATTAGATGATGTATCTGGTGTATCACTTAATAGTGACTACATATACACAGATACGGAAAGTAAAAAATATAGATATCAAGCAGTCTTTGATATCAAACACTATTAATTAAAGGAGAATTGTGATGGCAGAAAATAAAAACGATGCAAGCAAAGTAACGGCCGTTAAACCTAAAATCACTGGTGCTGTGTATACAGCGCCATTAAAAACAGCATTGCCAACCGATGCTAAAACTGAACTAGATGCAGCATTCAAAAATCTAGGGTTCATTTCTGATGATGGAATTAAAAATGAAAACACTGCATCAAGTGAAGATGTGAAAGCGTGGGGTGGCGCTATTGTTAACACTGTGCAAAAGGATAAAACCGACAAATTCAAAATGACGTTTATTGAAGGAATGAATATTAATGTTCTTAAATTCGTTTATGGAAAATCAAACGTTGAAGGCACACTTGATACAGGTATCACTATTAAAGTAGGCTTAGAAGAAGCTGAACCGCAAGTTATTGTAATCGATTCTGTTCTTCAAGGTGGCTACTTAAAACGTGTAGTTATTCCTATGGGTAAATTGACAGAACTTGGAGAAATTTCATACTCAGACTCTGAAATACTAGGATATGAAAGCACAGTATCTGCATTCCCAGATTCAGAAGGCCACACTCACTATGAATACATTCAGAAAGGAGTAATTAAATGATTACAGGAACAACAGAAGCAGGATTCAATTACAGCATCGCTGAAGAATTACTTGAGAGTTACGATTTTTTAGATGCACTTTCAAAGGTAGAAAAGAGCGTGTTATATCTTCCAGATTTAGTCGAGTTTGTATTTAAGGATGAAGCCAAAGCATTCTTAAACAGCATGCGCAATGAGAATGGACTAGTGACAAAAGAGGATGTTGTAAACACTATGAAAACCATTTTTGAAAATAAAGAATTAAAAAAATCTTAATCCTCGCTAAAATGATAGCGACTGATGAAGACGCGCTTATCTGTGATCTTGCTGAAACATATCAAATATACGATTACAGACGGCTGCCATTAAAAATGGTGGCCGTTTTTTCTTTTGGTCTGAGAGAAAACTCCAGAATCAAAATGAAGATGAATGATATCGAAGTTCCGTTTGAGACTCTGCTGCTCGCTGGAATGCAAGACAAGTTAAACGTGTTGATATGGCAGCAGACAAAGGACGGCATGAACGGTCGCAACTATCCATCATCTATGCTCGCATTGTTGACAAAATCGCAGCAAAAATCGAAAACAAGCGACTTGATTGGATTTGAATCGAGCGAGGACTTCTTAAGAGAAAGAGAGAAATTGTTAAGAAAGGAGGATGACTAATGGCAACAGAATTAGGAGCTGCTTATGTTCAAATTATTCCCTCGGCTCAAGGAATTAAGGGAATGATTCAAAAAGCGATGGGTTCAGAAGTAGCAAGTTCTGGACAGGAAGCAGGAACCAGCTTCATGAGCGGATTTAAAGGAGCAGCATTGAAAGTTGCTGCAGCACTTGGAATTGGTGCTGCAATCAAGACTGGTATTACTGCTGCATTAAGCGAGGGAGCTTCCTTGCAGCAATCTCTTGGCGGTATTGAAACGCTATTCAAAGATAGCAAAACACAAGTAGTTAAGTATGCGGATGAAGCATACAAAACAACTGGGCTATCTGCCAACGCTTATATGGAGAATGTGACAGGCTTCGCTGCAAGCTTGCTGCAATCGTTGGGCGGTGATACTGCGAAGGCTGCAGAAGTAGCTAACATGGCGATGATTGACATGGCCGATAACTCAAACAAGATGGGTACTTCAATGGAGAGCATCCAGACAGCTTATCAAGGATTTGCTAAACAAAACTATACAATGCTTGATAACCTAAAGTTAGGGTATGGCGGTACAAAAGAAGAAATGCAGCGCTTATTAAAAGACGCAGAGAAGCTCACTGGAACTAAATACGACATCAACAATCTGAATGATGTGTATCAAGCTATCCATGCGATTCAAGAGAATCTCGATATTACAGGAACTACTGCAAAAGAAGCCTCAACGACTTTTACTGGTTCATTTAACGCGATGAAGGCTGCAGCACATAACTTGCTCGGTGATTTAGCACTCGGTGAGGATGTAGAGCCTGCACTGATTGCATTAGCAGACACTGCTAAGACATTTTTTGTAGATAACTTCTTGCCAATGCTGTGGAACGTTGTTAAAGGTGTGCCAGACATACTAGAATCAGCGTTTGAATTAGCCAGTGCAGCTATAGGAGAGAACATAGGTTCAATTATGGACTCAGTTCCAGAGCTGCTGCAAATGGGAAGCGATATGGTAATGGGAATTTACAACAGCGCTTTAGAAGCAATCCCAGGACTGCTGAATATTGTAAGTGATATCGTTAATGGACTTGTAGAAGCATTTATGCAGAACTGGCCATCAATCTTCCAAGCTGGTATAGACTTTGTGTTCCAATTAATTGATGGATTAGTTCAAGCAGCTCCAGGCATTTTACAAGCTGGAATTGACTTAGTTTCATCGCTGCTACAAACAATCTACAGCAACGCGCCTCAATTTATTAATTCTGGATTTGAAGTTATTCGTAACTTAATCAGTGGAATCATCCAGAGAATTCCAGACATTGTGAACACAGGAATCAATATGATTACTAATCTAGTTACTACAATCTGGAACAACTTGCCTCAAATCTTGAACGCTGGTGTGCAAATTATATCTAGTTTAATCAAAGGTATAGCCCAAATGATTCCAGAAGTACTTGGCAAGATAGTGAATATGGGTGGCGAGATTGTTTCAAACTTGAGCCATATTGATTTGTGGTCAGCAGGTAGTGCTATCATCAACGGATTCTTAAACGGTATAAAATCAGCGTTCGAGGGCGTTAAGAACTTTGTTGGGGACATTGCTAACTGGATTGCTGAACACAAAGGCCCAATCAGCTATGACAGACGATTATTAATCCCACACGGAAATGCAATCATGGACAGCTTACAAGAAGGTTTACAGCTCGGCTTCCGAGGTGTTAAGACTACTGTTCAAGCTATCGCAGAAGGTATTAACGATGTAGTAGACAAGTATCTTGATAATCAAGTGTTCAATGATGTCGAAATCGGCAGCAATGTAGCTGTGGCTGGAGGAATTCAGCTATCTAAGCAGCAAGCTGCTCAAATGAGCGCATGGAGACCAGAAAAAATCGAATATGACACAGAAACGGATAAACAAATTGTGGAACTCCACACTACAGTCGAATTAGACGGCAAAGTAGTTGGAAAGCAAATTACACCTTATGTAACAGACGAGCAAACAAAACACAATAGACGAGAACAACGGAAGAGAGGTGAGCGCTAATGTTTAGCTTCAAGGTTAATGGCCAAGAACTTGGCGATTTATTAATTATTAATAATATTGATTTTGGATTCAGTCCAAGCATTAGCACCACTTCTAAGAAGTATGCTCTTGCGGATGGTGAGCGATTCATTCGTAGACGATTCGGAAAACGCGTGATTAAAGTTAAGTTCACTATTTTAGGTGATCGCATTGAGAAGAGCAAGATTGCTCTTCAATGTGCGCTGCTAGTGCCTGGATTGAGTCGATTTGAATTCGGATATCAACCAGAAGTGTATTATGAGGGCATAGTGGCTGGAACTACTGACTACAATCTGATTACATTCAGATACTCAGAAGGTTCCTTTGAAATTCACTGTTTTAACCCTTTTGCAATCTCTAAAATAGAGAAGGCTGCAAGAAGGGAATCGAACAAGCTCATCTTCAACAATGAAGGCACGGCCCCTGTTTATCCTGTTTACAAATTTACTGCAGGGAAAGAATACAAGATGATATCTTTCACCCATCCTAATGGAAAGGTAGTGCAGTACGGCTATGAGAATGGCCCAGCAGTGATTAATACTAATGACTTAGTGGTGTTTGATAGTGCTGAGAACAAGCTCACTATTAATGGCGAGCGTAAGTACATCAATGCAGCAAGCCAAGTGTTCTCTATCCAGCCTGGAATTACAGAAGTTGCAATCCTTGGAGATGACAATAAGATTCCAGTCGTAGAAGCTACGTTTAAGGAGCGATGGATATGATCACAATTACAACAAGAAAATACGCTACTTATGCCAGGTAAGTTTTGACTTATCTGGCGGATTATTAGCTTATGACGATTGGTTTGAAAAAGATATCGATACTGGTATTGGAACGTATGAGTTCACTATAGATAAAGACGGGAATCCAGAATTAGAAAAAATTATTGTTGGCTGCTATCTGTTTGTCTCAGACGGTAATAAAATGCGAGGATTTGAGATTGTATCAATCGAACAAGACAGCGACAGTAAAACATTTTTCTGTGAAGATGCTGGAATGGATTTACTTGGAGAAACAGTATGGCCGTTAATTGAAGATAAGCCTAAAACACTCGCAGAATATTTTGAAGCTTCAACTTATGACTCTGGTTGGGAAATTGGAACAAATGAAATTCCAGATACTAACAAACGTACAATAAAGACTGAAGGCTTTGAAACTGCAACAAAACGATTAAGAAGACTTGCTAAAGCATTTGATGCAGAAATGGATTATAGCTATGAGTTCGTACACGGCAAAATCCATCGTAAATTAGTGAATTTCTATAAGAGAATCGGTAAGGATAATAAAGTTAGATTGGAGTATGGAACTAACATCAGTAAGATTACCAAGAAAGAAAGTATTGAGAATCTTGCTACTGCCTTACGTGGTTATGGTGATGGAGTATCTCTAGTAGGTTTTAAATACAATGATGGTCGCTACTGGGTTAGTGAAGACACATTGCACGATCTTCAAGAAGGAGAACGATGGACAAGACATCCTAGTGCAGCAAGAGACGCTGGATACATTACTGCTACTTATGAAAGTAAAGCTAAAACTCAACAAGCATTATTTGACGAAACGTTAAAACAGTTAAAAAAACGTGCTTATCCAGAGGTTACTTATGAAGTTGATATTAACTACTTACAAGAAGAGTTACATGTTGGAGATAGTATTACTATCGTTGATAACGAATATCAACCAGCATTACACTTAGAGGCTAGAGTGTCTAAGATAAGAACTCAATTATCCAATAGGAACAATGGGAAAATAACTATTACTAATATAGTTGAAAATCCAGACACAATCTCTGAGAGAGTTCAGCGCTTGAGTACATTGGTTAAAGAACGATTATTTGACTTTACAGAAGTGCCATTCGTTATGAACATTAAATCTACGGATGGTGTAGTATTCCAGAATAGTAATATATCTACTACATTAATTGCTAATGTAAGTAAGATGGACATTCCGATGAACAACCGTTTCATATAGATGGAAACGCGTGAGCAAGTATGGTACAGACGATGCAGCATGGAATGAGCAGCATACAAATGGCAGCAATGAATTATCAATTACTGTCAGTGATGTTGATAGAGAAGCTACTTTTGTATGCGAAGCCATTGAAGGGAATCAAGTTGCTGCGAGCAGCTCGATTGTGATTAAAGATTTTATTGTAAATAAATCTATAGGCCCAACACCACCAGCCAATCCTAGCGCTGGAGATTTATGGACTGATACGAGCACTCCAGGAAAAGATGTTCCAAAGATTTTCACAAATGGCGAATGGAAGCCAGTTCTGAACAAGGACAACAAAGAGCTTGAACGACTTCAAAAAGAATTTGAGGAGCGTAACAGAGAGCATGCTGACCAATTTGCACAAGTGATGGAAATCATCAATAAATCACAAGTCACAGAAGACACACTCAGAGATTTAACTGGTAAGTTTAGCAATCTTGAAGAGTCGTATAAGAGAATTCAAGAGACTTCAGAAGAGATTCGAGGATTAGGTCAGAGAACAAGAGCAGTAGAGCTTAACATCGAGCAGTCAAGCATTCTTCTTAATGCCCTCTCAACATATTTTAATGTTGATGAAGATGGAATGCTTATCGGAAAGAACGGAAATAAATTGCAAACCCGATACACAAACGAGCGCATGGAATTTATCGATTCTGGTCGCGTAGTTGCGTACGTGTCTGGACAACAAATGAATATTGTTAGTGCAACATTCTGGAATTCCGTTACTATTGCCAATCATATTTTTGAAAGATATGACAATGAATTTACTGTTATTTCTTATGTAGGAGGTGCTGTAAATGGCTAGAATTGAAAAATATACAAGTAGCGGATATGCAAGACTTGCTATGGAAGTTGTTGAGACTGGTTACAGCATCGAAAATAACGACTCTCCAGTTCAGTATCACTTGTGGCTGGAACGAGGCAGTACATGGGTTTATGACTTAAACAATGAGACATGGGCAGAAGCTACGATTAACGGGCAAACAGTAGTTAATAAGTATGTAAGCTTCGATTTAAGAAATACAAACAGGGTGCTGCTCGGAAGTGGAACTATTAGAATTCCTCACAATGAAGATGGAAGCAAAACAATCACATTCTGGGCAAGAATTTTAAATGTAGCCGATCAAGGAAATATTAATTGGTTCAGTGGAACACTTGGATTAGCAAATATTCCACGATCTAGTGCCATTAATTCAGTTACAGCAACTGAATTAGGGCAGCCAGTTACTATCAAGATTGATAAAAAAGTCAACGAATTCAGACATCAAGTGTGGTGGCAAGTGAATGACAGTGGCTGGATTGATTTAGGAACTGGACACGATACAAGCGTTCAGCTCACAGTTCCAATAGATTATGCAGCACGTATCACTAACAGCGATACTGGACTGCTAGATGTGTGTGTACGTACATTCAGAGGCGATGACAAGATTGGAAATGATGTATATAAGCGAGGGGTTCCGATTAAGGTTCCTGCTTCTATCGTTCCGACACTTGAAGATGTAACAATCACTGAAAGAACGGCACAATTAGCAGAATTCATTCCTGTTGGCAATTTTGTAAAAGATAAATCTGTCATGAGAGTTGAAGCAAATAATGCAGCAGGCTCTCATGGCTCAACTATCGTATCGACTGAGTTAACAGTAGATAGTTTAGTGGTTAGAGCAGCAACAGGAGACTTTCCAGCAAATAAAGCTGGGAATTTAGAAGTTACTGCAAAGGTTACTGACTCACGCGGCAGATCAGCCACTAAATCAAAGACTATCAAAGTATGGGATTATTACGCGCCTAAAATTATTGGATTCTTAGCTAACCGAACAGGTAACGGAACTAATAAGACTATCATTGCCACAGTTGCTGCAAATGTAAGTCCATTAGTTATTGATGGGATTAATCGTAATCCTTACACTCTTAAAATTCAGTACTCAGCTAAGAAGGCTAATAGATGGATTGATGCAGTTAATCTCACGAATGAGAGTACAGAACGGATTAACCGTCAAATTGATTGTGGAGCGTTCTATGAGCTTTCAAAAGCATATAATGTCCGATTAGTAATACAAGATAAGTTGAGTGACTTAGTAGACTCTGTGCTTGTAGTACGCTCTTCAAGAGTATTGTGGGCATGGGGAGACAATAGAGCAGCAGTCGGAGGATTCCCAGAACTAGAAAATCACTTTGAGTCATTCCTTCCAGTTGCATTCCACAGCAGCTTAAATGTCGAAGATGGCCTTATGTCGCGAGGTAAACCAGTACAGGAATTCGCTCTGACATCAATAGACGGAAAATCATTAAAGTATAATGGTGATTTAAACAATTTGAAGACGGCTGGAGGTTATCATGCTTTTGGTGTGCAGCACAATCCAGCAGGAACTAACAATTATGGTTATATCAATGTTATAACTCACAGCACAGATTCTAACTATTGCATTCAACAATATACACCATTTAATTCAACTAACCTACACACAAGAATATTGGAAAATGGAAAATGGTCAGAATGGACAAATGTATGGAAAAATGCAACGTATTTAAACGGTTGGCAAGATTATGGAACTGATTATCCACCTGTTCAGTATAAAGTCACTAATACTGGTTCAATCGAATTAAGAGGGAGCTGCAAAGGTGGAGATGTTACTCCTTGGAGACATGCATTGAAAATTACTTTTCCTGTGAAGCCTGAAAAAACAATGTTCATAAGAGGAATGACAAAAGATTACAAACTATGCACATTAAATGTTTACGAATCTGGAACTATAGTAGTAGTAAGAGATGTAAATAGCGATTGGCTTTGCTTAGACGGAATCACAATTACAAATTAAGGAGACAAGATTATGGAACTAGAGACAATCAAAAATAAAATCACATCGTTGGAAACAAAAGTAAAATCTAAACAAGATGAGATTAATCGACTTTCAGAAGAAAAAGCTCAACTAGAGCAAAAAGCTCAAAGTCTAAACGATGAGATCTTACGATTAGAGCAAGAAAATGCTAATAAACGTGAAGAAATCAAAAAATACAAAACTGTCGTAGAGGTCATGGAATTATAATGCCTAACGACATCGAACTAAGACTTTTAAACGATCATCTTCAATCTTTGTTTAAGAGTCCTTACATTCAGATTCTGCTTTGGTTAGTATTCTTTGACATTGTGTCTGGATACATCAAAGCCTTTAAATTAAAGAAATTTGACAGCAAGACGAGTACCAACGGCTTGCTGCGGCATTTCTTAGTTGTAGCTGTCGTGATGGTTATTGCGCTATATGCACGCGCTCTAGGCCATCGAGAAATCGGCATTACAGCCTGCTTATTCTTTATTATTAGTTACATTGGCTCATTAATGGAAAACTGGGAAGCTCTTGGATTACCATTTCCAGAAGCAATGAAGCCGTACATTAATCAAATGAGAAAAAATCAAGAAAACAAAATTAAAAAATTAATTGTGGAAGAGGTAGAGAAATATGATGATCAATTGGAAAGTACGCATTTTAAATAAGACATTTTGGATTACACTCGTTCCTGCTCTAGCATTGCTGCTTCAAACATTATTAGCAGTATTCAACATTCGTCTAGAGATTGGAGATACTACTGAAAAACTGCTAGTGTTCATTAACGCACTATTCGCGGTACTTGTTATCGTTGGGATTGTCAACGATCCAACAACTAGCGGAATGAGCGACAGCACTCGTGCTATGACATACGAACGACCAAACAATCAATAGAAACATTAGGCAGCTACAATCGTGGCTGCCTTTTTTATGGAGGAATTATGAAAACAATCAAAAGGAATGTTAGTCTAGACACTAAAATCCGAAAAAATATAGAGAGTATACAAGATGAATTCTATTCTCACGATACGAATAGCGCGCTAATCGAGTTAACTCTTGATAGAACGGATGTCAGCAAAGTAATTGTGCTGTTTCACTTCCAACATTCAAATAGATTTTTAGAAGTTATTGGCAATGTTACTGGAAACAAAGTAGAAGTGCCATTTGATACATCATTGATTACTGTTGATGAAACAGTCACAGGATATGTATACATTGAGAAAGTTGTACAATCTGCGGATGTTTACAAATTCTCGTTTGGTGTTCGAGTGTCTGAAATCGATAAGCACAAAGATTTACCAGTGATTGAGAAAGACAGCAAGCGAATTGTTGCAATCACTGAGATTGTCACAAAGGCTGAATTACAGGCAGCATTAAGCAATATCCATATAGAAGGTGCGAGATATGACGATTCAGAAATCTTGAGACGAATTCAAGTACTCGAATCTTCTCCTAAAATCGATACTAGCGTTTATGCGACAAAAGAAGAGCTTAAACACATTGCTCTGACTCCAGGGCCTAAAGGAGACAGAGGCGAGCCTGGACTTCAAGGCATTCAGGGTATTCCAGGAGCAAAAGGTGATGTAGGTCCTCGTGGTGAACGTGGAGAGCAAGGGCCGCAGGGGTTGCAAGGCATCCAAGGTATTCCAGGAACACCAGGAGAAAAAGGAAGAGATGGAGAGCCTGGGCCTAAAGGAGAAACAGGTCAGCGCGGAGAACGCGGAGAGCAAGGCCCTACTGGTCCGCAAGGCTTAACTGGTCCTGTTGGACCTCGTGGAGAAAATGGGCGCGATGGTGTTGGAATTCCGCAGAAATTAAGCATCGCTGGAAATGTGGTTACTTTATCTGATGGTGGCGGCAGCATCACTCTTCCAACGGCTGCAGCAGCTCCTAGCGGTAATACTGGGCAAGTGAATGAGTATGAAATCCACGGCACTGGGATGCCAAATGGGAAAGTAGTTGCTCCAGTAGGAACTACTTATGTGGACACAGCAGTCACAAACGGTGCTCTTAAATGGATTAAGAGACGAGGAAACGACAATCAAGGCTGGGAAGTTTTAACTGGTGATACTGGTTGGCGTACACTTCCAATCGTTTCAAAGTTGGGCGGTTCATTCTTAAAAATTCGCAGAAAAAACGACACGATTATATACCAATTTGGCGGTTTAAGTTGGGGTTGGTTCGGTGTGATTCGCCGTAACGGTCCTGGTTACAGCGCTCAAGGGTCAGACCGTGAACGAAATTGTTACATTTTAGGTTTAAATGGCGTTCCTCAAGGATTTCGCTCTGAGGCTTCCCTCATTGGAGGAATATACAACGACAAAGGAATACCATATGGAACCTGGTATTTGGGAGGGGCTGGAGACAGTAACATGTTACGCTTCCAATTTATCGACCCCGTTCCAATAGACCGAGATATCGGAGATATCCGAGTTAGTTTGATTACGTATTTAACAAGTGAACCGTGGCCAGAAAGATTGCCATAAAAAAGGAGGAATATAAATGGAAATTGATACAAGTAGATATAGAGAAGGACTCCCACAGGTTGGTTATGAGCCTTATAGACAAATTCACGCACACTCAACAGGAAACAAAAACTCTACAGCGCAAAATGAAGCTGACTATCACATGCGCAGACCTGTCAACTCTGGCTTTTTCTCTCATGTTGTAGGGAATGGACGAGTTATGCAGGTTGGGCCTGTAAACCAAGGAGCTTACGATGTTGGAGGCGGATGGAACGCTGAGACTTATGCAGCCGTTGAATTGATTGAAAGCCATTCTACTAGAGAAGAGTTTATGCAAGACTACAGACTCTATATTCAATTATTAAGAGAATTAGCTGACGAGGCTGGACTTCCTAAAACATTGGACTCTTCAGATTTATCAGGAATCAAGTCTCATGAATATTGCACGTATAATCAACCAGAAAATTACAGCGATCATGTAGATCCATATCCTTATCTTGCAAGTTGGGGAATTAGCCGCGAGCAATTCAAGCGCGATATTGAAACGGCCTAGAATTTAAGGAAGGCTGGCAAAAGAATGAGACTGGCTGGTGGTATCAGAATTCAGACGGCAGCTATCCAGCCAACAAGTGGCAAAAGGTAGGTAAAGAATGGTTTTACTTCAATGCTAGAGGTTACTGCTTAATTAATCAATGGCTTAAAGATGATAATGAATGGTATTGGTTAGATGAGCGAGGAGCGATGGCTATTGGCTGGAAAAAGATTAATAATGAATGGTACTATTTTAAAGAAGATGGTAAAATGGTCAAAGGATGGGTTAAGTACTATGACAAATGGTACCATTTAAACACTAGCAACGGATTCATGGAATCGAATGCTTTTGTTAAAGGCAAGGATGGATGGTACTATATTAGTGAAGACGGAACGATGGCAGAAAAGCCAGATTTCACAGTCGAGCCAGAAGGATTAATCACAGTTAAATAATATACAGAAGGCTGCCAATTTGGCAGCCTTTTTTTGTTCCGTATTTGTTCCGTGAAAGTAGAAAACGTATGAAATGACATGATACAGAAACGCTGTTATTATAAGGATATGAAGCGATGTGAAACGTTATGAAACGTTAAGAAAATCACCTCTTCTCCTTACTTTTACGGAGAACAAAATAGTGGGGGCGAAAAACGAATGACAAAAGTGAAATTAAATCTGAACCAAACGCATTGTTGCGGTATTTATTCTGATAAGACGGTGTATAGTTTTACGGCGGATAGTTATCCAGAGTTGTTTTACCTTCTTCAAAGACGTGGACTTATTGAATCGTTTATTGATGGGGACTTCATTGTTTATGACGAATTAAGACAGTATTCAGATTTACCGCCTTATCAAAAGCTGACTGAAGATGAATTAGAAGCAATTGATTTTGATACAATCATTCAAAAACTCAGTCCGGATCAACTGAAAGCAGTGATCGAGAAGTTCTTTGAATATCGCTTTGAATGTGAGTTTCAAGAAGTAGACGAATAAATTTGTAAAAGAAAAAAGCTGACGGCTCATTTGAGCTGTCAGCTTTTGTAGTTTCTGTAGTTTATTCTTAGCGAATAACTTCCTCAGTTTCTTTGTCGAAGAAGTGAGATTTGTTTAAGTCGAATGCTAATTCAACTGTTTCGCCTGGGTTGTGGAAGTCACGTGCATCCACTTTAGATACGAATTCAGTATCGTCAACACGAGTGTAAAGCATTGTTTCTGCACCAAGTAATTCTGATACAACAACTTCTGATTTCACTGTTGCTGCTGGATAAGTATCGATAGCGATTTGAGCACCTTTGATATCTTCTGGACGGATACCGAAGATTAATTCTTTTCCATTGTAACCTTTGTCTTCAAGAAGTTTTCTCTTTGCTTCAGGTAATTGTAATGATAAACCTTTACCATTTGAAATCACGCCATCTTTCAATGTTACATTGAAGAAGTTCATTGCTGGTGATCCGATGAATCCAGCTACGAATACGTTGTTAGGAGTGTTGTACACTTCTTGTGGTGAACCGATTTGTTGTACGAAACCATCTTTCATGATTACGATACGGTCAGCCATTGTCATCGCTTCTGTTTGGTCGTGAGTTACGTAAATTGTTGTTGTTTCTAAACGACGGTGTAATTTCGCAATTTCAGCACGCATCGCAACACGTAATTTAGCATCTAAGTTAGAAAGAGGTTCGTCCATTAAGAATACTTTCGCATCACGAACGATCGCACGTCCTAAAGCCACACGTTGACGTTGACCACCAGATAAAGCTGCTGGTTTACGTTCTAAGTATTGAGCTAATCCTAAGATTTCTGCTGCGTTTTTAACACGTTTGTCAATTTCAGCTTTGTCGTATTTACGTAATTTCAAACCGAATGCCATGTTGTCATATACGCTCATGTGAGGATATAGGGCATAGTTTTGGAATACCATCGCGATATCACGATCTTTTGGAGCTACGTCGTTCATTACAACGTCGCCAATTTTTAATTCCCCTTCAGAAATATCTTCAAGACCAGCGATCATACGAAGAGTTGTTGATTTACCACATCCAGAAGGTCCTACGAATACGATGAACTCGCGGTCTTTGATGTGTAAGTTAAAGTCTGTTACGGAATAGTTTTCCGCGTTGTCATATTTTTTGTGAATATGATTTAATTGCATTTCTACCATTAGGATTTCCCCCTATAATTTGTTTTACAGTAACAGTTTACGTTTTTTTGAGGAAAAGATATAGGGGAAGGTTGCACAAAAACGACTGTAAAAATTGTGCACTTTGCCCAAAAAGTATCCCTTATTTTTAAAATTTGGACGTAACTTATAATAAAGAAGTAAAAAAGTATTGAGAAGGATGCAACTAGTCACAAACAATGTTATGATAGGGGATAGAAACTTACATGAAAAAGGTGATGAAATGGAAAGAAAACGTGGATTTGAAATCGTATCTGCTTATGAAGGAAAAGGAATCACTGTTCCAAAACGTTCGACAAAACATTCAGCGGGATATGACTTCGAAGCTGCCGAAGATATCGTATTACCAAGCATTTGGAAAATGCTTTTCAAATTTGCAGCCACTCAATTAAAACAATGGATTTATACAACAGATAAAGAAACAGTGGAAGCGGAACTTGCAAAAGAGCAAAAAGTCTTAAAACCAGTGCTTGTTCCAACGGGAATCAAGTCTTATATGCAAGAAGATGAGTACTTACAATTGGCGAACCGTTCAAGTAACCCATTGAAACACTTCCTTGTCTTACCAAACGGTGTGGGAATCGTGGATAGCGACTACTACAACAACCCTGACAATGAAGGGCATATTTACTTCCAATTATTAAACTTCGGATTATTCGATAAAGAAATTAAAAAAGGCGATCGTATCGGCCAAGGAATCTTCCTACCGTTCTTAAAAGCGGATGCGGATGAAGAAAACGATATGAATGAACGTACAGGCGGCTTTGGTTCTTCTGGCGTTCGTTAGAAAGGAGCCAAAATGGCAAAAGCAGCCACAAGTTTTGTATGTAGAGAGTGTGGATATAATTCACCAAAATATTTAGGAAAATGCCCAAACTGCGGGAACTGGTCTACGATGGAAGAGTTCAAGGAAACAACCAGCAACGCGAAACGTCCTTCCTTAGTGCAACATTCAGAAGAAGCACATAAGACAAAACCAATGCGATTAGACCAGGTTTCTTATGAGCGCGTGAATCGTGTGAAGACATCGATTAGCGAACTCGACCGTGTGCTCGGGGGTGGCGTGGTTCCAGGTTCTCTAGTATTAATTGGTGGGGACCCAGGGATTGGGAAATCTACCTTATTATTACAAGTGTCTAGTGAATTACAACAAACACAAGGAACGGTTCTCTATGTATCGGGAGAAGAAAGTGCGTCTCAAATTAAAATGCGTGCGGAGCGTCTCGGGATGCAAGCAGACGGATTTTATATTTACGCTGAAACAAATCTAGAAGATATCGTTGCGCAAGTAGAAGCATTGAAACCAGACTATGTCATTATCGACTCGATTCAAACGATGACACATCCGCAAGCAAACGGGGTTGCAGGAAGTGTGTCTCATGTTCGTGAGGCAACAGCAACACTCATGCGACTTGCAAAGCTCAATCAGATTGCCATCTTTATCGTTGGTCACGTGACAAAAGAAGGAGCATTAGCAGGGCCACGTATGTTGGAACATATGGTGGATACCGTTCTTTATTTTGAAGGGGATAAACATCATAGCTTCCGCGTGCTTCGTTCCGTGAAAAACCGTTTCGGATCTACCAACGAAATTGGGGTCTTCGAAATGCATCAAGAAGGGCTGAACGAAGTAACGAACCCTTCCGAAGTCTTCTTAGAAGAACGTCTTGCAGGCGCAACAGGCTCTGCGATTGTCGTGTCTCTTGAAGGAACAAGACCAATTTTAACCGAGGTGCAATGTTTATTGTCACCAACGGCCTTTGGAAATGCACGCCGTACGACAAGTGGTTTGGACTATAATCGTGTAGCGCTCTTGATGGCAGTGCTTGAGAAACGTGCAGGACTTCTATTACAAAACCAAGATGCTTACTTTAAATCAACAGGTGGTTTGAAACTGGGCGAACCCGCAGTCGACTTAGCGATTGCGATGAGTATTGTTTCAAGTTACAAGGAAAAAGAAACGCAGATGGGTGATTGCTTTATCGGAGAAATCGGCTTGACAGGTGAAATTCGTAAAGTGAATCGTGTCTATGACCGTGTTCGCGAGGCTGAAAAGCTCGGATTTAAGCGTGTCTTTATTCCAAAAAATAATTTAGACGGATGGGAACTTCCAAAAAATATCGAAGTCGTTGGAGTATCTTCTGTCAAAGAAGCTATTTACAAAGCCTTCGGAAAAGAAAATTAGAAAGGAGAACTGTTATGGAACAACCTAAAAAATTTCGAGCATACGGAAGAAAAGTTATTACAACTGATTTTTCGTATTGCTCGGAGGGTCTTTAGGTGCAACGTATTTTCAAGTCTATGGCAAGCATTCGACATTACGAATGAATGGTTAACATCGCAAGTTACGAGTATTTTGTTAGGTGCCATTATTTTATTCTTTATTTCCCTATTCGTGACGGATCCGATTTTAGCGGGCATTCGTAGACTTGAAAAACTCGTTAGCCAACTTTCTGTGAGCTATTTACTCTTTGGAATGATTGGAGCACTGATTGGACTCTTAGTCGCATGGCTCGTTGGATTGCCATTTACAAACTTACAAATTCCAGCAATTACGCAAGCTTTACCAATCGCCTTAAGTATTATCTTTGGGTACCTTGGCTTTTATGTCGGAACGACGCGTCGTGAAGATATTTTAAAAGCTTTTACGGGGACAAGAAAGAAAACGGAGGATTCTCCAGTGCTTGAACGTAAAGCAGGAGATAACTTCAGAAAATACAAACTGCTCGATACAAGCGTCATTATCGACGGACGTATTTACGATATCGCTAAAACAGGCTTTATTGAAGGGGTGCTGGTGATTCCAGTATTTGTACTGAATGAATTACAATATATCGCCGATAGCGCTGATAGCTTGAAGCGTGTGAGAGGACGCCGTGGATTAGATATTTTAAACGCTCTTCAAAAAGAAGAGAATATTAAAGTAGAAATTTATGACGGGGACTATGACGATATTAATGAAGTAGACCGTAAGTTGATTCGCTTGGCGAAGGCGATTGACGGCATTATTATCACGAACGACTTTAACTTAAATAAAGTGAGCGAGTTCCAAAATGTGCCGGTCTTTAATATTAATGCGTTAGCGCAAGCCATCAAGCCAGTTGTGATTCCAGGGGAAACCTTGAAGACGACAGTGGTTAAATCGGGAACGGAGCGCCAACAAGGGGTTGCGTACTTAGATGATGGCACGATGATTGTCGTGGAAGATGGACAATATTATATGAATCAAGAGATTGAAGTAGTCGTAACGAGCGCGCTTCAAACTGCAGCAGGTCGTATGATTTTCGCCAAACCACTGCATAGCCAAAGAAAATTAAACAATAAAAGTTAGTTATATGATTACTGCGAATCCTTGCGGATTTGTTTATAATCGCTGTAATGGGGCACCGGTTCGAGCCTAGTGTCTCTCGCCTAAAAAACTCAAAAAGGGAGTACGGAATAAATTTCGAACTCCCTTTAATTCGTCTTTTTTGCGAATCGCGTTACTGTTATTATAAAATCCGCATGATTCTGCGTAATCATAGTGCTTATACTTAATTTTCTTTTGGACTGCTTGAACTCAACGACTGCTGGCAGTTTAAAGAGAAAATAAAGAGGATGGACGAATTTCGTCCATCCTTTTTGTCATTCAATATCGATTTCAAATGGTTCGTCAATAGTTTCAGAGACGTATTTACCATCTTTCTTACGTTGTTTCACGCATTCTGTTAATAAGTATTCGATTTGTCCATTGACTGATCTAAAATCATCTTCTGCCCATGATGCGATAGCAGCATATAATTTAGATGACAGTCGTAATGGAATTTGTTTTTTCTTTAAATCAGCCATCGTTAGTACAGGCTTCCTGTGTTAACGATTGGTTGAGCATCATGATTGCCGCAAAGAACAACGAGTAAGTTAGAGACCATCGCAGCTTTACGTTCTTCATCCAATTCTACGAGTTCTCCTTCGTTTAAGCGTTCTAGCGCCATTTCAACCATTCCAACAGCACCGTCTACAATCATCTTTCTAGCGTCAATAATTGCAGAAGCTTGTTGACGTTGAAGCATTACTGCAGCGATTTCTGGAGCGTAAGCAAGGTAAGTGATACGTGCTTCGATGATTTCAAGACCTGCATTTTCAACACGTGCTTGAATTTCATCACGAATACGTTTTGCAACGACTTCACTTGAACCACGTAAGCTACCTTCATCGGCAATACCGTCCCCAGTTGTATCAACGTTTGGAGCTACATCATATGGATAAATACGCACAATATTACGAAGCGCGCTATCACATTGAAGAGATAAGTATTCTTTGTAGTTATCTACGTTAAAGACTGCTTTAGCCGTATCGACCACTCTCCAAGTCACAGCAATTCCGATTTCAACAGGGTTCCCTAGGCAATCGTTAATCTTTTGACGAGAGTTATTTAACGTCATAATTTAGAGAAATTTGATTTTTAAAGGCGTTTAAGTTCGCTTCAACGCCGCCTGTAGTGCTAATTGTGACCGGAGTGCTTTGACGATCGACGTCACCGCTTTGGCCTAATTTTGTTTTCGCTGCAGGGTTTACAGCCACGCTAAATGGATTTACAAAATAGAAGCCAGGTTCCTTAATGCTTCCTGTGTAGTCCCCAAAGAGCGTCAAAACAATCGCTTCTTGAGGTTTGACAACTTTTAGTCCTCCAAAAAGGACAAGACTGCTTATAAATACTAGAATGCTGAGGAGAATACAAAATACTTGAAGCCCGTCGTTTCTAATCAATGCAATTGAGGAAATAAAGCCTACAACTGAAAGGATTAGTAGAAGTAAAATACTAAACAACGCAGCAAAACCGTTAGACTTTGTTTTTAAAATTTTTTCGTTCATAAAAAAGACTCCTTTGTCTATTTGATATCTAAATGATATCACTATGAAATCCCAAAAAGCAATATAATAAGACTGATAGAAAATAAGTTACTAGATTCACAAAACGTTGTAAAGGGTAATTATTTATGGTATCATCTAACCAAAGCGGGAGGAAGAACAATGAATTCAAATAAAAAGAGAAATTTAATTCGTAAACTTGTGGGACTTACAGCTTCGATGGCTATCGCGAGTATATTTGCACCATCAACGCCATCAATTACACAAGTTGCATTTGCTGAGGAGACGCCTGCAGTAACTTATAAAGTAAAATATAAATTTATAAGTAATACGCCTGGAAAAGAATTACCTCAAAGAGTATTGGATGTATTACCTGGAGACGAAGAGTATCCTGTAGGTAGTTTAGTTCAACCAACAACTGAATTTAAAAAAGTAGTTGGTGAGGGAATACCACGCCAAGTTGTTGAAGGAGAAGGGTATTGGGTTTTCCAAGGATTCGATTCAGATGCTAGAACAATCAAAAACGGGGATGTAGTATTTACAGGTAAATGGAAGTGGTTTGATTATATTGATTATTCATATGTAGTTGGTGGACCAGTATTTGTTCCTTTGCCAGAATCAATGGTAAATGAAGCAGCCAAACTTAAAACAACGCGTATTTCTTATGCGGATTTTGAAAATCATGTTGATATTCCTGAAAACTTAAAAATTATTCAGAAACTAATGAACTGGAATGAAGCTACTGGTGAGTACGAACCAATCATTATGAAAGATGACGATGCCCAATGGGAATACCATCCGAAACCTGACCCGTCAGGAGACGGGTTGCGGGTAGAGTTAGATTACCATAAGAATTCGAAATTCCGCTATGACTTCCCAAAAGTTCAAGAATTTCTTAATCTTTATTGGAAACCAATACCTCGTAACGTGGAATATGAATTTGTTAGTGGAACAAAAGGCAAAGAGATTGAAGGAGTATTAGATCACTTAAAACCGGTTCACAAAGGAACTTACTACTATTATTATAGAAATCTAAAAGAGTATAGTGAAACGAAGATTGTTGCTGAGCAACCAAAGCAAACTACTTTTTACGATTCTACCAAAAAAGGAACGTGGACATTCGTTTCATATGATGTATCAGAAAAACTTCTTAGTGAGTGGGATCTTAATGGATGGAATTTAAAATTCACTGGTACATGGACGTTTGTTGCTGACGAAGAACCAGCGCCAGAAGAATCAACAGAAGAACAAAGCAATCAAACGGAATCAACTGATGAAAAAAATTAGAAACAACAGAAGTTCCAACGACTCAAAAAGGAAGCAAATGTAGAACAACCAGAATCAACAGAAGTGCAGACTTCGGAGAAAGCAACAGAAGCAGAACTACCAAATACAGGGACAACAGGAGTCCTAACAACAGTTATAGTGGGAGTTTGTATAGCTTTTGAGTGGGTTCGGATTATTTGTTCAAGGTCATCGTAAAGAAGGCTAATGGATTCTTTTAGTGCGAATTACAATAGAAATAAAAACCCCTTCTAAGTAATGGCACTGACCCCCGTAAATGAGAATTAAATAAAAACACCTCCAAGTTGGATTTGGTACAATATTATCAAATACGCATGGAGGTGTCTTTTTATGGTTAAAAAAATCGTGTTGCTTATTCAGCCGATATTAAAAAAAATAAAGCCGTAGAAATGAAATTACAGGGATATAGTACAAAACAAGTAATGCAGGAGTTAAACATTAAAAAAACAAAAACGCAAGTAGAAACATGGTTTAGATGGTATAAAAATGGAGAAACACATCGTTTCCACCAACAGGTGGGTAAACAATATTCTTATGAAAAAAAGGAATGGCTAAACTTTCTGAAATCGATCAATTAAAAATTAGAATTACGAAGAAAAGAAGTTGAATTAGAAATATTAAAAAAATACAAGGAATTGGAAAGGAAGTGTCGCCTCAAGCAGTTGTAAAATTAGTAGAAGAATTGAAAGGTAAATATACAGTTCATTTAATCTGTTTTTGCCTTAATGTACCCATATCTACTTACTACCGATGGAAAAAGAAAGACTTTTTCTCCAACCGTTATCGAGGAAAACTATTGGTAAAATTTGTAAGAAAAAAACAAATTTATTTACGGGTACAGAAAGATTAAGCATTTGATTCAGAAGGAATTAAATCAGATTGTTAACCATAAGGTTGTGCAGCGGATTATGCAGAAAAAAATGGTTGGAATTGTGCCGTGAAACCGAAAAAAAGCTATCAAAAATAGGTAAACCTTTCTCAATTACTGGCAATACTCTGAATAGAGATTTTTCAGCGGATAAACCTATGCAAAAAGTTGACTACTGATATCACATATTTACCTTTTCGGCCCTAAACGATTATATTTGTCGTCGATTATGGATTTATACAACGGAGAAATACTAGCTTATACAATTGGTTCTAAACAAGATACTAAGTTTGTATTGGATACTTTAAATCAAATTGACTTACCTAAGAATGTTCTACTACATAGTGATCAAGGCAGCGTTTATACTTCCGCTGAATACTACAATCTATGTAAAGAAAAAGGCATTATCCGCAGTATGTCCCGTAAGGGGACACCCGCAGATAATGCGCCCATCGAAAGCTTCCATTCTTCGCTAAAGTGCGAAGCTTTCTACATAAAAGATGAAGTAATAACTTCATCTTCTATTGTAATTCAAATTGTAGAAAATTACATCAAATATTATAATGAAAATAGAATCCAACAAAAATTGGACTACCTGTCTCCGGTTGAATACCGGAGACGGTAGCCCTAGGGTGTTTTTATTAAATTCTCACTTTTTGGGGTCAGTCCCTAATAATCTTAGAAGGGGTTTTACTTTTTAGTGATGCTATCAGTAACTTCGCTATACACCACATTAAGATTATCTCGAATCCTTTTCAAGTTACTATAAAACAAGTAATAAGATGAACGTTACAATTGCTAGTCCACCTTGTTTCCAGATAATGCTAATTTGGCTAGTAAGTCCGCCGTATACTGCTACGACGATGATATTGAAAAGTAAGAATCCGACCAATTCTTTAGAACCAACGATTAATCCAAAGACTAATCCTACGGCAATCATCAAGTTGTAGACACCTTGATTTTTAAAGAGCGTCGTAATATTGGCATTCTTCAATGTTTCAACACTCATATTGAAGACGCGGCTTGTGGCTTCTGAAGTCGTTTGGAGTGTTTCCCAAGTAGAAAATATACACGAATTCCAGTGCAACGAGGGCCGTTAAAATAGTAATAATGATAGACATTTGTCTTCCTCCTTTTTATTGAACAGAAAAGAGTATACTCTGCTACTTTAATAGAAGCGAATGATATGTCTTGAAAGGGCGAAACATTGACGGAGTGCACTCAATATGCTATTCTATCCATTGTATAAAAAAGAATCACTACGATTTAGAAAGGAGAAAGGCATGAGTTATATTTCAGTAGAACATCTTTCTTTCTCATATGAACAAGAGACAGTACTTGAAGATATTAGCTTTACAGTGGAACCAGGTCAGTTTGTGATTTTGACTGGGGAAAACGGAGCAGCGAAGTCTACTTTAGTAAAAAATATATTAGGACTCTTAACACCAAAGAGTGGGAAAGCCACGATTGCAAAGAAAAATAGCAATGGCGAGAAGTTATCGATTGGATACGCTCCGCAACAGATTTCTTCTTTTAATGTAGGGTTCCCATCAAACGTGTATGAACTTGTGGCGTCAGGTCGTTACCAACAAGGTCGCTGGTTCAAAAAATTAAATGCAGAAGATCATGAACATATCGAACGCTCTCTCAAATCCGTAGGGATGTGGGATCAACGTAATAAACGTATCGGAGATTTATCAGGAGGGCAAAAACAACGCATCTGTTTAGCGCGAATTTTTGCGACAGACCCAGATTTATTTGTCCTCGATGAACCAACTGCCGGTATGGATAAGGCGTCGCGCGAGAGATTCTATCATTTATTACACCACGCATGCGCTCATCACGGGAAAGCCATTTTAATGGTTACTCATGAGGAAGAAGCACTTGAACAATACGTGGATAAACATATCCATCTGCAACGAAAGGAGGATTCTCCATGGAGATGTTTTTCTATGGTTTCATGCAAAGAGCATTCATCTCAGGAATAGCGATGGCTTTTATCACGCCGATTCTTGGTTTGTTCTTAATTCTTAGAAGACAGTCGCTGATGGCCGACACCTTGTCGCACGTGTCCCTTGTTGGGGTAGCGCTAGGATTTCTTTTGGGGATGAATCCAACACTTACAACGCTGATTGTGGTAATTATCGCAGCAGTTTTCATCGAAGCGATTGGAAAATACTTTAGAGGCTATTCTGAGATTACCGTTGCAATTCTAATGTCGGGAGGAATGGCGATTGCCCTTATCCTGATGAATATGCAAAAAGGTCGCTCGACACTCAGTGTGGACCAGTTCTTATTCGGTTCTATCGTGACGATTACGCAACAACAGATGATGATTATGATTTTATTAGCAGTTGTTGTAGTGGGGTTATACGTAATTTTCCGTAAACCACTGTATGTATTATCGTTTGATGAAGATACAGCGATGACAGCAGGATTACCCGTTCGCTTGATGACGAACCTCTTCACGATAATCACAGGAGTTGTGATTGCAGTGATGATGCCAATCGCAGGGTCACTTTTAGTATCAGCCGTTATTGTACTGCCAGCGTCGATTGCGCTTCGAGTGAGCAGTAAGTTTAATGGCGTGATTATCGGTGGTATTATCATCAGTCTGATTGGATTCTTTGCAGGTCTATCCGCTTCCTATATTTACGAAGCACCTCCGGGAGCCGCGATTACATGTGTGTTCCTCGTGATTTTATTTATCTCATTTATCGTGAGTGCCTTCCGTAAAAAAAGCATAATAACTAAGCTTACCATTTATTTGGTAGGCTTTTTTTATTTCTTGACTTGAGTGAAAAAAGGGTTTATATTACGTGATAACCAGTGGTTAGTGTTGACAGTTGAGGTGTTGAAATGAATCAATTGATATATCGTTTAATTTCAAAGAGAAAGAGAATTAGTCCACATATTGAAAAATTCGAGTTTGATATTGGGATATTCATTGTTAGTATTTGGGTTGTTGAAAAGAATAACCAATACTTCTTAATTGATAGTGGTTTAGCTAAATTATTACCCCGAATGGCAGAGTATGTTGTTCGTAATTTTTATGATAAGGAAAGAGTTTCTGGAGTATTTTTAACGCATGGGCATTCTGACCATATTGGGAGAATTCCAACGTTAAAAAAACATTACTACCAAATCTTCCTATTGTAATCGACAGCAGAGAAATTCCTTTTGTCTCAGGAGAAAAACCATATCCTGGTCGAGAGAAGCTAGAGCCTTTCACTTTTAAAAAACAGGATTTCATTGAGTTAGGAACTCCCGAATCAAATGAGTTGTTAGAACAAGCCGGACTCAAAGCAATTTATTCACCAGGGCACTCACCGGGACATACCTGTTATTATCATGCAGAGGATAATCTATTAATTGGAGGAGATCTTCTCACGACGAACAGAGCTGGAGTGTTAAGCGCACCAATGAAAGAATATACAGCAGATATGCCGAAAGCTTTAGAAACAGCTCATTCAGTATTGAAAGAATATAGCCATGCTATACTTTCTGTTGCTCATGGTGGAGAAGTGAAGAATGCTTTGCAAGAAATGGAGAAAAGTGAATGGTTTCAGAACAGTTAACAAGAGATAGAATTTTAGAAGCGGCAAGTAGTCTTTTTGCAGAAAAGTCTTTTCAAGAGGTAGGGATTCGTGAAATTGCCAAACGTGCAGGATGCTCTCATACAACTATTTATCTTTATTTTAAAAATAAGGATGAAATTCTGTTTGAAGTTGCTAGTGCTCCACTAGAAAAGTTATATCAAACGTCATTAGAAATCTATCAATCGAGCGAGAGCATAGAAAATAGATTGTTAGAGGTATGTCATCACTTCATACGCTTTGGGTTTCAATATGCAAGCTCTAACCAGCTTTTATTCATTGTTGAAGGGGAAGAAGTTGATTTACCCGAATTCACAAAACCAATTAATCAGTTAAGAATGAAGAGTTTCAACATACTAAAATCTTTAATTCAAGCAGTATTACCTCAATCAATCAGTGAAGAGAAATTATTCAATATCGTCCGAGGAACCTATTTGTTTTTACAAGGAATGGTGATTAACTACGCTTCTGGCGATTGTGGATATAACGAAAGACTGCAGACAATTGTTACAGATTACTTAACCTTCACATTATTGGATCGAAAGAATCTGTAAAAAAGTAACTATTTTTGGAGGACAAGCATGTGATTATACAGGCGTTATCGAGTATGGTGACGATACTTGCGGTCATCGCGCTCGGCTATCTCTTGCAGGCCAAGGGATGGTTTAAGGAAGGGTTCAGCAAGAGCATTGCGGATTTGATTTTGAAGATTGCTTTGCCGGCATCAATCTTTGTTTCAGTATTAAAATTTATTACAAAAGAACAACTCGTGAGTTTCTTTGGGGCTAGCCTTTATCCATTGATTGCGGTGATTCTAGGCTACATCGTGGCATGGGGCGCTGTTGTCTTATTCAAAATTCCGGTTGGAAGACGCGGAGTGATACTCAATACATTCGTAAATGCGAACACAGTTTTTATGGGGCTGCCGCTCAATCTTTCTCTTTTTGGAGAAGAAGCGATGCCGTACTTTTTGGTTTACTACGTGATTAATACATTGTCGATATTTACTGTTGGAACTTATGTTGTAGCAATTGATCGTCCTGATGGAACCAAAAATAAAGGAATCGAGTGGAAGAGCCTCTGTTCACCACCGCTCATTGCGTTCTTAGGGGCATTAGTAGTTGTGGCGCTTGGAATTCCAATTCCATCATTTGCACAAAATTCCATTAGTATAGTAGGAAGTTTAGTGACGCCATTGTCGCTCATGTATATCGGGATCAACCTTCAGCAAAGTGGTCTTGGAACATTGCGCATCGACCGCGATACTGTAATTGCGCTAGCAGGGCGCTTTATTATTTTCCCAATGTTAATGGTATTGGTGTTACTTATTGGAGGAGCGGATAATCCCTTATTAAAAGAAACTTTTATTATTCAGTCGACTATTCCAACGCTGGTGATTATGCCTATTTTAGCGGCAGAAGCTAAAGGAGATGTTGATTTTGCGACGAATGTGGTGACGATGACAACCATTGCTTACTTAGCAGTATTGCCATTGTGGTCGTTATTTTTATTTCTAATTTAACGCAATTACCATATATGGTAATTGCAGCATACAAAAAAAGCGAAGAACCAATTTGGCTCTTCGCTTTATTTCATTTTATCTTATAAAAATTCATGTTTATCAAAGAAGTTACCAAGTTCTGCTTTGATCGTTTGTGCTTCAGTATCAATCTCTGTAATTTTGATGATTGAAGAGTAGTCTGTTACATTGTGGTTTGAAACCCCTGACTCACAGAATACAACGGCACCTGCTGTTGTTGAATCAAACTCTTGGATAAGGCTACGCATACCGTTGATTGTACCGCCGGCTTTCAAGAAGTCGTCGACGATTAATACGTTTGATCCACTGGCTAATGTACGTTTTGATAATTCCATTTTCTCAACGCGAGAAGAAGAACCTGAAACGTAGTTAATACTTACAGTAGAACCTTCCGTAATTTTTGAATCACGACGTACGATAACGAATGGTACGTTTAAGTAGTTGGCAACTGTTTGTGCGATTGGCACCCCTTTTGTTGCAACAGTCATAACTGCATCAATTTTCTTATCTTCGTAAGCAGATGCAATCATTTTCCCTAGATCATGTAATACATCTGGTTTTGCAAGTAAATCAGAAAGGTAAATATATCCCCTGGCAACAAGCGACTTGCATCGTTCATTTGCTCTTTTTAGTTTTTTTCCGCAGCAGCCAATGCTTGTTCGCGTTTGATTTTTCGGAACAAAAAAATCACGCCCCCTGCAGCACCCGGCACTGTGCGAATAATCCCTACACCTTGCTTTTCAAAAGTCTTCTTGATAATAGCAATATCCTCACTTATAGAAGATTTTGCGGACTGATACAACGCTGTAAATGTTGTTAATGAGATTAACGTATGTGGGTTATCTAATAGACGTTGTGTCATATCGATTAAACGTTCACTTCTTTTTTTAATTTCATTGCCTCGTCCTCCTTTTTTTGTTTAAGACACTATTATAGTATACACAAAAGTACGGAAATTACAACTTTTTAAACCTGTAATATTCGGGAAAACAGCAAATAAAACCTTGAAAATCAAAAGAATGTTCCTAATTTTATTAAGAAAAGCTAAAAATTAGTCTTCTTTCAGGAAATCTACGTTAAATTTCCTGAGAAAGATAAAGAAAAACGAGCCTAATGAGGCTCGTTTTGTTATATACGTTTGAGTTCGATGCCAACAACACCGTATTGTGCTTGTTTTTCCTTCGAATAGTAAGTCAACATGTCATCGGGATGTGCGTTCTCCACGTCTTCTGAAGTATACCCACATTGTAGTAGCGGGAGTTTTTCATACAGTTCTCTAAAGTCTTTAAAGACATGTAATTGAACCACTTCGCACAGTGTCGTTTGCGAAGCATCTTCGGTATTGGTAAATCGAATGTGATTACCAATTTGAATCGATTGACGCTTCTCATCGTAAAGACGAAGTTCAATCGTTTTTTGACCGGACGCAATGGAAGCATACGGTTTTGGGAAAAGAGTCATCTCATGTAGCATGACTAGTTCTCCTTGTTTTAGTACGAATTTTTCAACGGCCACAGCAACGCCATCTTCATCGTTGGTTGTTGTCACGAAGTTGGCGATTTCTTTGATCGAATCAATCGCATTTCCCATCGCGACGCCAAGACCCGCGTATTCAATCATGTCACGGTCGTTCTCGTGGTCGCCAAGACACATCACTTCATCGCGTGTAAGGCCAAGTTTATCGGCTAGATGATGCACGGCTTTTCCTTTGCTCGCTTCAGGGTGAATCACTTCGAGGTAGAAACCTGCGCTACGGAAGATGTTGTAACGGCTCTTGAAGTCGTCAGAAAGATTTGGAATTAATTCTTCTAGCACTTCAGGTTCATCCACAAACATGATTTTGACGAATTCTTTGTCCGTTGGAATGTCTTTGTATAATTGGTGCACGATTGGCATTCCTACAAGTTCACTTTCATGAATCGAGTATTTGCCGACTGTTTCTGTTGGAACGTAAATCGCTTCTTCGTCGATGGCGTGATAGTGCACATTGTATTTTGTAGCGTAGTTGTTCACGCGCTCTAAATCATCATGTGTCATTGAGAAACGCACGAGTGCTTTTTTCGAACCCGTTTGTTGTACCAAAGTTCCATTGTAAGTCACGACATAGTCATGGTCGTTTACTAAGTCAAGTTCTTGAAGCAATCCTTCTACACCAGGATATGGGCGTCCTGTACAAAGAACCACATAGACTCCTTGTGCGCTTGCAGCGTTTAAAGCAGCCTTTACTCGTGGTGTGATTTCGCGTTTTGAATTGATAAGTGTGCCGTCGATATCGATGGCGATTAATTTGATAGCCATAGTTCCTCCTTGAAATTGTTGAATAGCGTTAAGTAGTGTTTTGAGCTGGATAATTGGACGTCTTTTAAATAAGAATCTGAGCAAAAATACAATGCTTAATTAACCATTACGGAAATCTTTCGGAGAGCTCCGTAAAATATGGAAAACACAATATACCTTATAAGGTATATTGTGTTTTTTTATTTATAAAAAGTAATTGGTAGATGATGCTCACATCCTGTGTAGTTGAACTCGGGCTCACAGGACTGACGTCCACTTCCCGAAACGTACGCAGAACGTTACACGTTCCTTCCGTCGTTTCGGTCCAGTGATTCAGTCCTGAGCGTTCGCCCTCGTATCCTGTGTAGTTGAGTTCGGAAAAGCAGAGGCTCAAGCCTTTCGAGGTTAGTCCGCACGACTTGTACCAAGTCCCTTGCGGCTAACCTGCGAACCGTCATCGCCTCTAAACGCTTTTCCTCACATCCTGTTATTTCATTTGATTCGAAAATACGTCCAATTGTGCAGCGATATTTTGAAACTCTGCATAGTCGTCCATGAAGAGGCCGTTTTGCATTTCGCCGCTGACCATTTCGCGAGGGAAGTAGAGGCGTTCGTCACCACGTACTTTTCCGGAAATGGCATCTACAATCGAACTGACTTGAGACAACTCAACCATATTACCGTTGCGTTCTACAAGCTCGATTTGCGTTCTTGGTTTAATCGAATCTGGACGATAGAAATCGTATGGCAAGTCGAAACTGTTGTTAATGGCAGTGTAGTATTCTGGATCGAACCCAACTTCTTCAACGATTTGTTTCATGCGTTCGATTTGAGCGCCATCATTTGTACGATTAAATGGCACTGATTTAAAAGGACGACGGTTGATGAAACGATCCGATAAGTCGCTCAAGATAGCATCTTCTTCTAATAACCAGTGAGAGAAGTATGTGTTCAATACGCCGTCATCGAGACGTAAGTAGTCTTCCAATGTCCATGTTCCCTCGAAGAAAGGCTTCAAGAACGTTGCCGAGTGTCTTAATGGATTCAATTCTGAGTGGTAGCAAGCGGAAGCGCGTTTCAATAAATGATTTAGCACGACTTCCATCCCGCGAGAAACTGGGTGGAAGTATACTTGCATGTACATTTGATAACGACTCACGATGTAGTCTTCTACCGCGTGCATTCCTGAATACGTAAAGCAATGCCGCCTTTATATGGACGAATCACACGAAGGATACGCGTGAGGTCGAAAGTTCCGTAGTTTACCCCTGTGAAATAAGCATCACGAAGTAAGTAATCCATACGGTCCGCATCGATTTGACTCGAAATCAATTGCACCACTTGAGGATTTGGATGTGTTTTTTGAATCACGCTAGCTACTTCTTGTGGGAAAGTAGAAGAGACTTTACGTAAAATCTGATTGACTTCTGTTTCCTCAGACAAGATGATGTCGATGGTGATTTGTTCATGGTTTGTATCGAAAATTTTCTCGAAAGTATGTGAGTATGGTCCGTGTCCAACATCATGCAAGAGGGCAGCGCAGAGCACAACAAGGCGATTGCTGTCGTCCCATAGTCCATCTCCTTCTTCTTTGGTCGCATAGTTACGAGCAAAGTTGTCGCAAATACGACGGGCGATTTCATATACCCCTAAAGAGTGAGAAAATCGTGAGTGTTCCGCTGTATGGAAAGTATACATGGAAGCTCCGGTTTGTTTAATTCTGCGGAGTCGTTGCAATTCACGACTATTAATTAATTCAAGAATAATTGGATGTTGCACGTGGATATAATCGTGTACTGGGTCACGAAATACTTTTTCACGTTTAAATGCTTCAGTCATGCGGTTGACGCCTTCTTTCGGTTAGATTGTGAATAATACTCATAAGCACTTTCAGTTTATGCTATTTTCGGTAGAAAAGCAAGAGGGTCAGACTTTTAAAATGCTTTTATACCGCGTTTTTTGACGGATTATTGTCGTTTCACAAAACGCTCAAGTGCTTTTTGGAAATCTGGAGTGTGAATAAAGTCTGTTTCGTTTTCTTCCAGTGTGGACCCAAGTTTCGTTAATGCTTGTAGGACGCGAACTTGAACGTCTTCAATCGTGAGGTCGATTCCAAGCGCGTCACTAATATTCCACATACTGTCGGCATTGACTTCTGGGAAATGCCATTTTGTTTTTTCGCCTTGAAGTGCGTGGTCATAGAAATCACGAACCACAAGCCCACGACGGTTTTGGTCTCCATAGACGCTTAAGTAAATCGAAACGCACACCACATCTTTCAAGCGGCGCTGCGCAATCCCGGCAATTTTACGGTTTTGAATGCTTAAATCATAATCTCCCGGGCAGTATGAGTCTGCTACTTCAAAAGCTTCGATACCACCAAGCGCCTCCGCTTCTGGGAAAAGTCTCCTGGATGAGTTGTTGCATCCATTCGTAGGCTTCGTTAATCGTCGGCATTTGTTTATTTTTTTAAAAAGCAGGCTGATGTTTAAAATGCCTTCGTTACTCACTACGGCCAGCCCGCCTGCTTGACGCACAATCGGCGTAAATCCGTTGGCACGCAGTCTTTCTAGCCCTTGTTCCAGATAAGGAACCTTTGTATCGGTCATTCCAAGAATCACGATATCTTCAAGCGTCCAGAAGTGAACGAATGGGCCGTCTTCTTCCTTTGTTAGATGACGAATCAGTGTCTCATCGAGCGCAAAATGGCGTTAGCATTTCTTCGAGTTTTTTTCAGTTTTTTTGAATTTGAGTCGCAACCAATTGAATGGTTTGCTGCCCTAATAGGTGATTGAGTCATACGATTCTCCTTTAGAGTTCTTCGTGTTTTATTATAACAAAAGTTCGCGTGATGGTCGTGTTAGAGGCCGTTTTAAAGCCATTTCTTAGGAATTTATTAAGTAAAAGTCAAGAATCGTAAAAATTACTAGCAAAAAACTTATATTTTTAATACGATAAGGTAGAAAAAGAATGAAAAGAGGGAATGCTCATGAAAATTTTAGTAGTAGATGATGATCGCGAAATCGTTGAATTATTGACGATTTACTTAAAGAACGAAAATTATGAAATTGTAAAAGCCTATGACGGGAAACAAGCCCTTGAAAAAAATTAAAAAAATGTATCCAGATATCGATATGATTATCTTGGACATTATGATGCCTCGCTTAGACGGAATCTCAGTGGTGCATGAAGTGCGTAAAGAAAATGCACAATTGCCAATTCTATTATTAAGCGCGAAATCAACAGATATCGATAAAATCCAGGGCTTAACAAATGGTGCCGACGACTACGTTACAAAACCATTTAACCCACTTGAAGTCATTGCGCGTGTGAAATCATTATTACGCCGCTCAACGATTACACAAGAAGGTCCAGCCAACGAAGAAATTACAATCGGACCTTTAACGATTAAGAAAGAATCTCACCAAGTGACAACAACAGATGGCACTGAAATTCAATTAACGGTATTAGAATTCGGGAATTCTATACTTACTTGCGAGCCATCCAAACCGTGTATTTAGTGCAGATGAAATCTTCGAAACAGTATGGCAACAAGAAAGTATCGTTTCAACAAAAACTGTAATGGTACACGTAAGCCACCTTCGCGATAAAATTGCCGAAGCGACTGGCGGCGAAAAAGTCATTGAAACAGTATGGGGAGTAGGCTACAAGATTGAAGACAAATAATAAAAAAGTTCTTCACCTTCGAAAAGTCAAAAACGAACCGACACTCTTGACGCTCACGCCAAAAGAAATCAGCGAACTCATACTAGAAGGAATCGTGACGCTCTGTATCGTATTCCTTTTATACTTAGGGATTCTCGTGATGGTCAGCCAACTGATTAACGAGCCAGGGTTCATTTCGGTGGAATTCTCTGCTCGTGAAGTATGGCATATCGAGCGTGATCAAATTGTGTTCTATAAAAACATCTTTACGATTACATCGGTCGTTTTTGCAGTGGCATTTACTTATTGGCGCTTGATGCGAAGATACCAACAAATGCAGTTGAACCATATTTTAGAAGAATTGCATTTGATTGCGGACGGGCAGTATGACAGACGAATTCCGTTCAGACTCTCAGGAGACATGGGGCAAGTCGTGAACTCGATTAACCGCTTGGTAGATTCGACCGTAAACGCGTTAGAGGACGAACGTGCGATTGAGAAGTCGAAGGACGAATTGATTACCAATGTATCGCATGATATTCGAACACCATTGACGTCGATTATCGGTTATCTCGGATTGATTGTAAATCAGCCAAATGTCGAGAGCGCCGATGCAAAACGCTATGCGGAAATCGCGTATTCGAAGGCGGAACAGATGAAATTGCTCGTGGACGACTTATTCGAATATACGACGACGCGTCCAAATGGGGCACCACTCAGACTTAATGATATTCCAATCGTTAATTTCTTAGAGCAAGTAGCAGCAGACTTCGAGCTCGAGGCGCAAACGCAAGATGGCGATTGAAGTCTTGCCGAATAACCGCGATGTCGTGCTTGAACTCGATGCCGAGAAAATGGTGCGCGTGATTAATAATCTCTTATCGAATGCGATTAAATACGGCCACGAAAATTCTGTCATCACGATGGAAGTCTTAAGAAATGATGGAGTCGTGACAATTGCCGTTCGAAACGCCGGAGATCCAATCTCGAAAGAAGTGTTGGAACAACTCTTTGCACGTTTCTACCGCGCAGAAGCATCCCGTTCCAAAGAAACTGGTGGAACAGGACTTGGTCTGGCGATTGCCGAAAACATCGTACAGTCGCATGGCGGGATGATGTATGCTGAATCTGAAAACGGACAAACAAGCTTCTATGTATGCTTGCCGGAAGAGAATCAAGGTTCATTGAAACAATTTAAAGAAAAACTCAAATAACCAGAAGAAGGCAGAAATGCTTTCTGCTGGTTATTTTTATTCGCAAAAACACCCTAGAGTTGATACTATGGAAGGGACGTAATGGAGGGAAAAATATGAAATTAGCAACGTGGAACGTGAACGGAATTCGTTCGGTATTAAATAAAGGCGCTCTACAAGAGTATGTATTAGAAAGTAATCCAGATATTTTATGCCTACAAGAAACAAAGGCGCAACAAGAACAAGTGGAACTCGGGATGGAGTTTAGCGAGTATGATGTGTATTTCAACTCAGCTGTGAAAAAAGGGTATTCTGGGACGGCCATCTTTACCAAAGTAAAACCACTATCGGTAACATATGGCATCGGTATCGAAGAACATGACCAAGAGGGACGTGTGATTACAGCCGAATTCGAGAAATTTTACTTAGTGACGGTCTATACGCCAAATGCGAAGCGCGACTTATCTCGTCTAGCGTATCGTCAAGTGTGGGAAGATGATTTCCTCGCATACATCAAGAAGCTAGAAGAGACAAAACCAGTCATTTTCTGCGGCGACTTGAATGTGGCGCATAAGGAAATCGACTTAGCGAATCCAAAAACGAATGTGAATAACGCCGGATTCACTAAAGAAGAACGTGCGAAATTCGACCAAGTTGTCGCAAACGGCCTAGTGGATGCGTTCCGCTACTTACATCCTGACACAGTAGGGGCGTATAGCTGGTGGAGCTACATGGGTGGCGCCCGTGCAAGAAATATCGGATGGAGAATCGACTATTTGTCGTATCCGAAGCTCTCGCACCGCTTCTCAAAGAAGTCGACATTCGTAGCGATGTCACAGGAAGCGACCACTGTCCAGTGGAAATCGAAGTGAAACTGTAAGAACATTTGTTCGCGTGCAGAAAGTCTGATACAATAGAGGTATCGATTAAAAAAGAGGTATTTAAATGGCAAAAGACCATATTGTCGTGCATGGTGCACGATCTCATAATTTAAAAAATATTGATGTAAGTATTCCTCGTGACCAGTTTGTCGTGATTACAGGACTATCAGGGTCAGGGAAGAGCTCGCTGGCGTTCGATACATTATACGCAGAAGGGCAACGTCGTTATGTAGAGAGTCTATCTGCATACGCACGTCAATTTTTAGGGCAAATGGACAAACCAGACGTGGATAGTATCGACGGCTTGAGTCCAGCGATTGCCATCGACCAAAAAACAACGTCCCGTAATCCGCGTTCAACAGTCGGAACGGTGACGGAGATTAATGACTATTTGCGTTTATTATATGCGCGTGTGGGGAAACCCATCTGTCCAAATGACGGTACGCCAATTGAAAGCCAGTCCTTGGAACAAATGGTAAACCGCGTCATGGCGATGCCAGAAAAAACTAAAATTCAGGTGCTAGCGCCGGTTGTCGTTCAGAAGAAAGGCGAGCATAAGAAAGTCTTCGAGAAGATTCAAAAAGATGGCTACGTGCGTGTGCGCGTGGATGGCGAGATGCATGAAGTTACTGAAGAATTCAATCTCGAGAAGAATAAGAAACATAATATTGAAATCGTCGTGGACCGTATCGTCGTGAGTGATAAGAGTCGTTCACGTCTATTCGATTCGATTGAAGCGGCCCTTCGTTTAGCGGAAGGCTATGCAATCGTCGATGTGATTGGAGGGGGGAAGAACATCTCTTCAGCGAACACCATTCTTGTCCGATTTGTGGATTTACGGTCGGCGAATTAGAGCCACGTCTCTTCTCGTTCAACGCGCCGTTTGGAGCGTGTCCTGAGTGTGATGGTTTAGGGTCGAAGCTTGAAGTCGACTTAGATTTAATCGTTCCAGATAAGAATTTAACGCTGGAAGAAGGAGCGCTTGTTCCTTGGAATCCAATTAGTTCGAACTATTATCCAACGATGCTGGAACAATTTTGTAAACAGTTCAAGATTCCGATGAATATTCCATTTGAGAAATTGACGCAGTCGCAGAAGAATATGGTGTTATACGGGTCGGGAGACGCGACCTTTAAGTTCCATTATGAAAATGAATTTGGTGGCGTTCGTGACGTGGAAATTCCTTTTGAAGGAGTAGCCGTCAACGTAGAGCGCCGTTACCGTGAAACGAATAGCGATTTTACGCGTGAACAAATGCGCCAATATATGAACGAATCAGAATGTAAGAAGTGTCATGGATTCCGTTTAAATGAACAGGCGTTGTCTGTCAAAGTCGGAGGTAAAAACATTAGTGAAGTGTTGACACTCTCTGTAGATGATGAGATTGATTTCTTCAAAGACTTAAACTTATCCGAAACTGATGAGCAAATCGCAGCTCCAATTTTAAAGAAGTAAGCTCTCGTTTGAAATTCTTACGCAATGTTGGGTTGCAATATTTAACATTGAGTCGTGCTGCTGGAACGTTATCAGGGGGAGAAGCACAACGAATTCGTTTAGCGACGCAAATCGGGTCAAACCTATCTGGCGTGCTCTATATTTTAGACGAGCCATCGATTGGACTTCACCAACGCGACAATGACCGCTTAATCGAGTCATTGAAGAGCATGCGTGACCTTGGAAATACCTTGATTGTCGTAGAACATGACGAAGACACGATGCGTGCTGCAGACTACTTGATTGATATCGGTCCAGGTGCGGGTGAATTCGGTGGTGAGATTATCGCTGCAGGGACTCCAAAAGAAGTGGAGAAAAATAAGAAATCACTGACAGACAATATTTAGCCGGCAAAAAATACATTCCAGTTCCAAGCGAACGTCGCAGGGAAGATAAGGGCTGGATCCATTTAGAAGGTGCTGCGGAAAATAACTTACGCGGTATCGATGTGGATGTGCCACTTGGACGTTTTGTGGCCGTGACAGGGGTATCGGGTTCTGGGAAGAGTTCGCTTGTCAACAGCGTATTGAAGAAAGCTTTAGCGCGTGAGATTACGCGTACGAAGGAAAAACCAGGGAAGTTCAAGAGCATTTCTGGATTTGAAAGCCTCGATAAGATTATCGATATCGACCAAAGCCCAATCGGAAGAACCCCACGAAGCAATCCAGCAACGTATACGGGTGTATTTGACGATATTCGTGATTTATTTGCGACCACAAATGAAGCAAAAATCCGTGGATACAAGAAAGGCCGCTTCAGTTTCAACGTGAAGGGTGGACGATGCGAGTCTTGTAAAGGGGACGGCATTCTGAAAATCGAGATGCACTTCCTGCCAGACGTATATGTGCCGTGTGAAGTCTGCCACGGAACGCGTTATAACTCAGAAACACTCGAAGTGAAATACAAAGGAAAGAGTATCGCGGATATTCTTGAATTAACGGTCGAAGAAGCGGTGGAATTTTTCCAAGCCGTACCAAAAATCAAACGTAAATTACAAACAATTAAGGATGTTGGACTCGGCTACGTCACCCTTGGCCAATCTGCCACAACGCTCTCTGGAGGAGAAGCGCAACGGATGAAGTTAGCCAGCGAACTCCAACGTGTCTCAACCGGCAATACCTTCTACGTGCTTGATGAACCAACAACTGGCTTGCATACAGACGATATCGCACGTCTGCTTGAAGTGTTGAATCGTTTAGTCGAAGCGGGCAATACCGTGCTTGTCATCGAACATAACTTAGATGTGATTAAGACCGCTGACTATATCATTGATATGGGACCAGAAGGCGGTAGCGGTGGTGGACTTGTGATTGCGACAGGAACGCCTGAAGAAGTGGCGAAAGATAAAAACAGTCATACGGGTCGTTATTTAAAACGTGCCTTAGAAGCAGCCGCATCGCATAAAAAGAAGTAGAAATTTACGAGAAGAGATAGTTTGAAGAAGCCAGTTATGCTATACTCAACATAGATCATTTCTCAGGGGGAAACTTGAATGAACATGAAAGAATTAGTCGGCAAGAAAGCCGCAGAATATGTGGAAAGTGGAATGACGGTTGGTCTAGGAACGGGTTCGACAGCCTACTATTTTGTAGAAGAAATCGGTCGCCGCGTGAAAGAAGAAGGTCTTGAAATCGTGGGAGTAACGACTTCTTTAGCAACGAAGAAACAAGCAGAAGCGCTTGGAATTCCGTTGAAGAGCGTGGATGAAGTGGATTATATCGACGTAACGATTGACGGTGCAGACGAAATCGCTCCAGATTTTTCAGGAATCAAAGGGGGCGGCGGTGCGTTATTATTCGAAAAAATCGTTGCCGAACAATCAAAAAGTGTTATCTGGATTGTAGACGAATCAAAAATGGTCGACTACTTAGGTCGTTTCCCATTACCAGTGGAAGTAGTGCCTTATGGTTCAGAACAATTATTCAAACGTTTTGAAGCGTTAGGATACAAACCAACATTCCGTGAACGTGACGGAGAACGCTACTTAACCGATAGCAAAAACTACATTATCGATTTGGATGTCTATCCAATTAAAGACCCAATCGCATTTGGAGAAAAAATCAAAGGCATGACAGGCGTGGTAGAGCAAGGTCTCTTCACAAACATGACGGATATCGTGCTTGTAGGAACTCCTGATGGGGTTGTCGTAAAACAATTCTAAAAATTAACCGCTTAGAGTCAGCATGGATGTGCGATTCTAAGCGGTTTTTTGTTATTCTAATTGGTAATTTGAATGAGAAATAGAACTCCATTGGTTTAATGAAAGTAGTTGTCTTCGAGCAGCTGTTCTAAGTTCAATTAGTCTATTTTTTTGAGAAATACCATTACGAATTAAAATCGAATTATAACTTTCCATATTTGAAAGAACCAGAAGTTCATTGAGATTCGCATAGTCTCTCATATTTCCTTTCAATGTAGGATTCTTTTTCTTTCCATTGTTTAGCAGTTTGATTAAATAAAGCTACATTTAATAAATCACTTTCTGTTGCATATTGTTGTGAAAGTTGTTCAGGTGTTAAATCTTGAGTAATAGTGTCTTTTATTGCTTCAGTATGAAGTTTATAATTTAATTTAGCTATTTCTCGATAAAGATTCCATTCTAAAGATTGTTGGTTATGCTCGTTAGATTTGAGACGTTTATAATCTTTAACAATATAAAGTTTGAATTCGGGAGAAATCCATGAGGCAAATTCCATGGCGATATCATAATGAGCATACGTACCACCGTATTTTTCCAGATTTTGAAAAAAAATTCCAGTTGCATTTGTCAATTGTACCCATTTTTTTGTGGAGTCATTGTGAAACGATTAAGACCAGACTCTTGTCTAACCGTGTCGAATTGCACACGGTTAAAAATCTTTATTATTTAAAAATCTCCCATAGTCCCTATATATTCAAGTGTGTTTCGGTTCCTTAGCCAGTTTTTGAATGATAAATCTTGGTTCATCAGAATTTTTTTGTATTTTTGCAAAGATCTGTTAGACAAATATAATCATCTTCTGAATCACTAGAAATAATTCTAATACCGATTCCTTTAGCATTAATATTGTGTTTGATTTCTTTTACCATATTTTCCCCTCCTATTCTGAGATACGACAAAAAAGAGGGAGAGCATTTCAATTTGTGTTCGAATATCAAGGCGGAGTGTGCTATACTAGTAAAGATTTAGTATTGAAAGGATCTGATGAAATGTCATTATTCATGGAAAAAAGAAAAGGATTGCTATGCACATTTGCTATTGCGGTTGTCTCAGTGATGCTCGATAAGCTATTCCCAGTCATCGGGAGTGCGGTATTTGCCATTATTTTTAGGGATGGCCTTGAACCAATTTTGGAAAATCCCAAGTGATTTTAGACCGGGGATTAATTATTCAGCGAAAAAATTATTACATTACTCCATTATCGCGCTAGGATTTACAATGTCGTTTGCGCAAGTGAGCCAAACAGGTGCGTCATCGTTCCCAGTGACAATCGTGACTATCTCGATTGCGTTTCTAACAGCGCTATTTGTAGGAATTTCTTCAAATTATCCCGTCCGTTGAAGATTCTTGTAGGTTTCGGAACTGCGATTTGCGGGGGCTCTGCGATTGCGGCAGCTTCACCGATTATTAAAGCAGAAGACGATGAAGTCGCGTTGTCGATTTCAACCATATTCCTATTCAACGTCATCGCGGTATTTCTCTTCCCATTCTTAGGACATATGATGGGCATGGACGCGTCTCAGTTCGGACTTTTCGCAGGGACAGCGATTAACGATACATCAAGCGTAGTTGCAGCCGGCGCAAGTTACAGTGCAGAAGCGTTAGAAATCGCGACAATCGTGAAACTTACTCGTGCGTTGATGATTGTTCCAGCCTGTCTCGTATTATCATTTGTCGAAGCACGTCGCATGAAACAAGAAGGACAAAGCGTTCAATGGAAGAATATCGTGCCAATGTTTATCATTTGGTTCATGGTCGCTTCCATCATTACAAGTGTGGGATTATTCCCAAATTCCCTTGTACCGTATGCAAAATTAGCATCTAACTGGTTGATGGCGATGGCATTAGCAGGTATCGGTATGCAAGTATCCTTCCAACAATTCAAGAAGCAGGGGCAAAACCAATCTTAACCGGTTTAGCTACTTGGTTTATGGTGACTGTCACTAGCTTAATCATGCAGTACTTCGTTTTATAGAAAGGACGCCGTATGAAAAGATTATTGGGACTCGGGTTTTGGATTAGTGCCTTGTACTTTATCTTATATACGAAAATTCCAGCGCTACAAGACTTCGTGAATACACCAGTAGGGCCGTATGTGCATGTCGTGATGGTTATTTTACTCATCGTGGGGATTTTCTTCTACGTACTGCGCATTATCCATTACTTATTTTTCCCATAGAAATACAAAAGAGCTTAGGCATTGCCTAAGCTCTTTTTGCTTTTAACGTTGTGCAAGATGTTTCCAATCAATCCCGCGGGCATCACACCAGTTTTGGAGGCTTGGTGCGACCACGATAGGGGCTTGTTGGAGACTAGAAATACTATCCGCACCGACAAGTGTTAAGATCGTTGTCAGTTGCTCTTTCCATGTTTGAACCGTATGGATGGCGTCTGGAAGAGAGTCGTCTTTACGTACGAGATGCAACATTTCACCAGACAATCCGACAAGGCTGGCTCCCAGAGCGAAGCATTTAGCCATGTCCATTGGCGTCTTCACACCGCCAGAAGCGATGATTGGTGTGCGGCTTCCTTGGGCTTCCATAAGAGACGTCAAGGTCGTTTGTCCCCAGTCTTCTAGGAAATCGAGTTTATCTTCTTTGCGACGGCCGTTTTCGATTTTGGCGAAATTCGTACCGCCAGTACCGCTAATATCGATGGCAGCAACTCCGATACTCTCTAGTTGCGCAATGGCTTCACGGCTAAATCCGAATCCGACTTCTTTTACGATAACCGGGACGGCACTCGCTTTGACGATTTCTTCGATGTTTTTAAGCCAATTGCTAAAGACGCGGTCACCTTCTGGCATCACGAGTTCTTGTGCACGGTTAACGTGAATTTGAATTGCATTGGCTTCGATGATGTCGACAGCACGTTTAGCGGCTTCGGCGTCGTAATGCGCACCGAGGTTCGCGAAGAGGATACCGTTTGGATTTTCCTGGCGAATCACCTTGAAGCTTTCCGCACTTTCAGGAAATTTCATCGCGATACTCATCGAACCAGTCGCCATTGCCATGCCTGTTTCACGAGCCAAGACGGCTAAGCGTTGGTTTAACGCAGTCGTGAGCGGACTTCCACCCGTGATGGCATTGATGAAAAATGGAACGTCGAAGGTGAGTCCAGCGAGTTTGGTCTGTAATGACACATCAGCTACATCAACCGTTGTGAAGGGATGATGTATGAAGCGCGTTTCCACGAACTCTGGAGCGCTCGTTGCACGGTATTGCTGGTTCGCATGACCTACGTGCTCGTCCTTTCGATTCATTTGTTGTTGAAATAAATCCATCATTAATCTCCTTTACCAGGCTTCAGCGATGGTCAGCGGAAGCACTTGAATTTGAGCCTTGGCCCATTGGTTTTTTCGATTTGTTTGTCTCTCGGTTTCGTTTTTTTGTAAAGCAAATGCCGCAATCACCGCCACCAGCGCCGGATGTTTTTGCGCAGGCACCGACCTGTTCTGCGAGGTCGCAGAGCGTTTGCAGTGCTGGTGTTTCGATTTCCAGCTGCATTTCTCTAGCAAATTCATTTAAGAGCGCACGGTTAGCGCGGATGCCTTCTTGTAAGGCTGGGATGTTTTGTTTGTTCCAAGCACTTTGGAGGCCTTGAACGATGGCGTGACTCTTTCCTAGAAAATCCTTTGTAAAAACGCACTATCGGTTTGCCACTTTGCGTTTCTTTTCAGTGGCTTGAATCAGTGAGTCTGTGATAGCGACTTGTCCTGTCCATCCTACTAAAAGGGTGAAGTCTGGGATTTCTGGAAGGCGCTCAATCGTGAGATCTTTCCAGTTAGTATCACAAATTTCTTTGATAGTTTGGCTTTGTAATTTTACGAGTAATTCACTTCGGTCTGGGCTTGTGTAATACACCATTCCTCTAAAAGCAGAGGCCGCGATATCTCCAAAGGATCCACGTTGGGATAAGCGGAGATTCGTTAAAACACTAAGTTTATAGACGAGTAGAGGCGTGTGCGGAGTCTTGTAAAAAAATCAAGAATCGCTTGAATCGTTGCGACCACAACGGCACCGCTGGAACCGAGTCCGTATTTAATACCACGCTTGGCGTCATCGAGTTCACTTGTAATCGCAAGCGAGTAGAGGGCGTTCGTTGCTGTCCCGCATTCTCGGACATATTGCTCTGCGACCAGAATCGCTTCTTCAACTAGTCTATAGGGATGGTCTCCCTTTGTGCAGAACTGATCTCCTTCGCGCGTCCATTCCACAATCACGTCTGGATTTTGAGTAGACGTTAAGGTTCCAACATTAGTAGTTTCGTCGATTGTGACGGTTAAGTAGCGCGACACTGCTGCAACAATGGCGCCGTGTCCGGATTCGACAACCGCATATTCTCCGGCGATAAAGAGTTTACCGGGAGCTTTTGAAGTAATCGTCACGCGCTCACTTCCCTTCAAAAGCCGCACGAGAAGCATTCCATTCGTCTTCTGTCAATGTACGAATGCCTTCTCCTGGAAGCGTAGGGATGAGTTTTTCACTCGGGAATACTTTGCCAAGTTCTTCCATAATCGCTGGAATATCACTCGCCTTGCAAATCACTTTGACGTTTGGCCCAGCATCCATCGTGAAGTAGGCTGGAATGCCTCGTTCTTCTCGAATCGTGCGAATCGTTTGTTGGGCGATAATACTCTCCGGTTCGAAATAACAGAATGGAGGGTTACTTGCCAGCATCGTAGCGTGCATTTTCATGCCGTTAAATTCCGCAATAGAGCCGATGCGATGAATGTCGCGGTCCTTGATGGCCTCTTTGATGTCGGCTAAATCGGTCGCCGCTGAAGTGACCCAACCTTCGTAAAATGGTGAAGTCGAAACGGTCAACTCCATGCCGGTACGACTGGAAATCTTCTTCTCTGCCGCGCTCGCAACGATAATAATCATCCCGATGTCAAAATTCGCATCGTCGACAGGGATGGCCATGCTATTCTCGTTGGAGTCGCCCTTATTCCATTCGACAAATCCGCCAAATAAACTACGAGTAGCACTGCCGCTTCCACGACGCGCGTAAGTCGATAGTTGTTGAGCAGGCATATGAAGACCTGTTGCCTCGTTCATCGCACCTGCCAGTGCCGCAAAGGCGGAAGCAGAGCTCGCAAGGCCGGCTGCTGTTGGTACGAAGTTTAAGCTCTCGACACGAGCACGACGCGTATCCCCCGTTTCAGCGCGGAACAAGTCTAAGAAGCGCGTGATTTTAGCCGTCGCCGCTTCGTCTTGTTTCACCCCGTTAAGATAGAATTCATCTTCAGTTAAGGCGTCTGTGAGTTCGACTTTTGTATCGGTATAAAAGGCTTCGAGGGTCAAAGAAAGGCTACTGTTCATCGGAATAAAGAGTTCCTTATTTTCCTTGCCCCAATATTTAATCAGTGCGATATTCGTATGCGCACGCGTGATTCCAATGTTCGATGTCATTTGGTATTCTCCTTTTTCGCCAGCGACTGAATCCAGACCGCCTGCGCTCCTTGTTTCATGAATTGTTCTTGTAAATGAAGGGCATCTTCCTCGGTTTCGACGAGGGCAATCATACATCCGCCGAGGCCACCGCCTGTGACTTTTGCCCCAAGTGCGTTGTTGTGATGGGCCGTATCGACGAGTGTATCAATGACGTCATGCGAAACGCCGAGTTGTTGGAGGCGTTCATGGTTTTCGCTCATCAGTTGCCCTAGTTTTTGTGGGTCTTGTTCCTCGATAGCTTCTTTTGTTTCGTTGACGATAGCACCAATCGATTGAACCGCATCCGAACCCGTTTCCTTTGTAGTAGGGTCGATGATGCGTTCTTGCAGGGTGCTCACATGATGCACCGCTTGTTTCGTGTTCCCTGTAACCCCAGAGTCGGCAATCACGAGGTAGGCCGGCATATCGAGGTGGAGCGTTTGTAGTTCTTGTTCTTTTTGAAAAAATACAGGACGCGTCCCGCTCGTTGTCGCCGTATCGACGCCGCTCGGATTTCCATGCGAAATGGTTTCTGCGCCTTGAACGATGTCCCATAAGGTTTCTTCAGGAAGAGTCGCATCCAAGAAATCAAAAATAGCACGCACCACTGCAACGCTGACTGCAGCGCTCGAGCCCATTCCACGTTCTGCAGGAATCGTTGACTCAATCGAGAGCGTAAAACGTATGAGCCGTCACTTCTTTTGTAGAGGCCGCTTTGAACGCTTCGGCAATCGCAAATTGCAGACCCGCCATCGAAGTTGGCATCTCGTTTACGTCACCTGTATAAAGTTCACATTGAATCGTTTGGCCCTCTTTAGAAGAGACGATATCCGCCTTCACGTAAACCGCGTCAATTGGCAAAGCAATCGCTGGTTCGTGGTACACAACGGCATGTTCACCGGCAAGAATAATCTTCCCATTTGCCAGGCCTGTTCCTGTTTGTGGTTTCATACGACAAATCCTTTCCTTATATTCACTTTTCATTCTACTAAATCCACGCCCTTACGTAAACAAACACGGCGATTTCATGGGAAAAACTTAAGATAATGAAAAATAGAAACCGTGTTCAACATGTGGTACAATTCAAGGATAGGACTCAGTAGCTGAAGGAGACGAATCCGTTGAAAGAAAACGAGACGTATTACCAAATTAAACGAGAAGAGTGGAGCCAGTACGAAGGCGCCCATCCATTCACAATGACGAGAGAAGAACTTGCGCACTTAACCTCATTAAATGACCGCATTTCCCTACAGGACGTGCAAGAAGTGTATGTGCCAATGCTCGATTATTTCGATTTATACTTTAAAAAACATATTGAATTACGCACGGAGGAACAGCAATTTCTTCATCAAACGAAGAAGACGGTGCCGTTTATTATCGGAGTTTCAGGAAGTGTGGCCGTTGGGAAGAGTACGACAGCCCGCTTGATGCAAACGATGCTGCAACAACGCTACCCGGATAAGCGCGTGTTCCTAATGACCACGGACGGATTCTTATTACCGACGCAGGAGTTGATTAACCGCGGAATCTTAGATCGCAAAGGGTTCCCGGAAAGTTATGACATGGAAGCTCTCGTTCATTTCTTACTCGAAGTGAAGACGGGAAATCCAAGCGTGGATGCGCCGGTGTATTCGCATGAGATTTACGACATTGTGCCAGGGGAAGTGCAGACGATTGAGTCGCCTGACATCTTGATTGTTGAGGGGATTAATGTGTTGCAACTACCGCCAAATCGTGAAATTTACGTGAGTGATTTCTTCGACTGGTCGATTTTCGTAGATGCCGATGCAACGCTGATTGAGCAATGGTACTTGGAGCGTTTCGAGTTGTTGATGGACCGTGCGAAATCACAGCCGGATAACTATTATTATCAATATGCGATTGGGAATCGTGCGGACGCGATTGCGATGGCGAAAGATGTGTGGCAGAAGACTAACCTGAAGAACCTTAAGGAATACATCTTACCAACGAAAACCCGCGCCGACTTCATCCTACATAAAACAGTGGGACATCATATTGATTTTGTGCAAATTAAAAAATATTAGGTATATCGATTACTCAAAATCCTTGCGGATTTTTTTATAATCACTGTAATGGGGCACCGGATTGAGCCTACGTCTCAATCTCTACCAAGCTTCAAACTGACTCTACGGGTTTAACCCTAGAGTCAGTAATTCACATTGGTTGCTATCCCCCATTACTGCGATTATAAAATCCGCTCGGTTTTTCGTAATCGATTTATTTTTTTACAACATATGTGTGCCTCTGTTTTAGTAGGTGAAGCGGTACGGGTTTCTTGGTAAGAGTACGGGGAATCGTAAGAAAGAGTACATCTATGTTCATTGCAAAAAAGTAAAAAATAAAATGTAAAAACCTCTTGACATTTTTAGGCAGGAGAGTATAATTTGAAATGTAAAGAGCTCTTGACATTATTACAAAAATTTGGAGGAACAAAGCCATGAAAAAGATGGATGAAATGGACAGAGATATTCAGTTGCGTTCTGAGGCGTGGGGCTATAAAACAGCGCTTTTGGGTTTATGTGCATGGACAGGATTTAATATCTATCAAGCACTTGTTAGTGGTGGCAAACTTGAAATGCTTCCTTGCTTAATTTTGCTCTTATCTGTAAGTGTGCAAGGATTTGCTCAAACCGCAATGAAACGCAATATGATTGCTGGCGATGAAGAGTATAAAGAACCAAATAAACTTGTTCAAGGAGTCATTCTAGCAGTTGTCACTGTTATCGTTGTTTTGGCTGTTGGCGTTTATTTATTTCAGAAAGCGTGATGGCATATGAAATAATATTAAACAGCTAAGAAAAGCAGCAGGATTGCGACAAGAGGATATGGCAAAAACGTTGGGTGTAAGCAGACAGACCATTATTGCCATTGAGAATGATAAATATAATCCTACCCTTGAACTTGCGATGAAGATAGCAAGGTTACTCCAGCTCAATGTTGAAGAGATTTTTGTGTTAGAGGACTAAAAAGACATAACTGAATACTCAATAAATGAAGAGAGATTCCTATTTGTGGGGGAATCTCTTTTTTGTAAAATCCTTAAAAATCCTATTTAAACCGCGGAATAGTAGTGGTAAAATGTAGGTGAAAAATTGTAGCTTGTAGTATGGTTTCTTTAACAATGAGGTGAGGACATGTACTTAAAAAGTGATCAAGATAAACATCAAAAATTGCCGACTTATGGTGTTGGGCCGTATCTCGTGTTGTGTATAATTGCGATGAATTTGACTGGATGGATGCTGAGTCAGTCAGTGCTCCAGAGTGGACTGTTAAAGGGTGGATTCAAGGACTTGTTTTATCTGATTGGCTTCCTCTTAATGGGTGTTGCGACGAGAATCTGGTGGTTTAGCGTGGTGAAGTCAGATATTAATACGAGCATCCAAAACAATGAACTCAAGACGACTGGAATCTATGCGCGCACACGCAATCCGATTTACTTTTCGTGGTGGCTCTGCGGCATTGGGAGTATCCTAACCATGCATAATGTGTGGTTGCTGATTCTTATTCCAATTCAGTGGGTGATATTAACCGTTGTGATTCGAAATACCGAGGAAAAATGGCTCTACAAACTGCACGGTGAAGCCTATAAGAACTATTGCGCGAGAGTGAATCGATGGTTTCCGCTGAAGAAAATTTGATTTTAGAATCGCCAAGACAAAAGAATCAAGGTGAGAGCGATGGCGAAAAAAGATTCTTTAAAGCAACAAAAGTTTATGTCGTTTATGTTTAGAGGAAAAGGAATTTTCAAACCACTAAACACGGGCCACATCGACGAAAGAGTGAGTTGTATCCGGGAATATGTGGCCAATATTTACTTTTACACCAAAGATGGCTACACGATTATGATTGATGCTGGATATAACTATGACAGGCTTGCCGAAAAAATGCGGTGGCTTGATATTCGACCAGAAAGTATCAACGAGATTATCGTTACGCACCAGGATACGGATCACGTTGGAGCGATTGAAGTGGATAGCCAGGGGTTATTTAAAACGGCAAAAATCTATGTGGGGCGTGTGGAGAATGACTACTTAGAAGGCCGAGTTCGGCGCAAAGTATACTGGGGGCTGTATAAACTTCCGCAAGTGCATATCGAAAATGACAAAACATTGATAGAAGATGGGGAGATTTTCTATATTCACGATATTAAAATCGAAGCCTTCCTTGTGCCTGGTCATACGTGGGGACATTTAGTGTATTTAATCGATGATGCGTATCTGTTTACTGGAGACACGATTTGGTTTGGTGCGGATGGTGGTTATGCGTTTTTAAACACGCTCGCAGAAGATAGAAAATTACAAAGTGTATCGTTGAAACGATTAGAAGAAAAGCTCAGAGAGAGAAATCTTTCGCTAAAAATCATTACAGGTCATACCGGATGGACAGATGACTTTGAGTTTGCATTTCGTCATGTGGATGAAATCTGCAATGCCTTGAGGCGCAAAACCGAAAGTGCAAGACCCGAAAGCTCCGTATGATGGATTTGATGA